>Ga0307376_10000009_pt1 | contig 415935 bp, 357 predicted proteins | sample TR2MG_FD_202536 | JGI IMG/M metagenome (GOLD analysis project Ga0307376, IMG submission 202536) | Soil microbial communities from Risofladan, Vaasa, Finland - TR-2 | ecosystem: Environmental > Terrestrial > Soil > Coastal area > Acid sulfate soil | place: Finland: Risofladan, Vaasa...
CCAAGGTGCGGCTAAATACTGAAAGCAGAAAGATATGGCTCAAGACATCCACAACACCGCTGAAGGTGGGACCCACCTTTGTCCCTGCGTATGCACGGCTGGAATGATCACAAGGTTCGAGGAACTACTCTCAGTGCAGACCAAAATAATGCTTTTCCAAATACACAATGCGCTCTGTCGCATCCTTCCATCGCACACTCCTGGGATATTCATCACGAACGCGTCTGTAGGAGTCATATGCTTTTTTTATGTTTCGAAACGGGGTGTCCTGCTCATATGCGAGGCCATACAAGAAGTACACTTCATCGCTTCCGTACGGATAGAGTGAAAGATAGCGATCAAGCGCATCGAGCGCTGTCTGAGTCCGCTTTGCGTCAAGTTCATCACGGGCACGCTTTATCAGTTCCAGGGGATCAGTGATGGATTGGATATCGATACCGGCTGTGGGGTTCGGTTGAGCCACCAACTGACTCGCTGACTGCGTTGCGGGAGTAGCTGTCGGCGTCGTCGGGCTAGCTGAGGGAGTCTGTGCTGGAACCCCTGCGGCTGGAATTGCCGAAGTAGTTGTGCCTGCGGTTGACAACGGAACTGCTGGGTCTGGCGTAGCATAAGAGGTCGGCGAACTGCCTGTAGCGGTGGCAGTGGGAGGGCTTGTCTGTGGCGCTGCAGAAGAAGCGGGCTTGTCGGTAACGATGACGCGGACCAAGCTGACTTCGTTCGAACGGTCTACGGGATTCTGTCTCTGGAATCGCAGGAGATATTCACCAGCCTGCTCGGGATTCATAGCGAAGATGGCCGCGTTGTCTTCAAATCTGCGCGTTTCGTAACGCAATCCTTCCCGGCCAAGTTCGTCGCCAAGGTATATCCAACCCGAACCGGGGAAACGCAGTTCGAAGCGCTCACCACGAGCCGTTTCCAGCTTTGTCTCCGCGACTGGCCTGGAGGCAGGTTCGACTCGAGCGGAGGAAGCGGGCGAGGCTGGTAACACCACGGCCTGACTCGGTTCTGGATTGGCTGCTGTTTTTGGTTTCGCGACAGCGGGCGCGGTTGTTGGCTTGGTCGATGCGGCAGGACTGGTCGCGGCGCTGGCAGAACTTGCCGCACCTGGCTTCGATACCTGCGAGGCAGGCGGGACAGTGGCTGGCGCTGGGGCCGACGGCTTGACCGCGGCGGTCGGGGCAGGTGCGTTGGGTTCTGGTAGTCTCACAGGGGCAAATGTGATCACTGGCGAAGCGGAGAGCACCGTAATATCGACAGTCGGCTTTCGGGAAGGAAGAGGTGAAGCTGGCACAGGCAACTGGACCTCTGGTACGGCCAGTATTGTCTTCCCGGAGGCGGCGGCCGGAGCGCCATGGAACATCGCAATAGGCTCGGGCTTGACGGAATCGGGAGCGGCTGTACTCATAGTCGCTGCGGGAGCATTTTCGCTGACCGGTTTTGGCTGAGAGACGCATGCCAGGCTCGTTGTCGACCAGAAAGCCGCAAGCAGATATACCAATGGGAGGCGCTGGGGCTTGTCAGTCGACCGCGTCAAGAATCGATTCAAGCTGTGCCTTCCTGCGGCTTGTCAAACTGGAGACATCGATGGCTCCCAGATCAGGACGGATCGCTGCCGCGTCGGCCTCAGTATATCGCGATTTGGGCTCGAGCGCCAGCGGCCAAGGCCATTCACCTTCCCCCGGGATCAAGAGACTGGAGGCGATCTCCCTGCCGGCGGCCACGTTCGCAATAACCGAAGCGCTGACTGGCTGACCTGGCGCATGCAGCGCCATGATGATGAGAAGTAGAACCAGCACCGCGAGGCTCCCCGTGATGCCGATCAGCATTGCTGTCCATGTCGGGGCATGGCCGTTCCGGGGGTGTCCCCACGATGCTTTCAATCGCTGGAACGCAGCGGCTGCCGCCTTTCCAATAGCGGCGGAGAATCCGCGTGCCGCGGCAAGTGCTGTACTTGCATGCTCGCCGATCGCGGCAGGCAATTTCATGTGAGTCTTGCCTCTTCGATCTGGGCCTGGTTCAATTCACGCCCTTCCTCGAATTCCACATCCTCGTCATCAAACGGTTCGATAGGCGTTGACATCGCTGGAGTCTGGCCATCCGAACGCTCCAACCGCACGGATATGACCTTGGTCACGCCGGACTCTTCCATCGTAACGCCTAGCAGGGCATCTGCGCCTGTCACTGTTTTCTTGTTATGGGTAATGACGATGAATTGGCTGGTCTTGCCAAACTCCCTGAGCAGGTTCACGAAACGGATCACGTTCTGTTCGTCCAGAGCCGCGTCGATCTCGTCAAGAAAGCAGAATGGCGATGGGCGCACCATGTACGTCGCAAAGAGCAAGGCTATGGCGGTCAGGCTTTTCTCGCCGCCGGACAGGAGCGATATGTTCTCCAGTTTTTTGCCGGGCGGCTGTGCATAAATCTCGATACCGGATTCCAGCACATGGTCGGGATCAATCAGTCGCAGCTCGCCGCGACCTCCTCCGAAGAGGCGCCTGAACATATTATGGAAGTTTTTCTTGACGCGGTTGTATGTGTTTAGAAACATCTCCGCGCTTTCGTCGCGGATTTCCTGTGTGATGCGCTTAAGGTCGTCGCGGGCTTTCTGCAGGTCTCCGAGCTGGGTTGCAAGAAACTCATAGCGTTCCTTCACTTCCGCAAACTCCTCGGGAGCCATCAGATTGACGGAGCCAAGATCCTTGAGCTTCTGTTTGCGCTCGGCTAGCCTGTCTCGAACCTCAGCCGCTGGCGATCGCAACTCGTACATGCGTTCCTCGAACTCCACGAGTTCGCGCCCGTACTGCTCCCTGAAGTTGTCCTGGACATTGCGGATCTCCGTCTCGGTCTGGGCAAGGCCCAGATGAAAACGTTCAAGTTCGCTCTGCAGTGATCCCAGTCTGTCTATCTTCTTCTTCAGTTCTTCCTGCCGCTTGCCGAGGTCTGAGTTCTTGAGCGCGATATCCTTTTCCAGATGCTCTAGCTCTGCTGTGAGCTGGCGACCGCGCTGTTCGATATCTGCTATCTCCTCATCAATTGAGGAGAGGTCTTCCTCTGCATCGGCGAGACGACGCTCTTCGAGGCTGGTTTCATTGGCGAGCTCACGCTGATAGCCTTCCTGGCTGGCTATTTCCCGCCTGATCATCGACAGCGATTCTTCGGCGGCCTGCACCTGCGTCTGCATCCGTATCCTGTTGCCGCGCAGCTCCTCGAGCGTCCTGCGGTATTCATCGATGTGCAGCGAAAGCTCACGGTTCTCGTCGCGCAGTGTCGCAATACGCTCGCGACGGTCTGCAACACCGTCCTTGATCGACTGCATCAGCGTATCGACAGCACGCTTCTTCGTCATAATGCCTTCAGGAGACAGGAACTCGTCGATAAACGAAGGTGTCGTACGCCTGTACGCCTCGTATCGTTGTTTGAGCTTCCTGGCGCGATCGGCCGATTCAGCGATTGCCGTCCTGGCATTTTCCAGGAGTGACCGTGCCTCGGCTGACCCGTAATCCTTGAGTGCTACCAGGTCGTCGAACATTGCGGCCTTACCTGAGAGCCGGGCAATGATGCCTGATATCAGGCCGTCAATCGCCTCTTCAGCGATCCTGCGCTCGCTTGCCGAATAGCCGGAATCCTTGAGCCGCGCATCAAGCTCGCTGACGATGTCTTCGGTAATAGAGTCGAGTTCTGTCTGAGCATTGACAAGCTGGAGGTCAAAATCGAGTATATCGGACTCGGCCTTCGCTATCGCTGCGTCATTGGACTTGATGCGTTCTTCCGCGACCTGTATGGAACCCTCGAAACCCTGGATGTTCTTTTCGATCTCGGCGATACGCCCCTTGTGGCCGCGAAGAATATCCTGTTTCTCGTCCTCATCCTCATGGAGCGCCTCGATCTTCTCTGTCAGCGCCTTGAGTTTGAGTCTGGACTGGTCGATCTTGGCCTTGGCCTCGGCGACTCGCTCGGACAGGAGTTTATGTTCCTTCTCCTTGCCGATACGTTCGACAGCCAAACCATATATGGTTTTCTGCACGTCGACCAATTTGGCTTCCATGGAGTTGACGATATCCAGATTGTGTTCGAGCGACATGTTGATGTCGTCAATCTGCTTCCGCATCGCGTCCCGTTCGGCGGTTTTTGCTGCTATCTCGCTGTCGCGCCGTTCCTTTTCATTCACAAAGCCACGCAGACGTATCAGATGAAGATCAAGTTCGGCGTTGAACACCTCGTCACGCAATCCGCGGTATGCAAGCGTCTTTTCCGATTGGACCTTCAGCGAATCATGACTGCGCTTCACCTCACCCAGTATGCCTTCAACCTGGCGCATGTTTTCTTCGGTGCGTTCCAGCTTCAGTTCAGCCTCACGGGAACGCGCCTTGTGCTTGGTTATTCCGGCCGCTTCTTCGAACAGGTAACGCCGGTCTTCCGGTTTGCTGGACAGGATCTGGTCGATACGTCCCTGTTCCATCACAGAATAGGCGCTCTTGCCGATGCCGGTATCCCAGAACAGCTCTTTGAGCTCCTTGAGCTTGGCTGGCTGGTTGTTGATGAAGTACTCGCTCTCACCTGAACGATAAAGCCGCCGCTTGATCGCAATTTCAGGCACATCAAGCTGCAACAAGCCCTGCTCGTTGGAAATCGTCAGCGTGACCTCGGCGATATTGAGGGCCTTTCGGGTCTCGGTGCCATTAAAGATGATATCTTCCATTGATTCGGCCCGCAACGAGCGTGCGGATTGTTCGCCCACGACCCACTTGATGGCATCAACAACGTTGGATTTTCCGCAACCATTCGGCCCCAGCAGGGCGGAAATCCCAGCCGAAAAGTCTACTCTGGCTCTGTCTGCGAAGCTTTTGAATCCGAATATTTCGAGGCTTTTCAGGAACACGGGTGCGCACCTCGTTCTGGCATGGATTTCAGTCGATCAAGCTCAGGGATACTAGCATGGAAACGACAGGTCCCGCAATCTGAGCATAGTTCCTCGAAGCTTGTTACAAGATCGTTTGCGGCCCCATAGATAGTGGCAGACAGGACTGTGCGCTATCACGTATAGTAGTTTGGGTATTCCGCAACAAGCTTCGTGAAACTAGCAAAAAAAGGCACCCGCGATTGGGTGCCTGCCATGTCTACCAGTTTATGCGCCACATCCAAGCTCGGGCGAGCCTAGTCAGCGTCCTGTGCTATCAGCAGTTCATAGGCTGCGGCAGGATCGCCGGCTGCCATGATACCTGCACGCAGTTCGTTGGACTTGAGCTTCGCGCTGAAGTATGACAGCGTTTGAAGATAGTATGCGTGCTGGTTGTACGCTGCGGCTATCATGAACAACAGGCGCACCGGCGCGTCATCAAATGCGTTGAAATCGAGGATGTCGCACTTGCTGATGCCGACGGCAACTACCAGATCGGTAACACTGGATAACCGAACATGCGGTATGGCGATGTTGCGGCCTATGGCCGTACTCATCAAGTCCTCGCGGCGAAGGATCTCGGAAACCAACTCCTGCTTGCTCTTGATCTGCGGGGCCGCACCGAGTCGCTCGGCGAGGGCGACCAATGCATCGCGCTTTCGCGGGTAATCCAGGAATACTACACGATCCGGCGACAGGACATTGCGCATCCGTACCGGATGCAGTGACGATGTGGCCTTATTCGATGAAAGCCGTTCATTGACCCAGCGCTCTATCTCGCTCTTCTTGAAACGCCACACGGTGCCAATCTTGCCTGCGGGGATCTCTCCCTTTTGTGCCCAGTCGTATACAGTGCGCTCTGAAACGCGTAGGTACTTGGCCACTTCTTCTATTGTAAGGATGTCATCATCCATTGCGGCTCTCCCATACGGTATGATTTGCTAGTATTCTGCAAGAAAGGGAACGAAATGTCAAGACATTTCTAGCCTAGTGCCGGCATGCCGGCATCAAGGGCATCATCGATTTCAGCATGGCGCCAGCCCAGTTCGAGGAGGCGATTGCGCATGTTGGCCCTGCCAAGGCCGGTTCGCGCGACGAGACGAACGGCGTTTTCCAGCATGCTCTGCCTGTCCCCACCGGAGAACACAGCCTCAAGTGCATCGCGGATTGCGTATCTTTCGATACCGCGCGCAGACAGCGCCGCGCTCAGGCTGCGTGGTCCCTCGGCATGGGTACGACATCTCTGCCTGATCCAGGATGATGCATAGCGTGTATCCGACAACAGGCCAGCAGATTCAAGACCATCCAGTGCCATGCGGAAAGCTGCGCGGGATACGCCACGAGCAGTCAGCTTGCGCTCCAGTCCGGCCCGATACTGTTCTGCCCGGGCCAAGAGAGCTACAGCACGCGTCTCAGCCACAAGGGCTTCAACGGCAACGGCCAGGGCACCATCGTCAAGTTCCGAATATGCCTTTGTCGGCGCTTCTGCATCGAGCGCCGTGGGAGCTGCGTCGACAGAGGCCGCTTCGCAGGCCTTGCCGTAGTATTCCAGCTTGAAATGAAAAAGGGAGCCTTCATCGGATACCGCCGTAACGGTTCCGTGGGCTCCCTTCTTTATACCGACGATACGGGCCATGCGGCCGGCTCGCCCGGGTCTCTTAGCGCTTCGAGAACTGGAAGCGCCTGCGAGCTCCGCGCTGTCCATACTTCTTGCGCTCGACCATTCGCGGATCACGGGTCAGGAAGCCATTGTTCCTGAGCGCGAGGCTCGAAGTCGGGTCAACCTGGCTGAGGGCCCTGGCAATACCATGCCTGCAGGCTCCAGCCTGACCGTGGGGTCCACCGCCGACAACATTGATAACGATATCGAACTTGTTGTCGCTCGCGGTCACTATCAGTGGCTGGCGCACTGAGCCTGCCATCTCGGCTATCGGAAAGTACTTGTCCAGCTCAAGGCCGTTGACTATGACCTTGCCATTTCCGTCGCGGAGGTAGACACGGGCTACAGCAGTCTTGCGCCTTCCCGTACCAATTCCCAGATTTCTGACCATCGTTTGCTTCTCCTAGACTTCGATAGCGACGGGCGCCTGAGCCGCGTGCGGGTGGGTGGGTCCGGCGTATACTTTGACGTTCCTGGCGAGCTTGCGTCCGAGCGGCCCCTTGGGGAGCATGCCACGGATGGCGATTTCGAGAGGATCAACCGGATGGCGCTCAATGAGGGCCGCGAATGTGCTCTTCTTGAGACCGCCGGCAAAGCCGGAGTGCCTGTAGTACAACTTGTCGTTGAACTTGTTTCCGGTAACCTCGATCTTGTCGGCGTTGACGATCACGACATAATCGCCGATTTCCTGGTGCGGCGTGTAACACGCCTTGTGCTTGCCACGCACGAGGATGGCTGCCTTGGCAGCGACGCGGCCAAGACGCTGGCCCTGGGCGTCAATGACGAACCAGGAACGGGCGACTTCCGCCGGCTTTACGAATACGGTCTTCATCGATCTATACCTTCACCTTTGTGGAGTACATTGTCTAAAATGGCGAGCGGTATAATCCCATACATCGCATATCATGTCAAGCGCTGCAGACATATCCGCCCCGGATGATCAATCCTTCTTCTCTGCCTTGGCGCTGGCCGCCTCTTCCGCTTCCTCTTTTCTGGCTTCGATCCTGTCCTTCATGTCAGCAAGGCCTATGAATATGGCAATCAGGCCGATGAGAACTGCGAATACCGGCAAGGAACCCCGAAGGAACGCAAGCACATCCTGTCCCCAGCCCAATGGCCCAGGTACGCTTGCAAACACGGCAAATGCTATGCAGACGATTCCTACTATCAATGCGATCATGGTATCCTCCCGTTGAATAAGTCCGAGAGTGCAAGCATACCATTATTGAGCCTTTCGTCAATACTGGGCTTTGCCATGGTCCCTGAGCGACCGTATATTCTGTTTCCATGCCGAAAGGAACACGATGATATCCAATGGATCACTTGTCTTCTTTAAAAACAAGCCTGCCGTGGCGACGCGCGATGGTGACCGCATTGAACTCTGTTTCAAGGATGGCTCGACGATTCGTGTTCGAGACAAGGATGTCGAGCTGCTCCATCCCGGTCCCATCAAGACGGTGCCCGCCCCGGCCGAAGGCGGGGAGTTCGAGACCGCATGGGAGATGATGGCAGGCTCCCAGGTAACGCTGAGCGAACTGGCTGAACTTGCATTCGGAGCATTCGGGCCGGCCCAACTGCTGGCGTGCAGGCTGGCGGCGTCGGAAGGTCTGCTCTTCAGGATGGATGAAGACCGGGTAGTGGCGTTGAGCGCCGAGGAGCGGAACGCCGATGCCGCAAAGAAGCAACGCAAGGAGCATGAGACCGCTGAGCGTGCCGCCTTTGTCGAGCGCGCCAGACGTCATGTCCTGGAACCGGGCGACGAGCGCTTCTGGGGAGAGGTCGAGGCTCTCGCTCTTGGTCATACCCAGAAATCAAAGACAGCCGCGGAGATTGGTGCTGGCGACGATCCAGAATCGGCGCATGCCTGGCTCTTGCGCTCGGGTCTCTGGACCACCAGGAACAACCCGCACCCAGCCAGATCGGGGCATCCATCCAGGGCGCCCGAACTGCCTCTCGGCCCTGATGACGATGATGGCCGCGTCGACCTGACCGGCATGGCCGCTTGGGCCATCGACAACGCATGGAGCCATGATCCCGATGATGCCATATCGTTCGACGGCGAGGCGCTTTGGGTTCATGTCGCTGATCCGGCCAGCGTCGTGTTGCCAGACACTCCCGCGGACCGCGAGGCGGCCGACCGTTCGGGGACGCTCTATCTGCCCGAAGGCGCGATACCCATGTTGCCAGACGCCGCCCTCGATCGCTTTGGCCTTGGCTTGTCGGAAACGTCTCGCGCGCTGTCGTTCAGGATTGGCATCGACGACGATGGCCTGGTCACCGAGGTCCGCGTGGTGCCAAGCGTTGTGCATGTGACCAGGACTTCGTATGGAGAAGCCGAAATAATGCTCGGTTCGGGACCCTTGGCCGAGCTTGCACGGATCGCGGCCACACGCACAGCGTATCGCAACCGCAACGGCGCCATAGACATAGACATACCCGAGGTGCGCGTCTGGGTTGATCAGGGAACACCAAGAATAGACCCAGTGCCGCACTACGCATCGAGCGGGATGGTCCGCGAAATGATGGTGATGGCGGGTGAGGGACTTGCGCGCTGGGCCTTTGACCGTGGGCTCCCCTTCCCCTACTACAGCCAGGAGGCCCCAGGCTCGAGGGAAGATCTGCCGGGTGGGCTCGCCGGCGAATTTGCCAAGCGCAGGCTTATGAAAGCTGGCATGGCAGGTGTCCAGCCGCGAGCCCACCAGGGGCTCGGTGTGACGATGTACGCCCAGGCGACGAGCCCGCTGCGCCGCTATGGCGACCTCCTGGGCCATCAGCAGGCACGAGCCGCGCTTGCCGTGGAATCTGGTCTCTCTGCATCGCCTCCGCTTGGCGCCGATGAACTGTCAATGCGTCTCGCCCGTGCGGCCGCGGGCAACCAGGCCGTGCGCAAGGCCGAGAGGCAGAGCGAGTTGCACTGGACCATAGCCTGGCTCCTGGACAGACCCGGCTGGGAAGGCGACGCCATAGTCGTGCAGACCAGCGGCAACGATGCCCTCTTGTATCTGCCGGATATCGGGCTCGAGACCAAGGTCCGTGCCACTGGCCTGCAGCTAAACAGCGCAGTACGTGTCAGGTTCCAGAAGGCTGACATTGCACGGCTGGAGGTACAATGCGCTATCCTCTGAGCACGGGCGATGGACAGTTGACCACCTCCGCACGCTCATCTATGCTCACATCGTGAGCGGACAGCAAGAAGATCGCCTGGCGGCGATCATGTATACCGGCATCGCCGGATTCTCTGCGCTGATGGAGCGCGATCAAGCCAAGGCGCTTGAGCTTGCGCGCTTTCACAATGCCATTGTCTACGACACCGTTCGCCGATACCACGGCTCCATCATCAAAGGTGTCGGAGACGCCTTTCTGGTCGATTTTGGTAGCGCCGCCGAGGCGTTGCGATGCGCCACGGAAATTCAGGATGGCATCTACGCCTACAACAAGCAGACCGCTGGCCAGCCCTTGCTGATGCGAATCGGACTGCATCTGGGATACATCAGGTTTCTGGAAGACGCTGCCGTCGGTGACGGCATAACAATTGCAAGCCGCCTTCAATCAATGGCTCATCCCGGGTGCATCTGTTTCTCCCAGGACATCCTGGATCAGGTCATAGGCACCATAGACGTGAAGGCCGAGAAGCTGGGCACGGTTCCACTCAAGAACAGCTCCGAAGAAATCCATGCATACGAAACAGCCAGTGCCAACGTCGAATTCAATCCGGAGTACGCGGCATCGCACGAGCCGCATGGGGCTGCGAACCGGTCATCAGGCTCCGCGGATATAGCATCGGATATCGGTCGAGCTGTTGAAGGAATAGCCAGGGCCATCGAACAGGGCGTTCATGAGTGGCAACAATCCGCCACCCAGGGCGGAAGCTCGACGGGCCATTCTCGACACTATGCGCGGACACAGGAACACATCGCACGAGCCACCATGAAGATCGAGCGCGCCGCCCGGAAGGTCAGTAGCGCGGTGGACAGGAAACAGGCGATCAAGGCTGAGTTCAAGCGCCATGCCGCCGAGGTTGCGACGGGCAGATGGGATGCCGAACTCAGGGGCTCGGACCATTTCAAGCCTGGTGACGAGGAGATAGAATCGGATTTCTCACGCTATCGGGATCGACTGGAAGAGAAAGCCAGATCCTCATCGGCTGGTTTTGCCGGCAATGTGCTTTCATTCCTGGGCGTCAATGCGGTGCTCTGGTACATCAACCTGCAGCTGGCTCCGGGATTCATGTGGGCTCCCATAGTCAGCGCGGCCTGGGGCACCGGAATAATCAGCAACCTGTTTGCGATGGTTCGCGGCAGGTCGAAGGCCGCCGAAATCGATCGCATGCCCGAGCTCAAACCCGCCGAGCTGGACGTCTACCGGAAGATCAACCGCGTCAGGGACAGCATGGCCATGCACGTCGCCAGTACCATTTCCGTCCCGCCGCTGTTGTTCGTCATCAACACCATCGTATCGCCTGAATTCATGTGGGCATTCATTCCTTCGGGGATCATGGCACTGAGTTTTCTTGGGCACCTGATAGCATATCCCGGCACCCTCGGCGGCCTCAGGAAGAAGCTGCAGAGGATGCTCGGGGTAGATTCGTGGCGCGAACTATTAAAAATGGGTGTCCACAAAGCCAGGGGCGACGCCGCCGGTCCGTACTCGCCCATCTATGCCGAAGTGGCTGCCATACATGATGACATTGTCAAGACAATCAGGTCGGGCAAAGGCTACCGACGCCTTCGGCAAGGACATGATCCCGACGCTGGACAAGTATGTTGACCAGGTCAGACTCCTGTCGCAATCGGTCAATGAAATTGACACTATTGTCGCGTCCATCCCGACCGACGCCCTCAGACTAGACCGGCAGACGCTGCAGACCAAACGTGACGCGACAGACAACCAGGCGCTGAAGAGCGAATACACCCGCTCGATAGGCGAAATCGAGAAACAGGAACAGGCCTGCCAGGAACTTGAGACACAGCGGGAGATGCTCCGGCTCCGGCTTGGCTCCTCGGCCAACGCGCTCAAGCAACTCAGGCTGGACATGGCCAGGATCCAGACACTGCCCGAGGCGCGCGAGCACCAGGCCATGGAAGAGTTGCGCCAGAAAGCATCCGAGCTGACCGGCTACCTCGATGACCTGAAGACAGGATACGAGGAGGCCTCGGCTGATCCATTCGCCGAACTCGAACGGCTTGCCGCCGAAGCAGATGCCCGCGACAGACTCGAAGGCAAGAAGCCCGGTCGTTGACAGGCGCACGCCCTTCGAACTAGTATCCAGACAGCGGTCCGGTAGCTCAGTTGGATAGAGCGATTGCCTCCTAAGCAATAGGTCGTGGGTTCGATTCCCGCCCGGATCATCGTCAAAAAAGGCCGTCCCAGTAGGGCGGCCTTTTTGACGATGATCCGGGTGGCCTGCCCGCCGATGCTCAAGAGTCGCTATCCAGCCGTATAGCGTGACGATAAGAATACTTAGCTAAAATCTTGAATTTCCAGTAATTTCCTTCAATATTTTCTTTTATTTATCGAGAACACATTATAAAATACGTGTGTCAAGTCACGATTCGACGAGTTAGGAGGCTTTATGAAGCGATCACTGTTCCTTCTCGTCGCTCTTGTGGCGCTCGCGAGCTCTGCATTCGCGACGGACGCCATCAAGAATCCGGGTACCTTCATCTTCGCGGCCTACGGCACGATCGATAGCCTCGATCCCGCCAAGGCCTACGACAACGCGTCGGGCGGCTGTCTGCAAAACATCTATGAGCCGCTGATCGACTACAAGGGTCCATCGACGACGGAGTTCGTGCCGATTCTCGCCACCAAAGTTCCAAGCGTAGCCAATGGTGGCATCTCGAAGGATGGGAAGACCTATACCTTCGAGATTCGCAAGGGTGTCAAGTTCCATAGCGGTAATGTCATGACACCTGAGGTTGTCGCCTATTCGTTCAAGCGCAACCTTATAGTCGACTGCGACGGCGGCCCGATGCCATTGGTCTACGAGCCGCTCTTCGGAATTGGTTCCAACTCCACCGATGTGAACGGCGATGGTTCCAACCAAAAGATCACCTTGGCCATGCTCGACAAGGCAATACAGGTCAAGGGCGACACGGTCGTATTCACGCTCAAGCAGCCCTACGCTCCATTCCTCGCCGTACTTGCAGGTTACTGGTGCTCGGTAATCGACAAGGACTTCGCGATCGCCCATGGCGACTGGAACGGCACCGAGGCGGATATCGCCCGTGCCAATCGGCCCGAGCAGGGCAAGGAGCCCCTGACCGACATTGCAAGCGGCACCGGCCCGTACAAACTGAGCCGCATCGACAAGGCAACGGAAGTCGTCTTCGAGCGCTTTGACGCCTACTGGGGAACGAAACCTGCAATGGAGAAAGCGGTCCTCAAGATAGTCGAAGAGTGGAGTACCCGCAAGCTGATGCTCCTCCAGGGCGATGCAGATTACGCGCTGGTCGATCCCATGTATTACGCAGAGATGGACAAGGAACCCGGCATCACAAGGTACCCGCTGAAGGGCCAGCCGCAGATGGTAGAGCTGGGTAACCGCGGTATCAGCTTCAACCAGAAGATAGCCGCGACAGACAATCCATACATCTACTCGGGCAAACTTGACGGCAAGGGAGTCCCGCCCGACTTCTTCTCTGACAAGAACGTACGCCTCGCCTTCACCTACGCATTCGACAAGGCGACGTACCTCAAGGAAATCAACAAGGGCTTCGGCATAGCCGCCGAGACGCCGATACCTTCGGGCCTGCCCTATTTCAATCCCAAGCTCAAGCCGTATCCTTACGACCTCAAGAAGGCCGCCGACTATTTCAAGAAGGCCTTCGGAGGCCAGCTCTGGAAGAACGGGTTCCAGCTTGATCTGACGTACAATACGGGCAATGAGGTCCGGGAGCAGACGATGAAGATGCTCGCCGAGAGCATCAGCAGCATCAATCCCAAGTTCAAGATTCAGGCACGCGGCGTCGAGTGGGCGACCTTCGTCAACCAGCAGAACAAGCATGTGCTTCCAATCTTCTACATCGGTTGGGGCGCCGACTTCGCCGATCCGCACAACTTCATCTACACCTATATGTACAAGACGGGTCTGTACGCGTCCCGCTGCAGCTACAGCAATCCAGAGGCCGACAAGCTTATAGAGCAAGGCCTGCTTGAAACCGATCCGGCCAAGCGACAGGCGGTTTACTACAAGCTTCAGGACATCTGGCAGGCTGACGTGCCTGGCATAATGCTGCACCAGCCAATACGCCAGCAGTACTTCAAGGACTGGGTAAAGGGTTACTACTTCCATCCGATGGAGAACAGCCCCAACTGGTTCAAGATGTACTCGAAGTCGTATTGAAGCCTGACAGGAACACGGAAGGCCCCGGTCTCTGTGACCGGGGCCTTGTATCAGAAGCGCTTCCAGCATAGGCACATCGTTCCGAGGAAGCGCCGACCACCGCGGGGCGGATCGGAAGGTCCGCCTTCCGCTCTCGGGAGCACAGCCGTGAGCCTACTCAACTATATTGTCCGACGACTCCTGTTCATGGTACTCGTCCTCTTTGGCGTCAGCATTCTTGTCTTCGGTGTGCTGATGCTGATTCCGCCAGGCATGCGCGTAGCGGCGTATGTGACCAACGAGAAGGTACCACCAAGCGCGATCGACGCGATGATCGTGCAGTACGGACTGCGCGACCCGGCGCCCATCCAGTATTTCCGCTGGCTCGGGAAGATTGCCCGGGGTGACTTGGGCTACTCCACGACAGCCGAAGGTCCTGTCCTCAAGGGTTTCATTCAATTTTTCCCGACCACACTCGAGCTCGTGCTCTACGCGACGCCGCTCATCATTTTTGTAGGCGTATGGCTCGGAACCGTCAGTGCAGTGCACAAGGACGAGCCTGTCGACCATTTCATACGAGTTGTCTCGATAGTCGGCTACAGCCTGCCTACATTCTGGCTCGGCTTGCTGCTCCTGATGTTCTTCTACGGTTTCCTGGGCATATTCCCCCCGGGTGTGCTTTCAGAGAGCCTCAGGGATGTCATATACGCGCCTGGCTGGATCCGGGTCACGGGCATCCTGACGATTGACTCAATCATCAACTGGAGGTGGGACATCTTCCTCGATGCCCTGTACCACCTCTTCCTGCCAACCCTCAACCTGGTCATCCTGGACAGTGCCCTGATCATGCGCCTGATGCGGTCAAGCATGCTCGACGCGCTGGGGCAGGATTACATACGTACCGCGCTCGCCAAGGGTGCGAGCAACCATACGATCGAGCACATTCACGCCCGGCGAAATGCCATGCTTCCCGTCATAACCATATCAGGCGTGCTCTTCGCGGGCATGCTGGCCGGCATGGTCATCACTGAAACAATATTTGTCCGGAAAGGCATCGGCTGGTGGATGGCGCGCGCCGCACTTCAGCTCGACGTTTCTGCAATCATGTTCAATGTGCTTTTCCTGGGGGCCGTCTTCGTCGGCGTCAATCTGATAGTCGACCTGATATACGCCACCATCGATCCGCGCGTGCGGCTGTCGTAAGACAAGGATGCTGACCCATGAGTGACATAGTCGAACAGACAAAAGAACAACCCGCCGCGCACCCCGGATGGCGGGAGTTCACCTTCTCCATGAAGCGGCTCTTCAAGAATCCCCTGACCATCATCGGGCTGTCCATAATCATGTTCTTCGTCTTTCTCGCCGTCTTTGCGCCGCTGCTCGCTCCTCCGCCACGTCCGTTCGATCCCTATCTGATGCCTCACCGTGGCTGGGACATGACGCCTTCGCCGCCATCCGCGGAGAACCTGCTGGGGACGCTGCCTTCGCAGTACGATATCCTCTACGGCATCATCTGGGGAACGCGCAACGCATTCCGCATAGGTCTGACGGTGGTCGCGGCCAACCTCTTCGTCGGACTGATCCTCGGCGCCATTGCCGGATATTTCGGTGGCATTGTCGACGAGATCATCATGCGCATCGGGGATGTCTTTTACGCGATTCCAACCTTGGTGCTGGCGATGGCGCTCGTCGTCGCCATTGGCAGGGGGCTGCAATCGATTGTGATCGTGCTGATCATATTGGGATGGCCAACCTATACGAGAGTCATCCGCTCCGAGATTCTTGTCATCCGCAATATGGACTTCATTCTCGCGGCAAAGGCCTCTGGGGTATCGCACTTCAGGATCATCATGCGCCATATCATGCCGAACTCCATATTCTCACTCATCATCGTGGGATCGATGAACGTCGGCGTCACCATCCTGATCGCCGCGGCGCTCTCTTTCCTCGGGCTTGGCTCCGATACGGGCTACGCCGACTGGGGGGCCATGGTCTCAACCTGCCGCAACTTTATAGTCGGGCCACCCGAAAACAGGCTCGCGTATTGGTACCTGGTATTCATACCCGGTTTTACCATTGCCCTGTTCGTGCTGGGGTGGAATCTGCTTGGCGATGCCATACGCGACGTCTTTGATCCGCGCGTCAGAAGGAGGTAGCCCGTGGAAAAGCTCATCGAGACAAAAGATCTTTTTACGGAGTTCCATACCTTCGAGGGAGTCGTGAAGGCGCTCAATGGTGTCGGCATCGTTGTCAATGAAGGCGAAACATATGGTCTGGTCGGTGAATCCGGCTGTGGCAAGAGTGTCACCGTCAGATCGATGATGCGCATCGTTCAGGCACCGGGCAGGATAGTCGGTGGCAGGGTGATCATATTTTTTCGCGCCGAGGACAGGAGCCGCGGCATAGACATCGTCGATAGAAGCGAGGCGTACATGACGTCGCTCCGCGGCGAATCGATATCGATGATATTCCAGGAAGCGTCGACTTCGCTGAATCCCGTGCTCAGCATTGGCTATCAGGTCGGCGAGAGCTTCCACTTCCATCGCCGCCCGCAGATGCTCAAGGAATCCATAGAGCATCTGGACGAGGAGCTTGCTGGAAACCTGGCACCGCTGTCGCGACGCTGGCGGCGGATGCAGCGATCGCTGCTTGCCAGGGAACTCCGGGAGCGCGAGGCCTACGATGGCCGCATCGATGAAATTGACAGGGAGCTATACAAGCTAGAGGAACAGGAAGGGCCGGCGGTGGTCGATCGGAAGAGGCAACTGAACGCCCGCAGGGACTCGCTCAAGGAGCACGGAGCGCTGACCGGTATGGCGATGCGCACACCGTTTATCCGACGCTACCGACGCCGGCTGGAAAGGACGATACGCGGCCACGTTGTAGACCTGTTGCGCTCGCTTGGCGTCTCCAATCCCGAGCGCATAGCCGATAGCCACCCTCACGAACTATCAGGCGGCATGCAGCAACGCATCGTCATCGCCATAGCGCTGGCCTGCCATCCGGTCCTCCTCATAGCAGACGAGCCGACTTCCAATCTGGATGTGACCATCCAGGCCCAGATCGTTGAGCTGATAAAACAGCTCAAGGAAACGACCATATCGTCAGTGCTGTACATCACCCATGACCTCGGACTCGTGGCCGAGATATGCGACCGCGGCTCGGTGATGTATGCAGGCGATGTCGCGGAGACGGCGACGGTACGGGAGCTGTTCAAGAATCCATTGCACCCCTACACCCGTGGCCTCTTGCATTCGGTACCGAAGGTCGAACAGGTCGACGAGCTCGCGACTATCCCGGGCAATGTCCCCAACCTGATCGTCCCACCATCGGGCTGCCGCTTCCACCCTCGTTGCCCTGACAGGATGGATATCTGCCCGAAGGCCAAGCCGCCCACGATCGAATACACACCTGGTCACTGGGTTGCCTGTCATCTCTATACGGACGGAAAAAAATGAGCGATACACTAGTCGATATCAGGGACCTGGTGAAGTACTACCCCGTCACCGCGGGCGTATTGCGCCGGCATGTGGCCGATGTCAAGGCAGTTGATGGCGTTAGTCTCAAGATAGCCAGGGGGGAATGTGTCGGACTCGTTGGCGAATCCGGCTGCGGCAAGACGACGCTCGGCAAGACTATACTGCGCCTGCACGAGGCGACCAGCGGGCGGGTCTACTTTAACCAGCCGGCGGAACGAATCGATGAAGCGGAGCGCCTGCTGGCCCAGCCCGACGCATCGGCGCAGAAAAAGGCAGCGCTGAGCGAAATCGAAGTGACCAGAATGGACGGCAGGCGGCTCCGCGCGTTGCGCAAGGAAATGCAGATCGTCTTTCAGGATCCGTCCAACTCGCTCGACCCGCGCATGTTGATCCGTGACATCATCGCTGAACCGCTTGAAGCCCAGCGCTTGTTTTCGGGTCGCGACGTCGATTTCCGCATTCTGGAGCTCCTCGACCTCGTCGGAATGGGCTCGGGGCATATGAAACGCTATCCGCATGAGTTCTCTGGCGGCCAGCGCCAGAGAATAGCCATAGCGCGCGCTCTGGCTACAAAGCCGCAGTTCATAGTCATGGACGAACCAACCTCGGCCCTCGACGTCTCGGTCCAGGCGCAGATTCTCAACCTGCTCAAGTCGCTGCAGAGGGAATTCAACCTGACATACCTCTTCGTTACCCACCATCTGCTTGTCGTCAAGTATACAAGCGACAGGATCGTCGTCATGTACCTCGGCAAGATTGTGGAGATGGGCTCGACGAGATCCATATTCGAGCGTCCGTTGCACCCGTATACCAAGGCGCTCCTGAGCGCCATACCGATACCGGATCCTCTGACGAAGCGCGAGAAGATAGTGCTGTCGGGCGACGTTCCCAACCCGGTCAACCCACCCGCCGGCTGCCGTTTCCACCCGCGCTGCTCATATGCCAAGGACATATGCCGCACGGTTGAGCCACTCCTGGAGGAGACGGGCATCGACGGGCGAACCGTAGCCTGTCATCGCTGGAAAGAGATTTGACGACGACAGGCTGCAACTGTAACCGGCCAGTTGACGGCAGATTGTCCTAGCGTGGCTGGCCCGGCACGGGATTGGCCTCGGCAACCTTGTCCTTGGGTATGGGAATGCCGGCGAGATCACCGATCACGTTGACGAGCTGGCCATCGACTGGCAGGATTATTTTCGCGTTGTTACGCATGGCCTCCTCGACGGCCTGTAGCTTCCGGAGCGTTTGGGCGTTGCCGACAAAATACTTGTCGGCTGCCTCGTTGACCAGCTGGATGGCCTGCGCCTCGCCTTCTGCCTTGAGAATCTCCGCCTGCCTGATGCCTTCTGCCTTCTTGATCTCGGCACGTTTCTGGCCGTCGGCCATGGTTTCGGTCGCCGTCGCAAAATCTATCGCCGCGATCTTCTCGTTCTCGGCCTTGACGACCTTGTTCATCGTCTCCTGGACATCTTTTGGTGGATCGATCTCCTTGAGCTCGGTGCGGACCACGTCGATGCCCCAGCTACTTGTCTCCTCGAGCAGGGTGCGGAGCAGTTCCGAATTGATCTTGCTGCGCTCGCTGTTGGCGCTCTTCAGAGTCAGGGTGCCGATGATGTTGCGCAGGGTCGTCCTGGCAAGGCTGACAATCTGGATGCGGTAGTCGTTGACGTTGTATATGGCTGCCTTGACGTTCGATTCATCGGGCCTGATGCGAAAGTACACCTGCGCGTCGACGCGTGCGTTGAGGTTGTCGTTGGTGATTATTTCCTGGGGTTCAGCATCGATCATCTGCTCGGTCGTATTGACGCGGTACATCTTTTCGATTCCGGGGAATATCCAGTGAAAACCAGGCTCAGCGAAACGACGGTACTTTCCAAACATCTCGATGAGTCCGCGGTGTGTCGGGCGGATCACTCGAATGCCCGAAAAGAACAACAAGACGATGATGAGGATTGCTGGATACAAAAATGTGGCAAGCACTGACATGGCTGGCCTCCTTGGGTATCTCGAAGATACTCATTCGAAGGCGCTCCGGGTCGATTCTCGCAACAGAATCCGAATTCAGCGAGCCCTCTCTCCCAGACCATGCCAGACGACGCCAATCAGGTAGGCAAATTCGTTGCTGCCATTGCCGGGCAAGTCACTGAGCGGCTGGAACCGGTCCTCGAGGTTGACGCTGAGCTCCAGCTTCCCCACCAGCAGCGTGACGCCGGCCATCACTCCGCTGCCCGATGTTGAAGCGGTAGCCGAATTTATTGTTGCCTGAAGATAGTCAAACTCATAGGCGGCGCGGACAGCCAGCCTCTGCGTCGGCCACCACTCGAGTCCCGGTATCACGCGTGCGGCCAGAATGTCCCGGGCATCGGTGCCGACCTCGCCGACGCCGCGAAGCGATGCGAATAGCGTCTTGTCGAGGAGGCCCTTGGTCACCGCGGCCGAAACGACGACGGGAACCGAACCCATGAGTATCTCGCCCGGAATGGAAATGCTGAACCCGCCAACGGGCGGGACAATATAGAACTCAACCTGATTGGACCAGATCAGTTCAAACTCGGCCTCCAGGCTTCCGCCATCCCGGTACGCGAGGCCGGTTGAGAAGCCGTAATATGTTTTTGCCGCCTCGGGAAAGTAGTGAAAAGGGTTGCTGGTATCGGTATCGATGCTCAGGCCGGTGCCTTCATAGATGATGCCGGAGTCGATGTAGGCTGCCCTGACCTGGGCGCCGACGCTCAGGCCGGGCATCAAGCGGTAGCCGTAGCCCAGAAGCGCTCCATAGCTGACGTTGCCGGTATCGATCATCGTCGATGCCGCTTCCTGGGTCAGCGCATAATCATCGGGAGAGGTGATGGACCCCATGTGGCCTGCACACTCCACCTCCGCAGAGAAGCCAGCATCCTTGCCAAGCGGCATCATGAAACCGATGCCCAGCTTGCCAAAATCCTCATAGTACTCGAGGCCCATGATATCGTCGTGGCTCATCGTGAGGTTAATCCCAAAATCGGGAACGGCGCCGAGCGCGTAGGTGTTTGCGTTGCTGAACCAGCCGTAGACGGCACCCTGCTCCAGGAACCCAAGGCTTGCCGGGTTGTAGACCGGGGCGAAGCGCTCGAGGTCGACCTGGAAGCGAGGCGAGCTGCCGGTCAACATGGCCAAGTAGAAATTTATCGCGGCATTGTTCGGGTCGATTTCCTTGGCGGCCTTGAGTTCCGTTACAGCTTCGGTCAATTCGCCCTTGTCGAAGTGATCGACCGCGCGGGAGAATCCCAGGATCACTGCCTCGCGGGATTCCATCTGTGTCGCCGGTGCCCCGGGCGAAACGGTGGCAGAAGGCGCACCGACGGTGCTTCTGGCCTGAGAGAGCCCCATTCCTGCGAGTGCCGAGGCCGCCAGTTTGCGTGATATGCCGTCATAGTCGGCCAGGGGGCCGAAATTCTTGTCAAACCATATTATCGCGCCGGTCTCGGTGCTGGTGATCTTGCAACTGACAAGCACGGCGCTGTCCATGTCCAGCACCTCGCCCGAGAGTATGTAGCGAGCGGCGAGCAACCTGCCAATCTCGAGTTGTTTCGACGCGTCCGCGGCGCCGCTCAGGCTGAATTCCTGTTCCTTGAGTATCTCGTCCCGCGACGCGCGGTCTATCAGCTCGATGCTGTGCGAGGCAGCCAGGTTGACTGCTATCATTTCCGCAAGCCCCTTGCCCACGTATTTCAGCTTGGGGTTGTCGCTGCCTACGGCAAAATCGGTAACAGCGAGTCGGGGCAGGTCGGCGAAGCAGGCGGTAGCCGCGATGAGAAGTGCTGGCAGGAGCAGATAGCGGTGATGCATGGAATATCCTTGTGAAGCAGGCGCAATCGTGGGATGATACAGGTCCCTACCCGAGTTGTCCAGCCAAATGTTGTCGCGGCGCCGATTCGGTGCAGCACCGATACCATATCGCCGACATGCGCTATACTTACAACCATGCGTTTTATCCAGACAGACTCGCCGGAAGCGGTACAGGATGCGATCATCGAGCCAATAGGCGATAGTCTTCGCGGACACAGGCCTGCGCTCCTCCTCGTCTCTGGCGGGTCAACAGCAGGCATCGCCATCGCGGCTATCCGCAGGTTGTGCAGCCTGTCCGGGGCCAAAGGGTTCGATATGCGCGGCCTTTTGTCCGTATCATTGATAGACGAGCGGTTTGGGCCGGTCGGCCATCAGCACTCGAACTGGCGGCAGCTACTTGAAGCTGGCCTTCCGGTTGAATCGGTTCGAGCAATCCCGCTGTTGATGGATGCACGCGATGATCAGGAAGCCTTCCGTACCACAGTACGGCGATTTGACGATATTCTGGCAGACGCGGCCCGCAAGAAGACGAACGGCGAGCTTCTGATCGTCGGCCTCCTGGGTATCGGCGCCGATGGGCACACTGCGGGCATACTTCCGGGCAGTCAAGCCTGCGCCGAGGATCGCCACAGCTCTGTGGCTCCCCTCGCTATCGGATACAGATCGGACATGTATACCCGCATTACCATCACTCCGGCCTTTTTTCAGTACTTTGATAGAGCGGTCGCCTATGCCACGGGCGCGGAGAAATGGCAAGCGATTGCCGGGCTGCGCGCGGCCCGGCCCATATGCGAGCATCCGGCGCAACTGCTCAAGCGGGCGCATGAGTCTCTGGTATTTTGCGACCACCTTCCAGGACAAGTCTGGGAGGCCTATCGAATCAGACGCACAGGGGATTGTATGGAAAAACTTGGCAGCACCGTCCTGGTCATCTTTGGCATCACCGGCGATCTATCCAGGCGGAAACTCCTGCCCGTGCTGCTCCACCTTGCCGTGGCGGGCATGTTGCCGGAAGAATTCCACATCGTCGGCATTTCCAGGAAGGGCACGACTACGGCCGACATCATCGGGTTCATCAGGCAGGCTACGGCGCTTGAAGCTGTGGCATCGGATGAAATGTATTCCAGGATGAGTTCGATGATCACCATGATCGACATGAACATGAGTGAGCCAGCGGAATACACGCGCCTTGCCGATGAGCTGGACAGGCTGGATCGGGCGGCCGGTCACCCACTGCACCGCATGGTGTATCTGGCCATACCCGCTACGCTTTTCGATACCGTTACCGCCCGTCTCGCCGAGGCCGACATGAACGCGCACCGCAAAGGAGCCCGCGCGTGTCACCTCCTGATAGAGAAGCCGTTCGGCTACAATCTCAAGTCGGCCGAGGCACTGATACGCGGGCTCGCGGAACGGTACGACGAGTCGCAAATCTATCGCATCGACCACTACCTGGCCAAGGAGACCGCGCAGAATATTCTGGCCTTCAGGTTCGAGAACCCGCTCTTCAGCCATACCTGGAATCGCGACCACATCAGCCACATCATGATCACCGCTGTTGAATCGATAGGCATCGAAGGGCGTGCGGTATTCTACGAGAATATGGGCGCGATGCGGGACCTAGTACAGAGCCATCTCCTGCAGCTCCTGGCTCTGGTGACGATGAACCAGCCCGATTCGATGAGTTCAGAAGCCATACATCGGGAGAAGGAGCGAATACTGAGGCACATCGTGCCACCATCTCCCGAACGGATGGAACATGACGCGATACGCGGTCAGTACGCAACGTATCGTGCCGAAACGGGCAATCCGCTATCCATGACCGAGACATACGCCGCGGTGAGGTTGTCAATCGACACCGACGAGTGGCGTGGCGTGCCGGTATTCATCAGGACCGGCAAGGCTCTGCGCGACAAGATTACCGAGATTACCCTTGTATTCTCGAACGCGGACAGCCCCGGCAAGCGAAATTACCTGACTATCAGGATCCAGCCAAACGAAGGCATTGTGATCGATCTGCACATCAAGAAACCCGGGTTCGATCACGCTATTGAACAGGTACAGCTTGATTTCTGCTACACCGACAAGCTGAGCATCGGCCATCCCGACGCGTATGAGCGCGTGCTTGTCGACGCGATGCGGGGTGACAGGACGCTCTTTGCCTCGAATGATGAAGTGCTCTCATGCTGGCGCATCAGCGAGCCGATTCTGGTTGCCTGGGCCAATCCGGATTTTCCATTACACCAATACGGCAACAACACCTGGGGGCCGGAGGCGGCGGACGCCATGATAGCGGATGTCGGCCTGGAGTGGCTCTCCGATACTCACACGGTCTGCTCCATCCCACGCATCATCCCAATCGCTTGATTAGGCCCGGCGTTGCCATTCGGTCCTAAATCCGGTCCGGATCCAAGGCATGCCGCCAGTGTCCCATCCTGAACCAAATGCCACCAATGGCAGCGGTCAACGCGTTTGACGCGAACATCGCTATCCATATTGACAGCGGGCCTATCGAGGTCAGGTAGGCCAATGCATACGCCAGTGGGACGCGGATAATCCAGAGCCTGAATATGGAGAGCACCATGATTACCTTGGTGTCGCCTGCCCCCTGAAATGCCCCATTCAGCGGAAAATAGAGGCCGAACATCAAAAGCGATGGGCTTACCACCTTGAACATCAGGTCTCCGAGCCGCACCGCCTCAGGATCTGACACAAATAGCCTCACCAATTCTCCTCCGTACACCATCGACAGAGCGAGCAATGGCACTTCGAATATGACGACCATCAGCAGCGCCATGTGCACGACGCGATCGGCTAGCCGTTCGTCCTTGGCCCCTATGGCTCGGCCGACAAGACTGGTCGTCCCGCCCGCTATGCCATAGATCGGGATGTCGAACATGTTCATCAATCTGTTGCCGACACCAAATGCGGCAATGGCCGACAATCCGAACATGTTGACGACGCCCTGCAGCACGGTAAAGCCGAACGCCGACAATCCCTGGCCGACGCTCGCCGGCAGGCCTATGCTGGCGAGGAGGCGCCAGGCCTTTGGATCGGGTCGCATGGCCAGGCGGTTCAGCCGCATGCCTTCCTTGCCTCGCATCAGCACAAGCAGCGACAGCAGCGCTCCAACCCCCTGTGACATGATTGTCGCTATCGCCGCTCCGGGCACTCCCAGCGCAGGGAATGGCCCCAAGCCAAAGATGAGGAGTGGATCAAGAGCCACATTGAGGCCGACCGCCACCAGATGCACGCGAATCGGCGTTGCGGAGTCACCCACTGCGGTGAATGACGCCTGCAGGGCAAAATATACAAAGGTAAAAGGAATGCCAAGAAAAATGATCCGCATGTATGAGAGCGCAAAGCCGTAGACAGCCGCGGGGGTGGCAAGCAGGCGCAGGATCGGACCAACAACGATGACACCGAAACCAGCAAGAACAAACGACACCGCGAACAGGAGCGAAGTCATCTGGTTCAGGTAGTGATTCATTTTGACGGTGTCGCGCCGGCCCCGAGACTGGGCTATAAGGGTGGTGCCCGCGCCAGCGAGTCCCGTGCCGAATACGGTCAGGAAGAAGACTATCGTGAAGCCGATCGAAGGGGCTCCGACTTCGGCCAGGCCGAGACGGCCCAGGAAAAAGGCGTCGGTCAGGTTGTAGAGCGACTCTATGGCGCTCCCCAGCATCATCGGCAAGGCTATCTTCAGAAGTATTGAAAAGACGACTCGAGGACTGGCCGTTTCTGCGGTGTCCAGATTGGATGGCAGGCTTATGTTGGTTTCATCTCGCATTGGATTTGCATAGTACACGATTGCCTTGACCGCGCATATCCTGTCGGGTATGCTCGCGCCCATGAAGATTTGGCTCAAGTATCTGATAGCCGCCGTGGTCGGCACGGCCGCTGGCCTGGTCATACCCGCGGGCGACGGCGTCGCGTTGGACGCCCTGGCGGCCATTGCCCTGAACGTAGGCCGTTACATGCTGTTCCCGCTGATGTTCTTCTCGGTGGCTGTCGCGTCGTTTGAGCTGCACGAAGATCGCAAGCTGGCCAGGGTATGGGGCAGGACGATTCTGTACTCAGTCGTGACGGTCATGGCGTTTGCCCTGCTCGGCCTCGCCGGCGCTTTCCTGTTCTCACCGGGCAGGATTCCGCTCACCAGTGATGCATCCATACACGTCGAAGCCCTGCCCGGCTTTCTGGGCATACTTGGCGCCGTGATACCCGGTGATGCCTTCGCGGCCTTGGCGTCCGCAGGATTCCTGTTGCCCATTACGCTGCTCGCGACCATCATGGGACTCGGATTCGCCTTTGACCGGACCGGGACCAAACCTGTCGTATCATTCTTTGATTCGATGTCCAGGATTTGCTGGCAGATCAACAGCTTCTTTGTAGAGATTCTTCCGCTGCCACTGATTCTGGCGGCCGCGGCCCGCGCGGCGACACTGACGCGGACCCAGAGGCTGGGAACCTTCGGCCCGCTCTTCCTCGCCATCGGTATAGAAGCAGTGTTTGCCATATTCGCCGTTCTGCCGCTCGCGCTCTACCTGATAGACAGAAAGCGAAATCCATACAAGACGCTGTTCGCATTGACGGCTCCGGCCATCGCCGCTCTTGTGTCGGGACATGGCTATGTGCAGGCCGGCGCGACAATCAAGCATCTGAAAGAGAGTCTAGGCATCCGCAGGCGATCCAGCGCTGTCTCGCTGCCTCTGGCGCTGGCATTTGGCCGGGCTGGATCGGCCATGGTCACCGCGACCGCTTTTGTCGCCGTGCTCAACTCATATTCAAACCTTGGGTTGGGTTCAGGCGCGATACTCTGGATGATAGCCGTTGTGCCCATAACCGCCTTGGCCCTTGGGGCCGTTCCTGGCACCGGGCCCATCGTGGCGCTGGCGGCGCTGTGCGTCGCATATGGCCGCGGATTCGAGTCGGGCTATGTCCTGGTCGCTCCGGCTGCCCTGCCGATGGCGCTCGTGGCGGCCGCTGTCGACACGATAGTCTCGGCCTGCATCGTGTCAGCAGTGGCCGATATCGACGGACTTGCAGAACCAAAGGATCTCCGGCACTTCATCTGAGTAGCGGTGCATTGCTTTGATTGACTTTTCGACGGTCCGGCTCTAGAATCGGCGCATGAGCTTAAGCACCATCCTCACGATAGAGACCGTGGCCGTCGGTTTGCATTCCCGGGACAAGCACGGCATAATCAATGAACTCCTGGATATCCTCGTGCGGGCAGGTTCGATAAACGACAAGCCCGCGGCGCTGAAGGCTATTCTGGAACGCGAAGACAAGATGTCGACAGGCATGAAGTATGGCATCGCGATCCCGCATGGCAAGACCGAGACGGTGCCTTCCCTCGTCGCATGCGTCGGCATATCCACCGAGCCGATTCCGTTTGATACCCTGGATGGCAAGCCCGCTCGCATCTTCATCATGACGCTGTCTCCACCCGAGAAGACCGGACCGCATCTGCAATTTCTGGCGGAGGTTAGCCAGCTCTTCAAGAGCGCTTCGAGGCGCGATGCCGCGATCTCGGCACGGACACCGGCTGAACTGCTCTCGGTCATCACCGCCAAGTAACCTGTACTGCCGATAAAAAAACCGCCCTCCCTTGCCGGGACGGGCGGTTTTTGCCTTTCGGGTGAAACCCGGGACAGTTACTCGATGATCGCCAGAACGTCGGAGAACTTCACGATCAGGTGATCGGCTCCATCGATCTTGATCTGGGTACCGGCATACTTGTCGTACATGACCTTGTCATTCTTCTTGACCTTGATCACGTCGGTATCGGTGCCGATAGCGATGACAACGCCAGTCTGGGTCTTTTCCTGAGCGGTCTGCGGGATGATGATGCCGCCGGCGGTCTTGGTATCGCCCTCCTGGACCTTGATGAGTACGCGATCGCCTAACGGGTTCACTTTCATTTCGTATCCCTCCTGGAACATGTGTGAGTTGTTGTAACGATTACCAAGAGAATGTACTGAAAAGCCGCGTGCCGGGTCAAGGAACTTGTCATCGTTTCGTGCGGGGGCACTGGCCGACCCGCGCCTCTTTTGCGTACATTATCATACGGAGGATACGATGCCCCGAAAGAACGATAACTGGAATTCCAAAAAGCCTCAGAAGCCTGTCAAAGGTGGCCCATTGCCGCCGATGGAAGGCTGGAAATATTCTATAGGATATGTATTTGTGGCTATCGTAGCGATCAGCCTCTTCAACTGGTTCGTGGCGTCAGCCGACAGTTCCGTGGTCCCCTACAGCCAGTTCAAGGAGCTCGTGTCATCCGGCGAGATTGTTCGCATCGATCTGGATACCAACTATTATACCGGCTATACGACGAAAGCCCCGCAGAAACCGGGATTCCCGCTGCAACAGGATCAGAAGCGCATATACAAGGCCGTTCCAGTATACGATCCGGAATTTACAAAGCTGCTCGACGCCAAAGGCGTCACCTATGAAGCCGTATCGCGCGAAGGCAACGCCGTGTTGAGTTTTGTCCTTAACTGGGTACTGCCGTTCGGGCTGATGTTCTTTCTGTGGCGGTTGCTGCAGAAGCGCATGACCAACATGGGGTCGAACGTGCTGTCCATTGGCCAGAATAAAGGCGTAATCGTTGCCGAAGGTGATGTAAAGACCCGGTTCGTCGACGTGGCCGGCGTTGATGAGGCCAGGGAAGAACTGGTCGAGGTAGTCGACTTTCTAAAAAATCCCAAGAAATACACCGACATAGGCGGCAAGATTCCCAAGGGCGTCCTGCTTGTCGGTCCTCCGGGAACAGGCAAGACGCTGCTTGCCCGCGCGGTGGCAGGCGAAGCCGGCGTTCCATTCTTCCGCATGAGCGGCGCGGAGTTTGTGGAGATGTTTGTAGGCGTTGGCGCCGCCAGGGTGCGCGATCTGTTCAAGCAGGCGCGGGAAAAGGCGCCGTGCATAGTCTTCATAGACGAGCTCGATGCTATCGGCAAGAGCCGTGTAAACGGGGTCATGGGCGGCAATGACGAGCGCGAACAGACCCTGAACCAGCTGCTCGTGGAGATGGATGGCTTTGACGCGACGAGCGGCCTGATCATCCTGGCCGCGACGAACAGGCCCGATGTGCTCGATCCGGCGCTGTTGCGCCCCGGACGATTCGACCGTCAGGTTGGCGTCGACCGGCCAGACATAGTGGGCCGAGAGGCGATTCTGCTGATTCACGCAAAAGCGGTAAAACTCGATTCGGAAACCGACCTCAAGAAGGTCGCCCGCGCGACCCCTGGATTTGTAGGCGCAGACCTGGCGAACATCGTCAACGAGGCTGCCCTGCTCGCCGTGCGGGCGGGACGCAAGAAGGTACACCAGCAGGACTTCGAGAAGGCCGTGGAGAAGGTGATGACCGGCCTCGAGAAGAAGAGCCGCGTTATGAACCCGGACGAGCGACGCGTCATAGCCTACCACGAGGCGGGCCACGCCATAGTCGCCGCGTTTACCGAAGGTTCCGACCCCGTCCAGAAGGTCTCGATAGTACCGAGGGGTTTCGGAGCTCTCGGATTTACGTTGCAGGTGCCAATAGAGGACCGCTACATCGTGACCGAAGACAAGTTGCTCGGCGAGATCGACGTGCTGATGGGCGGCAGGGCGGCCGAGGAACTGACCTTTGGCAAGGTGTCGACCGGCGCAGCCAACGACATCACCCGCGCCACCGACATAGCACGCAGGATGATCACCGACTACGGCATGTCCGAACGGTACCGCAATGTCGCGCTGACCAAACGGGGCGCAGGCATCATGGGGCCATCCGCCGAGCAGGTGATGACACGCGAATATGGTGAAGATACCCAGCAGTACATCGATGAGACCGTGGCTTCGACGCTCGCGAGCAGGTACGATACAGCAAAGAAGGTGCTTGTGGAGCGCCGCGCCCTGCTCGAGACCCTGGCCGATGAGTTGCTCGACAAGGAATCGGTCGATGAGGCGCGGTTCAAGGCGATCATTGCCGCGGTCTGATAAAAGCAGACTAGACAAACAATACAGTTAACGATACAGTCATGGTGACGCGCGGCTCGGCCGCGAAAAGGAGTCACCATGCTGTCTACCGTATTGCTCGCCCTGTATGGGCTTGTCCTCCTTGCCATCGCGCTGGCAAGCCTCAAGTATGCCGATTCACTGGATAACTTCCTGGTTGCGGGCAGGTCCCAGAAGAAGGTCCTGATAGTCGCCTCGATGCTGGCCTCGACCATAGGTGGCGGCATAACGATAGGTACGGTCAACCGCGCCTGGGGCATAGGCTTTCCGGCGTTCTGGTTCGTTGCGGCCGGCGCCATCGCCCACTTCATGCAAGGCGCGCTGCTCTCCAAAAAAGTGCGCGAGACCGAGGCGGTCACTCTGCCCGACCTGGCCAGGAAGCTTGTCGGTCCATCACTTGGCACGCTGACATCCCTCATCGTACTGGTCACCTGGGTGGGCATAGCGACGGCGCAGTTCGTCGCCGCGGGCAAGGTCATATCCGGCATAACCGGCATGGGTCACCAAGGATCAGTCATCGCGGCGGCCGCTTTCCTGATCGTATACACGCTGATAGGCGGGCAAAAATCGGTGCTGCGGACTGACCTGTTCCAATTCGGATTCCTGTCCTTAGCCTTGCTCGCGACGCTGGCCTGGCTGTTCCTGGCAACGCCACCGGCCGCGGGTAGCATACACATCGACATATTCAACAAGCAGTTTGGATTCCTCGACCTGCTCTACTATGTGATCGTACTGGGCGGTTCGTATTTCATTTGCCCGATGATGTTCTCACGCCTTCTGTCCGCGGACACTCCGGCAAATGCCCGCAAGAGTTCGTTCATGTCTGGCTTTGGCATGCTGGGGTTTGCGTTGGTCATTACCTTTATCGGATTGTGGTCACAGGCCTCCATCACCGACCTCGGGGGCATGGATCCGCTCAACTTTATAGCACACAAGAGCCTGCCCGGCGTCCTGGGCACACTGCTGATATTCGGCCTCCTGGCGGCCATCCTGTCAACCGGCGATACCGTGCTGCTTACCGCGGCAGGAGTCCTGGAACATGACCTGCTCAAGCGAACCACAGTCGCGGGAGTCCGTCTCTGGACAGCCATCATCGGCATCATCGCAGGATTCATAGCGCTGTTCCAGACAGACATCATAGGAATCCTCATCAAGACATACAACGGTTACACCGCGGGTATCGTTCCAGCACTGTTCGTCGCCATCGTGCTGTCGGGCAAGCGCAAGCTCGATCCGGCACTGACCTTCGCGGCTATCTCGGTGGGTTATGCGCTTGGATTGGCGGGTAGCTTCATGGATGAGGGTTCCGCCGCCGCGAAGCTTCTGCCTATGGTCGGGCTTGCCATGTCGGCAATCCTCGCACTGGCAGCCGCATATGGTAGCAGGGGGAAGAAAGTAGTTCAGTAGTTCAGCGGATCAGTGGATCAGTGGCAGCCCCCCTGTCACTGATTACTGATTACAAGCGCCCCTTTCATCCCGCATTCTCTCTTCCTTTATACTCCGCGACATATTGACAGTTTTTGTCACATAGGACATGATCTGATCGTGACATTATAATAGATAATGTCAAGGAGAAGCACATGGCAATCATTGTGACAGGAACAGGCGCCTCGATCCCCAAGAACCGTGTTTCAAACGACGAACTCGCAAAGCGGGTGGATACCAACGACGAATGGATACGGTCCCATACAGGCATCGGTGCGCGCCGGTTTGCCGATGACGGCAAGATAACAAGCGACCTCGGAGCGGAGGCCGCCCTTGCCGCGCTTGCCAAGGCCGGCAGGAAACCAGAGGATGTCGACCTGATAGTCGTAGCAACCGCCACGGGCGACTACTGGGGCTTTCCGGCGACCGCCTGCATCGTTCAGGACAAGATTGGCGCGGTCAACGCCGCGGCCTTCGATGTCAATGCGGGCTGCACCGGTTTCATATACGGGCTCGATGTCGCCGCGTCAATGTTGCTGGCGCCAAGGCGCAAGGTCGCCCTGGTGATCGGTGCCGAGACGCTCTCCCGCATATCGGACTGGGAAGACAGAGCCACCTGCGTGCTTTTTGGCGATGGCGCCGCAGCCTTCGTGCTCGAGCACCAGGATGAGGAATCCGACAGGGGCGTGCGCTACTCGTGGTTGCGCGCCAAGGGTTCCGGAGCCAAGAGCCTGTACCTGAGCCAACCCGAGCGGACCAAGACGTTTGAGCGTGATGGCGACTATGCCAAGCCCCCGGCCATCATCATGGACGGCAAGGCTGTCTATATGTTCGCCGTCAAGGCGATTACCGACACGATCGAAGCCCTCCTTGCGGAATCCGGCCTGACCATCGATGCTTTCAAGTGGATAGTGCCGCACCAGGCCAATGCCAGGATTGTCCAAGCCGCTGCGAAACGATTGGGTATTGCCGACTCGCAGATATTCATGAATATTGAGGAATATGCGAACACCTCGTCGGCATCCGTGCCAATCGCGGTCAACGAGCTCGCCGAGAAGGGCCTCCTGAAGCAGGGCGACCTGATCATGGTGATGGGCTTTGGCGCCGGCCTGACCTATGGCGGGACAATAATCCGCTGGTGAGTCGAGACACAAAGGAGCTGAATATGAAGAAAGCAGTAATTACCGGTATGGGCGTAATCAGCCCCATCGGCAACGACATCGATACGTTCTGGGCCTCCATCAAGGCAGGCAAGAGCGGCATCGGGCCGATCACCCACTTCGACGCCTCGGGCTTTGACTCCCGCGTGGCGGGCGAGGTCAAGAATTTCGACCCCAGCCAATTCATGGACAAGAAAGACGCCCGCAAGATGGCGCAGTTTACCCAGTTCGCCGTCGCGGCTGCTGTGCAAGCCTGGAAGGAATCGGGCCTCGACACCGCGACGACCGCGATGGACCGCGTTGCCGTGGTGCTGGGCAATGGTATTGGCGGCATAGAGGTCTTCGAAGAGAGCTACAAGAAGCTGCTCGATTCCGGTCCGTCGCGGATGTTGCCGTTGACCGTGCCGCTGATGATAACAAACGAAGCCGCCGGCAACATCGCCATCCACTTCGGCATCAAGGGGCCGGCGATCACGACGGCCACAGCCTGCGCCTCGGGCTCGGACGCGATCGGGCAAGCACTGGACATGGTCAGGCTCGGACGCGCCGACATCGTGATAGCCGGAGGCACCGAGGCCGCCATCAGCCCGTTTGCCGTAGGCGGCTTCTGCATGCTCAAGGCGCTCTCGACAGCACACAATGACGACCCCGAAAAGGCCTGCAGACCATTCGACGCGGCCCGCGACGGCTTCATCATCGCGGAAGGCGCCGGCATATTCGTCGTCGAGAGCGAAGAACATGCCAAGGCACGCGGCGCAAAGATATTGGCCGAGCTTGCCGGCTACGGCGCCTCATGCGACGCCTACCACATCACCGCCCCGGAACCATCCGGCGACGGCGGCGCCATGGCGATCAGCCGCGCCATAGCCGATGCCGGAATCAAGCCATCGGACATCGCGTACTACAACGCGCACGGCACCAGTACCCAGCTCAACGACCCCATCGAGACCCAGATGATAAAGAAGGCCTTCGGCGACCACGCGTACAAGATGAAGGTATCCTCGACCAAGAGCATGACCGGACACATGATAGCCGCGGCCGGAGCCGTGGAGGCCATAGTGTGCGCGCTGGCGATCAGGGACGGGTTCTTCCCGCCAACGATCAACCTTGACAAGCCCGACGATGCCTGTGACCTTGACTATGTTCCGAACGTCGGCGTCAAGGGCACGATCAACGCGACCGCGAGTGGATCGCTCGGCTTCGGCGGGCACAACGCCTGCATCGTACTAAGGAAATATTCATGAAGGCTAGCGGCGCCGAGATAGAGGAAATATTGCCCCACCGGTCGCCGTTCCTGTTCGTCGATTCAGCTGAGGTCGGCGAAGACGGCAGCATCACGGCCAGGCACCTGTTCAGGCCAGACGAGTTCTTCTTTGCCGGACATTTCCCTGGCTACCCGGTCGTGCCTGGCGTGATCCTGATCGAGACACTGGCGCAGGCCGGCGGAGTAGGCGTCAACCTCCAGACCGGGCTCAGAGGCATTTACTTCCTCGCGACGGTGAACAACGTCAAGTACAGGCGCCAGGTCCGACCCGGAGAACTCTTCGAGATGGAAGTGACCACGCTCAGGGGAAGCCCCAAGCTCATAAAGCAGGCGGGCAAGGGCTATGTCGCCGGCGAACTCGCCGTCGAGGCCGAGTGGCTCTGCATAGCCGGTTCAGAGGACGACTTCAAATGACACCGATGATCAGAGGCAATATCTGCCTCAACGCGCATCCTTTGGGCTGCGAAGTGATGGTCAAAGGTTGGGTAGACCGGGCCAAGGCCGCGGGTCCACAGATGCTGGCCGCGGCCCACGCCGCCGGCAAGCGTGTACCGCGGGCCGTGCTCGTCCTGGGATGTTCCACCGGCTATGGCCTGGCCTCCCGTATCACCGCGGCCTTTTCGCTCGGCGCCACCACGTTTGGTGTTTCGCTGGAACGCGGCTCGAGCGAGAAGAAGCCTGAGACGCCGGGCTGGTACAACAACCGGGCATTTGACGCGGCGGCAGGCGATGCCGGACTCCATTCGGTCACCTTCGATGCGGACGCTTTCTCGGATGAGACCCGTCAGAAGGTGATAGCCCGCGCCAAGGCCGATGGGCTGCTCTTCGATCAGGTGATTTACTCGCTGGCAAGCCCGGTCCGCGTCGACCCCGCTACCGGCATCATGCACCGCTCAGTACTCAAGCCGATCGGCGCTACATTCACCGGCCGCACCTTCGACGTGGTCACATCCGAGATACGCGATGTGACGATACAGCCCGCGACCGACGACGAGGTGGCCGCCACCGTCAAGGTAATGGGCGGCGAGGACTGGGAGCTGTGGATCAAGGCCCTAGCGGAAGCCGGCGTTTTGGCACCTGGTTGCGGGACGCTCGCCTACTCGTACATAGGCCCTGAATACACCGCGACGATTTATCGCAACGGCTCCATCGGCCGCGCCAAGGAGCACCTGGAACTGACCGCACGGAATCTTGCCGCGTATCTGGGCAAGCACGGTGGCAACGCGTGGGTGGCCGTCAACAAGGCGGTAGTCACGCGAGCCAGCGCCGTCATACCGGTTGTGGCGCTCTACATAGCGGCCTTGTTCAGGAGCATGAAGGATCTTGGCCTGCACGAGGATTGCCTTGACCAGTTGGTCAGGCTGTACCGGGATCGTCTCCTGGCCACCGGCCCGGTTCCGGTCGATGCCGAGGGCCGCATCAGGATGGACGACTGGGAGATGCGCGACGATGTGCAGAGGGAGACCGCGCGGCGCCTGACAGAGGCCAGCGAACAGAACCTGAACCAGGTCGTCGACATGGCTGGATTCCGGCACGATTTTCTTGAAGTTCACGGATTTGACATGCCTGGCGTCGACTACGACGCCGACGTGCAGTATCGATGAGACCGGCCCGGGGAGCCTGACCGCCAACCCACGGGCCTGAGAGCGGACCTGCCGTCCGCCGCGTTATTTGTTGGATCGCAAGGAGGAACAAGGAAGGGCATTGTACTCATTCCCAACGGATACCCGCGCCACCCACAATGGCGTGGAACGCGCCTCCGCGATGGCGCGCGGTGCCTGCGGGCACCACCATGGCGCCGAACTGCGGCGTCAGTCCTTCGAATAACGCGGCGGTCTTTTTTTTTCTTCTTCCCCTGTTTTTACCTGCCTGCCCATCCAGTACAGTAACTGCCATCTCCGCGCACCACTGCTCCAGCCTTGATAAAAAAAATGGCCGCCCGCGGCACAGCCGCGAGCGACCATCAAGATCGACAGCCTGGCGTCAATCGATGTGCAGGATTTCCTTGTAGTGCTTCATCAGGTACGAGCCCTCGCTCTGGATGTACGATGAATGCGCCGTCGCGCGGGAAAGCATCTTTTCCATGAATGTCTGGGCAACCAGCAGCTTGCGTTCCGAGTGTCGGGCATCCCGCAAGAGGAGCCACGATATGACGATGTCGGTCGCCATCTCGACGAGGCGCCTGGCGTGGAAGGCCGTCACCTCATCGCTGGTGGCTTCCTTTACGTGCAGTATCGACTTCTCCAGCATCATGCGCGCCTTCTGCGCATCCTTGAGCAGGCCTGCGGGCAGTGCGCTGTAGTCTTCGGACGCGTACTCGTCCATCGCGGCCGTCGCGGTACCAGACATCACCGCACCGATGGCGGCGACCACCTGCAGCTGCGTGGTGCCTTCGTATATGTTCGTGATGCGCGCGTCGCGGTAGTGCCGCTCCACATTGAAGTCCTTCATGAAGCCGGTGCCGCCGTGTATCTGGATCGCGTCGTACGCCACCTTGTTGGCTGTCTCGGAGTTGTAGGCCTTGGCCATCGGCGTGAACATGCCGGCCAGCCGGGTGTACTTCTTGATCTCAGCCTTGAGCTCGTCATTGCGCTCGGGATGCCGTTCAACGGCGCGCTCCATGCCTTCCTTGAGGTCGACGATGCGAGCGGTTTCGTACAGCAGGGTGCGGGCGGCCTCAAGCGAGATGCGCATGTCGGCGAGCATCTCGTAGACGGCGGGCAGATTGATGATCGGGCCGCCGAACTGCTCGCGCTCGCGTGCATACTTCTCTGCCTCGCGGTATGCGACCTCGGCTATGCCGACGCCCTGGGACGCGACCGACAGGCGCGCCGAGTTCATCAGCCACATCGTGTACTTGGTAAGGCCGCGGCCACGTTCGCCGACGAGCTCCGCCGGCGCGTTGTCGAACTGCATCTCGCAGGTCGGCGAGCCATGGATGCCAAGTTTCTCTTCGACACGGCGTATGCGGGTGTGTTTGTCGCGCTCATAGAGGAACAGCGACAGGCCACGGGCGCCCTCGCGATCCTCGCTGCGTGCCAGCACCAGCCCGATGCGACCGCAGCCGTTGGTTATGAAGCGCTTGACGCCTGACAGGAGCCACTTGCCGTCCGCTCCCTGCGTTGCCTTGAGCGTCACCGCCTGCAGGTCGGAACCGGCATCGGGCTCGGTCAGGATCATAGCGGAGCCTTCGGCGCCATTGGCGAGGAGCGGTATGATGCGCGCCTTCTGCTCTTCGCTGCCGAAACGCTCAAGTGTCTCGCCGATGTCCTGCTGCAGGCCGAGGTTCAGGAACGACGCGTCGCCGCGCGTGAATATCTCGCCGCACATGGTCATGATCGTCAGCGGAATGTTGAGGCCGCCATACTTGCGAGCGAAGGTCATGCCGGTCAGCTCGGCCTTGCGCATCATCTCCCAGGCCTTGAGGGTAGCGGGCGCGAACTCGACCTCGCCATCGACAAGCTTGACACCGGTGCGGTCCACTTCCGCGGCGAAGGGCGCCATGTACTCTGCGGCCAGCTCGCCTATGATCTCGAGCACGCGGCGGTAGCTGTCCTTGGCGTCCGCGACATCCTTGGGGGCGTGCGGATACGTGCCCGCCTCGACGAAGTCATCCTCGTACAGCTTTATGATGTAATCGAGGTCCATGGTTTCCAGATGGAACAGGAGGTCCTCGTTGTCGGTAAAGAAGTTGTCCATGGGTATCCTCCTACGCCTTGTTCTTGTACGCTTTGATGAATGCCGGGATGACCTCTTTGAGGTCACCTACAATGCCGTAGTGCGCTATCTGGAAGATAGGCGCGTGCGGATCGGTGTTGATCGCGATGATGCGCGACGACTCGGCCATGCCGGCACGGTGCTGGATGGAGCCTGATATGCCGCACGCGATGTACAGCTTGGGCCGCACCGTCGTGCCAGTCTGACCCACCTGGTGGGCCTTGTCGACAAGGCCAGCATCGACAGCCGCGCGGCTCGCGCCAACCTCGGCACCGAGCGCGTGGGCCAGCTGGATTATCATGTCGAAGTTTTCCTTGGTTCCGGCGCCTATGCCACCGGCCACGATGATCTGCGCGCCCTTGAGGTTGACCGTTCTGGCTTCCTTGACACACTCGAGCACCTCCGACTGGAGCAGCTCGGGCCCGACATCGGCCTTGATCTCGACGATCTCGCCCTGGTATCCCGGCCTCTGCGGCGTCAGCTTCATGACGCCTTCGCGGACGGTGGCCATCTGCGGCTTCTTCTCCGGCGAGACTATCGTCGCTATGATATTGCCACCAAAGGCGGGGCGAATCTGGTACAGAATATCCTTGTAGACCGTGCCCGCGAGCTCGTGGTCGCCTATCTGCAGATCGGTGCAGTCGGCGGTCAGGCCCACCTTCAGCGCGCTGGCTATGCGCGGCCCCAGGTCTCGTCCCGTCGTCGTAGCACCGTACAGCACGATCTGCGGCTGCCGGTCCTTGATAAGGTCGACCATGAACTTTGTATACGGCAGCGGCGTGTAGTGCGCCAGTTTGTCGTGGCTAATCCAGTTTATCCTGTCGACCCCATACGGTAGCAGTTTCACGGCCTGCCCGCGGAGGTCCTTGCCCAGAAGCGCGCCTTCGACATCGACGCCCAGCCGGTCAGCCAGCTCGCGCGCCTTGCACAGTAGTTCTATGCTCACATCGGCGACCGTCCCGTCATCCTGCTGGACGAACACCATGACATTGTTCTTCTTCACGTGTCTCTCCTGTGGGATCAGCCGATGGTATGGTCGGCGATGAGTTCGTGGACGAGGTGGCCAATCGCCTCCTCGGTGTTGTCTATCATCCGTATGTCCTGCGCCGTCAGCACCACCGAGTCTATCTTCTTGACCTTGGTGGGCGAACCGGCCAGGCCACAGGCTTCGGGATCGGCCTTGATGGAGGCGATGTCCCAGAGCACGATGATCTCGTCGTCCTTGCAGGCGCTGGCGTTCATGTAGCACTCGTCATAGCTCGCGCCATTGGTAGCGGCGGCGACAGCGTTCTTGAATGCCATGACGCGACGCGCCGAAGGCGGCCGTGGCGCGAAGCCCTCGTCGGTAAAGGTCAGCAACACAGGCATGCGCGAGCGGATCACCTCGTATCCACCTTCTATCGAACGGCGAGCGGTAATCTGCTTCTTCTTCGCATCTACCGCCTGGAAGCCCGACACACAGGTGATCTGGTTCATGCCCAGCTTCTCGGCCGTCTGCGGCCCCACCTGCGCGGTGTCGCCGTCTATGGCCTGCCTGCCGCAGAACACCAGATCCACCGAACCGATCTTCTCTATGGCGCACTTGAGCGCGTACGAGGTGGCCAGCGTATCGGCGCCGGCGAATTTCCTGTCCGATATCAGGGCGACGAAGTCCGCCCCGCGGTAGAGGCTGTCCTTGAGCACCTGGGCGGCGCTGGGCGGCCCCATCGTTATCACATTGACGCGCGTATCCGGGTACTGGTCCTTGACCGACAGCGCCGCTTCAAGCGCGTGCAGGTCTTCCGGATTGAATATGGCCGGCAGCGCGGCGCGATTGACTGTTCCATCGTCTTTCATGGCCTTGCCGGTCACGTTTTTCGTGTCCGGAACCTGCTTGACGAGCACCACGATATTGAGGCCCATCGATCCCTCCTGATCTTGTCTTGATAATCGGTTCTGATACCGCGCCGTCCCGCAACCGAAGGCTCGGGATGGAGCGACGTGACATATTACTAGAAGATGTCAAGAACATCAAGATAGATGCCGGGAGACAGAACGGACAGAACAGAAGCCTTGCCGTCTTTCCTCTGCGTTGCCTGTGCACTATCATGACATGCTCTATCATCCAGTAGCGGAGTCATCGATGAACATGCTTTTCCTCGACCTGGCCGAGATCGCCGCTCCCCTGCCCCGTTCGGACGCGCGGGTGCAACATGTGCTCAGGGTGCTGAAAAAGGACCAGGGTGACGAGCTGGCGGCAGGGACGCCCGATGGCATACTGGGCATTGCGCATATCGATTCCTGGGACGGACAATCGATGCGCTTCTCGTTCCGGGCGGAGCGCACGGCTCCGCCATTGCGGCCGATAACGCTGCTGCTGGGGTTTCCTCGGCCCATTCAGGCCAATCGCATCCTCAAGGACCTGTCGTCGCTCGGCGTCAGCCACATTGTGCTGTCAGGCACCGAGCTCGGTGAAAAGTCGTACTTTCAGAGCGATTTCTTCAAGAACAGGGAGTTCAGACGGGCGCTTATAGAAGGCGCAGAGCAGGCGGCCAATCCGCGCCTGCCCGAGGTTGAGACAGCGTGGACCCTGAGGCGCGCGATCGACGCACTGGACGCAGGTCATGCATCATCGACCGGGTCTGCCGGTGGCCGGCGCTGGGCCTTTGACCCATACCGCGCGGCGGGCACCTTCGGGGCGGCAGCCCTCCCCACGGCGACAGCCGCCGATCCACTGGTGCTCGCCATAGGCAGCGAACGCGGCTGGACCCAGGCGGAGCTCGACCTGCTCGCGGAGCGCGGCTTTGGCTTTGCAGGCCTCGGTGACAGGATTCTCAAGACCGAGACGGCCGCCGTCGCCGCGGTCTCGGTCGCTCTGGCCAGACTGGGGTATCTGTAGCGCAATCTCGCACGAAAAATAGTTATTCACCTTTTGCCCCTGTATTGGTGAAGATTGCATGCTATAATTACTGAAAATGGATAGGGAAAAGTCGCGGACGCTACCGCTCTGCATCCTTTTCTGACATTGCGTACCACACCGAGTCGCGGCCCATTCCATGACCATCCTACAGGTTGTCAGCCGGGAGTGTGTCATGCGTTGGTACAGAACAATAGCGATCTTCATTGCAATCGTGGCGCTGGCCGCCGTCGTCTCTGGACAGGAGAAGTCGGTGCTGGCTCTGGAACTTGCTCCACAAGTCAGCATCCCGGTTGGTAGGGATATCGACGTCTTCTCGCTTGGAGGAGGTGCCAGTCTGCTTGCCCGCTGGAATCCGCCAAGGTTGGGATTCCTGGGAATGGAGCTGGGCGGTGGCGCCAGCCTCGTGCCCGTGCTGGTCGCCGACGGCAAGCCCGTATCATCGGCTCTTATGAGCCTGTATTGGCCACAGGCCGGATTCGGTGTGCACATCAATCCGACGAGTTGGCTCACGGCCGGCGCTCACGCGTCGGCTGGCTATTTCTTCGCGTCGATCGATGCCCCGCTGTCCACGACGAGCGGTTCCAATCCAATGTTCGCTGGCGGAGTCAACCTGGACTTCAACCTGTCAAAGACACTGAGCCTTGGACTCGGGGCCGAGTATCGGGACTTCATTGGCCTGTACAACGACATGTCTATCCGGCTGGGCACAACGTACCACCTGCAGCCGGCGCGACAGGCGACGAAGTACCGGCAGTACAACGATCTAGTCATTACCCTGGTGGAACTCTCGCCAGTCTTCCCGGTCCTCTTCAAATATTACGACGAGCACCCCATCGGCACCGTAGTCGTCATGAACAAGGGCAAGATACCGATAGAGAACCTGCGGGTGGACTTCTTCGTCAACCAGTACATGGATGGTCCCAAGGCCTCGGTGGAGATTCCATTCCTGAAGGGCGGCCAGGAGGCTCGGCTCGATGTGCTGGCCCTGTTCAATGACACGGTGCTTGGCATTTCCGAAGCGACCAAGGTACAGGCGACAATGGCGGTGATGGCGACCGTGGCCGGCGAGCAGTACGGCTCGGAACGGGCCGAGACCCTGCGCATATACGACCGAAACGCGATCAGCTGGATGGACGACCGTCGCGTTGCCGCCTTCGTGACCGCCAAGGACCCATCGGTGATGCGCTTTGCCAAGAATGTATCGAGCGCGGTCAAGGGCGTGGGACCTTCGGCCTTTCCCGATTCCATGCTTGTGGCCGCGGCCCTTCATGACGCGCTGGCTGCGTACGGCATGAGTTACCAGGTAGACCCGTCGACGCCATACACGCAGTTCTCGAAGAATGAGTCCGCTATCGATTACCTGCAGTTCCCCGGCCAGACGTTGTAGTTCAAGGCGGGGGACTGCGATGACCTTTCCATACTGAACGCGGCCCTGCTCGAGGCATTGGGCGTGGAGACTGCCTTCATAACGGTGCCCGGACACATCTACATGGCCTTTGCGCTGGGTATTCCGACTGCCGACGCGGCAAGGCGATTCCAGCGCCCCGGAGACATCATCATCGTAGATGATAGAGCCTGGGTGCCTGTGGAGATAACCCTGACCAAGGAAGGCTTCCTCAAGGCATGGGAGACAGGCGCGGAGGAATGGCGTCAGGCGGGCGCTGAGGCACGGCTCTACCCGGTCCACGATGCCTGGTCGATGTACGAGCCGGTAGGCTTCTCTGGATCAGGATCATCCGAACCGCCGGCCAACACTCTCGTGCTCGACGCCTTCCGCAAGGACATGGCACGGCTGGTTGACCGCGAGCTGACCCCGCAAGAGGCTGCGCTCAAGGCAAAGCTGAAACCGGCTCAGGATGACGCCAAGCTACTGAACAGCCTGGGCGTACTCTATGCCCGCTATGGGCAGACCGACAAGGCGGAGGCTCAGTTCAAGACGATTCTCGCCAAGCGCGAGTTCGTACCCGCACTCGTCAACCTGGCCAACCTTCGCTACATGGCGGCAGACATGGCCGCCGCACGCGACCTGTACGCGCGCGCCGACAAGGCCCAATCGAAGACACCGATCGTGACGCTGGGCCTGGCACGGGCCAGCTACGAGCTGGGCGACTACGTGGCGGCCGCGCGATACCACGCGGCGCTCAAGGCACTCGATGCGACCCTCGCGGCCAGCTATTCCTATCTTGAAGCCGGCTCTGCGGCTGCCGCTGCCACACGAGCCGCCGACGCGGAGAAGCCGCGGAAGGACATCGTATGGAGCGAATGAACCGTTGCGTGGCGGCGATCGCCGCCCTGACCGCGTGTCTTGCGGCTCTCGTCGGCTGCACGATGGGGGATTTGCCGATGAGGGAGGGGATAGACCAGCTCTCGACAGCTGATCCGGTCTGGAAGTTCTCCCAGAAGCTCACTGCGACCAACGAGCTCGTGGCAAACGCCTTTTTCGGGTACGCCGTGTCGATTTCCAAGGACTACGCGATCGTCGGAGCGCGCGGCGAGACTGCGAATACAGGCGCTGCCTACATTTTTAAACGCTCCGGAACCACATGGACAAGGCTAAAAAGAATCACGCCGACAAGTCCGGTCGCAGGATCGTATTTTGGCGTATCGGTGGGAATTGATGGCACCTATGCGATCGTCGGCGCATTTGCCGCAAACATGGCATTCATCTTTTCGAAGGATCAGGGCGGTATTGACAACTGGGGGGAAGTACAAGTGCTCATTGGCACTGCAAGCTCCAACTTCGGATGTGCGGTGGCAATCAAGGGGCTCCATGCGATCGTTGGTGCAGGCGGCGAGAGCTCGGGCCAAGGCGCTGCGTACATCTACTTCCGGGATAAAGACGGATCGAACAACTGGGGTTGGGTTGCTGATGTCAGGGATAGCACCGGAGCCACCGGAGACAGCCTCGGCTACAGCGTGTCGATATCGGAGAACTTCGCGATAGCCGGAGCGCATAATGCTGATTCAGGCAATGGGCGGGCGATCGTATTCTGGAAATACGACAACTACAACTGGTATAAGAATCAGCTCCTTTCGCTAGTTGATGGTATTCCTTCCGACGCATTCGGTGCATGCGTCAGCATGACGGATACCGACCTTATTGTCGGAGCAGTAGGCAAGCAGTACGCGTACGTGTTTTCTCGGACTGGCACTTCATGGGGAGAAACTGCCAGGCTGTTTAGCCCACCTCCATCCGGCCCTAGTGACGCGTTCGGTTCCGCGGTGTCCATCCATGGAAATTTTCTTGTCATCGGCGCTTATGGGCAGGACGACAACCAAGGTGCGATCCACGCCTATAACAAGAACAGCGGTTCATGGGAAGCAAGCCTTAACAATCCCCTGTACGAACAAATCAGGAGAGTTAACAATCATTTCGGCATGCAGTCAGCAATCCACGACACCTGGATGATCGTTGGCGCACCCGGAGACTGCAGTACAGAAGCGAACGCCGGTGCCGCCTATATCTACATTCTTGGTGACTATTGATGCCATAGGTTGTAAGAAGAGGAGAATGCAATGAGTATTCGTAGCCTTCTCGCGATAGGTTTTCTAGCCCTGAGCTCTGTACTTTCCTATGGCGAAGACCAAGCCATTTACTTCAACGTACCCGTTGGTGCTTCGCCCGCTGTCATGTCGTTCACGACCATGGCGACTTCGTTCAATATCGCGTGCCCCAAGGACGCAACAACAGGCCAAAGCATGGGGTCGGGAACAACGCTCAACTATAAACCAGACGGCTCGCATTTAATCGTGAATACATATCCTCGTCTTTCCGTGAACCTCGCAGGAGCCGGCGGCTCGTGGACGCTGACGTTGCAGTATTGGGTCATGGCCGGGATCACAGCCCCGATACCGGACTATCCCGGCGGTGCAGGGACATGGCGCTTCATCATCACGGATCCGCCTTCCGTGGTGACTCCGAGCTTCACGGGCGGCGCAATGCTCAACGCCGCACCCTCTGCGACCATCTGGCCAACCACGGCCCCGGCGTTTGACCGGACTATTGGCGCACTTGCAGCAGGGGCCAGCCAAGACGTCACTTTTTCTGTGTCAGTCAGTGACGCCGAGGCTGATGTGCCAGTCAGCTCCTACTCGTGGAGCGATGACGGCGCGTCCTTCGGCGGCGGTCTGGCAGGACCTGTCCGCAACTTTGCCGCGCCTTCCTCGTCCGTCATCGATTTCTCATGCGCGGAAGATTTTCCAAAAGGGGACTTCGCAGGCAGATCTGCCACGGACAGCATCACCCTTGTGGTCAAGAATGCTCCGACGGCGGACATCAAATACAACACGGATGGTACCGCGACCTACGCTGTGCCTCCCTCGCCATACAAGGCGATTAAAACTTCGGACACTCTCTACCTCAGCGCAGACGACAGCTCTCATGGCGATCCGCTTTCCGGCGGCAGCCTGAGCTATGCGTGGAGCTTCGGGGATGGCAGCTCGGGGGCGACTACGAGCCACGCGTTCCATTCGTGGACGGCGAATGGCGACTATACGGTCAGTCTGGTCGTCACAGACAGGTACGGCTTTTCTTCAACCGAAAAGACCATACGTGTCGTCGTGGCGGGCACGCCGGTGGCCATCATTCAGTACAACACGAATGGCGGCGCGACATACTCTAGCCCACCTGCGACCCCTGTCATCATCTCCAGTGGAAACACGGTCTACTTCAGCGCAGTGACAAGCGTTTCCAATGATCCTCTTGGCGGGACCCTGTCCTACGAGTGGGACTACGAAGGAGACGGCTCGGTGGATGAGAGCGGTACCGGCACCCCACTAAAGAAGTACCAGCTTTGTGACAGCTTTTCCTCCAGACTACGGGTGGCAAACCAGGAGGGGTTCCAGTCCGGCTGGGTTTCCATGCCTATTGCAGTGCGTTCCCGCGAAGAGTCGCAGTTTCCCGCGCACATCGGGCTTCCGCACACGTACCTGCCACCGACGATCGACGGGTTCGTGCGGGGCACGGGAGCCGGCTCGACGCATGACACTGGCTGGACCGGTGCGTACGCGCTGACATACAACGCGGAAACCACGGCGGACGCGACGACCCAGGCGCTGAGGAACAACGCGGCGGAGATCCTGTACTTCTCGTACGAGGTTGACGACCCACAGGACAGCGGGAGCGCGGACTTCGCCGCTCTCGGCTTCTGGCCGGACGGCCCGACGGGCGCCGGCGCGAATCCCGCTTCTGCCAGGCTGATCGTTGTCTACCCCCGCTTGACCGGCGATGCCCGGCGCAAGGTCTATGCTGCAGACGCGAGCGGAGCCTGGTCCGAGCTTTCGTCGATCCAGACTGCCGCCATCGGCATCCAGCTCGAAGTGACGTCAAACAGCACGGGATGGGTCATAGAGCTGGCAATCCCCAGCGCTGCGGTAGCAGCAGGAAACTGGCCGCAGATCACGAATGACTTCTATTTCTACTCCATCGCCAACGTCTTTGACGGGTCCGGCGACCGTCAGTACTTCTGGCCCAAGGATCTGCAAAACCTGACCATCGCGGATTTCGCCAATGTTCAGGAAAGCGTCCCATCCCCGTACATCTGGGGATTGAGCCATGAGAGCAGCCGCGGAGCGGGCACCGGCCTCTGGATCGATTCGAGCAACATCGGCGTCCATCCCACCGGCGGCACCGGATATGGAAGAACGATAAAGCCCGACCAGGAAAACGAGTTCGTCGCGCGGGTGCAGAACGATACGACCCGCTGGGACCCGGCTACCAATACGGAGCAGTATCCTGCCGCGGACGGGGTCAGCGTCGAGTTCCGCATAGCCAACTGGGGGCTTGGAACCGAATGGATCCCTATCCCCGGGAACACTCCTCCATTGCCGTGCCCTGATTCAACGCTGAAGAACAATCCTACCTGCCCGGCACAAGTACCGCAGAAACCCGATGCGGCCACCAGCGGGGCACTGGAGTACTTCATGCGCTGGAACCCGGGAATCCTTCCGGTGGACATCGACGCAGAAAATGGTCACCAGTGTCTCAAGGCCGAAATCATCTCGACCACTGATACCTTTATCAAGGAAAAAAGCGCCTGGACCAACATGAACTTCGAATCCCTTGCTAGCGGTGGTACCGGAGGCGGCGGTCCCGGTGCCGGCTTCAGGGGTACGGCCTATGTCGGCAGCCGTGGATTCAAACCGCTGCCGCCGAATCAGGAATCGTACAGGCTTGTCCTGAAAGTAGAAAAGAAGTCCGGATCGATGAAGAACATGGCTGCAACGCCAGACGCATTGAAGAACAAGGTAGTTGCCAGCGCAAAATCGCGCTTCCGGATCGTCGAAGATCGCCCCTATGTCGAATGGGTAATCAAGGGCTATCTCGATACTGGAAAGACCGTCACCATCAAAGGTAAATCCTTCCCGTCGCTCGAACCTGTCGGCTCCTTCGGCTATCACATCGACCATGACGGAATGGTTGACGATCTTGCGTACACGCTTGAGGGTGTACGCAAGATCGGGGATAACACCTACTCGCTGGACTTGGCCGAAGGACAGACAAAGACCATCGGATACACGTTGACTCCGGTGACCTACCGGTACTCTCTCAGCCTCCATGGCGGAGTAGCCGTGCCGCTGGCAAACTACAGCGCTAGCAACTCGGCCGGCTTCTGCGGAATTCTCGATGCCGGCTACAGGCTGACACGGCTTTGGTCGATCCAGTTTATGGCAGCATACAACATCCTGCCGGCGGCCCAAGCGGGGGGCAACTCAGCTTCGCTCGTCACTTTAGCGCTCGACGCCCGCTATTCCATGCCGCTTTACAATTCTTTCTATGCGTATCTCCAAACGGGCCCGAGCCTTTTCATCGAGGATTTCTCGATGACCGATCCTGGCTACGGCGCCGGTCTAGGGCTTGGCTTCCAGGTTTCCCCATGCTTCTCCGTGGAGCTCGGCACGGATTATCACTCCACTTTCACGCAGAGGAGCCTGTTGCAGACACATGTGGGAATTGTGTTGAGATTGTAATATGATTTCTTAGCGACAGCGTCGCACTTACTACTTGAATGTGGGAGAGGATTCGCCATGATACGAGTGATTCATTGAACGGAGATTATAGTTGCATGCACGGGTCTCCTGGCTGCTTGCGTTATTGGGATGGACCTTGACGATCTTGACACTTCGGCTCAAGTACCAGTGGCATATCAGAGTGCTACCAGTTTCACCTGGATAGATGCAGTATCGCCACGAATATACTTCACCGTTACCGGCTCGAGCGATCTTGCTGTCGCGGCTCACAGAGTGATGGTGTCAATCGATACAGGCGGTCAACTTCCCACCAGTTTTGCCCTGTGGAATTCTGCCTACGGAACGAAGACCATTTTTCAGTACCAACTTCCATATACTGAAACTACCGCAACAAAGAGCATATCTCTAAAATCAACCGCTCCCGGTGTATATCTGCTGCAGATCAGCATGTTGCCCATCACTCCGTTGCCATCGCGTGGTCACTTCGCCGCAGATGAGGATTGGTCTCTGACCCTGAAAGGCATAGTCAGTCCAAACTCGATTGCTACAAATATCCAGAGTCAAGACATGTACCTGGATGCCGCGACGACTGCTTGTGTTCACCTCGACGTCCCTCCGCAGGTATCCATTTCCATCCCCGCCGATCCGCCAACGATCAACTCGGCCGAGACGCTGGCCTTCGATGAAGAGTGCGTAGACCTCGACAAGGACATAGCGACCTATGCGTGGACTTTTGCTGGTGGCGTCCCGCTCAATGCAGGAACCAAGGCCGTTCCAGGAGTAGTCTACTCCGATCCTACAGGATCATACCCCGCGACCATTACGCTGACCGACAGTCTTGGCCAGACTGGTACGGCAACGATGTATGTCCAGGTTAACGCCCCGACCATGCTTGTCAGCCAGGGATCCACGGCTCTGCCCCACTCCACCGGTAGCTGTGGCTTTGCCGACACGGTGCGGGGAGCGAGCATGCCCATCTCGTTCACGGTTACGAACACCGGGGCGGGCCAACTGCGATTCACCGGTGCTACTCCTGTGTCGCTCGGCGGAGCCAATCCGGCTTCGTTTGCCATCATCTCCCAGCCCGATTCCGCGACCGTCGATCCGCCTCCGGCGACCGCCTCATCCAACTTCACGATAGCCTTTACGCCGCAGAGTACCGACACGGGCACCAGGAGCGCTACGGTTCTGATAGTGAGCAACGACCCAGCGCATCCCGTCTATTCCTTCGCTGTCTCAGGCAAGGTCAAGCCCACCGGTCATCTCGACCCGCCCACAGGCCTTCATGTCGAAACGGGGATTCAAGACATGTACAGTGGAGAGGTGCCATTTCAGCTTCCTTTGCACGCCGCGGGTTTGAGTGCAGCATCCACGTTGAAATGGGACATCACCGACGCCGCGCCTGGCGGTGATATATATGAGACAACAACGCCAGTCAGTGGTACGCCCCAGACCGTTCGCTTCGAGGCTCCCGAGGTACGCACGGTCCACTTCAAAGCCATCGCGGCCGATGGAACCGAAGGGGAAGTCTCGACGATGACGATCATCGCGTATCCCGACGATAATGTCTCCTTCCCACGTTACCAGGGCCTTCCCTTCGACAATGAGCCGCCATGGATAGATGGCACGCTCTCGGGCTGGGACGATCACCTTAACCCCTCGGGCTCCGGTGCCGCAGACGTGGTGTACGGCGAGAACGGCTGGCGCGGCGTCTTCAGCATTCCCTTTAGTGACGGCACCGAGCCGGACGCGCGCATCGATCTCGTGCGCTCCAGCGATAGTCTCTACCTTGGCATCGACGTCAACTTCGACGACACCTTGACGGCCGAGGACCAGATCCTGATCGGCATTGGCAAGGATGCAGGCGCCCGCTTCGATGAGGCCGGCAACGTCGGGCTCCTGACCATCACGCCTCTGACGAACAGCGTCAGTCTCAGCCAGAAGAACGCGGCGGGCGGCTGGGATCCTGTCTCCACGCCCGCCGGAATTCAGGTTGCACACAAGTCGAGTACCGATGGTGACCCCGCCCACTGGACGCTCGAACTCAGGTTGCCGTTTGGGCCAGGCTCCACGCCGTCGTGGTTCAACCTGGGCAACAGATTCCTCTTCTTCGCCCGCATCAGGCGCTTTGGCAACGGTTCTGGCACCTATTCATCATTCACCTGGCCCAGGACGATACCGGCGACGGTTGCCGCTCCCGAAGCCATACCCGACTACTGGGGAACGGCGAGCCGTGACGACAGCCTTCCGAGCAACGGACTGTACTTTTCCGGCTATTCGGCGGTAGGCGTTCGGACAGATCCGCTCGATGTCGGCGCCCCGCTGATCAGTTCCATCACCTTCACCGACCCTATGGCCGGCGCCAATACGGTGGTGAACCGGCTCGTCGCCCGCGTATCCAACGATGCACAGCGCGCGACACTGGCGGCCGATGGCACCGTCAGCCACGAGTACCTTGCCGCGCCTGATGTCCGCGTGACATTCAAGATGGCGCAATGGGGAGTCCCTTCACCCGACGCGCGGTACTGGACGCCGATAGTCGCGCAGCCGATAGCGGATCTTTCCAAACCGACGGCCAACCCGACAGTCCGCCAGGAAGTTCCCGCCGCGACCACGCTCGGGCCGGGCACCAAGGATTTCATCCTTGATTGGCAACTGGATGCGGCGCAGATTGCCCAGTTCGCAGAGGGGACGGTCGCGGTCAACGGCCTCGACAGGCGGCACCAGTGTCTGCTGGCCGAGATCGACACCAATCCTGCCACCTCGTCTTCCGCCGCGGTCAATGTCGTGTCAAAGAGCGTCTTCCGCAACATGGACTTCAGCGCACAGAATCCTGGCCCCGAGGCCTTCTCCGCTCAGGCCGAGATAAGCGCCCAGGGTCTGGAATCATTCATCGCCGATCTCAAACTGAGGAACTCAGGCGAGCGGCGCATACTCCTGCGGATATTCACGAAGGACTGGAAGAGCAGCCGGGATACCCTTGGCACGCTGGACAGGAAGATCGCGCTCAATACGAAACGCAGCCCGCTGTCATCGTCTGCAATCAGGCCACTCCCGGTCCGGAAACCTGCGCTGACCGAGCGCTATCTGAGCGAACTCCGTCCCTATATCGAGGATGCGCCGGGGACCATTTCGTTCATCGAGTACATCGTAAAGGCCTATGTGTATACGGGCCGAACGATACGGAGAAACGACAAGGACTTCGAGGAAGTGTCGCCCATAGGCTCCTACGGTTACGTTGTCAGGCACCTGAGTTCCACAGAATCCTGGGATTTCCACATCGAAGGCGCCCAGCGGATCGATGACAGAACCTACATCATAACGATCAGGACAAATGGCACGACCTCGATTATCGACCACATGCGGGCCATCGATCCGCCACGGTGGAGCTTCGGCTTGCTCGGCGGGGCCGGCTTTGGCGTACCGAGTTCTGGAACCTTCACGGCGCCGGGCGGCGGCGGTGTGCTGTCCGCTTCTTTCAACATGGGGCTCGACGAGTTGAACCGCGACTATGCCCTTGCCGCCGATCTTGGCTACGACTACCTCCCTGGTTCTGGAAGCGCGGAACCCTGGAGTTCCTGGTACCTTGCAGCATCGTTCAGGGCAGGTTTCCCGTTCATATTGAAATGGCTGCGGCCGTACCTGAGCGTCGGTGCCGGTCTGTTTCAGGATGCATCTTCGGATGTGCTGTTCGGCGCCGCGCTGGGGACCGGCCTGGAGTTCTCTGTCTCACGGCCTGTCCACCTCCAGATTAGGGCGGATTTCCTCGGCACCAAGACGGAGGCGATCATGCACCTCAGAGCCGGCCTGATTTACAGGCTGATACGATAGGACCTAAAGGCAACGGGGCGTGGCTTTGCGCTATTGCCCCGTCGTTGCTCAGCAGTCGATCATCGCGACGATTCACCCGCTTGATTGTTTGAATATCATTTGGTGAGTGCCTATGCTTGCGTTGTACGGCGTTGCCGTAGCGAAGCTTGTTTCGACTCGATTTTAGGTACCATCGATTGTGGCAACAGCCTGGAACCATACCACTGGGCTTATGGATAATGTCTTCGTAACAAGCTTCGAGGAACTACTGGTTGTTTTCTACCAAAATCGCGCTAAACTCATGCGCGTGCGCTCCGTATGGAGGCATACAATACACTCGCCATTGTGGGGTGACCATGAAACGCGCAGTTTTTTTGGTGGCGGCTTTGTGCGCCACGCTTGGTTCGGCCTGGGCGCAGGACGCAGCGACCGATACACAAGAAGATTTCGTCCTTCAGCAGGCGAGGGACAAGTATTCAGCCGAAACGTCCACAACAACTTCTGACACGGCAGGCACCGTTGAGACAGAGCAGGCGCCCGATAGCCAACCTGCGGCCCCGGACATTGGCGACCATCCGTATACCCCGATAGTCCTCGGCTTCGTGCCGGGAATCAGTTTTCCGTTCGGAGTCTTCGACACATCCATGTCCGCAGCGGCCATAGGCGCCCTCTCAGGCTCCGTGAATGGGCTGCAAGGAGCGGGCGTGTTCAATATCGCAGATGGCGATATTCGTGGCCTTCAGGCAGCCGGCATCTTCAATATCACCGATGGCGACATTCGCGGCCTTCAGGCAGCCGGCATCTTCAACATCGTCGAAGGAGATGTCAGAGGCACTCAGGGAGCTGGCATCTTCAACATCGCAAAGCATGTCAATGGACTCCAAGCGGCCGGCATTTTCAATATCTCCGGTACCATGCATGGTGTGCAGGCAGCAGGCATTGTCAACATTGCCGACAAAGCCAGTGGCACCATGATTGGCTTGATCAACATAGCCGATGAGCTGGACGGCGTGGCGATAGGATTGGTCAACATCATCGGCAATGGCATCAACGACGTCTCCATCGACTACCAGTTCGACTCCGGAATGGCCTATGCCACCTGGCGTTCGGGAACGCCAGGTCTGTATGCATCATTTTTCGCCGGACAGCCAGCCGCCGAGTTACTGTCAACCACTGATGGCCTGACGGTTGGCGCGGCGCTTGGCCACCGCTTCCGTCTGTTCTTCCTGACAGCCGATATAGAGCTTGGCGCCGAGACCCCTATGGATCCGGCCTCGTTCGACAGAATAGTCGCGGATATGGAAAGCTGCAAATCAGGCGGCGTGAGTTCCATCGACCCATGGGAGCATTCGTTCGGAACCATGCGTGCATCGTTAGGTCTCGGCAAGCGGAGGGACATCGGTCCCTACCTTGGCATCAAGGCGGATTTCGCGCCGACCGGCTCGGATTCGGTGCCCGAAAACCTGCGCTACGCGTTTGGCAGCGTCACGCCATACACAGTGCGTGTGTTCGGCACACAGCTTGACATCTGGCCGAAATGGTTCATCGGCATCAAATTCTGAGTAGCGCCTGTCAAAGTGCTTGATCCCGTACGCGGTACGTGCCGCCCGGGGTTCGGCCTTTGGCCATCATGGCGTCGGCAGCTCATACCCCTTGCCAAACACGCGGAACAGCTGGGCGGCGTTGTCGCCGGCGGTGCCAGGAGAGCCGCGCATCCGCATGAACGCGTTGACGCGGCCGCCAGGGCCATCGGATTCGTCATCGGGCCGCGTCAGGTTCATGGCTTCCACCACCGGGCCAAGCCTGATGTGGTAGTGCAAGTACCGTATTGATCCATCCGGCTCCGACGACAGCACCACGCCTACGTGGGTCAGTTCGTCGTCAGCCCGGCCGTTGCCGTTGGCGTCATAGGTGTTGTCCCAGAATACAAGGTCGCCAGGCGCGGGGTAATGTGTAGCGTACAAGAGGCCTTCTGCCTTCAGGGTCTTGTAGAGCCGAAGCACACCGTTTCCTGAATAGCGGCCAAAGTGGTAGGCAATGTCGATGGACGCGAAGGCGTATGCCGCTCGGACAAGTCCCGTGCAGTCGTTTGGATAGGTGACGCCATTGACGACCAAGGTCTTCTTGCCAACCAGCGATGCGCCACCGGTGGCTATAAGCCGTTGAGCCTCTGACTGCATTGCGGGTGACCAGGTATCACGTGCCGGAAACGGGTACGCTGGGTCAGCTTCCGGCGGTGTGCCTGGCATCGAGGCGCAACCCAGCATGACGAGGCAGCAGAGCGTCACAACTGGGCTGATAACTCTGATCATCATGCTCGTGGCGCCTCCTTGCCTTCCTTTATTGATTTTTCTGCCGGCGGCATGGATACTGACACTATGCCGCAATTCTTTGAAGTAGTCATAGTCGCGTTTCTGGTGCTCATCTCGGTAGAGCTGCTGCTGATATACCGGGAAGTGCTTCGATTGCAGTTCAGGGACAAGGCCGCGCGGGAGGACAGCGGTGCCTCCGCGAGTACCGGCCAGACCATAAACGTGACGGTTGCCGGCCCACAGGGAACCACGTCGCTTGGCCCGGCTGTCTCAGTGGCGCAGGACGCGGCTGCGGTAGCTGCACCTCGGGACCAAGCCGGCTCCGGCGATGACGGCTCCGCTGACAGGCTGGTCACCGCAAGGCCGGCGGAATCGGCTCGACCCGCACCGTCCAATGCCTTTGCCAGGCTATGCCCGTCGTGCGGCATGGAAAACTCGAGCTACCGAAGCGAATGCTTCAACTGTGGGGCGCGGCTGTAGCGAGTGCCCGCCAATACCACATGTATTAGCGGTGCTTGTCTTCAAGCAATTTGGTAGTGAATGCAACCTCGCCCTCGAGCTGTGTCAGCCTGGATTCACGCTCGGCCATTTGGCGCTCGAGTATCTCGACGCGGTCTGACAGAAGATTGAGGCTTGCCGCCGCCGCGGTCTGGTCAGCGGACGGTCTGGAACGCGCGGTCTTCGTTATGATGTCACCAATCACCGCTATGACCGATATGATCACGAAGCCGCCGACTATGGTCAAGGTTATGCCCATGAATTGCTCCACGTGTGTTCCGGATGGTGTATGCCGCGGTCAGTATAACCCGGATCATCCCCGCGTGCCATATCGATGATGGCACCCGCGCGAGGGTCCGATCCGCCGCCTTCATGGCAATGTTGACCAGCGCGGTCATGTCGAACATACTGAGGCTCTCCCGGGCAGAATGCCCTGAAGATCGGAGGCCTTTCATGTTTACCAACCTCTCTGTGTGCCGCATTGCCGAATCCGGTCGCAATGTGCCGCTTGACCTGGCCATGGTCAGTCGGCATGGCCTCGTGACCGGCGCTACAGGGACGGGCAAGACGGTGACGCTGCAAGCATTGGCCGAAGCCTTCTCCCGGGCGGGCGTACCGGTACTCTGCTGCGACGTCAAGGGCGACCTGTCGGGCATAGCGGCGGCCGGAGGAGGCAATCCCCGGATGGCCGGGGCCTTCGGCAAGCTCGGTCTGCCTGAGCCGACGTACGAGGCAAACCCAGCCACCTTCTGGGATGTCTTTGGGGCGCTGGGCCTTCCGTTGCGCGCTACGGTATCGGATCTCGGCCCCCTCCTTCTGGGCCGGCTCCTCGGGCTCAAGGATATTCAGGCGGACACACTGCGGCTTATATTCAGGATAGCGGACGAGCGCGATCTGCCGCTGCTCGACCTTGAGGATGTCCGGGCCATGCTCGAGTGGGTAAGCGCCAACGCCGCCTCGCTCAAGGCCGAATACGGGCTCCTGTCCGGATCCAGTCTCGGCGCCATCCAGCGGTCTGTCCTGGCTCTCGACGATACCGGCGCTGGCCATTTCTTTGGAGAACCCGCCCTGGCCATCGACGACCTCATGCGCATCGACTCGAAGGGCCGGGGCATAGTCAATGTGCTGTCTTCGGAGAGCCTGATGGCTGAACCGACGCTGTACGCCACCGTGTTGCTGCACCTCCTTGGAGAGGTTTTCGAAGAAATGCCGGAGGCAGGCGATCTGGACAAACCAAAGCTGGTGTTGTTGCTGGATGAGGCGCACCTGCTCTTCGACGATGCCCCAAAAGCCCTGGTAGAAGCTGTGGAGCGGACAGCACGGCTCGTCCGCTCCAAAGGCGTCGGGCTCTGGCTGGTTACACAGAGCCCTCTCGATGTGCCGGAGTCGGTGCTGGGTCAGCTGGGCAACCGGATACACCACGCGCTGCGCGCCTATACGCCAAAAGACAAGAAGGCTGTGGACTCGGTCGCGGATACGCTGCGGCCAAATCCAGAGTTTGACGCGGCGGCGGTGATAACGGAGCTTGGCGTCGGCGAGGCGCTGGTATCATTCCTCGATGCGGAAGGACGTCCGACACCGGTGGAGCGGGTCAGGGTGGTTCCGCCCGCCTCGCGCATCGGTGCCATCGATCCTGCCGGGCGGGCCGCTATCATCTCGGCATCCCCTTTGGGTTCCCGCTACAGAGTCGCCATCAACAGGGAATCGGCCTATGAGATGCTCAAGGGCAGGATGCGTGGCGACACTGGATCTGCTATCGATGGGACACGAGGTGCTTCGGCAGGCATTTCGGCGGGCCGCAAGGCCGATCGCGAGCCGACCATCGAGGAGATAGAGGCCGAACTGTCGGGCATGACGCCGACGGGAAGCATGGAACCCGAGGCAGGTGAACGGCCGCGGTATGCATCAGAGCCGGGTGCGCGCCCAGCGGCGCGGCCTGCGGCCAGGTCACATGCGCGGGAACCTCAGCCAGCGGAAGACTTCGCATCCGCGCTGGCCAGAGCCGCCCTGTCCGCCGCCGGCAGGGAGCTTGGCAGACAGGCTATTCGCGGCCTCCTTGGCACGCGGAGCCGCCGCCGCTAGCCAGGTTGGACTTGAGGCGCTGCTTTTATTAAGTTCTTTTGGTCGCCAGGAGGCAGCCATGAAATTAAGTGCTCGCAATATTCTCAAGGGAACCGTCAAGGCAATCACTCACGGAGCGGTCAACTCCGAGGTTATCATCACTCTACCCGGAGGGGTGGAGATTGTGTCGATCATCACGAAATCTTCGGCCGAGTCACTCGGACTCGCCGTCGGCAAGCCAGCCTACGCTGTCGTCAAGGCTTCCAGCGTCATGGTTGCCATCGATTAGCCTGACGTGCGAAGCGGATAGAGTCAGCGTGCTGGCCTATTTCACAGCAGCCTGACCACCAAATCATTCAGGAGAGGTAACACGTAATGAAACAGATACTGCAACGGATGGCGGAATACAACGCCAAGGCTGGAGAAGCCATGCTTGCGGTGATCGACAAGGCACCAGCTGGCCTGCGATCACGTGACGTGGGAGTCTATTACAAGAGCATCGATGGCATCGTCGAGCACATGGCATGGGCCATCGTGCTGTGGCTCAAGCGGTTTTCGAGCTTTGGCTCGTATCCATGCCTGAGCTCGAGCGCACTGGTGTCAAAACCGCTCGACGAGACCAAGGCCGCCGTTTCCGGTGACAGTGCCAAGGTTGCCGCCCTCCTTCTTGAGGGCAGCGCGCTTTTGCGTCGGTTCCTGGACGAAGTGCCGGACTCCGAGCTGGAGCGGCGTGTCAGCTACCACACCACCGATGGCAAGGAGCTGGTGCGAACATACTGGCATGCGATCTTCCAGGTGCTCGGGCACGGAACCCACCACCGCGGCGAGATTTCCGCCGTCCTCGATCAGAATGGCGTCGCCAACGATTTCAATGGCTTTGTAACATACATGCCATAATGGATGGCGAGACGCGGGTCAAGGCACACGCCAAGGCCCGCGTCGGTATGCGTTCCGCATTGGTTCTATATATTCAACGCGACCTTGAGCTCGCCACATAACCTGCCAAACTCTGCACAGGCGGCTTGGATCGGTTCCGGGCTGGACATGTCAACGCCGGCCACCTTAAGGGACTCGATCGGGAAGCGCGAGCCGCCGGATCGCAGGAATTTGTAATAATTTTCGGTTGCCCCCTTCTCGCCTGACAGCACCTTCTTGGACAGCGCTATCGAAGCCGAGATGCCGGTGGCATACTTGTACACATAGTACGAGTTGTAGAAATGAGGTATGCGAAGGCCTTCGAGGTCGCTTGTCTCCTCGAAGTGCATCGCGGGGCCAAAGTATTTGCGCAACAGGCCCCTGTATTCGCCACGCAGCACATCGACCGTCAGCGGCTCGCCTGACTCCAGGAGGGCGTGGGCGCGGTGCTCGTATTCGGCGAACATGGTCTGCCTGAAGAGTGTGGCCAGAATGTCGTCGATGCGCGACGACAGCAGGTAGGTCCTGAGTTCGTCACGCTTCGCGGTCTCCGTCATGTGCTTGAACAGCAGCGCCTCGTTGAAGGTGCTGGCGACCTCGGCCTCGAATATCGTGTAGTTGTAGTGCATGAACGGGTTCGAGGCCGCAGCATAGTGCGAATGCATCGAGTGGCCGCCCTCGTGGGCCATCGTAAATACGTCGCGGATAACATCGTCCTTGTAGTTCAGCAGGATATACGGATCCCCGGAGAACGAACCAGCCGAGAAGGCGCCGGACCGCTTGCCCTTGTTCTCGTATCGATCGGCCCAGCCACCAAGGAGGCCGCCCCGAAGCGTCGAAACGTACTCGTCGCCAAGCGGAGCCAGGGCCTTGCCAATGATATCCACCGCCTGCTCCCATGTATGCTCGACCTTGACCTGGCCGACAAGCGGCACGTAGACGTCGTAGTGTCTGAGCTCGTCAAGCTTGAGCGCGCGCTGGCGTATCGAGTAGTACTCGTGCAGCAACGGCAGGTTTTCCGTGATTGTACCGACAAGGTTGTCATACACGCTCTCGGGCACATCATCAGCAAAGAGCGCCTGGGCCCGGCTCGAGCCAAAGTTCCTGACGGAGGACTGGTAGTGGTCAAGCTTGCACTGGCCCGAATACAACTGCGCCAGCGTGTTCCTGTGCGCATCGTACTCGGCGTAGAACTGCAGATAGGCCGCGCGGCGGACATTCCTGTCGCGGTGCTGCATCAAGGATGAGAATGACGACTGCGACAGCGGGCGTGGGCCTTCGGGCGTCTCCACCGTGCCAAAGTCCAGGTCGACGTTGGTCAGCACCGAAAACGCCTCCTGCGGCGTGGTTGCGGTGTCAGCCGCGAGCGCCAGCAGGCGTTCCTCACCCTCGGAGAGGATGTGCGGCTTGTAGCGCAGTATCTTATGCAGGAATATGCGGAACTCGGCGTAGCGGTCCTCCGCCATCCAGGCCTTGATCAAGGCGTCGGGGACGCGCTGCAGTTCCGGAGTCAGCCAGCTCCACGCTCCCGCGCCCTTCGTGGCGGCCATCATGTACCGTCCCATGCGCGACCGTGATGCCGAATCGCCCTCATCCTCGGTCTGCCTCAAGTGGGCGTAATATCCAAGCCGCTCGTCAAGCATAGAGTACTCTTTGTTGAACGACAGCGCCGCTAACAGCGCGTCGGACGAGGTGGCGAGCGTGCCCCTGAACGCGGCTATCCTGTCCATCATCGACTCGAAGGACTTCAGATCAGTATCCCAGCTTGCCTCATCCTTCGAGAGCCTCGTGAGGTTCCAGCGATGCGCAGCCGGAACATCCTTGCGCTCGGGTATAGCGTGTTTCTGTGCCATTGTTCGTGCTCCTTGGTGTCGCGGCGCATTCCATTTTCGCCGTTCCTGGCGTACACTATATCTGAAGCGCATGGCCGCTCCAACCCCGATCCGGTGGATGATACATGGCAAACGACTCTGAAGGCAGCAACCGATCATTACTTCTGTCCATGCTGGGCGCCGCCCGGTCGACGCTGGTGGCGCTTGACAAGGTCGGTCACATCATAAGCATCCTGCCGTCAGACAGACCATTCACCGGCAGGGATCCACGCGGGCTTGGCGGCAAGTCATTCGCTGCCGAACTCAAGGCCGATTTCGTGCGTGTCTATAACGACAAGGGAGCCTGGGACGAGCTGGGATACTTCGTCGATACCGAAGGCGAACGCGCACCGTACCTGGTGCAGCGCTTCGAAGGCGCAGAACAGCCCTTTGCGCACCTGTTTCCAGGTGCCGTCCGCTTCGTGCTGGCCTCGCCGTTGTCAGCGTATGCCGCCCTCGAAGGCATGCACGAGCAGACCATAGCCAACCATGCGCGCGAGCTGGAGGCGGTCAACCTGAAACTCAAGCGCCGCTCGCACCGGCTCAAGAAGGCCATCGAGGTGCTGGAGGAGCGCAACAAGCAGATAATCGCCGACATGAACCTCGCGGTTGAACTGCAGAAGAGCCTCTTGCCCAAGGCATACCCCGATTCCGGTCAGGTAACCTTCACGCACCGGTACATTCCTATGGCGATGGTCGGCGGCGACTTCTTCGACATCATCACGCTGGAGCGGAACCGCATCGGCATCATGATAAGCGACGTATCCGGCCATGGCATAGCGCCGGCCTTCATCACGGCCATGATCAAGAGCTCGTTCGACTACCTCGTGGCCAAGGACGACGCCCCGGCCCTGGTTATCCGCCGACTGAACGAGGAATTCTCCAAAATAATCGAGACTGACCATTATGTAACCGCATGCTATGCCGTCTTTGATTTTGAACGGATGACCTGCACGTATTGCAACGCCGGCCATCCGCCACAGCTCTTAGCCCACCGCGATGGCACATTTACAGAACTCGAGGCCTCGAACCCAATCATTGGCATGCTTGATGACTTTGAGTACGAAGAGAAGGTCATACCGTTTACCGGCGGCGATGTATTCTGTTTCTACACCGATGGCGTCATCGAGGCACGCGCGGCCGACGAGCAGCTGTTCGGAGTGGAAGGCATCAAGCGATCACTGGCGGCGGCGATGAACGAGTCAATCGACGGCATGGCTGACAACCTGATAACCGACCTGATTCAGTTCATGAAGGATCCCTATTTTGAAGACGACATCACCATGCTGCTGGGCCAGACAATCGAGAGCCTGTAGACGGCGCATGCCTGCGGGCTGTCAAGATCGTTCCCGAGGATCAGGGCCGACGGCGACGGGTACCCGCAGAGCAGCCAGCCTGGACAGGAATTTGCCCACCAGCTCGAACGCCTCGCCGGTAAACAGCCCTGGCGTATCGTCAGGCCCGTGCAGTCGCCGCCACGTATCGGGCATCCTGGCTCCTGGCGCTGTCGGCGAGGCCCACGCCGGAATGCCATCGCCGGCGACCAGGGACTCCGCCTCATCCCGAGGCAGCACCGTTATGGCCAGCGCCGGAATGCCTGCGCACAGGAATCCCAGATCCTCACCGAACGGTATCATCGCCCGATAGACGGGAGCCCGCCCAACCATCATTCTGGTTACGGTGCCCGCCATCAGAGCGGTCTCGGCGGCGAGCGCCGAGACTCCGCGGCCCGACGTACCGGCGGACCGGCTGCCTGGCTCAAGCATCAGTCCATCGGCCGCGGAGGATACCACCAGCGCATCGCCGCGGCCGGTGACATCGAGCGTGAACACCATAGGTGCGCGAAGGCCCATGCCTGCGAAAGCCTGGCCCAGCGCGTACGAACCCTGGTTGCTTGGCCCGGTCAGTGGCGCCCCGGACATCGTCCGGGACGTCGTCGTTGACGAGTGCAATTCCTCGTGATCGGTGAATACGGCGCAGAGATTGAAGGTATCCTGTTCCGATGACAGAAAATCGACAAGTTGCAGGCAGGCGGCCGAATTATCAAGTGCGCCGGGAGTGCCTGGCACCCGATCATGGTGCGCGGTCACTATCTTGATGCGATACCGCGGATCCCTGACCGAATGCCGTGGCCAGGCCACGACGAAACGTCCGCCAGCCAGGTCAAGAACACGCGCATCGACATCGCGGGCACGCAATATCCGCACAATCATCGCTCCACGGTCAGCCGCTGGCAACAGGAACTGGTCGAACCATGGGGCCAGATCCACCGATACATGGGTTGGTTCTTTTTTAATTCGCATGGCACCCCCGGCTGTTCTATACTATGTGCTTGAAAGGCAAAAGTAAACCGATGGGTTGTCTTCCAGAACCACGCACGCACCACGCACCCAAGGAGAGACCATGCACCAGGTAACCATCCGCTATCCATCAGGCAAGTCCCTGTCGTTCCCGTCCGGCATCAAAGTATCTGAGGCCACAGCCGGTTTTGGCGCCATGTCACAGCCGCTCGCTGCCGTGCTGGTCAACAACGAGCTGCAATCGCTGGAAGCCCACGTGCTGACCAACGGCACCATGGAGCCCGTGTTGATCGATTCGGCCCAGGGTGCCTTTGCCTACCGCAGATCATTGTGCTTTCTTGCCGCCATAGCAGCCCGCGAGCTCTTCCCTCATCGTGACCTGGTAGTCGGCCAGGCCATAGGATACGGCTTCTACCATCGCTTCGAGGACGGCCCGATAACCGAAGCCGATATCAAGGCGCTTGATGCGAAGATGCACGACCTCGTGGCTATGGACATCCCGATAGCGCTGCAGTGGTGGAGTTATGAGGACGCGATAGCCTATTTCATGAAAAACGATCAGGAAGACACGTTGCTGCTACTGGAGCTGACAAACGAACCGCGCATAGCGCTCAATGAGTGCGCCGGATTCCGCGATCTGCATGTAACACCGCTCGTACCTTCGACCGGCGTGCTCCAGACGTTCGAGCTCTTCCCCTACGATGAAGGCTTCCTGCTCCGGTACCCGCGCAAGGAAAACCCGACAGAAATTCCGGAATTCATCGATGATCCACTGCTGTACAAGATAACCGACGACTCAAGGAAGCGTTCGGCCATACTGGGAGTCTCCAGCGTCGGTGCACTGAACCGCATCAACGCGCCCAAGAAGATCAAGGATTATATAGTCATTGCCGAATCCCTCTTGAACAAGCGGGTCGCTGAGATCGCGGACCAGGTGGCGGCCCGGCGTGATGAGGTGCGCGTCGTTCTGATTGCCGGACCATCGAGTTCCGGAAAGACGACCACATCAAAAAAGCTGTCCATCCAGCTGCGCGTACTCGGCTTCGAGCCGATGGTCATCGGCCTCGATGACTACTTCGTCGATCGCACGCGAACGCCCCACGATGAAAACGGCGAGCTTGACTTCGAATGTCTTGAAGCTCTCGATGTGGAGTATCTGAACGAGCAATTGCTTGAGCTCTTCGCCGGCAAGGAAGTGGAACTGCCGGCATTCGATTTCAGGACCGGAGAGCGCCGGCCATCCGGCAAGCGCCTCAAGATGGGGGACCGTACCATCCTTATCATGGAAGGCATCCACGGCCTCAACGACAGGCTGACGCCACGTATTCCCAAGGAACAGAAGTTCAAGATATACGTCTCCGCGCTGACCCAGATCAATCTTGACGAGCACAACCGCATATCCACAACAGACAACAGGCTGATACGGCGCATGGTCAGGGACAACCAGTTCCGCGGCCGCTCGGCCCTCGAGACCATCAAGATGTGGCCGAGCGTCCAGCGCGGCGAGCGGCTGCACATTTTCCCGTACCAGAACGGCGCCGATACCGCGCTGAACTCGGCGCTTGACTACGAACTGGGCGTGCTGAAGATATACGCCGAGCCAATACTGCGGTCGGTCAAGCCGATGGACCCGGAATACTGCGAGGCCAAGCGACTGCTCAATTTTCTGGCGTTTTTCGCGCCCATTCCGGCGCAATACGTACCCCAGGACAGCCTCGTCAGGGAGTTCATTGGGGAGAGTTCATTCAAGTACTGATACCCCGCTACCCGGGCGCCGCCGAGGCGGCCCGGGGCGGCGCCGTATTTTGACACCGCGCGCGATAGCAATGTAACTATTCATAAAAACAACGAGGATAAAAACCCCTGAATTTGTCCCCGTTTCAAGTGCTCAGAGCATTCATTTCTTTACAAATGGCCGGACATGATTCACAATACGGTATCTTTTCAGTTCTCATGTAAGGAGGTTTTACATGAAAAAGGCACTAATCGCACTGGCCATTGGCCTGTGCCTCGTAGCCGCAGTGACCGCCCAGGTCAAGAATGGTCCGATCGCTGACAAGGTCATATACACGGTCAGCATGGATCAGAGCCTGGCGATGAAGGATATTGTCGAGGGTAAATCCGACGTGTTCTTCCAGGCCGTACCGCCGAACATTCTCAGGACCTTGGGCGAAGCCGACAAGGCCAAACTTGACATCTATGCGGTGCCGTCCGGGTCATGGTCGCTTATGCTGAACCCGATACCGAACAAGGCCCCCTATACCTGGACAAAGTCCGACGGCACGACGGAGTTCAATCCGTTCGCCATCCGTGAGGTACGGTACGCCCTCAACTGGCTGATTAACCGCAAGAAGCTGGTCGACGAGATCCTTCTGGGCGATGGTGACCCGATGTTCACCCCGATGACGCCCGGCCAGCCCGGAACGTATCGCTACAACCTCCTGGCCTCCAAGCTCGGCATGACCGCGACCGGCAACGAGCGCAAGGCCATTGCCGATATCGATACCGCGATGACCGCCGCCTCCAACCTGCCTGAGAACAAGGGCAAGCTCGTCAAGAAGGGCGCCTTCTGGCAGTATGATGGCAAAGATATCTCCATCAAGTTCCTGATCCGCGTCGACGATCCGAACGGACGACTCCCCGCCGGCCGCTATATCGCCGATCAGATCGAGAAAGCCGGCATCAAGGTCGAGCGCCTTGAACGCGACCGCTCGGCCATCAATATCGCATACTATAGCAACCCGGCCGACCTCTCCTGGCACTTGTACACCGAAGGCTGGGGCGCTGGTGCGACCCGCGCCTGGTGGGATGTCACCGTCAGCCAGATGTACGCTCCGTACTACGGCTATATGCCCGGTGGCGCCGATCCCGCCAACTGGAACTATGCCAATGATCGCATCGACGTTCTTGGCCAGAAGGGCATGAACGGCCAGTTCCTTACCAACAAGGAATACTGGGACGGCAATCTCGAGGCCACCGAACTCGGCATCAAGGATGCTGTGCGCATCTACCTTGCCAGCCAGCTTGACAAGTACATAGCCAACAAGGCCCGCTTCAACGCCCGCATGGCGTACGGCCTCGGTGACGGCCTCAATGGCTGGTCAGTCCGCACCGCCGACGTCAAACCCGGATCTGACGGCAAGAAGGTTCTCCGCGTCATCCAGTTCTCCGCCCGTGGAACCCTGTTCATGAGTTCATGGGACCCGGTCGGCGTCGATGGCTTCTCCGACGTCTATTCCGGCGCCATATCCGACCCCTGCTCCGACCCCAGTACCTTTGAGTCGCCCAACAACGCCGCGGACACCCCGTTGCGCACCAAGTACGACGTAAAGGCCGTAAAGACAGCTCCGAAGCTCAAGGCCGATGGCACCCTCGGTGGAACCCTGCCCGTACCCGCCACCGCCGAGCTCTATGACAGCGCCACCAAGACCTGGAAGCAGGTCGGACCAGGCAAGACCACCGCGGTCGTCGCGACCGGCTCCTATACTGGTGGCAAGTGGCACAATGGCCAGCCCATAACGATCGCCGACATCCGCTACGCCTATGCGTTCCCGGTTGAATGGGCTACCAAGGATGGCGAAGGCGACAAGTACTTTGACGAGTCATACGCCGCCCAGTACGCCCCCGCGCTCGCTCCCAACCAGGGCTTTGTCTTCAACAAAGACGGCTCCGTCACCAGCTATGTCGACTTCTTCTTTGCCCCCGAGATGAACCGCACCGTCGCGACCGTCGCGGCCGTCGGCGTCAAGGCCGGCAACCCCGGACGCCAGACCGTCACCTCGTGGGATGTCTATGAGGCGCTCGCCCTCCTGGTCGCCGAAGGCTCAAAGAGCGGCACCGTCTACAGCTTTACCAGCTCGGACGCCGTCACCGAAGTTGACGTGGTAGCGCCCAAGTGCGTCGCCGACATCAAGGCAAAAATGGAAGACATGCTCGCCAAGCAGTGGGTTCCTGCCTCGCTCAAGGGCATCGTGACCCCGGCACAGGCCGTCCAGCGCTACAAGGCGACACTCGCCTTCATCGCCAAGTATGGCCATGCCTATGTCTCCAACGGACCCTTCATGATCAGCAAGATCGACACGGCAACCAATTCCGTGACCCTCGACGCGTTCCGTGACTATCCGTACAAGAGTGACTACTGGCCGAAGTACTTCCGCCAGGAGATCACCAAGATCGACAATGTCAAGGCGCCGGTCACCCCGTCCAAGACCAAGGACGCCGTGTTCGAGATCAGCGCGTCAAGCTACGTCTACCCGAGCACCGCTACCGTACCTCTGACCAGCAAGGCCAAGGTGGAGCTCCGCCTGCAGCTGCCTGATGGCGCCGAGAAGGTCTACGCCGCCAGGTTCTCCAAGGCCGGGCTCTTCACCGCGACTATCCCCGCCAAGGATCTGGCAGCCCTGAAGTCCGGTACCGCATACACCGTGGTCATAATCTCTTCGTTCTCGACTGAAGCCCCGTCGGTAGTACCGACCAGCCTCGTCCTGTTCTGATTCTCATACCGGCGGCGCCCCTTTGCGGGGCGCCGCTTTCGGTTCAGCTCGTTTCTTAGCAGGGTATTGAAAGAGCCGCAACGGGTTTTTCAATGCTCCCTTGGATGTGGCAGGCAGAGAGCCTTTCAATAATCAACCAACGAAACGAATCCCGAACCTATCGCGTTTTTTAGGTGGTACTATGTACAAGTGGTATGCGCTCAAGCGCATTCTCCGTGGCCTGTTCATGTACGCGCTCCTGATGTTCATATTCTCCTTGCTCTTCAACCAGGTGAATGAACAGACGCAGCGGTCGCAGATCAACGAACAGGTCAAGATGGAGTCAGTCAAGCTCCGGAACATGAAACCGGAACAGATGACGACGTGGCGCACCGGTCGCTACGATCAGTTGGTCAAGCTTTACAAGCTGGATAGACCATTGATGGAACGCGTGCTGTTTCGCGCTGTCAACACCATTACCTTCAATTTTGGAAAATCGACCATCATCAAGTCGTCCAAGGGCGAGCAGGACGTACTGTCAATACTGCTCGAGGCTCTGCCTCGAACGATGCTACTGTTCACCACCGCCGCCATTCTTGAGACAATCCTGGGCATAGCCCTCGGCCTCAAGAAGGCCCAGAAGCCGGGCGGAAATCTTGATAGATCGACCAGCTTCGTTACGATGATCATCTACGGCATGCCATCATGGTGGCTCGGTATGATGCTCATCCTGTTGTTTGTCTATGTCCTGAAGCTCTTCCCGTCCGGTGGCGTCAATTCGGTGCCGACTCCGGCCGGCATCGGGTTTGTGCTGGACAGGATATGGCACATGATCCTGCCAATCATGACGCTGGTACTGATGGGCTTCTGGAGTCTTTCTTTCGTGGTCAGGAACATCGTGCTTGGCGTGCTGCAAGAGGACTACATCATGAGCGCCCGAGCGAGGGGCATACCGGAGAACAAGGTACTCTTCGGTCACACGCTCCGGACATCGGCTCCTCCGCTCGTGACGATGGCGCTCCTGTCCTTGCTCTCTTCACTATCGGGTGCCATCATCTTTGAAGGCATCTTCTCGTGGCCAGGCCTGGGCAACCTGTACTGGGTCGCGGTTCAGCAGAATGACATACCGGTGCTGATGGGGGATCTTGCCTTCACGACCGGCATCTATCAGGCGGGACTCGTTCTTCTTGATCTGATATACGGTTTTCTTGACCCGCGCATCAAGGTTGGAGGCAAGGCATGAGCATGAAAGATTTCGGCTATCGCCTTGGCGAGTTCTGGGCGGATTTCAGCAAGGAGAAATCGGGGCTGATAGGCCTCGGGATATTGCTCCTTTCGGTGATAGTCGTACTGATGGAACCGGTGTTCCTGCCCTACAAGGACGTGAACGGCAATTGGCGCGACATCACCTATTGGGAAGACAATCCCCCCGCGGCCCCGCCGGCGTGGACCAACCTGTTTGCGCGGGAGAAGTCAGCCATCACGGCTCGTCTGGACAAGCCCGTCATAACCGAGGAAGAGGATCCCGAATTGGGCATGGTGCGCATATACTCGTTCAAGTATCCGTACCACTACGACAAGTCGCCGCTGGACATTATCCTGCGAGCCAAGGGTTCGGGCATGCTCTTCATGAACCTGTCGCTGGAGCGCCCCGATGGCAACACCATATTCCTGGGTCAGGTGTACCAGAGTGACCTGAACGATGACCAGGTTCGATTCGCTGTCGATACCGACGCGAGTTCAGCGGTATACGAGTTCATACGCGGACACGCCAGTGAGGATGCCATAGCCAACTCCGACTCGTCCACCATAAAGCCGACCAACATACTGTTCGCCAAAATCGGCGAGGACATGCTGTCTGCGCGCAATGCCCTCAAGGGCGACTACTACTACCGCGTCAAGGTTCCTATGTCGCTGCTTGAGAACGAGGAAAACAAGATTTCGGACCTCAAGCTGGTCGTAACCGGACGCGTTTCAGGAGTGCTGGGTACCGACACAGCCAAACGGGACCTGTACTCGGGAATCGTAGCGGGGCTCAAGTGGGCTCTGTTCATAGGCCTGGTCACAAGCGTCATATCGGTTCTGATCGGCGTCATGTATGGCATAATCAGCGCGTACTTCGGTGGTTTCACCGACACCTTCATGTCGTTCATCTTCGAGATATTCGTATCAATCCCGGTGCTGCCCGTCCTTATAGTGCTCTCGGCAATATTCAAGCCGAGCATATGGATAATCATCGCTGCGCTGATAGTTTTCTCGTGGGTAGGACCGGTCAAGACGGTGCGATCGATGGCGCTGCAGATCAAGGAAGAGACGTACATCGAGGCGGCCAAGGCACTGGGTTCCGGCAAGTGGCGCATCATACTCAAGCACATGGCGCCGCTGCTGCTGCCCTACTCCTTTGCCAACATGGCGCTCTCCGTTCCGGGGACCATCGTGTTCGAGGCCTCGCTGTCGCTGCTCGGACTTGGCGATCCGACCATCATAACCTGGGGGCAAATTCTCCATGACGCGCAGAGCTCTGGAGCCACGTTGAATGGCCTCTGGTGGTGGATTGTGCCGCCTGGACTATTCATTGCGATCATGGGCATGACGTTCGCCTTCCTGGGTTTCGCCATGGACAAGATTCTTCACCCGAAACTCCGTACGAGGTAAACCATGGACAAGATCCTGGAAGTCAAGAACCTGAGACTGTACTACCACACCTCCAAAGGAGCCGTCCGCGCCTTGGACGATGTCAGCTTCGACCTGTACAAGGGAGAGACGCTCGGCCTCGTCGGTGAATCCGGCTGCGGCAAGACGACCACTGGAGTCGCGCTGATAAAAATGCCGTCGCCTCCCGGCCGCATAGAAGAAGGCTCGCATATCATCGTCGACGGCCGCGACATCATGCCTCTCCCGGACAGGGACATACGCAAGAATGTTCGATGGGAGCAGGTAGCCATGGTGTTCCAAGGGGCTATGAACTGCCTCACACCTGTGTACACGATTGGCAAGCAGATGCTGGAGACACTGCAGGAACACCGCCAGATGGACAAGGTCCAGGCGGAGGAGCTGATCAAGGAATACCTGGGACTGGTCGGCCTGCCTACCGAGGTCATGGGCCGATATCCGCACGAACTCTCTGGCGGCATGAAGCAGCGTATCGTCATCGCGACAGCGCTTTTCCTCAAGCCAAAACTGGTCATCCTTGACGAGCCGACGACGGCGCTTGATGTGATAGTGCAAGCGCAAATAATAAACCTGCTCAAGAAACTCAAGAAGACGTTTGACCTGTCATTCATCTTCATCACCCACGACCTGTCACTCGAAGCGGAAGTATCGGACCGTATCTGCGTAATGTATGCCGGCAAGATAGCGGAGCTGGGCACAAACCAGCAGATATACGGCGATCAGGGGCCAATGCATCCATATACCGAGAAGTTATTGCAGGCCACACCGCTGTTGCGCAAGAAGGTCGACACGCTATCGTACATACCGGGAACACCGCCCGATCTCATCGATCCCCCAAAAGGGTGCAGATTCCATCCTCGCTGCCATAAGGTCATCGACAAGTGCCGCACGGAAGAACCACCGCTTCTGGAGGTGGAACCCGGCCACATGGTGGCCTGCTGGAGGTGCGGTTCATGAGCATCAATGACAACGACATCATTCTTGAGATCAAGGATCTAAAGAAACACTTCGCGCCCCACCAGAGCCTGACCCAGACATTGACCGGCAAAAACCGCAAGGTGGTCAGGGCAGTAGATGGCATCAGCTTCGGCATCAGGCGCGGCGAAATTTTCGGGCTCATAGGCGAATCCGGCTCGGGCAAGACGACGACGGGCAAGCTCGTAATGAAACTGATCGAGCCGACCAGCGGATCCATTGTGTTCAACGGCGAGGACGTGACCGTCACCGACAAGGAACGGACTCATGCCTACCGCCGCCAGGTGCAGATGATTTTTCAGGACCCGTATGCGTCGATGAACCCCCGGTTCAAGATCAAGGATGTCCTGGAAGAGCCATTGATAATCCACAAGATTCAGGGTGACCACAACGAGCACGAGCGTATGATCATCAAGGCTCTCAACGAGGTAAAGCTCAATCCGCCCGAGGAGTTCATGGGGCGCTATCCGCACATGCTCTCTGGCGGTCAGCGCCAACGCGTAGCGACGGCGCGTACGTTGATACTCAACCCGCTTATGCTCGTGGCTGACGAACCGGTCTCGATGATAGACCTGTCGACGCGCGCCGAGATACTGCACATGATGAAGGATGTCCAGCGGGACCTGGGGCTGACGTATCTGTACATCACCCACGATCTGTCCACGGCGCGCTACTTTACCGACCGTATAGCGGTGATGTACCTCGGGCGCATCGTTGAGCTGGGGCCGGCCGACATGATCATCGACGATCCCAAGCACCCGTACACCAAGGCCCTGATCGATGCCGTACCGGAACCGAAAACCGGCAAGGTAGACATCATCAAGGAATTGCCGATATCGGGCGAGATACCTTCACCGGCCAACATCCCTCCGGGATGCCGCTTCCATACGCGCTGCCCGTACGCGAAGCCGGAATGTTCTGCCGAGGCCGAGCCCGAACTGATTGACATTGGCGGCGGCCACTTCCAGGCGTGCCGACGGTACAAGGAAATTTGAGTGTAGTCAAAGCACGCCTGGGCGAGCCAGGGATGGCGAGCCACTAAAAATCCGGTCGCCTTCAAGCGACCGGTACGTCATGGATGACGCCCAGGCGTGCCGACGGTACAAGGGAATTTGAGTGTAGTCAAAGCACGCCTGGGCGAGCCAGGGATGGCGAGCCACTAAGAGTCCGGTCGCCTTCAAGCGACCGGTACGTCATGGATGACGGAGCGCGCTTTCAGCGCGCACGACAATCGCTTCCACTCGGCAAACGGCGCGTAGCGACGTATGACGAAAGGGCCGCCGGAATGGAATCCGGCGGCCTTCTTATTCAGGGGATGCCACGCAGTCCGCGCAAGCCATGCGGGACAGGCGAGTCATTTATGGCGTGGGAGCCCATGTCCCCTGTCGCACCTCACCAGAAGCGCTCGGAATTGTTATCAACATGCCTGGCAGCACCAGGTCCGGGTTGCTCGGGTCGGGCAACTTGTCCTTGTTCGCCTCGTACAGGAGGCGCCATTTCCAGGGATCACCATACACGAACGGATATTCAGCAATCCGCCAGAAGCAGTCCCGCGCCGATTCTATAAGGCGCACCTCATACACCGCAGGCAAAGCCTTTGATGCAACCGGCTTCGCGACAGGGGCCGGTGCAGCTGCCGCTTTTTGCTCGGGTTCCACCCCGGCCATTAAATCAATCACCTTTGTGCTGGCATCGACGCTGGCTTGGTAGGCTTTGGCATCAAACGTCTGCTGGGCAACCGCGTATGAAGCCTTCGCCTGCGTCCAAATATCGGGATAGCGTGTCGCTGCGTGGTTTTTCTCACCAAACGCGATGCGCTCGGCGGCACGATTCTTGTAGCTGTTGGCCATCCAGCGCATGCGCTGTATCTCTGACTCGGAAAGCGCGATTCTGGATAGTTCTTCTGCCTGCTTCGAGTATTCAGTCGCCTTCTGGTAGTCGCCGGAGTCGTATGACTGCTGAGCCATTCGCTGCATATCAAGAGCCTTGCGGTAATTTGGATTATCGGTCAGCGAGTTCTGGCCAAAGGCCGTAACTGTGCCCAGCACAAGCAATGCGCCCAGAATGAGCCAGGTCTTGTGTGCATGTCTCATGGTGTGCCTCCTTGCGGTGCGGCCATTTCTGTATCGATCGCCTTGAGGCGATCCGCTGTCGACTGCAGCGAAGCGTTGGCGCTGTCGAGGGCGGCTTGAGCCTGGACTCGTGCCGCGGCGGCAATCGTGGCGGCCTCTTCGTACTTCATCGCTGCTTCCTGATACGAGGCGACCGATGATGCGTACTGCCCGGCGGCGGCATCGGCAACGGCCTTGGCGTAGGCGGTATCGGCCGCGGCGTAGCTATCCTTGGCGGCTACCTTCGCCTTTTGTTCATCGGCCTTCGATTTCGACGTGTCAGCTACAGCTTTCTTCTCGGCCACCTTCTTGGTGAAGCCGGTGGTCACCGTTTGTTCATACTGCGGCAATGCAAGATCAAGAAGTTCCTTTGACTTGACATTGTCCGTTCCGTAGACCTTGTTGGCAGCCGCGAAATAATCCTCGGCCGTCTTGAAACTGTCGGGGGCGTAGGTATCAAGCCCATTTTCCTTGATATATGCCCGTTGTTCGGTAGCCTTGGCCATTTCCGCTTCCGGTTTCGGTGAAGTGTCGACAACGACCGGTGGAGCGGTGGCGCACGAGATTGCCAACATCGCTACCATGGCACACAATAGCAGCAACTTATTAGAGCGCACGGATACCTCCCAGTACTGTGGATTTCCTTAATCATAGGTCCTTAATGGCAAGGACGCAACGTCATCGTGCCTGTTTATTCACTTTTTTTGCCTTTCTTTACTAGCAAGTGGCCTGCAGTGTCTGATACTGTCCTATCGTGGAGCGCAAAGCCGCTTCAGCACCTCAACGATATGTGAAGAATCATTTGCGCCAAGACGACTCGAGCCCTATACTTGTGTAGCTTGGGAGGCAACGCTTGCGCACTATGCGACGATCGATGATCCTTGAACTGCTGACATGCGCAGCGTTCATGGCGACCATTCCGATGATGGCATCGGCACAGGCTCCCGTTTCCGTACGCCGAGTACTCGTGTTGCACTCGTACTCGCGGCACCTGCCATGGGACATCGGTATCGTTAGGGGCATAAGCGAGATCATGGATTCAATTGAATCCGAATATCGCCCGCTGCTCTTCGAGGAGAATCTCGATTCCAACCTGGTCGACGACATTGCATCGACCGTAACCATGGAATCGTATCTGGCCGGCAAGTATCGCACTGTCCCATTGGATGCGGTTATAACCGAAAGCCAGCAGGCGGCCTCACTCATACTCGAGTTTCCCGAGCTGTTTCCCAACGCGCAACGGTATATCTTCAATTATGCGCCCTCGGCCTGTCTTGGTACCGGAAATGGATCGGAACGCCGCTATTCCACGGTCTTGGACCTGGAAAAGGCCATACGGACCATACCCATGTTGGTGCCGTCAGTAAGGCGAATAATCGTCGTTGCCGATCGCAGCAGCATTGGCCTCGCACGTTCCGAGCAAATACAGGGTCTGGCACCAGCCTTTGCCCAGACTCCATTGGAGATATGGGACGATTTTACCGAGCCCGAACTGCTCGATCGCGCCCGTGCCCTGCCACGAGACGCGGCCATCCTCCATCTTCCCGTGACCCGCGACAGGAAGGGGGCCACGCTGATGCCGATGACAGTAGCGACCAACCTGGCCAGAGCCGCGCCGGTTCCGGTCTTCGGCCACTTCGACTCTCTACTCGGGACAGGCATAGTCGGCGGCTATTCGATAAGCGCCGTCCAGCTCGGACGCGTCATCGGCAGGATTGCCGTATACGGTGATGCTGCAGCTCCGACTTCTCAGTCCGACTATGCGGCATCCACCATGGGCTACTGGTTTGACTCCAGGGCGCTTGAGCGATGGCACATAAGCGATGATCGGCTACCTCCGGATAGTGTGGTGCTGTTTCGCAGCCAGACATTCCTGGAACGCTTCTGGCCCATCATGATGGTCGCACTCATCATGTTGGTGGCCGAATCGGCGCTGGTGATCGGGCTTGCGCGCTCATCGCACCAACGAAAGAAGGCCATTGCCCTGCTCGACGCCGAACGTGCCTCACTTGAGGTGAAGATAGCACTGCGCACAGAGGATCTGACCAAGGCCAATGCTGAAATGGCCATGTTACTGCGCGAACTTCAGCACAGGGTTAAAAACAGCATGGCCATCATAGCCAGCCTCGTGTCCATAGAGTCGGGCAAGGTGAACTCAGCGCAGGCCAAGGCATCGCTCGAGACGCTTGGCGCCAGGATCTCGGCGCTGGCCTCGCTCTACGACATACTGTACGATTCCGGCGGAATAGGCGATATCGACCTGGTTGACTACATAGGTAGAGTCGTCGACTCCGCGACCCAGAGCATGGGAGCCGACGCGCGTGGAATAGCGGTGGAGCAGGACATTGCCCCCATATCAATAGACATGAAACGGGCTGTTTCCATAGGTCTCATAGTCAACGAACTGGTCACGGATTGCCTCAAGCACGCCTTCCCTGGCACCAAGCGTGGCACCATCACTGTGCGGCTCGCGCGAGAGGCGGATCACCTGGTTCTCATGATATCCGATGACGGCATCGGATTTCCACCGGGGTTTGATCCTGCGGCTTCCGAAGGCTTCGGACTCAAGCTCGTGGAACTGCTCGCGGCCCAGCTTAAGGCCAACTACTCTGCATCAACAGCCAATGGTTCGCAGTTCAGGCTCAAATTTCCGGCAGGGTGACAGAGCGCGTCACCATCGGTCAATCGGCCCGGTCTACAGGCATGGAGTAAATATTCAGTCTATATATTTATCTATTGAAATTTAATTTCAATTTGCTTGACACCCAGATTTATCACTTTTATACTCAGAAAATCAATGCTACAAGGCTCATCAGCGCAGACTATCCCATGTGAGGTACTTCGTGCAGGAAAGTGGTAAGACCAACCTGGGCAATATTTTGCTTTCATTATCGGACGCCATCGATCTGGCCGATCCCGACATATCGATGCATCAACTGCGAACGGCCTACATTGCGTGGAAGCTCTCCGAGAGTCTGTGCCTCACGGGCGAACAGGTCTCCAATATTTTTATAGCTTCGCTGCTGCATGATGTAGGCGCCATTACAAGTGAAGAAAAGATCGCGCTGCATAGATTCGAGGAAGTACACATACAGTTGCATTGCATCAAAGGTGCGCTGCTTCTGGGTCGGGTTCCAGAGTTTGCCAGGCTGGGAAAATATGTCAGATACCATCATACGGAGTGGGCAGAATGGCAGGAATCGGCAGGATCCATCGAAGCTGAATATGTTCTTGGCTCCCAGATACTATTATTGTCTGACTTGGCCGAGAGGCTGATCAATCGCGGCCAGCACATACTGCTCCAGACTGATTCAATCCGCAGACACATTGGGACACTTCGCGACCAAAGCGTGGAAGGCAAGCTCGTCGATCAATTTCTGGAAATATCCAAATCAGAAGAATTCTGGCTCGACATTGTCTCGCCGCGGCTCTACTCGCTCCTGTTCTCGCAAGGTCCATTGAGAAGCATTGAGGTCGGCAACGATCGACTTGAGATGATATCAAAGCTATTCAAGGATCTGATTGATTTCAAATCGCCATATACCGCCACGCATACCTCGGGGGTAGCCGCATGCGCCGAGATGATCTCCAAGCTCTATGGATGCAACGAGTCTGAAATTCAGAGTCTGCGAATTGCGAGCAATCTCCATGATCTTGGCAAGCTGGCCGTGCCGACCAGCATACTCAATAAGCCGGGCGGCTTGACGCGGGAAGAATTTGCCATCATCAAATCCCACACATATTATTCGTATAACATAATCAATTCCATAGGCGGGCTTCACCAGATTGCAGAAGAGGCTGCGTTCCATCATGAGAGGCTGGATGGTAGCGGATATCCCTTTCATATCACTGGGGAGCGAATGTCAGTGGGAGCGAGGATTATAGCCATCGCCGATATATTTACCGCCTTGATCGAGGTTCGCCCATATCGGGAAGGAATGGGAAAAGCCGGAATGAGCAGGATAATGAGTCAGATGGCAAAGAATGGCTTCATTGATTACAGCCTTGTATCGCTGCTCTTCGATGAGTACGATTCATTGCGCGCGTATGTCGCCAATACTCAGATAGCTGCAAAGGAATTTTACTCGACACGAGTAGACAATATGAATATAGACAATTGAATCGTCTGGCCGACCTTGTATGCACCTTGCATCCCTACCCCAGGTCAGCCTTCTTGACGATATAAAAAATAATGTATGTAAGGGCGATGAAGAAGGCAAACGCAGTGGAAAACAGCAATGCCGCCGGATCGGCAAGTGATTGCGATATTACACGAACGGTCTGAACAGGCTGCATGACAAGATCCCAGCTATCGAATCGAGAGAACCTGCCAATGTGGATGCCAAAGCCGGACAGGAGGATAGCTGGCACCATCATGGACCAGCCAGCCACGCGGCCAAACATGGTACGCATGGCACCGTGCATGATGTACATTGAAACCAGTCCAATATAGTGACACACGAAGGCGAACGCCGCATTCATCACGATGTCGTACCACAGCAGGTCAGCCTGTGACAGCCATGGCAGCGCTACAGCGCCCAGATTGGCTCGCCTGACAACATGGATAAAATCGGTGAACACGTATGGCGCGTTTGGATAGAAAACCAGCCACACCACAAATGAACCAACGGCGAAAATCCTTGATCGTTTGGCGGTGGTCTGCCGCGATGTCAGCATAGTGCCATAGCGTGCGATGAGTACCGGCACCGTAGCGAGCACCAGGTTCCAGATCAGGTAGCTCTGCGAGAAGCGCCCAGTCAATCCGTACCGTACAAGCACCAACACGAGGCATGACAGTGTTGAAAGCGCGACGACCAGGAGCACGCTTGCTCCTGGCTTACCTGACGTTTCGTCCATGGGCCACCAATTGCCAGCCGGGCTGATTCAGCCCGGCTGGTTGTTCCTACAGTTCCAATGACCTGGCAGCGACGAGCCGCTCGACCATATCCACAAACTCCGCAACCTTCATCGCTGGCATCTGACGCCCGTCACGCACGCGAACAGCGACGGTGCCCTCATCCCGTTCCTTGGCGCCGACAACGAGCATATATGGGACCTTCTGCCCCTGCGCGTCACGGATCTTGGCGTTCATCCGCTCGTCCGACAGCATGCCCCTGGCACGAAGCCCGGCCTTCTTGAGTTCGGCCACGACCTGCGCAGCATACTCGCTGAAGTCAGCTCCAACAGGAATGACGGCCGCTTGCTCCGGCGCCAGCCATATCGGGAAGGCTCCCGCGGTATGCTCGAGATACACACCAAAGAAGCGCTCGATCGAACCCAGCAGGGCTCGGTGCACCATGTACGGGCGCTTCTTCTGGCCATCGGAATCGATGTACGTCATGTCGAAGCGCTCGGGCTCGTTGAAGTCGAACTGTATGGTTGTAAGCTGCCACTCGCGGCCTATTGCGTCCTTGACCTTGAGGTCAATCTTGGGGCCATAGAACGCGCCGCCGCCTTCGTCCATCTCGTAGGCCAAGCCTTCCTTGTCAACTGCCTTGCGCAGACTCTCGAGCGCCGTGTCCCACATCGCTGGCTCGCCAACCGCGCCATCACCAGCGGGCCTTGTCGCAAGGTATGCCTTGATATCCTTGAAACCAAGTGTCTTGTGCATGAACAGGGAGAACCTCAGGACCTCGGCTATCTCGTCCCCGATCTGCTCGGGGGTGCAGATGATGTGGGCGTCATCCTGGGTGAAGCCCCGGACGCGCATCAGTCCGTGCAGGGTTCCCGAGCGCTCGTAGCGATACACGGTGCCAAGCTCGGCCCAGCGCATCGGCAGCTCGCGGTACGAGTGGACGCTGTTGTTGTATATCATGATGTGGAACGGACAGTTCATCGGCTTGATGTAGTAGTCATCCTCGTCCACTTTCATGGGCGAATACATGCCTTCTTTATAAAAGCCAAGGTGGCCAGAGGTCTCCCACAGCCAGCTTTTGCCGATATGCGGAGTAAAGAGAATCTCGTAGCCGTTCTTGTAGTGCTCGTCGCGCCACCAGTTCTCAAGCTCCACGCGGAAACGGCCACCCTTGGGATGCCAGTAAATCAGGCCGGGGCCAGCCTCCTCATGGGTGCTGAACAGGTCCAGCTCCTTGCCGAGCTTGCGGTTGTCGCGTCTCTCCGCTTCCTCGAGCATCTTGAGATGGGCTTCCAGCTCGGCCTTGCTCACGAAGGCGTACGCGTATATGCGGGTAAGCATGGGGCGCTTCTCATCGCCACGCCAATAGGCACCGGCAACCGAACGCAGCTTGAACGCATCGGGCCGGAGGTCACGGGTCGAGTCGACATGGGGACCTCGACACAGGTCCTTGAATGCGCCCTGTTCATAGATGGTTATGGTCCCATCTTCAAGCCCGTTGATCAGCTCAAGCTTGAATGGTTCCTCGGAAAACATTTCGAGCGCTTGCGCCTTACTGACCTCGACCCGCTTGAACGGCACATTGGCCGAGATGATGCGGCGCATCTCCTTCTCGATGGCGGGAAGGTCATCTGGTTGGATCGGGGTTGGCAACTGGAAATCGTAGTAGAATCCGTCATCGATGGCCGGACCTATGGCCACCTTGGTGCCCGGGTACAGCTTGACGACGGCCTCGGCCATTACATGGGAAAGGGAATGGCGGATGGTGGAGACGGGAAAACTCATACGGTACTCCTCGACACGGGGGACATCATGACGAGGCGCGCCCATACGCCCCGCCGGAGGGTCTCCCGGCGCTCTGAAGCGTAAGGACGAATCCCGTTCAGCCCCCGCACGTTGCCGTGCATCGAGAACCGCCCGTCACCGACGACGTCGGCGTCAGGCACGCGGAATCCGCGGTACCACCTTACTTCGGCCACCATCTTGCGACAGAGGCCGCTCTCTGAATGCTGTGACGGGCGCACCCGGCTCCCATTACTTGCCGTATCTCGCGGCGTTCACGAAAGCGGCTCCGGAGTGGTTTTCGTCGGTATCGCGTCGGGCGCCTTCCAGCCACGGGCGGCCTTCTCTATTGGCGCGATGACCCGCCTACTCTTCTCCATCAAAGCCTGTAGCGTATAATATGGTGCCCAGCTCGCGATTTAGTCAAGCGGCGCGGAGTGCAGATATCGTGTGTGCCACGGAGATAATTACAGTACGACAAGGCGGTATGGCCAGAAATTTCTTGACACCCACCGGGGCGGGCCGTAGGATCATCCCACCACGGCAGCGGGATAGGCTCCCATGAAAGAGGAACAATGGCTATCGGTTACATAATGGAGAATGATGATGAGAATCGGCGGCTTGAAATCAAGACCAAGGTCGCGGTCGTCAAGCAGTTTGCCCAGGCTGCGGGGCTGACTTCAGGCATGCGGGTCGTCGACGCCGGATGCGGTCCAGGCCTTACGACATCCGCGCTCTCGGCTGTTGTCGGTGATACCGGCAAAGCCGTTGGTTTCGACATATCCGAACAACGAATCACGAGGGCGCGCGAGCGCCACGAGGATGACAGGACATCATTCTTTGTCCGCGACTTCCTGGAGCCGATTGAAGGCATAGGCAGCTTCGATTTTGCCTGGACCCGCTTTACGCTGGAGTACTACAAGGCACAGAGCTTTGACATAGTCTCCACTATTGCCAGGACCCTTGATGCGGGTGGAATCCTCTGCCTTGTCGATCTTGATTACAACTGCCTCAGCCATTATGGCATGAGCCAGCGCCTCGAAAATGCGTTCACCTCCGCGGTACGACAGCTGGAGGCCAAGGCCAATTTCGATCCTTACGCCGGGCGAAAACTGTATTCCCATCTATACCGACTCGGTTACGACGATATACGGGTGGAAGCCGGGGCACACCACCTCATATACGGGGAACTATCCGAGGCTGACGAGTTCAACTGGGGCAAGAAGATAGAGGTCCTGGCGCGAAAACTGACCATTGACCTTCCCGGATATGCCAACCCTGATGAGTTCCATGATGATTTCATGGACTTCTTCCATGATCCTGGGAGATTTACCTACACACCTGTGATCAGCGCATGGGGACGCAAGCCACGGCAATGACAGGATTATGTCGCCCGGTCAATTGAGATTCTGCGGCACCAGCATGGCGTTCACCGGCGCTTCGTCATGGATTCTGCGAAGTGATCTGATCAGCGCCTGTATGACGACAGCGTCCAGGTGGTGATCGGCCTCGCCCTGTAGCATCTCAATCGCCGCTTCAGGCGGTAGCGGCTCATGGTAGTGACGCTTGGCACTAATGGCCTCGAAGAAATCAGCTACCGCGAGTATCCGTGCCCCCAATGGAATTTCTGAACCCTTGAGTCCCCTGGGATACCCCGTTCCATCGAGTCTTTCATGGTGGGAACCGGCGATGAACGGGACCTGCTGGTAGGCTCCAGCGAAGTTTATGCGGCTGAGTATGTCCTGGGTCTTGACGGCATGGGTCTTGATTTCTTCCCGTTCCTTGCCAGTAAGCGGCCCGCTCTTCTTGAGGATCGAGTCCTTGATGCCTATCTTGCCATAATCATGAAGCTGGGCCGCGACGCGAATCACCTCGGTCAGCTCCGTGGACAAGTGCATCTCCTTGCATATCGCTACGGCGTATTCTGTAACACGCTCGGAATGGCCAGCGGTCAGCGCGTCGCGGGCGTCAATGCTGGCGGCGAGGGTCCTGAGTATCGATCTGAACTGCTGCTCCCGCTCCTCGACGAACATGGCGCTATTGAGGGTAATGCCGATTTCTGGCGCTATGCTCATGAGCAGGTTTAGATCACTCTCCAGCAACGGACGCTTACTCTTGAAATTGTCGACGGCCAGTACGCCCAGACACTGGTCTTCGTACAGTATCGGACAGCAGACAAATGACTTCGAGCCCATCTTCCTTAAAAGATCCAGGCTGTGCGTCGACAGCCGCTTCTCTATGGCTTCTATGTCGTTTATCAGGAAGGGTCTGTGCTCCCTGTAGCATAGCACGAATATGCCCCTGGATTCCGGCTTGTACAGACTGAAGCGAGCTCCCCTGAGTTCCTTGTACAGCTCTTCCGAATAGCCGAACCCCGCCCTGAATTCAAGCTCACGTTCGCGCTCATCGGCTATCAGAATCATGCCCCGATCGTAGTCTCCATGTTCCTTGAAGATCCGCATCACCAGCTGCATCGTGCCATCCATGTCCTTTGACGCACTGAGCGCGTGTCCGATCTCCTTTCCCATCAGTGCATTGCGGTACACGCGCTCGAAGTCCTCGAAACTGCGTTCCGTTGTTGACCTCAGGTATGCTATCGCCGAATCAAGCTCGTGCTTCAGGAAATTCTCCTTGAGCAAGGACAGCAACAGGATTATCACGGTGGCAACCAAGGCGCTTATGAGCATGATGTGGAGGCCAAGAATAAAATGTATGCATGCCAGAGCCACGATGGCGAAGGCTGAGAAGACGAGGCGAGCTATCCGGAACACTGCGGCCTTGGATGCGCTCCAGGTGATGTGATACTTGCATACGGCGTCTCCCCTGAAGACACATTCAGGGTGCTCTATCCGTGGTTTGCGCCCATTGAAGCCAGCGACTATCGCTTCGAAGTAACCTATCCTGTTCTCGCATTGATAGGGTTTCTCCGATACACCTTCGCGCGGCCGCACCGTCAGTACTATCTCGTTATCGTGGATTCTCACTGACTCAAAACTCGTTGACCTGGTCAGCCTGCCCGCCAACTTGCCTATGGCCTCGAATGCCTTTACCGGTCCCGCCAGGCCAAGTACATAGCGCGACATCCATCCAAGCCCTTCCGGTGAGGCGCTGTACTGCCCAGCCTCGCGCGCGATGCTTGTGACCCCTGTAGCCTTCGTCAAGTACTCGTGAAAAAGATCAACCTGACGCTGGCTGAACCAGTGGCCTTCGTCCTCGACCTGGTATGGTTCCATCCTCGCATAATTGAGCAAATCTGCGATGTCGATGTAGGCGTATCTTCGCTTGATCAGTTCCAGGTAGTTCGAGATGATCTTGCTGTTATAGAGCAACGGCTCTTCAATCGGGTTGTCGGGATTAGGCGTCTTGATCACGGCATGTCCTTCTGAATGTTGAACGAACGGAATCGAAATAGGCATCAGCAAAACTGGTGTCCAATATCCACAAGGTATATTTCTTGTCACATGGGATTGCATGTGTGTCCAGATAGTCTTCAGGAAAGACGAGAATCGGTGGCTCATCCGAGCCATAATTGTCCATCAACGCGTGGATAGCTGAAAAAAGCATAGAGGGATGCAGCAACTCGGACTCAAGAACCAGAGCGTGAATGCAGTTGGTCAGGTTTGATAGATTAAGCCCGATGTCGCTGACCGTAAGCAAAAGAACAGCCAATACCTTGCCGTTGAGCTTCAAGGTAAATACCTGACGCTCCCGCTTGAAACCCTGACGCACATATTCCGCAGATAGCTCCGAGTCAATCCCGCTGACCATTCCAAGATCAAGGGCGTCGAGCATCAGACCGCCGGAAATGGATTCGTACCAACGAGCCAACTCTGCCAGATCGTCTTGCCGTGCCGGAAAGAGCTGAAAGGGCTCGCTATCAGTTTCTGTGAATGCTGACGGCCACAGATATCCGAAGGTGTCGAGAGACGAGCCTTTAGGGTTTGCCACATCCTGGGCAACATTGCCAAAGACCTTGGCCGGGAAGTGGTTCTCCCGGCGATAGTAGCTCATCAGATAGTCCATATGGGCACTGGGATGCAAGTGCACATCGTTTGTGAAACGGCCCATCTCGTCGAGCACCATGACGCCGGCCAGGCTGTTGCCAGTCCTGGACGCGGCGTGATGATGAATGATCCATGAGTTGGAATAGGCGCGAAGCATTGACATGTGGCCATATATCTGCCCCTTGTCAAGGAAGAAAAAGTGTCTGGCTATGGAGGGGCTTTCGAGATAGAGCCGACGGTACGTTTTCTTGAATTCTTCCTTGCGTGCTTGCAGGGAAAGGTACTTGGATGGATAGATGAATCCAGACTCGAAAAAAAATCTCCACAGCTCATCCATCTCGATGCTCGAGCACACGCGCAGTTTCTCGTCGACACTCTGGTGGATCAAGGCGGTGAGGCGTACCTGATCTACGGGCTGCATATCCAGAAAGACAATGCCGCACCGCACCGATGGGCGGCCATTGTCCGTCCTGACGACATTGCGGTACAGGACCTGGGCCCTGCAACCAAGCACCAGGTTGTTGGCAATCTCGACTATGATCTCGGGAATGATCAGGCCTGGAACGAGCACCGAGCTTTCCAGGAATTCCTCGACGCACAACCCAGTCCCCGATATGTTTTCCGTCTTCAGAAAGACCCGCTTGCCGGTGAGTGGATGGTCGAAACGGATCGTTGCCGCGGGTACCAGAACATATCTTTCGCTGCGATGCACCCTTGGCCTGTATCGTCTGACATTGCTGAAATCGGGAGTCAGTACGATCAGCCAGTTCGAACCCAGCTTGTCAATCCGTGTAACAAGGCATTCACCTGAGAACAGGAGCGTCCCGCGCCGTGATAGCATGACTGTTACATGGCTATCCGGATTTACCCATCGGAGCGTGTCGGGTGCCTGTTCTTCCATCCTGACCTTGAACGAGACAGGATTAAAATCCTCGAGCAACCCCTCATAGCGCATGCCAGCCTGAATGATGCCTGCCTGTATATCCAGACATGCGTTGCGGTTCATCGATCGAAGACTGCTCTCATAGCCCGACAAGGGGATCTTGAATGATGCGCCTTTTGAGTCGAGGCTAAGCAGGTCCGCCTTTACGCTTATGTGGCTGCGGCCGTCGCTGAGTATCAGGCTATCGCAATCGAACGCGCTGAATCTTTCCAACGGAATCACGGCATCTACCCAGCTGCATACGAGCGTATCATCTGAACACGGCAACGGGCGAGCCTGAAAGAACACAAGGTTGCCCCGTTCCCTGTGCTTGAAGCTCACAAAGATAGTGCCTTCACGAAAATTGACAAAATTGAGTAGATTGAGCAGGTCGCTGCGCTTTATGCGTTTGCCCTCGATAGGCTTGGTCAGCGAAACAGCATCCTTAAGCTGCGAGTGAGGCTCACCGGGAATCGCGGAACTCGGACTACCGTCATGCATGGCTGTGGTTTCAGGATCTATGGACTGGCGGGACAGCCCCGCCCGACGGCAAGCCCGTAACGGATATGACCCGGTCCGGGCGCAAAGCATAGCTCATATTCATTATGGTCCCCACTCTATCCCCACTCATCTCATGGTAACACGCAATCCGATGATGCGCCCGCACCTGCCGCGCTGTCAATGAAAAAGCGTCGCGCTGGGGCCAACTGGAGCCGGTCGGGCCGGCGTCCATGTTCTCCAGGAGGCGGCCAGTGGTTTAGTCAGGCTGCCGACAGTCTGGTCGAGCGACTGGCGAGAGGCGAACACGGGCACCGGGCTTCGCTATGCGGCGCTGTTTTCGGCCAGGCGGCGTCGGGCGGTTGCCTGGAATGGCATGACGAGCACGAGGTTGAAGGTAGCGGAGTACAGAATGGTAAGAATGGCCACCGCCAGGTTGGGACCGAGTCTGGCGGGGTCAGTCAGATTGCGCAGCACTTCGACAAGGCCGGTCGCCGAGGCAAGGATACCGAACATCCAGAAGGCGCGTCCGAGATCCTTGAAGAACGCGACGGCGAGCCGCAGTTCGCGGTCAGTTGCGGCAGCCGAGCCCGGCGCCCTGAAGGCTGCCAGCATGCCGGCCAGACCATAGACGAACGCCATGTACACGAGAGGCAGGACTGGCACGAGCGCGAATGATGCCGCGTCGATGTGGACCCATGCATTGGAGCCTATGAAAACCAGCAGACTGGCATAGGTCGCGACGACGACGAGGATTGGAAGAACGATACGCTTGATCATGATGACCTCCATTGCAGGAACGTGATTGAAGAGGGTCAGCGCCCCGCCGAGCGGAGCGAATCGCCGGCCAGGATGATGAACAAAGTGAAACGCGTGCCCGTGTCACCTGGCAGTGTCCGGGCAAGTTCGGTGGCGAGCGGCCGCGGCAAGACGGTGCCGGGCCGGCCTGAAAGAGCTGCGATCAGGCATGCGGCCGCCAAGGCGCAGGCCGGCGCCAGGTACTGCGCGATGTCCCGCGCTCCTGACCGCATCGGCCCGGGCTGCGGCTTGCGCTGCAACGTGGAGATGGCATCGAGGGCCAGTCCGATTTCCAGGTCGGTCGGAAGTGGCTGCGGTGTTGCCCTTATTTCCCGATCGAAGGCCGCGCGTGCGTGTGCATCAAGGGTCATGGCCTGTCCTCCCCAGTCGCGGCGCGAATGCTCGCGCGGATGGCGCTGATGCGCCAGCGCACGGTTCCAGCCGGCATGCCCAGTGTCTGGCCAATATCGGATGCGTTGATACCCTCATAGAAGCGTAGCATGGCGATCCGCCTGTCAAGTTCCGGCAGGTCCGCGATAGCCGCGCGGCACCGCTCGGCCAGGTCGCGGTCGGCCGATTCGGCCGCATGGTCACCAGGGGCTGGCGGATCCATCGCCTCGGCGATCGGCGAGTCTGCGCCGACCGGCACCGAGACTCTGGCGGCGCGCCGTGCCGCGTCAGAGAAGCGATTGGCGGCTATGCGATACACCCATGGCGATAACGGCCGACGCGGGTCGTACGATGGCAGCGCGCCGAACGCCGCGATGAGGGCATCGGCGATGGCGTCATGGCGATCAGCTTCGGCCAGGCCGCGGTACGCGGAGGCGAACACTGAGAGCCGGCGGTAATACCCCGCCCAGAGCGCGCTGAACGCGGACCTGGCGGAGTCCCCACCGGCGATCGCCATTTCCCGCAGGTCGGCAGCGCGCAAGTCCGCGACGTTCGAGGTACTGGCGACTGAAGATATGCCATCGGGCTCACGCATACACCATATACTACGGCGGAAAAGGCGCCGGTGTTGGGAAAATTCACGAACAGGTCACGGAACCGTCGAGCTCTCTGGATCGCCACGCATCCGCGTCCCGCTCCTTGTTTTTATTGGCTCCAATGTATATTTTAGGGTACGGTGGCAACAGAAAACGATATTGAGGGCGGTGTCCTGTTTGACGAGGACACCGATACGAAAGAACCGGATGAATACCGGGTTATACTCCTGAACGACGACTACACGACCATGGAATTTGTCGTTGCCGTGATCATGTCTGTCTTTCACAGGGAATTGTTGGACGCTACGCGCATCATGCTCGACGTCCATCGCAAAGGGAAAGGCGTCGTAGGCACGTATACCTACGATATTGCCGCCACGAAGATCAATCGTGTGCACGAGATGGCGAGGGAGAACGGCTTCCCGCTCAAGTGCATCATGGAGAAGGCCTAAAGCAGTATGAAGGTTAGCCAGCAGGTTCAAGCGATATTCAACGCCGCGTACAACGAAGCCAAGCTCAGGGGACACGAGTACCTGACGCCCGAGCATATCCTGTACGCATCGCTGTCCTTTGAGCAGGTCAGGACGATCCTGACGGCCTGCGACGCGGACATCGATCACATTCAGCTCGGCATGGAAGCCTACTTCGAGCAGAAAATTCCGGCTGTCAAGAACCAGGAGCCTATCCAGACTGCGGGATTCCAGAGCGTCATCGAGCGGGCCGTGCTGCAGTCGCAGGGAGCGGGCAAGGCAGAGGTAGGCATCCCCGAGATTCTGGTATCGCTCTTTGACGAGGAGCGCAACTACTCCGCGTACTACCTGCGAAAGGCGGGCGTGAACCGTCTGCACCTCCTCGAGGTGATTTCGCACGGGTTTGATGTTGATCTGAGCGACGCCCCACCTGACAGCGCCTCGAGCGAAGAGGCCGGTGCCGCGGATGCCGGACCATTCTCGGGGCCCGATGAAGATGACGAGGATGAGGAAGCCAGCGGTCGTCAGAAGGCACGCACAACGGTGCGCGCGGGGGCCCTGGACAGATTTACCACGGACCTGACCAAGGCCGCGCGGGAAGGCAAGCTAGAGCCGGTGATAGGCCGTGAGGCCGAAATAGAGCGAAGCATCCAGGTGCTGTGCAGAAGGCTCAAGAACAATCCTATTCATGTGGGCGACGCGGGTGTCGGCAAGACGGCGATAACCGAAGGGCTGGCGCAGCGTATCGTCGATGGCAAGGTGCCGCCGCGGCTGCGTGACTATACGATATATTCGCTTGACATGGGATCAATAATCGCAGGCACCAAGTTCCGCGGCGACTTTGAGGAACGAATCAAGCGTATCATCGATGAGCTGCTCAAGAAGGAAAAGGTGATACTGTTCATCGACGAGATCCACACGATAGTCGGCGCTGGTGCCGTCTCAGGTGGCTCGATGGACGCCTCCAACCTCTTGAAGCCAGCCCTGACAAGCGGCAAGTTGCGCTGCATCGGCTCGACGACATACGATGAGTACAACAAATTCTTTGACAAGGACCGTGCGCTGTCTCGTCGCTTCCAGAAGATAGACATCGTGGAGCCGACCGTTGGCGAGGCTGTTGAAATACTCAAGGGCCTGCGCTCGAAGTACGAGGAATACCACAATGTGACGTACAGCGACGAAGCGATAGAGCTGGCCGCCAAGCTGTCGGCGCAGTTCATCACCGAGCGCCGCCTTCCCGACAAGGCCATTGACGTTATAGACGAGGCTGGCGCGTGGGCGCGCATACAAGCTTACAAGATAGCCAGGGTGGCATCCGAGGCCACGGCCGCGGCTGGAACCGATGTGGCGCAGGCCGATGCAGCCGCCACCGACGGAGCAGAGGCCGATAACGAGGCGTCCCGCACGCTGGCCATAGGCCGCCCCGAGATAGAGACTGTCGTAGCCAGGATAGCGCGCATACCGGAGAAGAGCGTTACGCAGGGTGAACGTGACCGGCTGGCCACGCTTGAGACTGATCTGAAGGCGAGTGTCTTTGGCCAGGATTCAGCCGTGGAAGCGGTAGCCAAGGCCGTCAAGCGCGGCCGTGCAGGCTTCAGGGCAGCAGACAAGCCGGTGGCCAATTTCCTGTTCGTGGGTCCGACCGGCGTCGGCAAGACCGAACTGGCGCGCAGGCTGGCCGACACGCTGGGTGTAGCCTTGCATCGCTTCGACATGAGCGAATACCAGGAGAAGCACACGGTCAGCCGGTTGATAGGTTCGCCACCAGGATACGTTGGCTATGAGGAAGGCGGCCTCCTTACCGACGCGATACGCAAGACGCCGCATGCCGTGGTGCTGCTCGACGAGATAGAGAAGGCCCACCCCGATGTGTACAACATCCTGCTGTCCATAATGGATTACGCGACGCTGACGGACAATCAGGGGCGCAAGGCTGACTTCCGCAATGTGGTGTTGATCATGACAAGCAATGCCGGCGCGCGGGAGATTGGCAAGCCCATGATTGGCTTCGGCGAGCGCGCCTTTACCGAGGCGGCGATAGACGACGCGGTGCAGAAGGCCTTTACGCCCGAGTTCCGCAACAGGCTGGACGCCGTCGTGCGGTTTGGCAGGCTGCCCCAGGACATAATCGAGAGAATCGTTGTAAAGGCGCTCGATGACTTCCGTGTCCAGCTCGTGGAGAAGAAGGTAAGCCTGGAGACCACTGAGGCTTGTGTAAAACGGCTAGCGGAGCTGGGCTACAGCGACGAGTTCGGCGCGCGAAATGTAAACCGTGTTGTAGAGGACAAGGTCAAGACCTGGTTCGTCGACGAGGTGCTGTTCGGCCGGCTCAAGGACGGCGGAGCGGTCCGGGCCGATGTCCAGAATGGCGAGATCGTCATGAACATAGTCTAAGCGCGCGTCATGGCGGGTACATCACAAAAACACATGAAGCGAGCCAGCCCTCGATTTCCATGGCTCGAAGAGGATGAGTGGTTCTCGTTCCCTGCCGCGGAAGGCGCATCATCAGACGGGGTATTGTGCATAGGGGGCAATCTGTCTCCTGGCATGCTGCTCTCCGCCTACCAGCAGGGTGCGTTCCCGTGGTTCAATGATGATGACCCAATACTATGGTGGAATCCCGATCCGCGCTTCGTGCTTATCCCGACAGAGCTGCACGTCTCGAAAACAATGCGCAAGGTCATCAAGAAGCGGCACTTCGCGCTCAGCATCGATACCGACTTTGCAGCGGTGATTCGCGCCTGCGCTGGCACTCCGCGGTCAGGCCAGGGCGGCACGTGGATAACCGACGAGATGATCAAAGCGTACGAGCGCATGCACGAGCTGGGCTGGGCACATTCGGTGGAAGCACGGCTTGACGGGCGCCTTGTCGGCGGCCTGTACGGCATTTCCATAGGCACGGCCTTTTTCGGCGAGTCGATGTTCAGTCTGGAACCGGACGCGTCAAAGGCCGCCTTCATTCCGCTTGTGTGGCGCCTCATCGACGAAGGCTTCACCCTGATAGATAGCCAGGTGCGTACTGACCACATCGCCTCGATGGGCGGCAAGAGCATCGACAGGGCATCGTACCTGTCGATGCTTTCCGCGGCAATCACGGCGCCGACTCGGCGCGGCTCATGGGCCGAGGCCTTTCCCGGCTTTCCCGACTCGGCCGGTCATAGAAGCCTATGCGAGCATGACCAATCCGGAGTATCCTCGGACTAGCCGCACCGGCGGTCTGGAGCGACATTCACGACATGAGAACCCTGTACATACAGTTACCCAGACAGGATACATCGGGCGAAGGTGCCCGGGACAACGTTCCCCTGATGGCCGCCAGGCTCATCGCGTTTGCCGAGGCCCGCGGGGTGCTCAGGCGCGACGAGAATCTGCTGCTTGACCAGAATACCGCCGATCATGGCGGCGACGCGGCGGTCGTAGCGGCGGCGCTTGCCGCAAAGCCCGAGCTAGTCGTATTTACGCTCTTTGACTGGAACCTTGATCGCAGCATCTGGCTTGCGAGGCGCATGCGCGCCATCATGCCCGCGACTCACTTCGTGGCGGGCGGTCCGGAGGTCGTGCATGGTCAGTCAATCCACAGGGCGCAAGCCTTTGACGCGCTTATGGAAGGTGAATGGGAGCTGCCCTTCCTGGACCTGCTGCATGACCTCGCGGCACGGTCGCTGAAGCCGCGGTACAAGCCCAACACGCTGCTTGACCTGGAAAGCCTGCCCGATCCATATCTTGCCGGCATCCTGAAACCGTCGCGTGACAAACCAGTGTTGCTGGAGATAGGTCGCGGAGCGCTCATGGCGCCACTGTTCAGGAATGTCGCGCCTGGTGGACCGCGTTACTTCCTCCGGGACGCCGCTCCGCGCCTGCTCAGGCTAGCCTCCGATGCCGGCGCCGACGAGGCGCGGTTCATAGGTCCCCGCATCGATGAGCGGCCGGACTGGAAGGCGCACATCAAGGCTCTGGCTGTGGCGAACGAGACCGGCGTCGGAATACGGGCCAGACTCGACCCTGCCAGCATCGATGACGACACGGCCAAGCTCCTTGCCGACGCCGCGTTCATGGGAATATCCGCCGACCTCGGGAGCGTCAATGGCAAGGCGCTTGAAAAAGTGGGCATGATCCTCAACAAGGATGGTTTCGAACGCGGCTCAAAGCTGCTGTGGACGCAAGGCATCGTGGTCAAGCCGGATGTATACCTGGGGCTGCCATACGATACGTACGAGACCACGGTGGACACCTTTGACTTTCTGGGAATGGTGGGCATGGGTCAGGACGCTGAACTCAAGCCAATGCCGCTGGCTCCCGGATCGGAGATGCGCGCCAAAAGCGGAGCGTTCGGCATCAAGGAATTTCTTGAGCGGCCGCCGTACTGGGTTGTCGAGACAGACTGGATGGATGAAGACGACTTCCTGGACTCGGTCGCGGACTTCGAGGAGAGCTTCGATGTGGCGTGGGGAGCTCCAGTCGCTCCCAACTTCAAGCCGGAGCGCGGTGGTTACATAGCGTTTGCCGACATGCGGATGCCTGCGGCCCTCGACACGCTCCTCGTGTCACCGGAACGGATAGCCTCGTCGATCACCCTGTTGCTCGATGCCGACGACACCGAGTCCATAAACCGCGTTGTAAGGGCAGCCAAGGACATGCGCAAGGAGAACCAGTACACCCTGTGGCAGTTTGTGCTGTATTCCGACGCCGGCATTCCCAAAGAATCGATGGTTGCGCCGCTGGTCGACGCGTTCGCGATGCCCGAGCACTACTTTGAGCTTTCCAGGCTGTACTCGCTGGATCCGCAACCGGAATTTCAGGTCAGGCTGTTCTTCGCGACCACGTCGGAGGCACTCGCTCTGGTTTCGCTCCGCGACAGGCAGGACCTGGAGACAGTATTCGTGCTGGGCGATTCGATGCCAGGAGCCAAACTGACCGAGGCATTGCCCTTTCTGGCTTTCGACAGGGAGTCCGCCTCGTTCGAGCTGCTCTATGACGTCATGAGCGCATGGCGCGCCTACCCCGAACTCCTTGTCGAGGCGGCACGCCCTCTCTTTCGACGCTCAGTATGATGCCTTGAGATCCACGCGATGCGCGGCGTCTCCGGTCTGTATCCATCTCGCGACGTTCTCGACGGTCTGGGCCGTGTTCATGTCCACCGCCTCGTATGTTGAACCCGCGACATGGGGTGACAGCATGACATTCGGCAATTCGTGTATCGGGAAGTGCGATGGCGCGCCTTGGATCGAGCCATCCTTGGGATACTGGTACCACACATCGATACCTGCGCCCGAGAGCGTGCCATCCTTGAGCGCGGCATAGAGCGCGGCCTCGTCGACGACATCGCCTCGCCCCACATTGACCAGAAAGGCGCCGCGCATGGCCTTGAGTTCCACCGCCCCGACGAGGCCCTTGGTCGCATCGGTCAGCGGCAGCGTTATGAATACGATATCGGCACCCGAGACGGCTTCGTGTAGGTCGGTAGTCACCGAGTCAAAGTACTGTGGAGCAGGAGCGCCACTGCGACGACGGTATCCGGTCACGGTGCACTCGAAGGCCTTGAGCAGCTTGGCCAGCATCTCGCCTATCGCTCCGACGCCCAGAATCGTGCAGCGCTTGTGGAAAATCGAGTGCCAGAAGTCCTCCCGGCCCTTGTTGACCCAGAATCCGTGCCACTTCAGGTTACGGAGGTCGTTGTGGTACTCGATAATGCGTCCGAAACCGGCAAGGGCGAGGGCCAAGGCCCGTTCCGCCACGCTCTCGGCATTGCCGTGGCAGTTGAAGACCGACACGCCGCGCTGGATCAATAGATCAGCCGGTAGATGGTTGACGCCGACAAATGGCACAAAGACTGCCTTGAGCCCCGGTGCGGCCTCGTATATTGATCGGTCCAGTATGTTTGCGACCACGGCATCCAGCGTGCCAAAGGCCGCGAGACTCGCATCGACGCCTCTTATGATTTCGATGCCAGGGCCGACATCGCGCTGGAGCCCGTCTACCGCCTTTGTCCAGACATCGTTCATGGGAACGCAAAATCCTATCCGCACAGTCGTCTCCTTGTCATCGCCATTGATAGCATGTGGAACCATCCAGTATCATTGATTGTTGTAGCACAGAAATGTATCTGGGCAGGCATCATGCTACAATCAAGGTAACAGAGTTTTATGCATGCTTCAAGCATTGATCCTGAAATCCGTATGACAAGGAAATATTTATGAAGAACAGGCGATCCACTCATTCCATGTTTGAATCCGGGGCGTTACGGCTCATCCTGGCTGGCGCCATAGCCTGGGCGGCCATAGCGCTGGGGTCATGCGTTTCGACACCACAGCCCGTGCAGTCAGCCGAACCCCAAGCCAGTGTTGCGACGGTGGAGCCGGACATAGCCGACCTGATAGAGCGTGGCGATACCGCCGGGCTGCAGGCGCTGTTCAAGGGCCGCGACCTTGTCGGCAAGCCCGGGACCGATGGCCGGTATCCCCTGCATGCTGCCGTACTCAAAAACTCCAGCGATATGGTCGCGATACTGCTGGCCATGGGAGCGGCCCCCGATCCGATCGACAACGATGGCAAGACACCGCTGCGGTATGCCGTTGATTTGGGCGATGCGGCCTCCGCAAAGGCGCTGGTCTCAAGGGGTGCGTCATTCTTCATCACCGACAAGGCCGGCGTCAGTCCACTCGACGCCGCGATAGCCAAAGGTTTCACGGCATCACTGGTCGACCAGGCTTCGATCGGCCTCAAGGGGCCACATGGTGAGACGGCCCTGCATGTCGCGGTGGACAGGCTATCCATCGACTCAGTCAAGATACTCTTGGTCCTTGATCCAGACCTTGCTGCGCGCGATGATTCGGGCAGGACACCGCTGGACTCGGCCTTCATGCATCCGGGCAGCCAGGACAGCGCCGCCATCGCCGAGTTGCTGGTCGCGCGCAACGCGCCGACATCGTTCGATGATTTCTCCTACTTCATACGCGCGGTCAGGGATACCAATTACGCCAGGGCCAGGTTTGCCGATGGTGCTACCGTATTGCACGAGGCCGTGCGCTATGACCATCGAGGCTACCTGTCATTTTTCCTGGACCGGGGCGTGCCTGTCGACGCCAAGAACGCCTCAGGGTCAACGGCCCTGCACGACGCGGTGCGGCTGGGCCGCGTGGAAGCTGCCAAAATACTGCTCGCCAAGGGAGCCGATCCAAACGCCAGGGATGGTGTGGACAATACACCACTTCATCTGGCGCTTCCTGCCACAAACGGTTCTGAAGCCGCCGGGCTGTTGCTGGCCTCGGGAGCCAATCCGGCCCTCAAGGACAAAGCCGGCAACACCGCCCTGCACCTGGCCATCATGCTCGGGTATCCACAAGCCATGATAGAGACACTGCTGACCAAGGGCGTCGCGATCGACGCGGCTAACGCGGATGGTGATACGGCGCTGGCCATGGCCGTTCGTCGCAAGAACACGGCACTGGTCTCGCTGCTCGCGGGCAAAGGTGCCAGCATGTTCGTAAAGAATGTGCACGGCGACACCCCCCTGTCGATAGCTCTATCCGATGGCCCGGACTCGACGCGAGCCATAGTCGCGGCATCGCCGAAGGACGCCCGCGATGACTCGGGAGACTCGCCGTACCACATAGCCTGCAGGCTCAAGGCCATGCCGGAGACCATAGCCGTCCTGCATGAGCTTGGCCTTGATCCATCGGCCAGGAACAATGAAGGTGACACCGCGCTGCATCTGGCGGCGAGGATGAATGTCGGCACCCAAGGCGAGGCGCTGCTCAAGGCCGGTGCCGATCCGTTCTCGGCCAATACCATCGGAGCCACGCCGCTTTCGCTGGCGCTGTCTGCGCAGGGCGGTCCCCTGTCCTGGTTCTTCTCATCCGATGTGCTCGGCGCCACCGATGCCGCGGGCAATGGCCCGCTACACTACGCGGCGATGGCAGGCATGGCCGACGGCGCCGCCTTCATCGTCTCCCGCGGCGTATCGGTCGACGTCAAGAACTCCGATGGCCAGACCCCGCTGATGCTCGCGCTCAAGAAGGACTCGACCGGCACCGTCAATACGCTCTTGATGCTTGGCGCAGATCCTCGTGCCCGCGACGCTTCGGGAGCCACCACCCTCCACCTTGCCGTCTACTGGAATGCCACTGAATGTCTGCGCCTCCTGGCGCGGTCATCGCCAGACATCGACCCGCGCGATTATACCGGCAAGACGCCATTGCGCGATGCCATAGACAAGGCCAACGCGGCGGCGGCGGCATATCTCCTGGAGCGCGGCGCCAACCCGCTCGCACGTGACAACTCTGGCAAGACACCGTTCCATGCGGCCGCCAGGCAGATCGATGACCGTTTTGTAAGCGCGCTGGCGCTCAAGTCAAAGCGTGTCGACGTACGGGATGACGGCGGCATCACGCCGCTATTGGAGGCCGTCTATGCCGAGAACGCAAAGACTGTCCGCGCTCTTGTCCTGCTTGGCGCTTCCATACACGCGCGTGACTCGACAGGAGAGAGCCCGCTTGGTTACGCCATCAAGAAGGGTGGCCCGATGCTCAAGGCCATGCTCGACGATCGCTCGGCGCGGAGTACGGACGCGGATGGCAAGTCGGTGCTGCGGGTGATTCTGGATGTCAAACCAACGATGGAAAGCATCGAGGTGGCACTGGCGGCTGGCGCCCTGCCCGATGATCGCGACTCCCGCGGACGCTCACCTCTGCACGCGGCCCTTGCCGGCGGCTTCTATGACATAGCGTCACGGTTGATAGCCGCAGGCGCAGATCCGTTTGTCAGGGATACGGATGGCACAACGCCGGCCACATTGGCGCTTTCCGCTGGCGACGCGGCGATCACCTCGATGTTTGGCACGAACCCGAACGCCGCGGACTTCCTGGGAGAGACAGCCTTGCACTATGCGGCCGCCGCCGGGCTGGAGAAGGCTGCGCAAACCCTGCTGGCCCTTGGAGCCGATCCATCCATGCGCGATGCGGCTGGCGAGACAGCCGGTGAAGTGGCCGCACGGCGCGGGTACAAGACCCTTGCGACGCTGCTGGGAGCACACTGACAACCTAAAAGAACGCCGCGCTCCGGGCGACAACCCCGAGAGCGCGGCGCTTCCTGTCAGAATAATTGCTAGGATATTTCCTGATATTCGTCCAGCCGGCGCAGGTCACGGAGTTTGAGTATGGCCTTCTCCTGGATCTGTCGCACACGCTCCCTTGTGATGCCGAGCAGCTTGCCAGTCTCTTCGAGCGTCAGCGGCCCCTCGCCATTGAGGCCGAACCGCAGGGTGATGATAGTTATTTCGCGCTGGTTCAGGCTGCGCAGTACATCGCCTATCGTTTCCTGCAATGTCTTGCCGAAGACATCCTCGAATGGCTCTATGGCGTTGTCGTCCTTGATCAGATCAGACAGGTGAGTAACGCTGTCTTCATCGACGGTCGTATCAAGTGAGGCGGTCTCCTGGGACAGCTTCATGATTTCCTTGACCTTCTTTGATTCCATGCCCAGCTTGCCGGCCAATTCGTCCGGATTCGGATCACGCCCCAGATCCTGGGTCATCTGCTTGGCCACGAAGTAGCACTTCTTGATGGTATTGAGCATGTGGATCGGTATCCGTATGACCCGCCCCTTGTCAGCGAGGCTCTTGATTATGGCCTGCCTGATCCACCACGTTCCGTAGGTGGAGAACCGGCACCCTCTGGTATAGTCGAAGCGTTCAACGGCCTCGATAAGGCCTATGTTGCCCTCATCGATGATGTCCAGAAGGGACAGGCCTCGGTGCTGATAGTTCTTGGCTATCGACACGACAAGGCGCAGGTTGCTTGAAATCATGCGGTGTTTGCATGCGAGCAGCTCGGCCTCGTGCCTGTCCCGTTCAGAGCGATTGAGGGTGTAGTCGGGAGCCTCAGATTCGGCCATTGAATCAAACGCGGCAATGGTGTTGCGCGTCTTCTGGATCTTCTCCCCGAGTTCAATCTCTTCCTCGGCGGTGAGGAGGGAATAGCGGGATATCTGCTTCAGATACAGCGCGAGCGGGTCGGCCTCGTGCGATTCTGGCTGACGCCTCGCTTTCTTCTGGACGGGTATGGCCCTGGTCTTCCTGGCTCGCTTGATCGGGATCGGTTTGGGGGCGACAACTTCTTGCATTATGTTCTCCCTCAGGGGCACGCGGGCCCAATTCAGGACGATAAAAAAAAATACCGGTCGCGAAACGATAGTGTACTGCATACTCGCCAAAAATCAATGAATATCCGCAATTTTTGTCGAGCCACTGATCGTATGACTATTGCTGCTCCTTCACCTATTTCTGGGTACCGTATCAGGGTCAACGGTTTCGGCGCCTTTGAACACAAAGAAATATACGGATGGATTGGGCTCGGAGGCAACCGTGCCAATCGATGCGCCAACGCGTACGACATCTCCGACCCGCACAGACAGGGCGCTGGCTCCCCCATACACATAGACGAGCCCGTCGCTGGCCTGAATGAACGCCACCTGCCCGAAGCCTCTGAAGGGTCCAGCTGATATCACGGTGCCTGATCGTATTGTCTGGATGGCCACGGACGGTTCAGTCACTATGGAGACGCCCTTGAGCTTGCCTTGCAGGTACGCGACCTGCCCCTTGGCCGGCCACAGCCTGGCGCTGGTCACGGCGGCCCCCGCTGCCGGTTTGGGCACCACCGCGACGGAATCGGATATTGCCACGGGGCCGAAAGTTGAGGCTGGCGTTGAAGCTGGAGCCGTCGATGGAATCTTGAGCCTCTGCCCGAGCCTTATGGTCGTCGAGGTGATGGAGCTCGCCTTGAGGATGGCTTCCACCGAGACACCGTGAGCCTTGGCGATGCCATACAGGGTGTCACCCTTCTTGACGACATAGTCGACGATTACCGGATTGGTGGTGCTTGTCGTGGTAGAGCCGGTCGGTGCCGCGACGGTCGATTGGCCCGGAATGGTAAGTGTCATGCCCACAGAGAGTCTCGATGGATCGGCGATGGCGTTGGCCTTCATCAGAAGATCGACCGCGACATCGTATCGCCTGGCTATCGCGTACAGCGTCTCACCCTTCTGCACCGTATGGGTCAGAGGATCGGCGGCGGCGGCCCTGGTCGCTACCATGAGTGTCATTGCCATGACCAGCAATACGGTTCGTGCAAGGTTCTGTCGTGCGCTCATACAATCTGATTGTCGGCCTCCGACGGCCACCTCATGAGCGCGATTGGGGATTTGGCAGGGGGCGAAAACCAGTACTATGTTGAATGCTCGAGAAACAGCCTGATGCTGACCGCGATCAAGCCTTGGCGGCAAATAGCCAGCCACTCGCCTCGTCAAGAATCCTGGAAAGGATGACGATGTGCACCTCGCCCTTGGCGCGTTCGGCCTCTCGGGCCCATTTCGCGACATCAAACGTGTGCGACAATCTGGTCCTGACAGCCTCGGCCGAATCGACCTGAGCCTGCCGATCACCCGGCTTCGCTGCGACCGCGCACAGGGAGCCCAGTATGTAGGCTGACATAAGCGCCAGCACAGGGTCCTTGGCCGATACGGTGGACTGCACACGAGGAGTGGCCTCGTCAAAGCGTTCGCGCATGACCAGGACAAATCCGTAATAAAACAGCAGCCACTGGGCGTTGTCCACCCCGCGACCGTCGACAAACTCGGCCAGAAAGGCTTCGGTCGCCTCCGCGTCGTTCTTGAGCATCCTCGCGGCGCCAAACAGCACGGCATCGCGACGTAGCGCCGTCGGCTTGCCGACACGCAGAGCCGATTCCAGTCGTTCTATTGTGGCCATGTCACCGCGCAGCAACGAGGTGTTCACGAGCAGCCGTATCATCCGCCGGTCGTATCGACGCCTCACAAGCACTCGATCGACGAGCAGCGCGCCTAGTGACTCCCAGTCTTCGGACTCCAGCAGCGAGAAGAGGCGCCAGTTCAGCACGAAGAATATGTTGAAACCTACCAGTACGGCGGCGAAAACCATGAACAATGGCCAATTCTTGAGCCAGAATGGAGTGGAATACTCGGCACCAAGCAGAAAAAAGGGCATCAGAAATATAAAAGCAAACGAGAAGATCAGTATTGCGTTGAAAAGTATGAATATTGTTTTAAACTTCATGCCGAATGTCTCCAATAATACATACATAGGGTGGCGTGAACTACCGCGGAAGCATAGAATATCATATGAGAGGGGTCAATGGGCATGAACGCCATCCCATTCAAGGAACTTGTACCGGACACCTATTACAGCTCGCCGGTCTTCCTTGATGAAACATATATACTCCTGACTCCGGAAACACCGGTGACCGCGGCCTTGATAAACAGGCTCGCCGAATGGGAGATCAGGGAACTCTATTCCGATGGCTACCTGATCAACGACGACGCTATTGCGCCGGATGCTGTCGAGGAGGAAGCGGACTCGGAGAATCACCCCATCACGTCCCAGACGGCCGGTGACAAGGAAAACCTGGACAAGGTCAACATATTTTACGAGCAGTTCTTGAAGTATGTCGACACCGTGTACACGCGATACGTAACCAAGAGCGAGATAAGCCTCAAGGAGCTGTCTGACAGGATAAAGACGCTGTGCGATGTGATTCTGGAGGACAAACGATATGTGCTGCGTGTCCTGGGCAACGCATCGACATCGTCAAACTATCTCGTCAACCATTCGGCCCGTTCCACCATCCTTGCCATCGTGCTTGGTGGTCACCTCAAGTTGCCACAACACCGGTTGATAGAACTGGGGGTTGCCTCGGTGCTGCACGAAATAGGCATGGTACGGCTGCCGCCCCAGCTCTACATGGCCGGCCGCAAGCTATCAGACCAGGAGCGCAAGTCGATAACGGCCCACCCGATACTGGGCTACAACATACTCAAGGAAAAGCAGTTTCCGCTCTCGATATGCCTGGCCGCGCTCGAGCACCACGAACGGATGAACGGGTCTGGCTATCCCCGGTCGCTGACAGGTGACAAGATATCGCTGTACGCCAGGATCATAGCCGTCGCATGCTCCTACGATGCCGTTACCGCATCAAGACCGTACAAGGAAGCGCGCGAAGGCTACGCCGGCATGGTCGATATCCTCAAAAACGACGGCAAACAGTACGACGATGTCGTCATAAAGTCACTTGTCTATTCGCTCTCCGTCTATCCTGTCGGCTCCTATGTGCTCTTGACCAATTCCCGGGTCGCCCAGGTTATCGATGTAAACCCGGACAATCCACGGTATCCCATTGTGCTCGTTCTAGGCTCCAGAACCCCCGACGGCAAGGAGACTATCATCCAGACGTCGGAGACCGGCGTCAGGATCCTCAAGCCAGTCCACAGAGCGGACGCGGAGAAGATCGGCCAGGACAAGGCCTGATTCGACCTTGCCGCTCTGACCAGTATCAGGTATCCTCATTGTCGACACGGCATCATCAAGACCGGGCCGTCAAGGAGTGATCGATGGACTATTCCCCTCTGCAGAAGTCACGATATGCGTACCAGCCCAAGTTGCCCGCTGTCCTGCGTGGCGGCCCCGCTGCCATAGCGATGGAACTGGGCAAGCCCACCGAATCACTTGCCGATCATGAGGCCGTACGGGCCCTGTTCCCACAGAGCTATGGCAAACCCCTGGCTCATTTCTCCAAAGGCACCGGGAGCGCTTCGAGGGTGCGCCTCGCGGTTGGCGTCATCCTGTCAGGCGGACCGGCGCCGGGCGGCCACAACGTAATAGCCGGGCTATTCGACGGCCTTGCCGCGGGAAATTCCGAATCCGTGCTTATAGGCTTCAAGGGCGGACCTGGCGGTCTCGTCGACAACAAGTTCGTCATCCTGGATGCCGCAACAATCGATCAGTATCGCAATACCGGTGGATTCGATATCATCGGCTCTGGCCGTACCAAGATAGAGAGCCCGGAGCAGTTCGCCGCGAGCGCCGCCAATGCCCGGGCCCATAAGCTCGACGCGCTTGTCGTCATAGGCGGAGACGATTCCAACACGAACGCCGCCTTGCTCGCCGAATATTTCCTGAAGGAAGCCGTGCCGTGCAGGGTAATAGGCGTACCCAAGACGATAGACGGCGATCTCAAGAACGAATACATCGAGGCCTCATTCGGCTTTGATACTGCGACGAAGACATATGCCGAGCTTGTCGGCAACATAGAGCGCGATGCCGCAAGCTCCCGCAAATACTGGCACTTCATCAAGCTGATGGGCCGGTCTGCCAGCCACATTGCGCTGGAATGCGCCCTGCAGTGTCGGCCCAACGTCGCGTTTGTATCAGAGGAAATAGAGACCAAGGGCATGACCCTGGCGCAGGTTACCGAAATACTATGCTCATCGATCGTGGCCCGTGCCGCCAAAGGTCTGAACTTCGGCGTCGTGCTGATACCGGAAGGGCTCATAGAGTTCATACCGGACTTCAAAACGCTCATAGCCCAACTCAACGACCTGATGGCCGCCAAGGGCGACGAATTCAAGGCGCGCAAGGACGACGCGGCCAAGGTGGATTTCGTGCAGACATCGCTTGCCGGAGCGGCTGCTTCGCTCTATGCCAGCCTGCCAGGGGACATCAAGAAGCAGCTCATTATGGACAGGGATCCGCACGGCAATGTGCAGGTGTCACGCATCGATACCGAGAAGTTGTTGATAGCCATGGTGGAGAGGCGGCTCGCCGCACTCAAAGCCGCGGGGGGCTATCAGGGTGCGTTCAGTGCGCTGGCGCATTTCTTCGGCTATGAGGGACGCTGCGCCTTTCCGTCCAATTTTGATGCGGACTATTGCTATGCCTTGGGCTACACCGCCTTCATGTTGGTGGCCAATGGGCTGTCCGGGTATCTGTCGTCGGTACGCAACCTCTCGGCGCCAGCGGCGGAGTGGATAGCGGGCGGCGTTCCACTGACCATGATGATGAACATGGAACGCAGGCACGGGGCGGACAAGCCGGTCATCAGGAAGGCCCTGGTCGAGCTGGATGGGGCGCCGTTCAAGGCATTCGCCGCGGCGCGCGACGCCTGGGCCCTGGATACAGCCTACCGTTTCCCCGGCGCCATCCAGTACTATGGGCCAACCGAGGTCTGCGACCGTCCGACCGAGACGCTGCTGCTCGAACACCCGACCAGGCCCTGAGAGCCGCGAAGTGGGTATATTCCGCACCGTCGCAATGTTCAGGTTCATTGGCAGGATATTCGGCGGCCGCTCGGCTCGGCCCGAACCGGGTTCCTCGCCGCAGGAACGGTGGCTGGCGGACTTCTCGTCTATCGAGGCCAGCCGTTTTGAGCCGGTGGACGAGGAGCGCTACGCCTCCTCCGTCGATTCCAGCGCGCTTGTTCTGGCTTTGCGCAAGGACAACCTGTTCGCATGGACCGACGCTGGTTCATATCGTTATTCCGACGCATCGATAACCGCGCGCTTTGAACTCGGCCAGTCCGATGCCAAGCGATCGGCAGGCCTCATAATCCGCAAGGCCGACGACAATTCCTTTGTCTATATACTGGTTTCTAGCGACGCCGAGATCAGGCTCGATGTCGTCTTCAACGGCGAGCCAAGGACACTCGTGCCGTGGGTCGCGTGCCCATGGGCGGCCGGTTCAATGGAGTTCGTACTCGATGTCGTTGCGCGCGGCTCAAGGTTCACCGCGATGCTCAATGGCAAGTTCGCGCTGGAGGCGGAGGACGATGGGCTGGATTCCGGCGGCATCGCGTTCGCGGCACAGAGCTATGCCAAGCCAGCGACATGCAGGCTCGTATCATTACGGGTGGAATCACGGCCGATGGAGGTGGAGGTCGACTACCTGCGCTTCTCGCGCGTCGTCGCCGCGGATGCCGACCAGCGAAGGCGCCTGGCCGAGGGCCTGTCGGTGCTTGGTTCCTATGTGCCGGCGATAGTCCAGTTGCGCAAGATCGCGGCACGCGGCGAAGCCCTGGCGCGCGACCGCTTCATGGTAGCCGAATGCCTCGTACGTCTGGCTATGCTCGACGACGCCGCGGCCGAAATAGACGCATGCCTGTCGCTCGAACCCACCATGGAAGAAGCCATCGAGGAGCGATACAACCTCCTGTACCTTCGCGGCCGCTACGCCGAACTCAAGGAAGCGCTGGAGTCCGCCCCGGGACGTGTCGCGGCGAGCCCGCGGCTGGCAAACCTGCTGGGGCACGCGTACTACAACGAGGGATCCTGGCGCAAGGCAGCGGACGCATACGGGAGGGCGGCGTCAAACGATAGCGCCATGCCCATATACGCGCACAACACCGCGATGGCACTGGAGAAATGCGGCGACCTGCCAGCCGCTTCAGGTGCCTGGCTCGCGGCTGCCAAAGGCTTCTATGCACAGCAGGCCTGGGATGACGCAGAGGACTGCTCGAGACGCTTGCGTGAGCTTGGCTTTGACAAGGCAACACTTGATTCAATAGACGCCTTGGTCGCCTATGGCCGCGGCGACACCCAGCAGTCATGGTCAATACTGTCAAGGCTGGCGAAGAAGGGCTTTCCTGAAGCCGCCGCTGCCTATGTCTACGGTGTACTGCTGACCGGGAGGAACAAGCGCATTGAATCGATCAAGGCCTTCAGACGCGCGGTCGAGCTTGAACCGAGCATGCCTATATACCGGTACCGCCTGGCCGAGTCACTCTGGCTATCAGGCCAGCCATGCCAGACGGAACTGGCTGCCGCCCTCGAGGCCGCGCCTCTCGATGGCTGGACCATGAATCTGGCTGGACAGGTGGCTCTGCAGGACGGCGACGTGCAAGGAGCTGCGGACTCATTCAGGCAAGCCACGCAGGCCCTGCCCGACGAATACGTGCCTGCGGTCAATCTGTCGGAGGCGCTTCAGAGACTCGGCGAGCCACTGCAGGCCAAAGACATCCTCGGTACGTGGCCTTCGCGATCAGCTGCCGCCGCCAACCAGCTCGGCACCATACTGGCGACCGTCGGCGACATTGAAGCCGCATCCGAAGCTTACCGGAACGCGTGCGCGCTCAACAGCAGGGAGCCATTCGTGGCTGATTATCATACCAACCTCGCGGCGGCACTCATCCAGCTGGAGGATTATGCGGAGGCCGAGAACGCTCTCCGTACGGTGCTGGAGCTCGGCGACGACCCGCGGGCGATGATGCTTATGGGAGACGTCTGCTCCGCATACGGCGACGCTGCCAGAACAGAGCTGTCATATCGTTCGGCGCTTGAACTCGAGCCCGACAATGCCCTTGTCATCGACAGGTTGGCCCGCCATTACCTGTCAAGGCGCCAGCATACCCTGGCCCGGCAGTTGGCTGAGCGGCTCCAGCCGCTTGACCACTATGCGTCCGATGCCATCATCGCGGCCATCCGCGCCGCGACCACCGAGACCATCAGCTGCGCGTCGTGCGGTCTATCCTGGGACGTGCCAAGACCGACGCCGGTGGTTCCCAGATCCAGACTCCGCGGAGAGCCGCCCGATGATTCCCCTGCCGGCTCGTGCCCTGACTGCGGCAAGACCTTCTGCGTAGCCTGCCGCAAGGACGACTTGCGCGATGGTAGATTCACATGCCCGGATTGTGGGGTAACGCTTAACCTGAACGACGACCGCGTCCGCTGGATAGTACTTGACCGCATCAGGTCGTCAGCGGACTGACTGCCCCGCACCAGCCAGTAGTCATGCCTCCTGCCGCAATCCCGACACAAACGAGTCGAAGGCATCACGCTCACTGGCTGCCACGGGAATGGTCATGATCGACTGGTCCGCGGCGAACAGCTCGTGCCAGGCATGGAGCTCCTCGTCCTCTCGCTTGACCAGGGAATATCCAGCATCGCGCGGGATATAGCGTACTACCATGCTGTAACAGGCGGTTCGCCGCAGCCGCACTATCGATTCCTCGGACAGCACATAGAGCATAGCCTGGGTACCAACGAGCAGATACGGACTGATGATCCGCCGCCTGAGGAGCCTGCGCGTGATCGCGGTCGCGGGATGGTACAGATAGTCAATGGGCACCCGACCGCCAAGCACGGCCTGCGACCGGTTATAATACTTGTAGTCCAGCTTGAACATCGGTTCCAGCAAGTCTGCCATCGGTGTGCTGCCCCTATCAAAGGCCGCCTCGTGGGAGTCGCGGAAGGCCAGTATGAATGGCTCGTATAGCGTATATCCTACCGAGTTGTACCAGATGACATGGTGTGTTCTGCCGTGGTACAAGGCCAGCCATGAGAGAAGCAGGTTCCTGCCACTCTCGACCGCCGAAATCGACTCGAGCGACATGACCGCAGGTTTTGAAGCCGGATCGTCGGCATTGATGATGGCGAGCCTGCCCTCACCCAGACAGACCAGCGACGCGGGGGAATGACCATATTCACCGCTCGAGGCCGGAGAGCGGACGCAATACGGAAAATACTTGAAAAGATTGTGGAGCACCAGCCTGCAGGCGACGGGAACCTCTTCTTCGGCTCGAATGACCCTGGACCAAGTCTCCACGGCTCCATCACGAGACATGGTTATAGCGCTGATGCATGCGTGCCTCCAGGTTGCAGGGCAAGGCTAAACCTTGCGCGCACATCGGTCAATCGGGCTGAAAAGCGCAACCCTATGTGCATTCTTGCGCCTAGTGACATTGTTTGTCGTTTCATGCTAAGCTGTACGGGCATTAGTATTCCCTCGTCTTATCGGGTTTTTTACGGCATTGAGAGGGAGCCGTTCCGGATGGTGCGAATTTCGCCCATCATGGGACTGTACCCGGCGCTCAGTCCGTCGCGTCTCGACACCACGTCGATGCCCGCACCCATCGAGTTCCGATCATCCTAGAGCATATTCTTCTCAGACAGGGAATGGTCAATGTACGCATCCAGCTACTCTCACTCAGACTCACGCAATCCCCGGCCAGCGCCAGGTCGCGCCGCGGGCTCCCGGGCACCGGGCAACCGCGACGCTGACCGTCGCGATGGTCCGCGTCGCGAGCATTCTATGACCCATGGCTCACGCGGCCCATCATCGCACTCATCAAAGGGAGTTCGGGCCAAGCAGTTCATCCATCCATCACGCTTCATCCAGGAAGCGCGCATAACGGAAAAAGTCGCCTACAACGCTGTAAACACCTTCGAGGACTTCGCGGTCCACCAGAAGATTCTGGACAACATCAAGATCAAGGGCTTTACCGCCCCTTCGGCAATTCAGGACCAGACAATACCGCTTGTCATGCAAGGGAAGGACGTCGTCGGCATAGCCAACACCGGCACCGGCAAGACCGGCGCCTTCGCGATTCCTATGATCCACGACTTGATAACGCACATGGACCACCGGGCCATCATCATGGCGCCAACCCGCGAGCTGGCCGAGCAGATAATGGAGGAGTGCTTCAGCTTTGGCAAGAGCTGCGGACTGCGCAGTGCCCTGCTCATCGGCGGCGCATCGATGCACCTGCAACGTCGCGACCTGCGCTACAATCCGCGTGTCGTCGTCGGAACGCCGGGCCGCATCAAGGATCACATCCAGCAAGGCACGCTGCCTCTGTCCATGTTCAATTTCGTGGTGCTCGACGAAGTCGACCGCATGCTGGACATGGGCTTCATCAACGACATCAGCGACATCCTGTCCAGGGTATCGCCGCAGCGCCAGTCGCTGTTCTTCAGCGCGACCATGGAACCCAAGGTTGCCAAGCTGATAGAGCGCTTCGCCAGGAACCCGGTAACAGTCTCCACAAAAGAAGGCGCCACGGTCGACAGCGTCAGTCAGAATGTCGTCTACTACGCGGGAAGCAACGACAAGATTGACAAACTGCACGACGTGCTGATAGGCACGGAATGTTCAAAGACAATCATATTCGATGACACCAAGCGCGCCGTCGAGCGGCTCGGCCACGAGCTCAAGTCACGCGGCTTCAAGGTGGACGAGATTCATGGCGACAAGACGCAGGCCCAACGGTCCAGGGCGATCAAGCGGCTCAAGAGCGACGAGATTGACATTCTGGTGGCCACCGATGTCGCCGCCCGTGGTCTTGATGTAACCGACATTACCCATGTCATAAACTATTCGACGCCCAATACCTGGGATGACTATGTGCATCGCATCGGCCGAACCGGCCGCGCAGGCAAGGGCGGCTTCGCGCTGACGTTCCTCCCCCGCTCCTGATATAAAAGAAACCCGCGCGGCTGCCCGCGCGGGTTTCTTCTCATAAACGCCTGCTACTTCTTGATGCGATCCTTCAGGTCGGTCATCGTATAGCCATACTGGTCTTTCATATCACGCAGAGGCTTGTCGACAGGAATGTCGGCGGGCAAGCCAAGCTTGGCTATTATGGCCTGATTGCTTGTCTTGAGAGCCGCGCTCAGGTCGGCGATGCTCATCGTTCCCTCAAGAGCAAAGTCCGCCGGCACCATGAATGCCTCGGAAGCAGGTGCTGCAGGCGCAAATGCTGCCGGGCTGGACGCTGCAGGGGTCGCGGGCGTCAGGTCGCCCTTCTCACCGGCATACGGCACACCTATGATTTTGGCCACGGCCACACGTACTGCATCGGCCTCGAATGATTCTACACCGATGAGCCTGCCGGTATCCTTGAGCATCGTGTCTGCCGGCACCTTCGCGCCGTCAACGCCAACTTCCCGATACAGCCGTTCCAGGTCCATGCCGAATGATTCAGCGACCGCACCCCAGGTAGACGATCCCTTGATATCGGCTACATCAAGCGAGCCTTCGGATGAGAGCTGGTTCAGAGTCGGGGCGGTGAAGTGCAGCATTCCGGCGGCCTGCCCTATCGCGGCGGCTCCCAGGTATATGCCGAACCCAATGGCGACGATGATACCGACTTTGACCGCCTTGCCACCGAGCGTGGTGACCAGCGAGTTCTTCTTTGTCGGACATGTCGTGACGCATTCCATGCAGGCTATGCATTCAGGTGAGTTGACCGCACCGGCACGGGACACGTCGATGTTCATCGGGCAGACGCGATCGCACTTCGAGCACGAAATACAGGTAGACTCGACACGCTTGATCCTGAAGAGCGGTATGCGGCCGAGTATCGCGTTCACGGCGCCCAGCGGGCACAGATACTTGCAGAAGGCACGCTCGTACAGCATCGACAGCAGAAGAATAAGCACCAGAATGACGAAGCCAACCGCGAATTCCGCCCACACGGCTGCCAGGCCGGCCGAAAGGTGCCCAAAGGCGGCTAGTGGGTCGTATGGCCGTATGATCAGCTCGCTCGTCATCCAGGTGCCATAGATGATGCCCGCGAGCACTACGTACTTGAGCCAGCGCAGCACCGAGTCAAGCTTTTTGGGCACGGCAAAGTGCCTGCCGAATATCTTCTTGCCAAGCCAGCCAAATATGCCCTGCAAGGCGCCAAAGGCGCACATCCAGCCGCAGAAGAACCGCGAAAGCACGATACCGAGCGCGACAATGCCGCCAAAGAGCACCACGGTGCCTGGCTCTATCTTCTTGATGAGCTCGCCGCCGGCGACATATTTCATCAAGGTCTCCAGACCGCCGAATGGGTCAAGAGCGTCGATCGATGGAATGCCCTGTACTCTCTGATGCAGGATGGTCAGAATAATCAAGCCGCCCAGAACAATGCCAAGGGTCACACGCCTGAGTATCTGGATCTTCGACATTCGCGCAGCCATGCGGGCCTCCTCGTTTTCCGTGTGGTATCAGTATAGTGTATGGAGCAGAATCCGCCAGTCGCTCTATCGCGGAAAATCCCCGAACAAGAAGAATGTCTTGATGAAATTCGGTTTGATCTGCCCGAAAGAATCCGAGAAGCTCTTCTCATCACCGCTTGCCAGGGCGGCCTTGGTGTTGCGCATGATGGTATCGATGACCTGCCACTGGGACGCATAGGCGGTCGTAGCCGAACCGGACAATGACATCGCCGGCAACAGACCTTCCATGGCCTTGACCTTGTTCCATCGGGCAATCAGCAGATCCAGATCCGCCGCGACGCTCATGTTCTCGGCCGCCGTCATGTCGACCAGTTTCTTGGCTGGCTTGCCATTGATCAGGTCCTCCATCGAATTGTGGAACAGCGTCAGGTAGTCGCCGAAATACGGTATGTGCTGACGTGAGCGGGAAGCCAGGAGCACCATCCTGACGGCTTCCAGCGCCTCGTGGGCGGCAGGGCCATCGGAATTGTCGAGAATGGCTGCATGAGCCTTGGCGACAGCCGCGCCGACCATACGAAGGTCATCGACCCATTCGGCATCGAGGCCCGGCTGGGCGACATAGCGGCCCCTGAAATCATTCCAGGCAACCTCGAATGCGGCAAAAGCCACCTTGGCCTTTGCCTGCTGGTCAGGCTGTCCGGTCAGCCCCAATGCCGCTATATACTTCTTGTCCAGCGCTGACATGGCCGAAATGAGGTCAGCCGGCGCGGCAAACGCGCTGGTAGCCACAAGGGCCACCAGTGCAAAGGCGATCGTCCTGGTTTTCATCATTGCTCCGAACCAGCGCCGGGCTGTGATTCAAGCTCGGCCTTCATCGACCGGAAGGTCTCCGTGTCAATTTCGCCGCGGGCAAAGCGCTCGGTGAGTATAAGCATGCCCTGCTGGCTGGCGCTGGCCTGTTCGACAGCAGCGTTCGTGCCCCTGCGCCTCAGGGCCACCACTGCAAAGATAACCAGTCCGATGACTATCGCCGCCATCACGATGCCCCCCCACGGAAAGCCAAAACCGTAGCCGGGATGCGCCCAGCCGCCATTGAAACCACGATACATGTGCTGCCTCCATAAGAATTCAGATATATGCACTATTATATATGCAATAAGCGTGCCAATTGCAGAATGAGGTTGCGGAGGCCGTTTCGAGCCTGGTAAGCGCATCAAAGCCAGGACAATCGAGAACAAAATGCCCTGCCACGGGAAATTTTTGCCCATGGGTTGACGAGCAGGTGGTGTATGTCATCATTCTTGACGCTTCACCGCGAATGCCTGAGAATTACTGCATAGGACAGGGGGCTCCATGAGAATCAGGATGATGCCAATGGCGGCGCTCGTTCTGGCGCTTGTCGGCGTGGCATCATGCGCGCCCAAACCGATAGCCATAGGCTTTGTCGGGCCGCTTACGGGCTCATCGGCGCCCATAGGGCTAGGCGTGCGCAACGGTTTCCTGATGGCGTTTAGTGTGGGACCGGGAGCAGCTACTGGCAGCATCCCACCGTACACGCTGATCGTGAAGGACGACCATAGCGATCCCGATGCGTGCCTGTCTGCCCTCGTGGAACTGAAGGCCGCGGGATGCTCTGTAGCCATCCTGGGTACCACGAGTCAGGCCGCGACCAAGGCTCTACCCTAGGCCCATCGGCACGCCATGCTTATAATCTCTCCTACCATCTCCACCCCAAATCCCGCGGGCGACAATACGCTCTTTGTCCGCATCAACATGGGTTCGGATCACTACGGAAAGGCCCTGGCCGATATGGCACTGCGGCGCTTCGGCAAGAAACGGGTAGCCATCGCCGGGGACCTGATCAATTCGGATTATGTTAAATCCGTCGTGGATTCCTTCTCGGCCACCTACACCTCCTCCGGAGGGACCGTTTCCTTCACAAGGCTCTTCAACTCCAGGACCGACAAGCCCGCCGATGGCATTGTACAGGCACTCCGCGACAACCGCAGTGATGGCCTTCTAATCGTAGCGGCGAGTATGGAGGTCGTGCTGATAGCTAAGGAGCTCGACAGAGCGGGGGCGTCGACGCGGATATTCCTCCCGCCCTGGCCTCTGACCCTCGACCTGCTGCACAATGGAGGAAAGGCGGTTGAAGGAGCAGTCGCGGTGTCGATCGCGGATCTAGAGTCTCGCTCTTCCGTCGGAAAACGGTTCGTGCAGGACTATATGGCTGAATATGGGGAATCTCCCAGTTTTACCGCGATGTTCGGGTACGAGGCCGCCATGATGCTGCGCACCACGCTGGCAACGGGAATCAGGCCATTGCCCCGGTTGATACGGGACAAGATCCTCTCGATACGGGTATTCGATGGGTTACAGGGTGCCATCCGTTTCGATGCTGAAGGCAACGCCGAACGTGATCTATTCAGGTATGTCATAGAACATGGTGCCTACAAGAGCATCGATTAGATGAAAAGGTCCGTGACCCTTTCGCGCTACCTTGCAGGCATCATCGTGCTTTTTGCGATATTGTTCATGGCTGCGAGTTTTGCAAGCCTGTGGACGCTCAGCTTCACAATGCAGGACTCGTTCGCCAAAATGAATGCGCTGAGCGCCACGCTCGTCGCGAGCAGGCTCGACGAATTCTTTGCCCAAGTCCGTGATTCGACACACCACATAGCATCGATGGCCAACAGACAGGATATATATCCACAGAAACACCTGCAGGAATACCTGAATGACAGCTTGCAGGACTTCCCGTTTCTTGACCGCATAGAGATACTCGGGCAGGATGGCCGAATCGTCGCCCTGGCACCCGCAGACCCTGACAGCATCGGGATATCGCGGGAAGGAGAGGATATATACGAATCGGTCAAGAAGGCTGGTGGCGCATATTGGTCCGATTCATACATTTCACTACAGGGCAATATGCCAGCCGTCACCTACGGAATCAGCGTGGGCTCCAACGTCATCCTGGTCGGCCTGAATCTGAGGTGGCTACGCGACTTCACATCGAACGCGCTGATGATTCCTGATCACCTGTTCGAGATTCGCCTGACCGATGGCAACGGCATACTCCTCTATCATCCCGATATGCTACATGTTCTGCGACGAGAGCGACAGACCGACTTTACCCGGATTCGCGAATATAGAGATTCAGCCCAGTCCATCCAGGTCATGGAGGGCCCCATATCGTGGCTGGTCTCCACAAAGACCCTGCGCGGACCGGATTGGCATGTATTGGTGATGTATCCACAGGAAGCATTCTACGCCTCGCTGCGGCGCACATTGCTGGACATGCTCGGACTATCCGTTTTTATCGCGGTCATAGGCGCCGTTTTCTGGCGGCAGAGGCTTCGCAGGGTATGGAGCGCGTTCAGGGCCATTTCAGGAGAGGCCAGCCGCATATCGCAGGGTGATTATGGCAAACTCAGGGATTTTGGCGATGGCTTCGCCGAGTTTGAGGAAGTCGGTCAGAGTCTGGACCGGATGGTAGGCGCAATAGGTGAACGCGAAGGAACGCTCAGAGATCGCGAGCGAGGATTCAGAGAGGTACTTGAATCGATAGAGCTGGTAGCCATAACGGTCGACCATGATGGCTTTATCAAGTATGCAAACCCGTACGCGCTGAAGATCCTGGGCTATCTGTCAGAGGAGATTCTTGACCTGTCATTCAAATCCCATCTGTGCGCACCAGGAGAGCACTGCCCATTCGAGAACGTCCTTCTGGGCGGCCAGTCGTCCACGCTGGTCAGGTCCGCCATACTGGCGAAGAATGGCGAACAACGAATCATAGACTGGAGCGTCGTACGTAACCTGGATTCCGGTGGAAGGCTTTCCGGGGCAACCGGGATAGGCCACGACACCACCGAAATGATACAGGCAAGAGAGAGAATAGAGAAATCGCTCAACGAGAAGGACATCCTGCTGCGCGAGGTGCATCATCGTGTAAAGAACAACTTGCAGGTGGTTGCCAGTCTGCTGTCACTGCAGCAGAGCGGGACCGATGATCCCTACGCGCTGGATGCCCTCCTTGAAGCAGGGTCACGCATCCATTCGATAGCGCTGGTTCACGAACTCCTGTACAGCGCCAATGATTTTAGCGGGCTGGATTTCAAGACCTACGCGGAATCCCTCGCGAGCCACCTGCTCGCCAGTAAGGTCGATCAGCCCATCCAGTACAGGTTCAACTTCGGAGGGTTCAAGCTGAGCCTCGTGGAAGCAGTGCCCTGCGGACTCATCCTGAACGAAGCGGTTACAAACAGCATGAAGCATGCGTTCCCATCTGGATGGAAAGGGATACCACAGATAGTAATTTCAGGGAAGCTTCAGGCAGAAGGATTGGTGAGGATCACAATTCGTGACAACGGAGTCGGTTTTGATACGGCGGCCGGATCCACTGCCGGTAGACATCTGGGCATGACCATCATGCAGGTACTCGCAGAACAGATCAACGGCACCCTTAAGACGCGCTCCGACGGAGGCGCAGTAGTGGAGTTGGCGTTCAGGCCAGGCCAGGCCACAACCTGAGAACCCGGCCGCCGCGAAACCTCCGGACTGCCCGTCTAGTCCTTCGTGTGCCTTGCATCTTGCTTGTCGATGGTCCGAGTCCCACGCAAGGCGTCGACGGAAGCCGTCAACTCTTCAAGCGCCTTGGCATTGGCGTTGAGCCGGTATTCGACAGTATTGAGCACCCAGAATACAAAGTGGTTGAATTTCTGGTTAGCGTGAATCATCCACAGCATCTTGATCGAAATCAGGAAGACCCCGATCTCGATGGACACAGTCGTCGGTAGCGGGTGAAAGAACAGCTCTATCCCGAAAAATCCCAGCACCATGACTATGAAGAATACATTTATAACCGTATCAGCCTTGGAGTATTGCACTCCGCCGATCTGGCCCATGAGTTGCCGGATTCGGGCCCGCTCGCGGTGAAATTCCGCGATTTCATCATTGATTGACTCATCATTTTCCGCATCGGAGTCATGCGCGCCTCTCTTTGAGGCCGATTCCGTTCCTGCTGCCATGGTACTACGCTCCTTCAACATACAGCTTGACCGGTTTTCCGCGCCTGTCAACCCGAAATTCCAGGTACCTCTTTGACAGGAATCAGTCTCGGACGCGGCGCCGCGTGCCTCCGAACACATGTACCAGAAGCCCGGACAGGACCAGCGCTGACGCGATGCCGTCCGACAGGGCAAAATGCTCTTGCAGCACCAGCGCGCCAGCACTGACACCAAAAATCGGCACCAGGAGCGAGAACGGGGCTATACGGCTGGCGCCATGGCGCATGATAAGCTGGTTCCAGACTCCATAGCCAAAGAGCGTTGACATGATCACGAGGTAGGCTATGGCTCCTAGCGACGCGAAACCCAGATGCGCTAGCGAGCTGCAGATCGCGGCAGGCCCCTCCAAAGCAAGCGAGAGCCCGATAAGCGGCAGCGGAGAGAACAGGCTTGACCACACCATCAGGGCAAGGCCGTCTGTTTTTGGCATGATCCTGGCAACAATATTGGCGGCTGCCCAGAAGAACGAAGCGAGCAGTAGCATCGCCGTCAGCGCCATGGAGAGCGTGCCCGTGTTGCCCGACACGGCGACTATGGCAAGACCCAGGGCCGCCAGGGCCATGCCCACCACATTGTGAGCGTGCATGTGCTCCTTTAGAAACGCCACGGCAAGCAGAGCCGTAAAGAATGCCTGGGACTGCAGTATTATGGAACTGAGGCCTGCGGGAGCGCCGAGCTTGATCGCGGTGAAGAGCAGACCGAACTCGCCTATGCCCAACAAGAGGCCGTAAGCGGCCAAGTACCCCATTGGCACCCTGGGGCGCTTCACGAACAATACCGCCGGAAACGCGGAGAGGATAAATCGTATCGCAGCGAGGAGCAGGGGCGGAACTCCGGAGACCCCAACCTTGATAGCTATGAAGTTCAATCCCCATATCACCGAAACCAGCAAGGCTCCGATGAGGGCGCTGGCTGGGAGATGCTGCTGGTCTTGCGTGCTGTTCATTGAAGGATTATACAACCTTGGTGAGGGGTGGGCAACGCGATCATCAACGCCATCAGGCTTCTGGTTGCCTTGGAGCCACGTTGTCCGTACCTTGGACATACGAGGTGTGCCATGAATGAGAACAACAGACTCCCGGCGATCTATATACCGCATGGTGGTGGCCCATGGCATGTCATGAAGGAGTCCTTTGGAAATGAATCAGGCTATGACGGGCTGGAGGCTTATCTCGTTGAGCTCGGCGCCCGCTACAAGCACACGATAGCGTCGATTCTTGTGATATCGGCACACTGGGAAGAAGCCAGACCAACCATTCACGATGGCAAGAATCCAGGCATGCTCTACGACTATGGCGGCTTTCCCGCACACACCTACAGCCTGAAATGGCCAGCACCGGGCGATCCAGCTCTGGCCGCGCGCGCAAACCGACTATTGCAGGAAGCAGGTTTCGAGACCAGGACGGAATCGGAGCGCGGCTACGATCACGGCACCTTTGTGCCGATGATGGTGGCCTTTCCCGAGGCTAGCATTCCAGTGGCCCAGTTATCATTGGTGACGGGACTCGATCCCGCCACCCACTTTGCTATGGGCAGGGCACTGGAGCCCCTCCGTGATGAAGGCGTGCTTATCATCGGTAGCGGCATGAGCTACCACAACATGCGTGGCTTCATGTCGGGCGACCCGCACGCGCTGGCCGCCTCGAAGCGCTTTGACGACTGGCTCGCGGAAACGGTAGCCATGACCGACCCGGAACAGCGTCGGCATGCTTTGGTGCACTGGAAGCAGGCTCCCGAGGCTTTGGCTTGCCATCCTCGCAGCGAACACCTGGTGCCGCTGTTCATCGCCGCGGGCGCCGCCGGATCGGACGCCGGCCGGCGCGACTACTCGGGCATGCTGTTGGGCGTACACGTCGCGAGCCATGTGTTCGGCGATAGTTGAAAATGTCTACTGAGGATAAATCGAACCAGGGAAACAGCCTGTCTGTGGACTATTCGCGACAGCCCGGCGATACGGTGCTATGATAACCAAACATGATTCATGCACCGACTCGCGTTCTGATCATCGTTATCGGCCTGGCTTTTTCCCCCCTCTATGCTGCACCTGTACCTATAGCTACTGCACCAGATACTGGTGAGAAAGCCAGTCGCCCCAGGGTGGCTCTGGTACTCGAAGGCGGTGCCGCGCTGGGTTTGGCCCACATCGGAGTCATCGAAGTAATCGAGGAACTCGGCATACCGGTAGACATTGTGGTCGGAACAAGCATGGGTGCGATTGTTGGAGGGCTATACGCCACTGGATATGATGCCCAGAGCCTGCAACAGATTGTCGCAGATATCGATTGGCAGGATTTGTTCTCCGAGAATAGCGCATCGCGAGACGATCCCTATCCTATCAAGAGAGATCGCTCCAGGTATTTCGCCTCTGTGGGCTTCGATGGGTCAGGAGTCAAGGGTAGCGGTGGATTATTGAGCGGCAAGAAGATACTGACCTACATGGACTGTCTGACATTGGCAATTCCATCTCCGGTGGATTTTGACACACTCTCCCGCCGCTTCCGCGCTGTTGCCGCTGATATTTCTGCCCGCGAGTCAGTGGTGATACGGGATGGTTCGCTTTCCGATGCGATGCGGGCAAGCATGAGCATCCCCGGAGTCTTTGCTCCTTTCCGAATTGATGATCGCTATTTGATGGATGGCGGCATCGTAGACAACCTGCCTGTCGACATCGCACGGTCAATGGGTGCGGACATCATCATAGCAGTAGATCTGCTCGGTGGCTTCGCCTCAAGCAGGGACATCATGGACAGGACGCCTCTGGAGTACTTGACTCGGGTGATGGATATCATGGTCCGCTCCAATGTCCTGGAACAGTTGCCCGGAGCCGATTGCATAATAGAGGTTGATCTGCGTGATTTCACCGCCATGGACTTCTCCAAGAGTGACATGATAATTGCCCAGGGTATGATGGCTGCGAGAGACAGTATCGCGGCATTGGAACGCGTGCGTGACAGCCTTGGCGCAGATTTCGAGACACAGGTCATGGCACCGTCTTATGAACCATTTTCGTCATTGCTTGTTCTTGGCGGGGCAGCGCAGGATCAGTCCGCAGCCAGACTCCGGCTATCACCGATGATCGATAAGGAATATGGCGGCGCCGACATGATTGCGAATATCATGCGCCTGTATCGCGAACGCTCGTTGGATAGTCTGCGCGTCCGTCGCACTGGATCCGAAGGCACAATGCTTGAGGTATCGCTGGAACCGCGGGGATCCCCGAGCAATACGATGCGTCTCGGAATAAACTACGCTGGTACCTATTCAAGCAGGGTTTCGAGCCGGATGATTGTTACGCCGAGCATCCAGCTGAAGGACTGGCCCTTGCCAGGATCGGGTCTTTCAATGAACCTTGAGTTGATGAATACCCTGAGAATGGAGGCGTCCATTGACCACACTTGGGCTACGGACTTCTTTCTGGGCGCCGACATGGTGTTCCGCCATGATTTCGAAACACTATCAGCTCCAACGGTCAGTACAGCAAGCGTAGATTATATCTTCTACAGAACCACCGCGAGCATGACTGCCCAAGCCGGCTTTCTGCCATTTCCAGGGGCCCTCGTATCGATAGGCCTGTCTCGTGACTGGAATCTGGATACATTGGGCCTGGATTTCCTGGCGGATCTCCTGGCCAACAACGTGACAACAGTGCGAGTAGATGCATCGATCCTCAGAACATCTCCGGCGATTTTCACTACAACGGGTATCGCCATGGATTTGAATTTCACTCAGGGGATACAGGCACTCGGCGCCGCTTCGGTTTTTGGTACCGTCGAAACCAAGGGAGCAATCTATCTGCCCATGGGAACGTTCACGACAAGCGGGCTACTCTGGAAAGCCGGCGCCGATTTGAGCGGCACGACAGATGGCTGGAATTCGGCCCCACTGGCCTACAAGCCCACCTTGGCCGACCGACGTCTGTTTCCAGCGCTCCTGACAGTTGATGAACAGATTGGAGCATATGTCGCCGGAGTAGGGATTGAGTTGAAAATTCTGACGGCTCAATTATCGCGGATACTTGGTTTGCCAACATATGCCGTAGCCCGCATGGCATCGGGCGGCGTCATCAGGAACACCGGTATATTCGAAAATGACGCGCCTGCCCACTATTGGAGTGCTGACGTTGGCGCGGGCGTTCGGTTCTCCGACGGATTCGGACTGCTGTTTCGTTGCGGCGGAGCGGGAAGATTTGATGGAAGCGTGACTCCATATTTCGCAGTGGACGTCGGAGCTCTTGGTTACGAACTCTACTAGCAGCTCACAGCGAAGGCACTGAGCTCCGCCTGGATTCATCCCGGGCAGAGCTCATGCCTTCCAATGTATCAGAAGCTCAGCTTCGCCCCGGCATAGACTCCATCGTTTTCATCGTACTGGCCGAAGTCGCCTGAGTCGCCCAGGAAGATATAGGCACCCGCGAAGACTTCCAGCCCGTCCGACACATCCAGCGTCACCTTGGGCTTGATAAGCGCGTCGGGCGCCGCGAGGCCCACATAGGAGAATACTTCCACCGTCAGCGTGTCCCGCAGGAAGGTCTTGGCGACGACGAATGTCGCGGTGTTCTTTACCGCATCGTCGACCAGATCGTCCTCGTGATCGAGAATGATGTCCTGGATGAACTGCACGCCGAAGTTGTAGCCGGCCACCGAGAAGTCACTGCCCACCAGGTACTGGATCTCGTTCTTCTCGGCATAGCCGTCGGGGTAAACCATGGGGTTGCCCTGGAAGCGCTTGTTACCATAGAAGGCACCTTCGGACCGCAGTATGAATGGGCCAAGGGCTCCGGATACCGCATAGCCGCCGGCGGCAAGCTGGTAGTATTCCGGTTTGACAGTGAGGGGCCCAAGGCTCACCACCTTGTATGCCGGCGTATCATTCCAGAACCAGCCGCCCATAAGCGAGACATCGAATGACGAGCCCATCCAGGAGTACCTGGCGAAGTATTCACTGTTTCCCAGATTGAAGCCAGGAAGAGTTCCAGACTGAATCGTCGGCGTTGTCGCAAACGGCATGGTCGGTGCCCATATTCCTGTGGCGCTCGGCGTTACCGATGGAGTGAACCACGGCAGCCAGGCCAGTTCCAGTCCATGCGTACCGGCATGCAGGTTGATTTTCGCACCTGTCACCGCCAGCCGCAATTCCTCAAAATCGGGTATCAGGAACTGCGAAAGGTCCTTGGGCGATACGATGTCGGTTATGAAAACCCCATCGCCCTTGCCCCAGATTATCTGTTGCTTGCCTACGCGAACGTCGAGCAGATCGCCGCGCATGTCAATGTAAGCTTCCCGCAACTCGACCGGCAGCACGGCTCCGTCCCGCTCGTACAGTACCGGGTTGGCGTAGAACCCGGCAGCCCCGAGCGTGTACGACAGCCTCAGGTCCAGCACATTCTCGGCAATGAAGTAGTCGCCGCCGTCAACCAACGCTCCGACCTTGCTTCGTACATAGCCATTGATGGCGGCACCGTCATCGGCCGCCGCGGACATGACCGCCAGAGCAGCCAGAGCAGCCAGAGCGATAATCGCAACGATTCTGATGGACTTCTTCATCATAGCCCCCTGGTCATGGCCAGTTCGGAGAATGAGCCATCGGCGATACCGGTGTTGATCTTGACATCGGTGAACTCCATCCGGGTGCTGGTACCTTTCTGTACGTTGTGCATCTCCGTCTTCTTGATTATCCACACCCCGGAGATGAACTCCACGGATGAAACGCGCAGGGTCTTCTGGAGCGCGCCGCGCTTGTCATAGTAGTCACGCTTGACGCCAACTGACTTTTCCTTTGAAACCCAGGTGACTGTCCTGGAGTACAGGTCCGCCGGGTTCTTCGGAACGCTTTCCACCACCCAGCATGGATCTCCGTCGATTGTCTCAGTGCCGGTCAGCATATGGTTATCCGCCGATGGGTGGCGGTCTCCCAGATCGTCATAGGTAAAGTCTGAGCCCATGAAGTAGTCGCCACGGCCTTCCGACGATATGCGCTTGACGCGCTTGAGCGCGGGCAGATATATCCACTGGTCGTCGCTCTTCCCGGCTTCGGCGTAGCTCCAGTTCATGAATGATGTGCCGCGCACGTCCGCTGGACTCTGGAAGACCATCAGCTTCTTGTCGACGGCGCCAAACGTCCCCAGTATCTGCTTGATGGAACGAACCCGCTCCTTGCCCTTCGCGTCGACCAACGTCATGGTCAGGAGGCCGCTCATGTCCTTGCCCTGCGGCCGATCGTACACGGCCTGCATTACGGATAGCCCTGTGGGTTCGGCGGTTGCGGCCGTCACCGCTGTCAGCGCAAGAGCTGCGAGCAGTATCAGTGCGTTGCGATAGTACTTCATGTATGGTTCTCCTTGATCGATACGTATGATTTCCTCAAGATGAGGAACATGATCGTGACCGTGGCCACGAACGATGTGAGCATGTTGAGCGAGACGAGTGCGCCGACCTGGCGGTTGGGCGGGAATACCGAGAACAGCAAAACAAGAAAGCCGGCTATTACGATGGTCGCGTTGAGCAGCACCGCCCGACCGGTGTGGCTCATCGCGAAATGGGCCGCGTCAGTCGCGTCCCCGGTCTCCTTGAGGCGCTCATGGTAGCGGTCGATGAAGTGAATCGCATAGTCTACTCCTATGCCGACGGCTATGCTGGAGATAAGCGCTGTCGAGGTGGTCAGCGGGATTTTCAGAAGCCCCATGATGCCGAAATTGACAGCTATGCTGATGGCGACCGGAATCGAACCGATGAGGCCAAGCCGTATGCTCTTGAACATGAAGGCGACGAGCAGGAAGACGACCAGCACGGATATGCCCAGGCTGCTTATCTGACCATTCAGAATGAGGCCCGCGAATACCAGGCTCTTGTAGCCAGAGCCGGCATAACGTATCCGAATGCCATGTTCGGCAAAACGGGCGGCCGTCGAGTCGAAATACGCGACGACCCTGGCAATGGTCTGGGAGTCATCACTCTTCATCTGTACCGTCAGGTTGGCGCCATGGTAGTCGGAATCAACGACCTTCCAGAGATTGGCTGGATCGCCCGACATCTCGTACAGGAGCAGATACTGGGCCACCATGTCCGCGCTCTCGGGTATGCTGTCAAACTCGGCGCGATCCTCGTGCATTACCTTGTTCATCCGACGCAGGTAGTTGGTGATCGATATGGCATCGCCGACCTTGTCCAGCGACAATGCGCCATGCTGAACCTCGTCGAGCAGCGTCAGGACCGCTGGATCCTTGAATACATCTGGGTCAGCGGCGTCCAGTATGACATTGAGCGTCGAGGTACCGCCGAAGCGCGCGTTCATGAAGGCGTCGGTCCTGACGATATCGCTGGATTTTTCGAAGTTCGCCAGGAAGCTCGTGTTGATCCAGACGCGGGATATTCCAAACAGCGACAGGGCAACGACCAGCACGGATATCGTCACGACAGGAACCGGATGGGCGGTTACCGCATCGGCGAAGCGAGCGCCAAAGGACCGAGCAGTACCGGTTTCAGGCTTCAGCGACGAATCAGCGTCGGCTCGCTTGCGTCCGGTTCCAAAAAGCATGATGCCGACCGGTATGAGCAGCATCGTCAGCATAAGCGACGACAGCACCCCAAATGCGGAGAACAGGCCGAAATACTTGACCGGAAAGACCTGTGATGTCAGGAGCGACACAAACCCGGCCATGGTCGTGAGTCCGGCGAACAGGACTGGACTCCATATGACATCGATTACGTTGTCCACAACATCAGCTTTGCTGGCTCCAGGATGCTCACGCACGTAGAAATCTATCTGATTGTACAGATGGATGCCGTAGGCCACACCGATGGCAATGAGCATGACCGGTATCATGATCGTCACGGTGTAGATGGGAACGCCGAGGCCCACCATCAGGCCAAAGCTCCAGAGCGTACTCATGAGCACGACAAGAAGCGCTATAATCATCCGTATGACGCTCCTGAGCACGATGAAAAGCGCCAACGCGATCACGAGTATCACGAGCGGCCCCATCCTGGCCATGTCCTTGGGTCCGAGTATGGCCATCGTACCTTCGACGATCGGCCGCCCCGCGACATGCAGTGTCTCCGGACCGCTGAATGAGGCTGCCAATTCCTGGATCCTGTGGTACAGATCGTTGGAGAACGTGCCCTTGGCCAGATCAACCTTGATCAGGGTGGTCTTCTCGTCGGCCGACACGAGTCGACCGTTGATCATATCGTTGCCGCGAACCCGGTCACGTATGGCGTCACAGGCGGCGGCATCGGCTGGCGCGTCACTGTAGAACTTGCGCACATCCAGTCCGTCCGCCGTTCCCAGGATATTGTCGGCCGTGTGCAGCGAGGTTACATCCGCGGCCTCTATCTCGTCGAAGGCTACCAGCGCGTCCTCTATCTGCATGATCTTGGACAGAGTACCCGGATTGTAGACCGAGTCAGGGTGCTCGACCGCTATCAGGATGGCATCGCGTATATTGAACCGCTCATCGGCCTCATCGCTGAATATGAATGCCGGATGGGTCCGTGGCATGTACGCGTCCAGGTTCGTCTCCATGCGCATATGCGCCTTGATCACGAAGCCGGACACCAGAGTCAGCACGACGGCGACTCCGATGACGTACAGGGGTCGGCGCGCGGCCCACTTGAAGAATCTTCTCATCAAAACCTCCTAAAGCCCCAGGTATGTTATCGATAACTCACAGTTGCTACAAAAGCCAATGGAACATGGCCGAGTACCCAGATCAAGCCCGCGCGAACAGACGCAGCGTCGATCCGACGAGCCGCGCGGTATGCTCTTCCAGAGAGAATTGATAGCCGGCAAGCCGCCAGGATGAAACAAGCTGTCTGAAGCCACCGACCAGCAATAATGAAGCCATGGGCAGGTCAAGGTCGGCGCGCATCATGCCGGTCTTCACGCCGACCGCAAGCGCCTCCTGTATCCTGTGCCTGGTGTCGTCTATGATCGCGGCGACGCGCTCCGACAGCTCCTTGTCATTGCGGAACAGATCCTCGGAAAACAGAATGACGGTCATAGCGGGTTCACGCGTGAACAGCCGGGCGTGTCCGATGAAGAACACCAGAATATCCGATTCGGCGTTACGCACTCCTGACGTGGATGGCCTGGATAGCGTAGAGCGTGCCGCGGTTATGGTGTCCACCACGGCGGACAGAATCTGAAACTTGGACGTGAAGTGACGATACAGGGCCGGCTCTGTAATGCCTATGGCCGCGGCTATCTTCTTCATCGTCAGTTCCTGGATGCCATCCTCCGAGATAAGGCGAAGGGCCGTACCCACAATTTCATCCTGCCTGTCGCTCATGCTTCCTCCGGCATCCAAGTGAGTGATCGATTACTAGCATACTGAGCCTGGAGTCGCCAGTCAAGCGCTTGTTGTCGACGAATGCGCGCAGTACGAGCTGCGTAGCTCCGTGTCGGGGCTCAATTGTACGCGGTACGGGTCTTCTCATCGGCAAGCGTCGGCGCCAGACGCTGTTTCCACCCGGGCGCCAGCCAGGTGCCGAGCTTCTCGTGCAGGGCATAATACTTGGTGGGTATGGGATGCGTTCCGAGCACAACCTTGACGCCGTAGCGTTCAGCCAGAAATTTGGTGAAGTAGTCTATGCTCGGACATGGTGGGTACCCGACCAGCAAGCCGGTGGCCAGATGGATGACGGTGGCGCCATTCTTGACCATTTCTTCACCGGCATACTCGATATTGCCGCCAGGACAGCCGCCGCAACTGGTGTAGCCCACCAGCTCAACCTGCTGGCCGCGATATGTGGAAAAGGCGCCTTCGCGGGCTCTGAGCGAACGCAGGCACTTGCCTCCGGCGCAATTTCTATACCTGTCACAGATGATTATACCAACGCGGACAGTCTCATCCATCGTGGGCCTCCTGGAACGCCAGCCTAGCCCCGGCCGCCGTATTTGTCAAATGCCCGTTTGCTCTGACGCATGGCACCGCTCACCAGGCGACGGTGGCCTTGAGTATTGGACCATAGTGGAACAGGTAGAACGACGGTGATGCATCCACATGGTCACTGTCCACCGGTCCTTTGGGCGTGACGCACGTCACCGTCTGGCCGCCAACCTCGAAGCCAAGGCCAAGGCCAAGCCGAACAGGGCCAAGGTCGCCGACCCACTGCGCGCCAAGGATAAGGTCATAGTCGACAAGCATCGCTATCTGGGTGGCGCTCCACAGCGGCAAATCATCCGCCGCTTCAATCCAGCCGCGCGCCTCGTCGCTGATGTACGCGAGCCCGACTCCAGCTCGGTCCTGGGTAGCCATCCAGACGGTCAGGCCCTGCATGTCGGCAAAGGTGCCGCTCCGCGCAAAGGCCTCATGGAGGGTATCCAGGCCAAAGAGGGCCGAGTAGATGTGAAAGGCCATATCGGGCTGATAGGCGGTGCTGTAGGGAGTTGCCCACCAGACCGAGTCCTCGGCGGTACTGTATGTCAGGATGGTAAACTGCACCGGCAGCCGGTACGACGTATACCCGGCGCCAAAGTAGTCTATGCCGCCTGTTCGCCTGTAATAGAGGAGGTCGACGCTAACGAAGGGATTGTCGAATGGGTACTCGGTCGGCATGCCTGCATGATCTGCGCCGCTCCAGATGGCCGTGCCGCGCAGCTCGGAGGTCTGGACGCGCAGGGTAAATCCGTCGTAGTTGATGTAGCCCATGAAGCGGTCAAGCCGGCCTATAAGGTTGTTGTCAACATCGATATTGAGGCCGACCTTCAGGCGCAGCTTCTTGAAGAACAGCTCGCCCTCGTAGGTGGTGCACGCGGTCTGGTCCATGTCGACTGTCAGCTGGTTGAGGCGGGGGGTGTCATAGCCAAATAGCGCATCGGCAAGGGCATCAAAGTCGCCGGAACCCCAGGTATCGATCGGCACAATCGAGAAGCTGCCGGCGGTTGACAGCCAGGATGCAATGGCATGCTCGGCTGCGGGCAGCGGCTGCGCGCCAATCGACACCACAGCCGCGAGAGCAAGCACGGGCATAATGCAGAGAACGGTGGGCCGTTTCATGTGAATCAGTATACCACGCTTTGCACATTGATACGCGCCGGTTCGCTCGCACCACGCAGCGCGTTGACCGCTCCGATCGGTACTATTATATTCGTCCGTATGATTGACAGTTCATACGAAAATCTTATTGTGTGGTTTCTATACTTTTCGGTGACGGCGGCGATGGGCTGGGTCATCGAATCGACATTCCGCAGCATCACCGAGCACCATTGGGTCAACTCCGGCTTCCTGTCCGGCCCCTTCATACCGATATATGGCTTTGGCGCCCTGACGCTTGCCGCACTGGCCCGGGTTCTGGCGAGCGCCCACTGGGCGTTCTTCTGGCCGGTCCTCGTCGTCACCCCGACCATGGTGGAATATGTGTCATCGTACCTGCTTGAGAAGGCCTTTGGCCTCAGGTTGTGGGATTATTCAAAGGAACCGCTGAACCTCCGCGGGCGGATATGCCTCATGTTCTCAGTGTTCTGGGCGATTCTGACCATGCTGACGATCCGCTTCGTCGAGCCATTTATTCTGGCCCACATCAGGGCCCTTGGCGAATATACGCGGGTCTACCTGTCAGGTGCTCTTTCCATGTACTTTGTGATGGACACGATTGGCTCAAGCAAGGCGCTTATCAACTTCAAGGCGTTTGTAGTGGACCTTCGCGCCCTGGTCGAGCGTGGTGGATCGTTCCTGCCATCACTGGAGCTTGACACCAAACGCCTGCCCCGCGAAATACGGCACATATTGAAGCCGCTCAAATCCTTCCCGACACTGGTAGCCGAGTTGCGTCCATCGCTTGACGCAATACCAGGATGGATCACATCAAAACTTGAATCGATAATCGGAGGCAGACATTTCGGGAAGTAGTTTCGAGCGGGCGCCCAAGGAACAGCGGATCCTCAAGCGCGACGAGCAGTTCAATCGCCTCGCCCGTAAGCTTGTGACATCGCCTGAATATGATACGCTCCGCAACCTTTGCCATCACGATGCAAGCCTGGCAGACCATTCCGTGGCAGTCGCCTACTATGCGTTTGTCATTGCCAGGATGCTTGGCTTTCGGCGCAACCTTTCCGAACTGGCCCGCGGCGCTCTCCTGCATGATTTTTTTCACTACGACTGGCGCGTCTCCAAGCCGCGTTCCGGCGGTTTACATGGCTTCGACCATCCGCGCGAGGCGCTCGAGAATGCCGAAGCCACCTATGGCCCGCTATCGCGCCTCGAGCGCGACATTGTGCTGCGTCACATGTGGCCGCTTACCCCCATCCCGCCGCGGTATCCCGAGAGCCTCATCGTCTGCATGGTAGACAAGGCGGTATCGATCGCCGAGTCATGGAGATCAATCATGAGCGGCAAGGGCCTGGGCGTTCTCTGAGCAGGGTCTTTGGAATGCCACTCTCGGCTTTTCCAACACCGTGTTCGTCATCAGGAACGCGCGACCGGTGCCGCCCAGCCAGTCTTTTCAGCGCATCCCGAGAAGGTTCCCCAAGAACGGCCCCAGCGCGGCGTTGATGGCGCCGGCACCAAGAATCGCCCAGAGCGCGTTTATTTTGGTAAAGGCTGCTATCACGAATGCCCCGAGCGTAAATGTCAGCATTATAGGATCAAACGAGACTGGCCTCAGGACCCAGAGTGTCATCAGTATCATCGCGAGGCTGCCTGTTCGAAGCGCCTCATTCAGCGGATCCTTCTTGATGGCAACCTTGTTGGCCAGGAGCGTTGTCATCACTATAGCGAAAACCGGGAACGCCACAACCGAGAGCGTGGCCGCGATGGCCATCAGGAAACCGCCATGGCTCCAGCCAATCATCGTGGCGGCATTCAGCGCTATAGGGCCAGGCGTAGACTGGGCTATGGCGATAAGGGCGCGGAATTGGGCCTCATCGACCCACAGCGGCACAACGGCGTTCTTGATGATGCCTACGACTGACCACCCACCGCCAAAGGCTATAATGCCGATCTTGAAGAAGGTCCATATTACATTCAGCGCTTCCACAGGCCCTCCACGACGTACAAGGCAATGATGCCGCACAGCAGGATGGGCAGGCTCATCGACGGGAAGAGTATAAGCAGCATGGTCAGCGCGACCACTTCGACAATGCGCGGGGTCGACCAGCTTCGCCGCTTGGCCGTTCGCCACACCATCGCGGCGACGAGTCCTGGAACGACGGCACCGGCGCCGGCGAGAAACCGTTTGACCGCGGGCAGCGAACCATACTTTGTCAGCAGGCTACTGACCAGAATGATTGACAGAAAGGGTGGCAACACCACACCAAAGAACGCAGCCACCGCGCCCCAGAACCCGCAGAGCTTGATGGAGGATAGCATTGCGGTGGACAATGCGCTAGGCCCAGGGTACGCCTGGGCGCGGGCGAAGATGTCCCAGAAATCGTCTTCGGTCAGCCAGCCGCGCTTCTGGAGGCTCGCTCCAATGACCGGCACGATGGCGTACCCGCCACCGAGCGTCACCGTATTGATCCAGGCGAATACCCAGAACAAGCGCCACGGTGTGGCCGGCGGCGGCGGAATGGCCGCGCCGTCGGGGACAGAGCTGTCCGGTTTGTCGCCTGAGGTTTCGGCGGACATCGCTATGCGCGCCCTTCCGGATTGGCCGCAGACGCGATGCCGCTCTTCGCCGTGGCCAGTTCCACCTCTGACGCGATATGGTCGGCGTCTTTCTGCACGGCTTGTGGCAACGCGCTCCACCGGATGGAGCGGGCCTGGGCCACTTCCTTGCGCCACGAAAGGCTGGCCAGGAGCGGCAACCCCAGGTGAGCGGCGGCGCCGGCACTGCCATCATCAAAGAGCTGCACCACTTCGCCGCATCCGGGGCATACCAGCGTCCGCATGTTCTCCACGATGCCAATGACCTTGGCATTGAGCATGCCAGCCATCTTCACTTGCTTGGAGACGATCATCGAAACATAGTCCTGTGGTGTGGCGACAACAACGATCCCGGCAAACGGTATGTTCTGGAAGGCAGTCAGGGCTATATCCGAGGTTCCGGGCGGAAAGTCGACTATCAGGTAGTCGAGGTCACCCCACTCGGTGTCACCCCAGAACTGCTCTATGGCCTTGGCCAGCAAGGGACCACGCCATATTACCGGCTCGTCCTCATGTTCGTTGAACAGGTTTATGGATAGTGCCTTGATGCCCTCTTCGTTGACTATGGGAATCAGGCGCTCGCCATCTGACTCGGCGCGGAAGCTATCGATGCCGAGCAGCCGCGGTATGCTGGGGCCGGTGATGTCGGCATCGAGAATGCCGATAGAACGGCCGCGCGCAGCCAAGGCCTGTGCCAGCAGCACGGCCACAGTCGATTTGCCGACGCCGCCCTTGCCGCTCGCTACGCCTATGACCCGTTTGATCCTTGGATTTATCTTCTTTTCGGGAACCAGATTCATCAAAAACTCCTCGAATACGACTGGATATGATGGTGAAACGGATTGTTCGCCAGAATGTTTATGATCATACGCCCAAAATAAAAAATCAAGCGCCGTCGCGCCGATTGGCACGCCGACAATTATAGGCAAGTACGCCCCGGGCGGCAAGCTCCATGGAGTCGAGTCTTGCCATTTCAGGCCTTGGTCCATACGATGGCGAGGCTGACGGCATGGCCTTTGCACGCGATGTTCGATATTGTGTATATTGGAACAGCAAGGCGAGGTACGCAACGGTGAATATACTTGAACTCAGAGCCATAACGCTTGCCAAGGAAGGCAAGGTACTGCTCGATTCGCTGGATATGGAAATATGGGAAGGCCATGTACACGCCATCATCGGCCCGAACGGCGCTGGCAAGTCTACCCTCGCCAACACCATCATGGGCCTTTCGGGATACCGCGACATAGCCGGAGACATCATATTCGACGGCTCCTCGATAAAGACGCTGGGCGTGGATGAACGGGCGCGCCTGGGCCTGACGCTGGTGTTTCAGGAACCGGCCAGATTCGAGGGACTGGGCGTGGCTCAATTCATCCTGGCCGGTGCCAAGGACAAGTCGAAGAAGACGCTTGACACGGCACTGGAGATGGTCGGGCTTGATCCGGCACGGTACTCATCCAGGGCGGTGGACAAGACCCTGTCTGGCGGCGAGCGCAAAAGGATAGAGCTCGCATCGATCCAGGCCATGAAGCCGCGGCTGGTGATGATGGACGAGCCGGACAGCGGCGTCGATATAGACTCGGTACCATATATTTTCGAGATCATCAAGGAGCTGAAACGTGAAGGCTCGACGGTCATACTGATAACGCACAGCCCCCAGGTGCTGAAGCAAGCCGACCATGCCTTCCTCCTCTGCGGCGGCAGGCTCGTCGACAAGGGGCCGATGGATGCCATGTTCGACTACTTCAACGGCAAATGCATACCGTGCAGGCATATCGGCAAGCCCGCAAAAGAAATAAAGCTGTAAAGGCGCGTACCATGGCAGAAGAACTAACGCAGGCACAGAAGGACGAGTTGATAGGCGAGCTCCTTTCCAGCATCAACGAGCACAAATATGGCCCGGATATAGCGCATGTGGAGATACACGGCAATGAAGTCCTGGGAACACATCTAGTCGATGGGCTCGAGGTCACATCGAAGACCATAGCCAATGGCGTGGAAGTCTTTATCCGTGTCCGGAAGAATACCGCCATCAAGAATCCGGTGCATTTCTGTTTTGGTGTGCTGCCCGATACCGGCACTCAGAACATCGTTTCCCATACGGTCATAGAGGCTGGCGCCAGCGCCCACTTCATGGCCCACTGCACGTTCCCGAATGCGGTCAAGGTCAGGCATGTGATGGACGCCGACATGGAAATCCAGGAGGGCGCGACCCTGAGCTACCTCGAACGCCATGTCCACGGTCCGGAAGGCGGCGTCACCATCGTTCCAAAGACACGGGTCATTCTGCGCGATCACGCCAGGTTCTCTACGGAGTTTGAGCTGATAAAGGGAGCCGCTGGCGAGATTGAGCTGGACTACGAGGCGGAGTGCCAGGTCGATGCTGTCGTCGACATGAAGACGCGCATATTCGGCCGTGGTTCCGACAGGATCCATGTCCGCGAGGCGGCGATGTTGCGGGGAGCGTCATCGGTAGCGGTGCTGACAAGCCACATAGCGCTCAAAGACAATGCCAACGCCATCATAGACAGCGAGATAGTCGCTGACGCGCCATACGCGCGGGGCCATGTCGACTGCAAGGAAATTGTCCAGGGCCAGGCCAGGGCCCGCGCGGTGCCGATAGTCCAGGTCAACGATCACCGAGCGCACGTCACGCACGAGGCGGCCATAGGCTCCGTCGACTCGAAGCAACTTGAAACGCTCCTGAGCCGTGGCATGACAGAGGATGCCGCCACCGACCTCATAATCCAGGGGCTGCTCCGCTAGAAGATGGCCTATCCATCCGCACAATTCTTGACAATTGTTTCTAAACATTGCAACATTGAAGCATGGACGAACGAACACGCAAGCGTCTGCAGTTCCGCGCCGACATATTCAAGGCACTCGCCCACCCCATGCGCATACTGATGCTCGAGAAGCTCAAGGAGCGTCCGCGTTGCGTCTGCGAGCTGGCTGCGGAGATCGGCCTGGACAAGTCGGTAGCGTCAAAGCACCTGAGCCAGCTCAAGAGCGTCGGCTTGATAGAAGACTCGAAACGCGGAACGCTGGTCGAATACAGGCTCGTGGCCGCGTGCGTCCTTGAGACGGCCAACTGCGCTGAACAGACCATACTCATGGCCAGACGAAAACAGCTCGATGCTATCGATGGCTGATCATGTGCTTCACCCCGTATATGCTGTCGGACCTGTCTGCCGCGCGGCACCTGGCGATAGAAACGCTGTTGCTCGAGGCGGATGCTGACTTCGACCCCATACTGCTTCTGTACGTCAACGATCGGTCGGTCATCGTGGGCAGGAACCAGAATCCATGGCGCGAAGTGGCTTCCGGTTGCACGGCGCCAGTGTTCCGCCGCATCTCCGGCGGCGGCACGGTTTTCCATGATGCCGGCAACCTGAACTGGTCACTGATTGTGCCACGCACCGCTCACGATCACGATGCCGAACTCGCGATGATGGCCGAAGCAATTTCCAGCTGCGGCGTGCCGGTAGTGCCCGGGGAGCGTGGCGGCCTGTACTGCGCCGCTTCCACCGGCCATGCCGGCTCAAAGGTATCTGGCACGGCCCGCCGCATCGGATCGAAACTGGTTCTGCACCACGGAACGCTGCTTGTATCGATGAATTTGGCCGACATGGATGCCTGCCTTGGAGGCGCAAGCGGCATCGATGACAACGCGGTTGCCTCGGTGCCTGCGCGTGTCATCAACCTGGCCGACATACAGCCCGGCGTTTCAATCGATTCGGTGGTCGGCGATATATGCCGGCACGTGGCTGGCGCGCGGCCGCTTTCGTTTCCCGCGGCGATGATACCGCAACAGCTGCTGGAGACCGAAATGCAGAGGCTGGAATCGTACGACTGGGTCTACGGGTCAACGCCGCCATTCTCGCATACGGTGCGGACTGAGCGCCATACGGCACGAATCGCTGTAGGCGCGGGCCTCGTGCAGAGTATCGACGTCGTCCCGGAGGCGACCGCCGCGGCAGTGCTTGCCGGGGCTCGCTACTCGGCCGGGCTGGTGGATACGTTGCTGCGAATCCTGTCGGCCATTGAGAGTGGGACAAACGAAGAGTAATCGGTATACTGCAACAAGCGCCGTTCACGTCGCCACAATCAGGCCTGGAACGGTTATGCATCTTACTGAAGGAGCCATGACGATGGATGAGCGCACTTTTGATATGGTTATTCTTGGAGCAGGACCGGGCGGTTATGTCGCGGCCATCAGGGCGTCCCAGTTGGGACTGAGCGTGGCCATCGTTGAGAAGGATCTGCCTGGAGGCGTCTGCCTGAATATCGGTTGCATTCCGTCAAAAGCGCTGATCCATCAGGCCAGTGTATTCCATGACGGGACCGCCCTCCTCAAGAAAACCGGCGCCACGTTCGACTTGTCCGGCTTTGACTACGACAAGGTATGGAAGGCATCGCGACTTGCCGCTGACCGCCTCTCCAAAGGGGTGCAATACCTCCTCAAGAAGAACAAGGTTGAATACATGCACGGCACCGGCACGCTACTCGATCCCAGAACCATAGTCGTCGATACCGGAACCTCCACCGAGACGCTCCATGGGCGAGCCATAGTCATCGCGACAGGATCGCGTCCGCGCTCGATACCCGGCTTTGCCGTCGACGAAACGTCGATTCTATCCTCGACGGGACTGTTGATGTCCAATCACCTGCCAAAGTCGATTGTGATACTGGGAGCCGGAGCCATAGGCATGGAATTCGCCTTTGTGCTCTCATCCTTCGGGGTCGCTGTTACCGTCGTCGAGCTCCTGTCCCAGGTGCTGCCACTCGAAGATGAAGAGACAGCCAAGGTCGTCGAGAAATCGTTCGGCTCGCGTGGAGTCACCATCCATACCGCGGCCAAGGCGGAGAAAGTCGAGAAAACTAAGTCGGGCTGCGCCGTTCATGTCCAGCTCAAGGATGGCACCGCCTCAGTCATCGAGGCCGAACAGGTACTGGTATCGATAGGCAGGGCTCCGAACACAGAGAACATCGGGCTCGAGACCCTCGGCGTCAAACTGAATCGCGGCTACATCGAGACTGGCGACTACTACGAGACCGCGGCGGCTGGCGTCTACGCGATCGGGGACATAACGATTCAACCCCAGCTGGCCCATGTCGCCTCAAAGGCCGGCGAGATAGTCGCCGAGCATGTGGCCCACCTGCTCAAGGGCAGCCCCGAAGCGGAAGAATCGCGCATCAACCCGAATACGATACCGAGCGCCGTGTATTGCGAGCCTGAAGTCGCCTCCTTTGGCTTGTCGGAGAAGAAGGCCAAGGAACTGGCTGTCACGCATGAGGTGGCGCGATTCCCGTACCGCGGCATCGGCAAGGCAGTGGCGACCGAGGCGCCGGATGGTCAGGTCAAGATAGTGTTTTCGCCTGAGAGCGGCGCGATACTCGGAGCGGCGATCGTCGGCATTGGCGCCACCGATACCATCCACGAGCTGTTGCTGGCCTCACGCGCCGAACTGACGCTCGATGATGTCGCCGAGATGATCCACGCCCACCCCACGTTGTCTGAAGGGATCATGGAGGCCGCCAAGGCAGGGCTCGGCAAGGCCATCCACATCTAGAGACGGGCGGGCGGCCGCGGCATCAGCGCACGGTTGTTATGACTTGCTGGCCATCAGCGCCAGACAGTCATAGACCATGCGGCCGCCCTGGTACGTGACGGAGCCGCGACGGACGATGCGCCAGACCCCATTCTGTATGGCGCCATCGGCCTCGAGCCGCTCCGGAACATTGGCCGCGCCTTCTATCATCGTCAGTAGCTCCTGGTTCTGGGTCAGCGCCAGCGTCTTGAGGCCTGGGCCCGCCACTATCGACACCGGCTCAATGATCAGGTGCGAGAGGTCACTGACCGGCTGGGTCGCCATCGCCGACTTGGCCTGTAGCCGTATCATTCTGGCGCGCGCGTCAGGCCCGACCGTCTCCTTGCTTGCGGCAATCAGGTCGAGCAGGTAGTTTCGCACGTCGTTCAGCTCGCGTATCGAGGATAGTTTCTCGATGGCGGGCGACGACTTCAGGACCTTGGCCATTACCGAGATTTCACGCAGGTAATGGTTGCGCTGGTTTGAAGGTACCAGGTACATCGCGATGATCGATATTGGAAGGCCGTCCGGCGCCCCATACTGAATGCCGGTCGGGCTCCAGCCAACGACGCACATCAGGTCTTCCTCGAAATCCACCCTGGCATGCGGGCAAGCCCAGCCCTTGCCAAGTGCGGTGTTGGTGGCCTCCTCGCGGGCCACCACATTGCCGACTACATCGGTTCCGGTTGGTATCTGCGGAAATGCCTCTATGATGTGTGCCAGAAATTGCAGAGCGTGGCTCTTGTCATTCTCTGGCAACTCGAAGAGCCGGCCTTCCTGCAGCGCGTCAAGTATGGTATCCATGGTCAGACTCCTTCAAATCGTTTGAGGAACCAGCGCTTGACCTTGTGGGTCAGCGTTGCGTACGTAAACAGGAATCCCGCGATCCACAGCCAGTACACCGGCGGAAGCGCCACGAGGCCAAGCGATGAGGCGAGCGGCGAGTATGGCAACCAGATGCCCAGGCACATGACGGCTAGCGTGGTCAGCGTCATGGGCGCTGATGCGTGGCTCTGGAAGAACGGTATCTTCCTCGTCCTGATGATGTGGACTATAAGGGTCTGGGTCAGCAACGATTCGACGAACCAGCCAGTCTGGAACAGCCGCACCAAACCTTCCCTGTGCATGACAGAGAGCGCGGGGTCTGTCGATGCGCTGACCTTGAAGAAGAACCACATCAAGGCAAACGTCGCGTAGTCGAATATCGAACTCATCGGGCCAACGAATATCATGAAGCGCTTGATGTTCGATATGTCCCATTGTACTGGCTTGGCTATCTGATCCTGATCGACGTTATCCATCGGGATGCCTGTCTGTGAAAAGTCATACAACAGGTTGTTGGTCAGGATCTGCAGCGGTTGCATCGGCAGGAACGGCAACAGGTAGCTGGCGCCAAGCACGCTGAACATGTTGCCAAAATTGGAGCTTGCGCCCATGCGGATGTACTTGATGATGTTGGCGAATATCTTGCGCCCTTCCATGATGCCTTCTTCCAGCACCAGGAGGCTCTTCTCCAGCAACACGATATCGGCCGCTTCCTTGGCCACATCGACGGCTGAATCCACCGATATGCCGACATCGGCAGCCTTCAGGGCCATCGCGTCGTTGATGCCGTCGCCCATATACCCGACGACATTGCCCTGCGATCGCAATTCCCTGACAATATCCTGCTTCTGCCCCGGAGAAAGCTTGACGAAGACATCGCATGAGCGCACCCGCTCGGAGAATTGCGCTGGTTCCAGCGCCGCCAGTTCGGCTCCGGTCATCGACCTCTTGAACTCGATGCCTACATCCCTGCACACCTTCTCGGTGACGAGGCCATTGTCGCCGGTCAGAACCTTGACTTGGACACCGGCGTTGCCCAGGAGCCGTATTGCTTCGAGCGCCGATTCCTTGGGAGGGTCCATGAACGCTATGTATCCCAGCAGCACGAGCTGGCTCTCGTCCTCGACCGTGAAGACACTCCTGGATTTGGCAAATTCCCGGTACGCTATGCCGAGGACCCTGAAGCCCTCCCGATTAAGCTTCTCTACTTCTTCAAAGAGGTCGGCCCGTATCATGTCTATAAGCGGGTATATCTCCTCGTCGATCTGGTAATGGGTGCAGCAGCTGTATATTTCCTCTACAGCGCCCTTGCATATCAGGACATTGTCGCCCTCGTATTCGACGACGACCGACATGCGGCGGCGCTGAAAATCGAACGGTAGCTCATCGACCAGCCTGCATTCGTCCACGTTCAGATCGACATGCTCTATGACCGCGCGATCGAGCAGGTTCTTGAGTCCCGTCTGGAAATAGCTATTGAGATATGCGTAGTTCAGGACCTCGTCACTCTTGTTGCCTATGATGTCCACATGGTGTTCGAGCACGACCCGGTCCTGGGTCAGGGTGCCAGTCTTGTCGGTACACAGAATATTGATGGCGCCAAGGTTCTGGATCGATGGCAGTTTCTTGACTATGACCTTCTTGCCGGCCATCGCGAGCGCGCCCTTGGCGAGGTTGACCGTCACGATCATCGGCAGCATCTCGGGGGTCAGGCCAACCGCCACCGACAGGGCAAACAGCAGGGCCTCGAGCCACTGGCCCTTGGTCAGGCCGACAATCAGGAACACCGCGCTGACGAGCACCAGCATGAACCGGATCATAAGCCAGGTGAAGGCGCGGATGCCCTTGTCAAAGCTTGTCTCGGCGCGCTTCTCGCTGAGCTTTTTTGAGACGGCGCCGAACAGTGTCCGCGTGCCGGTATTGATGACGACGGCGCGCGCTGTGCCGCTGGTCACGCTGGTGCCCATGAAGCACGCGTTGGTCAGGGCCAGAGCCGACTGGCGAGGCGCCGTATCGACCGCCGCTGTCTTCTCGACCGGCATGGACTCGCCAGTCAATGCCGATTCGCTCACAAAGAAGTCCTTGGCAAAAATCAGCCTGACATCGGCGGGCACGATTGAGCCAGCCTGCAGCACGACAACGTCGCCAGGCACAAGCTCGGCCATCTTGATCTCGGTCTCGACGCCGTCGCGCAACACATAGGAACGGGACTGAACCCGCTTGCCCAGTGCCTCGACCTCGTGGTTTGACCGCTGGTCAAGGATGAAGGACAGGCCAACGCTGAGGAGAATCATGGAGCCGACGATGACTGATGAAACCGTCTGCCCCATCAGCGCCGAGACCGTCGCGATTATCAGCAACTGCAGAACCAAGGGACTCCTGAAGCGCTCGAACAGGTCCGCGGCCAGGCTCTTGTGCATGGCTTTAGAGAATTCGTTGGGGCCAAAGGAAGACAGGCGCTTGTCCGCTTCCTTCTCATCGAGGCCCAGTGGTTTCGATTCAATTCTGGTGTACATGTCGGCGACCGGACATGTGCAGAATTCGACAAGACGCTTCTCATCGACGCTGGAAGCCGCCCGCGCGTTGACGAATGGCTTGGCTTCAGCTATGGAGGCGTTTTTGCGATGCGCTGACTTTACCCAGGGGAACAGGGGCATGACTCACCTCGTGCAATGCCGCGAACCCGCAAGCCAGAGGTGAATGGTGGGCAGAATTCAGGTGTTGCGCCTGCCTGATTCGTCACCGGCTACAAGGGTTCTGGGTTCTGGAAATGGATCTTCTGGCTCAGTACGCTGATCATCATCATTGGTGGTTATACAACTATGACTTCCGTCAGGATTATCCATGACATTCCCCCCTTTCACCGGTAATCAGAACCGCCACGCGGCTTCGTACTCAGTATGTACCACAATGCCCGGCGTTTCAAGCGGATTATCAAGGCCGCGGCTGAATTTCAGACATCAGTTCCCTGATTGCAGACGCTGAAGACGCGTATCGTCTATCCTGCCAAGCAGGCGCAGAAGGCCATCCAGTATGGTCAGCGGATGTGGCGGGCACCCAGGGATGAACAGATCAACAGGGAACATGGAAAGCGCCCCATCGTTGGCTTCCGGATGCCCGCTATATGGCCCCCCGGAAATGGCGCAAGCACCCACGACGATGACAATCTTGGGGTCCGGCACCGCGTCATAAGCCTTCCTGAGCGCCAGTTCCATGTTCCCCGTTACCGGTCCCGTGATAAGGAGGCCATCGGCATGGCGGGGCGAGGCAACAAACTGTATGCCAAAACGGCCCAGATCCCAGCCAATGGTGCCAAGCACGTTGACATCGGCCTCGCAGGCGTTGCAGCCTCCGGCACTGACCTGTCTGAGCTTCAATGAACGCCCGAACAACCGCTTCATCGAGGCGTCGAGCTCTTGAGCCAGGCTCATCGTTGTGTCCTTGTCAGAGAGTATCAGGTCTTCACGCGAGCGGACCGACAGGCGATAATCATTCTGGAAACTGATGGCATGTTCCGGGCAAGCCCGCTCGCAATCGGTACAGAAGAGGCATTTGCCCAAGTCTATGGAAAGCATGTCGCCACCGCTGATGGCACCGACTGGGCAGGTGTCGACGCATACGGTGCATCCGGCCTTGCACTTACCGGTCTGGAAGACCGGGCGACCACGAAAACGGTCAGGCAATTCAGGCGGTTTGCCCTTGGGAAATTGAATGGTCCTGTATCCTTGCCGCATACGGGCATACAATGCTTTGAACACGCTGTTCCTCCACGCCTGTTACGGTATCGATGCGGGCATACGCGCTATAGATCGTGCCCGCAATACGATAGGTTGAAACTCTTGTTGCATACCGGAAAATCGGATATCTCTTGATCGCGCATGGCGTACGCCAGGCCAAACCAGTTGTGGAACGAAGGATCGACGACCTTGTACCGCGAGAACCGGCCATTGGCGTCAGTCAAAGCGACGTGGCACAACTCTCCGCGCCAGCCTTCAACAAGGCTCACCGCAAGGCTGTCCGCTGCGAGCTGGCCTGGAACGCCTGTCACGACGGGGCTACCCGCAGGAAGACTCTGCACCTGTTCCCTTATGAAGGTGATCGATCGCTGAACTTCCATCCAGCGCACATAGGCGCGGGCAAACACATCGCCCGTGTCATAGGTAGAGACGGGAATCTGCGCCAATCGATATATGCCCGATGGCTGGTAATACCTGGCGTCGCGGGACAAACCGGAGGCACGGGCAGCCGGGCCTACCATGCCAAGCTCTTGGGCCACGGCCTTGGGAAGTTTGCCTGTTCCCTCGAACCTGGCCATAACCGACTGGGTCTCCCAGAGCAGGTCGATGGCTATGGTAGTTTCCTTCTCCGATACGGCAAGCCGACGCAACAGCTCTTTCTGGCGCGCGGCATCCATGTCAAAGCCAAGTCCTCCCGGCAGCACGATGCCGCGCCCGAAACGGTTGCCGCAGAGCAAGGCCGTCATGTTCAGGAAGTCGCCGCGTATGCGCCCGCAGAAGCTGGCCGTGGGCAGATAGCCGACATCGCCGGACAGGGCTCCTAGATCACCCACATGGTTGGCAAGGCGCTCCAGCTCAAGCATGATCGCGCTTATCACCTGCGCGGGCGCGTTCTTCTTGCGGCCTGTCAGCGATTCAACCACCTGGGTATAGGCGCTGGCATGGGCTATGGTTGAATCGCCGGCAAGGGTCTCCGCATAGTGCAGCGACCGGCTGTCCGGCCCGCCAGACAGCGCTCGCTCTATGCCACGATGCTGGTAGCCCAGCGCTATCTCCAGGTGGAACACCTGTTCACCATGGCACTGGAAGCGGAAATGCCCAGGCTCGATGATGCCCGCGTGTATCGGTCCGACGGCCACTTCGTGTACCTGTTCGCCTTCGACACGGTAGAAATCGCCCACTCCCGGAAGAATCGTTTCTGTCGCGCTGCGGCCCCACGCATCACGCCCGGTCCACGAGTGCTGGTACCGGACGGGCTTGAACCATGGATGCCCTTCCGGGACTATGCCGAACTGCTCGGCCAGCTCCCGTTCGAAGAGGTGCACCTGCTGGCACCGTGGAGTCAGCGACGGGTATGCGCCATCCGCCATCTCGGTTCGGCCGACACAGAGCCGGCTCCGCCTGTCATCGGCGAGCACCGCGTACACGGCGATCTTGTCCTCCGTGCCCTGTCCGGCGCCAAACATCGACACGACACGTTTGCCGTCGGCAACGCCGTCGACGATCACCTGCTCGAAATCATCCACCGGCATGGTAGCTATCTCATCTAGCCGGACCAGGTTGGTGCCAGGCACCTGTGTAAACTCGTTCTTTTCCAGCCTCATGGTCTGCTCCCCAAAAACCGTACCGCGTCATCAAGGAGAGCTCGGAGCGGGTCCGGAATCGAGACGCCGAGCAGCAGGACCAGCGCCATCAGGGCGACGACTGGAGCCGTGGTGTGCCAGGCATCCCGATACCGGGTAGGCGGCAGCTCCGCTGGAACGCGGCCCTGCACCACCTTGAGCACGGTCTGCCCCATGCCTATGAACACGACGAGCAGGAATACCAGGAAAAGGCCGGCGACCAGGTATTTGCCGGCAGAGAAGGCACCATTGAGTATAGAAAATTCGCTTACAAACGGGCCAAAGGGAGGCGAGCCGGTTATCGCTATGAAGCCGGCAAGAAACAGCCCGGCTGACAATGGGAGGCGCCTCATGGCTCCTTGCACCACATCGGTGCTCTTGCTGTTGTAGGAACGATGTATATTGCCTGCAGAAAGGAACAGCACGCCCTTGGTGAGGCCGTTGGTCATGATGTGCAACATGGTGCCGAACAGGGCAGGCGCCCCGATGCCAAGGCCAATCATCAGAATGCCCATATGCTCTACACTGGAATAGGCAAGCATTCTCTTGAAATCGCGCTGGCCCACCATGAACAGCCCTGCTACAGCCATAGACAGCAGTCCCATGAACAGCAGGATGCGCTGAATGAATATCGCTTCTCCGGCGGCCAGCGTTATATGGTAGACCCGAAGGAAAGCGAGGAAGGCGCAACTGGTGACGCCGCCGGCAAGTATGGCGCCGATGACCCCGGGTGCCTCCCCATAGGCATCCGGCTTCCAGGTATGCATAGGGGCAAGCCCCATCTTTGTTCCATACCCGATGAGCAGCAGTATGACAGCGGCGTGCAGCCAGGTTTTTGAGAGTCCGGGCGCCGTGACCAGGAGTTCCTCGTACTGCAGCGACGGCGCGAGTCCCGCCGCCATCGCCGAATACGCGAGGAAGAACGTGCCCAACAGGGCCAGCGCAATGCCGACCGATCCGACAAGCAGATATTTCCATGTCGCTTCGATGCTGAGCTTGGAGTGATTGAAGTAGATGAGCGGCGCGGTAGACAGCGTCGTGGCCTCGATTGCAACCCACATCAATCCAAGATGATGCGACCACGTCACGAGGCCGATGACACCCAGGAATATCAGCAGGCAGGCCACGAACACACGGTTTGACCGTTCGGCCCGATACTGCAGATATCCGACAGAATAAAATGCGCTGAACAGGTACAAAATGCTTACGACAAGCAGCACTATCACGCCTGGCGGGTCCAGCACCAGCCAGGCATTGGTAACCCGCATATCGGGGCGCTGGAGCACCAGCACCGTCAGGGCCAGATGCGCAACGCCGGCAACCGGCAATACCCATGGGCGCCACCGATTCGATGGAATGAGCGCCGCTATGCCGGCCAGTACCAGCGGGAAAAGGATCAGTATGAAGGCCACGACTCACTCCTCCCTGAGCGATACCAGGCGGCGGGTATCCATCGATGAAAAAGCCTGATTGATGTGGTTTGTAATGATGGAGACGACGAAGATACCAACGAACAGGTCCAGGAGCACGCCCATCTCCACGACCAATGGTATGGCTTCGACCAGCAACATTCCAAAGATGTATATGCCGTTTTCAAGGACCAGGTAGCCCAACACCTGCGATATCGCCTTGTACCTGGTAATCAACAGGATGAAGCCAGTGCAGATCGTCGCCAGCGATGTCGGGATGATCAGCGATTCTGCCGGGATGCCCGTCGGGGCCAGGCGCGAAGAAACAAGCAAGATGGTTCCGGTGACTATGGCGCCCAGCACAATCGACGGCACAAACCCGATGAGCGGCTCGGCCTCCCGCTTGATCTGGGCGGCGCGCAGTGATCGCGTCATCATCAAAGGAATTGCCAGTCCCTTGAGCAGTATGGCTGCGGCGGACGCGAGCACAACAGGAAGCGTAAGATCGGTATGCAGCAGCAATGGGACCAGCCCCAGCAACGCTCCCTGCGTGCCGACGATGCGTATGACCGTCTGGATGCGGCTGTTGCCCAGCGCAAAGAGATTCAAAATCATGACGATCACCAGGATCGCGTTCAGCATTTCGATAATGAGCATCGCCATCACCTCACCAACAGAATGAAGCCGGATCCGCACAACAGGAGTGCGCCAATAAGCAGGCTGGGTACATGCCGCATGCGGAGCCTGGCCATGATCGATTCTATGACGCCAACCGCCACGCTCAATCCCACCAGCTCGACGAGCAGCAGTATCCAGTTCAGCCACGCCATGCTCGTCTGGAACGGCACAGCCAGGTGCAACACCATGGAGCCAAGCTCGAACAGCTTCATCGCCGCACCGTACAGCACGAGACCAAGGAGAGGGCCGCTGTGGTCAAGCACCATCACCTCATGGATCATGGTCAGTTCGAGGTGGGTGTTGGGATCGTCAACCGGAATACGGCAACCCTCCGCCAGCATGATGATGAACAGCCCTATCGCTATGAGCACGAACGGAGCGATGAGGGATGCCGAAATGCCAGCGGCTGGTCCATGCAGCATCGCGTTGAGCGACAATGAGCCGGAATCCTTTGCCAGCACCAGCAGAGCAAAAAACAGGGCGGGCTCCGACAGCAGGGCGAATGTTACCTCTCGGGCGGCTCCCATGCCCTCGAAGGCTGAACCGGTATCCAGAGCCGCCGCTGTCGTGAAGAAGCGCGACAGGCCAAACAGGTACGCGAACAGTATCATGTCGCCCACGAATGACAGGGGCGCGTTGAATGGCCCCAGTGGCAGAAGAAGGCCCGCAGCCAGCACCGACGCCAGACTGACGATGGGACCAGCCCAGAATATCCATGTAGTCGTCGTGCTTATTACCAGGGACTTGCGCAGGAGTTTGCCTATGTCGTAATACGCCTGCAGCAGGGGCACGCCCTTCCGTCCAGCGAAGAATGCTTTGGTCTTGTTTATGACCCCCAGCATCAAGGGCGGAAAGACAAGCAGGAGCACAATATGTATCGACGTTTCGATCATGGTCTGACTCCCATCGATCCGAATATGAAGAGCAGCGCTGTTATCACGACGATGTACAGCAGATACAGGTTGAGCTTGCCCTGCTGCATGAATCGGATTCGCGGCAATTGCAGGCCAAGAAACGAGAAGACTGGCACCACAGCCTTGTCCAGGACCGTATCAGGTACCTGCGATTCGAATGCTGTCGCAGTCGGCATCGCTCCTGATATCAGCGGCGGAGCGGTGCGGGGCCGAAGCAGCACGGAAAAGAGGCCGACGATCGATTGCCCCAAGGACGAACCGGTATATTGCATACGGGCAGACGGACGGGCATAGCCGCAATCCCAGGTTGGTCCCCTTCTGACGTTCTTTCCGCGCAGCATGATCCTGGATACCAGGACCATCATCGCTATCAGCGCCACAAGCCCCACACCCGCAAGGCCTAGCCAGCGTACGGGCGCGAGCACCAGCAAAGCCTGCCCGCTCGCCGTAGCTGGCATCCACCCATATGCCGCCCGCTCGACCGCGGGAATGAACAAGGCCGGGACCAGGCCTATGGCCAGGCAGGTGATGGCGAGCGCTATCATCGGGCCGGTCATCATGACCGAGAGAGCATGCCCGCGGTGCTCTGCGTCTGGACCTGAGCGGCGCGGCGAACCCAGGAACACCGTGCCGAGCAGCTTGACGAACGTCGCCACGGCAAGGGAGCCAATCATGGCCAGGAACACCGCGGCCGTAGCCGCCACCGGAAAACCAGGGCCGCCATCCAGGCCAAGCGTGCCGAACAAGCCCAGGTAGATAAGCCACTCGCTGACGAACCCGTTCAGTGGTGGCAGCGCGCTGATGGCGACCGCCCCGACCGCGAACAGGGCAGCCAGGAGCGGCAGGCTCCGAGCCAATCCGCCCATGCGGTCTATTTCACGCGTGCCCTGGGCATGGATGATGGCTCCCGCGTTGAGGAACAACAGCGACTTGAAGAGGCCATGATTCCAGACATGCAGCAGCGCGCCACCCATGCCGAGCAGCATCCAGTCAACCCGCCCCATCGCCCGGCCGAGCAAGGCCAGCCCGATGCCCATCATGATGATGCCTATGTTCTCGATGCTGCTATATGCCAGCATCCGCTTTATGTCGTTCTGGCTGATCGCGAACGCTATGCCGGCCAGACCAGTCACCGCTCCGACTATCAGCGTGGTCGATCCCCACCATGTGGATGGCAACGGCAGCAAGGCGGTCATGCGTATGATGCCATAGACGCCCATCTTGAGCATGACACCGGACATCACCGCGGAGACATGGCTAGGGGCATTTGCGTGGGCTCCGGGCAGCCAGACATGCAGCGGCATGATCCCCGCCTTGAAGCCGAACCCGACCAGAGCCAGCACGAATATGATGCCCGCGACGGCCTGGGGCATCGCCGGGGCCAGTTCAAACTGAAATGAACCGGAAGCGCTCTTCCAGAGCGCGAACATTGCCAGGAGGCAGAGCGTGCCTACATGGGTGGCTATCAGGTACACCCATCCAGCGTTCCTCACCTCGGGGTTGTCATCCTCTGCCGTTGCCGCGAAGAACGCAGCCATCGCCATCACTTCCCAGACTATCATGAACAGGAAGCCATTGCGGGCCACCACCACCAACGCCATCGATCCCGCCAGTATGCCATAGAAGAGCCCCAGCTTCCTGCCATTGCCCGAATGTTCACCCTGTTTCCAGTATTCGAGCCCATAGATTGAGCCTAGCGCGGGGACGACAAAGATGAGCACCAGGAAGAATGCGCTCAGAGCGTCGATACCGATGGCCCCCTGCCCCTGCGGCAGGAACCACGGCAGCCGAAGGCCGCCCGCGGCGGACGCGCCGACAAGCGCCGGCACAGAACCCAGCAGACCCATTATGCTGCCCGTCAGGACCAGCACGGTGGTTGTTCTCTGGCCAAGAAGCGAGCGGGCAGGCAACATCAGGGCTGGCACGCCGCTGACACAGAGCAGGACGGCGGCGGCCACCACGAATTCCAGAGTGGTCATGTTTGTTTCCTTGAAACGTCAGAGCGAATCATAACGTGCCTATATATATCATTATTTCCTTGAATGGAATCAGCGTACCAAGGAGGAGCACCAAGGCCAGCACGATAAAAAGCACATAGTGTTGTGTCAAGCCTTGCTGAAAGCGGTGGAACCAGCGGAACCGGCCTTGCAGGCGCGTGGCCGAAGGTATGAGCCACCCATCAAGAACGCCGTCCGCCACATGGCTGTGCATCGATGCCGATACTGGAAAGGCACCATCCAGCTGCGGTTGATGGATATCCGGCCTCAGTATGGCATTGAAGAGCCGCACGATGCTCTGCGCGAATGAAGAAGCCGTGTACTGCATCCTGCTGGTCGGGCTGGCGTAGCCGCAATCCCAGGTCGGCGCTCTCCTACTGGCCCGGGACAATGATGCCAGAATGGATGCCGCGACGGCTATGAAGCCAAGGAGCAGAACAGACATAGTGAACAGCGCGCCCAGTGGGACAAGCGTTGCCAAAGGTCCCGCCGTACTGGCAACGCCTGGACTCATCACGGCGCTGGCATGATCAAGAGCCGGAAGGACCAGGCCAGGAGCCAGTCCTATTGTCAGGCACGCGCCAGCGAGAACGAGCATGGGCAGTCGCATGGTCCATGGCGATTCGACCGCCTGCGCTGCCCGCATCGTCCGGGGGTTTCCCAGAAACACGACACCGAACACCTTGATGAAGCATGCGACAGCCAGGGCACCTATCATCGCCAGGGCCGGCGCCGCAAACGCGACAGCCGCCCCGCCCGAGCCCGCGACCGTCAGGGATCGCATCAGACCCAGATATATCAAGAATTCACTTATAAAGCCGTTCAGTGGTGGCAGACCGCAAATCGCCACGGCTCCGACCAGGAACAGGGCTACGGTCCACGGCATCGCCCGTGCCAGACCTCCGAGCGCATCAATCTGTCTCGTGCCAGCGCTACGCAGTACTGAACCCGCCCCGAGAAAAAGCAACGATTTGAACAGGCTGTGATTCCAGACATGGAGGAGGGAGCCGGCCATGCCGAGGGCAAACCATACGGGATGACCAAGCGAACGGCCGAGCATCGCCACGCCCAGCCCCATGAGGATGATGCCGATGTTCTCTATGCTGTGGTAGGCAAGCAGGCGCTTGAGGTCATGCTGGCCCAGTGCGTATATGACGCCCAAAAGCCCACTGGCGACACCGAGCACAAGGATCAACACTCCCCAGAACGCCGGGCCAGCCGGCATCAGCATCAGCACGCGCATGATGCCATAGATGCCCATCTTGATCATCACACCCGAAAGCAGGGCCGATACATGACTGGGTGCGTTGGAGTGAGCGCCAGGGAGCCAGAAATGAAGCGGCATTATGCCAGCCTTCATGCCAAAGCCAAGCAGGCTCAACAAGAAGAGCAGGTTCATCACTCCAGCCGATACCGCACCCGCTGTCAGAGGCACAAACGCGAACGACCCCGTGGCCCAGCGCCAGGTTGAAAAGAGCCCAAACAACGACAATGTCCCCACATGCGTTGCAATCAGGTAGACGAAGCCGGCTTTGCGGGTTTCCCGATGTTCATTCTCGGCACTGATCAGGAAGAACGCCGACAGTGCCATGGTCTCCCAGCCGAAAAGGAAGGCCATCGCATGCCTGCTTGTCACCAGCAGTGCCATGCCGGCGACTATGAACCCCCAGAATACCTGCACCGAATGGCCGCTGCGCGGCTTCTCCCTTTGGGACCAGTAGCCAAGACCATAGACAGGCCCCAGCCCGCCTATCAGGAAGACCGGCACCAGAAAGAACGCGGAGAGGGCATCGAGTCCTATGAATGAATTCCCTACCGATGGCCAGGGAAAGGGTGCGGCGATGATGAACGCGCCAGACAGGCCGGAAAAGGCACCAAACAGGCCAATCACGGCGCCAACGCTCGTCAGCGACACCTGGACCCGCTGGCTCAGCCTTGCGAGCCTCGACATGAAGAGGCTGGGGAGACCACTGACAGCGAAAATGATAATACCGACCGTGATTGCATTCAGTGGCATCTAGTCTTCCTCGCGGCAGCCATCATGACCCAGACTTTTCCGATGCCTGGGCTGGCTGGGACACACGAGCCTCGACACCGGCAGCGATGGCAAGTATTTCCTCGGCGGTAGCCTGTCGATGCAGAGCATCCCTGAAGTCAGAATCACGCAATACCAGCCCAAGTCGCGACAACAGATGCAGGTGCATCTGCACTGTCGGGCTTATCAGGGTAAAAAGGATATTCACCGGCTGGCCGTCAACCGCCTTGAAATCAATGGCGTTTTCAAGAAAGCATAGCGTCGCCGATGGAGTGGCAATATGCAGGACGACCGGATTGCGCACATGCGGAATCGCTATGCCGCCACCTATGCCCGTCGAACCAAGCGTCTCCCGAGCCAGAAGAACGCTGTACAGAAAGTCCTTGTCCACTGCCTCAGGAAGTCTCGCCGCGTCCACAACCGATCTGAGCACGGACGCCTGATCCGAGCCACCCACGTTGTATAGGACACCTCCAACCGCAAGTGCCTGGGCTATTCCGGGCATTGCGATGGCATCATCGTCATCAATGAACATGTTTGCGTTGAATCTAATCCGGCGTGTTGTGGCCCACTCGAGCAGATCGGCCCGATTGAAACGGTATTCTTCATTGATGCGGAAATATGGAATGCTGTCCTGTCTGATCCATTGATAGATGGTATTCTCATCGGTATCTATGAGGCTGGCGACATCCTTGACCGATAACTGCATTTTCAGCTCCCGTCTGCGTACATGAATTTTTGCTAGTTTCACGAAGCTTGTTGCGACTCAATTTTAGGTACCATCAATTGTGGTGGCAACCCCTGACGCTACCGCCCGTCATATAGTCAGTGGCATCGTAACAAGCTTCGAGGAACTACTCAGACATCACCCTCCGGATCACGCCCTCACAATCGGCGGGGCACATGAATCGTGGTACTGGATACAAAGGATGCGCCTCATGCAGGGCCCTCTCGACGATAAGCGGGATGTCCGCTTCCCGAATCTGCTCGAGCTTGTCAGGAATGCCCATGTGCTGGTTGAGGCTCCGTATGGCGGCGATGAAGACGTCCGCCTTTTCCGCTGTACTCTGCCCGGGGCTGGACACACCGGCTATGTCAGCAAGGCGCGCCAAGGGTTCATATACCGATTCACCATAGAAGTCAAGAACATAGGGCAGGATGACAGCATTGGCCAGGCCGTGGGGCACACCATACAATCCACCCAGACAGTGTGCTATGGCGTGGACATAGCCGATATAGGCCCGCGTAAAGGCGATGCCGGCATGGAACGACGCGCACAGCATGTTCGAGCGTGCCTCAAGGTTCTTGCCATCATCCCAGGCGATCTCGATGTTGGCAAATATCAATTCCACAGCCCGTTCGGCCTGTCCTGCGGTGTTCTTCGTGTTGCTCTGTCCAATATAGGCCTCTACCGCATGAGTCAACGCATCCATGCCTGTGGTCGCAGTAATATATGGCGGAAGGCTCACAGTCAGTTCCGGATCAAGCACAGCGTAATCAGGCAGCAGCTTGGGATCATTTATGGCGTATTTCTCGTGCGTTGACGGATCGGTTATCACTGCGACTACAGTTGTCTCGGAACCGGTACCCGCAGTCGTGGGCACGGCGAACAGGGTGGCTGGTCGATGCGAGACCTTGAGCAACCCGCGCATGCGCGGAATGCTCTTGCCCGGATTCGTGGCGCGCGCCGCGCAGCCCTTGGCACAGTCCATAGCGGAGCCACCACCGAATGCTATAACAGCCTCGCACCGATTATCGTTGTATAGCTGGAGAGCATCCTCAATATTCTGGATGGTCGGATTAGCCTGGGTTCCATCAAAGAGCGTGTATGAGACAGCCTGCTCGTCGAGGCTCTCAAACAGGCAATCCAGAAGGTGTGCCGCCATCAGGCCCTTGTCCGTCACCACCAAGACCTTGGTGAACCCTTTTGACTTGATGAAGGCGGCTAGCCGCTTGAGGCTACCCGCACCTTCCAGGAGTTCGGGCGGATCAAATGACAGAAAAATGGCAGCCAGACGCATCACGGCTTGATAGCTTCTGAACCACGCGGTCTGCAGTGACATCGGGCACTCCTTGGCTGTGTTGCCTGGCGCTGCATGGCCGCGCTGGCATTGCCATTACACCCTACGCCGATGACCTGGAGACGTCAAGCTGGAATCCTGTTCATGATGTCAATGCAAGCGCTTCTGCAAGTGATGAGATCAATTGTTCCTGGGTGAATGGTTTTGATATGGAACCCGAGATGCCAAAATGACCATTGAAATTTTTTATGGAATCCGCCTCGGTGGAGACGCGGCCCGACATCAGAATAATTGGAATATTGGGCCATCTGCGGTTCAGCTCAAGCGATAGCTCCAGCCCGTTTTTATCAGGGAGTATGACATCGACCAGGACGGCACTGAAGCGGTTGCTGGCCAACATCGACAGGCCATCCTCGGCGGATGCGGCGCTCATCGCCTTGTACCCGGCCCGCTCGAGCATCATCGTGGCCACTTCACGGATGCTCCATTCATCATCGATTATCAGGACTGTGTCCATATCATGAGCCTCTTTATTTAATGCTCGAGCAAGCGTGTACGATGGTTACCCATGATCCGCTCAGTTGGTTGCAGGATTTCAAAGGCTATACTATATGTCTACCTGTGCTGCCGGGCAAGTGTTTTCTACGGTAGCTCGCGGCTGGAGGCTGACGTTGCCTTGACGGCGGACCGGAGCGCCGTTATCATGCGGTGCACAATTGCCGGGGTTTTCCCCGGCTTCCGCCGGGGTTTTCCCCGGCTTCCGCCGGGGTTTTCCCCGGCTTCCGCCGGGGTGGTGGAATCGGTAGACACCAGGGACTTAAAATCCCTTACGCCGCAAGGCGTGTGCGAGTTCAAGTCTCGTCCCCGGCATCATACCATTTCCGTGCGACTCAGGAACGCCGACCGGTTATTTCATCTATTGCGGAGCGCACATCACGGCCCGGTCGCGGGCTTTCGTGACGTGGCGCCTCGTGACGGGGTGCTTCCCGGCGAGGTTCACTGGGACGAGGAGCCGGACCACGCTGCGGTGCGTCGCGACGCGGGCCTGAACCACGGCCAGCAGGGGCCGTCGCCGGACGCGATGGCTCCCTCGGTGCGGATGCGCCGCGCGGAGCCGCACCTGGCCTTGGTGCAGATGGACGGCCGCGCCCCTGTGACTGCCCACGGCCTCGCATGCGATCCTTGGATCGAGCCTCGAACATCGCGTCACGCAGATCCTCCTCGGTAGGAGCCGGATGGACTCCCGCGAAAGGATGCTGCTTGACGACCGGGATACCGGTTCCAAGAAGATGCTCCACCTGCTTGAGCAGGCGCTTTTCTTCGGTATCGCAGAAGGACACAGCCGCGCCACTGGCGCCTGCGCGCGCAGTCCGGCCTATTCGATGCACGTAGGTTTCCGGCTCGGTCGGCATGTCAAAGTTGAACACGTGGGAAATATCGTCCACATCGATGCCACGCGCGGCCAGGTCAGTTGCGACGAGAACCGGCGTCTCTCCCGCCCTGAACGCCTCCATGGTCTTGGTCCGGTTGCCCTGGCCCTTGTTGGCATGAATGACCCCGGCTGGAATACCTGCAAGGTGCAGGCTCTTGGCTATGCGGTCGGCGCCATGCTTGGTGCGAGAAAACACAACGGCCCTCGAAACCCCAAGTTCCTTGATGAGGTGGACCAGCAGGTCACGCTTGCATCCCTTTTCCACGTAATAGAGGCTCTGGGATATCAGCTCGATCGTAGGCTTTTCCGGCTCAATAGCAACGCGAACGGGGTTGTTGAGCAGGCTTCTGGCAAGTGATTCAATCTCGGTGGGCATGGTCGCAGAAAACAGCAGCGTCTGTCGTTTCGGCGGCAACAGGGCTATGATCTTGCGTACATCATGGATGAACCCCATGTCGAGCATGCGGTCCGCTTCGTCGAATACGACTATCTCCACGGCGGACAGATCGATGGCGCCATCCCCTATCAGATCGAGCAACCGACCGGGCGTGGCGACCAGCACATCGACACCGCGATCCATCGCACGGACCTGTGGCACCTTGCCGACGCCGCCATATACGCAGGCGCGCTTTATTTCGGTCTTTCGGCCATACGCGCCAAAGCTGACGTCAATCTGGATGGCTAGTTCCCGTGTCGGGGCGACGACCAAGGCCCTGGCCTTGTGTGGCTGGCGCTTGACCGGCGACAGCGTCAGCCGCTGTATCGTCGGCAGCGCGAATGCCGCCGTCTTGCCGGTGCCCGTCTGTGCGCAGCCGAGCAAGTCGCGGCCGGCTATGAGACTCGGTATGGTTTCAATCTGGATAGGGGTTGGTGATTCGTAGCCTTCGTGGCGCAATGCCTCGAGGCACGCGGGCATGAGGCCGAGCGATTCGAACGAAGTGGTTTGCATGAAAATCCTTGGTGCGAGAAGGAAGGTTAGGCCTGCCGGGCACTTGGGTATGTGTCCGGGGCCGTTCCGCGTACATTCCATCAAGGCGCCGCGGATATTCTCGTCTGGATGAATATAGCAGAATATTCCGCGAAAGAATAGTATGCGGCCCTTACTTGACAGTCATATTGAAGACACCATCCCAGTCATCTGGTGGCGGATTGCGTTCGAACACTTCGACCCGCCTGAGGAAGACCGCGCTTGCTTCATCGTCATACGTATCGCGCACCCCACTGAACAGCTTCCGGGCGGCCTCCCAGCGCATGGCGCGATACGCCTTGAGGCCAGCCTCGAATCCATCCTTGACATGACGGACACGTACAGGCGCATCCTCCTTCTGCTGCAGCAGCTCGAAGATGCGCACCGGCACGCGCTTGCCCTTTACCGTCATCAGGTCAATTTCCCGGCACAGGAACATATCCTTGACCTGCTCGTAGACAGCCTCGGTTATAAGCGACTTGGTACCATAGGTCTTGTTTGCGCCTTCAAGCCTGGCGGCGAGATTGACCGTATCGCCTATGCTGGTAAAGTCCATCCGGTCGCGAGCGCCCACGGAGCCGAACACGACGGGCCCTGAATTGATGCCGATGCCAATGGATATGATGGCACCGGATTCGCTCCGGGCTTTCGCTTGTGCTTCAGCCATCGCCTTGCGGATGTCCATGCCCGCCCGGCACGCCCGTATCTCCTTGTCTGGACCATCGAACGAGGCCATGATCTCGTCACCCACAAACTTGTCAACGTCACCACCGTTGGCGATAATGGCAGAGGTCTGCAGATCTAAATAGTGGTTAAGCATAGACACGACATTTTCAGGCGACAGGCCTTCGCAAATGGTCGTAAAGCCACGGATATCAGTGAACAGGAATGCCAGTTCACGGAGCTCCGTCATAGGGGCATTGCGTGCGGAATGCTTGAGCGTCGAGGCCGAGATATAGGGAACCACACCTCGTATGACCGTGGCCATGTTTCCTATTTCCACCGACAGGCGCTTGATCTCGTCCTTTGTCGTAACGCGATCGGTATACTGCAGATTGTCGGAGGTGATGCGCTCGTCACCCTTGACCATCGATGCCAGTCGCGCCGCCAGTGAGTTTACGCTCATGCTCAGGAACAGGATAGGAAAGACTATGCCGCGACCAAACAGGAACGTGGCAAAGACCGAAGCATACACGAACAGCAAGGCTATGATCGTCGCCTTTACCTTGGTCAGATAGTAAGGGCCATATATTGTCTGTCTGTCATAGACCACTGAAGTGAAGCCCAGATTGACACCTGACAATAGCACAGGCGCCCTGAACTCTATGGTCTTGGCACCCATTATCATCGATTCGCTTAGCTTGACCGCAGCCGCCTGGGTCGGATCGAGCAGCTCTCCGATCCTGGTCGGGTCAGTCGATGACCGAATTGCATAGCTACCCGTCTTGGGGTCTCGCCGGTAGCTCGAGACGCTGGAGAACGGGAACGACGAGTTCTCATTCTTCTTTGATTCTATCGCCAGGTATTCGTCAAGTGCTATCCTGTCACCTATACTTGTCTTGACAATGCTGGCGGTCCTGTCTGCAAGTGCCCTGCCATTGTCCATGATCGCGCGTAGCAAGGTCGTGCCAAAATCCTGGAGCAGGGATGTCGCGAGCACTATGACCACAAGCAGGATCAGGCCGGTGAAGGCCATGGTCATACGTCCCTGGATACCACGCGCCCGCCCAAGGCCCTTGGGTTCGGTCTCTTCTGTGGTACGACGGAACTCGGCATATTCACGAAAGCCGGCGTCGCGTTCGCTCAGAACCTTGATCAGCTTCATTAGGGAATGCGCGTTCCAGACTAGTGATACGAGCCCCGTCAGCCACGTCCACCAGGGAATGGCCGCAAAGTAACCAGGACGTGTCGCATAGGTCATTGCATGCGCCGATATGATCAGCAGTACCGCCGCTGAAGAGACAACGTGCATTACCATCGACAGTGGACGTTCCGGATCGGCTACGATACCCAGCGAGTCGACGAAGAACCAGGACGCCAGTTTCCAGAGGACTAACAGCGCGACAAGCACTCCGGCAACCACGGATGGCAGACCGGCTCCCAGCGCGGTAGGCACGGTCGGACCGACCCGCGCCAGAATTGGCACGACGAGCCAGAGCATGACCAGAGCGGTCCATGCCCACTCTGGAACAAAGGATTGAAGACGGCGCTGGTCCAGGTGCTGGGGCATGGTACGACCTCCGGTGATGCGGTTCAGTATTGATCGAGTAGCTTCTGCTTGGCCCTTGCCTTGTCCAGGTACGCGGCGGCATCTTCGTATGAGGCATCAACGGCTATCACCGACTCAAAGGCTGTCGCGGCATCGTCGAAGCGCTCATCTCTATAGGCCTTGATGCCTATGGCATAGAGATTGGCCATCGATTCAGCCATCTTCTTGCGCCTGAGTTCAAGCGCCTGGCGCTTGGAAGCGTCGACTGGGCCAGATGCCAGTGACGACAACAGACGCTGGGCATGAACCAGATCATCCTTTGCAATGTACGTGTCGAGATTCTTGAGCCCGTCATTGAACGTGGCGCCACGGTCGGAGGCAGCCACCGAGGCGGCTATGCGCTTCTCCAACGCGATGGCCTCACTGCCCCGTCGCACAGCCAGCGCCGACTTGACTCTGGCATCCGCCTTGGGCCACTCCTTGCGCTTCTCGTGGTAGCGTGCCCACGATAGATACAGGCGGTACTCGGCGCTCTGGACTGGGCCCGTAAAGCTGCCACCGCTGATTCGATCGAGTTCCTTTGCGGCCAGAAGCTGCGTCCGCGCATCGTCAAATTCCGAGTTTTTGACCAGTGCATCGATCCCATCCACTCGGTGCCCCACTATGGTTGCCACTTCGGACTTGAGCTCACGATAGAGCTGGGCGCCTTCCAGGTCACCTGGATCCACTGTGTTGATCTTGAGCGCGATCCTGAACGCATCGATCGAGGACTTCTCGCGCGTCGCAACCTTGGCATCCTTGGACACGGCTGCCATAGTCGCCCTGATCTCGGCTATTCTGCCGGCAATGAATGATGTACGCAACCCCGCGGTCGCCTTGACCAGCCTGATGGTCGATTCATCCTGCGGATAAATAGTAGTCGCCCTGCGGACAGCGAGCAGCAGCGCGTACTCATCGTCAACGCTTCTCGATGGCTTCTTGAGCAGGGCATCGGCGTCCTTGACCGCCGCGGAGAATCGGCCAGCGCGGTAGTCCTCCACCAGCGCCAGGTAGCGTGCCGCTTCGGTATTTGACGGATCATAGCGCAAGGCAACCTCGAAGTACCGCTGCACCTTGCCGGAAGCGGAAAGATCACCGGCGCCAACAAGGTCTGTTCGATAGGCGTCGATGCCGGCGGAAGTCACCGCCCTTGACTGATACTGGCCGTCCACATCGAACGCCAGCACAAACGGGTCGCCTATCGACGCGCACGATGACAGCAAGAGGGCAACTCCTGCATATACAAGACTCACTCTTCTCATGTCATTCTCCGAAACACTTGTTGATGTACCTGTATAGTATCCAGAAATCAACCAAGAATCCATGACTATCGTGCATATGACTGGGCAGCCGCGTATGGATAAAAAAATAGCCAGAACCGTGATGGCCCTGGCTTGATACTGGACTGGAATCGGCCTATTTCTTGAACTTGACCTTGCCCTCGGCAAGAGCCATCTTGTACGCCGCCTGGAGTTCCAGGGCGTAGTGCGGGAAGTCAGAGTACGTGGCTCCGGTCACCGCGTCGGCGACGGCGTATACAACATCATCGGCCGCGGTATAGTCCGCTGTCTTCGCGGCGGCGTCGACTGCCTTGTCTTCCTTCAAGGAAAGCTTGGCCTTCCTCATCGTGAAGGTGGTGTAATCGGCGGTCGGGTTGGCCATGAAAAACGCGATCGTGGCCTTGTTGTTGTATCGATAGCCGATGCTCGACGCGTTGAGTTCCATGTAGGTGGCACGGGGATCGGCCTTGTTCATGTTGCCGTAATGGACGGTCTGGGAAGCAGGCTTGCCTACCGTAACCTTGAGTCCATCGATGGTAACGTTGACGAGGGTATCTTCACGGGCGGCCTTGGCGTAGGCGGCGGCGCGGATCGGGTTGCCCATCAGTCCGCGGAAGTCGCGCTCGTAGTGACCATTCGGGCGAGTGAAGCCGGTCTTTCCAGGGGTAAACTGCGACCAGGTCTCGAGTCCATCCTTCTGGTTGAAGATATAGAACATGTAGCCCTTGATAGCGGGATCGGCCACGCCTGTATTGGCCAGAGGATCTGGCACGCGGACGATGGCGCCGTCGACAATGGCCTTGCCATCGGCTGAATTGGACTCTGCCCAGCCATCCGGTCCCTGCCACTCAGCCATGCTGGCGCTGGTGACCTTGGTGCCCTTTACGGTGACGGTGGCTTCACCGATGTAACCACCCTGATGCGCTACAAAATAGACGGTCGCGGTCTGTGCAAAGGCCGCGGAAGCGCAGAGTAGCGCCAAGACCACTACTGAAATCTTCTTCATGTAATTCCTCCTGTGACACTGAGGCTAAGAATCCGCCTCACGTCTGGTTCTGAATATATAGAACCATGAATATCTATATCCTTGGTTCTATAGCATATTACTCATGTATTAGAGGTTGTTGTCAAGTGGAAGTTGAGCATTTCACAGAGGTTCCCGGGCTTGGCTCAGCGCATCAGTCTGGAGATCGCTCGTAGCGGATGCGCATTCAGAATTTCCAGCATGGCCTCCGCCTGCCTGAAGCTGAACCTGCCCTTCCCGAGCAATACCAGAGCCCGAACCGGCATTTCCAGAATGGCCATAGGCAACGCGCTGTCCTCGATGCGCCGGGAACGCTTCGATTCATGCGCGAGCATCAGCTCCAGCAGGTGAACCACCAGCCTGCCAAGTAGCCTTGAACGCAGGGCCAGGATTGGCATATCAAGATCGAACTCCGAACCATCCGCCTTCGACACCGAGGGTCGCCCCATCAACGCTTCGAACGCCGCATCTGAAACCGTATCGGCACCTGCGACAGCGACACGGTAATACACCGCCAGCTGGCTCTGTAAGCCAGGATCGATAATCGGCTCAAACGCGGATTGGACATCGATAGGTGCCGCAAGCCGGATATCGCTCGATGAAGAGCCGATCCTGATGTCGTAAATTCCTGGCTCGACCTGCCAGGCGCCGCTCCTGACATCGAAGAAGGCAAAACTGCGCGCGTCGAGCCTGAACGAAACAAGAACCGATTTGCCGGGCTCCATGTTGACTTTCTCGAAACCCTTGAGCTCCTGTTCGGGTCGATACACCGTGCTGGCCCTGGCGTGGACATACAGCTGCACGACCTCGCTACCGGCGCGCGCGCCTGCATTGCGTATCGAGCACTGCACCGACAGCGTATCGCCTGCATCCATGTGATCCGCGGAGAGCCGCAGGTGATCATATTCGAAACTGGTATACGACAGCCCGTGCCCGAATGGAAACAAGACCGGAACATGGGCAGAGTCGTAGTATCGATAGCCCACATAGAGGCCCTCACGATACTCGACTGTCTGGGCAGAGCCAGGGAAATAGTGGTATGCGGGGGTATCATCAAGCCGGAGCGGAAAAGTTTCCGCCAGCTTGCCGGAAGGCGTCACGTCCCCGAACAGAAGCCGCGCAATCGCTGCACCGCCCGCCTGGCCGCCAAGGTAGCTTTCGAGCACCGCGTCGACATCATCTATCCACGGCATTTCAAGCGGCCCGCCATTGCTCAGCACCACGGCAATCCGGCGGCCAGCATGCCGTGTCGCGGCTGCGAGCCGCGACAGGAGATGCTCCTGGTTCGTTGGCAGCCGCAAGTCGACACGATCAAACCCTTCAGACTCGCGAGCTGCAGGCAGGCCGGCAAAGAACAATACGACATCGCTTGCGGCCGCAATACGGAGGGCTTCACTTTCGAGCACGGCATCAATGTCAGTCCGCTCCGGATCAAAGCCCGGCGCAAACCGTGACTCCGCGCGTTCTGCAATATGCTCGTATGCCGCATCGAGCCTGGTGGGATGCACCAGGGAGCTGCCAGCTCCCTGGTACCGGGGCTCCCTGGCAAAGGCACCGATGATTGCGACGCTCAGTTCGCGTGACAGAGGCAGCGTGTCTGCGTCATTCTTGAGCAAGACACTCGATTGCTCGGCGGCCCATTGCGCGATCATGTGGTGGGTATCCGGGTCGTAATGCCAGTCGGCCACGAGCGCGGCCCGAGCCTTGTCGACAAGCTGGATGTAGCGGGCAATAGTTCGATCGATGACTGACTCATCCAGTCGGCCAGAAGCAACTGCGTCACGTATCACCGCATCCCAGGCGCCTTCATTGCCTGGCATCTCCAGGTCCAGGCCAGCCTCGAGACCCAGCACCCTGTCGTTTGTGGCTCCCCAATCGCTTATGACAGCGCCTTCAAAACCCCATTCACTTCGCAGCACGGTGTCGAGCAGCCAGGCATTATCGCTGGTATGGATGCCATTCAATTTATTGTAGGAGCACATGACTGTCCAAGGGTGAGCCTGCCGTACGGCTATCTCGAAGCCTGCCAGATATATCTCCATCAGCGTACGTGTGTCGACGACAGCGTCGACGACCATGCGGAACGATTCCTGATTGTTTACTGCGAAGTGTTTAAGGCTTGTGCCAATGCCCTGGCTCTGCACACCATCGATGAAACTCGCCGCCATGGTGCCGGCTAGATAGGGGTCTTCTGAATAATATTCGAAGTTGCGGCCGCAGAGCGGGCTTCGCTTGATATTGATGCCGGGGCCAAGCAGCACGGAAACATGCTCGGCGCGACACTCCCGGGCCAGAGCCACACCAACGTGGTGCAGCACGGTCCTGTCCCAGGAGCTGGCGAGCGTGACGGCCGAAGGAAAGCATGTTGCCGGCACGCTGTCACCCAAACCAAGCTGATCCGCCGGCCCTGTCTGTTTCCGAAGCCCATGCGGACCATCGGCAACCATGATGCCGGCAATGCCAAGGCGCGGTATCGGTCGAAGGTGCCAATAATCGAGTCCGCTCAGCGACGAAATTTTCTCGTCAAGGCTCAATGCCGTGATCTTTTGCCTGATCGAGTCATCCACTGCCTGCCGCCTTTCAGCAAGAACAATCGTGCATACAAAAAACCCCGACCTCAAGGGCCGGGGTTCCATAGTTGCGGCGTAGAGGACTTGACTTGCGCTCCTCGACATCCTGTCTCGGATCAAGTCCGCTTCGAGGTTTAAATAAATACAGCGGCCGCCGGTTGAAGGGCAGCCGCTGTCTTGGGTTGCGGCGAAGAGGACTTGAACCTCCATGCCTTTCGGCACCAGCACCTCAAGCTGGCGTGTCTGCCAATTCCACCATCGCCGCGGGCAGATCGACGAGCCACGCAAGCGTCGCTCGACCGGACGTTTATACACGAAATAAATTAACGGTGTCAAGCGCACGCTGACGGTGGCGGATCGGTTGAAAAAAGCACATCCATGAATGCTGTAGCATCAGCGACCGCCAGCAATCGGGATCTGATATCGTCGTCGCTCAGCACGCGGGCCAGCCGTGAGAGAAGCCGCAGGTGCAGGGCGGCCGAGTCCTTGGGGCCGACTATCAGGAAGACAAGCCTGGCCGCCGTGCCATCGGGAGCGCCAAAGTCGATTGGCTGCGCAAGCCGGATTGCCGCCATGCGCGTTTCAGCTACCGCGTCGGTCTGCGCGTGCGGTATGGCACATTCACTGCCTATACCCGTTGGAGCCAAGGCCTCGCGCTCAAGCACCGCCCGCAACAGCCCGGCGCCATCGTGGGTAATGCCTGACTCTGCCATCATATCGACGAGGGCGGAAAGCGCGGCATCCTTGCTGATAGCGGCGACATCGACCGCGACACAGCCAGCATCAAGCACGGATCGAAGGCTCGGCATGATCAGGCCTCCTCGCTTGGTCGGGCCGGACCGGCGAACCAGTCGACTGGTACGGTGAACATGATGCCCGCACCTGGCTTTGACAGCCCGCCAACCACCTCGTCGATCAATGGCTTGAGCCGTTCAAGCGTGGCATCATCGTGCAGAACGGAAAGGATGGTCTTGTTACGCGGTTTGTTGCCCTGCATAAAGTCCTTGAAGTCCGCAAAAAGCGGCACTTCGTACGCCAGGAATCTCCCCATGCCCTCTGAATCGAGTATGGTCGCACCCGCTACCCCGGCTTCGACATAGGCTTCCAGCACGCCTTCCAGGTATTCTTCATTATTGAGCACGAATACGAGCAACTTCACAGGCCGCCTCCATCATGACAGTATCAGCAAGCAGGATACCAGATGGAACCGTTTTCAGGTATCACAAACCAGCCTCAATGAATCAATATGCGCTCGATTTTGGTGCAATGTCCCGCATCATCGATGTCGAACAGCGCTCCGGACACGACCGAGTCGCCTTCAGCGACTTCCATTTTTATAGGCATCTGGCTCAGATTTCGCCTCAGACATCCATCGATCTTGACGCCGATCACCGAGTCAACGGGACCGGACATGCCAAGATCGCCAATGTACCCGGTGCCACGCGGCAGGATGCGCTCATCTGCGGTCTGGACGTGGGTATGCGTCCCCGCGAATGCCGCGACGCGTCCGTCCAGGTAAAGCGACAGGGCTTCCTTCTCCGCGAATGACTCAGCGTGGAAATCGACTATCACAATCGCGCCAGGCTCAAGGTCCGCCAGCAGCGCATCGGCACAGGTAAACGGAGAATCGATAGGGCTCATACCCTCGCGTCCCTGCAGGTTGATGACGACCAGGCGCCTGCCATCGATCAAGAGCTCCGCTATGCCATGTCCCGGCGCCCGCGCCGGATAGTTTGCCGGCCTCAATATGCGGCTGTCACTCTGAAGCAACTCCGTCGACCCCTTCTTCTCCCAGATATGGTTGCCGCTTGTTATGATGTGAACTCCAGCGGAAAAGAGCGAATCCGCTGTTTCCCTGGTCAAGCCGAAGCCACCCGCAGCGTTCTCGCCATTGGCCACAACCAGGGCCGCACCGCTGGCATGGGCAAGCCCCGGCAGACGCGTTCGCAGCGCGGACAGGCCTGCGTCTCCAATGACGTCGCCCAGCATCAGTATCCTGTAAGCCATCGCTATACATCTTTCCGCGGCACAAGCCGCCAATTCTCAAAAAGCGGGGCCGCCCCGAAGGACGGCCCGAATCGTTCCGCGTACTCTCAAGAGCGAAGCTATGTCAGCGAGCGTACTCTACGATGCGCGTTTCACGGATGATCGTAACCTTGATGCGACCAGGATAGCGCATGTCGGTCTCTATCTTCTTGGCTATGGACTTGCACAGCTCCTTGGCATCCTCGTCAGAAACCTTCTCGTTGTTGACGATGATGCGCAACTCGCGGCCTGCCTGTATGGCATAAGCCTTGTCGACGCCAGAGAAACTCTCGGCGATGTTCTCCAGGTTCTCGAGGCGCTTTACATAGTTGTCAAGCGTCTCTCGCCTGGCGCCAGGTCTGGCCGCCGAAATAGCATCCGCTATCTGGCACAGGACGCTCTCAAGGCATATGGGCTCGACGTCGGCGTGGTGCGAACCGATAGCGTTGACGACGCGTGGATCCTCACCAAGTTTTCGGGCCAGCTCCATGCCAACCTCGGCATGGTTCTGATCAGAGTCTGTCTCGATGCCCTTGCCGATATCGTGGAGCAGAGCGCCGCGCTTGGCGAGGTCGCGATTGGCGCCAATTTCCGCTGCGAGCATGCCGGCTATGACCGCCACTTCCTTGGAATGCGACAGCACGTTCTGACCATAGCTTGTCCTGAAGTGCAGGCGACCAAGGGCGCGTATCAATTCCGGATTCATGTTGTGCAGGCCAAGATCAAAGACGACCTTCTCGCCTTCTTCGAAAATCTTCTGCGATATTTCGCGGCTGACCTTCTGGACCACTTCCTCGATGCGTGCGGGGTGTATCCGCCCATCCTGGATAAGGCGCTCAAGTGATACTCGTGCAATCTCGCGGCGAACCGGGTCAAAGCATGAAATGACCACTGCTTCCGGCGTATCATCGATTATCACATCGACGCCGGTCAGCGTCTCGAGGGTGCGTATATTCCGTCCCTCGCGGCCTATGATGCGGCCCTTCATCTCATCGCCCGGCAGCGCGACGCTGGTCACGGTTACTTCGGCGGTGACATCGGCGGCGAGCCGCTGCATCGTGGTAACCAGGATATCCCGTGTACGCTTCTCGGCACCAGTCTGTGCTTCCTGCTCGATCTTGTTCAGCAAGACCTGCGCGTCATGGCGAGCCTCGTTTTCGAGGCCCTGTATTATGAGGCGTTTGGCTTCTTCAGGGCTCAGACCCGATATTCGTTCGAGTTCCTTGCGGTAGCGCTCTTCCTGACCGGACAGGAAATCCTCTTTCTCGGAAATAACCTTGGTGCGTTCATCCAAGGCTTCTTCCTGCTTCTCGAGGGTCTCTACCTTCTTGTCTAGGTTTTCTTCTTTCTGGACGAGCCTGCGCTCGTATCGCTGGATCTCTGCTCTTCGTTCGCGGGTATCCCGCTCTTGCTGGTTTCTCTCCCTGATGAGCTGATCTTTGGCCTCAAGCAGTATTTCCCGCTTCTGCGCCTCAGCCTGTTTTACCGCTTCTTGCGTTATACGCGCCGCTTTTTGCTCGGCGGCCGTAAGTTGAAATCTGGCATAAAGCCAGCGGATCATCCATCCCAGGAAAAGCCCGGCAAGAGGAAGGGCTACATACAGTATAGCCATCGTGTCCTCCTGCTTTCTTGTATAGACGGTTCATTATAGTGAATGGTGGCCCTTTGTCAAGAAAACATGAAATTTTGGTATTTTCGCTGCCCGCTTATCGCCGTTGACGGCTGACATTGGGCGTATTATAGTCGCTCTGTGCTCATTCCGCCCTGTCCTGGAGCGGATGACAGGTTCGCTTCTGCGAACCGATTTCTGCCGGTTTTTTCAAGCCGGTGCGACGGAGACCGTGCCATGTCAAAGAAGATCTATGTCGGGAACATGAACTATGCCACGACGGAGGACTCTCTCCGGGAGCTGTTCGGTCAATTTGGCACGGTTGATTCTGTGGCCGTCATCATGGACAGGGCTACGGGACGCGCAAAAGGCTTTGGCTTCGTTGAAATGTCATCCGATGATGCCGCGCAGGCCGCCATCCAGAAACTCGATGGCCAGGAGTTCGAAGGACGCAAGCTTCGCGTCAATGAAGCCCAGGAGAAGCCCAGGGATTCCGCTCCCCGACACTACTGAAAATCCAGATCCGGGAACGGATCGAGTCCAAGCGCGGAGGCGACAGACACGATCCGTTCCGGCACGGGCGCCTTGAATATCGACACCTCATCGCTCCCCGGAAGCCTGATCCGTAGCTCGTATGCATGGAGCATCAGCGTGGCAGCCGGGAATCGCCTGTCAGGCCTGCCATATATCGGATCTCCCAGAATCGGGCATCCCAGGTCGCGACAATGGACGCGCAACTGGTGCGTCCGCCCGGTTTTTGGCCTGAGCGCCACCACCGCGTAGCCCGCCGCCTCTGCAAGCACCCGCCATTCGCTTATGGCTCGCTTGCCGGTGCCTTCAGGAGCCGATGCGAAACGCTTGCGATCCCGCGGGTCACGTGCCAACCATGTATCGATGCGGCCGTGTGGCTCGGCCGGGCGCCGTTGGGTTATGGCAATGTATATCTTTATGGTCGTCCGGTCGCGGAACTGCGCGGCAAGCGCTTCCTGAGCGGCGACGCTCTTTGCGGCAATGATGACACCAGATGTGTCCTTGTCCAACCTATGGACGATTCCAGCCCGCGGCGGCGCACCGTCCGTGCCGATGCGGCCAAGCAGGGCGTTGGCGAGCGTGCCGCTCCAGTTGCTGTGGGCGGGATGGACCACCATGCCCTGGGCCTTGTCCACAACGATAACCTGGTCATCATCATACAGCACCACCAGAGCTATGTCCTCAGGCATGGAGGCTGAGGTTCGATCCGCCTCATCGAGCAAGTGTACGACGAAGCGGTCACCCGGCTTGAGTGGCCGCGATGGCTTTGCGTCCCGGCCATTGACCATGGCCGAGACGAAACGCGCCTTGAACTGGCTACGGCTCAAGAGGCCCATGTCATCCGCCACATACCGGTCGAGCCGCGCCGCTCCGGATTCCCCGACTATACCTTCCAACTGAGCCATAGGCTGATCTCCTCGGTTTTCCGCTTTACCCCACCGGCATCGCACTCTATACTTGGCCTTTGCAGTATAGCCTGACACGATGGAACAAGGGGAGCGGCGCACACATGTGGAAACAGTATGACCTTCCCAAGAGCGAAGGCACCAGAATACACCGCGCAGGCAAGACAGTCCTGTATGTCGCCGTCGAGGTGGCGGGTGAAGGTGAGGTGCTCGCGGCATTGGTCTCGTATGCCAACGCATCGATTGCGACGACGCGCCGGAAGACCAAGGATGTTCTGGCTGTGCCACCGCTCGACGATCCCGCGTGGTCGCGCTACTACATGGGCGCGTCATCGACTTATGACATAGTTCCGGGGTATCCCGATATACCCGTTTGCATCAAGCTCAGGGAGCCGTTCTTCTTGCCGCCGTCCGCCGATCTGCGAGGCTGGATATTCTCGCATGTCGAGGCTCGCATTGTCGTGGGTGGTTCAACCGTCGCGTCGTATCCACTGACGCGGCCATTCAAGACGCTGTATGGAATCCCCGAGGCGGGCATAATCTGCAGACACGATGAGGCGGATTTTCTGGCTTCGAACGAGCCGGTCATCGATACGCTGAATGAGGATCCGGGACTCGTCGCTCACCCGGTCAGGCTCAGAAATACATCTTCCGAACCGGTTCTTGTCGACGAGCTGTGCATCTATGGCGAGCAACTGTCAATCCTGGGTGATGGGTCAAGGATGCAGAGCGAGCGGCTCTTGTTCATATTCAGTGGATCGGGCGTCAGGATGAGTCTTGAGGGACAGACCGAGCTACCCGCGGGCTGGACACAGATTGCCAAACCCCGTGTTTCAGGAGAGGAGCGCTTTATCGTACGTTCCATCGAGCTCTTCAGAGCCATGACAAGGATGTAGTAATGGACGCAACGACAGTGGTGGCGGATACATCGAACGCCGTACAAGCCACACCTCATACGCTTAAACTGCTCGATATGGACGAAATCTTTGGCAAGATATTCAACCTGGAGTCCGCGACCAAGGCTATCCGGATAGCGCTGATGGTCCTTATCGGCCTGATCGTTGTCGGCATCATTGTCACACTCATCAAGAAGCTGTCGGGCAAACGGATGGATTCCAGGACGGGTGGATTCATTGTAAAGACAGTACAATACGCAGGATTCGCACTGATACTGATCAACGCCTTCAAAATCGCAAACATCGATCTGTCAGCCTTGCTCGGTGCTGCCGGCATCGCCGGCATTGCGCTGGGTTTCGCTGCTCAGACTTCAGTATCCAATTTCATAAGCGGAATATTCCTGATGTACGAGAAGACATTCGCGGAAGGCGACATAGTTACCGTAGACGACACGACAGGCGTCGTCCATTCCATAGACGCGCTTTCGGTCAAGCTCAGGACTTTTGACAATAGATTCGTACGCATTCCCAACGAGACATTGATAAAAACCAATGTCATCAATGTGACGCGATTCCCGCTGCGCAGGTTGAACATCAAGCTGACCGTCACCTATGACACCGATATCGAGCGCGCGCGGCAAATCCTGATGGAGACAGCCGCGGCTAACCCGGGCGTTCTCCGAAAGCCGGACCCATTCTTCATGGTGCAGTCCTTTGGGGCTAATGGCATCGACCTATTCCTGGGTGTCTGGTTCGCGAACTCCGACTGGGAACAGGCCAACAATGGCATGTACCTGGAGATCAAGAAGAGCTTCGACGCGGCCGGCATCGAATTCGCGTATCCGACCATGACCATCTATCCAAAGAAATCATAGCTGGAAGGCGGGCATTTGACCCTGTGGCCCGGTTGTGAGTATGGTTCATATGGTTCATCGAAGCTTGCATCTCGGTATCTAGCGCCACCGCCCCTTGTATGGCTGGTCGTGGGCAACCGCTCCTGGCGGTGTCGAAAATCGAAAGATGCAAGCTTCGATGAACTAATAAGGAGTTGCAATGAACCATGAGAATGAGCTGGCAAAGGTCAGCCTCTTTTCAAAGCTTGAGCCCAGATTCATCAAGGGCATGGCACAGATATGCACCGAACGCGACTTTGCGGCCGGCGATGTGCTTATGAAGCAGGGAGAAGACGGCATCGGCCTGTTCATAATCCTGTCAGGCAAGGTCAAAATCGAAAAAACAGACACGTCAGGCAGGCAGGTAGAGCTCGCATCAAACGGTCCCGGCGACGTGATGGGTGAACTGGCCGTACTCGACGGCGCCAAGCGCACGGCTACGGTCACCGCGACCGAGCCGACAAAGTGCCTCGTGCTGGCATCCTGGGAGTTCACCTCGTTCATGAAAGCGCATCCAGAGGTTGCCATGCAGATATTGCCCATCGTTGTCGCCCGTTTCCGCCAGACCAACGACGCGCTGATAGGCGTCTCGGGCATCCGGGTCTGATATACTGGCTCCTGGCGCGGCCTTCCCGGTCAGGAGCTTGTCCACACGTAGCGGCACAGGACCACGTCGGGATCAAGCGCGGCGGCGCCTCCATCGACGATAATGTCAGCGGAGGCAAAGTCGCCCATGTCATCAGTGCCGGCGGCCGGCAAAGCTATGCATGTCATGCCCGCGGCGTGCGCGGCGGCGACACCGTGACGCGAGTCTTCGATGACCAGGCACGACGCTGGATCCACCTGGGCGCGCCGCGCCGTCTCCAGAAACACATCGGGTTCGGGCTTGCCTCGAGAAACTTCGGATGCCGAGACACGAAGCCGGAACAGCTCATCAAGACCCGAAGACCGCAACATCAAATCGATGACGGAGGGCGACGACCCCGAGGCGACTGCTACAACAACGCCACGCTCGACGAGCCGGCGCGCAAGCGTTACGACACCGGCAAAGGGTTTGACACGCGAAGGCGCGTAGTCCAGAAAGGCCTCATCCTTGAGCCGGACCCGCTCCGGGAGCGGCAACGCGTTGAGAAGGCTATCGGGAAACATGTGCTCCAGCACCAGCATCATCTCGATGGCACCGCGCCCCGTAAATGTGGCATTCATGGCCTCATCGTAGTCGATACCGTACTCTGCAAGAAAAGCCCGATCACTCTCGAAATACGCCGGCTCGGAATCAAGCAGCGTCCCGTCCAGATCGAACAACACCGCCGCGATATGCGGCTCAGGCCTCGGCATTGTCAGCTCCATGGGGACAAAATTCCTGATTCGCCTGCCGCCCCGCCCTGGTCGGTGGATCGTAGTACTCGACATTCCATAGGAATAAACCGTGCGCCGGAGCGGTGACGCCAGCCTTGCTCCTGTCCCGGGAGTCAAGCAATTTTTGCATGGCGGTATCATCGGCTCCCTGGGCGTCAAGTTCCACAAGCGTGCCGACTATTGACCTGACCATGCGCCACAGAAACGCGTTGGCCGCTATGTCGAATACCAGGCCATCACCCTCGGCATAGAATACGGCGTGATGCAGATAGCGGAAGTGGCTGAGACTCGGATCCTGGGCCGACGCGAACGTGCTGCAATCGAGCTCGCCATGAAGGCACGAAGCCAGCCTGTTGAGCCGCGCTATGTCCGGCCGCTTGAACAGACGCCAGGCATAGCGGTCGAGGTGTGGCATCTGGTTTGGTCCAACCCGAATATGGTACTTGTAGCGCCTGGACCGGGCGCCAAACCTGGCGTGGAAATCGGGCGGTGCGTCTTCCGCCCTGACTATCCTCACATCGCGGGGCATGAGCCGGTTGAGCGCCGGCTCGAACCGGCCAGCGGGTATACTCGCTATATCCGTCGCAAAATGCGCCACCTGCCCGACCGCGTGTACCCCCGAATCGGTCCGCCCCGCGCCGATTATAGGCACTGGATGCCCATGCATCTTCTCAAGGGCTGATTCTATTGTCTCCTGGACCGTCCTGGTGCCTGCCTGACGTTGCCAGCCGCAGAAATCGGTTCCATCGTACGATATAACAAGCTTGATGACACGATCACTCATCCTCGTCATCGCTCTCCTGCAGTTCAGCCTTCAGGCGCTCGTACAGGTCATGGGCCTTGTCAAGCAGAGGGCCTGGCTTGGCCTTGTTCTTCTTGCCAAAACCAAACATCCGCGCTATTGAGTACTTCGAGGCTGTCAGGTTCTCCCTGCGCTTCTGTACGTTGTCCGTGGGGCCATACTTGAGTTCGAGCATTGCCGCCATGTACAGCACGCCCTCGTGGCCATAGTTCTTGTCGGTATCAGGACCCAGATTGCGCTGGATCGAATATGGCTCCTTGCCGCTCTGCTCCAGTTCAAGCGCGAGCCGGTACCAGTACCGGGCCTTGTGGTAGAATATGCCGGCCACATAGTCCCAGTTCTCGTTCGAGGAGCCGGCGTGCAGGGCGTTACATAGCCATGCCGCGCGTATCGAGGCAATCGCGCACTTGATGGTAGGGGAAAATTCCTTGGAAAATCCATCATAGCAGAGCATCACCAGGTAGTAGCTCGCTGCACCCGCCATGACACCGCGTGGTGACTGATAGTCGAGCGGCGAAAAGATCTTCTGCACCTGGTCAATCCGCGCCTCTATCGAGTCGCGCAGGACCGATTCGAACTTGGTCCCGGCGGACATGAAATCCGACCTGAAGGCCGCATAGAAGCACGACGGGCAGACATCGATCTCATATATGAGCGGATGCACATCGCCAAAACTATGCAGCGGCTTGTACGTCCGGTGCAGTTCATCGGTCAGATCGGACGCGTTGACGCGCCCCGAAAACAGCTCTTCCCGGTGAAAGCTGGCATCACAGATCGGACACCTGATCGGTTCCTTGACATAGAATGTTACCTTGCGGTCCTTGTCTGGCTTCGCGGCGGTCTGAATCTTCTGCATCTATGCCTCCAGCACTACCATCGCGATGGCGTTGTCGCTTTCATGGGTCAACGACAGATGGATAGTAGAACATCCAAGCGCCTTGAACTTCTCCAGAGCCGTACCATACAGATGCATGTCCGGTTTTCCGTTGTGATTATTGAGTATGCGTATGTCGGCAAGCCGGATGCCGCGCAATCCGGTGCCTATGGCCTTGCCAAAGGCCTCCTTCGCGGCAAAACGGGCGGCCAGCGACAGGGCCGCCCCGTGCCCACGCGACAGTGCCGACGACAGCTCGTCGGGATGAAAGAAGCGCTCGGGCAACCCGGCGACCGAGAGCCAGTGCGCTATCCTCTTGACGTGAACCACGTCGACTCCGATGCCGAGTATCATGGCAACACCAGTGGTCGCGACGCGGCGGACGCCCGCTCGACGGTAACGGTGATGGTCATAGGCGACCATGACTGCACGTCGAATCCCTCTGGAAATCTTGGCACAACCGCGACCGTGTAGACACCGGGCCGTTCAATGTTCGACAAGTCTGCCTCGAGCACGCCCGCCTGCGGAGTAAACGCCTCGAGCTCCGCGCTAGACGAGGCCACGCTGGCAGATCCCGTCGGCGGAGGCGTCTTGACCGCCAGGGTATCCCGCAATCCTGCAAACGCTATTTCAAGTTCCTGATATGACCGGAACACCAGGGCCTTCTTGACCTCGGCGCTGAATTCGAAGTTGTCGGCGGTAAGGAAGGTAACCAACGGATCCTTGGCCGCAAGCCGCACCTTGACGGTAAAGCCCTCCGATCGGCCCGTCAGCTCGATTGGCTCCGTCACCGCGTCGGTCAGCTTGTCCATGACGCTGGCCGGGCCCGCGGCCTCCAACTGGGCGGGCACCAGCCTGAAGCCCGCGAGTTCGTAGCCAGGCTCAAGGTATCCGCGAAAGGTTGGCACTACCTGGATCTGCTTGATGACGCGCGGCTCAATGGATATGGCCACATCCGATGGGTCGACGCTGATCTCCAGCGGATCGATGCCAAGCGCGCTACCCCGCTTCTCGACGCGGACAGGCACGCGCCAGGTACCGGCGCTCGTGTAGCTGCGAAGGTCGAGTGTGGCCTTCAGGTCATCTTCCAGAATGGCATAGATCGCATTGGATTCGCCGCGGAGTACAAGCCTGATTGTACGCGGGTACTGGCTGGCCGGCACGAATCCTTCATTGGTCACCACGACCAGCGGCACCGAAAGCGGCCGCTCCTCGAGCCTGTTCATCTGGTAAAAGAAGAACAGGGCTATAGCCCCGGCTAGCGAAAGCACCTTGGCCGGCCAGTCGGCCAGGAATCGATCGATACGCGAGTTATTCATCGACCGCTCCTTCATCCATCGACGGCTGGCCAGAGTAGTCGAGCAACTGCCCAAGACGCTTGCGCAGGGCGGTCAGGCTCAGGTTGTAGAAGAGCCTCGCGTCATAGGCGAGCGATATGGCACCTGTCTCTTCGGACACGACCAGGACGACGGCATCGGCGCCTTCGGTCAGCCCCAGCGCTGCCCGATGCCTTGTTCCGAAGCTCCGCTTGATATCGCGCTGCTCCGATAGCGGCAGGAAGCATCCAGCCGCGACGATGCGGCCTTCCTTGATGATAAGCGCACCATCATGGAGCGGCGTATCGTACTCGAATATGGAGAGTATGAGGGCCGAGCTCACTTCGCCGTCTATCTTGGTGCCGCGCTCGACGATATCATCGAGGGCTACGTACCGCACAAACGCGAGCAGGGCACCGCGGCGCTTCTCCGCCAGTATTTCCGCCGCGTGCAGGATGGCATCGAGCTGGGTTGACCGCGGCCCCTGCCCTCGCCTGAATAGGCCGCCCTGCCCCAATTTGATGAATATTTTGCGCAGCTCTGGCTGAAAAATGATCGCAAGCGCTATCACCAGCCCAGGAGCAAGCAGGTTAAGTATCCACGACAGGGTATCCAGGCGCAGGAAGAACGCGCCGGCATAGACAACCACGAGCAACGCGGCACCCTTGGCCAGCTGGATAGCCTGGGTCTTGATCAGGAGCCGGTACGTTCCGTATATCAGGTACGCGATGATGACAATGTCGAGGGTGGGGCGCGCCCAGCGGCTGACCGTTATCAAAAACTCTGTCATCGTCGTGGCTCCATACCGGCGTTAGCCGCGTCGAAAACAGCCAGGGCTTCGACCGTCTCGGCGACATCGTGAACCCTGAATATCACCGCGCCATGCGCCCTCGCGGCGCAGGCCGCACCGAGGCTGCCGGCCAGACGACCCTCGGGCTGTTCGCCGGTGATCATTCCAATAAAGGATTTGCGCGAAAGCCCCACGAGCACGGGATACCCCGAGTCCAGCAGCGCATCAAGCGAGGCAATCAAGGCCAGGTTGTCTTCCAGCCGTTTGCCGAAACCGATGCCGGGATCGAGTACAATCTGTCCCGGATCAATGCCGGCAAGGCGGGCGTTCGCAGCGGCTTTGACTAAAAATTCCCTGACCTCGGCTACGCAATCATCGTAGTATGGCGATGCCTGCATGCTGGCAGGAATACCTTTCTTGTGCATCAGCACAACCGGAACTCCATATCGGGCGCACAACGGGGCCAGGAGCGGATCGTCGCCAAGTGCCGCGACATCGTTGATGATGTCAGCCCCGGAACGCAGGGCGGCTTCCGCGACTGAGGCCTTGCGGGTATCGACCGAAATGGGAATATCCCATCGCGCCCGTATCGCCTCGATGACCGGAACGACCCTGGCCAGCTCTTCATCGGCGGCGACATAGGCCGCACCAGGCTTGGTGCTCTCGCCACCCACATCGATGATGCCGGCTCCAGCAAGCACCATGCCGGCGATAGCATCCAACGCTCCGGGCACATCAGCGAACCGGCTGCCCGCATAGAACGAATCCGGCGTAGCGTTGACGATACCCATGACAACGGCTTTTCCGTCAAGCGCCAGGGACCGGCCCCGCGGCAATTTAAGGGAGCGTTCAGGTGGCGTGGCCGGCATCAGGCGCCACTCCCCGTGTTTCTGACATCTCTGGCAGAGGCAGCCGAGGCCGCCCTGTCGATGCCGGCCATCCGAGCCAGAGCAAGCCTCGCTAGCGACGCTCCGTCCAGTCCCGCCCGGGCCAGAAGCTCCGCACGGCTGCCCTGCGACAATGGACGCTCGTCAAAACCAACGGCAAAGGCACAGGTCTGGCTGGCTGAGCCTGACGAAGCCAGCGAAACCGCAGCGGCGAGGTCTGCCGCTACGCTGCCGGTCAGTACACCTTCCTCTGCAATGACAACGAGCCGATACGAGCAGACACGCTCGACGAAGGCATCCTGATCAAGTGGCTTGATGAACCTGAGATGGTACACATCGGCACCGATTCCCGCGGAGGCGCATAGAGCCGAAGCGCGCAACGCCTCGTCGACCAATGCCCCGGATGACACGAACAGCACCGGCGCGCCGCTCTCCGATCGCCTGACAAAGACTCCTGCCCCTGACTCCAGGGGCTCCGCGTATGCGGGTCGTTCCGGCGGGCAGACCGACTTGGGATACCGAATCATCGTCGGCCCCTGATGCTCGATGGCCCATCGCAGTGAGGCAGCGACCTCGGCCGCGCTCGCCGGAGCAAGAATGGTCAGTCCCGGCACCGATCGATAGGCCTGTATGTCGTAGAGGCCCTGATGCGTCTCGCCGTCGTCCGGTACCGCGCCGGCTCTATCCACAGCGAATATGACAGACCTGTCCCCAAGCGCGACGTCGTGGTGCACCTGGTCCACCGCCCGCTGCATGAATGTCGAGTATATGGCGACAACGGGCCTGAGCCCACCGGCCGCCAGGCCCGCCGCGAACGTGACCGCGTGCTCCTCGGCAATGCCCACGTCGAAAAGACGACGAGGATATCGCCGCTGGAACTCCGACAGGCCAGTGCCGGATGACATGGCCGCGGTCACCGCTACGATTCGCCTGTCCGTGGCGGCGGCCTCAAGCATCGCGGCTCCGAAAGCCTCGGTAAACGTAATGCGCTTCGGTGCCGGCGCCGCCGCCGGATCGAGCGGATCGGACGACAGCAGCGCCGATTGCGGCTGCGTGGCCGGAGACAGGCCGTGGAACGCGGCGGGATTCTGCTCCGCGGCATCGTGTCCCTTGCCCTTCCTGGTCACCACATGGACGACCACCGGCTTCCGTATGGCCCGCGCCTGACCGAGCACATCGCTGAGCAACTCGATATTGTGCCCATCTATCGGGCCCGCGTACTCGAAACCCAGATCGGCAAAAAGGCTTTCCTTGAAGAATATGGCCTTTACGGCTCGTTTCAGCCTCAGCACCAGCGGATGCATCCGTGGCCCCAGAAAGGGCACACCGAGTATGATGCGGTCGAGCAGGCTCCTGATACGCTGGTACCGCGTAGTGGTGGACAATCGGGACAAATAACTGGAGACAGCGCCCACGTTTCTGGATATTGACATCGCATTGTCGTTAAGCACGATGATGAGCGGCAGGCCCAGCTGCCCCGCATGACTCATGGCCTCGTAGGCCATGCCGCCAGTCAAGGCTCCATCACCTATCACCGCTATCACGGCGTCGCGCCTTTCGAGCGCCTCATTGGCGGCCAGGATGCCCAAGGCTGCGGAAATGGAGGTGGATGCGTGTCCAGCCTCGAACGCGTCGTGAACACTCTCACTGTGTTTTGGAAACCCTGAAATGCCATCGGAGCGCCTGACCCGGCTGAAATCGTCCCGCCGGCCCGTCAGTATCTTGTGCGTGTAGCACTGGTGACCCACATCCCAGACAATTGAGTCGGCCGGGGTCGTAAATACGCGATGCAGCGCGAGTGTCAGCTCCACGACACCGAGGTTCGATGCCAGATGCCCGCCATTGACGGTGACGGTCGAGATTATGAGTCCGCGAATCTCCGCCGCCAGACGGTATAACTCGGGTATCGAGAGGCATTTTATGTCGGAAGGCCCATTGATGCGTTCCAGGATAGACATGGCTCCTAGTTTATCACGCTCTGGCCATAGGGACTATACCTGGCACGCATCGAACTGGCATAGTGAGGTCATGGATTTGTTGACGCTCAACCTGCACCGGCCGTTGCGCTGGAGTTCATGGCAGTCCCGGGAGGCGGGTATAGGAACCGTGCAGCAGGCGCTCGCGGCGGCTCTGGCCGCGCCCGAGGACGCCGAGATCGTGCTTGTCTGGGACTGGCAGGCCGTCATCGAGGACGCTTCGAGCGAAGGTCCGAAGGCCCGGGCACCCATCGCGGCCCCCTCGCTCATCGCCGCGGCCAACCTGCTGCTGCCCTCCGCGGCGCCAACGGCTGACCAGTCAACGGGCATGGAGCTGGTAGCGGGCCGCTACCTGTTCGTCCAGACCAGACCGTCTGGCGCGCCAGAGACAGCGGCGGCGGAGCTTCCCGGCCTGCTCGAGTGGTTTGCGCGCGAGGCATGGTGGTCGCGATCAGCCTGCGATGGCCCGCTGGTGCTTCGCCTGGTCCATGAGGACAAGGACACGGCACTGCAGCTGATCCGCCATCTGAGCGCCGTGCCCGCCTGATCCGCAGCTGGTAGCCCTACTCCAATACCGCGCGGATTCGCCTGACACCGGAGGAAGAACTCTGCTCCTTCTGTATGACGAAACGCCCCAGCACCCCGGTTCTCTCGACATGGGGGCCGCCGCATACTTCCTTTGAAAAGTCGCCGATGGCATAGACCTTGACGACCGACTCGTACTTTTCGCCGAAGAGGGCCATGGCGCCGGAAGCCTTGGCCTCCTCGAGCGGCATCATCGTCATCGTCACTGGCAGGTCGCGGGCTATCTGCTCGTTGACTATGGACTGAACGCGGGCGATTTCCTCGGGGGTCATCGGACTCGGGTGCGAGAAGTCAAAGCGCATGCGCTCGGCCGTGATGTTGGAGCCCTTCTGGGCAACATGGTCTCCCAGAACCATCCGCAACGCCTTCTGCAGGAGGTGCGTCGCTGTGTGGTACCTGGTCGTCTGCTCGGACTGATCGGCCAGGCCGCCCTTGAATGTCTGTTCCGATCCGGCGCGTGACAATTCCTGGTGCTTCTTGAAGGCCTCGTCGAATTCATCCCGGTTGACCGTCATGCCGCTCTCGGAAGCCAGCTCAAGAGTCAATTCAATCGGGAACCCATAGGTGTCGTACAGCTTGAAGGCCAGGCGGCCGGACATGATCTTCTGGGGATTCTTGAGCAGGTTGGGCAGCATCTTTTCGAACTCGTGCTCGCCCTTCTGCAGCGTCTCGAGGAACTTGGCTTCCTCTCCGGCAAGCTCCATCATCACACGCTCGCGATTCTGTATCAGCTCCGGATACGCCGCGCCGAAACGCTCTATTACCACTTCAGCCGGCTTCTGCAGGAACGAGCCTTCTATGCCAAGCTTGCGGCCGTGACGGACGGCGCGCCGTATCAGCCGGCGCAGCACGTAGCCAGCACCAACGTTGCTCGGCGATACGCCCTTGGGGTCACCGATTATGAAGGTGGAGGCGCGGACATGGTCAGCGATGATGCGGACCGACGCGTCCCTGGCCGGGTCGGAACCATAGCTGTATCCTGACACGGATTCGATGGCGGCTATCACCGGCTGGAATATCTCGGTCTGGTAGACGCTTGTCTTGCCATTGAGGACGGTGACCGTACGCTCGAGGCCCATGCCCGTGTCGACGTTCTGGGCCGGCAACTTGACCAGGGTCTTCTCGTCGACCCTGTTGTATTCCATGAAGACATTGTTCCATATCTCCATCCAGTTGGCCGAATCGGTGCCCTTGTTGGAGCCGGCCGGCGGCATGCCTTCACCGACCCAGTAGAATATCTCCGTGTCGGGGCCGCATGGCCCGGTCGGGCCGGCCGCCCACCAGTTGTCGCCGGCGGGCAGATAAGCGATCCTGTCATCGGGCACACCAACCGACTTCCAGTGGGTCGCCGATTCTTCGTCCCGCGGCGCGTTGGCATCGCCCATGAAGACGGTCACCGACAGCTTGCGCGGATCAAGCGCGAGCCATTTCGCGTCAGTCAGGAATTCCCATGAGAATGCTATGGATTCCTTCTTGAAGTAGTCGCCAAGCGACCAGTTGCCGAGCATCTCGAAGCATGTCAGGTGGCTGGGATCGCCGACCTCGTCTATGTCGCCGGTACGCACGCACTTCTGGTAGTCGACCAGCCGCTTGCCCGCTGGATGCGGTTCGCCCAGCAGGTACGGCACCAATGGATGCATGCCGGCGGTGGTAAACAGCACGGTCGGGTCGTTTTCGGGTAACAGCGACTTGCCTGATATGGCCGCATGGTCCTTGGATCTGAAAAAATCAAGATATTTGTTGCGCAGTTGATCTGGGGTTATCATGGCGAGGATAGTAATAGGCGGGAGCCATTTGGGTCAATGCTCGAGGCGACGACTCGTACCCGAGGCGACGACTCGTACCCGAGGCGACGACTCGTACCCGAGGCGACTATTCTTCGTCTGGATGTCTGGCGCGAATTTCGAGCAGGCGAGGCAGCACATCAAAGAAGGCGTCGACGAATTCGGGATCGAACTTGGTCCCCGACATCGCGCGTATCTCCTTGAGAACGGCGTCCTGGTCCCAGGCTTCTTTGTAGACACGCTTTGACATCAGTGCGTCAAAGACATCGGCAATGGCTACGATCCGGCCCCATACGGGAATCTCGAGGCCCTTGCGGCGCACCGGCTGGCCGTCAGCGTCAGCCTTGAGTATGCGCCCCGATACGGGATCGATCCAGCCAGGGTAGCCGGTGCCATCCCAATTCTCATGGTGCGTCAGCGAGACGTCGGCCGCTATTGTATCAAAATCGGACTGCGGGTCATCAAAGAGACGTGCGCCCGATATCGTATGCGTCTGCATGATGACATATTCTTCCGGGGTGAACCGGGCTGGCTTCTTGAGTATCAGGTCTGATATGGCTACCTTTCCCACATCGTGGAGCATGGCGGCCAGTTTCAGTAGATCCTTGTTCTTTTCTATCAGTTCCTTGTCGACGCCCTGCTTGTATGCCCAGCGCTCGTACATCTCGGTGGCATACCCGGCCACGCGGTTGACGTGCGCGCCCGTTTCCTTGGGATCTCGAAGCTCTGCCATCCTGATCATCCGGATTATCATCGACCGCGTCAGGTAGGCGCGCTGCAACGCCACGGTCGCGTTGGCGGCAAAGTGGGTAACAAGCAGCTCGTCTTCCTTGGAGAAGGCCCGAACCTTGCCATCGTCTCCCATGGCATTGATGATCTGGATGACGCCGAGCACCACGTTGTTCTGGGACTTCAGCGGCAGGGTCAGCATCGACGTCGTCTTGTAATTGACCTTGGCGTCGTAGGCGGTGTTGTAGCTGTAGGGTAACAAAGGCGAAAGATCGTATACGTCGGGAATGTTTACCAACTCGCCTGTCATCGCTACGTAACCGGATATGGTCTTATCGTCTATGCCTACGCTGAAGTGCGGGTAGGCCTGTTTCTCTCCGGGCGGGAGGCTCTTCTGCTTGGTATCGTTGTGGGCAAACTTGATGCTTATCTGGTCGCCTTCCTTGACATAGATGGAGCCGGCATCGGCGTGCACAACCCGTCTCGCCTCGAGGAGTACCCGTTCCAGCAGAATGTCATAGTCTCGGATCTTGTTGAGCTCGGAATCGATCCTTACAATTTCCTGGAATTCGTCGATTTCCGGCACCATCAAATTTCCTCCAACATCCGAGCGAGTTTCAGGAGACGACCACCTCCTGAACACATCCATCTAGTATATTGTATCGGCCACGGCACCACTAATCATAGCGCAAAATTGTCAGAATTGACAGTGAAAGGCTACATGGCGATACTGGCTGCGATCGGGAGGAAAGCGATGATTCATGCTATTGGCAAGGATATCCCGGAGATAGGCCCACATGTCTTCATCGCCTGGAATGCCGAGGTCGCCGGAGACGTGGTTCTCGGGCAAGACGCTTCGGTATGGTTTGGCACGACCGTGCGCGCCGATGTGGCCGGCATACGGATAGGCGACGGCTCGAACCTGCAGGATGGGGTGGTCGTGCACGTCAATACCAACCAGCCATGCGTTGTGGGCCGCGACGTGACCGTCGGGCATCGGGCGCTGCTGCATGGGTGCACGGTCGGTGATGGTAGCCTGATAGGCATGGGTGCGATCCTGCTCAATGGCTCCGAAGTGGGTCCTGGTTCGATAGTCGCCGCTGGTTCGCTGGTGACGCAGGGCAAACGATTCCCGGCACGCTCCATGCTGATGGGCAGCCCGGCCAGGCTTGTCAGGCAAGTCAGCGATGCCGAAGTAGAGCACAATCTCGTAAACGCCAGGGAATATGTGCGGCTGGCTGCCCAGGCTCGGGACTATCGTCCTATGGATTGATCATCGTCGCCGGCGCTGAACGGGCTTGCGCAGGCAGCCGTCTGGCGTTACGCTGATGCTTGATGGATACGACAGAAACGGAACACGACAGTCCTGCCGGAAACGGAGTCTCCGCCTTCGGCAAGCGAGTATTCTTTCTCAATCCGCAACCGGTGATTCTGGAAGTGGCATCGATCCTGGCCGATGCCGAGTTCGAGGTATACACGACCAGGGACCATGGCCGGCTGGCCCGCTACCTGCGCAAGGATCCTGACTGCCTGACATTTGTCAATATCGACGAGGGCGACGATGAGGGCGTCTGGCGTACCTGGATCAAATCGATACGTGATGACAAGGCCACGAATCATGTGGCCTTCGGCGTCGTCACTACCCTCGATGATGAAGACAAGAAATCAGCCTACCTGATGAATCTTGGTGTCGAGTGCGGCTTCATCGTCGTCAAGATGGGGGCGGCGAAGACAGCGGAGATACTATTGCGCACGCTTGAGGCCAACGAAGCGCGCGGCCGCAGGAAGTACGTCCGCGCGATGTGCCCGCCCGATGCCGCCGAGTTCAACTGCACAACGGACGCGGGCGTGCTCGGAGGCATGATACGAGACCTCAGCTCCGTCGGCATGTCCGCGTCGTTCACCGGTGGCATCTCCGTCAGGACGGGAACCCGGCTCAAAGACATGCAACTGATAATGCGCGGAATCAGGGTCATCGTCACCGGCGTCGTCATAGGCAGTCACGACGCGGCTGGCCTAGGCACCATAGTGGTCATCATGTTCGAGCCGGCCAGCCTGACAGATGACAAGCGCAACAAGCTGCGAGCATTCATACGCAAGACCCTGCAGGCCGCGATGGATCACCAGCTGTCGCTGGTCTAGTCATGACGAGCGAGGCTTGCGGCTGGGCCGCCCTCCGCCCGAGTCTCCAAATCCAGCGCCATGGGGCCGGTATGGGCGCGGCTTGTCGTACGAGCCCCGCGGACCATAGGATCGCCTCGGGCCGCCGGGTCCAGCCTTGGGAGCCGCTATGCGCACGGGTGGAGCGCCGCGTTGGCGTCTGGCCTCCGCTATGGCTTTTTCTGCCGCTTCGAATGGCACGCTCGCGAACGAGAACCGCTCGAGCACCTCGATGTCGTCAACCATTCTGTCGGGCAACCCGGTCAGGCGTTTGACTATCTCGGCGATATCCTTTGGCCAGACGCCATCCTTTTTTCCAAGCCCGACGTAGAGCCGCGCCTTCGCGGCGGAATCCACAGACACATCGCGAACCTCGCCATAGCGCCGCGGATCCAGGTCACCGGAATACGCGGCGGCGGCAAGAGCGGCAAGTGCGTCACGCGCGGGAAGATCCTCGAGTAGCTCGTCTGCAAGCGAGTAAAAGGCGGCGACAGATGGGTCCGGAACCTTGCCCGTGGCTTGCTTTGCCTGGTCTCCGGCGACTCCGGACGATCCATCATCGGCCTCATTTGCGACCACGTCTTCGTCGGTGCCGAACGACAGCCCCAGGATGTCTCGGGCGGCGCCCGAGGTCTTTACCTTGATCCGAGCACGCTTGGCTTCAATTACCTCGGCTACCGATGGAACCTCGCCCTTGTGGAGCCCGTCCCCCGAGGCGCGCCTGAGGGCAAACAACCGGCGGTATTCTTCCGGCGTCACGAAGGTGATGGCGGTGCCCTTGTTGCCAGCGCGACCGGTGCGTCCGATGCGATGGGTATATGATTCAGGATCGAATGGTAGATTGAAGTTGACCACGTGCGTCAGGCGCTCCACATCGATGCCACGGGCCGCGACATCGGTAGCGACGAGAATAAGCGTCTTCTTGTCGCGGAAGCGTGCCAGCGTCCGTTCACGCATGTCCTGTGACACATCGCCGTGCAGGGCCTCTGCCGCGTAGCCGCGTTCTGACAAGGCTCTGGCAACGGCATCAGTCTCTATCTTTGTGTGGCAGAACACCAGCCCGTAGAACTCGTCCTCTGCGTCGACTATGCGGCACAGTGCCTCGAGCTTGTCGCGCTCGCGGACCTCGAGCCAAATCTGATCGGTCAGGCCGGCCTGCACCGGATTGGTCGTATCTTCCACGACCTCGAAGGTGCCAAGGTGCTTCTTCGCGATGTGCATGATTGGCTGCGGCATCGTGGCAGAGAACATAACGACGCGGCGAGCAGGATTGGACGCCTCCATGACCTTCTCGATGTCCTCGATGAAGCCCATGTCGAGCATCTCGTCGCCCTCATCGAGCACGAGCCACTCCAGGCCTGACAGGTCCAGGGTCTTGCGGTCGATATGATCGATGACGCGGCCTGGTGTGCCCACGACGATGTCGACGCCGCGTGACAGCCGCCTGAGCTGTTCGCTCATCGAAGCGCCACCATAGACCGTGGCGATGCGCGGCACCGGCCCGGGAGAGAAGCTGGCTATCTCACCTGAAACCTGCACTGCGAGCTCACGGGTAGGTACGAGTATCAATGCCCGAACCTTTGGACCAGGCGTGTTCAGCTTCTCTATGAGAGGCAGGCCGAAAGCGGCCGTCTTGCCGGTGCCGGTACGCGCGCGCGCCACCAGATGGGCATTGCCGTTGAGCAGGCGCGGTATTGCGAGCGCCTGGATGGGAGTCGGTTCCTCGAACCCCTTGCGGGTCAGAGCCTCGAGCACAGCGGCGGAAAAGCCGAAATCGGCGAAGGTAGGAGAAGGCATCGGTATCCTTAGTTGGTTGAACGTACTGTCTCGGGGAAACGTTGCGACGATGGAAAGCCGGTCCCGCGGGATTGCACCACTATATCGCGCCAACGCCGCGATAGTCCAGCCCGCAGTCAAAGAAGGCTCACAGAGGCCACGATACGCGCCGAAACTAGAGTATGGCGCCATGAGCGCCTATCGGAGGATCATCATGAAGACTTTTGCTATCAAGAGCGCGGACTGCGCGCCTTCGGTGCTCGAGCTCGTCAATGAGATGGAAGACGGCTTTGTAGTACGCATTGTACGGCACCGTGATGACTGGGAGGATGTCAGCGAGGAGTTCATGACCCGGGAGCTGTTCGATACCTGCGTGCGTACCGGCTACATCTATGAGAAGTCAGCATAGCATCGGTACGCCCGGCCGACAATTCTAACCTGACTTTAACTTTTCCAATGGACCAAAGCATGATATCGTGAGCGCACCATGGGCCGCCGCTCTGAACGGCGGCCCGGTTCCAGGAGGACGCGTGCACGATCCAGATGCCTTGTACAAGCTCCCGCGGTCGCGGGATGGGCGCAAATTGCTGAACCGCTGGTATGGCGAGTCCCGCTTCGCCGAGCAGGTTGCCCGGTGGGAGCACCTGGCGGAAACCACCTTCGCACGATTCGACCTGCCCGATGCCACCTTCGTATCCAGCCCTGGACGCACGGAGCTGGGCGGCAATCATACCGATCACAACGACGGACGGGTCCTGTGCGCCGCGGTACACCTGGACGCGCTGGCGTGCGTCGCTCCCCGCGATGACCACATGGTCGAGTTGTATTCCGAAGGCTGGAACGAGCCGTTCCGCGTCGATCTGACCGACCTGGAACCTCACCCTGAAGAGCATGGCACCCCCGAATCACTGATACGCGGGGTCGCCGCGGCCACGGTGAGACGAGGTGGCACTATAGGGGGCTTCTCCGGATGCATGACTTCCGCGGTGCCAGCCGGTTCCGGCCTGTCAAGTTCGGCCGCGGTCGAGGTGCTGTTCGGCCAGATCCAGAACGCCCTGTACAACAACAACAAGATTGCCCCTGTCGACATTGCACTAGCCGGCAAGGAGGCAGAAAACCTCTATTTCGGCAAACCATGCGGGTTGATGGACCAGATGGCCTGCGCCCTCGGCGGCATATCCGCGATTGACTTTGGCCGGCCAGACAAGCCGCGCTGGTCCCGGGTCAGCTTCGATTTCGAGAAGGCAGGCTACATGCTGGCTATAGTCAACGCCGGGGGCAGTCATGCCGACCTCACCACCGAGTATGCGGCCATACCGCGGGAGATGCACGCGGTGGCCGAAATTTTCGGCCTGCCAAGCCTGCGCAAGTTGACGATGGACAAGTTGATACGCAAGTCGACGGAGATACGCGACAAGGCAGGTGACCGGGCGCTGCTCAGGGCCATGCACTTCATAGCGGAGAACGAGCGGGCCGACGAGATGGCCTCTGCCCTCGAAGCGGGCAAGCTCAAGCGATACCTGAAGCTGGTCAAGCGTTCGGGCGACTCGTCATGGCGCCTCCTGCAGAACGTCACGACGCATGGCTCGTCAACCGACCAGAGCCTGGCTGTCGCCCTGGAACTGTCCAGATTCTTCATTGGCAAGGATGGGGCGGTCAGGGTGCACGGAGGCGGCTTTGCCGGAACAATCCAGGCGTATATCAGCGTCGACCAGGCGGAGGCCTACGCCGATTTCATGGATTCGCGATTTGGCGCGAAAGCTACTACACTCGTCCATATCCGGCCCGATGGGGCTACAGAGGTGTCGCCATGACCGATAAAAAACCAGGCTTCAACAAGTACGTCGGACTTACCTTCCTTATTGGCTTTGGCTTCTTCACAATGGGCCTGATGGACATCCTGTACGATACCTACGTGCCGATATTCCTTGGCACATATATCCAGAAAAACGTGATAGTCGGGACGCTGATGACCCTGGACAATATCCTGGCTGTCTTCCTTATACCAATCGTGTCGCTCTGGTCGGACAACACGCGGACCAGGATAGGCAGACGGATGCCGTTCATCATCGTGCTGTTGCCCCTGTCCGCGCTGTTCTTCGGGATGATCCCCTACGCCACCGCTCGATCCCTGGGCGCTCTGCTCTTGATCATCTTTGGGCTCAACATAGTCAAGCAGGCCTCGCGCGGGCCCGTCGTGGCGCTGATGCCAGACACTATTCCCGGCGAGTACCGTTCAGAGGCCAATGGCATCATCAACACGATGGGTGCCCTTGGAGCCATCATCAGTACCGTAGGCCTGGCCAGGCTGATGGATCTTGACATCGTGCTGCCCTTCCTGGGAAGGACCAAAGACAGCCTGCCCTTCCCCATCGCCGGCGTGTTTGTAATCATCGCGACGCTTCTGGTGTTTGCGTTCGTGCGGGAGAAGGACCAGACCGATACGGCCCAGGAGCCGCGCGTGCCATTGATGCAGTCGCTCAGGGCGATAGCGGGCGAACAGGACAAGAGCGCGTTGTGGATTCTGATAGCCCTGTTCTTCTGGTTCCTCGGCTATCAGGGCATCCTGCCATTCGTCGGCAAGCTATGCAAGGAAGTCTTCATGATAACGTCGAATGGCAAGGCCGCCCTGCCCGCATCGGCGGTAGCCATCGCCCAGACCGTGTTCGCCATTCCGTCGGGATACCTGGCGCACCGGATAGGGCGCCGCAAGGCGATCAGGGGCTCGCTGCTCGTACTGACCATAGTGCTCGCGCTGGGCGCACTCATATCCAGCCCGCTGGCGGAATCGCTTGGTTCGTCGATGCGCTTCAACGTGCTCCTGGCCATCATGTTCGTCTATGGCATATTCTGGATAACCATCATAACCAACTCGTTTCCCATGCTCTGGCAGATGGCTACCTTCGGGACCATAGGCGTGTATACCGGCCTGTACTACACCTTCAGCCAGACCGCCGCCATATCATCGCCACCGATAACCGGCGCGCTTATCGACATGGTCGGGTATCCTGGGATATTCGTGTTTGCCGCGCTCTGCATGCTCGTGGCCCGGTTCTTCATGGGCAAGGTGCAGAAGGGCGAGCCAAGCGAGAAACCAGCGATCCAGGAGGCTTGAGGCAGGCGGATCGGCGAGTCTATCGGTCGAACAGGGTCACGTCGCCGTCTTCGGAGCGCCTGATCCTGTCGAGGTAGAGTTCTTCCTCGCGCTCAACCTGGCTGATCATCGTGCCGCCTATCCGCTTGAGCAACACCTTGCCCGTCTGGGCAAAGAACAGGATCTTGCGGGGCAGCAGGCCGCCAGTATCGTTTGCGACTATCGATATGTTCTCCTTGGCTAGATACGCCAGGGCGAGATCGACATTACCCTTTGGCACTTTTGTTGGACCATTGACAAGCTTGAGTACGGAAGCGCCACCAAAGATCTTGGCGACTATGTCTATCTTTCTTGAACCCCGCTTGAACAATTCGTTGTACAGGACTTCCATCGCGTACATGCCATACTTGGCGTTCTTGCTCCTGGTTACATCGCGATTGTCCAGATCGCCAGGAAGCATGAAGTGGTTGATTCCGCCAAGCCTCAGGCGGGTGTCCCAGAGCGATACCGAGACGCAAGATCCGAGCACCGTCGCGATGATTATATCGTCACTGGAGACCAGGAATTCACCGGGATGGATGGTCACGACGTTCTGCTCGAAGTTGCTCAATTTATGCTCGAACATCGGATGCTCCCCGAATCAACTCCTGGAGGTCTGAGCCAAGCATCGTCAAAACAGCGTCACATCACCGCTTCCGGCGCTTGAGTCATCGACTCCAGCATCCATCTGGACGATTCTTGCCGCCGTCTGCTTGTGAGCGAAAATGGTAAACCTGTCGACTATGGCCTTGAGCCGCTCGCTGTGGATTGATGATGCGGCGACTTGTGCGCCATCCGCGTACGTCTCGTCGGCATGCGCGGCCAGCTCGCACCGCATCGCATCGAGTTCGGCGGCCAGCGAGTCCACTCGAGCGACCGCTTCGCCCGCTTCCCGCACAGCGGAAAAGAACGTTTCAGGAAACGGTCTGAAGTCGGCTTCCGCTTCGCACAGGCGTTCCCTGGATGCTGACATCCTGACAAATTCGCCGGACAGGTTGCCGATCTCCGACCTCAGCGTTTCAAGCTTGCCCTCGGAGCCCTCAAGATAGTCTGACATACCGGTAGCCAGGGCCTTGCCGAAGGACCGTGTCACGATGCCGGCTTCGCCCACATCGATGGCAAGCCGTTCCGTCAGCTCCATCATGCCGGTCACGGTCGTCGATACAATGGCCAGGGCCTTGTTTCGGGCAGTCTCTATGCGGGAGGCCATAACGATAGTGCTGAAACGGGTCAGGATTCCATACATATCCTTGAAGCGCTCGTCCAGAAAGCGGACTCCGTCGGCAATTGCCGAAGCCTCGCCTATGGCTGCTTCCTTGGCTACCAGGTATGCGCGGGCGTTTGCATCGAACTCATCTCCGGCGTTGTCGGCGCACGAGGATTGCAGCGTCCTGCCGCGCCTTGATTCCACCGACGCGACGATGGCATCCACACCCTGCATGGCTTCGCGGAACCTCTCGATGCTGGAGCAAACCTGTCGACCGACATCCTCGAGCAGGGTCGCAGACAACCTGGTTATCTCGGCCAGGAACGCCCGCTCCTCGGCTGGATCTATGGCCTCCTGGGCGACGGCCGCCTGATCGTCAGGCTCTGCGGCATGCAGCGACAACCTGACGTGATCGAGTGACTGCCTGATGATGTCCTGGAGCTGGACCTCCTGCATGATGGCAGCAACAGGCTGCCTGACTCGTGAGGCCTCGTCACCAAGCGCCCTGATCGCCTTTGCGGTCTCATCGACCTCGGAGCCCAATGCCGTGAAGCCGCTCTCCAGGGCTTGCCTTGCGGATTGGAAGAACATTGACTGGGTTGTAGCGAGTGAGGCCAGAGTGGCCTGCAATGTGGCAAGCCGCTCGAGCAACGATGAACCAGCGGAAGACAGATCGTCGGCATGTTTTATGGTGCGGCCGGAGAGTCGTTTCAGTTCATCGGTTATGACAGAAAATGCCCGTCCGGCCGTTCCGGATTTCAGCGCGGCGGTCATAGCATTGAGGGAGACGAGCTCCATCTCCTCGGAATCGGCCCTGATGCGGTCGATGATGTCGTCGAGCCTCGAGAGGCTGGCAATGGCATCCTCGACACCGCCCATGAATGTGTGCTCGGCGTGCGCGGCCTTCTCGAAGAATCGTGTCGCGTCTTCTATGAACTCGCGCGACCGGCGCAGGGCGGCCTCGGCGGATATGCCGCCCCGATGCTCATCGAGTATGCGCCTGATAGTCAGCTCGGCGTCGTTCGCGCTTGAGTCGACACCGGCCTTGATGGTCTGGAAAACCGCTCCAAGGCGCAGATATATCGACTCTGTTTCGTGCTCGATCTCGTCGATTCTGCGTACAAGCGCAGGTACGGACGACGCTACTCTTTCTATCATTATGCCTACTATAGAGAATCACCGTCAAAGCCGCAAGGACAGAAACGGGCCACCCGATGGTGGCCCGCCTCGCGACTGGACAAATCCAGTACGCCTCTCAGTGTTCCTCGACAACCGCGACAGGCAGGATCGACTTTTCGGTGGCGGCATCAAAGTAGCGTGCCTTTTCCATAACCGGCGCGAATCCTACGGTGTCCCCGACCTTGAACGTGTGGTGAGGCGGCACCTTTGATACGAGCTGGTTGGTTGTGGTCTTGCCCCATAGGTGAATCTCGGCGCCAAGCGGCTCGACCACGATGATGGTCGTCTTCAGGCTGCCGTTTGACTCGGCATAGGGCAGATCCTCGGGCCTGAGCCCCAGAATCACGTCTTTGCCCACATATGGCTTGAGCAGGGCGACCTGGGCTTCGGTCGGGTTCAGGCGACAGGAGCCTTCATCAAGGATGATTCGGCCACCCTCTTCAAGCACCTTGACGTTCAGGAAATTCATGGGCGGCGACCCTATGAAGCCGGCCACGAACTTGTTGATAGGATGATTGTACAGATACAGCGGCGAACCAATCTGCTGGATCAGGCCATCCTTCATCACGACTATCTTGTCTCCCATGGTCATGGCCTCGACCTGGTCATGGGTAACGTATATCATCGTGGCTTTCAGCCTGTTGTGCAGGTCGATTATTTCGGCACGCATCTGCACGCGGAGCTTGGCATCGAGGTTTGACAGGGGCTCGTCGAACAGGAAGACCTTGGGGTTTCGCACGATGGCTCGACCGACCGCGACACGCTGCCTCTGACCGCCGGATAGTTGCTTTGGCTTGCGGTCCAGGTACTTTTCGATATCCAGGATCCTCGCAGCCTCGCGCACACGCTGGTCAATCTCTGTCTTCGGCAGCTTGCGGATCTTGAGACCGAATGCCATGTTGTCGTACACGCTCATGTGTGGATAGAGCGCGTAGTTCTGGAACACCATCGCGATGTTCCTGTCTTTGGGCGGGACGTCATTGACGACCTGGCCGTCGATGCTGATCTCTCCGGAGCTTATCTCCTCGAGTCCTGCGATCATACGAAGCGTTGTCGACTTGCCACAGCCCGAGGGACCGACAAATACGACAAACTCCCTGTCTTCGATGACAATGTTGGCGGAATCAACCGCTTTGACATCACCGTCATAGACTTTGGTGACATCCTTGATGATTACTTTGGCCATGGGCCCTCCAATGGTGGGGTTATCTTATGGCGCAAAGTGTAGGGGAGAAATCCGGGCTTGTCAAACAAAACCTGGAACCCGGGATCAAGTCCGGAATGGAACGACGCCGCTGGCGACCAGCGAGCGCCTCCACGCGTCCATCAGCACTCCGAACGCAACGCCAACATTCAGGCTGCCCTTGGCTCCGAGCATGGGTATGCTGACAGTCCGCGCGCAGTGCGCCATCGCCTCGGGTGAGACGCCCAGCTCCTCGGAGCCGACAACGACGATGCCGTGCTCAGGAAATTCAAATGAATCGATAGACACGCCGCGCAGTTCAAGCGCAATGACCTCGCCATTTCCGCGGAGCGCCTCGAGGCCATCGCGCCGCCAGGACACAACCGACGTGGCGCCCATCGCCGAACGGGCGGCTCGCGGATGGCCAGGATCGGCCGTGAAGCCGGACAGCACGAGCTCGGCCACGCCGAAGGCGTCTGCGCTCCTGAATATCGAGCCGACATTGAATGGTGAACGCAGATCCTCGAGGTATGCGCGGACGCCCGGGAAGATGCGGCGCGCCTCGGCGGAGAGGGCAAGGCCAAGCGGCGCCCTGAAGTCCCAGTCTGCCGGCGATACGCCTGCATGCGCCTCAAGCCCGCGCATGAACGTGTTGATCAACCGAACGCTGGCTTCCGCGGAGTCAAGCGCATCCGGCGATGCTGCCTCCATGGCCAGGGCACGCAATGCGGGCGGCAAGGTCTCGTCAATCGATAAAGCCGCGCCGAGTTCGGCGACCCAAGCTCCCTTGGTGGGATCACCGCTCCGGTACGCCACCTCGATCAGCGCCAGAGTCTGCGCGGCCTTGCGTGCCCGGTGAACCGGGCTCAGGGTCATCAGCTTGCGAACTGCAATCATCGCGTCAGTAAACAGTCTTTATAAAATCGAAGACATCGTCGACCGTCATCGTGCGTGGCAGGAAGTTCATGAAGTCAAAGCGGCGAGCCGATTCAGCTGTCTCCACCAGGTTCTCAAGAGCCAGATCAAAGTCCTTGAGTCGGCTTGGGATCTTGAGCAAGCCAAGCCGTGTCCGCAGCGACTCTATGGCGCGGGCGGCCGCTCCCGCGGCACCCTCCGCGGGATCCACCTCGCAGAGTAGCGGCGCCAGGGAAGCTATCTTGTCCGGCCTTGCCTGCGCGAGCGTCTCGAGCAGATAGGGGACCATCACCGCGGCGATGTTCGCCTTGGGCACGCCCCAGCGCGCATTGATGGCGTACGAAACGGCGGTTCCGAGTCCCGGTGCCGATGATGCGAGTCCAAGGCCGGCCAGGAAACAGGCCCGTACGGCGTCCATCCGGGCCTGCGGGTCCTCGGGCCTCTTGATGGTCACATCCAGAGCGTGGATGTAGAGGCCAACGGCCTCCCGAAGCGCCATGTCCGACAAGAATCCATCGCGGGCCGAAGCAAAGCCCTCTATCGCCGACATCAGGCCATCGAGCAGGGCGGCAGAGGCCGACTTGGCGGAGAGCCCGGTCAACGTGTTGGGATCGAGCACGACAGCCGTCTCGACACCACGGCGGGCCTGCAGGAACACGGCTCCGCCAGTCCTGGCGTCAGTCAGCACGAGTCCGCCTGATAGCAGGAACGGATCCCGGTAGCTCGTGGGTACCAGCGCCAGAGGCAATGGTTGCCTGACCGGAGCGTCCCCGTCCATCCAGCGGTCCATGGTGCCCACGCCAGGCGTCAGCGCGGCGACCGCTTTTGCGATGTGCAGCGTCCTGATGCCACCGATACCAATGATGAGGGGAGCCCGGGAACCGCGAGCGAGCGCTACAGCATCCTCGACCGAGGCCGATGATGGCCGCTCGCCTATGTCGTCGAACGATATCAGCTGGATGCCGCGTCCTTCGAGTACCGCCACAAGGCGTTCTGAAATCTTGGCCTCGGCCAGTCCCGGGTCGGTCACCAACAGGGCCCGATCCGGCCCTCCTTCGAACAGCAGCGGCAACTTGTAGAGCGCATCCTGCCCGATGAAGCAATCCGCAGGTACATGAAACCTGAAATCAGCCATGCCTCGTCCTCCCGTGCACTTCATCTTGAACCAGGCGCCCGCTGCAATAAAAAGGACGGAGGTATGTGCCTCCGCCCTCGAAAAAACCAGGTATTCTACAGTTACAGGAGCTGGTCGAGTATGCGATCGGCAGTAGCGTTCAGGATGGTATCGTTGATGTAGTTGGGATCATCAATCTTGGCCTTGAGTTCGGCGACGCGATCCATTCTGATATCCGGCGCTGCCTTGGCCAGTTCCATGGCCTTGAACAGCTCCGCCTTCTCGACGGCCTCATTGGACAGGTTTACTGAATCGTCCCTCGAATTTCTGGCGATGTGAGTAACGCCTGAGGGTTTCTTGGGCTGGATCGGATCCAGCGGGTTAAGCCTGTCTATAGTCATCGGTGGCCCCTGCCTTTCACATGTTCAATATCGGCAACACCCAGTGGTAAGTTTACCCTTTTTTGGCGCCGGATACAAGTAGCGCAATCTCGCCTTTCACTTCAGGCCGAGCACCCAGAATATCCCGTACTTCGGCAGCGGTTCCAACCAGGAATTCCTCATGGATCTTGGTCATCTCGCGGCCGACGCACAATCGGCGCTCAGCATCTATATCGGCAATATCGGTCAGGAGTCTTACGATGCGGTGGGGTGATTCGTAGAGCATGAAGGCCTCGTCGCGGCTCATTAGTTCAGCTACGCGGGAGCGCCGCCTGCCAGGCTTGGGGGACGGAAATCCGTCGAAAGCCACCGTCTTGTAGAAGATGCCAGCGGCTGAAACCAAGGCCGCAAACGCGCTGGGCCCGGGAATCGGTACCACATCGTGTCCGGCTTCCCTCGCCTTCGCGGCCGCCAGGATTCCCGGGTCGGAAAGGCAGGGCGTTCCGGCGTCAGAGCAATAGGCCACGTTCTTGCCTTGCTCCAGCAGCGCTACGATACGCGCAGACCCTTTTGCTTCATCATACGCATAGCAAGCGATCAAGGGCTTCTTGATGCCCAGGTGGTTGAGCAGCTGAAGCGTGTGCCGGGTATCCTCGCAGGCTATGGAATCGACTTCTCCCAGCACTCTGACCGCCCGGAGCGTTATATCTTCGAGGTTTCCTATCGGCGTAGCGACCATGAACAATGTTGCCATGGACCGTAGTATCGCTGGCGCAACGCCCGACGTCAACGGCATGCTATACTGCGGTGATGGATGATCTCGTATTCGCTACCGTACTCGCCTCTATCGGCGCCGTATTGCTCTGGCTCTTCTGGTTGGTCATCTATCGACCATATGCCCAGCGCAAGGAACGGGAAAACCCGCGATTCGTACCGGACGGCCAGGGCATCGTGCGCGAAAAAGGCGTCGGCATCCGTTCCTGCCCCGTCTGCGGCGAGAAGCTGGCTCCCGGCATGCTGGTCAAATCAAAAGTGTTCCAGCGCAAGGGTCCAGACAAGGTGATGCAGATATTTGGCTGCCCCTACTGCTGGCCCGAGAATACGGCCCATGCCAGAATCTGCCCGGTATGCGAAAAGGTCATTCCGCGTGGCGGCTATCTGATAGCGCGCTACTTTGAGCGGCCAGGCCGCCGCCATGTCCATGTCCTGGGTTGTTCAGGGTGCAGGCGCGGATAGGGATCTATCCAGACAGGCCAGGAATTCGTCCCCGATAGGGCGGTTCCCGGTGGTGTGGCCCAGGCTACGGTCAGGCCTGTTGGCGCCATGAAAATCGCTGCCAGCGCTGATCCGATACCCGAACTCGCGTGCCATCCGGTCAAGCCGCTCGCACTCTACAAGACGGGCGGTCGGGTGCCAGGCTTCGATGCCATCGATGCCGAACTCCTTCCAGGCGCCAAAGAGCGTGCGCATCTTGGTCCAGCTTACAAACAGGGACATCGGATGTGCGATGAAGGCCAAGCCGCCCGATCCGTGAACCATATCAATGGCGTCTTTCAGTTCCATGCACGCCTTGCGGAGGTAGTGACTCCGGCCCTTGGCCAGATACTTGTCAAAGGCTTCCTGCTTGCTCTTGACGACGCGCTTTGACACGAGCAGCTCGGCGATGTGCGGCCGCCCTATCATGCCGAGTCCGACCCGTTCGCGCAATTCATCGTAATCCAGCTGGACGCCATCGGCCCTGAACAGCTCCAGTACTGCGCGGTTGCGATCCTCCCTGGATCGCGCCAGTGCCAGCGCGGCCTCATGGAATGGCTCCTGTATGGCTGAAAAATCGAGGCCCAGGAGATGAAACTCGCCGGGCTCAAAGGCAATCTCTATCTCGATGCCGCGAATGAAACGGAGTCCTCCGGCATCGGCTGCGGCTTGCGCCTCGTCTAGACCATCGAATGAGTCATGATCTGTCAGCGCGAGGGCGGAAAGACCCTCCGTGATGGCCCTGTCTATCAAGGCCGTTGGTGTCAGTGCTCCATCGCTGGCGCTGGAGTGGGTGTGCAAGTCTATCATTTGCGTACATTCTGACGCTTTGGCAGTACTTTGCATAGCGCGCGCTCTGGTGGCTTGAACGAGTGCAATAATCAGTATTCTCAGGTACACTGGTATTGATGTTCACGAATTCAAGCCACAGAGATGACGAGTCCGGACAGCCTCGCGCAGACGCCTACCGGGATCGACATCCGTGGTATGCACTGGATCACGCCGCGCTCATCTACCCGGCTCTGCTGTCAGACACCATGAGCGCATCGTACAGGATCCAGGCGACCCTGGACGCCCCGATAGAGGTTCCGCTTCTGCAGGCAGCACTGGATGCTATACGTCCCCGTTTCCCCTATTTTCAGATAGAACTGCGCAAAGGCTTCTTCTGGTTCTTCTTTGAAAGAAATACGGTACGCAATGCCGTGATAGGCGATTCAAGATTCCCCATGCAGAAGTCCGCGGTTGGCGCGCAGGGTGGCTATCTGTATAGGGTGCGGGCTCACGCCAACCATATTGCGCTGGAGGTGTGCCACATCCTGACTGACGGCTATGGAGCGCTTATATTCTTTCGCACGCTGCTGGCCGAGTATTATCGTCTGCAGGGCATATGCACTGCCTATGACGCGACGGTCTTTGACCCGCGTGGCACCCCCGAACCAACCGAATGGGAAGATTCATTCTCTCGCTACGCCGATCCTGGGGCTCCGAAGCCGCACCGGGGACCAAGGGCATGGCACCTGCCCGGGATGCCTCTGCCATTGCACACGATGCGCATAACCACCGGAGTGCTATCGCTGTCAGCCACACTGTCCAAGGCCAAGGAATATGGCGCCACACTGACAGTCTTCCTGGCCGCTGTTTTCCTTGCGGCACTGCAGGATGTCCAGGATGCCGATCCAGCCAGTCAGGGCCGCAGGCACAGACGCACGATACGGTTGCAGTTGCCGGCGAACCTTCGCGGCTTCTTCCCGTCGTCGACGCTCCGCAACTTCAGTCTGTTTGCGTTGCCTGAAATAGACACCAGGCTTGGGCACTACGGGCTCGAGGAGATAATCACCAGGATCAGGGCGATCATGGCGCTGTCATTTGACGCGAAAGAACTCAAGCGCACCATAACCAGGAATGTGATGACAGCCAAGCATCCGGTAATACGCGTCATACCCTTGCCCATAAAGAACATCCTGATGCGTATGATATACAGAACGCATGGAGAGAACATGTATACGAGCCTCTCGACCAATGTCGGACCCGCGCGCATGCCTTCGTCATTTGCCGACAGGATCAAGAGGATCGATGTCGTGTTGCCCTCGACGCCAGGCTTGAAGACCGTGGCCGGCACGGTGAGTCATGGGGATGCCCTGTCGATAACCTTCGGCAGCGTCATCGAACGCAACGACCTGGAGCGCCTGTTCTTCAGGCGGCTCGTCAGGACCGGACTGAGAGTCAAGGTCGAGTCAAACCATTCCGGCAGGGACATCAAGGAGCCAAATCATGCCATATTGCAGTAAGTGCGGGGTGGAAGTCGAAGAGTCGGCGGCAACATGCCCGCTATGCAGCGCTCCCATCCAGCACCTTGGCGGAGACACCATACGAGACGAAAGTTCAACGTATCCACAGCATATCATCGATCCCGACGATGCCTACCGCCTGTCCAAGTCTGAACGGCGCAGGATGGGCGTAGAACTGCTGACGCTTGTCGCGGGGCTCGCCACGGCTGCGCTGCTCCTGGTCGACATGTTTCCAGACGGCGCGATCGGGTGGTCCATGTATGCCATCGGATCGGTAGCCGAGCTCTGGCTGCTGTCAATCCTGCCCCTGATGCTGGCGGAGAAACCCAGGCTGATGGTCGTGCTGATGCTGGCGGCCATACTGGCCTATCTGTGCTTCATCGATTCTATCGATGGTTCGATGAGCTGGTCACTCGGTTTTGGCGCGCCGATATTGATGGTTACTTTCATAGCGGTGTATCTGACGACGGTTGCGGTACGGAGCCGCGCGATCAAGGGCATTAATCTGTTCGGGATCGGCGCACTGGGGCTGGCGGGCTACCTGGTCGCGCTGGAGTCCATCATCAGATTGGCACTCCACATCAGCGCGCGTCCCTACTGGTCGGTCGTCACGGCGCTCGTGCTGGTTCCGATCGCGATATTCCTGTTCTATCTACATGGCCGCGTGCTACGCGGTGCAGATCTGCGCAAAATCTTCAGGCTCTAGCGGGCAGCCGAAGGACATGCCTTCGGCCGCCAGAACTCGCCGCTTACTTCTTGGCTTCGGGTGGCTCGATGTCCAGAAGCTCAACCTCGAATATCAGCATCGTGTTGGGGGCAATCGCGCCCTGTGAACCCTGCTCGCCGTATGCGAGCGCGGATGGAATGTAGAACTTGTACTTGGATCCCACGTTCATCAGCTGGATGCCTTCGACCCATCCGGGTATGACCATGCCGACAGGGAAAACGGCCGGCTGGCCCGACTTGATCGAGCTGTCAAATTCCTTGCCATCGATGAAGGTGCCGACATAATCGACCTTCACGGTATCGGTTTCCTTGGGCTTGGGGCCGGTGCCCTGCTTGATCACTTCGTACTGCAGTCCGCTCGCGGTCGTCGTGACGCCGGTCTTCTTGCCGTTCTCGGCCAGGAATTTGGTCTCCTGCGCCATATTCTCTTCACCCTTCTTCTGCATGGCAGCCAGGATGGATTCCTGGATTATCTTCTGGGCGTCTTCCATCGTGATCCGTGGCTTGTCCTTTTCGACAAAGTCCTTGATGCCCGCTACGAACTGGGTATAGTCGATCTGGACATTGGTATCCTTGAGGCTGGCACCAACGGCGACGCCAAAGGCATAGCTGATGTCGGCTTTTGAGGTTGCGGCTGCGCCCGCGGCATCCTTGGCGGGGGCGGCAGCCTTGGTGCCACAGGAAACCACAACCAGCGCGAGGGCGGCGACAACCAGCGCGGTCGCCGCGAAATTCATCTTCTTCATGATACTTCCGATAAGAGACGGATCAAGGCGCCAGGCGCCCGTGGCCCATAGAGAGCCTCTGATCAGAATATAGACATTCAGATGGAAGGGCAAGGAGCCATTCCGGACTCTCTACATCTTGCGCAACTGGGTAACAACGGCCCTGAAGTCCTTTGGATAGGGGGCCTCTATAATCATGATGTCCCCTGAGGCGGGGTGCTTGAACTCGATGCTAAAAAGGTGTAGCGCTGTCCGCGTTATCATCGGTCGTTCGCTGGCCTCATCGCCCTTCCACCGTCGCTTTATCTTGGACAGGAACAACGGCTTGCCATCACCATATAGAGGGTCGCACGCGATGGGATACCCCAGGGCCGCCAGATGGATGCGCACCTGGTGTGCCCGGTTGGTCAGCGGCCGGGCCTCCACTATGCCCATCCTGGCGTGCACACCAAGCACGACAAACTCGGTCGAAGCAGGCTTGCCCGCCCCATCGATGATGGTACGATGCATCCTGTCTCCGTCCGGAGTCAGCGCAAAATCGCACACGGTCTGGGTCCAGGAAGGCCGACCAGTGACTATCGCGTGATATCTGCGCAGCACCGTCCGCTCCTCGAAGTCAGCCGCGAGCGCGCGATACGCATCGTCGTGCCTTGCGTAGAGCAACACGCCGCTCGTGTCTATGTCCAGATGATGGACAGGAATCAGCCGACCATATTCCATCTCCAGCTCGCGCGACACGATGAGCGCGTCCGGATCATAGCGGTCCGCGGCTGAAAGAAGGCCCGCTGGCTTATTGACGGCAAGAATCGAGGCATCGGCATGCAGAACCGTTATTTCTTCGTTCATGGAGCAGGATTATACAGCTCCGGGCACGATCATGGAACAGGTGAACGCGTTTTTGCTGATTTCACACCGCATTTCCCACTTGCCGCCGATGGCTGTGTTTTAGTATGTTCATAGTCGCGAATCATATCGATTCGTTTCAAAGTACGTACGCCTTCCCGTCCAACAAGGCATCTGCACTATCGAAAGCAGGCCCGGGACGGGGCGGAACACCCACGAAAGAAAGGGAGATACAAGAACATGGCGAAGCAACTACTTTTCAGCGAAGATGCCCGGAGGAGACTCCTTGCCGGCGTAGAGCAGATCTCACGCGCGGTCAAGGTGACACTTGGTCCAAAAGGACGCAACGTTCTGCTCGACAAGAAATTCGGCGCCCCGACCGTGACCAAGGACGGCGTTTCGGTAGCCAAGGAAGTGGAACTCGAAGATCCGTATGAAAACATGGGCGCCCAGCTCCTCAAGGAAGTGGCGACCAAGACCAATGACGTCGCTGGAGACGGAACCACTACGGCCACCGTGCTCGCCTATTCGATGGTCAAGGAAGGCCTCAAGGCCGTCGCCGCCGGCATCGACCCGATGGCCATCAAGCGTGGCATGGATGCAGCTGTCCTGGCCGCCATCGAGGAGATCAAGAAGAACTCCAAGGATATCAAGGAGAAGGACGAGATAGCACACGTCGCCTCCGTATCCGCCAACAACGATATGGAAATCGGCGCCCAGATAGCCGATGCCATGGAGAAGGTCGGCAAGGACGGAGTCATAACCGTGGAAGAGTCCAAGACCATGGACACCACGATCGACTTTGTTGAAGGTATGCAGTTCGACCGCGGCTACCTCTCCCCCTACTTCGTGACCAACCGCGACACGATGACCAGCGTGTTCGAGAATCCGTACATCCTCATCCACGACAAGAAGATATCGTCGATGAAGGACCTCCTCCCGATACTCGAGAAAATCGCGCAGACCGGCAAGCCACTCGTCATCATCGCCGAGGATGTCGATGGTGAGGCACTTGCGACCCTCGTGGTCAACCACCTTCGCGGCACCATCAATGTCTGCGGCGTAAAGGCCCCAGGCTTTGGCGACCGCCGCAAGTCGATGCTCGAGGATATCGCCATCCTGACCGGCGGCGAAGTCGTGTCCGAGGAACTCGGCATGAAGCTCGAGAACACCGAGATGGCGCAACTCGGAACCGCCAAGACCGTGAAGATCGACAAGGACAACACAACGATCATCAATGGCGCCGGCAAGCAGAAGGACATCGACGACCGCAAGGGGCAGATCAAGGCCCAGATCGACGAGACGACAAGCGACTACGACCGCGAGAAGCTCCAGGAACGCCTGGCCAAGCTTGCCGGCGGTGTTGCCGTGATCAACGTCGGCGCCGCGACCGAAGTCGAGATGAAGGAAAAGAAGCACCGCGTCGAAGACGCCCTGTCGGCCACCCGCGCCGCCATCGAAGAAGGCATCGTGCCCGGCGGTGGACTCGCGCTTATCCAGGCTGCGATAGCCCTGGACAAGAATGGCTCGGACAAGCTGTCCGATGACGCCAAGGTTGGCTACAAGATAGTCAAGCGCGCCCTTGAGGAGCCTATCCGCCAGATCGCCGAGAACGCTGGCGTCGACGGAGCCGTGGTCGCGGATCGCGCCAAGAGCGAGAAGAAGGGCATCGGATTCGATGCCGCGAAGATGGAATGGGTGGACATGGTCAAGGCCGGCATCATCGATCCGGCCAAGGTAACCCGTTCAGCCCTGCAGAACGCCTCCAGCGTGGCCAGCCTGATGCTGACCACCGAGTGCGCCATCACCGATCTGCCTGAACCCAAGTCAGCCGGCGCCGCCGGTGGCATGGGCGGTGGCGGCATGGGTGGCATGGGCGGAATGGGCGGCATGGATTACTAAATCCGGCGCTGATAATCGCTGAAGTGGCCGCGCCCGCAGGGGCGCGGCCTTTTTGTTGATGCTGCCGCCCATGTTGCTCGCGGGCCGCGCCAGAGGCGCGGGCGCACAGCGCCCATACGGGCGGCTGGCGCCGCGCGCGCCTCTGGCGCGCACGTCAATACCATTCCCTGCAGCACGCGGAGCGAAGCGACGCATGGACTACTAAGCTCAAGCGCTGATTTAGCCTGAACGGCCGCGCTCTGCAAGGAGCGCGGTCTTTTTGTTGATGCTGCCGCCTATGACGCCCATGCGGCAGACCGGCCGCGCCGCTACCGCGGCGCGGGCGCGAAGCGCTTCCAGCGGGCGGCTGGCGCAGCGCGCTTGAGAGCGCGCACGTCAATACAATTCCTTGCAGCACGCGGCGCCCGAAGGGCGACGCTTGGGCGGAATGGATTACTAAGCTCAAGCGCTGATATGGCCTGAAAGGCCGCACCTGCAAGGGTGCGGCTTTTTGTTGAGGGCGTATCATGGAGGGCCTGACCATAAGGACTAATTTCTGCTATGATATTCGCGACCAGGGAGTGAACCACATGAGACAATACAACACCGACAAAGCCACGAGTGAATTCGCGTCGCTTTTTGAAAGCACTCTTACCAAAACAGAGCGGTTGCAGCCCGGACAAATGATTGAAACGTGCATAGTCTCCATTTCGAAGGACTCTATCTTTCTGCAATTGAGCGGCAAGAGCGAAGGCGTGCTGGAACGGGCGGAACTGGCGGACCAGGATGGGAACCTCTCAGTCAAGGAAGGCGATACGGTCAAGGTCTTCTTCCTTAATTCAAAGAACGGGGAAATGAATTTTACCACCAGGATCAGCGGGGAAAAGGCTGGTCCGGCGATGCTGGAAACTGCATATAGGAACGGAATCCCCGTCGAGGGCGTCGTCGAAAAGGAAATCAAAGGCGGATACGAGGTCAAGATAGGTGAATCGCGGGCCTTCTGTCCCTTTTCCCAGATGGGACAAAGGCGGGCCCAAGACGCGGAGACTTACGTTGGAAAGCATCTCATCTTCAAGATCCAGGAATACAAGGAAAACGGCCGCAATATCCTGGTTTCCAACAGGGCAATACATGAAGAAGCCCATAAAGAAAGAATCGAAGCTCTGAAAGAGACTCTAAGGGAAGGCATGCTCATCAAGGGGTCGATTCGGTCGATTCAGGAATTTGGGGCTTTCGTTGACATTGATGGAATTCAGGCGCTGCTTCCTATTTCAGAAATCAGCAGGGCCCGCGTCGAGGATATCAACGCGGTATTGGCCATCGGACAGGAAATCGAAGCTGCAATCATCAAGATTGACTGGAAAAGCGAGCGGATTTCGCTAAGCATGAAGAATTTGCAGGCGGATCCCTGGGATCACGCGCTCGAAGAATACCCCACAGATTCCAAGCATACCGGCAAGGTCGTACGTGTTACCGATTTTGGCGCGTTCGTTTCGCTGGAAAACGGTCTTGATGGTCTTATCCATGTCTCCGAGATGAGGAGCGAAGGCAAGTACGGCAATTCGGGAGTCAACGTAAAGCCTGGGCAGATTCTTACGGTAAAGATCCTGGGCGTCGACATCGCAGGCAGGAGAATTTCCTTGAAACAGGCTTCCTCCCTCGAGGAAGATGAAACGGCCAGGAAGTATCTGGAAAGCGGGTCAGAAAGCGACACCTACAATCCCTTTGCAGCTCTGCTCAAGAAGTAATCGACCCTTGGTTCGGCCACCTGATTTCAAGCAGTCACCCGGGTCACGCCTTCCCTTCCTGCCGGGGCCGATCAACCAGGGTCAGTCCCTGATCAGGGCATCCTGAACAACGAATAAAAATTTACAATATAGGTAATTGCTTGCCATAATGGATCGCAAGAGTACACGGAAATCAAGGATATGCGAAAAAGGGGCGTGCACTTCGAGGTACGGTGTGTATAGAGTCTCGACAGGACAGGCAGACTTCGACAACTTCGCGATTTCATTCGACAGGAGGCTCCGTCCTGACAATCGCTGCGCGATACTTGCAGACATCATTCACTGGGATAAATATGAGAATATGAGAGAATTGTTCTCATTGGTCCGAAGCTTTGGGCAACCAGCGAGACGAGCATCACGCTGGTATTCTTCATGATGAGCCCGGACACATGCACCGTGGAAAGCTCTGGCTTCATTTTGTTTCCATTCTTTCATGTTGCAAAAGAGTATTGAAATACTTGAATTACTGTCACTGATACGCATGGTATGGGCAGCATAGGGTTGTTCAGGAAGACCTATCTGCGGGGTTACGGAAGGATTGCGGCGACCGTACTCGCCCACGCCTTCATTGCGGCTGGGTCTCGCCTGTCCAGAGGCATATCCTTGGAAACCCCAAAGAGAAAACGAACGGGTCCCGGCAAATTCGCTGCAACCCGGCCGGGGAATATCATAGAGGTCTCCGCTCCCATAGCCTTGGCGGCCCTGGCGGTTCCTTTCTCGATCGCCTTGTTGAAACCGCGTGCAGCCTTGCCATACATATACGATACCGTGAATAGCGCCGTCGGCTTGCCGTCAAGTTCACGGGCACAGGTGGCGATGAAGGCTGTCAATTCAGGCACCGGCCGCATGCCGTTAATGGGAGCACCGAGCACCACGGCATCGTAATCACCTGGATCGATGATCTCAGCCAATGGCTTCACATCTACCTTGTGACCCGCCGCGGAAATAGCCTGCCCCAGTATTTCGGCATACTCTCCGGTGGTACCGGTCTTCGTCCAATAGCCTATCAACACTGCAGCCATGACAGCCTCCATTCCCTGAGGATAGCATGTTGAATTCCATTATGGAACGCAAGCATCAAGAATGTCGTCCGTCCCAGAAAGGCGTTCCAAGATTGGCCATCCATCAGCTGTTGAGATCCGGCCCCAGGTATAGACCGCGAAGAGCACCAAGAATGGTATTTGCCGCCGCTTCAGGAGCAAGACCTCTCTCGACAGCCATGTGGCCGAGAACCCCCTCGCGCTCCAATGTCGAGAGTCCGTGGACGGTTGACCATACGAGGGTAGCGACCATATATGGTGGCAGTCCAAGCGAGAGGATCCCTTCAGCCTGGCACGCAGCCACGCGAGCTTCGAGAACCCCGAAGGCATCGTAGTCAGCGGATGGAGGGCTTCTGCCGATGCTTGCGTCCTTCATAACCGCCAATATGCCTTGGTTGGAGAAGATCAGCTCAAGAAGCTCGGGTCGACGACGACCGAAGTCAAGGTAAGCCGAGCCTTGGGCAAGGAGCTTGTCCAGCGAGGAGCCAGGGCAGCCTGCGTCTGCCTCTCTCAGGGCCGCGGTCAGCTCGAGAAAGCCTTGGGCAGTGAGCGCTCCAAGAAGGCCATCGCGTCCTTCGAAGTGCCGATACGGCGCTGTCCTGCTTACCCCAGCCCTTCCAGCGACGGCTCTGAGCGAAAAATTCCTGACGCCCATCTGAGCAAGCTCCAGGCGAGCAGTCTCGAGGAGACGCGCCTTGAGTTCCGGGTGATGGTAGCTGTCTGTTTCTGCTGACATGGTTCATTTTCGCTCTGCATGTTGACATTGTCAACATGTCGCGCTACCCTTCATGTAGACAATGTCAACATAGGTGTCCATTAGGAACCTATGATCTCACTTCGCTCGAAGGAGGAAGCATGAAGGTATTGATCATGAATGGGGACGATGGGACAGGTGCGCACGGCCTCGATCCCTGGCTGAGCCGCTTCGGAGTACGCTTGTTGGGAAAAGGCCACACGATCCAGGAACTGCGACTCCGGGATTTGGGAATCAAACGCTGTCTTGGCTGCTGGAACTGCTGGTGGACAAGCCCGGGAGTATGCATTCACAAGGATGGCATGTCAGACGTACTCAAAGAAATTATCGCCGCCGATCTGGTTTTCTGGGGAATACCCCTCGTGCTCGGAGCTCAGTCATCCTTGGCAAAGCACTGCCAGGACAGGATGATACCGCTGGTTCACCCATATATAACCCTCGTGAAGGGTGAGTGCCACCACAGAGCCCGCTATGCCCACTATCCCCGCCACGCACTGGCTCTTGCATCTGGTTCCGGCGATACCACAGAGGATTTGGATCTTGCCGCACTGCTGTTCTCCCGCTTCGCACTCAATTTGAAGAGTGGAGTCGACTACTGGACAACGACGGCCACCGGGCCAGAGGAGGCCGCCGATGCAGCTATTGGCGCTTAATGCCTCGCCACGAGGCAAGGGATCCAATTCGAATGTGATCCTCGGATGGGTAATCGAAGGCTGGGTGAGCGCCGGAGGCGGTCTGGTGTCCCGAATCGATCTCACTGATGGTCATGATATGACGCTTGGCCGTATAGCCGAGGCAGAAACCATTCTTATAGCCATGCCCCTGTACACGGACTTCATTCCGGGTATCCTCAAGGAAGTATTCGACAGCTTGTCCCTTCTTCCCAAGGAAGCGCTGGAGGGCAAGAGGCTCGCCTGTGTTGTCCATTCCGGGTTTCCTGAATCGATCCAATCGGAGAGCTGTGCAACCTGGCTCGGCAGGGCAGCACTGCGCCTGGGCTTCGACTACGCCGGATGTCTGATCAAGGCGGGGAGCGAAGGTTACCGCATCATGCCCACCCGGATGACGGCCAGAACTGCAGAACGATTTCGCGAAGCTGGCCGTGCCCTGGCCGTCAGCGGGGTATTCCCGGAAGAAATCAAGGCAAACCTGGCTCATCCTAGAACATGGAACAGCAGAACACAGTTTGTTTTCAGGATCATGGCGCTGGTTGGTCTATCGAACCTCTACTGGGACAGCCAGTTGCGTAAGCATCGAGCGTTCAGGCACCGCTTCGATGCCCCTTATGGCCCGCCAGCCTGAAAGACACCGGCTCCAGGCTTGCCTGGAGCCACAAAATCGTCATTTCAGTTGTTCCAGAATCTGAAGCATCCAAAAATTCATTCGATTTTCAGCAAATTTCTTCTTTCTCTATACTATACTATGTAATCATTAATGCTTTCTGTGGGAAAGGACTCCCAAGATGCAAAAAAGTATGGAGGTTCATGACCTCGTGCGCTCGATGGGCGCGGCAGAGACGGAAGGGACGCCTCAGGATCTGTCAGGTCTGCTGGACAGGCTGACCACAACCTCAACACAGGAGCCGACCACAGATGCGGCCGAGCGCAAGGACAACGCCTCGGACCCCGAGGCCTCGATCTTTTCTCAGTTGCTCGAGCGGATAGTCCAGAGCTATTCGATCAGACTTGAGGAAGAAGGCGAGGAATCAGAAGTCAGCCTGGAGATACTCCTTGACGGGGTTCAGGATTCCGTGCTGATAACGTCACCCGCCGGTATCATCCTGCAAGCAAACCATGCATTCTATGCGACATTCGGATACGCGAAGAGCGAGCTGATAGGGCTGGCCATATTCGAGCTGCTGCCCGATACCTATCGTGGCGCCTTTCATGAACGACTGGCCGAGTTCTCGATTCGGTCGAGCGCCCAGCGCGGCATCACTCCAGGGGATATTCTGGCCTTCCGGGCTAAGCGACACGATGGCGGTATTGTCTCGATGGACTGCCTGCTGTCTTCGATACAGCTCAGAGGAGAGCCGGCGGTCCTGATGCTGATCAGGGACCTCTCATTCGACCACTCGCTCTTCTTGCAGCTCAAGGAGAGCAAAGAGCATTACGTCGCGCTGTCCGAGACCATCACCGAGGCAATTTTCAGGCTGGACAGTGATTTCAGGATCATTTTTGCCAATTCCGGTATCAAGAACACCTTTGGCTGGGAGCGCGATGAGGTTGTAGGCAAGCCGTTCAGCCTCCTGTTCCCGCCAGAGGTCTTTGCGATATACGAGCCCGAATTCAAGAAGTACTTCTATGTTGATGATCAGGACCGCGTCGCTTTGGGGCTCAAGCGAACCTTCGAGTTCCTCGGAACTACCAAACATCGCGGCGTCGCCCCGATGGAGATGTCCTTTGGCAACTCAAAGGACTACATGGGGCGCACACTTACCTGTGTCGTCAGGGATATTTCGCAACGCAAGACACTGGAACGCAAGCTGAGGCATCTGGCATACCATGATAAGCTGACAGGCTTGGGCAACCGTGAACTCTTCAACGAAGACATGACAACGCTGTTGCAGTCGATCGCGAATGACCAAAGCAAGCGTTCGTGTCTTCTTTTCCTCGACCTTGATGGCTTCAAGCATGTCAACGATACGCTCGGACACGACGCTGGGGATGAGCTGCTCATCGAGACGGCGCGGCGCATCCGGGTATGCCTGCGCGAGCATGATTTCCCGTACCGTTTTGGCGGCGATGAGTTCGTCGTTGTGCTCTCCGGCATCAAGGATCCATCCGATGGCATCGCCGTATCGGAGCGGATACTGTCGAGTGTCTCCGAACCATTCATCCTGCGCTCCAAGACCAAGGTTGCCGGGAGTCGCGTCAATGTCGGTGTATCGATCGGTGTGGCGCTGATACCGGAACACGGACAGTCACTGGAAGAGGTCACCAAGAGCGCAGACATTGCCATGTATTGCTCAAAAGAGGATGGAAGGAATCGCTACACGATCTTCGACCCAACCATTTCGGCCAAGGCGATGGAACGCTGGAATATCGAGCAGGAAATGAAGTCGGCGCTTGGCAGTGGCGGATTCAAGCTGTTCTACCAGCCCATCGTCGGTGTCGATGGCATCGTGCGTGGCATGGAAGCACTGATACGCTGGCGGCGGGCCGATGGTGATCAAGTACCGCCATCGGTCTTCATACCGATAGCGGAGCAGAACGGGCTTATCATAGCCTTGGGCGATTGGGTGCTCAGGCGTGCCTGCTACGATACCAAGCGGCTGCATGACCGTGGCCATGACCACATCTATGTCTCCGTCAATGTATCCAGCATACAGTTCGAACAGCCTAATTACATAGACAACCTTGAAAGCATAGTCAGAAATTCGGGGCTGTCACCATCGCGTCTCAAGCTCGAGATTACCGAATCCGCCATCATGCACAACACCAGGGATGCGATCGAGCGCATAAAGGAAATAAAACAGCGGCTGCCAGGCATAGCATTCATGGTTGATGATTTCGGCACCGGCTATTCTTCGTTGGCCTACTTGTCGCGGCTACCCATAGACGCGCTGAAGATAGACATATCGTTCGTGATGCATCTAGCCGAGTTGCAGAACGAGAAGGTCGTGAATGCCATCATCAATCTGGGCCATAGTCTCGATCTCGATATCGTGGCCGAAGGCATAGAGACCGAGGAGCAATGGACCTACTTTGAAGAGCGAAAATGCGGGGCGCTGCAGGGATACTTCTTCATGAAGGCCGCCGATATCGATGATGTCTGCGACCTCATCAACCGTGGACCGATCAAACGTGAAGTCGCACTGCAACAAGCCATATTGGCACCGCCGGCGATACTGATATCAAAGGCATCGATGAGTGCCATAGGCCTCGCTGGCAAGACCATGCTGGCAGAAAGCCGGCGCATTGGTTCATAGTCTACTCATTGCAACCGACAGGAGGATGGTATGGATATTGGTGTACAGGGACTGCGCGCGCTTGTGACGGGCGGCTCGAAGGGCCTGGGGCTGGCAACGGCGACAGTGCTCGCCAAAGAAGGCGCGACGGTGACGATCAATGCCCGCGACGCGCCCCGACTCAGAGCCGCGGCAGACTCGATAGGCGGGTTTGCCACCGCCGGGGATCTGCATGACCCGGAAGCGCCAGCCGCTATTGTCGCGGAGGCAGCCAGGCTGATGGGCGGGCTTGACCTCCTCGTGTGCAACGCGGGCGGACCGCCTGCCGGTCCGTTCGAGTCGTTCGGGGAACAAGCCTGGGCCAACGCCGTCGACCTGTCATTCATGAGCGCGGTCAGGCTGGTCAAGGCTGCCTTGCCATACCTGAGAAAATCCCGCCATGCAAGTGTCCTCTTCGTCGCTTCCTATTCTGTAAAGCAACCGATACCAGGCCTGGTCCTTTCAAATGCCGTACGCGCCGCGACGGTGGGCCTGTCAAAGTCGCTGGCCCTCGAGCTCGGCGCTGAAGGCATTCGCTTCAACTCGATCCTGCCGGGATGGACGGAGACAGAACGGGTCGGCGATCTCCTCGGTGCGCGCGCCAAAGCCAATGGCACGACCGTCGATGAAGAAATGGCCAAGCAGATGCAGGATTGCCCACTGGGAAGGATGGCCACGCCACAGGAGTTCGCGAACGCCGCGACATTCCTCCTGTCACCGGCCGCGTCCTACATAACCGGCGTCGCGCTGACCGTCGACGGCGGCATGTACAAAGGCACGCTGTAGCGAAAGCGCCCGGTGGCATGTCCCTCAATGCCTATCCCTCTCCAGAGCTGGCGCCACGTCCGCATCGAGCCAGGCCAGAGCCGAACGCAACTGGCTCTCACTGAAAGCCAGAGCCAGGTCGAATACATCGAATCCGGCTGTATCATGACCCCGGCTTTCGCCCAGGCGGCCGAGCGCGTCTGAGACGAGGACCCGCTGGTCAGCGAACATTCCGGCTATCGAGTCTGGAGCCATACGCCTGGCGAAGAACAGGCGCGATAGGAATTCCAGTCGAAGCACACGCGGGCTGCACACGGTGGGCTCGGCCAGCCATGCGTCAAACAGCCTTCGTCCGCCAGCGGTTGGTGACAGGACCCGGCGTGAGGCGGCTGAACCCTTCTCCGGTGCTGAACTCTCGATGAGCCCATGGTATTCGAGCCGCTTCAGGGTCGCGTACATCTGGCTCTCGCTCAAGCGCCACAGGCCCGCGAGGGTCTCGCTGAAGCGCCTGTATAGCTCGTAGCCATGCGTGGGCTCCTCAACCAGGAAGCCTAGCGGAACGAACTCGGGGCGTAAATCGCCAAAGTGCCTTGTCATCGATCCACGTGCAGTTCTATCCATTACCATACCGTAGGAGGCAGCCGCGGTACCTGTCAAGCCGCCACGATTGCGCCCCATCCGCTCGGAATAAGCGCCGACAGGGGCTGTTTGGCTTCCAGCGCACGGGAAGAAATGACGATCTGCAGTACCGAGAAAGTCGCCCGAATATCTACCAGACTCGGCACACCAGGTTCGACAAGGACTGCACTCGCTGCCCTATCCCGATTGACGGCTTGAAGGGGCTGTGTTACAACAGTCTATGATTACTCATCGAATGAGTATAAAGAGGAGCCCCCTATGAAGAGAACCAAATTCCTGGCCGTTATCGCGCTTGCCATGCTCGCCTGTACCTTCCCAGTCGCCGCGCAGAAACAGGAGGTCGTGCTGTCGGCGGCCGCCAGCCTTACGGATGTGCTGACTGCGCTCAAGCCGGAGGCGGAGCACTATACCGGCGCGTCGCTTATCTTGAATTTCGGAGCCTCCGGTACGCTGAGAGCCCAGATCGAACAAGGGGCGCCGGCCGACGTATTCTTTTCCGCGGCGACATCGCACATGAATACACTCGAGAAATCCGGCCTCATCGTGGCGGCAACGCGCAGGGACATGCTGTCCAATGCCATGGTTCTTGTAGGCGACGGAACGCGCAAGAACCCGGTATCACGCGAGGAGCTGGCCGCAGTCCTCTCCCAGGCCAGGATCCTTGCCATCGGCAACCCTGATTCGGTGCCAGCCGGCGCGTACGCCGTCGAGGCACTCAAGTCGCTGGGGCTCTACGGCCTCGTCGAGAAGAAACTGGTCCTGGGCGGCAACGTGCGGCAGGTGCTGCAGTATGTAGAATCCGGTTCGGCTCCGCTGGGCATCGTGTTCCTGACGGACGCGGCATCCGTATCCAGGACCAGCCCCTTGGTCAGGCTCTACCAGTTCCCGGATTCACTTCTGGCGAATCCTGTTGTGTACCCGATAGCCGTCGTCACCGCGTCCAAACATGCCGATGCGGCGGCTAGACTGATAGAGTTCCTGGGTACCGACACCGCGAGAAAAGCCTTCGCCGAGGCGGGTTTCGCCATCCCATGATGCCGGGTCCGCTCCAGCCCGTCGTCTTCTCGCTCGGCGTCGCGACGATGGCGACGCTGGTGACGCTGGCAGTCGGGCTTGCTATGGCCCGGCTGCTTACCTACAGGCATATACACTTCCAGGGTTTCTGGGAGACATTGATCATGCTTCCGATGGTTTTCCCGCCTACGATAACCGGCTACCTTCTCCTTCTGATGTTGGGAAAGCGCGGGCCGGTCGGAGCCCTCCTGTCCGGTATCGGCGTGCAAGTAGTATTCACCCGGATGGCCGCGGTTATCGCCGCGGTCGTCGTATCGCTGCCGCTGATGTACCAGAACTGCAAGGCCGCGTTGTCGAGCGTGGATCAACGTCTCATCGACGCGGCGCGGACGCTGGGCATTGATGAGGGCCGCCTCTGGCGGCGCGTTACCATTCCACTGGCGGCTCCGGGCATCCTCAGCGGTGTGGCGTTGTCATTCGCGAGGGCGCTGGGCGAATTCGGGGCAACACTGATGATAGCGGGAAACATCCCCGGAAGAACCCAGACCATTCCCTTGGCCCTGTACAGCGCCGTCGAGGGAAGCCGCAGCACAGAAGCCAACGTGTACCTTGGCATAACGGTCGCGCTGTCGTTTGTTGTCATCGGACTGGTCGGAATAGGCGAGCGCCGAGCCAGGACGCTCCGGGGAAAGGGACGAATCACCCGCCATAATGACGCACGCCCGCTGTTTTTCACCATGGGTGGGGCTTCCCGATGATAGACGCATGCTTCGAAAAGCGGCTGCCCCTCTTTACCCTCCGGGCCGAGTTCACAGTTGATACGGTGACTGCCATACTCTGGGGAGAGTCTGGCGCGGGCAAGACAAGCATCCTGGATTGCATCGCTGGGCTCGTCCGCCCTGATGGCGGCCACATATCGCTTAATGGAACGACCGTATACTCGTCGGAGCTGGGCATCGATCTTCCTCCCCAGGAACGCCGCGTTGGGTACGTCTTTCAGGATTACGCGCTGTTCCCGCATCTGAACGCTGAGGAGAACGTCGCACTGGCCTTGCCGGCACATGAACGGAGCCGCGCCATGGAGTACCTGGAACGGTTTGGCATAGCCCACCTGCGCAAGAGCCGCCCTCCGATGCTTTCCGGTGGCGAGCGCCAACGTCTCGCGCTGGCACGCGCTCTGGCTACCAAACCTCGGGTGCTATTGCTCGACGAACCTTTCAGCGCCCTGGACAAGAGCACCAAGGAAGCCACATACCGCGAGTTTCTGTCCCTTCGCGACGAACTCCGGATGAGCGTCATTCTTGTCACCCATTCCCGGCTCGAAGCGGAGACACTCGGCCACAGCATAATCGAATTGCGCGATGGCCAGACGGTACCGATGGTAGACTATGAACCTGCCAGTCTCGAGAATATAGGAGCGCACCAATGCATGCCAGCGAACTGATCAAGCGTCTTTCGGAGACTTCTCGTGCGGCCGCTCTGGTCGTCGTCATCGATATAAAGGGTTCAGCGCCGCGTCATCCTGGCTCAAAGATGCTTGTCTTTGCCGATGGCAGCTCGATGGGAACCATAGGTGGTGGGTTTGTCGAGGCCAGCGCGATGGGAAGCGCCTTCGCTCGCCTGGCGAGCGGGACATCCGGTCGCATCGTCGTCGAGATGCTAGGCGAGCAGGCCGAGGGCAACGCCCCGATATGCGGCGGTACCGCGTCCCTGGCCATATTCATTGTCAACGACAGGGCCGCGTATGCCGCAGCATCGGAGCAACTGGATAAAGGAAGGCGCGTCGTTCTCGTTTGTTCAATCGATGGCGAGCGGATGGGCGGGCCTGTCGCCGTTGTCGATGCCGAAGGGCATGTGATCTACGGCCCGGAAGTCCCGATTGATGACGCCGCGTTGACAACCGCCCTCGATTCCGGCTTCCCGGCCATATCCCAAGCAGACGGACTTCTATACGACGCCATAGTGCCCCAGGACAGACTGCTCATACTCGGCGGAGGGCACGTGGGCCAGGCACTGGCGCGCCTCGGCGCTGAGCTGGAGTTCCGCGTATGCGTCGGCGATTCCCGCCAGGAGTTCGTCGATCCTGGCCGCTTTCCCGCCGGAACCGAGACGAGGCTCGGTGAATTCGCGGGCATAGTCGCCGCGTATCCATTCGGAGCCTCCACCTACGTCGTCGTCGTCAGCCCCAGCCACTCCAGTGACCTTGAATGCGTGCGCGCCATCCTGAAGCGGGAGTACCGCTACGCTGGGTTCATAGGCTCGAGGCGCAAGACCAGAATGATACTGGACCAGGCCATAGCCGACGGCTTTCCCTCAGAGAAGGTCACCGCCCTCAGAGGACCGATCGGCGCGGATATAGGCGCTGAAACCCCGGCCGAGATAGCCGTGGCCATATTCGCCGAAATCATAGCGGTTCGAAGGGACTCGCCGGCGATCATGGCCATGGACAAGGATCGGGTCAGGCGCAGGGCCTGAATTCTCAGCGTATAAAGCCAGCACGCTGTTGAAATACTCGATGCGTTTCACTAGCCTAGTATGTAGCTCTATTGAAACAGGAGGCACGCTATGCCCGATTTTGGACAGCCATTCAGCGGTTTGAAGCACGATCGACTATTGACCCACGAAGAATTGGTCAGAGCCATTCGGTTCATGGTGTCCGCAGAATATGAAGCCATCCAGCTGTATCAACAGCTGGCCGAATCCACCGACAACAGCCTGGCGCAGAATGTACTGTACGATATCGCCAATGAGGAAAAGGTTCACGCCGGCGAGTTCCTCCGTCTGCTCAAGGCTCTGGATCCAAAAGAAGAAGGCTTCTACGAAACGGGCGCCAAGGAAGTTGAGGAAGAATTTCTGGGCGGGTCGGCACCTACGGCTTCAGCAGACAGTGGCCTTGGCATCGGTAGCCTGAAGAAGTAGGCAGGGAGAAGACTCATGAATAATCTACGGCGAGAACTTGCGCCAATCAGTACTGAAGCGTGGTCAACCATAGACACGACTGCCCGGGAAACCCTGGTAGCCACCCTTTCTGGACGGAAGTTCGTGGACATTGACGGCCCACACGGCATCCAGCATGCCTGCGTGGCCCTGGGCCGTCTGGCAACACCCCCGAAGCAGGACCCCGGCGCGGTTATGTATGGAGTTCACCAGGTACTGCCGCTTGTCGAATCGCGCACCAGCTTTGTCCTGAATACGTGGGAACTCGACAACATCGGCCGTGGCGCATCGGACCCGGATCTCGATGTCCTGACAAACGCCTGCCGCAAGAGCGCGCTGTTTGAGGAAAATGCCATCTTCGAAGGCTTCGCACCGGGAAACATTGCCGGTCTCGCAAGCCTTGTACATGGGAAGGAAATAGCGCTGAGCCTCGAAACGGAGAAACTGATCGATACCGTATCGGAAGCGCAAACACGGATGCTCAAGGAAGGCATTCCCGGTCCCGCCAACCTGGTTGTCTCGGCACCGATCTGGAAGTATCTGGCCAGAAGCGCGCCGGGCGGCACGCTCCGCTCCATAATCGAACAGCAGATCGAAGGCAAGGTCATCTATTCCGAGTCGGTGAAGGATGCCCTGCTTGTTGCAGGCCGCGGCGGCGATCTGGCGCTGACCATCGGCCAGGATCTGGCTATAGGCTACCACAGCCATACGACGACTGAGATCAATCTGTTCCTGACGGAATCATTCACGTTCCGTGTGATGAATCCTCAGGCAGTAGTCGGCTTCAAGCTGAAGTAACCTGGAACGGCTCCTGCGCCAGGAGCCTGTCGGACTTATGAACGCACGCGTAAATTTTAAGGCAAATACAAGGGAATGAAGATCAATGAAGTGCTTTTTGACCGGACTCGGCGCTCTGCGGCGCAAAATCGGCTCGTCAAGCGGGCCATACACGAAGTATGGCCCTCAATCCTCACCAATTTTTCACTCGCAGATCGCCTTCGCCCGATCAAAATCCTAAGTCCGACAGGCTCCTAGTATTGCCCCCTCGCCGTATAGTGCGTGTGGAGCAGTTCGTGGGCCAGGTGGCTGTTCGGAGTGCCGAAGAATTCCGCGTAAATCCTCTTGATTGATGGATTGTCGTGGGATTTTCTGAACTCGCTGTCAGCGTCCTCCTCATAAATCGCCTTGGCCCGGGCAATTCGAATCTCGGGGGTGCTTGGCAGGGGCTGGCCGCCTCCGCCGAGGCAACCACCAGGGCAAGTCATTATCTCGATGAAGTGCGCATCAATCGTTCCGTCCCTGACGGCGGTCATCACCTTCTTGGCGTTGGCCGTTCCATGCGCCACAAGAACCTTCAGTTCGACGCCTTCAAGGAATGACCACTCCTTCTGTGCGCCATCGATCCTGACGCTTGCCTGCCTAACGCCATCCATGCCGCGCACCGGGATGATGTCGAGATCCTTGAAGGGGACTTCGCGACCGGTTACTACCTCGTACGCCGTCCGCAACGCCGCTTCCATCACACCGCCCGAGGCGGCGAATATAGTCGCCGCGCCGGTGGATTCGCCCAGCGGGTCATCGAAGGCGGCATCCTTCATGTCATGCAGGTCGACGCCGGCCTGCTTTATCATGACGGCAAGTTCACGTGTAGTAAGCACATAATCCACGTCTTGACGGCCTTCGCTCTCCATCTCCGGACGGATCGCCTCGAATTTCTTGGCGGTGCATGGCATGACCGAAACGCAAACGATATCCTCGGGATCGATGTTCATCTTTCTGGCCCAGAACGATTTAGTCACGGCTCCGAACATCTGTTGCGGCGATTTACATGTCGACACATTAGGAAGCAGCTCCGGAAAGAAATGCTCCTGGAACTTGATCCAGCCAGGTGAACATGAGGTGGTCATCGGCAGCGCGGGCTTCCCCGCCCCTGTCAGGGCACTCCTGAGCCGTCCGAGCAACTCGAATCCTTCTTCCATGATCGTGAGGTCGGCCGCGAACTGCGTATCAAAAACATGATCGAAACCCATGGTTCTGAGGGCAGCCACCATCTTGCCGGTAACGCGGGTGCCGGGCGGGTATCCGAATGCCTCGCCTAGAGCAGCCCTGATCGCCGGAGCTGTCTGCACGACCACGACCTTCCTGGGATCGTCTATCGCCTTCCACACATCTTCGATGCAGTATTTCTCGGAGAGGGCGCCGGTCGGACAGTGGGCTACGCACTGGCCGCAATTGATACATACGACCTCGCCTATCGGCTTGTTGAAGGCCGAACCCACGATCGTGCTGTCTCCCTTGTACAGGTTGGCTACGGCGTAAACGCCCTGCATCTCATCGCATGCGCGTACGCAGCGCTGGCACAGGACGCACTTGTTGTTGTCACGAATGAAAACGGGTGAGGAATCGTCCTGCGGAATGGTGCGCTCCCGCCGCTCCTTCCATCGAAGGTCGGTAAGCCCGAATTCATTGGCCAGGCTCTGGAGTTCGCAATTCAGATTCTTGGGGCACACCGTGCAATCGGTGTAGTGGTTGGCAAGCAGCAGTTCGACTATGGTCTTGCGGGACTTGCGGACTCTGTCTGTCGTTGTCGAAATCTCCATGCCTTCAGTCACCGGAGTGCTGCAGGCCGCCTGCAACGTCTTTGATCCCTTGACGTCGACGACGCAGATGCGGCATATGCCCCTCGTCTGGAGGTCGGGATGATGACACAGGGTCGGAATGTGTATTCCCTCGCGCTTGCATACATCGAGTATTGTCATGCTCTCGAGCGCCTTGTACGAGGCGCCATTGATCGTAACCTTCAGCTCCGCCATGGTTCGCCCTCCCCCGCAGAGAGAATTTCATCCTTGAATTTCGACGCTATTGTCCTGAATGAATTCGGCACCGACTGCCCGAAGCCGCATTTGGAGGCCAGGCTCATCGTCGTCGACAGTTCCAGGAGGTCATTGATTGTTTTTGATGAACCCTTGCCACGTTCGAATTTTTCTATGCCCTCCAGCATGCGCGAACAGCCCTCGCGGCACGGTACGCATTGACCGCATGACTCTTCCTGGAAAAACTCAACGAAGTTCTTGAGTACCTTGAACATGCTCCGTGACCTGTTGAAGATGATTATCGAACCTCCCGTAGGAATTCCTTCGAAGCATATAGGTTTGTCGAAATCGTCCTTGCACGCGCAGAAACCAGAGGCGCCGCCGATCTGCACTGCCTTTGTATCCGGATCGGCGTCTATTTCCTTCAGCAACTCCCTGATGGTTATGCCGAACTCGAACTCATATATTCCAGGCCTGCCGCAATCTCCCGAAACGGAAAACAGCTTTGATCCCGTTGACTTCTCCGTACCGAATTGCTGGAACCATTCGGCGCCATTAAGCAGTATGTGGGGAATGAACGAGAGCGTCTCCACATTGTTGACGACAGTCGGCTGTCCAAGGAAGCCCTCCTCTGCCGGATACGGCGGCTTGTTCCGAGGTTCACCGCGCTTGCTCTCGAGCGACTCGATAAGCGCTGTTTCCTCACCGCATACATACGATCCCGAGCCGAGCCGTATATCCACATCGAAGCAAAAACCTTGCTCACGGCAAATATCATCGCCTATCAGGTTCTGGCTCTTGAGCTCGTCAATCTTCTTATATAAATCCTTGACGAGGTACTTATACTCGCCCCTGAGATAGATGAACCCTTTCGACGCCCCTATCGCGTACGCGCCTATGACCATGCCTTCTATCACCTTTGCAGTCTGCTTCTCCAGAATATTCTTGTCCTTGAAGGTACCCGGTTCACCTTCGTCGGCGTTGCAGACCATATATTTGGCATCACCAGCATGCCTTCGCGCGGTGTCCCACTTGAGTCCGGTCGGGAATCCCGCCCCGCCTCGGCCCCCGAGTTTTGATTTCGTGACGAGCTCTATCACGTCTGCCGGAGTCATGCCAAGAGCCACCTTCAGGGCCGATCCAGGCTGGAAATCGGAAAATACGACATCTATCTTTCTGGCCATCGCCGCCCTCCTACCGATAGCTTCGCACGATATCGACTGCCTTCGACGGCGTAAGGTCAGCGTACAGATCATCGTTGACCATCATCGAAGGGCCTCGATCGCACATCCCCATGCAATTCGCATAATCCAGCGTGTACTTCCTGTCATGAGTCGTTTCACCCATGTGAATACCCAACTCCGACTCGAGCGCGCGAAGGACGCTGGCCTTGTCCCTGAGTTCGCATGATATGGTGCGGCATATGCGAATTACATACTTGCCTTTTTCCTGCGTATTGAGGAAATGATAGAACGACGCTACGGAATACACCTCTGTCTGGGAGATCCCGAAACGCCTGGCTACCTCGTTGATGGTTTCCTCTCCCAGGTATCCGAACGTGGTCTGCAGGTCCTGCAGCACCGGCAGTACCGATTCGCGCTTGGTACCACGCAGTTCGGTGAGTTCATCGAGCTTCCTGAGGAGTGTTTCCCTGAGCATTGGTGCCCTCCTTCGACTGGCCGTCGGGGTATTCGGGTTGGGGCGGAAGTACACCATGATGCCGGCAATGGCTGCGACAGGCACGCCATCGAACCGCTGACCTGAGCCTCGTCCGGCAAAGGCAAAGTTATAACCTTGTCGACCAGAACTATCGTACCACAGTCATGGGATGTCAAATAGCTCTTTCTTGGCGAGCGAATGTGGATATTCTCGAAGATGTCCAGCAATAAAGGTCCGCAATACGATTAGTTTCTATTGACAGTAACATCTATGCCCTGTATTATTCTGGTACGTTCCTATTAGGAGAAACATCATGCAGGACTACTTCAAGACCTTTCCGGACTCGCACGGCAATTTCGGGCAGTATGGTGGCAGCTTCCTGCCACCGGCGATTCAATCAGAGATGGAGAAAATTACCGACGCATACTATTCGATAAGCAAGTCGTACGAATTCATTTCCGAGTTGCGGAGCATCCGTACGCATTTCCAGGGCAGACCTACGCCGGTGTACTTCGCCAAGCGCCTGTCAGACCAGTACGGCGGGCGCATATACCTGAAGCGCGAAGACCTGAACCACACGGGCGCACACAAGCTCAATCACTGCATGGGCGAGGCGCTCCTGGCAAAGTACCTGGGCAAGAAGAAACTGATAGCGGAGACGGGCGCAGGACAGCATGGCGTTGCGCTGGCCACGGCGGCGGCCTACTTCGGACTCGAGTGCGAGATACACATGGGCGAGGTTGACATCAAGAAGGAGCATCCAAACGTCATACGGATGAAGATCCTTGGCGCCACCGTGGTTCCAGTCACCCGGGGACTCAAGACGCTCAAGGAAGCCGTGGACTCCGCATTCGAGGCGTACATGGTCGACCCCGAGTCAAGCATCTATTGCATAGGTTCTGTGGTAGGGCCGCACCCATTCCCGATGATGGTGCGTGAGTTTCAGCGCGTCGTGGGCATCGAGGCCAAGGAGCAATTCTTCGAGATGACGGGCGAAGAGCCCGACAACGTGATGGCCTGCGTAGGAGGCGGCTCGAACGCCATAGGCATATTCTCCGCATTCATCGAGGACGATAACGTCGCCCTGTACGGCATCGAGCCTATGGGTCGCGGGCCGAATATCGGTGACAACGCGGCTACAATCACATACGGCAAACCAGGCATGATACACGGCTTCAAGTGCATGCTGCTGCAGGACCAGAAAGGCGAACCATCGCCCGTGTACTCTATCGCCAGCGGACTTGACTACCCTGGTGTAGGCCCGGAACACTCGATGCTCCATGACATCAAGCGGGTGCAGTACACATCCGTCACCGATGACGAGGCGATCGACTCATTCTACGAACTGAGCAAGAAGGAAGGCATAATCCCCGCGCTCGAGAGCGCCCACGCGGTTGCCTATGCGTGCAAGCACGCCAAGGCAAACCCCAGGCAATCGATACTGGTCAACCTGAGCGGGCGCGGAGACAAGGACATAGACTTTATTTACGACACGTACGGAGCGCGGTAAAGCAACAAAGCCATGATGCCGGGTGCACTCCATGGCGTCATGGCTACCGCGCCCGCATGATTTTCTGGAGCTTAAAATGAACGCGGGTCCGGTTCCTGAACGCGTTCAACCATGCAAGGCAGTCAACAAATCATCAAGTGAAACGGTTGCTGCCGTCGTAACCCGGTCGCTCATGGCAAAAGGCAGGATAAGCCGCTTGCCATGTATCATGGCACCGCAACTGTATACGACGTTTGGCACATAGCCTTCCCTGCCGGCTTCGTCAGGTGCTACAAGCGGCTCCTTAAGTCTGCCAAGGACTTTGCCTGGATCATCAAGATCCAGGAGAGCCGCCCCGATGCAATACTTTCGCATAGGACCGACACCGTGCGTCAGCACCAGCCATCCGGCGTCGGTTTCAAGAGGCGACCCGCAATTGCCTATCTTCACCGATTCCCACAATTCAGCCGGACGCATAAGGACTCTGGATTCATCCCAGTGGTATCGATGCTCTGAATACATGATGAAAAGGTTCTCATCATCCTGTCGGGAAAGCATAGCATACTGCCCGCCAATCCGCCGCGGGAACAACGCCATGCCCTTGTTGCGCACCGACGTGCCGTTCAGAGTCCGAATGCGGAAAGAAACGAAGTCACGCGTCTCGATGATCTGTGGAAGTATCGCGTGCCCATTGTAGGCAGTATAAGTAGCGTAGTACATGATCGATCCATCATCTTCGGTGAAGCGGACGAAACGCGCATCCTCTATGCCATTGCTTTCGTTGGCAGAGATGGGGAATATGGCTCGTTCGCCAGGTGAAGATTCAGGTGGAAAATGGATTTGGTAGTTTGAATCGGCAATCCACTGAACGCGCTGGAGTGTCTCGCCGAGATCCTGCGGGACAGGCTTGTGCTCGCGCCGGCAACGCCGGACACAACGGGTCAATTCGCTCTTGGTAAAATCATCATCGAGTTCGGCCAGAAGGGCAACGCTATGTTCGTTTTCGCATCCCATGGTACGCAGGGTAATCATGAAACTTGCCTTGTTGTAGCCTGGATCAGGGTCGACTTCCGGAGTGCTGACGAAGCGCGAAACCGGGTCGAGCGTCATGGTACCTTCAGGATCGAGGAGCCCCGTGCGGAACTCGATCGACGAAATATGGCCCTCCCCGGTCGCCCGCAGACTCATCATGAAGCGGATGCTGCCTTCGGACACGCCCATCTGGTTTGGATGCGCAACGATCGAAGGATTGAAGAGCGCGGCCGATTCAAGCGAATACTCCCCCGAGAAGAGCGCACCCAGAAGCAACTTGCGGTCCCGTGACAGGGATCTGGGCCTGGCGATCTGGGACGCGACCATGTCGTAGTTTGAAAGGAGACGCGATTCCATCCCGTGATGCCTCGAGGCAAATTCGTTCAGGATAATCTCCAGCTCGATCGCCATCCTGTCATCGCTCAGGGAGAGCACGCGAGAAATGATTGCCGCAGCGCGATGTTCGCCGGATGGGATGAACGGTCGCAGCATGACGCGGTCGCTTTGTGGAACGATCGAAATGTCCTGGCGAAGAACAGGTACGACGCTCATGGCAGGACACCGGAAAGAGGAGGTACCACGTGTTGCGCAAGATTCATCTCCGCCAGCGAAAGGTGGAAGGCCAGGGTTGATTCGGCTCCCTGGTTTTCGTTGACTCTGTCTTTGTGCAATCCATCACTGCAACCTCCGCTTCCAGAATCGTACAATGGCAAGCCGAGGTCGTTGCGCCCGAGAAACCACTCGAAGGCGCGCTTGGCTTCCTGGAACCATGTCGCGTCGCCGGTGATTCGGAACGCTTCAAGGCATGCGGATACCATGGCCTGAGCTTCGACGGGTTGCTGGTCGAAATCGGCGCGCGCGCCTCCCTTTTGGTAGAATCCGTTACTGCCTATTGGCCTGAAGTTGCCGGCTTGTGTTCTCTGCAGGGATGCGAGCCAGCGAAGGGACGACAATCCTATATCGATCGCTTCCGGCCGATGACACTCAACCCCATACAGGAACAGCGCCTGGCAGAGCCTCGGGTTGTCATAGGTGGCGACCGGTTCGAACCAGGGCCATTCATCCGTGGCAAACGCTTTCCAAAGCCGCATGAGCTTGCCGCCAAGCACTTCCATCGCCGCAATTATTCTTGCATCCTCCGGGAAGCGCTGCAAGAACTCATGCAGACCGAGCATGGTAAATGCCCATGCGCGCGGAGATGAGAATGATTCCGCAACCGATAATCCCAGGTAAAACAGGCGGGCCGAAAGCTTGCGGTGTCCGTCGTTATGCGAGCGCCCTGCACCTGTGCCCAGGGCCCACAGGGCCCTCGCGTGGCTGTCTTCGCTTCCTGAAGCTTCCAGCCACTCACGGCCGTAACTCATGAAGTTACGGAAATGGAGGGTCGATTGGTTGAACGCCGCGGCAAGGAAGGCCAGATAGCTCGTCGCGAGCCTATCGAGGTTTTCTTCCGCTGGCACCCCGCTTATCTCATCGAGAAGACAGCAGAGTATGAAGGCACGCGCATTGTCGTCGGTGCAATAGCCCTCCTCGAAATTCGGCACATTGAACATCGCATGCTGAAAGATGCCGGTTCGATCGCTCATGCGTATGACATGGTCAAGCCGCAATGACGGCAACTCGTATGGCCGGCTTGCCAATGTCCATGCCGCAAATGCCCTTCGAGGAGAAGCCTTCCTGTCGGCCCGCGCATGCTGGAATGATTCGATGTATTGTGTCGCCGCCGCAGGCCATATCATCTGCCTACCCAGCGACCAGGATTGCTCGCGTGTCCTTGCCAACAGCGCCGCGTCTTCGAGATATGCGCAGACGCCCTGCGCTATCGCATGGGCATCCCGGAACGGTACCAGTGTACCGTGACCATCGGCGAGCAATTCCTGTGCATGCCAGTATGGCGTTGAGACTACGGCCTTGCCCGCGCCGAACACATACGCAAGCGTTCCGGAGGTTATTTGTGCTTCATTTAGATATGGAGTCAGGTAGATGTCGGTCGCCCCGATGAACTCCTTGAGATCATCGATTGATACGAAGCGGTTGTAGAAGATGACATGATCCTTGACGCCCAGATCCTCTGCAAGCCGTTCGAGCCCAAGGCGGTATGCCTCGCCTTCGTGTGCCACGAGGTGGGGATGGGTAGCACCCAATATAAGGTAGACCACGTCGGGTTGTCTGGCAACAATCTCGGGCAATGCCTTGATGGCATACTCGATCCCCTTGCCGGGCCCCAGCAGGCCGAACGTCAGGAGGACTTTGCGACCATCGACACCGAATTGGGTCTTGTAGACGCTGGAATCAAGAAAGGGCATGTCCGGGATTCCATGGGCGATGATATCCACCTTGGTATCGGGCACACCATACGTGTCCCGCAGGATCTCCGCGCCCTTTCTGGCCATCACCACCAGGCGGTCACTTCGAGCGACAAGTTCCTTCATCACTGTCCGCTGTGCCGGATTGGGCGAGCTCAGAATCGTATGCAATGTGGTGACAACAGGCATGCGGACTTCTTTGAGCAGCGAAACGATGTGACTACCTGCGGGCCCGCCGTAGATGCCAAACTCATGCTGTATGCACAGGACATCGGCGTTATTGAAATTGAGGAAATCAGCGGCACGCCGGTACGAGTCAATATCCTTCTCATCCAGCTCAAAGCGGACACGGGGTGGGTAGTCATAGGCTTCGGGGCGATCATTGACGGCACATGCAAAGCAATTTGAAGAAGGTGAAGATAGCGCTATGGCCTCGCACAGGTCATGGGTAAAAGTCGCGATGCCGCAGAGACGGGGGAGGAATCCCCCCAGAAATGCAATACGTTCCGGAAGGGCTGAGTACATTGGGCTTTGCCTGCTTGGTTCAGGAGTGGGTGATAGCTCAAGTATCGACCATTCTTACCTTGCCTGTCGATAGCAAGTGCAGAGAGCTCCCTGTCCTACTTCTTCTTGTCCTTCTTCCGGTCCTTCTTGCCATTCTTCCTTTTCCCGCCCTTCTTCATGGGTTCGACCTCGGCAGTAATCACATCACTGGATTCTCCCTCTGGCAGATCCTCATGGTGCGGGTAGACCCGCGGTATCCATTTCTGGCTGTCTATGGGAGGCCGCACATACTTTCCCGCCTTCTGACGGGGAGGCAGCTCTATGGGTTCTGGCGTCAGGTCCTTGTAGGGAATGCGGGCGAGCAGGTGCGCTATCACATTGAGTCGGGCACAATACTTGTCGTCGGCGTCGACGACGTGCCATGGGTTGTCAAAGGTATCGGAAAACTCGAACATGGCATCCTTGGCCCTTGAATAGTCGACCCACTTGCTCCTCGCAGCCATGTCCATGGGAGACAGCTTCCAGCGCTTGGCGGGATCCTCGAGCCTGTCGATGAATCTCTGCTCCTGGGCCTCGTCGCTGACGCTGAACCAGTACTTGATGAGGATTATGCCCGCCCGGCCCAGCATGCGTTCGAACTCGGGCACAGTCCGCGCGAATTCATTGTATTCGTCATCGGTGCAGAAACCCATCACCTTCTCGACACCGGCGCGGTTGTACCAGCTGCGGTCAAAGAAGACCATCTCGCCGCCCGAGGGTAGCTGCGCAACATAACGCTGGAAGTACCACTGGGTCTTCTCCTTCTCGGTTGGAGCGGCCAGAGCGACAATGCGGGCGAAGCGGGGATTGAGGCCCGCGGTGATGGCCTTGATGACTCCCCCCTTGCCGGCGGCGTCTCGGCCCTCGAATATCACGACGACGCGGAGCCCCTTGGCCTTGACCCACTCCTGGAGCTTGACCAGTTCTATTGTCAACCTGTCGAGTTCGTCCAGATACTCACTCTTGCCGATGGCACTCTTGTCTCCCATGCTATCCTCCCGCGATCCGACTCCTGATCAGTCAATTGTAGTCCAGATAGAGCACGAAAGCGACATCAATTCAGCGGTTATATCTTGAACCGACCAATCTCGGCTTCCATTCCCTGGATGCTGTCGCGGGTCCTCACGGCGACATCGGCTACCTCCTGCGCCGATTTGCCTATCTCCTGGGCGCCCATCGTCATCTCATCCATGCTGCCCGCGATGTTCTGCGACACCTCGGTAAGCTCGCGCATCGCCTCGAGAACCTGCGCGTTTCCAGCCGTCATCTCGCGCGCTCCAGCATGCACCTCGCTCGTGACACCGTTCATGTCGCCGAGCGCCTCCAATATCTGGCGTGAACCAAGCTTCTGCTCGAGCATGGCTCGTTCTATCTCGCCGACGAGGGCGCTGACCGACTCGATGCCGTCGGCGACTTCTCCGAAGGCCACCCCCGATTCCTCGGAGGCGCCCACGATCGACTCAATCGTGCCCTTGATCTTGCCGAGTTCGGCGCCAATGGTGCGCGATTGTTCTGCCGATGTTTCGGCAAGATGCCTGATCTCATCCGCAACCACGGAGAACCCCTTGCCCGCCTCACCTGCGTGGGCCGCTTCGATGGCGGCATTCATCGCGAGCAGGTTGGTCTGCGAGGCGATCTGGGATATGGCGGTATTCGCTTCCATAAGCAATTCTGACTGGCCTGATATTTCCTTGGCCTGAGCGTCGACCGCGGCCTGCTTTTCCCGGCCCCGCCCGGATGACTCGCGCAGCTCCTCGAATCTCTTGGCCATCTTCTCTACTGATGTCGTCACCGAGCCGATGTTCCCAATCATCTCCTCGATGGAGGAGGAGGCCTGGGCCACTCCCGCCGCCTGCGTGGCGACGAGCCTGTCGAGCGACTCGATATTCTTGGCAACTTCCTCGACCGCGCTCGAGCTGTTGTCAACGCTGCCCATCTGGTGCACGGTCTGCCTGCGAACACCGTCCACATTGGCCAGGATCTCCGAGGTAGCGCTCGATGACTCGCTCGATGTCGCGGCCAGACTGTCACCGATGGCGGCCAGTTCACTCTGGGAGTGCTTGAGATTGGTGACGATTCCGCGCAGCTTGGCTACGAACCGATTGAAGTCCTTTACCAGATCACCTATCTCGTCATTGCGATGCAGGGCTATGGAGGTGGTGAGGTCGGCATCCCCCTCGGCTATATCGCGTATGGCTCGACCGGCGGCCTTGAGCGGCTGTAGTGTTGCCCCGAGGAAGAACCAGAGTACAAAACCGAGTATCATGAGCGCGGATGCGCTCATGAGGGCAACCGTTATGGTCAAGCCGCGCACCGCATCGAGCATGACACGTATGGGGATCGTTGTGCCAAGGCTCCAGGAACCGGTGCTGTCGCCGAGGCGAACCGACGTAAAGAGCACGTATGCCTTGTCCCCGCTTTTCGATGTTATGAGCGTGGAATATGCCGACCCGGAAGCAATCGCCTTGCGGATGTCAGCCGATGTCAAGCTGCCGAATCCGTCTTCAAGGCTCTTACCTACATACGATTGATCGTAATGTGCCAGGAAGGTGCCGTTTCCGGAGACAAGGAAGGCATGACCCTCTTCGAATGGTCTAATGGCACTGACTGCCTTCTGGAAGAGATCGAGACCGAGATCCACTCCCGCCACACCGATTATCTTTCCGCGGCTCTCTATTGGGGCAGCAACGGAGATGACCTGCGTCGATTTGTTCCCTATGGTGCGCGTTGTCGGTTCGCCAAAGAAGATCTTGCCAGTGGACATGGGAACGGTATAGTACGCACCCTCTGGTTCGGCAGCTTGCTCATCGAGGGCTGTCGTCAGAATGGGCTCGCCGTTTTGTCGGCTCCAATACGGATCGAAGCGAGCCTCCAGTCCATCGTAGACGTTCGGTGCGAATATGACCCAGGCCGAGAAGATGCTGGCGTGTTTCTCGAGAAAGCGGCTGACTAGATCTGTCGCCGCATCGCGGGGAACCGCCGCCTCCCTGAGGCTCAGCAAGCTTGCGGACAGACTGGAGGCAATAGTCTGGGCCACTTCAAGCTGTTGCTCTATATCACCCGCATAACTGCGCGCAAGATAATTGGTGGAATAGTACGACAAGGTCGTCAACGCGGTACCCGACTTTATGCCCACCAGCGTTACGAGGCTTCCAAGGCCGAGCAGCTGCACCATTCCCAGGACAAGGAGCATCTTGCCCCGCAATCCCAACCTCATCATAACGCTCCTTTCCTATGCGCCGATCGATCGCACCGTTGCGATCCGCGATAATATTATTATATGATGGTGCCACTGCCTTTGTAAGGGCGTTCGCTATAACTATTGACAGTAATGGACCAGAGCATCTCGGCCCATCGGCTCGCATCATCGGCATTTCCATGGTAGGATATTCAAAAGGAGTACTACCATGGATATCGCTACGCTCGAACCCCAGGATGTCTGGAAGCATTTTCTGACCATTTGCTCCATCCCCCACCCATCACACCACGAAGAAGCACTGGCCAGCGCCCTCGTTACCTGGGCTCAGGGCAAGGGCCTGTCAACTCATACAGACGCCGCACACAATGTCGTCATCAGAAAATCCGCCAGCCCGGGCAAAGAACGAGCTCCTGGCATAATTCTGCAGGCCCACCTGGACATGGTGCCGCAGGCAGCCAGCTCTCTGGGTCATGACTTTGCCAAAGACCCTATCAGGCCACGCATCGATCCCGCCGACCCCGCCTGGATCACCGCTACCGGTACTACGCTCGGCGCCGACAACGGCATCGGCGTCGCGATGGCTCTGGCCATCCTAGAGGACAGCAGCATTGTGCACGGCCCGCTCGAGTGCCTCTTTACGACAGACGAGGAAGATGGCATGAGCGGTGCGCGCGCCGTCGAACCCGGAGTGCTCTCCGGAAAAATTCTGCTCAATCTGGATGGCGAGGATGATAACGAGCTGACCATAGGCTGCGCCGGTTCTATACGGACATCTGCGGAGCTGTCTCACCCGACCGAACCTGTCGGTATCGGCCAGTCCTGGTTCGAGGTCACCGTAGGCGGACTACTTGGGGGGCATTCCGGCGTCGATATAGACAAGGGACGAGCCAACGCCACACTCGTGCTCTCGCGCGTGATCACAGCGAGCGGTATCCCATGTTCGCTTGCCTCTATGTCAGGCGGTACCGCGGCCAACGCTATCCCTCGGGAAGCCCGGGCCATCATCGGTATTGGCACCGGTGAGGAGAAAGCGTTCCGCTCGGCGATAGAGAAGGAAGCCACCGCAATCAAGGCCGAACTCGCCGCCACCGACCCCGGACTCGTGGTGCACATCGCAGCGGCGGCAAAGCCGACACGCCGGATACTCGGTCGGGCGGGCGCGGGATCGCTACTCTCGGTCCTGTTGGGCATGCCCAACGGTCTCATCGCGATGGAACCAGACATGCCCGACCTCATTCGCACCTCGCTGAATCTCGGCACGCTGTCAGGCGAGGTAACGGGCGATGTGTTCACCCTCAAGACAATGACCCTGGTCAGGAGTTCCTCCGATGCCGACAAGGAAGCCCTGGGCATGCGGCTGGAATCGTCACTTGAATCGGCCACGACGATGGGCTGGAGCGTATCATACAAGAGGCAGGCCGAATCGCCGGCCTGGAGCCCCAACACGGCCAGCCCCCTCTTGAAGCAGTGCAAGGAAGTCTACAGCGCTCTGTTCGGGTCCGCCCCCAGGGTCAGCTCGACCCATGGTGGACTCGAGACCGGCTTGTTCCGGCCAAAATTCCCTTCGTGGGACCAAATATCGCTCGGGCCGACCATTCGCTACCCCCACTCGCCCGATGAGCGGGTTGAAATAGCGTCAGTGGCGCGGTCGTATCGGTTTGTGGTGGAACTGCTGAAACGGCTCTAGCATGGTGATGGCGGGCTTGTCGGTATAGCCGATATTCCGACAGGCCTGCCGTCAACGTCGCGACGGACAGAGACACACATCCGGGTTACCGGTCGACTGGGTCGGCACGGTCACCGCGGGGCGGCAAGTATGTCGACAGATTGTTGCGTGCCGCGTGGAACAGGAGCCGCAGCGTTTCCAGAAGTGCCTTTCTGGTTTCGTTGTCTATGCTTCGTAGTGCCTCGCCAGCCGCCCGCGCCCGTTTGAACCAGTCTGTGGGCGGCTCGGTAATGTCCTTGATATCGGTCGCGGCCAGAATCTCGTACAGCGCGTTGATGAACTGGGCACGCTGGGACGGCTGCATGCTGCTGATCCACTGCTTGACGGTCTTGTCGATAAACAGGCTGGTATTGGTCACTGTGTCCATCACGACAAATTCCTTGCCCAGAACGCTCCAGGAATATGGATCATGCTGCATGATGCCCTTCTGCACGCTGTGGACAATGGCATACTGCTCGGTGTGTTCGAGGAGCATGCCGATTATCGATGATTGCGGCACATAGGCAAAGAGTCGGCCCTCTATATCCCTGAATCCCTGCGCCGCGATCACCGATTCGTCGAATCCAGGACCATCGTTGTTGTAGACGCTTACGATTCTCTTCTGGATTTTCCGGCCGCAGAAGGCCGAAGAATAGACAGCCAGGTTACCACCTTTGGAATGCCCTCCCACTCGGAGCGGCCCGCCGAGATGCCGCGCGGCCTGTTCAAGGTACGATACAGCGTCGCGCTGGGCTGGCACCGGCGTCATGAAGCTCATGTTGAAATCTTCTTTCCAGCCTACCAGCGAATGGTCGGTACCCCTGAACGAAATGTAATTGGCGCCATCACCGGTTCGTATGCTCATCGCGGCGAACTGCTCCTGCTTGGCCTCGTTGTGTTCGCTCACATATCCGGTCAGTCGCATGGTGGCAAACCGAGCGGAGGCCGCGAGGGCAGCAAGCAGCTGCACATCGACGTCCGAACGTATCGACAGGCTGGCCGCATCGTGCGCGCCGAATGCAGCCTGAGCCTCGGCTATGGTGACGCCTTTCCTGTCAAAGGTGGACCGTACCATGTCATCGAATGGCAGATAGGACAGAACGCTCAGGATCAGACTGTCGACGGCGTTGAATGGACTCTGCGCGAGGGTGATGTCACCCCTCCAGGCAAGATAGTCAAATATATTGGCCATGCTGATCTCCATGAATCAAGCTGGACGGCGCAACCATGCGTCTCAAGCGTCAACACTAGCACGACGGTTTGATATAATGCCAGCATGTCCGAGTCTAGCCGATTGTTCGATCGACTGCATCGCGATCGACTCAGGTCACTCAAGCAACCATCTTACATGCGACATGCAGATATCCTCTTCACCCCTTGCGCTGCTGTGGCCTCGTTAAGACCTTGTCGCTATTTTCTTATTGATTTGTGCTTTCGATGAAACGATTAGCTCCATACCTCATTGGGATTTCCAAAAGGATCACAGACACGGAAATCAATTCCAGCATCCGCACTTGACACTGGCACGAGTGTCTGTAAAAATCCATAGCTCCCAATGGCCAGCATGGGCTCTGCTATATGCATCAGGGTTAATGCAAGCTGTGTGTTACTGGAGAATCATTGCCTGATTGTACATTATTGGCAAGGAGAGCATTGATGGAATACAGGGACTTTCGAATCGCCGTAACGTTACGAATGGTTGTCATCGTGGTTATATCATTGCTCGCGATCTCGGGCATTGAGATCGCCCATTCCGCCATCGTATGGAATGTCACAGATGTGAGGCCGCTTGTGATTCGAGAATTGAGGGCTACTTTCCTCTTCTTGGTTCCTGCGCTGATTCCGCTCGCCATTTATTTCTACCTCTTCCTCCGACCCTTGCATCAAGTGTTCATGACTGCCTTATCGGGAACACAACTGAGCAAGCAAGATCAAGCAAGAGCATCAGCGGTAATCCGCAAAATTCGTCCTACCACGATATTTGTAACAACCGTTGCATACCTACTTCCGAGTGCGGCTCTCCTTATTACCGAACCGGAATTCCTGTTATCCTTTTCCGGCATGATGGCTGCGCTCCTCAAGATCAATTTTGGGATCGTGGTAGCACTGATCCTTTCGTCAATGACACTCCGCACCATCATGGCTCCACGGAGGTTATTGGGTGTCTATGGCTTTGATATGGCAAAAGAACGAGAAATGGGGCTTCGCAGCCGAATCATACTTACGACCATGTTCCTTGCTTCCTTTATTATGACTTACTTTGTTTATGAAAATTTAGGGATTATACACAAACAGGTTCGATACACACACTATCTGGAACTAATGGTGGGTGGGAAAATTGACTTGAATAATGCGGCCACACAGTTCAGCCAAGAGGGAGCTCATATACTGCACGTCTCACCAGACTCGGTTGCGTTTCCGTATCTTACACAAAAGGAGGAGAACACCGAAAACGACAATTCATTGAAGATTCAGGCCGTCTTGGCTATGATGCTTTTAGTTATGGCGTATTTTGTGCAGCGGGTTGTGGCGGATGAGACCGTACGCCAAGTGAACTATACCAAACGCATTGTGGACTCCATGGGTGATGGAGCCGGGGATCTTACCAGTCGAGTTGATATAACCCAATATGATGAAGTGGGAGACTTAGCCGCCTCCTTGAATAAACTCTTGAACAGGCTCCAGACGACATTCACTGACGTCCGTAACGCCGGGCTCGTTATGGCAGAAACATCATCTCAGCTTGGCACGGAGATCGAAGGCACGTCGTCAGTGGCGGAAGAGATGGCAGCCAGCATCGAACAGGTGGGCAGAAGCGTCAAAGTCAAGCAGGCGGTTGTCAAAAAGGCGAGCGAAGATTTGCAGATGGTATTCTCATCGCTGGACAACATCACGGCAAGCGTAGATTCCCAAGCGGCATTCGTCAATCAGACATCCAGTGCGGTCAATGAAATGGCGGCCAACATCAATTCAGTATCGCAAGCGACATCTCGTGCCGACCAACTGGCTCAAGGTTTGGGTAGTGCGGCCCAAGATGGAGCCAACTCAGTGAACGACTCGATTCGAGCCATTCAGGAAGTAGAGGCTTCCAGTCAAATTGTCGCCGATATAGTCTCGGTGATTTCGAAAATATCCGCACAGACTGATCTATTGGCTATGAACGCTGCAATAGAAGCAGCTCATGCTGGAGATGCAGGACGAGGGTTTGCAGTAGTAGCCGAAGAAATTCGTAATCTCGCCGAGTCCAGCTCCAATAGCGCTAAGGAGATTGGAGGACACATCACCGAGATGCTCCATGCAGTGAAGAACGGCGTAGAGCTCTCTGAAAAAGCCGGTGACTCCCTGGGGAAGATTTCAGAAGATGTCCAATCAACGATCAACTTGATCAGAGAGATAGCGAATGCAATGTCGGAACAGAATGTCGCTGCCACAGAGATTCTGGATTCAATAGGCAACTTGGTCAATGAGACTCAATCAATCAGACAGAATGCACTGGAACAGAAGGATCGCAACCTCGGCATTCGCAGCGAGGTTGCCAACATTACCAATATCTTCTCGGAAATCGTCTCGGCGACGGAAGAACAGACAGAGGGAGGTAAGCGGATATTGGGGGCAATTTCGAATTTGGTGGAGATTGAGCGAAAGAACGCTGACATAGCCAATAGACTAAAATTTCTGGTAGAGGGATTCAGAATCTAGATCGAACAATGATATGCGACATGGAGAGTACTTTGCCGAACACTTCATCGAAGAGATGGACAATCAAGCGTGTGCCAGTTGAATACGTCGGAATGTTCATAGGCTTTCTTCTGCTCATATTTGCGGTGGGATTGCTTGTTCTGCAAAATAGGGACTTGATCTTGTTTGAAAGCCAGACATCAGATCTCTACGAGAATCTTAGGGTGGTCGACAATACCTTCATCCAGGCTATAAAGACCGCTGGAGCTGCTCGCCGTTACGCTCGATCAAGACAACCAGAGGATTTCAGGCTGTACCAAGCAGATGTAGATGAGGCGAGCAGCCTACTGAACTTATCGGAAGTTCAAGTGCGCGCTGGGACCATGGAGAAGATCTCACTAGACGAATCGGACATATTTCAGAATGTCCTGCGGGAGCTGCACAATACACTGAATGAAGTGGCCAAAATCATCGGCCCCATCCCCGCGCTTGGCAACAGCACAATGACGACCATAGAATCTGATGACCTGAATGATAATTCCATTAGTATCTTGCTGGACAAATTTTACGAGCTACACGACACAAAACTCGCCGCGGTAGATCGCCTCCGGGTTTTGCGATCTAGGACGCTGGATAGGACCCTTGCTCGAAACAACTTCCGAACCATGACCGGCATTGCTTTTTCCATACTCCTCTTTCTGCTTTCGTTCTTGGTTTTGCGCAACAAGATGCAGACAATTGCTCGCTATTCGTTGGAGCTGAAAGAAGAGACGAAAAAGGCACAACGGGCGGAGAAAATCAAAAGTGAATTTCTAGCCAACATGAGTCATGAGATTCGAACCCCGATGACAGCAATCCTTGGTTTCAGTGAACTGCTTCGGGGTGGGGTCAAGGATGCCAGGTACGCGTCTTACTTGATGGGGATAGAAAACAGCGGAAGAGCCCTCCTCGAGCTGATAAATGATATTCTGGATTTGTCCAAGATTGAGGCCGGCCGGATAATCATAAGGCCAAGGAAGTTCAGTCTCGCCAAATTCGTCTCTGCCTTGGACCTGGTATTCCGCCAAATGGCCAAGACCAAGGGTCTGGAATTCTCGATCGATATTGCGCCGGGCTTACCGGAGATCATGATTTTGGATGATACCCGCCTGCGGCAGATACTCACAAATCTTCTGGGGAATGCGCTCAAATTTACACAATCCGGTTCTGTGCGATTGCATGTCACACCAGCGCCAGCGGTTATGGCTGATACGCCATCAATACAGTTTTCGGTGTTGGACACAGGCATCGGCATATCGCCTGAGGACCAAAGAATCATATTCGATGCTTTCAGGCAGGTCGATGGTCAGGCAAGCAGAAACTTCGGAGGCACCGGTCTGGGCCTCAGTATTTCACTCCAGTTAGCGCAACTGATGAATGGTTCTATATCAGTCCATAGCGAGGAACAAAAAGGTTCCACCTTTATCTTGCTATTGCCGATGAAGGAAGCCTTCGAATCGCAAAGGGAATGTGACACTAGTGGGCAATCGGCACCGGACCTAGACATGGTGGGAACCGCAGTACACCTCACTGCCGGCTGTGTTCTCATCGTTGAGGATGACCCACAGAATCGAATCATCCTTCGGGAATTTCTGAGCGATCAGAATGTTCAGGTGATTACCGCCAATGACGCTGTGCAGGCTCTGTCGATCATGCAGGATGAGAAAATCGATGCCCTGATGACTGATGTCATGATGCCAAGGATGTCGGGATTCGAACTTATAAGCACGATGCGCCGATCGGAACGACTCGCCGGCATCCCGGTCATCATCGCGTCCGCATCCACTCCCTCGGAGCAATATGAAAACATGCCAGAGGTCCAGGGGTTCCTGAAGAAACCATTCCGCAAAGCCGATTTGCTCGAATCACTCTCGAATTTCCTGCCCCATGATCACCGCCCTCATGAGCAGAACACTGTTGATATCCACAACACGCTGGACAGGTCGGCGAGATTGCCCTTGGAGCTGCAATCCATGAACGATCAGTCGCATGAAATGCTCAGCAAAAAGTATGCAGACCGCCTCAGAATCCTCAGTATCACGCTTTCCATGGATGGAATAGCTGAGTTCGGGAGGGACTTAATAATGGAGGGGAAACAGCTGGGCCATCAAGGACTGGTTCATTTCGGGCAGGAGCTGGAGGCGGCTTCGGAGACTCTAAGTATCGAAGATATCAACAGACTTCTTGATCAATTCAACAGCTTCTTAAGGAAATCGGATCACGAGACAACATAGGAGGGCGATTATTACATGCATCAATCAAGCCAGAAAGCACATCCTAGAGTACTGATAGTTGATGATGAACCAGCCAATCTTCGCATACTTGGCAGTCTTCTCAAACACAGAGGCCTTGATGTGGCTTTTGCGGGCAGCGCCTCGCAGGCTCTTGAGTCGTTGAAGTACCGTACTCCGGATCTCTTCCTGCTGGACATCATGATGCCGAATATTGATGGTTATGATCTGGCAATCGAACTACGCAGCATTGCTCAGACAGAGAATATCCCCATCATCTTCATTAGTGCACTCACTGACGCTGAATCCAAGATAAAGGGTTTCGACTCGGGAGGCGCTGATTACATATCAAAACCATTCAACTCACAAGAGGTAATAGCCAGGGTCTTCAGTCAGCTGGAACTCAAGCAATACCGGGATCAACTCGAAGACAAAGTCAAGGACCAGGTTCTCGAGATAGAGACAATCACGATGACATTGGTGGAAGTATTGGAAAACGCCAACTACTATAGGGATGATGAAACTGGCCGCCATATTCGCAGAGTCACGGAATTCTCCCGCCACCTCGCCAACCATACCACTCTCCCTGAGATGACAAAACGTGAGATAGGCAGGTACGCGTCTCTTCATGATATCGGCAAAGTCGGGATTCCAGATGCCATCTTGCGGAAGCCGGACAGACTAACGGCAGAAGAATTCGCAATAATCCAGCAGCACCCCATCATCGGCTTTCAAATTCTGGACAAGGATAAGATACCCTCCGTGGCGAAAAACATCGTTCTATCCCATCATGAAAAATGGGATGGCTCCGGCTATCCAAACCAACTGATCGCAGAACTGATTCCTGTTGAGGCCCGCATTGTAGCTCTGGCAGATGTTTACGACGCACTGCGATCTCGAAGAACATATAAACTTGCATACTCACGAGCAAAGACGGAGGCCATAATCAATGAAAATCGGGGATTCCACTTTGATCCTGCATTGGTAGACATATTTCTGGACATTGCTGACGAACTCGACATCATCATGGAAGATAATATGGATTTGGCAGAATGACCGCCCAATTTTGCGGATGCCGATACTGCGTGGCGTACCTCGAAGGCAAAGCAATGGTGAATCATGGTAGGTAGCCAGGAGCCATCAATACTTATAGTTGATGACAGCCCTGATAATATCAAGATAATCGGCACATTCCTCCAAAAGGAGGGCTACTCGATTCGCGCGGCCATGAGCGGCCCGGCTGCCATAGAGAGCGCCTCGATGACACCTCCCGATTTGATCCTTATGGATGTGTCCATGCCCGGCATGAACGGATATGAAACTTGCCGGACATTGAGCGCACTCGATACTCTAGCCCAGATTCCCATACTCTTCATAACCGCAGAGAAAAAGGGTATGGAAGCCATGCTGGAAGGCTTCAAGGCCGGCGGCGTTGACTACATCGAGAAGCCCGTGGAGAGTGCCATCATCGCCGCAAGAGTCAGGCTGCATCTGAGCCTTCTGCAGGCCCGAAAGAGACTGGAGGAACGGAACCGCGAGCTGGAAGAAATAGACGAATGGAAAACTCGTCTACTATCTATTCTGGGACACGACTTGCGCAACCCAATTTCCGGTTTCCGCGGGCTCACCGAAATTCTGGTGCAAGATCTCGATGGCCTCGATCATGCGTCATTGCGGGAGTATATAGTCGTGCTCCATAGGGCCGCGGAAAACACGGAGGCCCTTCTGGAAAACATTCTGACTTGGGCTTCCGTGTCAAAGCGCAATGAAGCATCGCTGACTAGTTTTGCGCTGCATCCCCTGCTCGCAGAGGTGGATGAGCAACTCCATGAAATGGCAACGGCCAAGGATATTCGTCTCGACGTCAGCCATCCATCAGAAGTTCTTGTCTATGCCGATATCGACATGACCCGCACTATGCTCCGCAACCTCGTCTCCAATGCCATCAAGTTCACGCCTCTTGGCGGGACAGTGCGCCTGGAGAGTCGGTTGAACCCGAAAACGATGGCGCCAGAGATAGAAGTATCCGATACGGGACTAGGCATGCCGCCGGAGAAACTATCGAGGCTGTTCGCAAAAGACTTGAAATCAACATGGGGTACCGCTGGCGAGAAAGGCAGCGGTCTGGGCCTCTTGATATGCCACGAACTCGCCGAGCAACAAGGCTGCTCGCTGTGGGCTGAGAGCGTCGTGGGGCAAGGCAGCCGGTTCCATATGCAGTTCCAGCATTACAGCAACTTGGGAAAAGCGAAGCGACAGACGAGCTGATCAACTCTCTCCTATTCCGATGGCGTGGCCGCGATGTCCCGTTCCGCCACCACATGCGACCGCGCGTTCGCGGCCATTCTCATCATAAGATCATACGACTGGGTCTTCTCGCTATCGCTAAAGCCTTTCCATAGTATCTCCTTCCATTCGAGCAGGAATACGTCAAGTTCATCCCTGAGTGCCTCACCCTGCGTGGTTGGATAGAGTCTGTTGGTGCGCCGGTCAGACTGATCAGGCTTTCTGACGATGCAACCCTTGAGCTCGAGTTCCTTGACTGCCTTTGCTGTTGTTCCCTTGTCCATCACCAGGAGGTCCGAAAGGCTTTCCTGATTCATGCCCGGCTGCCGGCAAACCGCCAGGATGAATGGATACAATCCCGCGCTACTGTGGAGGGGCTTCAGTCGACGAGCGAGGTATATCTGGCTATATCGATACAGGATTGATACATATCGCAATATAGTCGGAGTTCTCATGCGCTGGATGCCTCTCTGCCACTTTGGCGGAGTGAACGGAGCGTCCCCATGGTAAGTGGTATAGCAATCAGAAACGTAATACCGTCTGCCAACGCCTGGCTCATCTCCACACCGGTCAGTCCAAAAAGCGCCGACGATATCATCAACGCCGGAATGAAAACCAATCCCTGACGTGACAGGGCCAACACCGATGCCTTTGCCGGCTTGCCTATATACTGGAACATCATATTGGATATCACTATGAAGGCAGTCAGAGGCAGCGACATGCTCTGCAATCTCAGCGCGATCGCGCCTATCCGTATGACGTCTGGGTCATCCCTGAAGAGGCGTATCATCTGCGAAGCGAATATTTCCGTAGTGACAGAGAAGATGCACAGTATGATGGTTCCGGTCTTGACGGCGAACCAGAAAGCCTCGTGCACCCTGTCCTTTCTGCCAGCCATATAGTTGAAGGCCGCTACCGGCTGAAATCCCTGACCGAATCCGATGATGATCGAACTCATGAACACCATGAGTCTCGTAACAACGGACATACCCGCCACCGCGGCATCACCGTACACCCCTGCGGCGGTATTCAGCGCAATGCTTGAAATACTGGCCAGCGATTGCCGGAGGAGGGTCGGCGTGCCTGATCGCAGGATTTCCTTGTACATGGCGCCACTCGACGCCACACTACTCAGGCGGATACGAAGAGCACTGCGTCGGTGCATATAGTGTGATAGCAGAATCAAGAAACCAACCAGCCGGCTCAATATAGTCGCAAGCGCCGCGCCGGCTATGCCCATTCCGAATACAAAGATGAAGATTGGGTCAAGCGCGATATTCAGAACCGCTCCGCTCGCAATGCCAACCATGGCGAGCACGGCACTGCCCTCTGATCGAAGACCCACGTTCATTACAAACGAAGCCGCCATGTATGGAGCACCAAGCAGTATCCAGCCTCCGTATGCCTTGGCGTATGGAAGGATTGTCTCGGTCGAGCCGAGCAGTCGCATGAACTGCGTCAGGAATATCTCGCCTGGTACCGTAATCAGCAGCCCACAGAGCAGAGCCGCAAAGAACGCCGTCGAAACGGCGGCTGTCGCGCGTTCGGTGTCCTTCTGTCCCAGAAGCCTGGCGATATAACTTCCGGAACCCACGCCCAGCGTCATTCCCAGCACCTGGATAAGCGTCATCAGCGAAAAGACTATGCCCACGGCGCCGGTCGCACTCGTGTTTATCTTCCCGACAAAATAGGTATCAGCCATGTTATAGAGCGATGTGACCAGCATGCTTATTATAGTCGGCACAGCCAGAGTCGGTATCAGTCTGGACACCGGCTCGGTGGTCATCCGGATGTAGCGCTCGTTGCCATCAATTCTGGGTTTCAATAGCCATTCCTTGCTCCGCAAATTGGTTGCACGTGCAACTAGTATGCCGGCTATACATGTTTTGCTCAAGTGGGGAATTCATGACACTTCGCATTCATCGTAGCGATGGATCAGGATTGCGCCGAGCAGTCCATTTCAACTTGACAGTTGAGATATCAGGTACCTTAATATCTATTAACAGCCTTGCTGCTGAAAACTCTACGTCATGATGCCTTTCTGAACAGGAGCGAGAAATGGATAGCTTTGGCATTTTGTCATTGTTGCCGCCAATCGTGGCTCTCCTTCTATGTTTCATGACCAAAGAAGTCATCTCATCGCTCTTCTTTGGTGTGTTCGTCGGCGGCCTGCTGATCTCCAAAGGAAATATCTTCGCGGCCGTTGCGCAATCATGGGATTGGTCAGCGGCACAGTTGATGAATAAATGGCAGGCGGAGTATTTCCTCTTTCTGTTCGTTGTCGGAGGTGGCATCGGCCTGATGTACAAGCTCGGAGGCGGACTTGCGTTGGTCAAGAGACTGGAGAAACGAATAAACAACAGCAAGCGTACAGAGCTACTGATATGGCTGCTTGGCATCATCGTATTCTTCAACGAATATGCCAATACCGCCATTATAGGTACGGCGACGAAATCAATATCGGACAAGAACAGGTTGTCGCGCGAGAAATTCTCGTTCCTGCTCGACTCTACGGCGTCTCCAGTCTCAGGTCTGGCACCGATTTCCGATTGGGCCGGGTTTCAGACAAATACCATAGCCACATCGCTGGCTGCCATGGGTGGTGCCGCAGCGTTGGGTACCAGTGCCTATGTCATCTGGCTGCGTTCCATTCCATACATGTTCTACTGCTGGTTCGCGATCGCCTTGGTCTTCATTGTCGCGGCGACACAACGGAATTTTGGCCCAATGCTCAAGGCCGAGCACCGCGCAAGAACGGAAGGCAAACTGATACGCGACGGAGCGACTCCTGCCGGTTCTGTTGAACAGGATGTCGGTAGCGTCAACGAGAAGCGATTGACGATTTGGTCATTCATCCTGCCGGTTGTCACCTTGGTCGGACTCGCCTTCTTCGGCATGTGGTGGACAGGCGGCGGTCCAAAGGCCGAGAGCTTCTTCGTGGCTCTGGGCGACGCCAATACGGCGCTCTCGCTTCTGTGGGGAGCCTTTGGCATGGTGGCGGTATGCATCGTCATGGGACTGTCTCTTAGAATAATGAAGTTCAACGAGCTGATGGATACGTTCATGACAGGCGCAAAGACCATGTTCATAGCGTTCTTGCTGATGGTATTCGCGTGGTCTCTGAAGGCGGCCTGCGATGCGGTCGGTACAGCCAACTACACCATAAGCGTCATACTGCCGCTGATAGACAATGCTCCAAGAATTCTGCCAATTGTCGTATTCCTGGTATGCATGCTCCTTTCATTTGCGCTCGGCACATCCTGGGGAACCATGGCAATCATAACGCCGATCGCCGTTCCGCTTGTTCTCGCGGCAACAGGAAACCAGTTGAACTGGATCGTCTACGCTACCGTGGGTGCGGTACTGAGCGGTTCCATTTTCGGTGACCACTGCTCGCCCATATCGGATACTACAATAATCTCCTCGACCTTCGCGGGCTCAGATCACATGGACCACGTGACTACACAGATACCCTACGCATTTTTTGCCGCGTTCATCGCCATCATCGGATACCTGGTCATGTTGCTTGGCATCGCGTGGTACGTGGTATTGCCGCTAGGTTTTATGCTGTTGTACGTAGGAACAATCGTGCTCTCGAACTTGTCGGGCAAACGGTATGGACTTTCAGCAATAGTCCCGCCATTCAAAACCTGATTCAGACCGGCGCAGCCTATCGTCGCCGGGTTACCCACCTGGCCAGGTAGTCATCATAGAGCGCGCGCACCCGTTCGATCTCCCTGCAAAGCGGGAGACGAATGGGTTCCGACGGTAGTCCTGGGGCCATGCTACTGGCCGCGGCAAGCATGGCTATGGGGATAACCTTGCTCGAGGTGCTTGTCACCGCCAGGCTGTACTCACCGGACACAGCCTCGGCCAGCTCGAGCGGCCGCTCGACCGTGCTAATGTCCGCCTCTGCAAGCGCTACAATAAGCGTCCTTCGTGTTATACCTTCGAGTACATCAACAGCTGGTGGTGTATAGATGGTAAAGGATTCACCGCTTCGGGCATAGAATACATTGGTCCTCGTACCTTCGGTAATCTGGCCCCGGCCATTGACGAGAAGAGCATCCCAGCATCCCTGCCGTGCCGCCTCGCGGAAGGCGACCGTCGACAGCAGCATCGACAGGCTCTTGGCCTGCGGAAAATGCCGCTCTCCACGAAACAGGAGGCATGACGCGCCTTCTGAGTATGCTGTCTCAGGGGCGACGAGGGCGGGCAGCATGAACGCGTACCAGTCGGCCATGGCGCCCTCATGGCCTATCAACATGACCTTGATGTTGCAGTCGCCCATGGCGTTTTCACGGACGAGCAGACGCAAGGCGTCCGCCACTTCGGGTGGCCTGATTATCGTCGCTATGCCCAGAATGTCGGCGGAGCGCAAGAGCCGCTCTTCATGGAACTCCGGGAAATAGATCACCCCGCGGCGAACCTTCAGCGTCTCGTAGCAGCCATAGCCATAGGTGACATCGGTGTCGTCGAGCGGAAACACCGCGTCTGCGGCCTCGGCGATCCGGCCGTTCTTGATGATATGCGATCCTATCATGGCGCCCTCGATTCAGCTATCACTGGCTATGCACGGTTCATCGACGCGATTGTCCCCTGGGTCTTGCTTGAAATGGCGGCGATCGACCCGATGCGCTCCAGTATCTCGGATATCTCGGAGGCTATGTTGGAGTACACCGACCGGACCTCGATGGAAACGTTCCTGAGCTGCTCGATGCCTTGGGTGACTTCCTTGCCACCCGCCGACATCTCCGCCAATGAATCGATAAGGGCGGACATCTCATCGGCTATGGTGCCAACATCGCGCGAAATCTTCTGTATGCCGATGCCGGTGCGTTCGGTCAATGCATCGGAGGCCTTGATGCCTTCGATGATGGAACCTATCGATGCTGATATGTCTTCCGCGTGGCTGCCGGTGGTCTCTGCCAGCTTGCGCACTTCCGCAGCGACAACTGCAAATCCTTTTCCGGCGATGCCTGCATGGGCGGCCTGGATCGCGGCGTTCATGGCCAGGAGGTTGGTCCGATCGGATACATCCCGTATGATGTCGACCATCTCGCCCACTCCTGCTACATCCTTCGCGGCCTCCTGTATCGACTTCATGGTAGCCGACATGTCCCGCTCGCCGCTCTGCGCTGAATCTGCCAGATTGGCGATCTGCTGGCGCTTGCCCGAGGCTATGGTCGAAGCGTTGACCAGGCCGGCGATCATCTGTTCGACGGCTGCGGCTGATTGTTCAATAGCGGAGAATTGAGTCGCGGTCTTGTCCGCCAGGTTCCCGAGAGCGGTGGTTATCGCTCCGACCATGTCCTTGGTCTGCAGTATCTCGTCATGCAGCTGTGTGGTCGAATCGTCCACTACCTGCTGCTCCAGTATCAATACCTTCTGACGGTAGAGGTGGTAGTTTTCTTTCTTGTTCAGCCCGTTGAAAATCGCTATGCCCATTCCCCGGCACGACTTGTACCCGCAGGCCGCGCAATTGAGGTGGTCGGCCAGGCTCCCTTTGAGCATCTCGGTATACAGCACGGCAAACTGGCTCTCGGAAGGTATCCTGAGCTGGTAATTGGCGGAGCGGTCAACATAGGTTCGGCCGTAGAGGCCAGGCTTCCAGTACTGCGAAAGCACATGATGCATCTTCTTCGCGGCGGCCTTGTCTGAGCTGGAAGGGCCGCCATAGAGCCGTCTCGCCTCCAGTGACCTCTGTTCGATGTCATGTTCGATCATGTCCGGCGACTTGTCCTGGTTGAGCGTACCAGGGCCGGCGTTGCATCCGTAATCACAATTGAGGCAGTCGACCAGCAACGGATTGATGCCCTGCCTGACCGACTCCGGAAGCGAATCCAGATACTGGTAGACTATCTCCGGTCCCTCTATCTTCCTTGCGTTCTCACGTATGCCTGGTACATCGCGCTCCGCCGTACGCAGGAGCCCGCCAGGGGTCGAGAACAGGACGGCCCGTTCAGCCGGCGGATTGTCAAAATCGGCCTCAGGCTGCCTGTCCAGATCGATGTGCCGTCTCTCCAAAGCGTCCTTGAACGACCGCACCGTAACGTTGTAATCACCGATCCCGGTCTCCTGGAACTCGCGCTTCTTGGCCGCGCACGGAGAGACTACCAGAACCTTGTATCCTGCGTAGTCGGGATAGTATTCCTGTATCATCTTTATGGTATGGAGCATCGGGCTGTCGGAGGGTGCGAGGTGCGGCAGCAATTCCGGTCGGTAGACCTCGATGTAGCTGACTATGGCGGGGCACGGCTGCGCTATGACGAGCAGGGGTTTATTTGTCTTGATATGGTCTACATAGGACTTTACCGTCAGTTCCGCGCCAAAGCTGACATCAAAACTGGCGGCCACGCCGAGCCTCTTGAGCCATCCCAGCATTCGACGGTACTGCCCGGGAAAACTCGATACAACCGCGGGGGCGACTATCGCTACGATTTTCTCGCCGCGGCCAACCGCCAGGAAGAACTGCTCGGCATCATCCAATATGTAGCGCGCCTTCTGTGTGCAGGCCTTGACGCAACTGCCGCAGCCGATGCACAGATCGGCATTGATCGATACTTTCTCTCCAGATCCATCGATGCAGTACTTTACCGGACACACTGCTATGCACATGTGGCAATTGACACACTTGTCTTCATCAACAGCGATCACGGGAACCATGGAGAGCGAGTTTGTCATGACGGTCATGGAAGGCCTCTTCTTTGGAGAATAATGGGTACGGACTGGCAAGCAGTATAATCCGACCGACTTGAATATGCAAAGCAAACGCGTGAGCGCATCACCACCCCGGGACGGTCTCAGCAGTTCAGAAGATTTATTTGACGCCGTCATATATTAGGTTTATACTATATTCAAGATTTTTCATAAGGAGTACTCTATGACGCTGGATACCAATCTGAAACACCTGACAACCGAGAAGGAATTGCAGGAGCTGATAGCGAGCAAGGAAAATGTCATGGTCTGCTGCGGGCGCATGGGTCCGATGTGCATACCAGTCTACGGGGTCATGGAAGAGCTCGAGAAAGAGGGAGCATACAAGCACGTAGAGTTCAGGGACATGCTGTTCGACAGCCCCGAATCGAACTACATCCGCGCGCTACCGCAGTGCTCGACATTCCGCGGCATTCCATTCACCGTCTACTTCAAGAACGGCCAGGTAGCCAAAGCCACCTCGAGCATCCAGTCCAAGGATCAGGTCGAGACGATCCTGGGCAGCGCCTTCAAGAAGTGAGGAGCGGGCATGCAGGAGTTTGATGCCATCATCGTGGGCGCCGGGCCCGCCGGTCTTACAGCCGGCATATACCTTGCAAGGGCCAGGCAGCGGGTGCTCATAGTCGACCAGTCAATCGTAGGCGGGCAGGTCATACTGACACATGCGGTGGCCAATTATCCGGGGCTCCCGGAGACGTCGGGCTACCAGCTGGTGTCGACCATGCGCAAGCAGGCCGAACAATTTGGCTGCACGATCCTGTCCAATGCGCCGGTAACGGGGTTCAACTTCAAGGGCAATGTCAAACACCTGACCACCAAGGGAGAAGACTACCAGGCCAAAGTGGCGATCGTCGCGGTCGGCGGTGATCCTCGCACCCTTGGGCTCGAGAGCGAAGCCCGCCTCCGGGGCAAGGGCATTTCGTATTGCGCCACCTGTGACGGTGATTTCTTTACAGACCAGGAAATAGTCGTTGTGGGAGGTGGTAACTCGGCGTTGGAAGAAGCCGTGTCATTGACCACATACGCCAGCAAGGTGACCATAATCCACCAGTTCGATCATTTTCAAGCGTATGCCCATGCCATCGATGAAGCCAGGAGCAACCCCAAGATTCATAGTGTGATGGAGTCGAAGGTCGAGGAGTTCATTGGCGACGAATCGCTCTCGGCGGTCAGGATCAAGAGTGGTAAGGATGGAACAGTCTCGACCATTCCCGCGACGGGAGCCTTCATCTTCATAGGTTACATGCCCAAGACAAAACCGTTTGCGGACTGTGTAGCTCTGACGCCAGCCGGAGAAATAGTCGTTGATGATGGGATGGCTTCGAGTGTGCCCGGCGTGTTCGCGGCAGGCGACGCGCGCAAGAAGCGCTATCGGCAGATTACGACCGCGGTAAGCGATGGCACCATCGCCGCGCTGAGCGCCATGGAGTACATGGCTGTATGGAAGAAAGAGGACTGAGCCGTGATCGAAGTCTGCGCCGGGCTACGCTGACTCGTCGACAAGCAGCTCGGACTGGGCTTGCTGTATCAGCCTGTACGCGCGCGCGGCCACCTGCATATCGGCAGCCGACGGATCGCCAGGAGCCTCGGCCGCGTTGATAATGGTGCGCGCCTTGCGCATGGTAGCCTCGGGGTCTCCTGGAACCTCGGACAGATCGACGTCGATGTGGCCGCCGATGGCTATGCTCTCGCCGTCAGCCCCGGTCACGGTGTTATAGACTATGCCCGAGGCGGCGTACGGGCCCAGTGTTGACAGGTGGGCATTCTCGTGGCCGCGAACCTCGCGGTCGCGGTTCTGCGCCTCGTCGCTCGTCCTCCAGCGCCCCTCCGAAGGGCGTGCCTGTTCAGCCGGTGCGTCCGAGCGGCCAACATGAACGACCAGCACCTCTTCCGTGCCATGGAGCGATGAGACGCCTGGGCGTGCCCGCCCCAGCGGGGATATGCCTGCATAGTCGACAACGATACGCATCGATATCAAGTATAACGCAAACCGCACCAGAGGCAAGTGATACGCGACACGGCTGACACATCGGCTTGTTTTCGGTATACCATTGGCATGAAACCGAGCGTCGATACCAGACCCGCCACTTCTGAGACCTCCGATCCAGATAAATTCGTCCGTACGCCCTTCATCTGGACCCTGTACATCCTGCTGGGACTGTTCTCCTTCATGCTTTCGATGATAGGTCCCATGGTGCCATACCTGCGGGACGAGTTCGCGATGAGCTATAGTCTGGCCGGTCTGCATCAGAGTGCCTTTGCGCTGGGCATGGTGACGATGGGCCTGCTCGGCAGCCCGGTGATCAAGCGCTTCGGCATCACAAGGAGCCTCTGGGGTGGGATGTTCGACATGGTGGTGGGCCTGTTGATCATGGTGCTTGCCCGAGGGCCGGCCATGACGCTCGGCGGCGTCTTTGTGATGAGCCTGGGAGGCACCGTGGCCCTGGCCTCCATCCAGACGGCTCTGGCCAACGGTCCTTCGGTGCATCGCGGCAAGGCCATCATGGAGGCCAATGTCACGGCCAGTGCCTTGACTATGCTGGTGCCGCTGGTGCTGCTCGCAGGCGTCCGCTGGTTCCTGGGCTGGCGAATAGTGTTTCCGGCCATGCTCGCTTCACTGGTCATCGTTGCCAGCTTTGGCATACCGGCAACGGCACGACACCAGCAGGGCCGTGACGAGAAGGCCGATGCCGGCGCGGGCACCCTTGGAGCCGCGTACTGGCGCATGTGGCTGGTTGTGTTTTTTGGCGTCTCGGTTGAGTGGGCTATAAGTTTCTGGTGCATGACCTACCTGCTCGCTCTGCCAGGCAACTCGCGGACACTGGCGGCCGGTGGCACTGTGTTGCTTGGTCTATCGGCGGTTGCCGGTCGATTCGCCTCCAGCAGAATCGGCCACAGGCTGTCCGGACATCGACTGATGCTCGGTATGATGGCTCTCGTGCTGCTTGGATTTCCTCTGTACTGGCTCCGGCCTTCGGCGCCGCTGACCCTGCTGGGACTGGCGCTCTGCGGGATAGGTTCATCCAATTTCTATCCACTTGGGTTTTCGCTCGCGCTAAACCATGCGCCGGGTAACGCGGCCAAGGCGAGTTCGCTCATACCGGTCGCTTCCGGTTCGGCTATAGGGCTGGCCCCGTTTCTTCTGGGACGGCTGGCCGATGCGACCGACATACGTCTTGCGATGGTCTATATACCGGTAGGCATTGCCATCATACTGGCTATCATAGCCGTTGACAGGCGCATTGGAACGCCTGCCAATATCGGAAAAACCTGATCCTGAACCCGGGCTACCGCACTCAGGCTCCGCGACGCAAAAAACTTGACAATTCCGAGCATCCGACTCCATGATTGACACGATTACCAAAAATGTATGGAGGTGATCGCATCGTATCGTTGCGATCAGAGACGCGGATCAAGGAGGCTTTAATGTCGGAAGAACAGGGTGTCTCGACGACACGTGTCGTGCCATGGCCAGTGGACAGTCGTCCGCCATGGGGTTTTTCTATTGTTGCAGGCCTTCAGCACATCCTGACGCTGTTTGGTGCGACGACACTGGTTCCAATTCTGTATGGACAAGCGATGGGCATGAATGTCCAGCAGATGGGCGTGTTCATAGCCACCGTGTACATGGTTACCGGTATTGGGACACTGATCCAGGCATATTCGAAAATCGGCTCCGGTCTCCCGATCGTACAGGGTTCCTCATTTTCGTTCATTCCCGCGGCAATGATTATTTTCGAGAGCGTCAAGAGCGGCGGCGGCGGCGTCAATGAGATGATGCAGGCACTTGGTGGTGCTCTTGTCTATGGCGGTATCTATGAGTTGATCATAGGCTACTCAGGACTTGCGGGGCTACTCAAAAAGGTGATTACGCCCGTTGTCATCGGGCCGACCATCATGTTGATCGGTTTCGGCCTTGCCGGAACGGCCGTGAATACGGCAGCATCCTTCTGGCCGGTCTCGCTGGTCGGCGTGGCGATGGTGCTGACATTCTCGCTTATCATCAAGAACAAGAGAATCAACGCCTTCCCCGTGTTCCTCACGATGGTTGTGCTGTATCTCTTTGCCCTGCTGGGCACGGTCGTTGGATGGTTCCCCTCCGGACATCCTATGTTCGTCAACATGAAGGCGATAGGCGATGCCAAGTGGATCGTGTTCCCGACCATCTTCCGCTATGGAACGATCGGCCAGACCCTGCACTTCAACGTACTGGCCTTCACGGCCATCCTCGCGGCGTACACCTCTTCGATGATAGAGTCGATAGGCGACTATCACAGTATGAGCTATGCGTCGGGCTTGCCTGATCCCTCCGCCAAGATGATATCCAAGGGTATCGGCGCGGAAGGCCTTGGTTGCATGATTTCCGGTATCATGGGCGGCGTTGGAACGACCAGCTACACCGAAAACATCGGCATCGTCGCGCTTACCGGTATCGCCTCCCGCCGCGTCATCAGGGCCGGCGCCGTCATCCTGATCATCCTGGGCTTCCTGTGGAAGTTCGGCACGATCATCAGCACGATTCCGTCACCGATCATCGGCGCCGCGTATCTATCGCTGTTCGGGCTCATCGGCGCTCTCGGTCTCCAGGTATTCACCCGTTGCGACGTCTCCTCGACCCGCAACCTGCTGATCCTGGGCGTGGCGTTTACCCTCGGCCTCGGTTTCCCTGGCTGGATGGCGGCACACACCGTGCATTTCGCCAATGCCGAGTGGCTGGCTGGCATCGTCAACGGCATCCTCAAGAATGGTATGGCCGTTGGTGGTATCACCGCTGGCATTCTTGACAACGTTATTCCAGGCACCGCCAAGGAGCGGGGAATCGGCGCTCGGTAATTTTTTCTTCCAGTAGATCAGGGGTGTCCCGAAAATGCTATATTTCCGGGACACCCCATTCTTTTACAAAGCGGAGCATCGGATGTTCAGACTCAAGCGATTCCCCAGGATTCTTATTTCGTTCTACATCATCGGGTATATATTCGCGTTCTTCGCGCTCTTCTATCAGACCAAATGGGTCTTTGCCGTCATAACGTTCGCGGCCTCCGCCTTGCTCAATGTGCTGAATGTGTTATCGGATGAATACCGTTCCACGAAGTACTTCATTCGAGCCAAGAAACTGATAGACAAGGGACGGCTCGATGTCGCGGCCGATGCGATCGTGACCGCGGCCAGAATCCTGCCCAATGAGGATATCCTGGTACAGATCAACGCCACGGTAAAGAAGAATCCACAGCATTATGGCAAGACGGCGGAATTGCTAGAGCAGAGGTTCAAGGAATTCGACTCGCCGTTCCTGCGCTTCGTAGCGTCAAGCTTCTACTATTCGGTGCATGACCTGAACAAGGCCAGGGATGTGATGATCGATGTGCCATACGCCGATCTGACCATCAAGGCAGCGCGATTGCTCGGCTCCGTGCTCTACGAGCTCGGTGATTACGCGAAGGCGATCAGGGTTTTTTCTCCGTTCGACCCGCAACGCAATCCGGCCAACGAGGATGAACTTGCGATCCTGTATGGCATAGCGATTTGCCATATCGCCAAGAAGGAAAACAGGAAGGCCGTCGAATTCCTGACCCGCGTCAAGGCCAAGAGTCCCAAATTCGGGAACGCGGAAAACCTTATCAAGCAGCTGGACGCGGAATCAGGGCAAAGCTAGATTGATGTTCGCCCCCGGCTGCCGCATAATCGCTGCCTGCGGCCGGCCAGGGTGCGGCGATCAGACAGTGAATCGGTCCACTTCTGTATGGAGCACCAGTATCTGATCGCGATTCTGCGTGCTCAGATCGTTGATATGATTCGCGGCGGTGTTGATCAGGTCGGTGCCGATCGCCATCTCCTGCATGCTTGAACGCATGTCCTCGGTTATCGCTGCGAGATTGCCCATCTCGGTCCGTATCTGCGAGCTGCCCTGGAGCATCTCCGCGGAGCCGTCCTTGACCTGCGCGGTTATATCGCTGATGTTCTGTATCGATTCGAGCACCTGGGACCCGCCGATACTCTGCTCATCCATCGCATTCTTGATCGTTGCTTCCTGATTCTTGACCATCTGGCTCAATTTGAAAACGGTCTGGAATTGATCCTGGGCCACCTGGGAAGCCGTCGCCCCCTGGTCAATCAGCCCCTTCAGGTTGTTCATCACGGTGGTTATCATCTTGGCCTGTTCCGCCGAATCCTCGGACAGCTTGCGTATCTCGTCGGAGACCACCGCGAAGCCCTTGCCAAATTCGCCCGCGTGCGCGGCCTCTATCGCCGCGTTCATCGCAAGCAGATTGGTCTGATTGGCTATGCCCTGGATGATGGTGCTCGCCTCGATCAAGCCTTCCGACTCCCTGGCTATGGTCGCCACCAGCGTGGCAACCTCATCCATGCTCGCCGTACCCTTCTCTGACGAGAAAGCCAGCTCGTCGACGCTGCTGGCATTCCTGGAGAGCGTCTCGGTGACGGAACGGATGTTGGCGACCATTTCCTCTATCGCCGATGACGACTGGCCCACACTGCCCGATTGCTCCTCTATCAGCGCGTTGAGCCGCTCGATGTTCTTGACGATCTCCTCTATCGTTGCCTGGGTCTCCGTTACGCTCGAAGACTGATTAATCGTCTTCAGCTGCATGCCATCGATATTCGCATGAATCTCGTTCAACGCGCTCGCGGTCTCTCCCATCTCCGATGATAGCGTCTGGCCATTGACCCGGAGCGCTTCGGTTGTCATTCCTATAGCCCTGACCATCTCGCCTATCTTCTCCATGGTCTGATTGAACAGGCCGGCGAGCTGGCCAATCTCATCGGTCGAATGCACCGGCAACCGCTGGGTCAGATCACCCTCTCCCGATGCGATATTGATCAGGGCCTTCAGAACCAGATGGAGCGGCTTTGCAAATGCCCGATACATCATGGCTACAAGAAACCCGGCCAGGGCAACCATCGCCAGCACGACAGCGAGATCTATTGACAGCGAGGTTTTGGCGCGCGCCGCCACTGCGGAGACACTTGCGGACAGGTGCCCGGCAAGATAGTCCTCCACTTCCTTCATGCTGTCGATCTTCTTGGTGATTGTCGTGAACCATTCATTGGGAACCACCGGGAACGCGGCGTCTGAGCCTGTTGCCAGGATGGTCGCGCGGTATTCGGCCACCTTCGCTGCAGCGGGATTCTGCAGATGCTGCTTGGCCCAGGCCACCAGGTCTGCCTGCCCATAGATGGAAAAGAGCGCCAGATAGGCGTCCTGAGTGGCCATCAGGCCTATGAAGCGCCGGTACGTCTCATCGGCAAAATGGCCGCTAGTCAGGACCTCGTTGACGGTAGCCCGTTCTTGCCCCGCAGTCTCCTTGTATCGAAGGAAGGTATCGATCGCGGAGCCTTCGGCTACCAGCGACGCTATCGATCCGCTCAGGTATCCCTTGGACGCGACCGAAAGCAATGCATCTATGGTCGTCGTATAGAATGCGAAGGACTCCGAACCCTTGAGCTCGAGCGAGCTGACGCGGCTGCGCGTCGTCCCCAGCGTGCCAAGGGCGGTTTTCGCCGCTGTGATGACCTGCTGGACGGCACCATCGGCCCCCGTGATGGTGCCCGTCATAGCGCCGAACTCGGACAGACGCGCATCGGTATCCTGCCGCTGTCTGGGCAGATCCGTTATGTAGTTCGCCCCCCTGGAGCCGATGAATCCAGCGCTGAAGCCTCGCTCCTTTTGCAGCTCGTGGGCAAGATTGCCCGCGGTACGGGACAGCAGGATAAGCCGCTGGGTGGTGCGGCTTTTGTTGACCGTCTCAACAAGAGCAATCGTGCTGCTCGCAGAAAAAAACAGCATCCCGGCAACCGGAAGCACGAGCATGACGACTATCTTCGTGCTCATCCTGAAATTTCCAAACATCGTTATGATTCCTCCACCAATCTTCGTTCACCAACCTGAGATTGGACACGTCCGGCCAGCTTATGAGAGGGCAGTATCACTGTCAAGCGAACCGCCCGATCCGGAGCCATGCGTATTGTTCGATCGTCTTCAATAATGGTACGATCTAGCTTCAGTGCCGAGGCAAGGAGCGTACATGCAACAGGGTAACCGTTATACCGGCCCGTGTCGGGCAACAACTCTCTATCAGAGAACAGCAAGGGCGGTGCTCATGGCCGCCATCGCGCTGGCAGCGGTACCGACAGCCTGGTCATGGAGCGCCCATTCCATGCTGACACGGGCGGCCGTCGGCGACGAACCCGCGATGCAAGCGACTGTCCAGACAGAGGAATTGCTCGATTTTATAACGGCAGAACGCACAGGACTGGCGCGACTACTTGGCGATATAGAAGCCCGCGCCTCGCGGGAACTACCCGCCTACACGCCATTTCCGGCCTCCTTAGCCTTCGACCGGCAGGCGCAAGGCCCAGCACTGCGTGAGTCGTTCCTGCGCGCGCTTCGCGTTAATCCGGCCGTGCCGCTGGGGCTGTACCGCCAGCCCGCCAGTGGCGAACGGCCGAGCGGCAGGCCCGTACTGAACGTCTCAGACTATTCACTCGTAGCCGTAGATCTGGCAGGCGCTCCCATTGAATCGCTCCGTCCCGGAGAGAGCATCACTGCCCTCGATGTTCTGGCCACGGCATCCGACGAGCCCGACTATGGACTCGACATAGGCCTGTATACCAACAATGCCGGCCCCCTGGGTGCCCTCTATGGATTCGGGGAGCAGCCTTTTGGGAACCCGGCGCTCTCGTACGGCAGCCAGGCTCCATTCCACATGGCGTTCCAGCACGAGGATCCTGTGATCGCCCTTGCGGCCCCCTTCTCGCTGCGCTCTCAGGCGGCATATCGCGAGCTTCAGTATACAAGCCTTGCCCGCTACGCCTTTGCGCACGGACATGCGTATTGGGGCTGGCGATTCGCGGGTCTGGCCCTGCACTATGTCCAGGATCTGGCGCAGCCTTACCACGCGCGCATGATTCCAGGCCAGGGAACGCTGAGCACGATACTGCTCAATATCTTCGGTTCCGAAGCTGACCGAAACGGCGCACTGATGTTGCTTTCCAATCGTCATCTGGTTCTGGAAGTCTATGCCTACGAGGCGCTCAAGGATACACAAGGAGCCTCACGCACCTTGTTCGAGGCCGCGCTGACCGGGCAGTCCGGCGGCAGCACCCGAAACCAGGCTCCCACCTATCACCGAATGTGGCTCTATGACGTGGTGGCCATGGGTGGATACGCGGCAGCGGCCGAACTCGACACCATCGTATCCCAGGCCTTTCCGGCACGCTATGTTGACGACCCCGCCTTCGACTACGGACTTGCGCGCGAGCAAGGCTCCGACCCCTGGGATCCATATCAGGGAGCGCTGAATGCCGAGTCCAGGGCCAGACTCGATACCGCGCTGGCGTTGCGCTACCGGGTACTGGGCGGCGAGATTCGCTCGTATATAGCGTATGTGAGCGATCCCGCGGCGGTACTGCATGCGCGCAAGGCGCCTGTCGATATGCGGGGCCCCATGTACCTGGCCGCCCTGCTTGTGTTCCTGGGCGGTATCGTCGCCCTCATAATATTCGTGCGCCCAAAACGAACGGCATGATGACAGACACGCAAACGCATGAAGCATTCAGGGAATTGTGCTATCGCTGCCGGCGCCCGAAGTCGCTCTGCCTCTGCCCCACCGATCCGCCTATGCGCACCAGAACCAGGATCGTGCTCTTGATGCATCCAATGGAGTGGCGGCGGGAGAAGTGCACGACCGGACGCCTGACATGCCTGAACCTGGAGAACAGTGAGATCATTCCAGGACTTCGATTCGATGACAACCATAGATACCGCGAACTGGTCGACGATCCGGACAACTATACGGTGTTGCTGTACCCAGGACCGACCGCACGGGATCTGTCCAAGGGTGACTTCCCCGCTGCCGACCTCGGAACCCGTCGGCTGGTTGTCTTTCTGATAGATTCGACCTGGGCCTGCTCCAAGGTGTTGCTGCGCGAGAGCCCGGGCCTGCTCGAACTGCCACGCATCAAGTTCACGCCGACCCAGCCCAGTCGCTATATCATAAAGCGTCAGCCCTCGCCTGATTATCTGTCGACCATAGAGGCGACCCACGAGCTGCTGATCGCTCTGGAACGATCCGGACTGGACGAGTACCCCAACAAGGAGAGGCTCCTTGCCACCTTCTTCGCGATGCGTGACTACCAGATCGAACGCCTCAGGACCGATTACCAGCCGAGGCGAAAGAACAAATAACAGGAGGTTCCCATGAGCAGCAAGATTCATGATGAGCGCAGAGACCTGGTCAAGCGCACATTTCCAGAAGGCATCGCCAGGCTCTGGTGCCCACCACTGACCCACTACCGGCATGACGCCTCGCTCGACACCGAGCGCATCCAGGCGCACATACGCGCGCTCGCGCCCTGCATCGGGGGGCTGCTCGTGCCTGGCTCCACCGGTGATGGCTGGGACCTTTCCCGGGCGCAGAAACTCGAGCTCTTGGACACCGTGCTGCCGCTGGCCGCCGGGCTCGGGTTGCCAGTGCTGGTTGGCGCACTCGAGCGAACCACAGACGACATGCTTGACTTCATCCGCGCGCTAGGACGGCGCGCCACAGAGGATCCGGTGGTCGGCATCGTCGCCTGCGCGCCATCGGGCGTGGAACAGTCTGAGGCCGCTATAGAAGCCAGCTTTGAGCGGATACTGGAACTCGGGCTGCCAACGGCGATATACCAATTGCCTCAGGTAACCGGGAACGAAATTTCAGCCGCTACTACAGGCAGGCTGGCCAGCCGATTCCCCAATTTCTTCATGCTCAAGGATTCAAGCGGTGAAGATCATATTGCCCTGGCAAACGTCGATCCGGGCGGAGTATTCCTGGTCCGCGGCGCGGAGCTGGGCTACAGCGGCTGGCTCAAGCCGCGGGGTCCCTATGACGGATTCCTCCTCAGCACCGCAAACTGGCTGGCTCCCCGGCTGGCCTCCATCGCCGCCGGAACCGGCACCGTCCGGATCGATGAGGCGGTCGATGCGGCGGTTGCAGGCGCGTTTGAACTGGTGCCTGGGTACCCTACGGGCAATGCATTTGGCAATTCCGCCACATTGATGGACCACGTACTGGCCTTTGGAGACAAGGCGGCTGCGGTACCAGGACCATTCTCGCGCGATGGCAGGCCCTTTCCCAGGGAACTCGTGGAACAGGCTGCACGGTTGATGCAGAAGAACGGGCTCATGCCGTCTGCTGGCTACCTGCAGACCTGACCACACTCGATCAAACGATGGAGGTCACACATATGTCACTACGCGAAGCTGTCCATGCAATCAAGGGACACACGGCCTGGGACGGAGCCGGCGTCAAACTGCGGCGCATCTTCGGCCACGAAGAGACAGCGCTGTTCGATCCGTTCCTGCTGCTCGATGAATTCGGCTCCAGGAATCCCGCAGACTACCTGCCAGGCTTTCCAATGCATCCGCATCGTGGCATCGAGACGGTAACCTACCTGCTGGACGGCTCGGTCCGCCACGGCGACTCCACCGGCGGCGGCGGCGTGATCGGACCTGGCGACCTTCAGTGGATGAGCTCTGGCTCCGGCATCATACACGAGGAAATGCCACTGGAGTCTCCGAATGGCGTCCGCGGCCTGCAGCTCTGGGTCAACATGCCGCGCCGGCTCAAGATGAGCGCGCCGGCGTATCATGGAGCGACGGCGGCCGAAGTGCCAATCGTGCCGACAGGCACCGGCCCGGTCCGTGTCCTGGCCGGGGAATGGGGCGGAGCCCATGGCCCGGTTATCGACGTGCTCCGCAATCCAGTCTACCTCGATGTCACGTTGAATCCTGCCTCGACCATTACTCTCGAAGTCCCGCGCGGCCGGACAGCCTTCGCGTACATACTGAGCGGTAGCTTCGTTACCGGCGGCAAGGACCACCGACGCGCCGCCTCATATCGCGATGCCGGAACCTGCGTGTTGCTTGGCGACGGAGACGAGGCACGCATCGAATCAGGCGATGAAGGCGCGCGCTTTGTCATAGTGCATGCGATGCCGTTGCACGAACCAATAGCCTGGGGTGGCCCCATCGTGATGAACACGCGCGAAGAACTCGGGCAAGCATTCCGCGAACTCGACGAAGGCACCTTCATCAGGCCATGAGACCCAGATGGTCTGGCGGCATTCGCGCTGCTAGCTGACCAAGAGGCTCTCCACCTGCGCGTCGTAGAGCCTGCGATACACGCCGCCCGACGCGACCAGGTCGTCATGGCAGCCCTGCTCCACGATGCCTTCCTCGGTCAGCACGAGTATGCGGGCGGCATGGCGTATGGTAGCGAGGCGGTGCGCGATTATGAACGTGGTCCGGCCCCTGGACAGGCGCTCAAGCGATTCGCGTATCGCCAGCTCGCTCATCGTGTCGAGTGAGCTCGTGGCCTCGTCAAGAATCAGGATCGGCGGGTCCTTGAGGAACATCCGCGCTATCGCTATGCGCTGCTTCTGCCCGCCTGACAATTTGATGCCGCGTTCACCCACCAGGGTGTCGAAGCCTTGAGGCAGATCCTTGATGAAGCCAAGCGCGTTCGCGGCATCGGCGGCCTGCACGATGTCGTCGTCGGAGGCTCCGAGCCGGCCATACGCTATGTTGTCGCGGATGCTGCCGGAGAACAGGAACACATCCTGCTGCACAAGCCCGACAGCCTGCCGTAGCGAGGCGATGGTTGCCTTGCGTATGTCTATTCCGTCGATCGTGATGGCGCCTTCCTCGATATCATAGAATCGGGGAATAAGCGAACAGAGCGTCGTCTTGCCAGCGCCTGACGGCCCGACTATGGCGACAGTCTCGCCGGCTCTGACGCGGAGGTCGACGTGTTCAAGAACCCTGTCCAGCCCGTCGCCATACCTGAATCCCACGCCCTTGAATTCCACGTCGCCCCGAACGTCGCGCAGCACTATAGCTCCGGGAGCGTCTACAATGGTCGGCTTGGTATCGACTATCTCGAGGAAGCGGCGGAAACCGGCGGCTCCTTCCTGTATCATCTCCATCGACCTGACCAGGGTCTCTATGGGCTGAAAGAACCTCGACACATACAGTGCAAAGGCGACGTATGCCCCCAGGCTAACGGAACCGCGGAACGCCGCGTATCCGCCGGCTATCAGCACGATCACCAGCCCCAGGTTGCTCAGGAACGACACGCCGCTGTCGAAGACGCCAATATGCCAGACCGAGGCGATGCGGGAGGACCGGAACAGCTCATTGCCTTCATCGAAACGCGCGGTCTCGAACTGCTCGTTGACAAAGGCCCGGACCACCCGGACTCCGCTGACACTTTCCTCTATGTGCTCGTTTATGACTGCAAGCGTTTCCTTGTTGCGCCTGAACGCCTGCAGAAACTTGTCACGAAACGTCAACGAGAACGCAACAAGCACGGGTACGATCATGAAGACGACCAAGGCCAGGCGCCAGTCTATGGTCAGCATGACCAGCAATGAGCCGACCAGCCTGACGCTCGCCATCAGCGTATCCTCGGGCAGGTGGTGCGATATTTCAGCTATATCGAAGAGGTCGCTGACTATCCTCGACATGATTTGCCCGGTCTTGGTGTCATCGAAAAACCGTGTATCCATGGTCTGCAGGTGTCGGTATATATCGCGCCGCAGATCGCGCTGGATGTTGACGCCGAGTATGTGGCCGTAGTAACCGACGATGAACTCAAGCCCGGCCCGAACCGTATACAGAACCACGAGCAGCACTGCAAAGCGGGCCAGACCGTGTATGTCGCCAGCCGGCACTATGACGTCGACGACGCGTTGCGTCGCCGCGGGATATACGAGGTCTGCCAAACCGAGGCCCAAAGCACAGGACAGGTCGAGAGTCAGCAAGGCCCCGTAGGGCTTATAGTATGCGAGGAATCGTTTGAACATGATCGGCCATCGTAGCGTCCCCACGCCCGTCGTGTAAACGACCCGGTTCTGTTTGATTCAAAGTGTACATGCTCCCCATTTGACAATACGACGGCGCCGAATGTATTTTGTAATGATACTACAGCAGAGCGAACCGGCTACACAGCCATCGACTCATTCACCCGAAGGAGCCATACCATGAGCGCGGGCATAGAACTGACATCAAAGAATTTCGCGGCGGAGGTGGAACAGTCCACCGTTCCGGTACTTATAGATTTCTGGGCTGAATGGTGCATGCCATGCCGGATGATCGCTCCGCACATAGACGATCTGGCCAAGACATACGCTGGCCGGCTCAAGGTATGCAAGGTGAACGTTGACAACGAGACGCAGCTAGCCGAGCGCTTCGGCATAGTCTCCATACCGACACTGATGGTCTACAATGGTGGCAAGATGATAAAGCAGCAGGCCGGCGCACTTCCCAAGAATGCCATAGAGAGGTTGTTCGCCGACCAGCTCAAATAGCGTTCAAGCCAGGCGTTGGTCATCGCGGTGGGTATGCGCTGTCTGATCATCGATGGTGCCCACGACGGCGCGTAGCGCGAGCGTGTATGAACGCCACCCGAAACCGGATATGGTGCCTGCGCAGACGGGAGCCAGCATCGATGTGCGCCTGAATTCTTCGCGCGCGTTGACATTGGACAGGTGTACTTCTACGACAGGATATCTGACCGCGGCGATCGCGTCGCGAAGGGCTATTGAGGTGTGCGTATAGGCGCCCGGATTGAATATCGCTCCGGCCACGGTTCCGATGCCGGCGTGCAGCCGATCGATCAGGGAGCCTTCGCTGTTGGACTGGAAGAACTGCAGATGGACGTCGAGCTCAAGCGCCAGTTCCTGGAGCTTGTCTTCTATCCCGGCCAGTCCCATCGTGCCATAGACACCAGGCTCGCGCGAACCCAGCAGATTGAGGTTCGGGCCATTCAACACCAGCAGTTCAAACATCGATGATTCCTCTCGGTTTCAGTATCAAGCCATCTCGTGGCATTTTCAATCAAGTTACTTCCAACAGTAACTTGATTCTTTTTTTGGGGCATGCTACGGTCTGCCCATGGCTACCAACAAACAGGTACCAGCTTCTCCCCTTCGCGGCGATTCGTCCGCACACTTCTCCTTTTACTTTTACTTTAGCTACAAAGCATAGGGCTCCTTCACGGCGCGGCCGGGTGGGTGAGCCCGTAGAGCCACCGGCCGCCATGGCGGATAGCTGTTCCTATCCGACACGCGCCGTGCCGAGAGCCGCGACAGCAGCCTCGATGCGGTCGAGAGCCAGGTCGATGGCGGCATCCGACGCCGCGAACGACATGCGGACACAGGCATCGTCGCCAAAGGCAGAGCCGGGCACCAGCGCTACACCGGCTTCCTCCAGGAGGTACAGGCAGAAATCATCAGAACCTTCGATACGAATGCCACGCCATTCCGAGCCAAAGAGCGCGGACACATCCGGAAACAGGTAGAATGCCCCGTCGGGCGCGCCGACCCTGAGTCCGGGCACGGCGGCGAGCCTGGCGTAGGCCCGGTCGCGGCGCACCCTGAAGGCTTCGGCCATGGCCGCTACCGGCGACTGGTCACCGTCGAGGGCGGCTATGGCGGCCCGCTGGGTGATGGACGAGGCGCATGTCGTGGTCTGGCCCTGGATCGCGATACACGCGTCGACGACGGACTTGGGGCCAGCCAGGTAGCCGAGCCGCCAGCCAGTCATCGCGTGTGACTTTGACAGTCCACCGACGACGATTACACGGTCGGCGATGTTCGCTATCGAAGCGGGGCTGGGCACGTCAGGCACGTAGCGGATTCGCTCGTAGACCTCGTCGGAGATGATCCAGAGGTCGGGGAAGCGCGCCAGGACTGAAGCCAGCGCGTCGAGTTCGGCTCGGGTGTACACGGCGCCGGTCGGGTTGGATGGCGTGCAGAGGATGAGGACACGGGTCCGCGGCGTTATGGCCGCCGCCAGCGCCTCGGGCTGCAGCTTGTAACCGTCGGAGGCGGTTGTTGGCAGGAACACGGGACAGGCTCCGGCGAGCTTGGCCATCTCGGCATACGACAGCCAGGCGGGCGTGGGTATGAGCACCTCGTCGCCGGGACCGGCAAGGGCAAGAACGGCATTGAAGAGGGCGCTCTTGGCGCCGCAGGATACGAGTATCCGTGCGGCCGGGTACGAAAGGCCGGAGTCGCGCAGCAGCTTGCGGGATACTGCCTCGCGGAGGGCGACTTCGCCGGCGACAGGAGTGTAGCGGTCGGCGCCTTCGGATATGGCGCGGGCCGCCGCCGCCCGCACGTGGGCCGGCGGATGAAAGTCCGGTTCGCCCACGGTCAGGTCGATGATGTCACGCCCGGCAGCTTTCAGTTCACGGGCTCGCTGGTTCATGGCGATGGTGCGGGACGGCTCTATGCCGACCGCTCTCGACGACAGGGCGCTCATGACGGTATCCTTCCTGGCGGCAAGCGCGCCACGTGGTCCGAGATTGGTTCCTGTATACGCCCGCGTCGTCGCTTTGATCAAGAGCAGCCGGAAGGTCCGGCAGAAGGTAACCATGAAGAATTTGAGACTGACAGGCCAGAAGGCCGATGGAGTTAGAACGATCATCGATGTGCAGGGGCTCCGCATAGGCGCGGACCTGGTCGTGATAGCGGGACCCTGCGCCGTCGAGACAGAGGACCAGATGGTCAGGACAGCGGTTGCCGTCAAGGAAGCCGGAGCGAACATGCTGCGCGGCGGGGCCTTCAAGCCGCGCACGTCGCCCTACGCCTTTCAGGGGCTCGGCCTCAAGGGGCTGAAGATCCTGGACAAGGCTAGACGCGAGACCGGCCTGCCGATAGTCACCGAGGTCATAGACACGAGGGATGTCAGCTGGGTCGGAGAATACGCCGACGTGCTGCAGATAGGTGCCCGCAACATGCAGAACTTCTCGCTGCTCAGGGAGGCCGGCAAGTCAGGGCGGCCAATCCTACTGAAGCGCGGCATGTACTCCACGCTGGAAGAGTGGCTCAACTGCGCCGAATACATACTGGCGGAAGGCAATCCCAACGTGATTCTGTGCGAGCGCGGCATTCGTAGTTTCGAGACCTATACCAGGAATACCCTGGATCTGTCGATCGTGCCGGCGGCCAAGGCTCTCAGCCATCTGCCGATATTCGTCGACCCTTCGCACGGTACAGGAGTGCTGGGCCTCATCGAGCCGATGAGCCTTGCTGCCGTCGCCGCCGGCGCCGACGGTCTGGAGATAGAGGTCCATATCGATCCGAGCCAGGCCCTCAGCGACAAGGACCAGCAGCTGTCACCCGAGGCCTTTGGCCGACTGATGCGCAAGGTTCGCACAGTGCGGGAGATGATGGACGGATTCGCCGCGGAGGACAGGGCGTGAGCGCGCGGCAGTTGGCGGAGCCGGATATAGTCGTCTCGGGGCGCGACGCGGATTCGCTGATACGGTTTGGATCGATGGGCAGCCTGCACTCGCTGGCAGATCCATCCCGCACCGTCATCGTCGCCGACTCCCTGACCGAACGGTTCGTGCCGCGGGAATTCAGCCGGGACAGGGTCGTTATCGTCGAGCGCGGCGAAGCCGCTAAAACCATGCAATCACTCGACTCGCTGTATGGGAGACTTCTGGACCTGGGGGTAAGCAGGGACTGGACCCTCGTGGGCATAGGCGGTGGCAGTGTCTCCGATCTTTCAGGCTTCGCGGCATCTACCTGGATGCGCGGACTCGACTTCGGCTTCGTACCGACTACCCTGCTCGCGATGGTCGATGCCTCGGTCGGCGGCAAGAATGGCATCGATTACCAAGGCTACAAGAATCTGGTTGGAACCTTCACACAGCCGCGCTTCGTGCTGGTCGACAGGACGGCGCTGGCCGAGCTTCCGGAACCCGATCTTGCGGGCGGACTCGTCGAGGCGATAAAGCATGGCATCATCGAGGGCGACGATCACCTGCGCCTGATAGAACGGGCGGTGGCCAGGTCGGGCGGCATCGATCGTGGAGCGCTCGGTCCGATCATACGAAGATCGATAGAGCTGAAGGCCAGGGTGGCAAGCGCCGACGAACGCGAAACCGGAGAGCGGCGCAGGCTCAATCTGGGTCACACGATCGGACACGGCGTGGAGGCGGTGACGGGACTGTCCCACGGCGCCTGCGTCGCGGCAGGCATAGCGGCGGCGCACAGGCTGGCGGTGGAACGAGGCGGGTCCCAGGCAGACGCTGACCGCGTGACCGGGCTGCTCGACAGGCTCGGCCTGCCGACCAGTCTGGAGGCCGCGCGACGTGACTCCGGCGAGACAAGCGAACTGTCTCCTTCGATATACCGTGACGCGGTCGCGGACGCGATGGCGGGGGACAAGAAACGGCTCGGCGCCGACGTGCTGTTCGTGACCCCTATGGCCATCGGAGACACGCGCATAGAGCCTATCAGACTGGATTCCCTGGGCGAGTTCGTGAGGAGGACGCCATGAACATGATTGGGACTCTGTTTAGGGTGGAGATTTTCGGCGAATCGCACGGCCACGCTGTGGGAGCCATCATCGATGGCATCCCCCCGGGCATTTCCCTGACACACGATGACTTCTTGGCCGATATGGCCAGAAGGAGGGCCGGCGCCGCAGGCACGACACCACGCATCGAGGCCGACCAGCCGGAAATACTGTCCGGGCTGTACCATGACAGGACCACGGGGTCTCCGCTCTGTGTGGTATTCAGGAACGAGGATACACGCTCGGCAGACTATGGCCTCTTTGCCGATATGCCACGCCCCGGGCACGCCGACTTTGTGGCAAGCCTCAGGTACGGCGGATTCGCTGACCCCCGCGGCTCGGGTCACTTCTCGGGCCGCATCACTGCCGGGCTCGTCGCCGCGGGAGTCATAGCCAAGAAGATCCTGGCCACTGTCCGGTTCAACACGACGATACTGGAGGCGGGCGGCCAGCGCGACATCGCCAAGGCCGTTCGTGAAGCCGCCGACGAGGGAGATTCTGTCGGTGCGCTGGTGGAGCTACGGGCAAGCGGCCTGCGGGGCGGACTCGGCGAGCCATTCTTCGACTCGGTCGAAGGACTCGCCGCCCGCGCGCTCTTCGCGGTGCCCGGCGTCCGAGGCGTTGAATTCGGTGACGGCTTTGCCGCGGCCAGGATGCGCGGCAGCCAGCATAATGATCCATTTATAACACAGGACGGCACGACGGCCAGGAATGGGGCCGGCGGCGTCAATGGTGGCATCACGAACGGCAATGAGCTGATTGTGCGCGTCGCAATGAAACCAGCTTCTTCTATCGCTCGCCCGCAGACCACGTGGAACTTCGCGACCGGCGCCATGGACACCCTCTCTATCCCAGGCAGGCATGACAGCTGCATAGCGCTGCGCGCCGCAGTGGTTCTTGAAGCGTCGCTGGCGATCGTGCTGGCCGACCTCGCGTTGCAGGCGCGGGTCAGGGATAAATGTGCTGACACTGCCGCTCCTGGCTTGGTGCAATGATACCTGAAAGGAAACGCCGATGACACTCGAGAGTCTCAGACAGGATATAGACAGGATAGACGCGCGCATTCTGGCGTTGCTCGACGAACGGCTTGAGAAGGGACTCCTGACCAGGCGACACAAGACTGGTACGCTCGACTCCGGCAGAGAGACCGAAGTGCTGGGCAGCGTAGCCAGCCGTTCAAAATGCCTCGCGCGGCCTGAGTTCACCCAGGACCTGTACCGGCGCATCATGGCCGAAAGCAAGGCGGTCCAGGACAAGGGCCTCCGCATGATAGGCTTCCAGGGCATGCACGGCGCCTACAGCGATGCGGCGGCGCGGGCCTGGGACGTGGCGGCGGCGACCATACCGTTCCAGGAATTCTCCCAGGTATTCGACGCCGTGCTATCGGGGGATATAGACTATGGCGTGGTGCCAGTGGAGAACACACTGGGCGGCATCGTAGGACAAGTCAACTCCATTCTGGTTACGACCGAGCTGCGCGTGGTTGGAGCCATAGACATGCCTATCGATCACTGCCTGCTCGCCGCTGCGGGCACCGATCACCGGGAGATCAGGTCCGCCTATTCTCATGGCCAGGCGCTGGCCCAGTGCAGACGATTCCTCGAGCGCAATCGTCTGGACGCGGTGAACTGGTTCGACACGGCCGGCGCCGCGCGGATGATAGCCGAGCAGCGCCCCAAGGGAGGCGCGGCGATAGCCAGCAGGTTCGCGGCCGAACTGTATGGCCTCGACGTCATCAAGGAAGGCATCCAGGATTCGACAACGAACCGGACACGTTTCTTCGTCGTGGCCCGGGACGCCCTGGCACTGGCTGGGAACAAGTGCTCGGCGGTGTTCTTCACCGATGACAAGGCCGGCTCGCTCTTCGGCGTGCTGGAGGTCTTTGCCAAGGCAGGCATCAACCTGACCCGCATAGAATCGGTTCCCAACGAGCCAGGCGACTATGCGCTCTTCATCGATTTTGAAGGCTCCGACCAGGATGTCACCGTGATCGAGGCCATGGCGTCGGCCAGGGCCAGAGTCAGGGACTTCCGGCTGCTCGGCTGCTATGAAGAAAGGAAGCTGTAGCCATGAGAATAGCGATCGCTGGCGCCGGCAAAATGGGCGCATGGCTCGCGGCGGAACTGTCCCGCGTCCATGACGTCATCATCTTCGATACCGACTCGACCAGGCTCACCGCGATTGGGGCAGCGCAGTCTGCGGCCTCAATCGCGGCGATAGGCGCCTTCGAGCCCAACCTGCTCATCAATTGCGTACCGCTCGGATTGACCATCGAAGCCTTCGATGCGATCGTGCCATATCTGCCAGCACGCTGCATGGTCTCCGACATAGCCTCCGTCAAGACAGGGCTGTCAGAATGGTACGCCGCATCCGGCAGGCCATTTGTGTCCACGCATCCGATGTTTGGCCCGACCTACGCGGACGAAGCCAACCTGCACGAGCAAAACGCGGTGATCATCACGGAGTCATGCGCCGAAGGCAGGGATTTCTGGAGAGCCTTGTACCAGGGCTTTGGCATCAAGGTCTTCGAGGACAGCTTCGATGGGCATGACCGTACCGTCGCCTATTCACTGGCAACACCGTTCGCGTCGACCATGGTCTTTGCCGCCTGCATGAAGCAGCTCGATGCGCCAGGCACCAATTTCAAGAAGCACCTCGACATCGCGCATGGATTGCTGGCCGAGGATGACAGGCTGCTGGCGGAAATCATGTTCAATCCATACACGATCAGGCGGCTGGAACTGATCAACTCCCAGCTCGCCTACCTGACACACATAATCAAGGACAGAGATCACGAGGAGATGGCTAAATTCCTCAACAAGCTACGCGACAACATTGGATTCGCCGCCCCCGCTCAAACGGCGGGCTGAGACCGTATCGACGCGATCACCTCGAAGAATTCGGGCCAGCTCTTGGCCACGCATTCCGCTCCGTCTATGGTCACGGCGCCTGAACCCGCCAACGCCGCGACAGCGACCGCCATCGCGATGCGATGGTCGCCGTGCGACGATACGGTGCCGCCCGCAAGCGGATCGGCTCGCCCATGGACGGTCATGACATCGCCATCGACGTCGACCCCGAGTCCCAGCGCGCCGAATTCTCCTGAAAGGGCTGCCGCCCTGTCGCTCTCCTTGGCCCGGAGCCGCCCGGCGCCCCGTATGGTCGTAGCGCCGGGGCAGCGCGAAGCGAGAGCGACGAGCGGCGGGAACAGGTCGGGGCAATCGGATGCGTCAAAAGAAAAAGCACGCAGAGGCCCGGCATGCACGCGATATCCATCCTCGTGCTCCTCGCACCGGGCTCCGGCCATATCGAGGGCTTTGATAATGGCACGGTCGGGCTGGGATGACCGCGGCGACAGGCCTGAGACCGCCAGCCCCCCATGTGCCGCGGCGATGGCTCCCGCGACCAACAGGAAGGCAGCCCCGCTCCAGTCGCCCTCGACGCCATACGAAGTCGCCGTATACGGTCTGCCGCGAACATCGAATCGGCTGAAGTCCGCATCGCGCTCTATAACGGCACCAAAGGCACGCATCACGTCGATGGTAAGGTCCAGATACCCCCGGCTGGCAAGGTTTCTGACATGAACAACTGAATCGCCGCCGGTCATCGGCAGGGCCAGCAGCAGGCCTGTAATGAACTGCGAGCTTGAGGAACCGTCGACAGTCACGATGCCGGAACGCATCGCCCCCTGGACCCTGACCGGTTGCAGGCCGGCATCGGTGGTGCAGCGCACACCTAGTTCGGCAAGCGGCTGCGCTATGGGACCAACGGGTCTGCACCTCAGGGATCCCTCGCCGCGCAGCTCCACCATCGATTCTGACAGCGACGCTATGGCGGAGAACATGCGGAGGCATAGTCCAGATTCGCCGCATGACACGATCAGCGGGGTGCCGGATCCGCTGGACGCCTGATTCGCGGCAAAGATGCCGCCATCGATGCTGACGCTATCGTCCAGCTGTCTGGATGACGCTCCCAGCGCGTTCACGACGCGGAGCGCGGCGATCGAATCGGCGCACCAGGTGGGGTTGGCAATTATCGACGTACCGGTAGCCATGGCTGCGCATGCCAGAGCGCGCTGCATCGAGCTCTTTGAAGCCGGAGCCTTGACGCGCCCGCTTACCGTGGAAGGCTCAACGGAGCGCGTCATGGATGGCCCTCGCGATCATCGCCGGCCGCATGCCGTCGGTCTGCATCACGAGGCCTCCGCAGGCTTCGAAGAGAGGCCGACGGCGCTCGTAGAGTACCTGTATCTTGCCGTGGGCGTCGTCCACCAACAGCGGCCTCGAGCCCCCGACCGAGCGCCTGGCCAAGACTTCCAGGTCCGCTTTGAGCCACACGATTAAACAGCGCTCACGTAATAGTGCCCTGTTTTCGGCCGATTCGACGCATCCACCGCCGGTCGCCAGCACCATCGAGCCCCGAGCCACAACATTGGCCAGAGCAACGCGCTCGCGTGCCCTGAATCCGGGCTCGCCCTCATCAGCGAATATATCGGGAATCGTCATGCCGGCCTCATCGGCTATCTCGTCGTCGAGGTCGACGAACGGCAACGCCTCCAGCTCCGCCAGCAAGGCACCGACGCTGGACTTGCCCGATGCTGGCATCCCGATCAGGGCTATGCGGCGAATCCGCGAATCAACGTGCTCCATGCCGCATAGTACCCGCCGCGCGGCATCCGGGTCAACGAATATTATAGAAGGTTTTACTGTGCGCATGCGCCATAGTATGGTATTAATAGACGAGGAGGCAGGCATGGGCATACTTCAAAAAGCTCGAAGCTCGATCGCATGGGCCTTTCGAAATCTGACAAGCAGGGCATCATCGGTTCTGAAATCGCTCGGCAGGTCCCCTTCTCCGCTTGCGGACCGGCTTCTGTCGGATGCGCTCAGGATCGCCGAGATTCCTTCGCCGACGGAACGGGAAGAACAGCGCGCCGCCTTCGTCATCAAGCAACTGAGCGCTCTCGGGCTCAACCCCATGACCGATGAAGAGGGAAATATCGTAACCAGGCTCACGTGCCAACGGCCGGATCACAGCGCGCCAATACTCCTCTTCTCCGACCTCTCGTCGACGCGCTGGCATCCACTCGAAAGCCTCTCACGGCTCGACGCCACGCACGCGTACGGCGCGGGGCTCGCCGACGCACTTGGCCCAGCCGCGCTGCTGTCGATCGCGGAGATGATGTTGTCGGGGCAGATCGTGACCCGCAAGGATATCGTGTTGCTGTTTACGGCGGGTCCCATGATAGATCCAACAAGCGACATGGTCAGGCGGCTCGCGGAAGACCCTCAGTACAGTCCCGGGACCGCTATTGGCATCAGGGGAGTAGCGCTTGGTACAATTTCCCCGCGCCCGCTGGGCACGTACAGGATAGAGGTACGAATCAGGACCGATACCGATGCCCAGGGCACCGTTACCAAACCCAGCTCTGCGGTGGAGACGATAGTCGAACTGGCCAGAGCACTCTCAGGAGTCACCTGGGATACCGAAAACAAGACAACCTGCGCCATCCGCCGTGTGGAGGCTGGCACCGGTTTTGGCAGGCTGCCGACCGAGGGCATCATAGACATAGAGCTGGAATCATCAGATGGAGCAGTGCTGGAACTGGCCATGAAGGCCGCCATCGCGACCGCCGAGTCAAAGGGCAAGGAGGCCAAAGCGCAGACCACGGTGACCATAGCCGGCCACGTGCCTGTCGGCGATCCGGCGGTCGGAGCGGGCCTGATCAAGCTACTGACTCAGGCGCTCAAGGATCAGCGCCTCAGAATAATCGAGGACAATAGCGCCGACCCGGCATCTTTCTTCTCATCGCTTGGCATACCGGCTGCTTCCATCGCTATTGCGTCGGGGCATGAAGGCCTGAGCCAGGATCAGATAGAGATAGACTCAATCGATAAAGGCAGGAAGCTGCTGGTCTCGGTCATTGAACGAATCTCAGCGGAGGGTGCATGAAAACCGCAAGCGATGATTCCCTGCTCGATCGGACCTGGCACCATTCCAGTTTCTCCGACATAGCACACCTGGTCGAGCTCAAGCAAAGGAAGGGCCTGAAGATATCACTCGCGTTTCCCACCCTCAATGAGGAGGCGACCATAGGCAAGGAGATCCTTGTCATCAGGACCGAGTTGATGGATCGATACCCGTTGCTCGACGAGATCGTCGTCATCGATTCATCATCACAGGATGCGACTCGCACGGTTGCCCAGCGCTATGGCGCCAAGGTGTTTGAGTCCAAGGACATTCTGCCTTCGCAGGGCACGTACCGCGGCAAGGGTGAGAACCTCTGGAAGAGCCTCTATGCGCTTGAGGGCGATATCATAGTGTGGGTCGATGCTGACATAGCCAACATCGCGCCCAAATTCGTATACGGTCTGGTGGGGCCGCTCCTCGAGCACGATTCCATAGGATACGTGAAAGCATTCTACGAGCGTCCCATCCGGTCTCCCTCAGGAATTTCGGCCTCGGGTGGCGGCCGCGTGACCGAAATTCTGGTCAGGCCGCTTTTCTCGCAATTCTATCCCGAGCTTGCCCGCCTGATACAGCCACTGTCGGGTGAATATGCCGGCCGGCGCTCGCTACTCGAACACCTGCCGTTCTCGGTAGGCTATGGCGTGGAGCTGGGACACTTGATAGACATCTACCACCAATTCGGAATAGAAGCCATTGCACAGGTCGATTTGGACCTGCGCGTGCATCGCAATCAGACAACCGAGGCGCTGGGCAGGATGTCATACGGCATACTCAACACATTCTTCGGCCGTGCCGAGCTGTACGATGATGCCCGATTGCTGCGCGAGCTGGGAGACAGACACATCGCGCTCAAGGTTGAGGACTCGAAACACACCGTTGTTGCCACGGAGATATCCGCGGTGGAGCGCCCTCCAATGACAGGCATACCGGAGTACATGCAGAAATTCGGGAGCCGCGGCCACTGACAGGGCGTCTGTCCCACTCAGGGGACATGGACAGCATCAGAATTGGGCAGCCCAAGACTCGAGCCTTTCGTCGGCACTATATGCCAATCCGCCCCGGAATCGGTATCCACCGACGATGATGACCGGCATATCGTTCTGGTGCTCGTTGTTCCTGTGGAACAGGCGCAATCCTCCGGCCTTGGCGGATCGGAAGCCTGCCAGACACCCGCAGCAACGATCATTTCAACGCGATCGCGGAGCGTTGCCGTACCGAACCCGCCATAGTCTGTATCTGACTCTATGGTGCGCTCGCTGTACAGGGCCGAGTCAAGGTACCCACCATTGGGGCTGACGCACAGCGACAGGGCGCTATTCTTGCCAGACAGGGCTCCGTTTCCGCCGCGGTACCATAGATCCCAGGCTCCGGCCGTAGCATCGATACCCGCCGACGCTCCCCTGTCGAGCCTCTCGTCGACCTCGGCCTCCAAGCCCTGAGGTTTCAGGTGCAGCACTACGTAGTCACCCGTCTCGACCACAAGCCGTGGAAAGATGTACCGGATATCGAAGGAATCGGGCGCTCCGACAAAGAAGGCAAGGCCGGCGCATTCCCCACCCCGGTTCACAAAAAATTCCACGGCGTCGGGATGAGTGGACGTGCCTTCGGTCAGGAGCTCGTTCAAAAGCACACAAGGCGGATTCGGGTTGTGGCCCCAGTAAGGCAGCACGAAACTCGACTGATTGCCCGAGACGTCGGCTACGATGCCGGAAACGGCGTATGGCGCTCCAGGCTCTTGGTCGCCACTCAACTCGACGATGATGTTCCGGCCATTTTCGCCAAGCCGACATTCCTTTACAGGCGCGCCGGGCGACGAAGCAACACCAGGCATTATTTCGGCAAGCTCCTCATCAAAGGCGACGACGAGTTGTCTCGATCCGGTTGGTCCCCATGTCGTCACGGCGGGAGGACGCATGTCTCCAGCGGCAAATATCGATGGAACGGTATGAGGCACGCATGCCACCAGAGCCACTGCGACCACGACGACCACCATGGCGCTGATGCTTGCTCCTCCGGAACAGGCATGAGCGCATTTTCGTGCAGCTTTATACACCGTAACCTCCTTGGCACGCTTCGATGCGAAGTCGGAGCCCCGGTTTATCTACGGCAATACGCGCACGGGCGCTTTCACACAGTACGGCTCAATGCGAGACCGTCGTGATGGCCAGATGGCTCCACACCGCCGGATCTTCCTGGCCAAGCCGCCAGAACGAGACCGCCCCGACGTTGGCCGCCTTATAGAGGCCCATACGGTGGACCAGCGAGGTCGCGTCATCATAGTAAACGCTGACGGTCACAAGCTGCTGGTATTGGAACCACGGCACATCCTTCTCGCGGAAGAACACACCGACGTTCTTGTCGGCTACCAATGAGTCGATCCCTGAATACTTGTACGCCTTGGCAACCTTGATATCACCCCAGGCTCGCCCATATAGCGGTAGTCCCATTACCAACTTCGAGGCGCCAACTTTTGACTGGGCGTACGCGGCGACGCGGGAACACCAGTCCATCGAGGCGACAGGACCGGCTTCGCTCGTGCTCCAGTGCTCGTCATATGCCATCACGATGACCCTGTCGACTATCGCCGCCACACGGGCATAGGCGGGTGCATCCCCAGCCTCCGAGACCCTGGCCGGCATAGCGACGCTCAGCGCCTTCATTCCGAGCCCCGCCTTGAGCAGGCCCAGAAATTCGATGAAGTTGTCGCGATCGCGCACTGGAACAGCCTCGAAGTCTATCTGGACACCATCGAATGGCCTGGCGGCCAGGATTATGTCGGCGACCAGCCGGTCACGGATGGGAAAGGCCGGATCCATGCAGAAATGCATCAACGAATAGCTGCCAATTTCCGCGACGACCAGGTGCTTGCGCCCTCGGAAGACACTGACCTTTCGTATGTCCGGAACACCGACCAGTTCACCATAGGCATTGATCTCGGCGCTGAACAAACAGAGGTCGGTGATCGGCTGAACCGGATTCAGGAAGGATTCCTCGCCAGTCATCAGATAGGCCCATATCTCCCCGAAGGCAAGCTGCCCTGCTTTTTCCTGTGCCGACAACGATGGCAAGGTGAGCACAAGCGCTACCATCAGAAGAGGCAGCCTGCTGAGTAGTTGAGGTATGCGCACGTGTCGGCTATTCGGTCCAGGCCGCAAAATCAGAGAATGACCCGCCGCCGCCGAGGGTGCGCAACGACACAGTGGCACCGCTGTCGCGGCCAAAGAACGTCTTGTAGACTATGCGCAACACGCCATCCACCGATACGGCTATGTATTCCGCGCCAGGATCATAGAGTATCTCAACCGATTTCCAGGCGTCGATACCATCGGCCAGCTCCGCATCAAACATCCGTTCCATCACCACATCGTTGTCCGACCTGTAGAGCTGGAGGTATGTGGCGTCATCCCCTCGTGCGGCCCTGTCGCGTGTAAACCACACAAGGAGGCTCTTGCCCTCGCCATAGCCACGCTTTTTCTTTACGTCTTCAACAAAAAGGTGCAGGCCGAGCCCTATCCAGCCTGAGCCCGTCGACCGGGCCTTGAAGCGATACAGCGTCGTGACCTTGGTCTGGGCAAGCGGCAACTCCAGCCTGGAAAAATACTGTGAGGCGTCTGTCTGCGAAGCCGTGGCGCCCGATATCTTCCATGAGCCAATGCGCGAAGCAGAACCATCGAAACCGCTGCGCAGCCGAGTAGTGAATCGAGCTGTGTCGAGTTTCCAGCCGGACAGATAGCCGGTCGTCGGGGTGGTCTTGATAACCGCACCGGTGGCCAAGGCCGCGGCAAGCGCCGCTTCAGCCTCGGCGCGGGACGCCTCGGCGGCCTTCACCATGGTTTCTGCCGCGTCGCGCGTCGCTATTGCCGAATCCCTGACCGCTATCGCCGCGTCACGCTCGGCAGTCATCGCGGCAAGTCTCCGTTCAACCGCGCCGACCGTGTCCGATGCCGCGGTCACGCTGGCTGGCGAGGCGGCTGTTCTGGCTGCCTCCAGATCCTCCTTGGCCTTGGCCAGTTCCTGCTTGACCGCCTCGATCGACGCGTCTTGCTCGGCGAGCTTCGCATCCTTCGCGGCGATGGTGGCATCCTTGGAGGCTAGCATCGAATCGATTGCGGACTGATCGCCACCTGCCGCCGCTAGCTTAGCCTCGGCATCGACCCTGCGGGCGCCTTCGTCGTTCAGCTTTGCCTCGACGTCCGCCAGTCGGGCATCGGCGGCGGCGAGTGCTGCGTCCTTTTCCACTATCGCGCCTTCAAGCCTGGCTATCTCTGACTCCAGTTCCGCCGATCTGGATTTATAGTACTCATAGTCAGACATTTGGGCCGTAAGCGTATTGTTTTCTTCGCGCAAATCATTGATGGTCTGGTACAGCGTATCACGCTCGGCCAGAAGGCGCATGATCTCGGCCATCAGCGCAGCCTCATTGTCGGATACCGTCCCGCTTGCCTCGGGAACCACGTCAGGAGCCGGTTCCGCAAGCGTCGCGTCGGTGGGTTCAGGCGTCGGCACAGCCGGCTGTTCCTCCGAGACCTCGACATCCGTCGTCGCCGCGTCCGTATCGGCTGCGGCCTGGGTAGGAGCGCTTGCGGGCACATTGTCGGTTGCTGTCGCCTGCGCCAGGGTACCGGTCGGCTCGATCGCCGGAGTCACGCCCAGAATGTCATAGGCACTTGGCCCGGCTGTTGTAGTCGAATCGACTGCCGACGCTTCCTGCGCCCCAGCGGACACGAGAACCATGATGAACAACACAGCATATAATCGTAGCCGCATATCGCAACTCCTCTTCAACATCAAATATGACAAGACAATATCTCCTATTGAATATCGGTGGATCAAGCCATTTCATGAGCCGTCGCGTCCATGGTATGCTCCTGCGGTCAAGGAGTTGTTCATGAACATTGTACTAGCCAACGACCACGGAGCCGTCGAGCTCAAGAATGCTATCATGGCAGGCCTTCTGGCCCAGGGGCATACGGTAGAGAACCTTGGCGTCAACACGGCCGATTCTGTTGATTATCCCGACATGGCGACTCTGGCCGCCGCTCGATTCCTGGCCGGCGGGTTCGATTTCGGCATAGTCTGTTGCGGCACCGGCATAGGCATCTCGATAGCCGCCAATAAGATCCATGGCATTCGATGCGCGCTGGTCCATGATCTGTTCACCGCAGAGATGAGCAAACGCCATAACAACGCCAACTTCTTGGCCTTTGGTGGGCGAGTCCAGTACTCCATACCGGTGATGGACATGATAGAAAAGTACATGGCAACCGAATACGAGGGTGGCAGGCATGCCAGGAGAGTCGGAAAGCTCGACATGATGTAGAGCGGGGCCGCATTTCGGCCACCTGGAACATGAGCATAGGTGGCTTGTCGTTATCGCACGGCAGGATGTATCATCCCGATCCGAAGGAGCCACCATGCTCCGTCAAGAGCGCATGCAAAGCACACATCGTCATGGCGACATCACGGGAATAGCGTTCCTCATGGCCCTCATTGCCGCTGCATTTGTACCGGCGGTGTTGAGCGAGGCCAGGCGCGCCTTCCCTACATGCGCTATACAGCGCGCTCCTCTGTCTCATCATCCGGAATCGATCAGGTTGGTTCCAAGCCCGACGAACACCGCGCTGGCCAGTCTTGATTTCGAGTTGCCTTCGGAGACATCAGCCGCCCCCGCCGGTGACTCCACGCGGCTGGTTCCACATCGTGATTCATTGGAGACAGTGGCTCCATCCTCCATCTTGATGCCGCGAGCGGCTGGCCCGCCCCGAAGCCACGAGCCCCGCGGTCCGCCCGCACCTTATTGCCATCTTCTCCATGTCTGAGACGGACCGGATTCCGCGTTCACCATGCCGACCGCGCCTCCTCCACCTCATTCGACTATGAGCCTCAATAAGGAGTACCTATGAATATCGATATCGGCAGCACCGGTTTCATGCTGCTGGCCACGAGTCTGGTCATGTTCATGACACCAGGCCTGGCCTTTTTTTACGGCGGACTCGTTGGCCGCAAGAATGTTCTTACCATCATGTTCCAGAGCTTCGTGTCGCTCGGTGTTACGACCATCCTGTGGTTTCTGTTTGGATACTCGATGTGCTTCTCAGGCACACTGGGGCATGGCGACCTGGGTGGCATCATCGGCAATTTCGATATGGCCCTTTTCAGGGGTGTTGATATGAATGGCGCGAGTCCCATCAACCCGAACGTCCCACTGCTCGTCTTTGTCTCGTACCAGATGATGTTCGCCATCATCACACCCGCCCTGATTACCGGAGCGTTCGCCAACAGGGTAAGGTTTCCTGCCTATCTGCTGTTTCTGGTGGCATGGCTGGTTTTGGTCTACTTCCCGTTCGTACACATGGTCTGGGGCGGCGGAATACTGGCTGCCTGGGGCATAAAGGACTTCGCGGGCGGAATAGTTGTCCATACGACCGCCGGATGGGCGGCCCTGGCCTCTGTCCTGTTTGTCGGCAAGCGCAAAATCATCGACAAGGGACTCCATTCATTGCCCTTGGTGGCGCTCGGGACAGCCATACTCTGGTTCGGGTGGTACGGCTTCAATGCAGGCAGCGAGTTCGGCGTTGACCGCGTGACCACCCTGGCATTCCTCAACACCGATGTCGCCGCTTCATTCGCCGGGCCTACCTGGCTGCTCCTGGACTGGATATTCACCAAGAAGCCCAAGTTCCTGGGCTTTCTGACCGGTTCCGTTGCCGGCCTTGCCACGATCACACCGTGTGCCGGATACGTATCGACCAGTTCCGCGGTGATCATAGGCGTGCTTGCGAGCGTGGTCTGCTATTCAGCCGTCAACCTCAAGAACAAGGCCGGCCTGGATGACGCGCTCGATGTGTTTGGCGTGCATGGTGTGGGCGGGATGCTGGGCAGTATTCTGCTGGGCGTCTTCGGAACCGCGGCCATGACCTACCCGGGGAGGGATCCCGCCCTTCTGGCCTCGGGTCTGGTCGACGGAAAAGTCGTATTCTTCCTCAAGCAAGTCGCCGCGGCGGGTGGAGCCGGAGCGTACGCCTTTCTGTTTACGCTGGTGATGCTCTGGCTCATCAACAAGGTCACCCCAGTTCGCTTCTATCACAATGAGGAGGCTACGGGAATCGATGAAGCGGAACACGGTGAGGCGGCGTATCTCTAGGCTCTCTTGATATAGAAGCCAATTTCAGGGGCATTTCCACCCCTGAAATTGGCCATGCACCGGAATCAGCCACGCACGCTTGTGAGCGCCCCTGACCACAAGACCAGCTGATCGAGCATCACCTTTGCCTTCTCCTCCTGCATGGCTGCCGGTTTGAAGACGCTGAGGTTCTCGAAGTCGGTAAACAGTGACAGCGCCACGCTGGTGCGCACGTCGGCTACCTGCAGCTCCCCCATGATGAGCCGCAGATTCTCGACAGCCCGGACGCCGCCCGCGGAGCCATAACTGACAAAGCCAGCGGCCTTGTTGTTCCATTCGATATAGAGATAGTCGAGCGCGTTCTTCAGGGCCGCCGACGTGCCATGGTTGTATTCTGGCGTTACGAATACAAAGCCATCGAATGATGCCACTTTCGCCGACCACTTTTTCGTGTGCTCTTTGGAGTACTGGTGCATCGATGCCGGCATCGGTTCATCAAGAACCGGTAGATTGAAATCCTTCAAGTCGACCAGTTCGAATTCGGCATCGCTATGCTTGCGGCCCTGCTCTAGCACCCACCGAGCCACCGCCTCGCCATTCCGGCCAGGCCTCGTGCTTCCAATGATGATACCTATCTTTATCATGATCGCTCCTTACTCAATAGTATATTACTAATATAGTAATATATATGGCGAAGAGCAACATTGAGTCATGCATGGAGGATTCCGGTCAGCTGTCGGCCGCGTCACCGCGTCCGTACGATCGCCCGGACGCCGCGATGGGAAGCAGAAAGGCGGAAGCTCCAAGCGCTGCCGCGGCTACGAACCATGCGAACGGTATGCCGGCCGCTCCTACGACCAGCCCGAAAACTACAGCGCCGATGAGACCGCCAAGCTGCATGGCCATCGAGACCATCGACAGCATCGACGCACGCTTGTCCGATGGTAAGGCCCGGTTCAGTACCGTGGTCTCGAGTGGTGAAGCCATGCCATTCCAGAAAAACATCGCCACATACAGCACGGCGAATCCAATCGCGTCCATCTGGACAGCAAGCGCTATCACGAAGGCCGCCGTCATCAGCCTGAGCGCGAGCAATGCCATACCTGGGCGGATCCTGGTCTTCTCAAGCAACGGCAGGGTGGCGAGGCTCCCGACAAGAGCCGCAAGAAAATATCCGGCCGACAGGAAGCCATTCAGCCTATCAGATCCTCCAGCGCCTGCTATTCCAGCTATCCGAGGCTGCCAGTATGTCTCGATGGCTGAAAACGCGAAGCCCCATGCGATACCGGCGGCAAGGAAAGCCAGCAGCGCCGGACTCTTTGTAATGAACGTCATCGAGTCCTTCATGAACGCTCCGAGCCCGGCCCTGTCCTGCCCCGCCGATCGTTCTTCAGAAACCGACACCAGTACCAGAATGGCCAGCACTAGAATCAGGAGGAGCATCACCAGCAGATTGCCATGATACCTGTTCGATGCCGGAGCGATGGAGACCCAGAGGCCAGGTATGAACCCTCCGGCTATGCTTCCCAGCGCAAGCCCAGCCGTGTCTGCCGCGTTGGTCGCCGACATCAGACGGTGCAAGGTACCGTCACCATGGGAATCTATGTAGCGATCGATAAGCAGCGCCTCCAGCGAACCCGATGACAGCGCCCTGGATATGCCATACAGCCCGAATCCCAGACTGACTGCCAGAAAACCGCTCGAAAACAGCAAGGCCAGACATGAGGCCGCCTGAAATACCAGCGAGGCAAGGTATGTCAGCTTGCGGCCGAGTCGGTCGGCCAATACGCCTGTCGGCAATTCCAGGGCCACGACAATGCTTGCGGTGATCGCCGCGGAGAACCCGAGCTCAGCCAGTCCCAAGCCCTTTGACATCCGCAGCAGGTTTGACACCGGTATGATAACCCCGAGTATGCCCCATTGCAGGAATCGGGTCGCCGCGGCCACAGGAACGACACCGCCCGGACGCGGCAGAACCATTCGTCCCGGCGGCATAACGCGACCGACTTTGTCCGCGCTCCTAGAGTGTGTAGGTTTGTCCATACTCGACTATCCGCACGTCTTTGAGGCCCTTGCTCTCAAGAAATTTCTTCTGCGCCTCGATTGCCTCGTTTTCACCGTGTACCAGGAAAGCCGTCTTCAATGACGACAGGTCCATGGTGCTCAGCCAATCCCAGGTCTCCTGGTAGTCGGCATGAGCGCTGAAAGCCTTGATCTCCTCGACATGGGCCCTGACCTTGAAGAGGTCGCCCTGGATGCGGACCTCTTTCTGACCATCGCGTATGCGCCGCCCGAGCGTCTCGGCGGCCATGTAGCCAACGATAAGGATGGTATTGCGGTCGTCGGATATGTTGTGTATCAGATGATGCTGTATCCGGCCGGCCTCGCACATGCCATCTGCTGACATGATGATGGCGGGGGTGTCCAGCTTGTTGAGCATCTTCGATTCATCGACGCTTGCGGAGAAGTGCAGTTCATTGAAGCCGAACGGGTTGGTATGGTGCTTGATAAACGCGTCCTGCGTCTCCTGATCGTAGCACTCAGGATGAATCTGGAATATGCTCGTCGCGTTGATCGCCATTGGAGAATCGACCCATATCGGTATCTTCGGGATACGGCCTTGGTCTACCAGCATGTGGAAGTAATATATCAGTTCCTGGGTGCGCTCTATCGCGAAGGCGGGGATAATGATCTTGCCGCCGCGCTTGACGGTTTCATTGACGACCGCGGCCAATCTGTCCAGCGCATCTACGGTGGACTCATGGCGTCGATCGCCATAGGTACTCTCCAGTATGATGTAATCGACCGGATCCATGGGCTGAGGATCCCGTATGATTGGCTTGTCCGGCCTTCCCAAGTCTCCGCAAAAGCCTATCCTGACTACCCGGCCATCGGCTCCAGTCGCGGTCACATGGGCGGTAGCCGAACCCAGGATGTGCCCGGCGTCACGGAATTTTACCTTGATCCGGGGGCTGACCTGGAATGGGCGATCATACGACACCGTAATGAACTGGCCGGTGGCGGAGACAGCATCCTGCTCATCGTACATCGGCTTCCAGTTGAATGCCTGGCCGCGCTTGGCGGCCTGCTTGCCCAGGTACTCGGCGTCGCGAGCCTGGATGTGAGCCGAATCCATCATGATGATGTTGGCCAGATCGCGGGTTGCGGGTGTCGCATAGATGTTCCCGGTAAATCCGCGCTTGGTCAGCAGTGGCAGAAGCCCGCAGTGATCGAAATGGGCATGCGTCAGGATCACGGCCTCGACCGATTCAGGGTGGGGCACCAAGGCGCGGTTCTTGCGGTCGCTCTCGTCACGCTTGCCCTGAAAGGCCCCGCAATCGACCAGATATCTGGTCCCGTCTATTTCGAGTACGTGTTTGGAGCCGGTGACCTCTCGGGCGGCTCCTTCCGAATGGAGTGTTATAGCCATAAGTACAGGATATGCCCATTCTGGCCATCACGCAAGGCGCCGGAACAGATCTACATGAAGAAGACTGCAGAGCCGGCCACCGCAACTACCGCGCCGGCAATCTCGAGCGGTTTTACCTTTTGCTTGAATATGAGGATGGCTGGAGGGATGATCATGATGGGCGTCAGGCCGATCAGCGTACTTACAACGCCAGCGTACGTTCTCTGCGCAGCAAAAAGGGACAAGGTGACGCCCAGAAATGGGCCAAAGATGGCGCCGACCATGGTTGGGCGCAGCCCTGCCGGATCCTTGAGCGCCGCGGAAAGGTTCTTGCCGCCCTCGAAGACCAGGGACGCGATGCCGAAGCCGACTATTGCGACCATCACGCGTATCTGAGTGCCTGAGACGGGATCGTAGGTACCGATGCCGCGCCGCGTCAATACCATGCCAACGGACTGACCTATTGAAGAGAAGAATGCAAACAGGTAGCCGCGCTTGTCCTCGCGGCTCATCTTGACGACGCTCCTGGCATCGCGACGACCAAGAACCGCGGCCGAAATGCCTACGACGACCATAGCCATGCCTGCCAGGCTCTTGCCCCCCATCGACTCGCCCAGGAACAGGAATCCAAGCGCCGCGGTGATAGGCGGCGACAGCGCCAGGAACAAGGTCGTGATCCTGGAGCCTATGGTCTTGTACGCGGTAAAGAGGAATATGTCGGAGATGACAAAGCCAACGAGTCCCGAGAGTGACAGGAATATCCAGGCATCGGGCGGAGCGTCAAACGGCAGCGGCATACCCCGGGATATGGTCGCGAAGAGGACCAGAAAACCGAAGGCAAATACCACCTTGTAGAAATTGACGGCAAGAACCCCGATGCGCTTGGTAGCCTTTTCAAAATATATGGCCGAAGCGGTCCAGCATATTGCCGTTCCGAAAGCCGCGAGCTCGCCAATTCGTTGCATGGGGACAGACTATAGCCACAAAGCCCAGGCGTGGGAAGCGCCAAAACCAATTTGACAATTCGGGTTGACGGCTCTATCGTTGATATCAGGCAGAACGTGGTGGCTTGTGCCACAAAGGGAGGTCATATGGCTATCATTTGCGTGGCGCGAGAGTTCGCAGCGCTCGGGGATGAGACCGTTCAGGAACTCGCCAGGATGACGGGTTACAAGCCCATAGATCGGGAATATATAGAAGCACAGATGACCGAGCGCGGGATATCTCCGGAGATCCGCGCCAAATATGACGAAAAGAAGCCCGGTTTCTGGGCCTCGCTGTCGCAGGATCGTGATGACTATCTTCATTTCTTAAAGACGGTAATGTATGACGAAGCCACCAAAGGCGACGTCATCATAACGGGGCGTGGTGGCTTTGCCATCTTTGCCGGAGTGCCCGGTGTCATATCGATAAAGCTGGTTGCCCCCCGGGACATCAGGCTGCAACGGGTACGCGCTCGATTCCAGTGCGACGACAAACGCGCGGAGCAGTTGCTCAGGCAGAATGATCACGACCGGCAGGGATTCCACGACTATTTCTTCAGCGTTGACTGGCGGGATCCGGTCCACTACGACATGACCATAAACACCGGGCGTGAGCATCCGGCGACAGTAGCCCGCATCATAGACCAGTTGCGAACACTGATCATCACCGAAGAGAAGGAGAAAGCCTGCCACGCCAAAATGCTTGACCTGAAGCTTGGCCAGGCGATAATCACCGAGATAGTCTACGCCCGCCGGGTGCCCGTCCACTTTCTGGAGGCCGACGTCCACGGCACCAAGGTTACGCTGCACGGCGTGGCCAACACGCAGAGCGCCATCGACGCGGCCACAGCTGCAGCACAAGCAGTGCATGGCGTTGAGGTGGTCGACAACGCCATACAGATAGTCCAGGAGTTCGCCGTAATGCCATAGTTCATGCTATCATGAACCCATGACATACCTGACTGGTTTTCACGCCATGGAGGAGTTCGTACAATCGGGCTCCACCAAGGGCGCGACGCTCATCGTGGCGGCCGCGGGGCCCCGCATAAAGAAAATACTGGAACTGGCCCGGAAAGCGGGGCTATCCACCCGGAGTGCGACCGCTCGCGAGCTCGATACGCTAGCCCCGGACAATCGCGGCGCCGTTATCCAGCTCGAAGAAGCGCCTTCATCGACGGAACTCGACCTGGAAACGTGGCTGCGGAGCCCATTGCCGGCAAACGCTCTCGTCATCATGCTTGACCACATCGAGGATCCGCACAATCTGGGCGCAATACTGCGTTCGGCTGATGTCTTTGCCGCGGATCTTGTCATCATGCCGGAACGCCGCGCCGCGAAAGAGACAGACACAGTCGCCAGGGCATCGGCCGGAGCCGTGGCCTACGTGCCTGTGGCTACCGTCCCGAATCTGGCCAGAGCCGTAGAGCTGCTCAAGGAAGCCGGATTCTGGACATATGCCGCCGACATGGGTGGCCAGAATCTACCCGTCACCGAGCTGTCCGGCAGAGTCGCTGTCGTCATGGGCGGCGAGGGCTCGGGGGTTTCGCGGCTCTTAAAAGAACGATGTGATGGCGCCTTGTCCATTCCGCAATTCGGCCACGTCGACTCGCTCAACGTATCGGTGGCCGCCGGCGTGTTAATGTACGAGCTGCGCAGGCGGCTTGGACCTCCGGCCCGCGCATGAACCACAACACAGACTCCTAGCGTCTGATCTCCGATGCCGTTGTCAAGGCATCGCTGTCGAGCACCAGGAAGCTGCCTGACGGCCCTTGGGCAACCAGCTTGCCTGCCGCCTCGGTCAGGAAGGTCCAGCGGCTGACAGGCGCCGAGCGCGTCTTGAGTTGCAGCGTGACTGGATCGAATCGCCCCATAACCCAATCCGAGCCATGCTTGGTGACGGCATATATCGATGTGCCGTATCTCCAGAGCATGGTGTCGGCAAAGACATCATCCGCGCCCTGGGTCACGTTCGCATAGTCGGATTTAAGTACGCGAACCAGCCTGACGGCCCCACCAGTTCCGGTAATCTGACCGGCTACCGCGACATACGCGTCACCGACGTCTACAATCGTCGCCGCCCTGATGGTGTTGATGGTACTGCGCCGGAGGATCTTGCCACTGGCAAGGTCAACCAACGCGATACGGGACAGCGGCGCATTTGGGTCGACAAGCTCGAAGAGTGGTACACCGTTCGCTTCCTGCTGGGCGGCGGCGATGACCTGTTCCTTGATGGCGTCCTTCTGATCGGCGGCTATCGCTGTCCGGTCGGCCGCTATCTCAGCGTCCTTGGCCGCGACGGCCGCCTCCCTGCTCGCTACCGCTGCCTTGTCGGCTTCGACTTGTGCCGCGCGGGCGGCCACGGCCGCCTCTTCCGCCTTGGCCTTGTCGGAAACGGCTATGCTGGCTTGCTGGTCCGCGCCTTTCGCGGCCTGCTCGCCAGTACCCGGTGTCGTCGCTGCCTGAGCCGCGCCTCCCGCCTGGCCGGAATCCCCAGCCACCGCGGCGGTCTCTGGCTGCGCCGCTTGCTGTGCCTCGAGCCGTGCCTTTTCGGCTGCGACCGCGGCCTCTTCCTTGGCGATGCGATCACGTTCGGCTGCTATGGCGGCCTTTTCCTGTTCCTGGTCGCGCTCCTTGATGTCGACAACGTCACGCCGCTCGGTTACGCCCGCTGTCGGCGACTCGGCCTTGAGGCTATCAACGGTTGGTTTGTCGGTAATCGGCGTTGTATCGATCGATCCGACCACGCCCGTTCCCGCCCGCGCCGTCAATGGTATCACTATCCTCGACTTGCCTGCCCATTCATCCCATCGAATGGCAAGACCAGCGTTCGCGGCAGAAAGCTCCCTCAGCACGACCTGCTTGTACTTGCCTTGAAAATAGTCAAGCTTGCCACGGTACACGGCATTGTATATCGTGATGAAGACCGCCAGAGTATCGGCATCCCGTGTTGAATAGGCGTATGCCGCCTCGAGGTATCCGGCGATGATTCGCCTCAGGTTCTTGATATGGTCTACCTTGGAGTCGGGCCCGAGAATGAGAATATCCGCATCGAAGCCGGTTGGTGCGGCGGGATCGACCGCGTGTATCACCTGGTACCGGACAGCATCACCTGTTCTGGTCGCCCCCCGCGAAATCGATGCGCCCAGCGCGCTGCCTATGCCGCGTATCGCATCGGCCGTCTCGATTACATCATGCGGCCCTTCGTAGTTGATGAACTCGATTGTCGTCCCCTGCGTACTCGAGACCTCGGCCTTGTCCACATCGAGCGCGGAGGCTGAAACCACCACCACGCACACGACGAGAGCCACCAACGCGAATCGTTTTTTCATCCCGTTTCTCCTCCCGGCTCACGCCGCATTAGCTCGATTCCTATCATATCATTGAGCGGAGGAGACGCGCTTGAGCGCCTGTTCCGCCCGCGACCGCACCACACGCGAATAGTTGCCGCCAGAAATCCTGACCAGCGCGAGAATGCCGGAGCGGTCTTCAAGGGCGCCGTTGGCCCGGTACAGGCTGTCTATGGCATCGACGACTGCCAGCGCAGCTTGGGCATCGAGTCTGCCGCCATCGGTCGCGCGGGCGAAGGCCTCCATCGCCAGCCCCTCGGGATCAAGTCCGATTGCCGCTATGGCCGCCGCCGCGGCCGCCCTGACGGCAGGGTCCTTATCCCGCTCGAATATCATCACAAGGATCGGAACGGCCTGGGCTAGACCAAGCATTCCCAGCAGGTTGCATGCGTAGGCGCGTGGCATCGCTCCGCGCGGCGTTGGTGCCGGTACCGAGGCGCCGCTCCCAAAAGGCGCCTCCATCCTCCCCATCGCTGCGGCCGACATATAGAGAGCGGCATCGACGGTCTCCTCTCCAATAGTACCCGATCCTATGGATTTTTCAATATCGGCGAGCCTGTTCATCATCGACGAGTCATCGGAAGGCGAAAATGACCACAGCGACTCCTCCTTCGCGACCGCATCGATCCGAGCCATGTCAAACCTCGGTGGCGATGGTTCAGCAAGGGCGGACAACCCGCGTTCGAACCGGTAGGCATACATGATCCAGTCCGCTCCGCCGGCGAACACCGTGCCGTTGGGGGACATCGCAGGCGTCGACACGGCGTTGCGCAGGCGCAGAACCCTGTACTCGGAGCCATCCAGGCCATAGCTGTACACCGCGGACCGAGTGAGCACGACGGCGCGGTCACGATATGCCTCCAGTGCCGCGGGCCCGCCATCGAGTCTGGCTGTTGTGCGCCAGCGTTCTGCGCCTTCGGTGTCGACGCACACCAGGCTACCAAGTGCCGACAATACGTAGAATCCGTCGCTGCCTGCCGCCGCCGCTATCGGGCGAGCCCCCAGCGACACAACCTTCGGCACAACCGGCGCTGTGGCGGAATCCGGGGGCGGCATGACGATGAGGCGACCGTCTGCCATCGCCGCCAGCACCGTGCCTCCGCCTTCGGCCAGTACCGCGGGGACGCCGCCAGGCACGGGGCGCTGCGCGCGCGCGCCGTCGGCCGTATAGCCGATTATTGAACCATCAAGCAAGCCGACCATAGGCCCGCCACCGGCATCGAGCGCGAGTGATGTGCATGGATCGGCCGGCAATGGCTCGCGCCAAAGCTGCCTGCCATTGGGTGCCAGCGCGACCATGGCCGTGCCGGCCACAATATACAGCCGGCCGTCGGGGCCGAAGATAGGCGCGCCGGTCGGAGCAACGCCAAGTTCGACGCGCCAGACCTCCTGCCCTGCCCGATTGATCAAGGAAATGCCGCTTTCGCCATCGGAAATGGCGGCCCGGCCAAACGCGTCGCATACTATGAATCCTGTTCGCCTGGTGCTCAAGCTGCGCTTGCCCACGGCAACGCCGTCCACCGTCACAACGTACAGGGTTTTGGAATCGGACAACAGCCACACTCGGCCGGCAGCGACGACCGGCCCGGATGTCGTTACTCCGCCAACAGGAAACCTGAAGAGCGATTGAGCTTCCAGCACAACCGGGGAGCCATCAGGCGCGTCAGACTGCGCCAGGCAAGGAGCCGATACGACCAGCGAGAGCGCTAGCGTCAGTGCCGCCCGGATAGCGGTATCATGAGCCCAGCTGGAACCGGACATAGGTCTCCACATGTGAAGTCTGGGGATAGAAGTCGAATATCCGCGCATGCTGGACTACATATCCCGCGCGCACCAGGAAACCTGCATCCCGCGCGAGCGATACCGGGTCACACGAGACATAGCCAAGCGATGAAGGCCTGGATGTGGCTATCCATGAGCGCACAGGTGTCGCCAAGCCAGAGCGGGGTGGATCGACGACGACATGGTCAAAATGGCCCGCGGCCTGCGACGAGCGGGTCCAACTCTCGATGCTTGTTGCCGCATAGTCCGCCGCCTTGCCGACGTTGGAACACGCGTATGCGACCGATTGCTGATCCTGCTCGACGCACATCATGCGCGCAAAGGAGTCCTTCAGGAATGTCGCGAACAGCCCCACGCCGCAGTACAGGTCCGCGGCCTTCGAACCGCCAACATCGGCACAGACCCAGGGCAGCAGTCGTTCTACCATGCCCAGGTTGCTCTGGAAGAATCCCTGTATATTGAAGCGAAGAACTCGTCCAGCCACATCGACCGATACCTCGCCATCACGGCCTTCTATATGGGCTGTGTCACCGTAGCCAAAGGCGACGAACCGGTCCTTGCCAGCCATGTATGCCGACAACGACTTCCACGCATCGGCTGGCCCTGCGCTGCCAAGCCAGCGCTCCAGAGCCGGAACCAGAATCGGGCATGACCCGATGGGCATTATTCTGGATGTCGCCCTTCGGGCATACCCGACGGACTTGCCCGAGTCAAAATGAAACTGTGCACGATTGCGGTAGCCGAAGGGAGCCGACGCTTCGATATCCAGGGCACAGGGCTCCAGCCCGCCGGCACGGCGCCATGCCTCACGCACGACGCCGAGCTTGGCTTCGAGCTGCGCCTCGTATGACAGGTGCATCAGGTTGCAGCCGCCGCACTGGCCATAATACGGGCAGGCGGGTTCGACTCGCCCTGGACCTGGCTTGAGTATGCGGACGATATCACCGCGAAGGTAGTCGGGTCGTGACTCGACAATATTGATTACGAGCTCGTCGCCGGGCGCGGACATGGGCACGAATACGGTTACGCCTTCATGGCGCCCCAGGCCATCGCCGCCAGGTATAATGCGATCAATCACCACCTCGATGGTTGTTCCGGCCCTTATCATCTGCTCACTCCACCCGTTCGGGGCGATAGGCCGCCGTCTCTACGCGGTTTGCCTCGACCAGAGTCACGGTGAATCGGCCCAAAGGCGTTTCCGCCACATCGCCAGGCACCGGTATCCGGTCAAGCGACCAGGCTATATACCCAGCAACAGTCTGGACATACGGCAAGTTCGGAGCCTCGCCGCCCGATATTTCCGCTATCACGGCCAGAGGAGCATCGCCGGAGACAATGTACGAACCATCGACACGTTTCTCTATGCGCTCCCGTGATTCTTCCTCGGAACCCTCGTATATCTCGCCCACTATCTCTTCAACTATATCGCGCACCGTCACGATGCCAGCCAGACCACCATATTCATCAATGACGACCGAAAACGTTTCCTTGCGTTTCTTGAACAGCGTAAAAAGATCGCCTATCGGTTTGTTGGGCAGGATGAAGAGCGGCTCGACCATGATGCCGGCCAGTCTTTTGTCGCCACGGCCGTTGAGCACCTCGACAACCGCATCACGTATCGAGACGATACCGACAATATTTTCGCTGTCGCCTTCATACACAGGAATCCGCGAAAAGGATGCCTCGGATGCCAGTCGGCATGCTGCGTCGGCGCTGGTCGACGCAGCCAGGCTGAACACGTCGATGCGGTGTGTCATCACCGCCTGCACCGTCGTCGATCCGAGCCTGAGCACATTCTTGACCATGGAGCTTTTGGCATAGTCGATGATGCCCATGTGTTCGGCTATCGACATCATCTGCACCATCGTCTCCATCGACAACGAATCCCTGGAGCGCTTGCCGAACAAGCGCGTTATGAGCGAACTCAATGTATTGACCGCGACAACCAGAGGCTTGAATAGCCATGTGCAGAAAAGCAGCAGCGGTGCCAGGGCTGACGCGACAGCTTCGTTGTGGGCTATTGCGATACGCTTGGGCGTAACCTCGCCGAATATGAGTATCACCAACGTCATCACGCCGGTTACAGCGCCCAATGACCAATCGCCCCAGCGCTCCATGGCCCACTCGGTGGCCAGCACCGATGCGGTGATGTTGACGATATTGTTGCCAATCAGGATAGTCGCCAACAATTCGTCCGGTTTGCGTGCCAGTCTCTCCACTATGGTTCCACCGGCGCCCCTGCGCTTCAGCGACTCTATCTGGAAGACTGTCAGCGATGTAAACGCCGTCTCTCCAGCGGAAAATAGCGCCGAAAACACCAGGCAGATGATGACCCCGAGCAGCGAGGCGCTCATCGCTTGAGCACCTTGACCATATACAACCTGATGTACTCCTCGAGCGCCGTGTGATTGCGAATGCGCAACAGGTTTGGCCTGTCGGCAAGATTGGCGGCCATCATCTCGATGCGATCAGGAGTAAAGCTGGATGGCCGCATCGATCGGAGTGTGGCGCGTAGAAAATCCCTGACAAGCGAGTTGATGTCCTCGGTCAGGTTGTCTTTGGCAACCGGATCGATCAGGGTGTTCCAGCGTGAAACCAGGAAACTCAGGTATTCGTCCAGGGAGTATCCTTGCGGCAGCATCTTCTGCTCCGCAGCCTTGGCAGCCTGCCCGAACTCCAAGGATCGCGCATTGGGCACACGCGACTCGGCCAGCTGGGCCTGCCCCGCGAATGCCGGCTCTTTGTTGCGCGATCGCTGCCGCTTCTTTCGACGCGAGCCTCTGGAGAAGAGCGCCACCAGCCACGAAATGAGCGGCAGGGAATACCAGAGCGGCAGCAATGTGCGAGCCTCGGCCAGCAGCCGTTTGCGGTTGAGATCGAGCAGTACCTCGGCTCCGGCGACGCGGTTGCCGCCAAAGCATTGGTCGATTTCGATAACGGAATCCTTCTCGTTCCTGAATTCCTGAAAGACCAAAGGTGGTAGCGCGGTCGACAAAATAACCGAAAGCACAGGTGAAAACACCGAGAGGCGGCTCCATAGCTCGGCACGAAAGGCCTGATCATCCTCCATCGAGGGCAGGGATTCAAAATCGGCGAGAACCGCGTGCCAATCCCTGATGACAGCCGGCCTGATAGCTGTCCTGGCCTCGCGCAGGGCCTTGACCAGATAGGGCAATAGCCGTTCCTTGACTATGATCTGGCTCTTCATGTTGTCAGCGCCTATGAGCAGCAATTCGGGTAATGAGCCTTCAACGGCCTGGGTGGTTCTCTCCAGTATCCAGGACTCCAGCTCCTCACGCGTGTACTTGCCGAGAAGCGGTCGCCCCTGAGTATCCCTGAAATCGACTATGTCATCGACCACGAACAGGTATGGTGGCTTCCGCAGCAACTCTGACAGCGTCTTGAAGGCCGATAGGCGATCCTGTTCCACCTGTGCCCTGTTCTTGAAGTGGTTATTATAGACATCGACTATGTACGATGCCTGGAACGCCGCAACGTCGTCCGGCATCATGTCGCCCTTGCCCGCAAGATCCTTGCGGATGGCCGATGTCAGGTAGGCCCAGAATGAGTACGAGAAATCACCGGTTCCCTGTCGCATCTCCTGTATCGACTCAAACGGCCGTATCATGATGCTGGTAAGGCCGTCCTTGAGTATGCGCTCCTTGTCGGAGAACGCTGGATACAGGCGTTGCTGTATGAAGTCCCGGTTTGACCCCTTGCGCAGGTAGTTCCTGATCTTCAGTACCGCGTATTCCAGAAGCTTGTCTCCCACAGCCACCGACAGCACCAGTATAGGCTTCAGGCTCTCGGGAAAGACAAGCCGATACAAGGGTACCGGCCGGTCACCTTCCAGCGTCACCAGCGTCGGCAGATCGGATTCCACAGAGACTGCCTGCAACCATTCCGGCGGGACGGACAGGTGCAGCGAGTTCTCATCGGGAAACGGTATGTCAGGATTCTCTTCAATGCGGCGATATTCCGCGTAGACCGGCTCGGTGAACGCTTCGGGAAGGAATACCCGGTCGACGCGGTTATCTACCGCCTGCAGCGATATGCGCTTCTCGCGAGCCAGCTGAAACAGCTTGGGCACAATGATCGTATCAGGATGCAGCGCAAGGTCACGATAGAACGGCACCGACTGGTCGTTCGCCTTGGCCTGTCGCTGTATAGCCTGGGCGAAGGCGGCATATTCAATGGCAGCGCTCTTGTTGCGCGCCGCGAAGGTTTTCAGTAGCTGGTGAACATCCAAGTCTCGGGCCATGACTTATTCTACGAGGTGCGGACGATTTGGGCAATAAAAAACGACCGTAGCCATGGGGCCGCGGCCGTTTCCGGTGCGATAGCGCACAATCACTTGCGGGTCTTATGCCGATTCTTTCTCTTCTTCTTCTTCCGCTTGTGTGTCGCTATCTTCTTGAGCTTGCGTTTTCTTCCGCAGGGCACGTTTGATCTCCTTATGGACCTTTCATGGTGGCACGAAGCCGCCATGCAGGTACGCTTAGCTTACGAAGAGGCTCCGGGCATTATGCACACCGGGCCCCGTATCGTCAAGGCCGCAAATCAGTGACGGACAATGGACAGAATCCGTTCCAGCACCTTCTTGCGGTCCAGCGGCTTGACGATATAGCTCTTGGCGCCCAGAAGAAGACATTTCTTGACGACATCTTCTTTCCCAAGGGCACTGACCATCACGACCGCCGCATTCTTGTCATACTCAAGAATCTTCTCGAGCGAGGCGACTCCATCCATCTTGGGCATCGTGATGTCCATGGTGACAAGATCGATGGTTGGAGCCAGCTCCTTGTACTTTTCCAGGCCAGCCAAGCCGTCGGACGCGGTACCGACAACATCAAAGCCTTCCGATGTCAGGATCTGACCAAGTTGCTTGGCTATGAACATCGAATCATCGACAATCAGCACCCGATATGGAGAACCGTCCGGCTTGAGACCTTCCGGCCGCTTGTCATTGATCGCGGGCATGTCACTCTTGACGATCATGGTCTGTACGCTCCTTGAGTCCGCCGGAGGCGTGCCCGAGGCTCACCTGAGGCGAATGCACGTGTCCTACGGAAGCGCGCATCCTCGCGATGCGGTCGATCAAATTTATAGTTCATGAACCGCAAGTCCGCAAGGGGGGCCAGCGGCTAAAAAACAATGGCCGCCCCATGGAGGGCGGCCAAAGCTTGAGGCATACAAGAATCGTCAGACGTACTTTACGATTTTGTTCGCCTTCAGACAGCGGGTGCAGACCTTTACGGTGACTATGGTTCCGCCGATCATGGTCTTTACTGCCTGGATGTTCGGGCGCCATGTGCGGCGCTGCCTGTTCTTGGAATGGCTGACGGTGTTGCCAAAGGCCGTGCCCTTGCCGCAGATATCGCATTGTCTGGACATATCGTGTATCTCCGTTTCAGTAGTGCTACCTGATTGAAAAACCCCGCAGAACACGTGTCCACGGAAGCGATGGCGAGTATAGCGTACCCATGCCAACCGTGTAAAGCCGTCAGCGCGCTCCTCCCATGAATCGCTCGGCCATTTTCTTGTTCTTGATGACCTTTTTCATCATCAGCCGCGACTTTTCGAACTTTTTAAGCAATCTGGCCACCTCCGAGACAGAAGTGCCAGAGCCGCGCGCTATCCTGGAACGTCGTGTAGGCCCGATTATCAGGTGGTTCATGCGCTCTTTCTTGGTCATCGACAGCAGGATGGCCTCTTCCCGCTTCATGTCCGCCTCATCGATCTGCTCGTCGTTTATCTGTCCAGCAAGGCCGGGCATCATGTCCACCAGGCTCTTCAGCGAACCCATCTTCCTGACGCGGCGGATCTGGTCAAGATAGTCCTGCAGTGTAAAGGACTCGTCGGCCAGCTTGCGTTCCAGTTCAAGCGCGTCCTCTTGCTCTATGCTGGCTTGCGCCTTCTCCACCAGTGAAACGACATCGCCCATGCCCAGGATACGGCTCGCCATCCGGTCCGGATAGAAGGGCTCGAGACCCTCGGGGCGCTCTGAAACGCCTATGAACTTGATTGGCTTGCCGGTGATGGACTTCAGTGACAGCGCGGCGCCGCCCCTGGCATCGGAATCGAACTTGGACAGGATAACGCCTGTAATGCCTATCTTCTCATCGAACGCCTTGGCTATGTCAACGGCGCTCTGACCGGTCATGGCATCTGCCACCAGAAGGCTTTCATCCGGCCTGACAAGATCGCGCATGCGTGCGAGTTCGTCCATCATCGCCTCGTCCACCTGCATCCGGCCTGTGGTATCGACTATGACGGTGTCGTACAGCTCCTTCTTGGCACGGGCTAATGCCGTTTTGGCGATGACCAGAGGATCCGAGCCATCGCCACGGACCACGTCCACGCCTATCTGGGTGCCCAGCGCCGACAGCTGCTCGGCGGCGGCCGGCCGCACAAGGTCGCAGGCTACGAGCAGGACGCGCCGCCCCTTGCCTTTGAGGTGCAACGCCAGCTTGGCCGCGCTCGTGGTCTTGCCGGAGCCCTGCAGGCCCAGGAGCAAGATAACGCTGACGGTATCGGGCCCCTTGAGCGCAAGATCCTGCCTGGTATCGCCAAGCAGGCCGACCATGCGGTCGTATACGATCTTTATGAACTGCTGGCCGGGCTCCACCGCACGCAGCACCTTTTCGCCCTTGGCCTCTTCTATGGTGGCGTTGACGAAGCGGCGAACGACCCGGAGGTTGACGTCGGCCTCGAGCAGGGCCATCTTTATGCGATCGACCGCCTCGTCTATGTTCTTCTCGGTGATCGTGGTCTTGCCACCGACTGTCCGCGCTATGTCGCCAAAGGTCTGGGTAAGCTTCTCCAGCATCAGATGGTTCCCTTGAGGCCCACCGCATCGGCGACCCCGCGCAGGGCGGTTATGGTCTCCTCGATCAGCATGTCCAGATCCAGATCGAGCATGGCGGCTCCCTTTTCTATCACGTCGCGATTGACCCCGGCCGCGAAGCCAGCGCTCTTCCACTTTTTCTTTACGGACTTGACCTCCATGTCAAGAACGCTCTTGCTGGGCCTGACATACGCGCACGCGGCAATGAAGCCCGTAAGCTCATCGACGGCGTACAGGACTTTCTCCATCGTCAGCACTGGCTGCACCTCGGAGCACAGTCCCCAACCGTGGCTCTCCACCGCGCGGATGAATGGTTCCGGGTAGCCCGCGGCGGCCAGGATGGCGCGCGCGTGCAGCAGGTGCTCTTCGGGATGCTTCTGATAGTCGACATCGTGGAGCAGGCCTACGAGCCCCCAATATTCTGGATCCTCATTGTATTTGATGGCGAAGTGGCGCATGGCCGCCTCGACCGATTGAGCGTGCCGGAACAGTGAATCTTCATTGTTGTTGGCGCGCCAGAGCTCCAGCGCGGCTTGTCTATCCTGCATTGCATACTCCTTGACTGGCGCCGACTCTTTGGCCATAGCGCAACGCCGTAGCTTATCATATACTGCACCACATGAAAAACAAGTTCATCGCGGCGATCCTGTTGCTGGCCGCCACATGGGCGCATGCCGACGACGGACTGTCGAACGCCGCGCGCGCCTGGCTGTCGGAACACAGGGAAATCATCTTCGTCGGACAGGCGGCCTACCCCCCTTTCGAGTTCGTGGATGCTCACAGCCGCGAATACACAGGCATGACCATAGAGTTGATACGCTGGATAGCCACCGAGTATGGCTTTACGGCGACATTCAAACCAATGGCCTTTGATGCCGCCCAGCGCTCCGTGCTTGATGGCAGCGCTGATGTGCTGACAGGCATGTTCAAAAGTGACATACGTTCGTTGCACTACGACTTCAGCACCGAAGTCTTCAGCGTTCCCGCCTCCATATTCACGCGCACGGATCGAGTCGACATCAAGGACGAACAGGACCTGGCCAACAAGCGCGTGGCCGTGCAACGGGGCGACTACGCCATAGAGCACCTGACCAACGCCGGTATTCCAGTAGAGTTCGCCTACGTCGACGACTTCAAGTCGGCCGTCAATCTGGTGGTGGAGGGCAAGGCCGATGCCCTGATAGGCGATGAGCAGATCGTACTGTACCATCTGTATTCAGCGAAGCTCGCCGACCAGATCAAGAAGACCTCAGCGCCTCTGTATATCGGCCACGACTGCATGGCTGTCGCCAAGGGCAACGCGATACTGCTTTCGGTGCTTGACGCGGGCATAGAGAGGGCGAGGGCAACAGGGACACTGGCGACGATATACGGCAAGTGGATGGGCGTATCGCTCGCGGCGGACAAGAACCGGAGCTCGCTGGCCCGTGACATGCTGCTTGTCGCGGCTGGGGCGTTGGTAGCCCTGTTGGTGGCCTTTGGCTTCCTGTTCGGTGAACGTTCCAGGCTGCGCGCTGCCAGGATTGCTATGGAACGGGGCATGGCAGCTATGCGAACCGAGAATGATCGCCTGACGGCAGCCAACGCGTCGCTGCGCAGGGACATAGACGAACGCTCGCGTCTCGAGGAAGAGAAGCGGCGACTGGACGCGGAGACAACAGCCCGACGCGTCGAAGAACTGACACGTTGCGCCATAAACGCGGCAATAGAGCCCACGAGCATTGATCAGAAACCTCAAGATGGATGCAACGACAGCCCTGAGCTTGAATAGATTCGATTCTGTCTACTACTTGACGAGGATGCGAATAACAGTAAAATACTGGTCGCTTCTCTAAAGGAGGCAAACAACCGACCAGGAGTGTATTCGCCTCATGGAACCAAGACACAGTCCAAGCATCGTCTTCTCGCTCTTTCTGCTCTCTGTCCTGACGCTGATTCTTAACATATACGGCTCATACGGGCTGGATTCTTCAATAGCGGCCATCACCGACACATATATCCCACTGGAACTCAGGACGATGAGCGGTTTCAGCGCCCACGACTTCGAGTCATCGGTCAAGAATCTGCCACGCACCGACCATGTGTCGGTGTACTTCGCCGATCCGGACACGCGGCCAGCCGTCCTGTCCTTCTTTGCCGATCTGACCGGCAACTTCGATGTGGCGGCGGCGATACTCGAGGAATCGACTGAACACGGCGTAGCACCGGCCCTCGCATTTGCCTTGGCCTTCGAGGAGAGCGGCTTTGATCCCGGTGCGTACAACAAGAATTCCAGCTCGGTTGACCGTGGCATCTTCCAGCTCAACTCGACATCGTTTCCCGGTCTCAAGGTCGAGCAATTCTACGACATCAAGACCAACGTGCGTTTTGGGGTTGATCACCTGGCATTCTGCATCAAACAGGGTGGCAACGAAGTGGCGGCACTCGCTGTCTACAATGCCGGCCTTGGCCGCGTCAGCACCGGTGGCACACCCAGAAAGACACTGGATTATATCTACCGCATCATTGGCTACCGCGACAGGCTAGAGGTTCTATTCGAGGCGCTGGTCGTAGCAAAGCACGCTGACTCAAAGCCGCTGGTAGCAATGCGGTTGCCGGCAAAGGTGACCAACTAGGAGCCTGTCGGACTTAGGATTTTGATCGGGCGAAGGCGATCTGCGAGTGAAAAATTGGCGAGGATTGAGGGCCATACTTCTTGTATGGCCCGATTGACGAGCCGATTTTGCGCCGCAGAGCGCCGAGTCCGGTCAAAAAGCACTTCATTGATCTTCATTCCCTTGTTTTTGCCTAAAAATTCTTACGTGCGTTCATAAGTCCGACAGGCTCCTAGCGTTTGTAGGTCCACGACGCGGAGGCAAATCGCTCCGTTGCCAGTTCCATCGCCCGTGACATCTCGGTCTGACTCGGATCAGACCGGGAGCCCAGGCCACCCAGAGCCTCCGAGAATCCCCGTTCGAAGGCCAGAACCGCCTCCATGTAGCCCACCGACCGCCCAAGCATGTCCGATACCGACGAAACGCGCGACCGAACGTCCTGCATCAGCTTGCCCTTGAGCTTCTCGTTGGGCACCTTGAGAATGGTGAACATGGTGTCGACATCCAGACCAAGAATTATCGTGCCATGCTGCAGCACGCAGCCTCGTTTCCTGGTCTGCGCGTTGCCCGAAAGCTTCCTGCCATTGGCGCATACATCGTTGAGCGGCACGAATTCTGCATGAATGCCCATCACCTCGAGGCCATTGATGACGCCGGAACATATCGAGCGGTATGAATCCAGTATGGTGCCGGCCACCAGCGGATGTGAATCCGGGGCGACCAGGCTATAGGTCAGCTCCTGGGCGTGGAACACCGCGCCACCACCCGTGAGCCTTCTGACCACATCGATGCCAAGAGTCGCGCAGCGTCCCAGGTCGACCTCGTCCTCGATGCCCTGGAAGTAACCTATCGATACCGCGTATGGCTTCCAGGCATAGAGCCTGAGCGTCGGCGGCTCGACACCGGTCGCCACCGACTCGAGGATCGCCTCATCGAGGCCCATGTTGAAGGCCGCGGAATGCTCGCTTGTCTCCAGATACCGGAAAGCATCCATCATGACGCTCCATTCGACGACGCAAGGATCGACGCCACGGCGACGCCGACATCTTCTGGTGACAGGCCGAACAGCGTCACACCTCTGGATGCCAGTTCCCGGGCAAAAGTCTGTTCAAGATGCCCGACAGGAGCGCCCGCAAGAGCGGCCTCCGCCTCGTCGAAACCATCTTCCGGATGGGCAAAGAAGTCGCCGCGTATCGATATGCCGCGAACGATCCCCTGTTCCCACTCCAGGCTCAGGCGGAGCAGCTTGCCTCCGGAAGGCTTGCCTATGTATGACCCTGTCATGATTCGACTCCAGACTCGCGGCCCGCGTGATGCGCGTGGGCCGCGGCTCTGCCTTCCATCGCATGGTAGCTGGTTCGTGCTAGCGGAGCCGAAACGACCGACTTGAAACCACAGGCCCGAGCCATGTCCGCGTACTGGTCAAAGCGCTCGGGACTGATGTATTCGACGACCGGAATCTGCCTTGTGGTGGGGCGCAGGTACTGCCCCATGACCAGCATGTCGCAGTCAACCGAGCGCAGCGCGCGCATCGCGTCAAGCACCTCGGCCTCTGACTCGCCCAGACCGAGCATCAGGCTCGACTTGGTCATCGCTCCAGAGCGAAGCTTGGCTTGACTGAGGGTCAAGAGCGACAGGTCGAAGGTAGCACGGGCATCCCTGATCGACTGCAGCCGCCTGACCGTCTCCACGTTGTGCGCGATGACATTCGGCGATGAGGCGGCAATGGCCTCGATCTCCGGTCCACGATAATCGGGTATAAGCACCTCGACCATCACACCAGGCACTTCGGCCTGTATCGCCCGCACGCATGCCGCGAAGTGGCTTGCTCCACGATCCGCCAAATCATCGCGATCGACACTGGTGATGACAGCATACCGAAGTCCGAGCTCCTTGACTGCCAGAGCCAGTTCGTGCGGCTCTTCGGCCCGTGGCGGTGTACCAGTCGCCCCGGTTGCCACCGCGCAGAAGCGGCATCCACGGGTGCATACATCCCCGAGCACCATGAACGTGGCAGTACCGCATCCCCAGCATTCGGCTTTGTTGGGACATGCGGCTTCATCACACACCGTGTGCAGCCCATGTCTGGATAAAAGGTTGCTCATGGAACGCCAGCGTTCACCACTGGGCACGGCGACCCTGAGCCAGGCGGGCTTTCTGCCAGCAGCGCGCGAGTTCTCTTCGTTCATGCCTTGAGTCCCTCGAAAAACAGTCGCATGCCAGAGCGAAGATCCTCAAGATCGGTCACGCCGAGCACTGCACTCCTGAAGATTGCGGCCTCGACGAGTCCGTAGAAGAAATCGGACACGGCACCGACGGAAACTTTCTTGAGGTCGCCGTGTTTCTGCCCCGATATGACGACGCCCGCAATGATGTGCCGCATCCTGATGGTCCTGCGGCGTATACGATCGCCTATTTCGCCACCGGACTTGCGCATATGCTCGAGATAGCCTACGATAACGGTCAGCAACTTTGCCTGTTCGGCGCAACGATCGATGACCATCGAGGCCATCCGTTCCAGCGTCTCGCACGAATGGGATGGCTGCTCAGCCGCAGCCGCCCTGATCTCGGCTTCAAGTTTCTCGGTAAAACGCTTGATGCTGAACATGAATATCTCGCGTTTGTTCTTGAAATACAGATACAGTATCGTGCGCGTTATGCCACAGCGATCGGCTATCTTCTGAAAGGTAGTATCGGCATATCCCTCGGTCACGAAGACATCGAGGGCATTCTCAAGTATTTCTTTCTTGCGCTTCTCGTGCTCTACGGTGACTGACAACCCTGACCTCCATCAGTCCACTGCCCACGCATGCTGGATTTCCTCTTACCTTGACGAAATAGGCCATTCGCGTCAAGTATGGTGATACAGGAGCGTATCGAATGGGCGCGGACTTCGTGATCGACCCGGACACTACAGAAACGCAATTTCTGCCAGCCAGGCGGGAGCATCAGGACACAATAGCACGCCAACACGCCACCGTTCTGCGTGCCTCGTTCATCGAGGTTATGGAAGACATGCCCATGCTCGCGCTGGCTGTCAATGAGACTCGCCAGATTGTCTGGTCAAACCGCAAGGCACAGGAGCTAGCGGGTCTGGAGTCCTCTCTTGGCTTGCGCCCCGGGGAGGCGTTGCGCTGCATACACGCCTCAGAAAAAATCGGGGGCTGCGGCACAACATCGTTCTGCGCCTTCTGCGGCGCGCCTCCGGCCATAATGAAGGCGCTCGCTGGTGCCACCGGCACCGAGCCGTGCGCCATACAGCGGAATATTGGCGGAAAGCCAGAAGTCCTTGACCTGCTGCTCTGGTCAAGGCCGCTCGACCTGGAAGGAGAGCGCTTCGTCATTATCATCGGACATGATGTATCGGTACATACACGACAGGAAGCGCTCGAGCGCGTCTTTTATCACGACATCGGCAATACTGTCGCTGGCATACGTGCCATCGTCGATCTGATGGAAGACGAAGGACACCCCACACCAAGGTACATGAGTCTCCTGAGATCGGCGGCGGACCAGCTTTTGGAGGAAATAGACTCGCAGCGGGCGCTGAAAGCCGCGGAAGAGGGCAGCCTGAATGTCGAGAAGACGCTCATCTCCCTCAGGGCTACGATCGAGCGCGCTATCGGCATTTTCGACTATTCGATCTTCGGCAAAGACATAAGGATCGCCCTCGAAAACACTGAAGGGCTCAATCCGGCCGGCGACGCAGAAGTGATGACCGACCCCATCATCCTGCGGCGAGTGCTTGTCAACATGCTCAAGAACGCGATGGAAGCTTCAGGCCGCAATGATACGATCAGGATATGGTTCTCGGAGGATACCACCTCTACCTCGGTGCATGTCTGGAACGCGGCGATCCTGTCACGCGAGTCAATGACACGTGTCTTCCAGCGATCCTACTCCACCAAGGGGCATGGGCGGGGGTTTGGGACCTACGGCATGAAGATGCTTGCCGAGCGCTTCCTGGGGGGGCACGTGGGATTCATATCTGAGGAAGGCACCGGAACAATATTCACGGTTACGTTGCCAAAGTACACGACCCTTCCATAATATTGCCGGCACGTGGTATGAATTGATCATGGTACAAGCCGTTCTTTTCGATCTGGACAATACCCTGTATCCGGCAAGCGCCGCCATGGAGTCGTTCATCATCAGGCGTATGAACGAATATACGGGACGATTTCTGGGGATCGGTACCGAGGACGCCGCGAAGGTGCGCCGCGAGCAGACGCCCCGATATGGGACAACACTTGAATGGTTGATGGCCGAGCACGGCTTGGTCGATTCCGACGGCTATTTCGCGTGGGTGCATCCTGATGGCGAGGAAGAACTGATAGATCAGGATCCTGCACTTGGTCCATTCCTCGACTCCATACGGGTTCCAAAATTCGTTTTTACCAACGCGCCGATGGAGCATGCCGATCGCATCCTGGCCAGACTCGGCATAGCAGGTCAGTTCGAGCGCGTCTTTGACATACGGTTCAACGCGCTTCGCGGAAAGCCCTGGGCGGAATCGGTGGATCGTGTGATGTCGGCCATAGGCACGGAGGCGGCGCGGACACTCTTTGTCGATGACATGCCGCGCTATGTGCAGGGTTTCATAGACAGGGGCGGGCAAGGCGTGTTGGTCGATCAATTTGACAAGCATCCGGATTCTGGTCTGCAGACCATCCACTCCATATACGAATTGACAGCGTATTTATAGGCATCCCGCCAGGCATCCCAAGGAGCATCAATGCGCATGCCGAACCTGCTTCCGGCCCTTATACAGCGCCGCCCTGGCCGCGTCGAACTCACCATATCCATGGCGACACGCGGCCTGTATGCCGGCCTTGGAGCGCTGCTCATACTGGTATTGGCCAGAGACCCGGCCGGTCGCCCTTTTGCCATCATGTTTGCAATTGTCATCGCGCTTGCGGTGTTTTCCGAGGATCGATGGATTTTCGATGTTGACGCCGGCATGCTGCGCAGGCGGTTTGGTGTCTTGTTTCTTGCCAAGAGCTGGGCAGTCAAACTGGCGACGGTGCGGGCAATAGAAGTGGACAGCTCCTATGGCGGCGCGCTGGGGGATGATCCATACGCCAAGGTAGCTGCTGGATCGAAACATGATCGATGCGCCATTCGTCTGCTGTTTGAAGATGGCAAGAGCCTGGTGCTCTGCTCGGCTGGACCGGCACATGTCGCCGGGATTACGGCCAGAGCGCAGGCCATAGCGGAAGCGACGGGCCGCCCATTCCAGGCGTCCTGATGCCGCTCCGCGCGACAGACAAGCCGTCGCCAGAGCGGGCACCACGATCAGAATCTATTTCTTGGGCATCGTCACTTCGTAGGTCAGCAGACCGCTTCTGTCAATCTGCAGAACCATCTCGGGCTTGAGTACCGGCTTTGTCAATTTGTATGATTTTCCGGATGCCGCGCACGAGAATGTGATGTATGGTCCATCACCGCCCACACCAACCTTGAAGTCCTGCACACCGGCAGTGGAAAAGTCATAGTACACTGCGCCATCCGGAGAAACAATGCGTATGTTGCCGGTTGAAAATTCCCAGACTGCCTGATAATTCCCGTCTGTCCAGGAACCAAGAGGAAAATCACCCAGATTGATGCCATCCGCGAAAAGCGGAGCCAAGGCCAAGACAACCAGGATCAACATCACGACAAGGCGTTTCATGGATACTCCTCCGATCGCAGGTATATTTCAGGCGGCATGCCTGCGCGTCGCCTGATCCATGAATCCTGGTTTGCCCGGAGATCGGTGTCAATACCGCAGGCGACCAGGCTGCATGGTTCTTGATCATCTGCTGGATGGAAATTCCTGGATGTCTTGGCCTGAGTCCAGGGTGATAAATACCTGAAACTGGCTGACTTGACAGACAATTCGGCCTCAGCTATTGTCATGCACAATGAGTGATTGTGAGTTTATAGCTACCTGCCCATTCTTCAATGACAAGCTGGAGAACAAGCCCGCGGAAATTGAGGCGCTGAAGGTCAAGTATTGCAGGACCAACAACCTCAATTGCGCCCGCTACATGGTGGCCGGAGCCTTGGGCAAGGAAAAAATGCCACCCAATCTGTATCCGAACGAGAAAGAGCGCGCCTATATCGTCATCGCCGAAGGCTGAGTCGTCGGTACCAAGCCCGATATGCCATGATGGTGAGAGCCGCTGAGCATGCCAAAGCAACGATGATGAGGAAGCTGGAAGAGCCCAGTGTGATGAACGGCGCGAATACCAGCCCCCACAGACCGAGCAGCACGAAAAACAAGATACCTGCGAAGATGGCGCACGCAAGCGTTGCGACAAATGCACCCACCCACCGCGCCGAGCGCCCGCTCCTCAGAATTCCTGGCATGTCAGCCTAGATCTTGTCTGCCCGGCTATGCGCCGTCGCCGGTACCATGAAGAATCCAGCTACGACGAGTATGATGGCGCAGACGACGACCGAGGAATCGGCTACATTGAATGTAGGCCAGCGTTCCAGGCCAAACAGGCCATAAAATTTAACCGATAGAAAATCGATAACGCCATCTGGCCTGAATACCCGGTCGATGATGTTGCCAACGCCACCCCCGACTATGCCGCAGAGCGCCCAGCGTTGAACCATGCTCAGCTCATCGGTCATGAAATAGTAGATGCACAGTGCGACCATCAGCACGAGCGGCACGAGTATCATCACGAGCACTCTGAGCGACTCGGGAAGCCCATCACCCATGCTGAAGGCCGCGCCGGTATTGCGCTGATGAACCAGCCAGAAGAAGTCGCCGAAAGCCTGCCAGCCTATGTGCCCCGGCTTGATGGTAGCCGTTATGGCATACTTGGTGAGCTGGTCTGCCAGCACGATGGCAGCGGATAGCAGGAACGGCATTAGCGGTTTTCTGGCTCTTGATTCGGTCATCATCCCTCCATGTAGCAATCGCCCTGGCACACCCAGCTAGAGCCCGGTTGGAAATTCTATAAAGAAGGTCTTGAGGCCAAGATCACGCTCGACGCGCCGGGCCACGGCCTTGACTCCGTGAACCTCTGTGGCGTAATGCCCCGCCGCGATAAAGTTGAGGCCGGCTTCCTCTACCTCGTGGTACACGGAGTGCGATGGCTCTCCGGTGATATACAGGTCTATGCCCTGGGCAATGGCCTGGAGCGCCTCGAATGGAGCGCCACCTGAGACGACCGCAACAGATGATACCTTCGCTGGCCCGAAAGGAAGTACAAGCCTCGCTACATCGCCTGCCGGCAGGATACGCCGAACGGCCTCTTCAACGGTTATAGGAGTCGCCAGCAGCCCCTTGCAGCCAATCGAGACACCGTGATAGTCGCCAAATGGTTCGATATTGCCAAGCCCGAGAGCTGCCGCGAGGACCGCGTTGTTACCAAGTTCAGGATGCGCGTCCAGCGGCAAGTGGCACGCGTACAGCGCCATGTCCGCCGACAGCAGGGTCGCTATTCGGGCGAGCATCGTTCCCTTGATTGGCACCGGTTTGCCCCAGAAGAGCCCGTGGTGGACGAACAGGACCTGCGCGCCGCCGTCGCGCGCGCGCCGTATGGTCTCGGCGCAGGCATCCACGGCAAATGCTACCGTATCCAAGGCGCCATCAGAACGTCCCACCTGGAGTCCGTTCAGCGAGTCATCAAGCTGCGCGAATCTCGATATGTCGAGCAGTGACCTCGCCCACGTGTCGAACTCTGCGATATCCATGCCAACAGTATAGTCGGAAGCGCGCTCGACCGGCAAGGCCGAGAGCCGATGCGTCAGGGCGAGAGAACGGGACGGCTTTCATCCCGCCGAGTTTGGTCGCGAGCCAGCATGCCAAAGCGTATGGCGCCAATGATTCCCGCCAGGCCACCCAGCGCGGACCAGACTATACGCGGGGGGAACGGGGTCATCCGCCCTACATACGTCTCAATACGATCGGTGAAGCGGATGAGTCCAGCGGAAACGCCGCCACCAATCACCAGCATCTCGGGATCAATGAATGTCAGTAGATTGGCAATGGACGGCAACAAGTGCCGCAGGCCATGCTCGATGGCATCGATTGCGATTTGATCACCGCGCTCCGCCCTCGCAAAAATCTCCTCAGCCGATGCAAGTTCCCCCGCTGGAGAATGGCTACGGTAGAAGCCAGATAGGCCCACCCCGCTCATCGCTTCCTCGAGCGGGCCAACACCGTCTTCAAGCCCATGCTGCGCATCGGGATCGGTTACCCAGTATCCTATCTCTCCAGCCGCACGGTGTGCTCCCTGATAGACCCGCCCATCGGCATAGAAGGCGGATGATAGCCCGGTGCCAACATTCAGGTAGACGAATGGGTCGGCATTCCGTGCGGCTCCAAGCCATGACTCACCGAGCGCGGCGCATTTGACATCGTTTGTTATGTATACAGGAGCCCTGACGCGGCCCATCACCTCGGTCTCGAGCCAGTCCGGATCAAGAGCCAGAACATTCCGGCACAGGTGTGCCTTGCCGTTCCAGCATACGAATGGAAGACCTATTCCGATTCCAGCCACATATCTGCCCTCGTGGTCCAGCCCGGATACAAAGGCGTTTACCAGCGAAAGGATGGCTTGACCAAGACCATTTTCGCGCTCCTGGGCATCGCCGGTACACACGGTCTCCTGCCGTATGATGCCGCCATGTTCATCGGCTGCGGCTATCCTGAGATTGGTGCCGCCACAATCGATGCCGACGAATATGTCATCACTCATCGGAGCAGCTCCAGCCAGTCTTCCGCCAGCTTCGCTCCGGCCACCCTGATGGCCTGGCTCGCGGAAAGCAGTTCAGTCCGCATGGCGGTCAGCGATCCTTCGATCCTGGCAAATACCGGGGCCATGCCTTGCGGCGATGGACCACCGCTGAGCGATCTGACAGCAACGAAACGATCAGGCGTCAATATGTCGGCAACCTGTAAATCGCTGAACGGGAAGACCGAGCCCGCTATCTCGAGGAATGCGGCTCTGAGGGCACCCAGATCATTACCTGAACGCACATATCGCGAACATATCTCATGAGCGCTCCTGAAGCCGATGCCCGCCTCCCTCACCAGCGTATCGGCCAGTTCCGTTGTCGTCACTCCGAAGGTGGTCGCCATGCTTCGCACCTTGTCTTCATCAGTACCGATGTTCCTGACAATCTCCTTCATCAGGTCAAGAGCCGAAGCGGCTATCGGAAGCGTCCTGAGAAGCGCGCTCACGGGGGCGTCTGCCGCCTCATTGACATCCTGGTACGCAACATTCCGATACAGTTCCCTGATCGATGCGATGGTTCCGAGCGCCAGGCCAGCCTGTATCCGCGCGTGTTCGAGTATGACTGGATTGCGCTTCTGCGGCATGATGCTGCTGGCCTGAACCAGTTCATCCGGGAATGTGACGATGCCGACCTCGCAGCTGGCCTTGTGCGAGAGATCGGCTACGAGCCTGGTGCAATCCTGCAGCAGCGTTTCCATCGCGCTTGTGGGTCTGGTCAACCAATGCGATGTGGAGATCGCTTGATAGGTGTTCACGATGAAAGCCGGGAAGCCGAGTCGTCGGGCGACGCCAGCACGATCGAGCGGAAATCCCGTGCCGGTGATGGCGCAGGCGCCCATAGGCGACACATTGACGGCGCCGATGGCTGCGACAATGTCAATGATGTCGTCAATGAGCTCGCCGGCGAACGCGGTGAGATAATGTGCCATGGTTGAGACATTGGCCGGCTGCCCGTGCGTGTACAGAATGGTCAAAGCATCGGGAGAAGCCCTGGATCTGGATACCAGTTCATCGACGAGTCCGATGGCATGGCCGGCAAATTCGATCAGTGCACCCCTGAGCGCCATCCTGAAAACAGTAATGTCCATATCGTTGCGGCTGCGCGCGGTGTGCAGATAGGCGGCATTCTCTTCCCCTATCCGCGCACCAAGTTCATGCTCATAGACGAAGTACAGGTCTTCGACATTCGGGGGTATCGATTCCGGGTATTCAAATTCGATCTGCATCTCCTGCATGGCCCTGGCGATTTTCGAGCCACGCTCCATGCTGATTATGCCCTGCTCGACAAGGCCAACCAGATGCGCCTTGTGCACCGCCAGAATATTCTCAGCAAACATGGCTTTCCAGTTGTCATAGGCCGGTTCAAGAACATTCCTGGTGTACACGTGGGAAAACATCAAGGCTCCTTATGGTCAATCCAGCTTCACCTGGCACGCGTCATTCTATGCGGAGCAGCGCCGCAATGTTGCGGTAAAGGACTTGATCAACTTCATCTTCGCTGAAGCCATTGTCAAGCATCTCCCGCACCTGTATATCGAGGTATGCATCTGTGAACCCGCGGGGAAACCAGCTGGAGTCAGTACCGAAAATGATGCGCGATGGTCCGATAGTCTCGCGGTACTTCCTGAACAGTATTGCCAGGTCGAGTGGGTATGGCATCCAGCGCATCCACTGGTTGGAGCCGGAGGTATCAATGGAGACATTCGGGCATGCCCAGCACAGGTTCAATGTCTCGAACACATAACCACATCCGAAATGGGGTATGATGATAGGCATCTTCGGAAACCGTTTGGCGACATCATGGATGATGATGGGATTGATGTTGACGTGGTTAGCGATACCGCCCGCTCCGCCCATTATGCCGAAATGTATAAGCACCGGGATTTCCGCTGCCTCGGCTATCTCCCATAGTTGGTTGAACGATGGATCGTCGAGAGGCTTGTCTATCTTTGGGCCAAGCATCTTGTACCCGCGAAGCCCCTGGTGGTGTACGGCTTTGTCCAGCCTCGCCGCCGCATCTGGCAAGAGCGGATCATGATGCGCGTATCCATAGAAGATGCCCTTGTTCCGCCCGACCAGCTCCGAGCAAAAATCATTGCTCCCGCTCGTTACGAAGACGACTGCCTTGAGATATTCGCGCTTCTCCACCTCGAGTCGCCATAGTCGCTCACCATCATCTTGGCCAACCGCTTTGGAAGCGGGGAACCTCCACGCCGCCTCCCAACGCGACTTCTCGCTCTCGAGCCAGGGATGCTCATGTTTGCCTGACCTGCCGCTCGAGTACCCAGTCTGAGCCTTGCTTGCTGCATCGGATGGAACCGGTTCCCCGCCATCGATGATCCTGTCTTCAGGAAAATGCACATGTGAATCTATGACGCGCATCGGGTTATCCTTTCAGCCCGGTCATGGCTATGCCCCGGACTATCTGCTTCTGGAATATGATGAATATGATGACCAAAGGCACCATCGAAACGGTGGCTCCGGTCATTATCAAATGCCAGTCGCTCCCCGCTTCTCCGGAGAAATTGGCGAGGCCAACCGGCAGGGTGAACATCTTTGGTTTTGATGCGACAATCAGAGGCCATAGAAACGCATTCCAGTTGCCAATGAAATTGAAAATCGCGAGCGTCGCCAAGGCGGGCGTCACGAGCGGCAATACGACCCGTATGAAAATATTGAACTCTCCAATCCCATCTATCCTGGCCGCATCCAGAAGGTCGTTGGGTATGGTCGTCATGAACTGTCGCATCAAGAATACTCCGAACGCGCTTATCATGCCTGGGAACATGATGCCCCAATAGGTATTGCCCCACTTCATGGCCCGCGACAGTGCGTACCAGGGAATGACCAACATCTCGGTAGGTATCATCAATGTACTGATGACCAATAGGAATATAAGCTTCTTGCCTGGAAACGAAAATTTAGCAAGGGTATAACCGAGGAGTGAATCGAAAAACAGCACTGATACAGTCGTGCAGGTGGCTACAATGGCGCTGTTCAGGAACCATTGCGGAAAGCGTGAGCTGCCGGACAGCAATATCGTCCTATAGTTGTCGAGAGTAGGATGCGAAGGAAAGATCCTTGACTGGAATATCTGGGTCGCGTCCTTGAATGAGGACAGCACCATCCAGAGGAATGGGAATATCATCGTGATGGACAGCACGACGAGTATCATGTAAGCACCGATCGTGGTCATTCGTCGTTCTATCATCTCATTGCTCCTGGCCCGTGGCCTTCTTGTCGAAGAGCCTGAGTTGAAGAAGCGTTACGGCCATGATCAACGCAAACAGGATCAGACTCGCGGCAGCCGCACGTCCCATCTCGAATTTGGTAAATGCCATCTGGTAGATATAGAGCGCCGCGGATTTGGTCGAATCGAGTGGCCCGCCCATCGCTTGCGACGACATATTGTATACCGGGGTAAAAATGCGCAGGAACTGGATGCCCTGCATTATCATCAGAAACAGGGTAACGGGCATCAAGAGCGGAAGGATGATCCTGAATAGAACCTGGCCGTCGGTGGCTCCATCTATTTTCGCCGCCTCGATGCAATCTGTCGGGATGGTCTGAATACCAGCCAGAAACACAGTCGTGCAATATCCAAGTTCCACCCAGATGTTCACCGCCAGAATCGAGTACAGCGCCTCTTTTGGGCTAAGGAGAAAGTCCCTGGCCGGGAGGCCAAGTGCAGAAAACAGAGCATTGAGAATGCCAAGTGGCGGACTCTGATACATCCAGCGCCACACCCAGCTAACCGCTACAATCGGGGTGATATACGGAAGTATGTATATCAGCCGGAACAGACCCCTCGCATGTATCACCCTGTTCAGAAGCAGAGCGATGCCAAGACTGAGGCCAATGACAATTGGCGCACCTACCAGAGCATAGGTCAGGGTATTTGCCAGCGACTTGAGGAAGACACCGTCCGAGAGAACCGCCTTGAAATTGTCCAGACCGATGAACTGGTTGGTTTTTCTGAGCAGGCTCCAGTCTGTCAGGCTGCGGCCCATCGCATAGAGCATCGGGCCAAAACGGACGCCGACAAAGAATACCAAAGGCAATGCCAGAAATATATACGCTGTCATCGCCCGTTTTTTGGCCAGGGTCATCATCGCCTCCGGTTTCCAATGAACATCGAGTCCCGTCACCCACCGCGTGACTAGTGCCCCGGGTGGATGGCGGCATCATCTGTCTATTTCCAGAAATCGTCTATAAGCTTCTGTTCCTGGGCGGCGGTCCGCTTGAGCACATCGTCCACCTTCGCGCCTTTGAGATTGATCTCGTCGACCATGTCCACGAAAAGGTTCCTCTGGCCGGCTTCATCGACGAAGGCGGTCGCGTGGGCATAGGCCAAACCCTTCATGAAGACGCTCACGATAGGATCATCCTTGTGTGCCGCGGCTATTTTGGGATTGGCCGGGAGTTCACCAACCCTTGCCAGCCATTGTTCCATCGCCTCTGGAGAAGTTATGAACTGAAGGAACTTGATCGATGCATCGAGTTTCTTTCCGGAGACTCCCGCGACAATTCCGTGGGTCCAGAAGGATGCGAAGTTCGACTGGATGCCCTTGTTCGATGGCAGCTCGGCAGCGCCCCACTCGAGATCAGTCACAGCCTTGAGTGTCGCAATCCTGAACGAACCATCAATGGTCATCGCGGCCTTCTGGGCCTTGAACGCGGTGACATCATCGGTCGTAAAGTTTGGATAACCGACCTTGTCCTTGGTTATCCTGTCCATGTACCATTGCAGGGCTGCTGTGCCTTGAGGCGTTGCGTAGGTTACCTTGCGGCCAGTCGCATCATAGGGCGCCACTCCGAACTGGCGGAACAGCACGTCCCTGATCCAGTTGTGTCCTTGCCCATTGGGCTGCATGGTCAATCCAGCCTGTATCAGATTGCCCTGCGCATCATACTTCGACAGTTTCCTGGCATACGATGCCAGGTCATCAAGCGTAACGGGCGGCTTCTCCGGATCAAGACCTGCTTCGCGGAACAGTTTCTTGTTCCATATCAAGGCCAGGGTCCTGACGGCGGTTGGGGCCGCATACAGCTTGCCCCCGAAATTGACCGCGTCGACTACAAACGGATAATAGGTACTCTTCATGTAGCTATCCGAGAATACCGTCCTTGGCAGCGGCTGCAGATAGGCAGCCTTCACGTACATTGGCAACCAGCCGGAGTACAGATTTATGATATCCGGTCCCTCGCCGGCGGGGATCGAAGCCGCAACCTTCTGGTTGTAGCTCTCATAGGGGAATGTTACCTGTTCCACCTTGATCCCCGGATTCCTGGCCTCGAACTGCTTGATCAGATCGGTCATCAGATCGACCTTCGACTGGTAGAAATACTGCCAGTACGTGATGGTGACCGTCTGGGCGGATGCCGCCTGTGCCGCCACAACAAGAAGCACGATCAGCACAAGCCCAATTACTCCGAACCTCTTCATGCGCTCCTCCTTCTCGGGCGGTGGTGGCCGTTCATTGCCGAACGACGCCTGTCCGCCTGCACTTCCATTCAATGCGGTACCATGGATCGGCAATGCCGCCCAATCGCCGCTCAAGCACCGTGTAACGACGAGGCATCAACCCGCGCAGATGTCCGACAGCCAGGCTTCAAGCGCAAGCCCGGCCGCTCCGCTGACACCAGGTTCGTCTGCCTCCGAAAAATCGCATGAAATGTCCATAGGGCATAGCGAGCGCAGTTCCAATCGCATGCAGTCAAGGAGCTGATCACCGAATGCCTCGGTGCCGGATCTTCCCAGCACGACCGTGCGTACATCGAGCGCAATGCAGAGGTTCGCGATCCCCATCGCGAGCAGTCGCCCGACTCGCTCTATCGATTCAGGCTTCGGGAATCCCCGCTGGTCTATCTCCGACCAGAACGAACCAAGATCCATGGACGATTCGAGCCATCCCGGGCCATCACCACTGCGATCCGACTCACGCGTAAAGATCATGTAGCCTATCTCGCCAGCCGCCGATCCAGGTCCCTGACGCAATCGGCCATCGAGCACCAATCCCGCGCCCACACCTCTGCCTATCTCGACGAATATGAGGTCGCCTCGCAGGCGCGGGCCTCGAGCGGCCAGCTCGCCGAGCGCTGCGGCATTTGCGTCATTCGAGACCAGTACCGGCATGCCAAGCCTCTGCTCCAGCCCTGACACGAGTGGACCGTAACCGATGCGCTCGCGCACGCCCACCAACGGCGCTTGACTTATAAACTGGCCATCCAGGTGAACAACCCCAGGAACGCCGACCCCCAAGCCCTTGACCATGCCGGCGGCTATGCCTGAGTCCGCTACCAGCTCCCGCACCTTCTCCGCCAACAGGCTGCCGAGCAACAGGCGGAAATCCGGAGGAGCGGGGAAACGCCTTAGTGTCCGTATATTCCCCAGCAGGTCTACAAGACCGACGCTCAGATGCACACCATCGTATTCCGCCCCAACGGCGTAGGCTGCTTCGGCGCGGAGGCTGGACAGCATTGGTCGCCGTCCGAGAGCAGCGGAACCTTCACCGTCGCTGTTCATGATGCCGAGCCTGGAAAAATACTCAAAAATCTTGATGACGGTGGGAACACTCATGCCAAGCTGGCGTGCTATGGCCGTTCTGGAGATGGAACCATGGGAACGGACAAGCCTGTACACGAGCATGCGATTGAACTGCTTGAGATCCGCCGCGACTCGCGCCTTCATCAGTGCCCCTCGACTTCATTTACTAACTTAGTTTAATAAATAGGGCACGATGTGCAATCTGTCAATCAGAATTTTCGCTTCGCGGTACCGCGAAGCATGGTTTGAGGAACCGGATTATGACTATTTGGACAACATGGTGTCGAGAATCATCGCATCGGTCTGACGCATGCCCTCGGATCCAAGGTGGCCGAGGTTGTCAATGATATTCTCTACGTCCGTATCGACGATGCCTTCGCTGCCAGAAACCCTGACATTCTGTTTCGCGAGCACTACCGAGGCAAACGCGGCTTGTACCGCCGAGCTCGCCTTCAGGGCGCAGCCCGGCTTGGCTCCATCACAGATCATCCCTGAGAGGTTGCCCGCCATATTGGCAATGGCCGCCACTGCCTGCTCGTATCCACCGCCAAGGATGTGCAGGACGCCACATGCGGCCCCTGTCGCGGCTGGAATCGTTCCGCACATCGGCGACAGCCTGTCAAAATGCTGACGCATATGAATACTGACCAGATGGCTCACTACAAGCGCCCGAGCCAGTTGCTCATCCGACGCATGGCGCTCGCTGGCGGTGACAACGACAGGCATGGTCGCCGTTATGCCCTGGTTTCCGCTACCGGAGTTGGTCATCGCGGGCAGGAAGCAGCCTGACATGCGCGCGTCGACCGCTGCAGCGGTTGCGATGGTCGCCCTGGTCGCCAGGCTGTCGCCGAGCAGGCCAGTTTCTGCCGCCGCACGCATCAGCAGACCGACCGAAAGGCCATACTCGTTGCTCAGCCCCTCAGCCGATAGGGCCTGGTTCATTGCTGCGGCGTCAAGCATGAATAGTATCCGGTCCAGTGGCACTCCTGCGGCAAACTCGAGTATGTCTCTGATGGTCAGCGACGCAGGCTCATCTGCATCATGGCCATCGGCAGCTTGTGCAGGCTGTTCCAATTTAAAAGACGGAATGCCGTTCAGCTCTATCAAGGTGACCTGCGCATAATCCCCACGAATTATGGCGCGGCTCTTGTTGGCGCCCGCCGCCATGACAACCTCGATATAGAGCGGCTCTGATGAATTCTCCTGGAGCCTGACACCCACTCGCCGTTCATTGACGAACTGGCGGGCGCGCTGCACCCCGGTATCACCGAGAGCCTTCAGCACGCGGAGCCCTGCGTCATGTTCGCCGGCAAACGATCCCAATGCCGCGGCCAGCTCGACGCCGGAGTCGCCTGCTCCGGGTATGCCCACAGCCATGGCATTCTTGAGCATGTTGCGGCTCAGAATGATGTCGATCCTGTCAGGATCCCGCGGCAATACAGATCTGGCCTTGGAAGCCGCAAGGGCTATCGCTATCGGATCGGTACAGCCAAGAGCGGGGACCACTTCCCGTTTCAAGAGTTCTAGATATCGATCCTCATGCTGACTCATGTTCTTCTGTCTCCCTTGGCTGGCTCAACCGCTACCGCGCCATCCGTGGCGCGCCGACCTCAAGAACTTTTACTCGATCAAGCCTTCTTCGGGTGCGCTATCAGGTCAGCCAGATACGGTTTCTTCTTGAGGTCGGAGACCAGGCCGGCTTCACGCTGCTTGTTGACATACGAGGCATCCTGGAAGCTGTAGTGGTACTTGGTGTGAACGTCGTAGGTGCCGTTCATCAGCGCGAAGGCATCCTCGGTCATGACAAGCTCTTCGTCAGTCGGAATGACATACACCTTGACCGGGCTGTCCGGCGCGCTGATCTCCAGTTCGGCATTGCGGCACTTGGCCTTCGCGTTGCGGTCAGGATCGACCTTGATGCCCATGCCTTCAAGTCCAAGGGTCGACAGGTGCCTGGTCACGGGGCCCATCTCACCGACACCCGCGGTAAACACAATAGCGTCGACATGACCTAACGCGGCATAGTACGCACCGATGTACTTCTTGATGCGGTAGCCTTCGAGTTCCTGGGCAACCAGGGCTATCTTGTCGCCCGCCTCCGCTGCGTTCTCGATATCGCGGCGGTCGGACCACCTGCCGGTTATGCCCAGGACGCCTGATTCCTTGTTGAGCTTCTTCTCGACATCCGCCGCGCTGAGGCCGGCCTTCTTCATGATATGGAAAATGATGCCGGGATCGATGTCGCCGGAACGGGTTCCCATAACCAGGCCTTCGAGCGGCGTCATGCCCATCGATGTATCGTAGGAACAGCCGTTCTTGACCGCGTTGATTGATGAGCCGTTGCCTATGTGCGCGATGATCAGATTGGTTTCGAAGGGATCCTTACCCAGCAACACAGAGGCTCGCTTGGCCGTATACAGGAAACTGGTGCCATGGAAGCCGTAACGGCGAACCATGTACTTCTCATACCACTCGCGGGGCAGGGCATACATGTAGCTTGACTCAGGCATTGTCTGGTGCCAGGCGGTGTCCATGATGGCGCAATGCGGGACATTGGGCAGGACGGCCCGCGCGGCCTCGACGCCCATGATGTTGGCCGGATTGTGCAGCGGAGCCAGGTCTATCAGTTCCTTGAATGTGGCAAGCGATTCATCGTTGATAAGTACGGAGCGGGCGAACTTCATGCCTCCGTGCACCATGCGGTGTCCGACAACGCCAATTTCGCTCATGCTCTTGACCACGCCGTGCTGGGGATCGGTTATGGTCTTGAGGATCAGTTCGATGGCTACGATATGGTTGGGGCACTCGTGCTCGATGCCGATATCGGCTATGCCAGGTGCCTTGTGGTTTATTATCGAGCCTTCCTGACCGACGCGTTCGACTATGCCGCTGGCAAGGACAGCCTTCTGGGTCCAGTGATAGACCTGGTACTTGACGGACGAACTACCGCAATTCAGGGTGAGTATGACCATGGGATTCTCCTTGACGTGGGTTAAGCGATCACTATAGCAGAGCGCGGCTTGGCGGACAAGTAACGCGAACGTGAACGGCTGGTCGAGGCCTAGGAGCCTGTCGGACTTAGGATTTTGATCGGACGAAGGTGATCTGCGAGTGAAAAATTGGTGAGGATTGAGGGCCATACTCCGTGTATGGCCCGATTGACGAGCCGATTTTGCGCCGCAGAGCGCCGAGTCCGGTCAAAAAGCACTCCATTGATCTTCATTCTCTTGTTTTTGCCTAAAAATTCTTACGTGCGTTCATAAGTCCGACAGGCTCCTAGTGCCCGAGCATGACCTGCAGTATCTGCAACACGGGAAAGATGATGCAGACGATTATGAAGACTATGTCCAGGATCAGCATCGTACGCTCGCTCTTCTCGACCTTGACTATCTCATAAATATTCTGCAACGCGTCGAGGCGCCTCTCGACTGAACGAGTCCAGCCCGACGTATTGAATATGCCGCATATGTGCTCATAGACGGTACCCAGAAAATAGTCACCGATGATTTTCGCGCTGTTTTCCAGATTTTCGAGCACGAACAGCGCATCGAGCCTGAGCGCCTGAATCTTGCCGAATTTCTTGCGCAGGGCGCCGGTCTTGAGCTTCTTGGATTTCTTCGCGATCGCGTTGACATCATCCTCGGCCTCGTCCAGCCATCGATCAAGCAACCGATCGAGGGTGCGCAGCTCGAGGAACTGGTAATTGGCCAGTTCACAGATGAGCAGGACGTCCTCATAGTCCCTGTCAAAGTCTATGATGACGCACCGATCCATGTCGAATATGGCCAGATCCCTGTCGCTGTACGAGAACGGATTACTCATGGTCTTCCGTATCTGCGACTCATGCACGGCATAACTGTATGGTTCACCCGACAGCAGGGTCGTCAGGCACTTCTCGTTCTCGCGCATGAATTGCGCGGGAGCCATGCCGACATCGGCAAAGCAGTAGGCCAGGTATGTCTCGTGTTCGGGCATCTGTCGGGGGCTCGCCACGGCAGGCAATACCTGCTCGAGCACCGCCTGAAAGCGCTCGTCGATGTATGAATCAAGATCATGTATCGCGGCGGAGACCGGCTTTGTCTCTATGCCATGCAGGCCCTCGAGAGTCGAATTCACCTTGAGCCTGACAAGTATGGACATGACGCCTTCGTCATAGAGGCGCGCCGATGCCGCGAACCCTTCAACGGTATCCTCGCTGTAAATCTTCTTGAGCCCCGATCGCAGGTCAACGCAGAGCGGCGCTGGCATGGTCAGTGATGCGGGAGTGTCGCGCCGCCTGGCGATTCTCATGCCGGGTATGCCTGGCAACAGCGCAGCGGCCTTGGTCAGGTCTATGGATCGACCGATGTCGTAGAGCGCTATCCTGACGATCTCTACGGGGTAGACCTGGGGTGACTTCCTGGAACGCCGGCGAACAGTGACTTTATCGCTCATCTGCCGGCCTCTACTCTCGCCACTACCTTGTTGAGCACCTGCAGCACCAACACACTGCCTTCGGGCACGGCATATGGCATAGTAAACTGACGCCCCGGGTGGTCAACGGTGATGAGCGGTATCCTGGCGCCGGATGGCGGCTCGGCATAGAGCACGGTCTTCAGCGGATATGGATATTCGGGCAGTGCCTGGGTAAACAGACCGGTAACGACACCCTCGGTCTTGGGTGTAACGGCATAGACTATTGACACCGGCGCCAGCGGATCCTCGAGCGTGCCCGGTGACGGCAACTGCGCGACGATGGTGCCAGGACGCTCACGGCCCTCGGGGGCGCGCATCGTGAACTGGAAGGCAATGCCGGACTTCTCTATCTGCAGCGTTGCGTCCTGCAACGGCAGGCCAACGAGGTCGGGAACCTTGACCTTTGCCTGTTCCGGTCCCCTGGAAACAACGAAATCCAGCTGCGTGGGTCCGGTCAGATCGACGTTGGGTGCGGGTGACTGCTCAAGGATGGTACCTGCAGGGTTCTTGTCGTAGACATAGACAGGTGGCTCACGCACGGTAATAAGCTGCCGCGTCGAGCCAAACACGGTCTGCAAATGGATTTTTACCTCATCGAGCGTCTGCCCCACATAGTCACCCACCTTGTCCTGCGCGGCGCCCCTGCTTATCACCAGCGAAATCCTGCGCCCGGCCTTGACGATGGCCCCGGCGGATGGATCCTGCTCCAGGATCTTGCCCCGAGTCTCGGGATTGCTTGAGAAGCGCAGCGATACGCGCGGGTACAGCTCCTTCTCCTGCAATCGTATGAGCGCGGCGGAGAGTTCCATATCGACAACATTGGGCACGAGCGTCTGTTCCTGCCCATGCAATGTCAACGAGAACGCTATGAGGCCGGAAAGTCCCATCAGGATGATGAGCGAAACAAGCGATATGATGGCTATGCGGTAGTGTCGGGGATCGATATCATCGAGCTTCTTGAGGTTCTTGATGTCGAACAATGATCGAAAATCCATGCATGGCTCCCGTGTCGGTTGCGCCGTGGCGCAGAAAGGCCAGATTCGCGGTGACCGGCACATCCGATCAGCTGATTGCCCGTCAGGGTGCTCCCAACCGCGTGCCGACAAGCCCCCGAGCCCCGTTCGCGAAGTCCTTGAAGCCCATCGCCTTCTTGCCTTGCAGCTGAAGTCGCAGTATGGCCATGAGACCCTGACCAGTTTGTACCATTATACCTCTGGACTTGTCTACAGAAATCACGGTTCCGGGCGCATTACCGCTCTCTTCAACGGTGTACGGGCGCGATTCAAGAATTGTGAGCCGGTCAGCGCCCAAGCCAGTAAAGGCCAGCGGCCAGGGAAACAGCGCACGAACGCGGGCGTCAATATCGCTGGCCGCCGCGTTCCAATCGACAAGCCCATCATCCTTTGAAAGCTCCGCGCTGTACGTTACGGCCGACTCATCCTGGGGGACACCGCGCTCCGAGCCAGACTCGATCTCGGCCAGAACCTGACAGAGCAGCTTGGCGCCCAGTATGCCGGAAAGGGCGGACAGCGTCTCCGTCGTCTCAATTCCACGCATCTCGATGGGGGCCTGCTTGAGCACATCCCCGGCATCGACACGGGGCGATATTCGCTGGATTGTCACGCCGGTAACCAAGTCGCGATTCATGATGGCAAACGGTATGGGTGCGCATCCCCGCCAGCGGGGCAGGAGCGACGGATGGGCATTGATGCCGCCGCATGGGAAGAGCGCCATGAATTTCGGGCCGAATATCTTGCCATAGGCAAAGACAACGAGCAGCTCGGGCTCGAGCGCGGCGATAGCCTCGCGTTCAGCGGGACCGAGCCGCTCGGGTGACAGCACCGGCAGGCCAAATCGGGTCGCGGCCATCTCCACCGGGGTACTGGCCATGCCAAGCCCGCGGCCGCGTGGAGCGGGCGGATTGGTCAAGACCGCCACGACGGTATGCCCGCTCGCCACAACGGCCTCGAGTGACGGCACGGCTATGTCGGGGCTCCCGGCAAAGAGTATGCGCACCGCGTCTACGCCCGCATTCGCTTTTCGTACTGTTTGAGCAACCGGTCCCTGCTGCGCTCTGGCAGCCGGTCGGTGAACAGGACACCGTTCAGGTGGTCAAGCTCATGCTGAATGACCCGTGCCAGAAATCCATCCGCTCCGAGAACAAAGCGGCGGCCGCGCTCATTCCAGGCCTGCACGCGTATCTCCCTCGGGCGCTCAAGATCGGCATAGACCCCGGGAATCGACAGGCAACCTTCCTCGAATTCCGCCAGGTCTACGCTTGTCTCGATTATTTCTGGATTCACGAAAACCCGCTGCTTGTCTCCCTCGATCTGGACGATAAACAAGCGGTGACCGAGGCCTACCTGTGGCGCTGCGAGCCCCACGCCCTTGCCCATCTTCATGGTCTCAAACATCGACTCGACCAGAGCAGCAAGGGCATCGTCAAAGTGCTCAACGGGGACGGCCTTCTGCCTGAGCACGTCGGCACCAATGGTGTATATATCGAGCATCGAATATCTCCTACGAATGTAACATACGGAATAGCACAGCTGCGGTCAAAGTCCCGGCACCTTCGAAAGATCGAATCGGTCACCGACACCGAGCCCGACCCTGGAGAACCATCCCTGTGGAACCTCCAGCGCGTACCGGACAAAATGGTCACTGTTGATCGCTGCCAGCGATTTTGGCTCCATATCGTGCATTTCACGAATGGTACCGTCCGCGGAAAGATACGCTATGGAGAGCGGAATCAACGTGTTCTTCATCCAGAACGACAACCTGCGATCGTCATGATAGACAAACAGCATGCCCTTGCCGTCGGCAAGCAGAGTCCTGTACATCAGACCCGTCTCCTGCTCCGCTGGACTTATGGCGAGCTCCGCGACGACCGATATGGCTCCGGAATGAAGCTCGGCGGTCGCGAGGCCTGACTGTGCCCGGCCGGCGGGCACGCATGCCGCCGCAAGCGACACCGCAAACGCTACGAGGGCGATCAATGCAGAATGATGACGCATGATGCTGGCGTGCATGGCTGTGTCTGAACTACCGGTGATGCTCGTCATGAAGACCTCCAGAACAAAGGGAGGCAAGCATAAACCGGAGCGGCTTCCGTCGGCAAGCCGTCAGCGCCTGGAGGACCTGAACTCCTGCTCGCGGCGGCTCAGCACTATGACGATGCCGAGGCCATCCTCATTCTGGAGATCCTCAAGTTCGGCCATCGTGCCTACCAGTTCCATCTCCAGTTCGTCGCGTCGGCGGCCAACAAGCGTGCCATAATAATTAGCTATTTCCGGTTGCACCGGGCCGTCGAATACCCGGCGCAGGTACGATTCCTCGGCGGCATCCAGCAGAATATCCTTGGCGGCAATCGCGCAGAAGGATCGTTCGTCTCCAAAATCGTAAGACACTTTGACCGCCCGCGAACCCTTGACGTACAGGTACTTGAGTACCTCTTCGGCGACCCGCATCAGCTGAGCTGCGTCAGACCTCATGTCTCCTCCATTGGCGCAACCATTCGAGCACCGGCAGCAGCAGCCCGGCTGTCAGTCCGCCGGCAAAGCCATTGTTGTACAGATTGAGTCCGCCGTGAAGGCCGCCCACCACCTGGACGAGCACCAGATGCACGGCTCCGGCGGCCAACCCGGCGGCCGGCCCATACTCGCCGGCAAGGGGCGCCAGAGTACTTGCGAACAGCACGGCCAGCTGGCTCGCCGGCGACCCGAGGCCATAGCGCGATAGTATCGCCATCGCCGCGGCACCAGCCATCGGCGGCACGGCATTGCGGGGATGCTTGCCAAACGCCGCAAAACCGGTGATTGTCAGTATCCCCCCAATGACTGGTCCATTCCATGATCCACCTATCAGAAGAACAATAAGGCTGGCGAGTAATCCCATGACGCCCATGTTGACAAGCGTCGCTCCGAGTCCGTAGTACCGCACGAAGTCGCTTACAAGCCGACCCGGCGACTCGAGCAGGCGGCGGTACGCCTCGAACCATCGAGGCTCCGTGATGATGCCGGCTATGATCATTGCCAGGAACAGGGCAGCCAGACAGGGCAAGGTCTGTAGCGGGCCAAGCTCCGCCCAATGGAACCCTCCAGAAAGCGGGACGCCAAAAGCCTTGAGCATCGACATTATTATCGTGCCTATGAAACCCGCGGCAAAGCCAATGTTGTACAGATTATAGCCCTGGTGAAAATCGAGAACATGCCTTGCCACAGGAGCCAGCAGGAAACCCGCCAGGGCACCAGCCGCCAGAGCCACAGCCACGTTCCACGGGGCGGGGATTCCGAGCCCAAAGGCCACCTCGCTGGCAAGCGGCGCCAGCGCGGTGCCGAACAGAGCCACGAGGATGTTTTCACCGAACGGCCTGTGGCTGGCGCGAGCGTACAGCCAGGCGCCAAGCAGCCCTGGCCAGATGTTAGCTATGTTCTTGCCAAAGAGCGAGAATCCAGCGATCGTGAAGATCGCGGCTATCACCGGTCCGGAGACCGTGATGTTCGCTTGCCTGACCAGGACTATCGCCACGAAAACGCAGAGCGATGAGTTCAGGAAGGCCGGACCCAGTCCGCCTATGCTTACATAGTCGTTGATCAATATGTCGGGGCTTATGATGATGGTTCCGAGTCCGCCCAGCAAAGCCGAGTGGCTGAACAGGGTTGTTGCGAGTCCGAAGCTGAAAAGCGCGACGAAGAACCAGGCGAGCGCCGCTCGGCTGCGCCTGGTGTCATCATCAAAAGAACTGGGCGGTGGTTCGTACTGTCGCGTTGCCATCGAGGCTTATTCTTGCCGGATCAGGCTGATACGTCAAGCAAAACAAAAAAACAGCCCCGGATAATCCGGAGCTGCATGATTGAGCACGTTTGACTATAGCGTCAGTAGGACTTGCCCTCGCGTGGCTTGCGAACCTTGCGAAGGAGCTTGCGGCGCATGGCCTTTTCTTTACGGTTGCGGATCGCGGAGGGTTTCTCGAAGAACTCGCGCTTCTTCCATTCGCGGATGATGCCTTCTTTTTCCACCATGCGCTTGAATCGCTTGATGGCCTTTTCGAGCGGCTCATTGTCGTCTACGATAATCTGGCTGATAAAAAATCACCTCCCCTCGATCGCGGGGAGTATTGTACGGATACTGGGCATTTTGTCAAGCCCGATCAGTGCCTCGGGGTCACACGCGACACCCATGACGCGGAATTCCCAGTGCAGGTGCGGGCCCGTGGCCAGGCCAGTCATGCCTACCGCTCCGATGCGGTCGCCACTGCCGACCAGCGCTCCGGCAGAGACCGCGAGCGAACTCATGTGCATGTATATGGTATACGTTCCCGGCAGGTGTTCTATGACGATGGTCTTGCCGGTAACAATTCGATCCTCGGCCATCACGACGCGGCCTGCGGCAGCGGCCACGACCGGCGTTCCCGTAGGACACCCATAATCGATGCCGCTATGTACCGTCATGTCGACTGAGCCATCGGAATACAGGTACCTCCGGCGCATGCCGAACATCGAGGTCTGCCGCTGCGACACCACCGGCCGCACGAAGCCCCCGACCAGATAGGCCGCCTCGGGATTGACCGTTGCCAGGATGGCCTGATATCGCACGGCCTGTTCTGTCTTGACCGTATCCTGATCGACACGGAGCGCTGTCAGGGCAGCGTCGAGCCACAGGTCTTCCCTCACGAATGTTCTGTCGACAATGGCAAACCTGGCGCCCGCAAGTGCCTGGCCATCGGGGCCGAATACGCTCATGGTTGCCTCGCCGAGGGCGGCATCCACCGGCGCGGATATCAGGAACAGGACGACAGGGCCGCGGCGGATATTGGCAGGAATTTCAGTGCCGACTATATCCATCCCGCCAGCCGCGGCTTCTGCGGGAAGCCTGAAGCCGCAATAACCCGGGCTTGTCGCTCCGTCGGCATACCTGATGGTCAACACATGGTCGGCCGCCGCCACGTCGCCAGCAGCCGATGCGAAGATTGCAAAGGCCGGCTCCCCGCGGCGCACCGTACCGGGCGGCACGAGCGTCTGCGCTTCGGGCGCAAAGGGAGCGGCACAAAGCGCGACGACCAGCACCAGGCACGGGGAAGAATGCATGAGGCCACTCTACCCTGCCCGCAAATTGAGGAGCAAGCCTTGCTCCTCAATGAAAGCGCCGGTATATTCAGCCTATGCAGATCAATCTTGAGCTACGGCACGCTGGTTCCAGGCTCGTCTACGGCATACCTCTGTGGTTCCGCGTCGTTTCCGGCACCATTACGGGCGTACTTGTCCTGGTGAGCATCGTCACGGGTAGTCTGGGAATCGGTGGAGCCGTCATCACGGCGCTGGCGCTTGTCGCGACGCTTTACGAAGAGCGCTGGATATTCGACCCCGAGCATAACAGCTGCGAGGGCTGGGTCGGGCTTGTGTTCGCCGCCAGAAAGACACGGATAGCGCTATCCGACATCGAGCGGCTGCGCATCGATGTGTTTGCCAAGGGCCGGCTTGACCAGAGGGACAGACCAGCCGATGACAAGCTGTTGCCCGGTTCGCAGGCCAGACTTATAATCGAGACCAAGCTGGGCGATCATTATATGGTTGACTCGGTATCGGTCAGGCGCAAGCCAGCACTCGTCCAGGCCGCGACACTGCTGGCGGCATGCTGCGGCGTCGAGCTCGAAGAATAGCGTCGGTTTGGCACCGCCACTCGCATCCCGGCGGTCGCCAACCTTGACAAGCCCGATCATCATGATAAGATGCTTGGGTCATCATCCATAGCACCATGCACCACACTGCACAATTTTTCGACCTCGTGCCTATGCCCGTCGTCGTCTTCATGCAGCCACAGGCATGGCGTTTTTTCCGGCTGCTGACAAAAAAAGGAGGATTCGATGCTCATACTGCTCGCGGACGCTTTTCAGGCAGACTTGCCTGGGCGTCTTGAGGTTTTCGGAGAAGTAACACAGGACCATGGCCGCGTTGGCGAGGCCGAGATCATCATCGTCCGATCCAGGACCAAGGTCGACAAGGCGATGATAGACAAGGCTCCCAGACTCAAGTTTGTCATAAGGGGCGGCGTCGGAGTCGACACGATCGATGTGCCATACGCTGAGTCCAAGGGAATCACCGTAGTCAATACGCCTGAGGCGTCGAGCGTCGCCGTTGCCGAACTGGCGTTCGCGATGATGATCGCGATGCCTGCCCGTATTGCCGAGGCCGACGCCTCGATGAAGCAAGGCAAATGGCTCAAGAAGGAGATGGAGCGCGCGGAGCTCCTGGGCAAGACACTCGGACTCATCGGCATCGGCCGTATCGCCCGCGAGCTGTCCGCCAGGGCAAAGGCCTTCGGCATGCGCGTTATCGCCTACGACAAATATGTAGAGAAGAGCGACGCCGCCGCGATGATGAGCCTGGACACGGTGTATGCCCAGTCAGACTACATATCGCTGCACACGCCGTTGACCGATGAGACCCGTGGCATGATAAACGCAGTCGCGATAGCCAAAATGAAACCTGGTGCGCGCGTCATCAACACCTGCCGCGGCCAGGTCATCGTCGAAGCGGACGTAGCAGCGGCGCTCATCGCCGGACGGCTGGCTGGCTACGCCGCCGATGTGTACGACAAGGAGCCGCCTGAAGGCTCGCCGCTCCTGTCGGCTCCCCACACCGTCTTTACTCCGCACATTGGAGCATCCACCGAAGAGAATCTTTCGCGCCTCGGCGACAGCATAGTCAACCGGGTGCAGGCCTACGTGGCCAAGAAATAAAGGAGACAGAACATGAAACGCGTTATCAATTTCGCAGCCGGACCGGCAGGCATTCCTATCGAGGTACTCGAGCAGGCTCGTGACGAGATGCTTGACTGGAACGGCACCGGGTGCTCGGTGATGGAAGTCTCGCATCGCGGCAAGGAATATGACGCCCTGCACATGGAGACGATGGATCTGTTCCGCGAGCTTGCGGGTGTTGGCAAGGAATACAATGTGCTCTTCACCACCGGCGGAGCGAGCACCCAATTCCTGATGCTCCCCATGAACTTCCTCGGCCCCAACAAGGAAGCTGACTACGTGGTCACCGGCAATTGGTCAAAGGCCGCCGTCAAGGAAGCCAAGCGCTATGGCAAGATAACCGTACCGGCCACCATGGAGCTTGAAGGTGAACGCTTCGTCGCCATCCCGAAGCAGGGTGAACTCAAGCTCAACCCCGCCGCCGAGTATGTTCACTACACCTCCAACAACACCGTCGAGGGCACCGAGTGGCACTATATTCCCGAAATCAAGGGCAAGCCGCTCGTTTGCGACATGTCTTCGGACATCTTCAGCCACCCGATGGACTTCTCGAAGTTCAGCATGTTCTACGCGGGCGCCCAGAAGAACCTCGGCCCTTCCGGCGTCACTGTCGTGGCTATACGGGACGACTTCCTGGCCAAGGCCCATGACGACCTTCCTACGATGATGTCGTACAAGGTGTTCAAGGACAAGTTTTCCATGTTCAACACCCCGCCCTGCTTCTCCATATACATCCTGAACCTGGTCATGAAGTGGCTCAAGAAGAATGGCGGTCTGGCTGCTATGGGCAAGATCAACGAGCAGAAGCAGAGACTGCTGTACACCGCCATCGACGGTTCAAAGGGCTATTACAAGGGCCTGGCGGACGTGGACTCGCGTTCCTGGATGAACATAGACTTCAAGCTCCCCAATCCGGAGCTCGATGACAGGTTTGTCAAGGATGCCAAGGCCGCGGGCATCGTCCAGACAAAGGGATATCGCACAATGGGTGGAATCCGGCTGTCGGCCTACAATGCGGTGAGCATCAAGGACGTCGAGACGACGGTTCAGTTCATGGACGCCTTCAAGTCAAAGAACCCGGCATAGCGTAACGTCGCGGGGGGAGTACTCCCCCCGCACGCTGTCCGGATGACGTTCCAGTCTCCGGACTACCTGATTGGGAGGCCATGTGAAGGGCAAGCGCGATATACCGGAGATGTCCAACGCCGATCTGAAGCGCATGCTTGACCAGACGATGACCCGGTTCGAAAACTGGCGAATCGAGGTGGAGCGCAAGCCCAACCCCATGATGATCCATTCACTCAAGAACATCATGTCAATCATAGAGACGGTCACATCGATGACCGACAGACGGATGGAATATTCCTACAAGGCTTTGGTCCAGAAGATGGCAGAACTGGTCAATGCGACGGCCGCGCTGAACATGGTCATAGTCAACTCGCTTCAGGATGATGATACTCTCGATGAGGTCGAGTTCCGCAATGTCTCGAGCAGCCTCTTCAAGCTCATCAACGCCGCGGTGGAATTGGCTCGTCTTGTTCAGGACACATTTGGCTCCGCCGAGCTGGCGGCCGGCCAGGAGCGCGCGCTCGTACCCGTCGAGGCGGTGATGTCCACTACTGCCACCAGAAGGCCGGCGCGCAAGAAGCCAGATTAGCCGAACAGACTCCTCTCCATATCTGCCAGCGTGCCACCGCGCCCCAGACTCTCCTCCATCGCAGCGATGAACCGCTCGGCGTTGATACCGGCGGACCTTGCCCGGCTCGCCAGATCCGCTATCGAGGCGTACTGCCCGACCTTGAGCCTGGAATGGATTATGAGCACTGCGGCACTGCCCAGCACATCGGGCACGGAGTCGCCGACACGGTACACGGTCGAGACAGCCGCGGCCGCAGTCAACGCGGCGCCGGCCTTCTCCGCAGGAGCCCCGGACGAACGCGCATACAGCACCACATCGCCGACCGTCCCTTGCGTGATGCCGTTTCTCAAGGCACTTGCGGCGCCAAGGAACAGGTCGGGAGCGGAGCGGGCCGGCGGCCAGTCGGCGCCCTTGAGTATCCCGGCCAGCCATATCCAGCGATTCGCATCAACTTCAAGCGCTTGCACGATGATATCCGCGGCTACCCCCTTGGCAACCGCTTCGCGTATACGAGCAGCAAAGGCCTGGTGCGGCACGCCCGCCTGAATCGCCGGTGTGGCAATAGCAAGCAGTCGCTCACGCACCGACACGAGCCGCTGGCCTTCCCGTGAGCTGGCAAGCCATACTTCAAATTCATGAGCTCCGCCGCCTGCGGTCGCCGAATCGGTTCCGGCGCGCACGGATGGCTCTGAATATGTACCCTTGTCTCCACTTCCAGAACCGGCTGGTCTTTCTCCGCCGCCCACTGATCCAGGGCCACTGGAAGGCTGGGCAAAGGCAGGCATGGATAACGCCATAAGCATGGCCGCACCCAACAACAGCACCGCTCTATGAATAGAAACATGTCGTGCCATGAGCCCCTCCCCTACAAGGAAATACTCGAACTGGATCCACCAAAACCATCATCGAGTCGAGACGCGGATGACGGATCCACTATCCATCGCTCTCCATCGATTACAAAATTGTACGCATAGGACTTGCCCTTCTGTAGTGGCACCGTGATCTCCCAGTGACCATCAGGACCGCGCTTGAGGGCATACCCGTCTGTTGTCCATTGGTTAAAATCAGCCGCCAGCATGACGCTGGAGGCTTCCGGAGCGGACAGCACGAATCGCACCTCCACCGTGGCGCTCGCCCCCAATATGCCAATGGTAGCTATGGAAGAGAGTGCCGCAACAAGCACTGCGGCTACGGCAAACATGGCAACGCGCAGGCTCGCTGCGTGGTGCCGCGCAGGATGCAAGGCCCGCGATTCAGCCTCCGCTGCGACCTGGCGAACGCGCGCCATGATGGCGTCAGCACTGGCCTGGGTACTGCGCGCGTCTCTGCGGAATGGCTGTGGAACGGGCGCATGGTTGCTTTCGGTCTTGTCGGAATCGCGCGCGATGATGAATTCCCTGGCCGCATGGATTGCCGGCACAGAAGTCGTGGAGAGTGTTCCAGTCTGCCGCGAGCGCATCGAGCGTTTCATATCAATGTCTACCTCTTCTGGAGCCGGTTGGTTGCTCCTTTTTGTCAAACCAGGCAAGGATTTCCTTGCGCGCCCTGAACAGCCGCGTCTTGACCGCTTCCTCGCCAAGTGACAAAGCCTCTGCGACGCCCGCGACATCCAGCCCGGCAAAGTAGTACAACTCCACCGGGGCGCGGTACGATGGCGCCAGCGTCGCGACAGCCGCTCGCACCTGGTCTCCGGCCATGGCATCCATGGTGATCCGTTCTGGATCGTACTGCGCTTCAAGCGCCTCGTCGACCACGGAAGCCTCACGGGCCGTTCGCTCCACGAGCGCTTGCGTCGAGGCCCGCGCGGCGTACCGCGACTTGACCCGATTCGCGGCTATCGTGAACAGCCAGGATGCCCAGCTGCGCGAAGGATCATATGAACGCACTGATCGAAACGCCCTTACAAAGACGTCCTGCACCGCGTCTTCCGCGTCGGCGTCATCGCCAAGGCGTGCCCGGCAGAACCGGAAGAGTTGATCACTGTATCTGTCCACGAGCACGCGAAAGGCTTCGGTGTCCCCCGCGATGACGCGCTGCGCCACAAAGGCGTCCTGGTTTTCCGTTTCCATATATCGCAGGACAGTATAGCACCTGTCGGACTGAATCACAGGTGGGCCGAAAAATCATGTGCAACCGACAGCTGGCACTGGCGGTATACCTCTGCGTACGGCGAGCTTCCGGCACATGGCCGGATCAGGCGTACCAATCGTGTATGAGGAGGTTTACCATGAAAAGACTGATGACAGTGGTCGTATTGATCGCGATGGGTGGACTGGTATTCGCCATGGGCGCCAAGGCGCCGATGACTCAGGATGAAGCCCTTGCGCTGATCGATCAGAAGATCGCGACGATGCAACTGACCACCGAAGATGGTGCGGCGGCCAAGGAAGCGCTGACCGTCATGGTCCAGGCCAGGATCCAGGTCGAGAACGCGTACCGTATTGTCTCGGATGCCCTGGATGGCGGGCTCAGGACTCAGGACATGCTGATGCTCACCACGCAGACTCGCCAGCGCATACAGCAGGGCCAGTCGGCCAAGCTCTGTGAGCAGGCCGCGCAAGCGATGGTCCAGGAACGAACCAGGACCCAGACCGAACTGCAGACCCAGACCAGAACCGAAGCCGGGCAATCCGGCGGGACGCAGGCCGGTTCAGAGACATCCACGGGTACGGGCAAGTAGCCACCTTCCAGAGACAGGCCGCGCTGCCATCATGGCGGCGCGGTTTCTTCATGTTCCGGTACCGTTGCCCGAGCCTGTCAGGCGCCCTGTTCGGCGGTGCTCAGCCTGCCAAGCAGGGCGTCGGCGCGAGCCCTCCAGCGTTCCATGTCGCTTCGCGTCTGCCTGATGAACGCGTTGGTATCGGCTGAACCAAGCACGGCGCGCATCTCTGCATCATCATTGAAGGTTGCCTTGCGGAATTTGTTTGTATAGTCCTTGTGTCTGGTCAGGTAGACCTGTTCTTCCATGAACCGGGTCGTGTCCATGAAGCGTTCCACCTCCCGGGCAAAGGCGTGCTCTTCAAGTGTGGCCACACCCAGCAGGTCGCACAGGGTAGCCCACGCGTGCTGGGCCTTGTCCAGAGGATACTCCGCCCATAGCCGCGCATATTCGTCATGGATCTCGGCCCAGCCATCCAGCGCGCCGCTCTTGATGTCCGATACCAGCGTCTCCACCTTCTCGCGCGGCACCAGCTGGCCACCCAGATTCTCCCATTCGGTGACGCGCGGCCCCGCCAGTACTTCGGCGGCGTCCGTAAATGCAGAATCCGGGCGTTCAGCAAAATAGGCTATGAGTACGCGCATTGCGTACCAACGCAGCATGTGCCGGTACGCCTTGTATGCCCGGCGAGGCTTCTGGATCACGACTCGCCTGTGGGAGTTCTCAATCTCATCGGCAAGCACATCCAGCGAATCCACGGCGTCCTTGGGCCCAACCAGCAGCTCGCGCCCTCTTGCCCTGACGGCCGCCTCGTCGCTCCCCTCCACGACAGCCTCGGCACCGCCCTGTGCACGATACCAGGCCTGGCCCACGTAGTGTTCAAGCAGCCCCAGCGACTCGAACGCCTCCTCCGCGATGTCCGGAGCAAACGGCGAAAACTCAATGTTCTGCGCCCGGTTCAGTCGCTTGTCGCGGACCAGGAACTTGGTTTCGTTCCTGAGCAACGCGTACATGTTGTACATCCACCAGTAGGCGGGCATGATATCGAGGCGATCGCGCGCCGAGTCATCGGAAACCAGGGCAAACGGGAATGGAATGTCGAGCTCGAAGCGGTAGTCACCCTTTGCGAGCAGGCAGTACGACGCGAAGCGAGAGCTGTGCTTTACCGAAGTCGACAGCCCGGGCCAGAATCCACGGCCCGCGTCTATCTCGCCGTCGTTGGCCCTCGAGTTGTGGTTTGATCCTATAGTCGCCCCCGCGGCCATGTTCGATTGGCCTCTGACCAGAGCCGCTATCAAAAAGCTGGTGTTGTGGTGCTGTTCGTGCGCGGGATAGATAAGGTTGTTCAGAATCTCGCAACAGGAGACTGTCGAATTGTCTCCCAGTACCGAGTGGATGAGTCTGGCTCCATACTTGAGCGAGGAGTTGGTGCCCATCACGAATCGAACCGCCTTGCAGCCGTAAAAGACGCGGCAGCCGAATCCAACGATGCCGTTGACCAGCTCCACGCCCTCGCCTATCTGGGTCCGCTCCGCCTCGCTTGAGTTGATGGTAAGGTTCTTGAGCTTGTTGGCGCCCTTGATGTACGCGCATTCGCCGATGCGGACATCCTTGATGATGCGGTTGCTCTTGAGCACGCTCCCGGCGCCTATGACACCATATTCACCGCGCCTGTGGTCGAATGTATCCTGCGTGATTTCATTGAAGCGCTCCATCAGCACCGTGTCATCCCTGCGTTTGGCCCACAGGTAGGCGTCGGCGCACAGCATGCCATCGAACGCGAGCACGGAACGACCACCCGCTTCGTTCATCAGGTCAAGCCAGACACGCACGTCTTCGGATTCACCCTCCTTGATGATGCCGTTGCCCCACTTGGCATGGTCGGTTATGTGTATCTCGTCGTTGTTGAGCAGTATGCAGCGATCCCCGATGCTGTAGTGCGCAAGGTAATTGCATGCATGGATGGCGCACTCGTCCCCTATGTCGCACGAGATGATGCGCGAGTTGGTGATGCCGGCGGGAATCATCATGTCGTGGTGTTCCAGCACGACACGTTCCAGCCGGCCGATCCGTACGAGGCCGGCAAACTCGGTGTTGCGTACAAGCGTTGGATCGAACGGATCCCGTACCAGAATCTTGCCCCAATCGGAGCAGCGGTTGCTGTTCATGATCAGTGTTTCTACATCGAGAGGCCGGAGTGGACGGTATGAATCGAGCGGCTTGCCGAGCTGTTCATCCCGTATGCGATACTCGGTCTCACCCGGTTTGAGGAACTTCGATGAGACAAAACCGTACCCCAGGACCGCCTCGGCGTGGACAAGGATGTCGTTCATAGTGGCCTTCCCGACGTTCAGTAATGAAGGCGCCCATCGCCCTCTCACCCATAATCGTAGTCTGCTGCGGCCTCTTTTTCAACTCGTAAAGCTCATGTGCACGGCGCTTCTTTTCGGCGGAGCGGTATTATTGACAAAGCGGTTGACCGCGTGACATGGTACCGGCATGGATTCATCCGTGTACGCGGTCGATGATCCGGCGGATCTTGACATCGAGAAGGCAGCTTTTGAAATCTTCCCACTCCTGTCCGGCACGGACAATGCCGTCCTGCGTCGCGAATATGGGTCGGCACTCGCTGACCTGATAGGCGGCCCGGGAACCTTCAGAAAGTACGTAAGCGGCAACGCCGGCGATAGTGCCGCCATGCGCTCCCACTTGCTTGAGGTATTCAAACACAATGTGGAACTGCTCGTCGCCAAGACCTGGGTCGATCTCAAGGACGAGGCCCGCAAGACCGAGGCCCTCGCCGCACTCGACGGATTCATCGGCCTGATCAACGCCGGCGATTACCGGAACGGAATACCAGCCTTCGTCGGCGTCGCGGATTCCGTTGCCGCCCTCCTCTTTGGCGAGGACGCAACGGACAGCGGTTTCATGGACTACGTGTTCAGGATCGATCCTCGGCTTGGTATTTTCTACTGGTATGTCGACCAGCTGCGCTCCCAGAGTGCCGCGGATCCGGACCTTGCCCTGATCGAACTGGTGATCGGCGTCTATGCCCTTGCCAGTTTCTAGTATTCCATCCAGCTAACATCGATGAAGAGCCCATTCCAATGCCTCGCGCAACATGCTCTGCGGCGGAGGCTGGATGGCGCCTGAATCGACCATATCCCTGAACATTTTCCTTGAAGAAGCGATGTCCAGAGCCGCGCGCTCATAGACCTGGTCCGGGCTCATGGCCGACCTCGCCAGCCCTTCGCGTGCTGCCTGATCGGCGACATCCGCTGCCTCGCGCTCGAAGAGCCCCTCATCATCCATGCCAGGCATGATGCGGTCGGGAGTAATGCCGCGGCCGCGGGCATAGTCGGCTATGGAATGGGCACACCTGATGGCCATGCCGTCCGATATGCCCGACGCTCTGGACAGGAGTGCCCCCTTGAGAATGCCCGGGAAGCACACCGAATTGTTTACCTGATTGGGAAAGTCGCCGCGGCCTGTAGCCACGATAAAGGCGCCTTCTTCTTTGGCCACATGCGGCCAGATTTCCGGCACGGGATTGGCGCACGCGAAGACTATCGCGTTTCTTGCCATGCTCCGCACCCAGGGCCGCTTGATCACATCGGGACCGGGCGCCGAAAGGGCGACCAGCACATCGGCTCCTCGCAAGGCATCCTCAGGCGATTCGAAGCGATCCGGATTGGTGCGGCCGGCGAGTTCCCACTGTCGATATGATCCCGGGTCCGCCTCCAGATCGCTCCTGCCCGCGTGGACGCCGCCAAACTTGTCAAAGAGCGCGATCCTGGAAGGATCGGCTCCGTCGGCTATCAGCAGCCGCGCTATTGTCGTATTGGCGGCCCCGGCACCAAGCAGGACGATGCGCGCGTCGGCGAGCCTCTTCCCCGCCAGCACCAGCGCGTTGAGCAGACCCGCAAGCGTGACGCAGGCCGTCCCCTGCGCGTCGTCATGCCAGACGGGGATGCCGCAGCTGTCACGCAGGCCATCCAGTACGCGGAAGCAGTTGGGCTGGCTGATATCCTCAAGATTGACCGCCCCGAAACTCGACTTGGCCATCTTGACGAAATCGATAAGGCGCTCGGGGTCATTGCGGCCATCGGGGCCTCGTGAATCGATGCAGAGCGGCACCGCGTCTATGCCGCCCAGATACTTCATCAGGAACGCCTTGCCCTCCATGACGCCCATGCCGCCCGGCGGCGTCACATCGCCGTCACCGAGCACCCGCGTTGAATCGCTTACGATCGCTACCGTATTGCCGCGTCCGGTCAGGGACCATGAGGCCGACTCATCGTCGCGGATCGTGGTGGATATCGCCGAGACTCCAGGGGTATACCAGACGCCAAGCCAGGCGGGGCCCCACAGCCCACATCGTGGCGCCGTCTGCAGCTTGCCACCGTACATCTCGTGCGCCAGCACAGCGAGTCGTTTATAAAAGAGCGTGCGAGCCATGGCCTGCCTGCCAGGGTCAGGCTGAGCGCCAGCCACGATATCCGGAATATTGGAAAGATCGATATTGATGTCGTACACAGGAACCATGGAATACCCTCCGACATCAGTATATGCTGACACCGCCTGTGCCGCAATCAAGCGATCGATTCGATAAGAATATCTCAAATCAATAACAAATCGCTTGCACGCAAAGGAGTTGACGGGTACACTAGTGGCTCCGAGTAGCGTGGATCAGCCTGTATCAAGGCAATCAGGGCTACCAAAACCAAGGAGGAATTCTTATGAAAAGATTAGGCATTCTTGTGCTGACACTGGCGCTCATCGCGTCGATCATGTCATGCGGAGCTCCCAAGCAGACCTTCGTTTCAATCGCGTCAGGCGGAACCGGCGGCACCTATTATCCGCTGGCCGGAGCCATGGCCGCGATCTGGAATGCGGGAATCAAGGGCATGAACGCATCGGCCCAGACAACCGGCGCGTCGGTAGCCAACATCAACCTGCTTCGCGAGGCGAAGGCTGACGTCATCTTCGTGCAGAACGACATCGCGTACTATGCGGCTAACGGCCTCGAGATGTTCAAGGACAAGCCCTTTCCCGAACTCAAGGGCATGGCCTGCCTGTATCCCGAGACCTGCCAGCTGATCGTGCTTGCCAATTCCGGCATCAAGACCGTCGCCGACCTCAAGGGCAAGAAAGTCGCCGTTGGCGCCGCCGGTTCCGGTGTTGAAGCCAATGCCCGCCAGATCATGGCGGCCGCCGGCGTCACCTATGCCGACATCCAGGTCCAGTACCTCTCCTTCAACGAAGCCGCGAGCAACCTCAAGGATGGCAACATCGACGCAGCCTTCCTGACCGCCGGTCACCCGACCGCCGCCGTACAGGATATCGCCGCCAGCAAGACGATCGCCATGGTGCCGATCGATGCGGCCATAGCCGCCAAGCTTCAGTCGAGCTATCCGTTCTATACCAAGACCATCATCCAGGCCGGAACCTACAAGGGCGTCGACGTCGATGTGGAGACTGTCGCCGTCATGTCGATGCTCGCCGTCAGCTCCAAGCTTGACCCCTCAACCGTGGAGAAGATGCTTCAGACCATGTTTGCCAAGGAAGGCAGCGATCGCCTGACCGCCGCCCATGCCAAGGCAGGTGCGATGATCACCCTCGCGAACTCCAAGAACGGCATGTCGCTGCCGTTGCACGCTGGTGCCGACAAGTACTACGGCAAGGCCGGCAAGTAACGATAGAGCGGCGCCATCATGCGGCGCCGCAGATTTCCACAGGATACCGGGAGCCCTTCGGGGATGCCCGGTATCGAGAACAGGCGCTGCACATGAGGTTAGTCTCCATCGCCGTCCTGCTTGCCTGCGCGGCATCGCTTGGCCGATGGGCAGGACCGCATCCAGCTCTCAGGATCCATGACGAATCAGGCTTGCTTCTGACAACCATCGGCGTTCCCGATGGTTTTACCATCTCATACATACACTCAATCAATCTGACACCGGTGGATGAGGTATTTTCCATTGTGGATGGCATGCTGCGTCTTGATCGCGAGATATTCGAACAGCTCTCTACCGGCATGACATCAGGAGATGAGGATGGATTTGCCGTCGAGGATGGCAAATTCGTGACGAGGCCGCGGCGCCTCTTCACGGAGATAGCCCTGAGGGTGTCCCCAGTCGCGGGCCATGTGCTGGATGTGGGCGGATTGGTCAGACCTCTGACCGTATGGGCCCCGATTTCGGGGCTGCTCTTCTTGCGGCCATCGCCATAGTCCGCGGGCCGCTAATTGAATCGTGCGCAATGGCGCAGATTCTGCAATAAACCGTCAAGGAGACCGATCGATGAACGAAACAACGACCAACGCCCCTCCGGTCGAACCCGGCGTTGACAGTCAAGAGATTCTGAAGAAGTTCGACAAGGAGTCCGACTACCGGTCCTATACCGGGATCATGGCCAAGGTCGTTACGGCCATCGCCATAGCCTTCTCGTGCTTCCAGCTGTACACGGCGGTATTCGGCGTGCTGGACGCAATGATCCAGCGTTCGATTCACCTGGCATTCGGCCTGGTGCTGGTATTTCTGCTCTACCCATCGAGCAAGAAATGGTCCAGAACCAGATTGAACCCCATAGACTTGGGCCTCGCCATAATCGGCGCGCTGACGCCGATGTATATCATCGCCAACTATGGTCAGCTGGTGCTCCGGGCCGGCACAGCTACACCCATCGATATGGTTGTCGGCGTCATCGGCATACTGCTGGTGCTCGAGGCCGCGCGCCGCATTGTTGGACTGCCCATCGTCATCATAGCCAGCTTGTTCATCGCATACGCGTTTGCCGGCCCCTATCTGCCAGGCCAGCTGGCGCATCGCGGTGTTGATGTAGGCGACCTGGTACAGCACCTGTACTTCACGACAGAAGGTGTGTTCGGCATTCCGCTAGGCGTCTCCAGCACCTTTATATTCCTGTTCATACTGTTCGGTGCCTACCTGGAGAAGACTGGGCTAGGCCAATACTTCATCGATCTGGCCAATTCCGTCGCCGGCAGGGCGGCCGGAGGCCCGGCCAAGGTAGCGGTGCTCTCCAGCGGTCTGATGGGCACGGTATCAGGCAGCTCGGTGGCCAATGTCGTCGGCACAGGATCCTTCACCATTCCGATGATGAAGCGCCTTGGATACAAGCCAGAATTTGCCGGCGCGGTCGAAGCCGCCGCCTCGACAGGCGGCCAGCTCATGCCGCCGATCATGGGCGCGGCCGCCTTCTTGATGGCGGAAATGACAAACATTCCGTATGTCAGGATAATCGGTGCCGCGGTGATACCGGCCCTGCTCTACTATTTTGGCGTCTGGGCTGGCGTGCATTTCGAAGCCAAGAAGCTCGGGCTGCGCGGCATGACCAAGGAAGAGTTGCCAAATCTCAAGGAGATATTCTTTGGCCGCGGCTACCTGATGCTTCCCCTGGTCGGTATAGTCTGGCTGCTGGTTACTGGATATACACCGATGCTTGCGGCATTCTATGCCATCATCCTCTCCATTGCGGCAGCCGTGCTGGGATGGTGGGCTCCATTGCCGATGGGCGCGATGGTGGTGCTGTTCGCGGTTATGAAGCCAATATTTCATGTGGGCCCCTATGGAGCCGATGGCGCGCTCAAGTATCTGACCGAGATGACCCCGCTAGGCGCATTGGCCGTACTCGCCGTCATTCTGCTGGGCTTTGCGGTGCTGAAGAAGAAGCCCAATCTCAGCGCCAGGGAGATAATAGGCGGTCTTGAATCCGGAGCGCGGAGCGCTATCGGCGTGCTTGCGGCGACGGCATGCGCTGGCATCATAATCGGCGTGGTGACCAAGACCGGACTGGGCCTGAAACTCGGCACGGTGCTGGTCGCCTTGGCCAACGGCAACCTGATATTGACCCTGGTATTCACGATGATAACGAGCCTTATCCTCGGCATGGGAGTGCCGACGACGGCGAACTACATCATCACGTCGACCATCGCGGCTCCGGCCATCATCATGATACTCAGGCAGAAGTTCCCCGGGCTTCCGACCGATGCGATATCGATCATACTGCCGGCGCATATGTTCGCGTTCTACTTCGGCATCATCGCCGACGTCACGCCGCCCGTGGCGCTCGCCGCGTTTGCCGGAGCCGGCATTGCCAAGGCCAATCCGATGAAGACGGGCCTCAACGCTTCAAGACTCGCCATAGCCGCCTTCCTCGTGCCATACATCTTCGTGCTCAATCCAGCAATGCTCATGATCGACGTGCACTTCTGGTCGGGCCTGATGATGGTTGCCACCTCGATTGTGGGAATCATCGGCGTGTCCGCTGGCGTGATGGGATACCTTGTGTACAAGTCACTCTGGTGGGAGCGCATCATCATGATCCTGGGCGGCATTCTGATGGTCTACCCGGGAAGCCTCACCGATCTTATCGGCGTGTCACTGATTGTGATTGGAGCTCTGTCCCAGACAATCCGCAAGCGCGCGGCCAAGGCAACACGTTAATAGCTCTTTGCGTATCCAGAATGACGCCGGACATGGTACCATCGGTCCATGTCCGGCATCTTCGATGTAATCTACGAAGACGGCGACATCGTCGTCGTCAACAAACTCGCCGCGGTGCCCGTCTTGCCCGACAAGAGCGGCGATTCATCACTAAAGGACTTCGTGGCAGCACTGCGGCCTGGCAAGTTCATAGAGCCTGCCCACAGGCTGGACAGGCGCACGAGCGGCGCGGTCGCCTTTGCCAAGACCAGGCACTGTCTGGCTACCCTGTCCGAGGCCTTTCGTGAACACCGCATCAAGAAGACCTACTGGGCCGTCACAGAACGCGCGCCCGATCCGGCTCAAGGCACCCTCAGGCACCGACTTATCCACGACCATCGAACCAACCAGGCCAAGGCGATACCGGCCGATGGCCAGACAGGCAACGACATCGCCGAATTGTCGTACGAACTGGTTGGCAGGAGCGAGCGGTATTTTCTTCTGGCCGTCAAGCCGCTGACAGGCAAGACGCATCAGATACGTGCTCAGCTATCGGCGGCGGGGTTTCCCGTGCGCGGAGACCTGAAATACGGCGCGCGCCGTTCTACCCACAATGGCCTGATCATGCTGCACGCGCGCGAGCTGTCGCTCGAGCTGCCAGACATGCGCAGGATAGACATCGTCGCCGAGACACCGCCCGACGAGCCGCTCTGGGGCGCATTCGTGCCGGAGACGCCAGCAAGACTCGCGAACTGACCGATATGTCGAAGGCGATCGCCGATGGCCGATCTAGAACACCGGCGCAACGCGGACACCATCGCCATCAGGCAGCATGTTGATCTCTTTCCACTGCATATAGGCGGGCATCCCCGGATCCGAGGGCTCAACATACAGCTCGAATACTCCGCAATTGCCGGTAGTTACGAGCGGCATCCAGGTACGGCATCCGAAGGTGGCCCGCACCAGCCACTGGATAGTGCCTCCGTGGGAAATCGCCGCGACATTGCCGCGGGATTCGATGGCGGCGGACCGCAGCGCTGTCCATGCCGCAATCGCCCTCTCATACAGTCTGGCGGAGCGCTCCGCATCCAGTACGGCTTCCCAACTTTCATAGCGGAAACGGTTGTGCTCCTCGGGATACCGCAACCGTATTTCGTCCCAGTTGAGTCCCGAGAAGTGACCGGTGTCCAGCTCCACCAGGTGCTGTTCGACTTCTGGATCGGGCAGCCGTGCGGTGGATGCGACGATGGCCGCCGTTTCCGCCGCGCGCGCCAGCGGAGAATGGAACAGCCGGACAATGCCTTTGTCGCGCAGGTATTCGGCAAGGTCCATGGCCTGGGCGCGGCCGTTGTCGTTCAGTGAATACTCCAGCCTGCCCTGTATGCGGCCCGCGGCGTTGGCGGTGGTTTCGCCGTGTCTGAGTATGTAGAAACTGACCGGCTTCTCTATACCCGAGAAAAATGCCGCGTCTATCGTGCCAGGTTGATGCATGGTAGGCGGACTATACCAGAGCTGGCGCTGCTCGGACAATCGTATCAGGCTTTACCCCGCTTGTTCATGCACCGTATACTCGATGCCATGCCGCAACGATCCATTCGAGTGGACTTCCTGAAGGGTGTCCTTGTGCTCCTTATGATCAGCTACCATGCCTGCTATATCGCCGTGATGTTTGGGCTGGCAACAGTGGATCTATATCAAGGCTTTTGGTGGCTTTTCCCGCGATTCATAGCGGCGGGTTTCGTAATGCTGTCCGGATGGAACCTGGCAGGCAAGCGGTCGAGAGGCGGCACCTTCCGTGATAGTGCCGCTCGTTCCGCACGGCTCGCGCTTGTGGCTCTAGTCATCAGCGCCGTAACCTGGCCGATATTTGGAACGAGCTTCGTGTTCTTTGGCATCATCCACCTTATAGCCCTGTCATCGATACTGGTCCATCCAGCGCTCGGCCGGCCTGTCCTGGCACTGGCTCTGGGCACGGCCAGCCTGGCCGGCGGCTGGGTCTTGGGGCCTTTGCGCTTCGCCTGGCCATGGCTGGCATGGTTGGGGTTGAGACCGGCCAACCTCTACCCGGTGGATTACCTGCCATTGCTGCCGTGGTTTGGCTTCGTGGCACTGGGAGCCGCGGCGCGGGACTTCGCGGCCAGGGCTGGCAGCGTCGGCCAGGGACAGAGTCTGAAGCCCGCTGCCCCGATCCGGGCAATAGCCGCGATGGGTCGACACTCGCTCGGCGTGTACCTGGCGCATTTGCCGCTCTTGTATGGACTTGGATGGGCGCTGAGCACATTCCTGCACCATCACTGAGAGCACGCCTGATGCTTTCATCCTTGTGCCCGCGGATACCATGGGGTATCATCGACTGGTCAGCTCGGTATCAACGCGAAGCGGGGAGATACAGCCATGAGAAAAAACAGCGTACATCGACTCGTCGTCAGTCTTGCCGCCTTGTGTCCTGGCCCCGCCTCCGATGTGATAACGGGTCGACCGGGGCGCAATGAATTCCATATATCCAGGAGTGCCCGCGAATTCTACGGATTGAAAGGCGTGCCGTTCTCAAGCACCGGCAACGTGGTGCTGGCCGACTATGCCGCCGCTCGGGCATTCGCCGCCAGGATCAACGCGCGTTCAGGTGATCAGGCGCGCGTCGTCACCGCTGGTTCAATCAACGCGATGGCGCTTATCGACGAGATACTGCACGTGGTATGCGCCCTGTATCGGGAGCACATCGATCCAGCTGCCTTCAGGAAGGCCTTGCAGTCCGCGGAGGAGGTTGTGGGGCGGCCTGATACCAGGATAGGCCTGACCGCCTTTACCCGGACCTTTCCACCCGCGACCGTCCAGGCCGGGCGCGACACGGCGGACTCGTGGCTGCAGGGTCTGTCCGATGGCATAGGCAAGGGTGATATATCGCTCGAAGAGTTGTTGCTGCTGCGTCTGGCCAACGAGAATCCGGCCTTCTCTCCCTTCAGATTCCTGTTCGACGACCGCCCGCTCAAGGCCGAAGCTCCAGTCGACCCGATACTGGACGCCGCGGAGACGGCGCTCAAGTCGCTGCCGCTCTTCGGCCCCGACGGAGCCGATCTATTGACACTGCTCCGGGCGCCGATGCGGGCCAGCCCCCACTCCCTGGCCGGGCAACTTGATTATATCAAGCGAAACTGGGGCATGATCATAGGCGATCGAATGGCCCGGATACTCGGCGGCGTTGACATGCTCGACGAGGAGGAGCGGCCCCGATTCCCCGCAGGCCCAGGACCGGCCCGGGTGTTGTCATACGACGGCCTGGACGTCGAGTACGAGCGCTTCAGTGAAGACAAGGACTGGATGCCGCGCGTCGTCATGATCGCGAAAAGCGCGCTGGTCTGGCTCGATCAACTCTCCAGGTCGTATGGCCGGGATATCGGGACACTGGACGCGATTCCCGATGAGGAGCTCGATACGCTTGCCTCGCGCGGATTCAACGCGCTGTGGCTGATAGGCATTTGGGAACGAAGCCGGGCAAGCCGGCGTATCAAGGAGCTATGCGGCAACCCCGAGGCGGCGGCGAGCGCCTATTCGCTGTTCGATTACGAGATTGCCGGCGAGCTGGGCGGATGGCCAGCCCTCGAAACGCTTAGAAACAAGGCTGAATCACGCGGCATACGACTCGCGGCCGACATGGTGCCAAACCATACCGGACTCGATTCAGCCTTGGTGCGCGACCGCCCGGACCTGTTCATAAGCCGCCACGATCCACCGTTCCAGTCATACAGCTTCAACGGTGAGAACCTCTCGGAGGACGGCCGCTTTGGGCTCTGGCTCGAGGATCACTACTACTCCAGAAGTGACGCGGCGGTCGTCTTCAAGCGCGTTGACTTCAGGAGCGGGGATACCAGATACATATACCACGGCAACGATGGCACCAGCATGCCCTGGAACGACACGGCTCAGATCGATTTCATGAACCCTGCCGCACGCGAGGCCGTCAAGGAACGAATCCTGCATGTAGCCAGGAATTTTCCTATCATACGCTTCGACGCCGCGATGATTCTGGCCAAGCGATCGTTCCGTCGGCTCTGGTACCCTGAGCCAGGAGTCGGTGGCGCGATAGCCAGCCGTTTCGAGAGCGCCATGCCGACGAGCCGTTTCAACGAGCTCATGCCGGCGGAGTTCTGGCGTGAGGTCGTGGACATGTGCGCGGCGTCAGCACCGGAAACCTTGCTGCTGGCCGAGGCGTTCTGGATGATGGAAGGCTACTTCGTGCGGACGCTCGGCATGCACCGCGTCTACAACTCGGCCTTCATGAACATGCTCAAGGAAAAAAAGAACGCCGAGTATAGGGCCACCATCAAGAACACGATAGAATTCGACAAGGATATACTCAAGCGATTCGTCAACTTCATGAACAACCCTGACGAGGAGACCGCCGTTGCCCAGTTTGGTACCGGCGACCACTACTTTGGCGTGTGTTCGATGATGGCTACCATGCCAGGTCTGCCGATGTTCGGCCACGGACAGGTGGAAGGCTTTACCGAGAAGTACGGCATGGAATACCGCCGCGCATACAAGGATGAACGCCCCGACGAGAATTTTGTGCGGCGCCACGAACACGAGATATTCCCGCTGCTCAAGCGGCGCCGGCTGTTCTCGGGAGTAGACGAGTTCCTGCTGTTCGATATGGTTCATGGCGATGGTTCGGTCGATGAAAACGTCTTTGCCTATACCAACGGGTACAGCGGCGCTCACGCGATCGTGCTGTACAACAACGCGTGGGAAAGAACCGCCGGCAGGATAGCCCGGTCATGCCCCTACGCCGAAAAGCGCCCCGATGGCTCAAGGTCGTTGACGACCAGGAGCCTTTCAGAAGGCCTTGGCCTCCGCTGCGGCCATGGTCGCTTCGTCGTGCTGACAGAGATGAAGAGCGGGCTTAGATACCTGCGCAGATCGGACGACATAGCATCGGCGGGATTATCAGTGACGCTTGAAGGCTTCCAGTGCCAGGTATTCGTCGACATAGCCGAATTCGACGATGACGCGTCGGGCTCGTACGCCGCGCTGTGCGACGCTCTCAGAGGGTCTGGTGTCCCGGATGTGCGAGCAGCTCTCCAGGATCTGTCCCTGGCCGAGCTGTACCACGCCTGGTCCGCCGCCTACGGCCCGGCATGGTTCAAGAAAGCCGCTGCGCCCAACTCGCCGGACAAAGAGACGCTCCTTGAATACATGACGATCGCCACGCGCTACATCGAGGCGGCCCATGGCACTCCTGCTGCGGAAACGATCAATTCATGGGAGCCAGACGCCGTAGAGAGCGCCATCGGCGTTTGTCTGGAGGCCGTACGCAATAGCATTGCCTTGATGGAGGCAGCCCAATCCACGCCCAGGCGGGCAACCCGGCGAACCGCCCTCGCGGTACTATCGGAGCGCGTGGCATCGGTGCCGGGAACCGCGGAGGCGCTCGCTGCCTTTGTGTCGCTGCTACCCATAGCTTCGCTGGCCGGCGAGAATCCTCGAGCCGCTTGGGAACTGGCCCGAGCGTGGGGCATGCCGCGCAAGCTGGCGGAGTCACTCGTCCAAGCCGGCGCGACGGCACAGACAGCGCACGTCGCTTCGGAGCTCGCCATAGCCATGCTGGGCAGGCTGGACGCCTTCGTCCCACCATTCGATCACCGCACTTTGGCACGCTCGCTGGCCGCGGATGATGAAGCCAGAGCCCTGCTCGGCATCAATCGTTGGAACGACACCACCTGGTTCAACGCCGAACGCTACAAGCAGGTTTCAACATTGGCCGCGGCCGCCTATGTTGCGCTCGATGGGTCGGAAGAGGCCGCGGTAGCGGCACTCGGCGCACTGGAAAGGACCGACGCCGCGGCGACAGCCAGCGAATGGAACATGGATCGGTTTGCGGGGCCCGCCGAGGATGCCTGATTGAACCCCGTATATGATCCGACTCTGTCTGCAGTCATGGAGAGGCTACCGGACAGGCATACCCGCTTTGTCTTTCCGAGCGAGATTGCCGCGTCGTCGGTCCTGGTAGCGGCATTGCGGGCCAGCGAAGCCCGCGCGTTGCCTGCCCGGCGCTTCATAGGCTGGGACGCCTTCAAGGCCGAGGTATTCGCCGGCACCGAAGCCGGGCGTCCAGCCACCAAGGCGATGCGAGCCATCTTTGCCAGGCTCCTGGCCGATGAAAACGCGGCATCGCCATTCCTGAAGTCCATAGTCCCCGAGGCCGTTTCGGCGGCCTCGACGCGCTTCGCTCCATCCATTGCCTCTGCCCTGCCCGCGCTGCGATCGGTGCCGACCGGCCCCGGCGACCATCTGGCCGACTGGCGCGAGATACGCCGCCGCTATGCGGCATTCCTGGCAGAGCGTGGGCTCTACGAAGCGGCATGGCTTGGGCGCGCCGCGACGCCGGGCACGGCGCCCTGGTGCCTGTTCCATCCGGACTTGACAGAAGACTGGGACGACTATGCCGCGGCGGTTGAGTCGATGCCATTCACGACAATCATCCGCTCCGATACGATTGACCCGAATCCAGTCGACGCAGCCAGGTTTGGCACCATAATCGAAGAGGTCCGCGCCGTATTGCTGTCGATTCGGCAGGCCCACCAGAATGGCACCGACTCATCCAGCATGATGATCAGCGTCGCGTCACCCGAAGCGGTACTGCCGGTACTCGAACGCGAGGCCACTATGGCCGGCGTTCCGCTCGACATACGCGAAGGACGACCGCTTCTGGAAAGCGCCGGAGGACGGCTGCTAACCGATGTCGTGGCGCTATCCAGAAGCCGCATGTCGTTCGAGGCGCTCAGAAGACTGCTCCTGGACGCCTCGCGCCCGTGGAAGGATCCCGGAACAGCGCGCAGGTTGCTCGACATCGGCATACAGAAGCACGTCGTAGCGCCGTTGCCCGACGGCCCAGACATGTGGGAGGCGAGCATCAATACCGATGACGAGGCCCGCCGGCTGTACCGCGGACTCAGGACGTCGGCTGCCAGGATAGCCGGCGCGCCCGGCTTCACATCCATGCGATCGGCGATCGATGCGTTCAAGCGCGCGTTCCTTGACGAGTCAGCCTGGTCCGATCGGCAGAATGACGAGATCGCCCGCTGCGTGGCCACCATCGAAGAACTGTCCAACGCGGCAGAGGCCATGGGCATCGATCCGGACTCGATTCCCGGAGCCATCGACCTGTACACTCGCCAGCTTGGCGATACGCGCTACCTGCCCGTATCCGAATCCGGCGGCATCCCGGTGTACAGGTTCCCGGTCGCCGCCGGAGCGAGGCCGGCGCTGCACTATGTCATCAACCTTGCGCAGGGAGCAGCGGAAGCCGCGGCCAGGCCGTTGTCATTCATGCGCGCGGACGAACGCCAACTCGCTGGCGCCTCCGACCGCGACATCTCATCGGGGCTTATCCGTCTTCTGTCACGCTCCGGCGATCGGGTCGTACTCAGCTATTCCGAGGATGGTCCAGAAGGCATACGGCCGCCGCACGCGGCCATACGCGCGCGCAAGCCCGCGGAGCTGGGCATGCACTTCGACCGCGACCTCTGGCTGCCAAACCGGGAATCGGACGCGCGGGCCATGACCGAGGTGTTCCCGACGCAGGCGGTCAGCGCCACGGCGGCGCTTCGGACTGTCTTTGCCAAGATCGCCGATGACTGGTCGCGCGGCACACCATCCGACCCAGCCCGCATGAGCGCCGATTGCGCGGAGGCGGTCAGGCTTGCCAGCAGCAAGGATGGCGTACTCAGGCTGAGCGCCACGGCGATGGGCGATTACGCTTCGTGCGCGTTCAGGCGCGTGATGGCGCGGCATCTGAAGATTGAAGTGGTGCCCGCGGGCCTTTCTTTTATCGATGCCCTGCTTATCGGTCAGGTATACCACGACGCGTTCAGGCGCCTCCTGCGGCCGCTTGCATCTGCCCACGTCAGCATACTCGCCGGCACTACCGTCGTCGCCGGCACTACCGTCGTCGCCGGCACTACCGTCGTCGCCGGCACTACCGTCGTCGCCGGCACTACTGGCGTCGCCAGAGACACTGACGCGGCGGCTGAGGCGTCCAGGCCCAGTGAATCAGACGCCAGGGAGGCAATCGCGGCCGCGATGGAGGCGATCGGGCACACGCACGGCCCCATGGCCGCGGTCCTCGTCTCCACGGCCAGTCCATCACTGTCGCGTCATTTCACCAACGCCGTTGCCAGCCTCGCAAGGGCTCTCGATGGCTGGATACCGATTCTTGTCGATGACACTGAACTGAGCGCTGCCTTGCCGGAACAGGGAATCGAGCTCTTCGGAAGACCCGACCTCGTGTGCGTTGCCGCGGACGATGATACCAGAGCGCGCATAGTCGACTACAAAAAGTCGACCGTGCCCAAGAAGGCCGACCTGGAGCCGGATTCGCAAGGAGATGTCGGAGCGTTGCAGATCCCCGTCTATCAGCAGCTCGCCCGAGCGGCGGGTCTCGATCCCGAGTCGGCCTGGTACCTGTCGATCGAAACTGCGCAGGCCTCGGGCAAGGGCATGCACCTGGTCTTCGGTCCCGGCGACAAGCCGTATCTGTCCGAGGACCAGCTGCCCCTGCTTGCCGATGCGTTGAGGCGGGCAGTCACGGAGACGGCGCTCGTCATAGCCTCCGGTCACATATACTTGCCGGCAATCAGGGATCGCCGTGTCGTCTGCGATAAGTGCGACCTGCGCCCTGTCTGCCGCGCGCACTATGCGGTGAGGTGACCATGAACGCGTGGCAACGAATGACAGCGAGTCTTGAACAGGAACATCAGGCGCCAGCCGTGGCAGAGACGCGTTCCGCTGTAGTTTCCGCGGGAGCGGGTTCGGGTAAGACACGCGTCTTGGCCATACGCTACCTGCACCTTGTCAAGGAACGGCATATACAGCCAGAGCGGATCCTCTGTCTGACCTTTACCAAGAAGGCAGCCGCGGAGATGAGCGAGCGTATCCGCGGCATGCTTTCGCAATGCGCCGAGGATGACCAGGATTTTGCCGCTGCCTTGGCCTCTTTTCCAAACTCCAGGGTCTCCACGCTTGACTCGTTCTGCTCGGACATAGCCAGAAACGGCTGTGCGCGCTGGGGCGTCTCACCGGACTTCAGCGTCGACAAGGACGCCGATGCCGAATCACTCCGCTCGATAGCTATAGACTTCATGCTGTCCAGGCGCACCGATCCGGTAGTCGCCTCCTTTCTTGCCGCCTGCGGCTTCGAGAATGCCATCGATGCCCTGCTCGGATTTTCCGGGGACAGGCAGGGTCTGATCGCATCCACGCGCGTGTTCGATCGCGATGCCCAGGATGCGGCGATACGCGCGCGCCTCACCGCAGCGCACGCGTCCCTGCATGCGTTGCTGCAAGGCGGCCTCGACCTTGAGCCGGGCAGCGGCTCAGGCGGGCGGCAGTGGCGCGACCTGGCGGAGCGCTTCGCGCCAGAGGCTCCCGCAGCGACGCAGCGCGATGTGCTTGAAGCGGCCAGAGCAGGCTACATGGCTATCGCCGCACTGCGGCGTCCGACGGGCAAGGATGAAGGCCCCTCCTACTACAATCAGGTCGGCGCCGACGCCAAGGCTCTGGCGTCTATTGCCGCCTTGGCATGCGACGCCCTGCTCGACGATTCACGAGCCGGGGTCCTGGCTATGCTGCGGGAGTTCCTGGGCAAAGCCTCTGAATCACGCGCGGCATCGGGATCCCTTGGTTTCTCCGATGTCGCGTCGATTGCTGTGGCCACGCTGGCTACGGATCTGCGACTGCGCGACTGGTACAAATCGCGGTACGACGCGATCATGGTCGATGAATTCCAGGACGACAATGAACTGCAGAAGCGCTTGCTGTACTACGTCGCCGAACGCCGCGACAGGACCGATCCAGCCCGGGGCGCCGCAATATCCCCGGGTGATCTGGAACCGGGCGTGCTCTTCTTTGTGGGGGACGAGAAACAGAGCGTATACGCCTTCCGCGGCGCCGATGTAACCGTATTCCGGGGCCTGTCACAGGAACTGGCCTGCGCGGCGGGCGGGCTGGGCGAACATCACCTGGAAGTCAATTGGCGATCAGAACCGGCGCTTATCAATTTCTTCAACCAGACATTCTCCCGCATCATGCCATCTCCAGCCGACCATGGCGCGCAGGACTTCGAGGCCCGGTTCTCCGGACTGCGGGCCGGTCCCGGCACGCCTGATGTGACGCCGGTGGTTCGCTACCTTGAGTCGAACGAGCCCGATGACGACACCTTCCTGCAATCGGCGGAGTCCGAAGCCTGGCACATCGCCGACCTTGTCAGATCGCTTGTCGATGGTGGCGAGCTGGTGACAGGCAAGGACGACAAGGGCGAGAAGTCGGCAAGGCCATGCACCTTTGACGACATAGCGGTGCTGTTCAAATCAACCGCCAGCCAGAACACCGTGGAGCGATACTTCAGGCTCTTCCACATCCCATACACGGCAGTATCGTCTGCCGGGCTCTATGCTGAATCAATACTCGGCGACCTGTATGCCATGCTCAGGCTGGCGGTGTACCCTGACGACAGGCTGGCGTTCGCGACAATGCTCAGGGGCCCCTTCGCCAGGTTATCGGACCGTGCCGTCTTCCTGGCGCTGTCTCCAGGCGCGCAGGGTTCGCAGGGGCTTATGGGCTTCGACGAATCGATGCTGCCACCCGACGACGCAGCCCGCTTCGAAGCCGCTCGCGAAACATGGCGTGGTGTCCGGGCACTGGCCGACCGCGCGCCCCTCTGCCGGCTCGTCGAGTACCTCTGGTACGATCGCGGATTGCGCTGGAATGTACTCAAGGATCGCGCCGCCTCATCGTTCCTCGAACACTTCGATTATGCGTGGTCGATGGCCGTATCGGCCGATGCCCGAGGCGAGCGGCTGGTAGACCTTGTGGCCGCGATCGAACCATCGATCGGGCAGCTTGAGCGATACGATGAGTCAGTGCTCCGCGAGAGCTCCAGGGGAGTCAGCCTCATGACGGTACACCTGAGCAAGGGCCTCGAGTTCCCCGTCGTCATCCTTCCCAGTCTGGAAGCCAAGGGCAGAAACACCATACGCTCGCCAATAGCGCAATCGAGGGAGTTTGGCGTCTCCGCTCGGTTGCTCGACGAAGGCGGACAGCCGCGCGATCCCGTCGCGGAACTTGCCTCGTCGATACTGAAGCTGGAACGCGGAACCGGCGCTGAGGCGATGGACGAGTCACTTGCCGAGACAGCGCGCCTCTTCTATGTCGCGTGTACCAGGGCAATATCGCGGCTCTACCTCATCGGCAAGGTGCCGCGGTCGGAAGACGCCGCAGGGCGCAGCTTCCGTGGGCTGTTCCTCCGGGCCTGGCCATGGGCTGGCCCGAAGAGCACCGGTGACGAGGAGTTTCTTTCCGACAGACCAACCGGAGCGCCAGAACTACTGGGAATTGACTATGTGCCGCCCCGCACCAAGGCCGAATATGCCCGCCGAGCGGGCGGTGACCATGAGAATGCCCATACCCGGGCCGCCGCCTCGGCGGAAGCTCCGGCAACAGCGATCACGGCCCGGCGCGGCCGCATGTCGGTCACCGCCGCCGCCGAACTCCTGGCGGCGCTCGGCGGTCAGACCGACGCGCTGCCCGCCGCTGACATCGGTCCTGCCACGGACACCGGGCTACCGGAAGCCGATTTTGGCACCCTGTGCCACCAGTTTGTCGAGGCCATGCTTATCGATCCGGATGCCATGCCCGCTCCGCACGGTCCCATGGCGGCCATGCTTGCGGGCATCGCGCCTGCGCATGCGCGCCGCGCGATTGAGGAAGCAATCCGACTCGCAAAAGGCTTCGTACTGTCGGAACGCGGCCTTCAGGCAAGTATGGCGCGACGCGCTGCACTCGATCATATACCGGGCGCTATATTCGAGATGGAATACCCATTCGTTTGGCGCGGCGATATCATCCTGACTGGCGCCATGGATCTGGTGTACGGCGATGAACAAGGCGTTTTCGTGGTCGACTTCAAGACAGACCGCCGGTTTGCCCCGGAGCGTCACGCCTTTCAGCTCGGGATATACAGGGACGCGGCCGCCGCGCTGTTTGGTGTGCCCGCGCGCGCATTCCTGTTCTATTTATATAGCGGCACCGAGCACGAGATAGTGGCGGCACCCGACCAGTTCGATCTGGCAGCCTGTCTGACTGAATAGCCAGTAATTCCAGACACGCCGCCATGGAAGCGCTGGACCGGTATCGGGCAACCGCTGACTGGATCAGGTTTCCCTGATGTCCAGTACTTCAAGCGCGGCGGGCCGGATGGCTGCCTCGAGATCGGACTTCTTCACGTCCTGAACCTTCAGGGTAAGCTGCCAGCGCTCGGGGCCAGAGCTCTTGATTTCGGCGCAGCCGAGTCCGACTATGTCGCCTCCGGCGGCGGCTACGGCATTGACCACCTTCGCGAATGTACCCTTCCCGCCCGCGACCGTTACCGTGGCTCGCACGCCTTTTCTACGGCCGCCGAGCAGCTCCAGCAACGTGCGGAACACATCGGTCTCGGTGATGATACCAACCATGGTGCCTCCACGCATAACCGGCAGACCGCCGATCTTCTTGTCAGCCATGATGCGCGCCGCTTCCTCGAGCGGTGTTTCCTCGGAGACGGTGATGACCTTCCTGGCCATGAACTTGTCCACAATGAGGCGCGACAGCAATGCGTTGAGCTCCCACACATTGAGCGATGTGGCCGGCGAGGCAGAGGCGTAGAGGAGGTCTTTTTCCGATGCGATTCCGACGAGTTTGCCGCTGGCGTCGACGACGGGCAGCCTGCGGACCTTGCGCTCGCGCATCAGCCTCAGAGCGTCCGGCACCGACGTACCCAGCGCTACCGTAACCGGATCGGGTGTCATCTGTTCCTTGACGAGCATACGATACTCCTCCTGATAAAGTGATGCATTCAGCATAACGCCGTTTCTGTCTGGAAGCCAGCAGCGGCTCGCGATCCACCACTGCTCTGTGCTTCTCATATGCGGCCGGTATTTATCCAGTACCTCCAAAGGGTCAAATAAGGCACTGGACTAAGCCAGCATTTTCGGTCATACTGCACCCACGAAGAATGGCGCGCCGCTATACATCTCTGGTGCGCCGCATATCCTGCTGGAATCATGTACTCTACGCGGCAAAGCTCCACGGTGCGTGCCATTCTTCGTCCAGTCATTCATCCATTTTTTCAAGAAAACGCTATGGCTTCTGCCCCTCCATGACCTATACTGTATTCAATGGATTCGATCTGAATCGAGTACGCTTGATACTGGAGTTCCTGGAATGAATAACGAGCGCATTCTGATTGTCGAGGATGAAAAAATCATCGCCATCGACCTCCAGCGCAGGCTGGAACGTTTTGGATATTCCGTAGTGGGCATGGCGAGCGAAGGCAACGAGGCGATAGCGCTGGCTTTGGAACTCGAGCCTGATATCATTCTTATGGATATCATGCTGTCCGGCGATGTCGACGGCGTGGCCGCGGCCAAGGCCATCAATGATGTCAAGGATATTCCGTTCATTTTCCTCACGGCATATACAGACGAGAAAACCCTGGAACGCGCCAAGACCGTTCAGCCATATGGCTATATCCTCAAACCCTTCAAAGAACGCGAACTCTACACTACCATAGATATAGCGTTGTACAAGCACGAGATGGCCCGGAAGCTGACCAGGCAGGAGCGGCTCTTCAGCGCCATACTCCAGTCGATCAACGACGGTATCATCGCCACCGATATGGATCTGAACGTCAATTTCATGAACCAGGTCGCGGAAGACATAACCGGCTTCAAGGAAGCCGACGCCAAGGACAAGAACATAACGCGGTTCCTGACGCTGATGGATCCGGCATCCAAGCAGGATTTGCTGACCAACACGGTCAGCATCAGTGAGCGCTCGACTTTCTTCAACGATGTGATGCTGAAGAATGCAGCGGGGCAGACCATCATCCTCGATGGTTCCATAACGCGCATCCACGAGCACACCAACGAGACCGATGGCTATCTGATTACCCTGCGCGATATAACCGAGCTCAGGCGCCTGTCCGAATCGTTGACATATCAGTCAAGCCATGACAGCCTGACGGGGCTTTCCAATCGCGAGGAGTTCGTTTACAAACTTGGCGAGATACTGAAAAACGTCAGGCTCATCGGCGGTTCACACGCGTTGCTGGTACTCGATATAGACCGTTTCAAGGCCATAAACGAGACGAGCGGAACGCTGGCGGGTGATGAGTTGCTTCGCCAGGTCGCCAGCCATGTGCAGACAAACATCCAGCGCAATGACCTGTCCGCGCGCATCGGTGCCGACGAGTTTGCAATAATCCTCATGAACTGCGAGATCGACGATACCCTGAGCATCGGCAACCGATTGCAGGGAGCTGTTCAGCGGCAGCGTTTTCAATGGCTTGAGACGGCCTTCCCTGTTTCGCTCAGCATAGGCATTGTGCCGATAGACCGCGAGACAGGTGACATACATTCAGTCATAGCGGCCGCTGACGACGCGTGCCACATCTCCAAGGAAGAAGGCGGCAACAAGATAACAGTCTTCCAGGCGCAGGAATCAAAGTTCAGACAGCGCCGTGGCGACATGGAGTGGATAGGCAAGATTAACCGCGCCATCGAGGAGAACCGCTTCGTACTCTATTATCAGCCCATAGAGCCACTCGATCCTAATGGCGGTCAGCACGCCAAGCTCGAGGTTCTACTGAGGCTTGTCAACGAAGATGGCTCTATTGCCAAGCCGACTGACTTCATCCCGGCGGCTGAACGTTACAACCTGATGCCTCAAGTCGACCGATGGGTGCTCGAGAATTCAATGCGCAGCTTCCGCATTCTACAGGATCAGAAGTCGCCTCTGGCCACAAGGATATTCTCGGTCAACCTGTGTGGCCCGTCTCTGCTCGATGAAAGCCTCGTGGACACCATCCTGTACTTCCTGAACAAGTATTCGCTCTCTTCATCCGATTTCTGCTTCGAGATAACAGAGACCGCGGCAATCCAGAACCTCACCTACGCGACTCGCTTCATCAACAGACTCAAGGCGGAGGGATTCACCTTCGCGCTCGATGATTTCGGCGCTGGCTTCTCTTCCTTTGGCTACCTGCGAAATCTACCGGTGGACTATGTAAAGATCGATGGCTCGTTCGTGCAGAACATGGATGAGAACCAGATCAGCTATGCGATGGTCGACTCGATCAATTCGATAGGCCATGTGATGGGCCTCACGACCATAGCCGAATTCGTGCGGAGCGAGTCAATCAAGGACAAGCTTGTCGAACTCAAGGTTGACTTTGGCCAGGGCTACTTCTTTGCGGAACCCAAGCCGCTGTTAGGATAGGCTGCCCAGAGTCTTCCAGTCTTTGCATATGACTGCTATATCCCGCCTGAAACGCTCAAGATCGGCGAGGCTCTTGACTGGTGAGAGCTCCTGTGGCCTGGCAACATTGAGGAGGCGCGCTCGGCCATCGACCGCCAGCATCGCATCGACATTGTCGAGCGCGAACTCACCGCCCGTCGGATCGTCGCTGGCGGGAGCATTGCCGGGGATGTGATACCCATGATCCTTGGTCCACCAGGTGTTCCGTATCCGCTCTATGGCATCTCGTAGCGCCGATGCGCGGTATACGCGCACACCGACATTCGTGTAGCCATTCCAGGCTGCCACACCGGAAGCGACACCAGAGGCGCCCTGCAGTTTCGCATGGCCAAAATGGCGCGGCAGTCCCCGCTCGTCGATCGTTATGGGATACGCGGGATTGTCGACCAGCGCGGCGGGCATGATAAGGTCTGGCATGTCCAAACCGCCGGCGCTACCCTGGGACAAGGCTTCCATAACCGCCAGCGACGAGAGTGCCGTCAGCGGACTGGACGCATCGCCCCCGAAGTTGACCAGGACATACTCCGAGCCAAACCATAGCGGCATGGTCTGAAAAGCGGCGTCACCATGGCCACGTGGCTTGCCACCAGGGGCGTCCTGCGTCGCGAACACCCACGAACCAGTCGGATACGACAGAGGTGTCAGTATTGTATCCTTGATTTCCTGTTCCCAGCCGCGCACGACTATGACGTGCCGCCCCAACTCCCGCACCGCGGCCAGCGCATAGCCCGCGATAGGCATCGGGTCAGGGCCAAAACCCATGAGGTTAGCAACGCCAAACAGACCGCGAGGCGCCGCAAGGTTCGCACCGGTGTCGCGGCCAGCGGCCCTGGCCTCCTCAAGCGAGGCGATCCAGCGCGAGCCCGAGCCAGCCAGCATCGTGATACAGGTTGTGCGCCCGGCCAGCGCCCGTACCAGAGCCCGGACACCGGACATCTGTAGTGAAGCGGTTGCCAAGGCGGGCAGGCGCTGGCGCATAGCGAAACATTCGCCGGACTTCGTGGTCGTCAGAGAGTCAAAATCTGCCGTCATGGACGGAGTATAGCGCCCCTACGCTGTCTTGAAACAGTCAACGTCAGCGTACATCCTGTGGATGGTATCCCTTGTGCTCTGAGCCATGTTCGACACGTTCCTGGCGCTCTGTGCTATGCCGCTCGCGCCGATAGCCATCTCGTCCATGCTGTGACTGATCTCGGCCGAGGCTTCCTGCACGCGGGCAATTTCCCTGACCACGGTAGTGTTTCCCGAACTCATGGCCGCTGAGCTGGCGCTGACCCGCGCTGTAATGTCATTCAGGGATCGCAGCGCCTCGAGTACCTGGGCCGAGCCTTCCTTCTGTTCGACCATCGCCGCCTGCACCTCACGTACCAGCGAGTCAGTCTCTCCTATGCGCTCGGAAACGCGGACATACGATGACTCAGACGCCGTCGATGACGCGACTACGTCCGCTATTGCCTTCTCGACCTGGGCCAATTCAGTGCGTATTGTCTTTGACTGTCCGGCAGAGGTCTCGGCCAGCCTTCGAATCTCGTCGGCGACAACCGAGAAGCCCTGCCCCGCCTCGCCGGCGTGGGCAGCCTCGATCGCGGCATTCATGGCCAGGAGGTTTGTCTGAGACGCTATCGTCGCTATGACCTTGTTGGCGGCCAACAGTGCCTCCGAGCGCGTGGCTATCTGCTCGATACGCTGGCGTGAAGCGGCTTGCATGGTACGCCCTTCCTCCGCCGCCACAAGCAACACGGCAAACTGTTCGGCCATGGTATCGATAGAGCGAGTCACGGAGGCGATGTTGCCGATCATCTCCTCGATGGAGGCGGAAGCCTGCGTTACACTGCCGGTCTGCTCACGTATCAGCGCTTCCAGCGATACTATGCTGGAAGCAATCTCGCCTATGGCCTTGGATGATGCCTCGACGCATGAAGACTGGAACGCGGCCTTCTGCCTGACACGCTCGGTGCTCGTCGATATCTGGGAGACGGCTCCTGCTGTATTGCCCGCATCGCTCAACAACTCCTCGGCAAGACCGTTCAACTGACCCTGCGATTCCTTGAGGCTGGCAATGCTCTTTGCCAGCCCATCGGCAAACAGGTTGACCATGCCGGATATCGAGCCGAGCTCGTCAACCGAGCAGATGGAAATCCGGCCGGTCAGATCCTTCTGGGCCGAAGACAGCTGTTCAACTTCGGCTATCACCGATCGATATATCAATGCGGTATTGGCTGTCCATATAAGCATCAGCACCAGCACGATGGTGAAAAACACCACGGCCAGCCCAAGAACCACAAGCGGCGCTCCTGAGGCTCCATCGAGCGCGGCAAGTCCCAACCGGTCAATCGCCAGAAACGCCTCGGAAAAGGCAAACATGAAGGACATCAACGACATGAATGTGGGAATGATGAAGATTTTCCTTCTCTGCCGCGCTTCCCGCAGCTCCCGCGGGTAATGATCGAGGGAGGAATGCAGCAGGGTCTTGGTTGTCAGGTTATCGGAGAGCACAAAGACAAACGCCGCATCGAGCATCCCCAGAGCGAGGAGAAACATGAAAAGCGGAGCCCTTCCTATCGATGGCAGGCCAAGCGATGAGCCAAGAACAAAAATGCCGCCAAGATATATCATGATGAGGAGCAGGAAACCTATCAGGGTCTTGAGCGGCGTACCGCCAATGGCCTTCAGGGCCTCCTCGAGCCGCGGCTCGGCCACGGTGCTGTCGGAAAAATCGAACCGATACGCGGGGGCTGATCGGCCCAGTATGAAAGAACAAGCGGCAATGAACAGGCCTCCGGCTATGGACATGATGACCAGTCCAGGCGCGATAGCTGCGCCTGGTTCATGGAACAAAAACCAGACGGCAGTGACGAGGGCGGCGTATACGACGCTCGCGCACGCAAGGATGATCCGGTACACCACAGCTTTTCGGTTCATGACATTCTCCATGGCATCAGCGATTTAATCTCTGAAGTATCGGCGCGGCGCGATGAATTTGTCAATTTTCATCGCGCCACGTGCCACATACTGCGCTATATCTCGAACAGGAGGTTCTGGTACCCGGGGAATGGCCACAGTTCAGGCGGCGTCATCGCCTCCATCGCGTCGATCGCGCCGCGGAGTCCAGCCATCGCTGGAACCACCATGTCGCGAACTGCGGCTGCCTCGGCGCCATTGCCGTGGATCGAGCCAGACTCAACCTGAGCCTTCTTGAGGCTCTTGATCGCATTGTCGGCCGCATTTATGGCCGTCGACATCAGTTTGACCTGGTCTGCCAACGCCGAACACGACGCTCCGGCATCACTTGCGAGCCGCTCGGTCTTGGCAATCCGTGCCAGATAGCGCAGGGCGGCTGGCACGGCACCACGTTCGGTCATGTGCAGCATCGTGGCCGCGTCTATCCTGATGCGCTTCGTGTATCGCTCCAGCTCGATGTGATGCAAGGCGTCTATCTCCTGGGCGGACAGCACATGGCTCTTCTGGAGCATCGCGCGGCTTTCCGGATAGGTATAGGCGGCAAAGGCCGACACGCTGTCTGCCAGGTTGGGCAGGCCGCGCATTGCGGCTTCGACACGCCATTCGGCTGAATACCCATTGCCGTTGAATACCACGCGCTTGTGCCCGTGCCATATCGTGTTGACCGCCGACATGGCTGCCGCGTATGTGTCACTGGCGCCTTCTATGCTCTCAGCAAGCTCGTTGAGCGACTCCGCGACCGCCGCGTTCAGGGCGGTCACCGCGCCGGAGATGGATTCACTCGATGGTGCCATGCGGAATTCGAACTTGTCTCCTGTAAATGCGAATGGGCTTGTGCGATTGCGGTCTGTCAGGTCCTTGGGTAGCGGTGGCAGGCTGGTATAGCCCATGACGATCCGACCCTTCTTCGCGGCATCCTTTTGCGCCTCGGTGTCGGCGCCATCGGCCAGACGATCGAGGGCATCGACGAGCTGTTCTCCAAGGAATACTGACACAATCGCTGGAGGCGCCTCGTTGGCGCCCAGGCGCAGATCGTTACCGGCGCTCGCGACCGTTGCACGCAGTAGCCCCGCATGCCTGTCGACGGCCCTGATGATAGCCGCAAGAAAAACCAGGAAGCGGGCGTTGGTTCGTGGATCCTCGCCAGGCTCCAGCAGGTTTATGCCCGTATCGGTTGCCAGCGACCAGTTGATGTGTTTGCCCGAGCCATTGACGCCCGCGAATGGCTTCTCATGGAGCAGCGCCACAAGGCCATGGCGCTCGGCCACCTTGCCCATCGTCTCCATGACCAGCTGGTTGTCATCGGCCGCGAGGTTGGCGGCGGAGTAGACGGTAGCCAGTTCAAACTGGTTCGGGGCTACCTCTTTGTGCTGGGTCTTGGCGGAGACTCCCAGTCGCCACAGCTCGTAATTGAGTTCGCGCATGAACCCCGCCACGCGCTCCGGTATCTGCCCGTAGTAATGGTCTTCCATCTCCTGGCCTTTGGAAGCGGGGCAACCCAACAGCGTCCTGTTGGCCAGCTTCAGATCGGGTCGCCGGTCGTACAACTTCTTCTCCACCAGAAAGTATTCCTGCTCTGGACCTACGGTAGGCACAACGCGGCTTGCACCGTTCTGGCCCAAAGCCTTGAGCATGCGAAGCGAGGCGGTACCGACGGCATTGATCGACCTGAGCAACGGCACCTTCTTGTCCAACGCCTCGCCGTTGTAAGAAATGAAGGCGGTTGGTATGTAGAGCGTCAGTCCCGCCAGGTCATCCTTGAGAAAGGCGGGGCTGGTCGTGTCCCAGGCGGTATAGCCGCGGGCCTCGAAGGTGGCGCGCAATCCGCCGGAAGGGAAACTGGAGGCATCGGATTCGCCCTTGATAAGCGATTTGCCGGAAAATTCCATCAGGGTGTCGCCATCACCGCGCGGCTGGATGAACGCGTCGTGCTTCTCGGCGGTCCGGCCGGTCATGGGCTGGAACCAGTGGGTATAGTGGGTGGCGCCATGCTCGATGGCCCAGTCTTTCATCGCGTTGGCGACGACCTCGGCGATATCGAGCGACAGCTCCTTCTCGCCGGACTGCACCCGCTTGAGCTCCTCATAGACGCTCTTGGGAAGACGCTCCCGCATGGCCCTGTCGCCAAAACGGTGCTCGCCGTACGTGCGACTCAATGGCTTCTCGATATAATCGATGTCCCGTTTCTTCATTGACCGACTCCTTGCTGTTTCTTCTCCGCCTTCTCGAACCCGTGCCCGCGACGCGGGCCGTACTGATCCCAAATCACGTACTGGATGTCCCCCGGAAAGACGAAGGGCCGCCATCCCCACTCGGGGAGGCGGCCCTTGGGCTTGAAAAGCCCGGGAACCTATCGAAGCGATCCATCGTGGCGCCTCATCGCGGTTTTACCCGGTACTTCCTGACGAAACCGGATGGCCGGTACGTCATCTTGGCCTGCCTCAACCCCTCGTCGCCCAAGTCCTGCTCCCTATTTACGTACTTGATGTACGAAGGCAAGGCTTGGGCAAAGGCTTGGTTGATGAACTGGTATATCCCCTTGTACTCGCCTATCGCCTTCTCAAAATGCACCGCGAACATGCGCGCCTTGGCTATGGGTTCGCCCAAGGCATAGCCTGCTGGATTGCCATTGACGTAATAGACGGCTCCGCGCATGCCGAGCACCGCATAGCGCTCTAGCGCCTCCCGGGCGGCGGCATAATCGCCATCGATGCCCTTTTCGCTCCGCCAGGCATCAAGCACCTGCATCGCATCATGCACGTTGGAGTCGTCGAGGCATTTCTGTTCATAACTGTACGAATTGATGAACGCGTTCACGAGGTTGCGCTTCTTGTGGTAGTCTTTGCCCGCCAGTTCGGCCAGGCTCGTGCGCTCATAGACATAATCAAAATTGTCACGGTCCTCGACAACCTGGTATCCGGCGCCTTCGAGCCGAATGCGCTCGTTCTTGCATTGAGTCTCGGACATGTTTTTTAGATATGCATGGTCCTCGAATAGCCGGGCCAGCGTTTCATTCGTGGGCACACAGCATGGTGTAAAGCAGAAGCGTTCGCCGTGCTTCTCCCCGGATATCACAAACGTCTGGCCGCTGATATGCGAAACGGCATATTTGTATGTGGCTCTGAACAGATATATTCCAGAGAAGGTAAATTCCGAGACACCATCGGCTAGCATGTTGAGGGCGGGATACAGATTATCCCGCATATCAAGAGATACAGGCGCGAACTCAGGAAACTCCGGTATTGACATGCCGCGACTATACACAGTTCTGCAAATAGAATCAATATAAGCCGGCCCGGAGCGTTGCGCCCCGGGCCGTAAAATCAAGTTCAGCTTTGCCTCAGGCTCGACGCGCTATTCCTTGAGCAGTATAAACTCCACCCGCCTGTTCTTCCAGCGGTTCTCGGCGTCGGTAAACGCGACGACCGGTTCGCTTGAGCCAAGCCCTCGAACAGACAAGCGCTTGGCGTCGACACCGAACTCTATCAGCTTCTGCATCACAGCCTCCGCCCGCGCCTTGGACAAGGGCAGCAACTCGGTAGTCTCTTCCTTGTCGATGGCTGCCTGGTTGAGCCCGGTCATTTTTGAAATCGAGTTGGCATGCCCCTCGACGCGAATCTTGTATTCCTTGAAGCGGTTAAGAATCTCGGCAATCCGCTTGAGAACCTGGGTGTTGCGATCCACAGTCTCCTGGGGCAGATCCTTGAAATCGGGGAAGTTGGCCCTGAAAACGATGGACGGCACCTTGATCTTGAGCCTGTCTCCATCGCGGATGACCAGAACATCCACCGCTATCGAACCGTTGACGATCGTCTGATTGCCAAGAGTATCGACTATGGTTAGCCGATACGGATAGTCGGTGGCCGCCTCGACCAGTTCACCCTTCTGCGACCGTCCATCCCAGACGAGCCGCTCGGCGGGTTTGCCTCGTCCGCTCCAGGTAAAGAACGGGCGTTCGGCGCGCTTGCCTGAACCCTCGACAACAGCCACTTCTATGATATCAAAACGCCATGAATCGATGACGCTCGCGTCGGCGACAGAGAGCGCTATCTTGAGTTCATCATCAACACCATCGTTGTCGGGGCTGAAATACTGCGGCGACGTGGTCAGCGATACTTTCGGCCCATCGATGTCGAGCGCAAAGGGACTGCTCCTGGCTTCCGCTCTGTCACCCTTGAGATAATCCACCGTGAATACAGCGGTGTATGTCGACTGCATGATCGTGCCGTCATCGGCCTTGCCGTCCCAGACGAGCCGCGCCGGCATGGTCGCGCCCTTGCCGGAGAACGTGCGCCGTGCCTTGCCCGTTTCATCGACGAGCGCCAGGCGCCAGGTATCGATGCCATCCTGCAACTTGACGACCAGGCCAAACGAAATATCATCGAAGGCGCCATCGCTATTGGGGCTGAATCCCGCGGCGCTCGCCGTCACGAAGGCCTGTGTGGGTCTGGTGTCAATGACGATGCGATCAACGCCGCGCTCTGTCTTGTTGCCGGCAGGGTCCTCGGATCGGACTGTGTACCGATATGCTCCATCGGGGACCTTGTTGCCCTGGGCGTCGGAGCCATCCCAGTTGATGCTGGCTGCGGTGTCCTTCCAGGTCCAGGAGCGCACGGCCTTGCCTGATGCGTCGACTATGGCGCCATCCCAGGTATCACCGGGCACGGACTCCTGCGTGATTTTGACCACATCCTTGCGGCCATCACCATCAGGGCTAAAGAGCGTGTCCTCCGCCGAAAGCCTTATCGACGGCGCTACCGTGTCCAGCACCATCTCAACGGAACGAGCCGACTCCACCTCGTTGGTGACGTACCGCACTTCCAGAGCCGCACGGAATGCGCCATCGGGAGCCTTCGTGCCATCATCCTTCTTGCCATCCCACGTGATCTTCGCAGGCACCGTGCCCGTGCCTGTGAAGCTTCGAACCGGCGAATCGGCATCGCCGAGCACCGCGAGTTTCCATGAGAGAATCCTGGAGGTCGACTGGCTCTCCGGGCTCATGACGACGATATCGGCGACGCCATCGCCATTCGGGCTGAACGCGCGACGGTCAAGCGCCAGGCGCACCTGCTTCTTCTCAGTATCGACCAGGACAGCGTTGCCCGTTACCCGGGTAGCGTTGCCGGCGCGGTCGGTAGCCGATAGCCGATAGGTATATGAGCCGTCGGCCACGACCTTGCCGGCGTCATCGGAGCCATCCCACTGCACGGCCTTGTCAGGCGTTCCAAGGAAGGTCCAGGTCTTGACGGCGGCACCGCCGGCATTGATCATCTCGCCGGTCCATCGATCCTCTTCCGAGCCGGATTGCGTCATGGTTATCTTCGTATTGGCATCGCCGAGCGGATTGAACGCCGCCCTGTCTACTGTGACCGTGGCTTTGGGAGCCGTCGTATCTACGATGAAGCTTGGCGAGTAGGCGACTGGTCCGTGTCCGTTTACATAGGTCACCGACAGACGCGTTCTGTAGGTGCCTTCGGGAAGCGAGGCGCCTGACGAATCCTTGCCGTTGAACTGGTAGCGGGCGGCCAGCGAATCAGGGGTCGAGCCGCTGACTGACCATCGGTCCTTGCCGTCAGCATCGAGCACCGACAGCTTCCAGGTGGATATTCCGGTGCGAACGGGCACATTGGGCAGCAACGAAAGAACATCCCTGACTCCATCCCCATTGGGGCTGAAGGCGGCCATATCGATGGCGACGCCAACGGGTGGTTGCTGCGTATTGACGATGATATTCTCGACCTTGGCCGATCCTGCGTTTCCGGCCCGGTCAGTGGAAGCTATGCGGTAGGCATACACTCCATCGGGGACAACCTGGCCGGAATCGTTCTTGCCATCCCAGCTGACCAGGGTCGGCGCCGCGTTCTGGGTCTTCCAGGTCCGGATGACGGCACCCGCCGCGTCCAGAACGTCTGCCTTCCATAGGTCCTCGGCCGAGCCATCCTGCGCTATGGCAAACGTATCCTTGCTGCCATCACCGTCCGGGCTGAATATGAGCGCGTCCGAACCGCCGGCCGGCCCCGTGGCCTTGACGTTGGGAGGCATCGTATCGATCACGACGAACCAGGGCTCAGTCGTCGCCTGGTTGCCGTTGTCATCGAATGCCTCGACGACTATGGAGTATCGGCCATCTGGAGCCAGTGCGCCGGAATCGGTCAGGCCATTCCAGACGAGCTCCGCGGGTACATCCACGCCTTTCTTGACATACAAGAGGCGCGCCACGAGTCCCTTGAGATCCTGATTCTCCGGCCGCGATTCCTTGTTTGCAATGGTCTTGACCACCGCGCCGGCGGAGTCGAACACCTTCAATGCGAATCCCTGTACATAGCGCTGATCGGTTATAGAGAGCGGCAGCGTCACGGCATCAAGAACGCCATCATTGTTCGGGCTAAAATAGTATGCGTCGTATGATGATGTCGGATACTTGATCGTTATGACTGGCGGCGTATTGTCCAGGACACCGAGCGGCACGTTCACGCCACCGCCAATGGCCCAGATGTCTCCATAAAGCTTTGAAGCGGATATCGAAGGGCGAATCTCGGATCGGTTGAGCCCCGTCTTTGAGACTATCGATTCATCCTTGGCCTTGTCTATCGCAAAGCTGGCCCCGATACCAAGACTGGGCACGAGGCTTTGATCGACGCCGGCCACTGACTCGGCCATGTTGTAATCCCAGCCAAGCCGTACAAAGGCCTTGTCGCGCCAGCCAAGCTTGAGTCCGGCGGCGAATACCATATTCTGGAATGTGGGGAACCACAGGTCAGCGTTGCTCGACAGGGTAACCCCCGTGGCCTCTGCGCGCACGAGGTCTGCCGAGATGCCCACCTGCGGCGTGAAGGGCGACGAGTAACCATCAGTGGTCACGGCTCCAGACATGCCCGTAGTACCGGGCGCCGAGAATGGCATACCCAGGTTGTGGAGCGATACGCCCCAGGTTACGCCCTTGAGCGCTCCCACGTCGCCAGGTATGCCTATCACACCCAGATCCAGGCCGGCACCCCACCCCAGACCGCCATTGGAACCTAACTGCACATTGAGCGCGGCTCCAACCAGCAGGTCCTTGAACAGGTCCTTGGCCATCCCGACGCGTCCGGTCAACACGGTACCCAGGTCGATCGATGCGAATGGAGAGGAGATGACGCCGAGATAGCCGGTCCAGACACCATACGGCTCCGGCACCGCTATGCCCGCGTTCAGGACATGGCCCCAGCCTGACTCGGTGCCAAGGCCGACGAGTGCCACATAGGACAGGTCGAGCGTCGTCCGCTGCAAGAGGCCGGATGCCGCTGGATTGGCCAGATCAGCCATCGGGGAACTGGTAGACGAGGCTGAATAGCCACCTGCCAGAAGCTCCGGCGAAGCCAAAGTCGTGGCGGTATCCGCACCGGTCGGTGGATCAAAGGCCCATATCGGCGCCAGCGCGGACATCGCGATGGCGATGGCGATGGCGATAGACGAGAAGGGTGATCTGTATGCTGACATCCAGTGCTCCTTAGTACGGTGCTGGCACTATAGTACCATAAAACACAATGCGAAACCGCTCAATGTTGTTACATATAAAAAAATTATTGGTACATGACAACCAGTGGCATGGGATCGAGCGCCAGCACTTCCTCCGGTTTCATCAGTGGATTGTCCCAGCCCGCGCCAGCAACCTTGGACTCAAAAAAGAGCTTGAAACCCTTGACCGGCATGTTGGCGATCCTGGCGTTGAACGCATAGGTGCTCTTCTTGAGTGTAGGCGGCCCGAAGCCATCGGCGGTATGCACCAGCACGACCCTGTCGAAACCGGCCTTGACGCTCGCGACATCCTGTATCATCGTCGCGCGGAACTGGTGGACGACAAACATCCTTATGCCTGGTAGATCATTGTCTCGCAGGTAGTCATCGACGATGCGCTGCGCCTCGTTCAATTCCGACCCGGTTATGAAGCCGATTTCCTGCATGGGTTTCAGCGTGCGCCATTCAGGGTCTATGGCCAGATGCACATTGGGATATTTCAGGAATGGCAGCATCGACCTGACCGAATCCTCAACGCTGTACTTGCCAAGCTGATGGTCCAGAAAGACAATCCACCCGCGGTCCGCCGCAAACTGGATGTATGATTCCACAACAGCCCGGTTCAGAATGCCGATCTCGCCGGCGGGCCAGCATGTTCCATAGATAATATAGAAAGCGGGCACGACGCCGAGCGGCCCGTTGACGGCATCGTACAGCTTGGCATAGCCCTCCAGCAGCGGTGCAAGCTGCTCCTTGGAGTACTCTCCCAGAATGCCCATGGATGGCGAATTGGGCTTGCCGTAGAACGCGAGTACCTGGTTCCCTGCCAGGATCGATTGCCTGTCGGCGGCCTCTGCTGCTGCCTGTTCGACCTCGGCCGCCTCGGCCTCGATGGCCGCGGGTGAACGGGGACCATACACGGGCCTTGCTGAACGATTCGAGGCCGGCGGCATCGACAGCAGCGCCGGGAACAGCCGATACGGCGTACTACTACGTTTTGGCGCTTCCAATGTGGAAGTCGCCGATGAACCCGAGGGTTGTCCGTCCTGGGTCGTCGCGCCGACCCCGATCATAGCCGCAATGCCAAAAAGCGAGAGCGATACCAGTATCCACCTGCGATGCACCTGAGAAAACATGAGCCATCCTTTTTTTGAGTCGTATCCATACGAGTATCGGCCAGAAACCGGTCGTTCTGAACGACCACAGGCTGGTCCAGGCCAGCATTTGCGCCGATACTGTAGACGATGACTACCACAATAATCCACCCGACCGCGGCAGGCACGGCGAGCTTGCTGTTCGTGTTGCTCATGTGCCTGATGCCGGCGTTCCCACAGGCCGCATATCCTGCGCTGGGGGGCGACCAGCCCATATCGGCTATGGCCGACAACTCCGACATCCGGCGCCGAATCTGGGACACGGTGATATCCGCGCCAAGGGCCATGGCACTTTCTAGCGGGCCCACGGCGGAGCGCAACGCATGGGGCACATGGTCGGTGTCGACCCAGCGCGGCAAGGACGCATTCTATGTCGTCGTCGCCCCTGATCGGGCAGGCGGCTTTCCGATGTACGCACAGGGCAGCTGGATAATAAAACGCTCCGACCGTGATGGCTCCTTCATGCAGGTCAAGATATTCCTGAGGAGCGATCCTGGGACTTTTGCACGGGTCTATCCATACGGCACCAGGTCGAGAATAGACATCGTTGCCTATGGCGGCGTGCTGTACCGCGAGGTGATAGTCCCGCTGTCATTCGATGATGTTCTCCGCTCACCGTTCTCCAGATTGCGAGAACTGACGGCGGACGTTATAGACTGGAGCCTCTTCGCCCCGGAGCCTCCGTTGTACGGAGACGCACGAAGTCTTGAATCCGCCATCAGGGTGCGGTTGCCAGGCCTGAGATACGCTGACGATGGAGCCATCGACCAGGATGGCCGCCCTGTCTTGATATCGACTCTATCCGACCAACTGCCTCCGGCCGGGCTCAACTGCTCAGGTTTCGCAAAGTGGCTGGTCGATGGAATACTGCACCCGCTGACGGGGAGCTACCTGTCGATCGCGACCCTCAAGGATCGCATGCTCGGATGGCGCGGCTCGTCGTTCACCATCAATTTCGAGGAGAGGCTCGACCCGTTCTTCGGGCTTGACTGGGCAAGAGCGCTCGCCCGCGAAGCATGGGCCGTGTTCCATCCATCGCGGCATGATGAGTCACCGCTGGCCAACGACGTTGACGATCCGCCTTCTGCTCTGCGGGTCAAGGACGCCGATCCAATCAATGGCGGATCACTGTACGAGGCCTTTTCTGATAATTTCGACGATGTCGGCATCGATGTGCGCGGGCTCAAGGCGGAGCTCTTTGTGCTGGCGTCGCGTGAGCCGGGCCGTTTCTATCTGGCCCAGTTCAATGCCCGCGACAAGACTGCGCCCAACCTCAGGCGATATTTTCATATCGCGGCATTGTTTCCGTACTTCGACAGTGATGGCATCTTCAGGGTAACGGTCTTCGAAAGCGCGGCCGAAACGTCGCTGGACAGAATAGTGGCGGACCGCGATTACGAATTTGTCAAACTGGTCAGGCTACCCGTCTCTTCCCGCTTTGAACCGCAGAGCCTCGCGCCATGAAAGTCGTAGTACTGGGCTCGGGCACGAGTCACGGCGTGCCGGTGCTCGGTTGTTCCTGCCCGGTCTGCACCTCAACTGACCCGCGCGATACGCGCTACCGATCATCAATACTTGTCGAGGGCAATGCTGACGAGCGCATATTGATCGATGCCGGACCCGAATTCAGGTTGCAAGGCCTGCGCGTCGGCCTGACACGACTCGATGCCGTACTCATCACACATGCCCATGCCGATCATATCCACGGCCTTGATGATGTACGCCCTCTGACCCGTGGACACTCGCTGCGAGTCTATGCTTCCGCTATCGATGCCGCCGAGATCGAGGAGCGATTTTCGTACGCCTTCAGAGACGGACAGATCGGTGGGGGCAAGCCGCGGCTGGAACTCAATGTTGTCGGAACCGCTGATGTCAGCATTGGCACGATGCTGGCTCGTCCTATACCCATAGCTCACGGTGATCGGCCGATACTCGGTTACCGCATCGGCGGGCTGGCCTATTTGACCGATTGCTCTGGTGTACCAGCGGCGTCGCGCGAAATGCTCCTCGATCTGGATCTGCTGATGATTGACGGGCTCAGGCTCAGGCCGCACCCGACGCACTTCTCTATAGACGAGGCGCTCTCGCTGGCTATGGACCTACGGCCCAAGCGGGTACTGCTGACCCACATCTGCCATGACCTCTCGCACGCCCAGATCCAGGCTCATTGTGACCAGGCTGGCCTACCCTTCCAGGCCGGCCCCGCTTGGGACAGACAAGAAATCCTCATGCCATAAATGAAACGGCCGCCCCGAAGGACGGCCGCGACAAAGCAGATGCCCCGACACACTCCCTGCAGGCGCTTTCACTCATATCGGGAGCAGATGCGCGAAGCGGCCCGCACCGGGATCCCGACGGCATACTACTGTATGTCGAGGGTCACGATGCGGGCCGCGACAAAGCAGATGCCCCGAGATGAGTGAAAGCTACATGCCGGTATCGCTCCCGATGCGGGTAATAATATCCGCTGCCTTGGCCTGATACTTGGTCGGATCGCCATCGGAAGCCTTCTGCAAATAGGCCTTGGCCTCGTCGAAGCGCCTGGAAGCGTACGCATTGATGCCAAGTGCGTAATTGGTTATGGGCGCGTCACTGCCAAGGTCAAGGGCCGTCTTGTAGTACCCGTCAGCGAGTACATAGTCACCCTTGGCGTAGGCGATCAGTCCCAGATAGTAGGGCGGAATGTAACTGGTGGCATTCTTCGCAAGCGCCTGCGTAAAAGCCTTCTGAGCCGTCTCCAGGTCCTTGTCGCCGTATGCGCGGACCCCTGAAGTCACAAGCTCGGCAAATGTCCGCTGTCCATCAAGGTACGTCACAAAATCGGCCTGGGCTGCCTGCTCGTTGTGCCAGCGCAGGAAGAAATCACGGACGATGGTCTGGTTCTGCTCAAGCGTGCCCTCAGGAGACAGGTGCGCTATGGCATCCCAGATGAAGCGGTTGTAGCGGCGATCGGGGCTGTTCAGGAAGAATGAAACAAGCGCCCATGATTGCGGGTAGAACACGTCGAGTCCGGCGCGGGCGTCATCGGATGACAAAACCAAAAGGTCGGTTATCTTGTAGAGCCGCGCCTGCGATTGCAGAAGCTTGACCGTCTCAAGCCAAGCCTGGTTGTCCACATAGGTAACGACGCCGGTCTTTGGATCCAGCCTGGTACGCTCGAAGAAGACCGCAAAGCCCTCCCGTATCCAGAGCGGTGGTTCAGATATGAACGCCTTGAGGAACTGCACGAAGGCCTGGTGAGCCAGTGACGCGTCAAAGTCATCGGCATTGTCCTTGGCATATACAACCAGCTCCGATCGCTCTACCGTCGGATAGTGGAGATAGACAAAATCATCCTTGGTCTCTCCTATAACCTTCCGCAGATAGGCGTCGAAGGCGTCCTTGGTGGCAAACTTGCGTACGGTCAGAGCCGACTTGAGTGTCGAGTCGTCGAAGCGGAAGTACTCATTGTAGACACCGAAGAGGCCGTCGAGCGTTGTTGCCAGGGCAGTCGCGTCTTCTGTGCTGATGTCCGACCAGACGGCATAATGGTGCGAGCTGGCGCTGTAGGATTTTGCTGCCGCTACCGTCGCTGGCGCGGCGGCCGGTGCAGTATCCGGCGCAGTAGCCGGAGCCGGAGCCGCCGCATCCTGCGCGCCGACGCTCGCGGCGACGAGGAACACGACAGCCAGTATGCTGAGCGTTTTCTTCACTGTGGTACCCTCCATGGTACATCAATCGTACTGTCCATCCGTAGCGTTGTCAAACGCGGGTGGTTCAGCCTGTGTTCTATTTTGAAAACCTGTCTATGACCAGGTTTACTTCCTCTATCAGGATGCCCGTAAACCGCTCGATATTGTCGACTATGTACTGCTGCAGGTTATGGATCCTGCCCGACAGCTGTGTGCCAAACGGCACATCTATGGTAACGGTCAGGCTGTATCCCTGCGAATCAGACCGCACCGTTATCTTCTGTATCCTTATCGAATCATCAAACTCGTCGACGCAATGGATAACCATCTGGGACAGGGCCGACTCGGATATGGCTACCCTGCCTCGCTTGGAGAATTCAGGGCGGACTACCGACTTTTCGTACAGCTTGGGTGTGGTGAGACCGCCCGGAGACAGGTTGCGTTGCAGGAAGACCCGGATGCTGTCGTAGAAGATCCGCGGATAGCTGCGCTTTATCTCTATGGCCGGCACGGGGATCACATGCTTGCCTTCGACCTTGCGGGATCGAATCGCCGTCTCTATCTCTTCCCTGCTGGCTATATCCTCTATCTTGATGATCTTGGTGGGATACGGTATCTGCAGTCGCTCCGCTATCTTCTTGACCATCTTCTCGGACGTGCCAATCAGCAGAATCCTCTTCCAGCGGGCCCGCTGCAGCACGCGGGCCACCTCGTCGCGGTGGGCCTTTTCGTGGAAGAGAGCCGTCTTGACGGCCGCCATGTATAGCTTCTCGCGCTTGGCCGACTTGCCCGCGATTATCGATTCACCATTGATCAGCAGACCGTCGTCGATAATCATATCGATGCCGTACTTTTGGGCCACCAGTTTGGCCCTGAAGCTTTTTCCTGTCCCGCTCTCGCCTACCAGTGCGAAAACCCGCACACCGCGAACGAGCCAGAGCAGTTTAGACAGCGATTTGAGCATCGAACCCTCAATTCAAGAGCGAAATTCCGCGTAATAGTCGGTGTACTTACTATATCGGCGTAAACTCCCCGTTTCCAGTACCGATAATGAAGCGAGGGTAGATATGGACACCAAACGATTGATGACGTTCATAGAGCTCGCCGGACAGCAAACCAGGGCGCTCGATCTCTTTGTTGACGAGCAGCGCGAGGTCACCGGCGCGGTTCGGGCTCGCGACTGGACAGCCTTGGAGCACGCTCTGGAGCGCGCCGCACTGTTGGCCGAGGAAGTGGCCGCGGCAGAAGTCAGGCGGGCAGATGCGTGGTCGGCATTCCTCGATGAGGCTCAGCTGCCGGTGGACTCCACCGTATTCAAGGCATCGCTGTCGCTGCCTGTGGAGTACCGCTCGCTGCTCAATGACTGCTACAGGGCGCTCAGGCTCTCGTCGATGCGGGCGCGCATAGAGAACGAGGCGCTCTCGTACTTTGTCGGAGACGCGGCCACGACGCTGAGGCAGGCAATCGAGACGCTGTTCCCCGACCGCAAAGGCAAGATCTACGGCCGCTCGGGCAAGGCGCACCATGCCAGCTCGGCCGCCATGATCCTGGATCAGGCCTTCTAGCAGGCCAAGGAGTTACCCGTGCAATCGACTTTTGCAGGCATAGAAATAGGAAAACGCGGACTCGTCGCGCACAACCAGGGCATGACAACCATCGGCCACAACCTGACCAACGCGGCTACAGAAGGCTATTCGCGTCAGCGCGTCGAGCTGGGCACGATGGAGCCGCTCTATCTGCCGCAGCTGAACCGGGAGGAGACGGCCGGCCAGATAGGCCAGGGCGTCGTGGCGGTTCGCATCGAACGCATGCGCGATGAACTCCTTGACTCCAGAATCGTCGCCCAGCAGGGCGGACTTGGATATTGGGATACCCGCGACAAGTATACCAAGATGCTCGAGCAGATACATAACGAGCCAACAGAGGTATCGACCAGGACCCAGATGGACAAATTCTGGGACTCATGGCAGGAACTGTCGCTGCACCCATCGGAACTTGCCCCGCGCCAGGCTGTTGTGGAGCGCGGGCGCACGTTGATCGATTCGATACACGAGCAGTATCGCCGGCTGGCTTCCACCAGGGACATGACCCAGGAAGACATAGAAGTCGTTACCTCGCAGGCCAACGATATATCGAGACAGATAGCCGCCCTGAATTCGGAGATAGTCAAGTCAAAGGCGATGGGCGACAATCCAAACGACCTGTATGACCGCCGCGACCTGCTCGTCGAGAAGCTCGGTACCCTTGTCCCCATATCGGTCGATCGACGCGACCCTGACGAGTTCATGGTGCACATCGACGGACACATCCTGGTGCAGGGCAAGATAGCCCGCGGCTTCACGATGTCAAGCGGCGCCGAAAATGAGGGATATCCCAGGGTGCTGTGGGCCGACACCGGCTCCGAAGCGACGATCAAGAGCGGCCGTCTTGGCGCCCTCCTTGAGTTGCGCGACGTCGACATAAAGAACGAGATCGCGTCCCTCGACACGATGACGCTGACCTTTACCGACATGGTCAATGAGGTACACCGATCCGCATACGGGCTCAATGGCAAGACCGGCATCGATTTCTTTACCGAACTGCCGAGCGTCAACAACATAGCGGGCAACTACGACCGCAACGGCGATGGCGCCTACGACCACAGCTACATCTACCGCATGACCGGCGGCAACGCACTTGACGCCCAGGAGCAGATAGGCCTATCCGGTGTGATGCGCCTTTCTGGCCCGCGCGGCCTCGTCGATGTGGCATATCGTCCGACGGACACGGTAGGGGACATAGTCAGGCGCGTCAACGATTCAGGCTCCGATGTCACCGCGAGACTCACATCCGATGGCAAGTTGCAACTCAGGGCCAAGACCAGCTCCGATGGTGAGAGCCCCGATTTCGTGATCAGGCACGTTGAGGATTCAGGCGAATTCCTGTCCGGCTATTCTGGTTTGCTATCCGCCAGCGGAGCGGCGGCCGCGTATACCTGGGACAAGCCCGACGCGGTGACCGGTCTGCGGGGCGGCATAGACTACGCGGTGGCGCCGCTTGCCCATCCTGCCGGCTGGATAGAGGTATCGAGCGCCGTGTCGCTCGACCTGACAAGCGTGGCTGCCGGATTCGGGACCAACGGCCGGCCGGCTGACGCGGGTGATGGCAGCGCCGCCCTGGCTATGGCCAGATTGCGCACCGCACCGGTGATGGTCGGGTCCCAGAAGACATTCGACGACTACTTTGCCGACGCGGTGGCCGCGGTGGCACTGAGCGGCGAGCGGGCAGGCAGGATGGCCGAGACGCAGTCGCGCATCGTGAAGAACCTGACCGATACACGGCAGTCGATATCGGGTGTCAACGTCGACGAGGAACTGTCGAACATGATCAAGTTCCAGCATGGATATGCCGCGGCGGCGAAGTTCATATCCCAGGTGGATTCCATGCTCGATACCATTATCAACCGCATGGGCGTCTAGGCAATTGCCGCACTCAGCACCCAGCCAGGAGTTCAAGCATGCGTAGAGTAAGTACCGATTACATGAACAACGATATGCAGTACTGGTTGCGACGCTCGGAGGATTCCATGGCGTCCACCCAGAATCGCCTGTCCAGACAGGAGCGTTTGGAGAATCTTCGCGACGACCCTCTAGCCGCGGCGCGTTCCGTGCGCTACGAGTCGTTCGTGGGCCGGCTGCAACGCTACGAGCAGAATGTCCAGTACACCAAGGATCGCGCCTCGCTGGCTGAAGGCTACATGCGGCAGACGCAGGACATCATGCAGCGGGTCCGTGAACTGGCCGTAACCGGCGCAACGGGCACCTACACAAAGGAAGACACGGCTGCTATGGCCGTCGAGGTCGATCAGCTGCTCGCCGAGATGGTCAGCCTGGGCAATGCCCGAGGCCCGGATGGCGACTTCCTGTTTGCAGGCGACAAGGCCAAGACCGAACCGTTCAGGGTAAAGAGCGGTTATATAGAAGGAGCCGGCGCCGCCGCGACGGTTGGCGTCGACTACCTTGGAGGCGTCGGCACTCCGAAGGCGGAAATCAGCGAGGCATCGTACCTGCCGATGAACCTGCCCGGCGACGCCGTATTCTGGTCGGAACGGCAGCGCATCGCGGCGGGAGCGGACGCCTCGACCTATCGCGTCATGGACAACGCAAGCATATTCGTCGACGGGGCCCGGATAGCGCTCAAACCAGGCGATACGGTCCAGGCCATCATAGCCAAGATCAACGACTCGGGCGCCGCCATCAAGGCATCGCTCGATCCGGCGCGCAATTCTCTGGTGCTCGAGGCGACCGACGCCCATCGCGTCAGGCTCGAGGATGGCGCCGGCGGACGGGCGCTCGCCGACCTCGGCATCCTGTCAGGCTCGGGCGTGCCGTCGGACTACGCGACGATGGCTCGCGTCTCGGGCGGTTCGTTGTTCGACTCGGTGATTGCCCTGCGCGATGCCTTGTACAAGGGCGACCATATCGATGTTGGCGGTCGCGTACTGGCGAGCATCGATGCGGGCATGGACAACATGGGCCGGCGTCTGGCCGAGGCCGGATCGATGGTGGAGCGGCTCGACGCGGCTGCCCTGCGGCTGAACCGCGAGATACCCGACATGACCAAGCTCCTGGCGGACGAGAAGGACCTGGACATGACCCAGGCCATAACCGACTTCAAGATGATGGAGTATGCAAGGACGGCTGCGCTGCAGATGGCCGGCCGGGTCCTGCCAAAGTCGCTCCTTGACTTCTTGCGATGATTGCGGCAGATTGGGCATCCACATGAGGATACAGACAAAGATGATGGGCGAGCTCGACATCGACGAGCGCCAGGTCATAGACTTCCCCGACGGGTTGATAGGCTTCAGAAAATTCACCTCGTACGCGCTGCTCGATGCCCCGCAGAAGCCCTATTTCTATCTGCAGTCGATGGAGCTGGCCGAGCTTGGCTTCATCCTGCTGGATCCGTTCCTGTTCCGGCCAGACTACTCCATAGACGTGGCCGATGAGGCGATGCGCTCACTGGGTGTGATGGATCCCGACGACGCGCTGGTGCTGGCCATGGTGACGGTCCCCCCCGATGGTGGTCCCATAACGGCCAACCTGATGGGTCCTCTGGTCATAGGACGCAAGATACGACGCGGCGCGCAGGTCATACTGACCGATCCGCGCTGGGCCACCAAACACGATGTGATGGCCGAGCTGGCCGCGTCAAGGAAGTAGCGCGATGCTCATACTATCGCGCAAGCTCAACGAAAAAGTGGTGATCGGCGATGGCGTCGTCGTATCGATCATCGAGATTCGTGGTGACCAGGTGAAACTCGGCATAGACGCGCCCAAGACCGTCAAGGTATACCGCCAGGAAGTCTACGACGCCATCCAGGCGGAGAACAGACTGGCTGCCGAGTCGGCTCTCACCCTGCCTCCAATAGACGTAGCCAAGTAGGTCCGCACGGTGCTGGTTCCACCGCCCCGGAAAAAACTGGCGTTCCGACTGACTGCCTTCATCGTCGCGGCCCAGGCCCTGCTGTACGCAGGCTTTGCCTTCCTGATATTGGAAGGCAACACCAAGGCGGTGGCTGCCAGCGAGCGCGAGACGTCGCTCTTCCTGAACAATTCAATCAGGGCGACCATAGACGATGACATACGGAGCGCCTCAATTGCAATCGTTGCCATAGCCGACAATCCGCAAGTACTGCGGCTCTTCGCCCAGCGCGACCGTGCCGGCCTGCAGGCATACCTCGAACCTGCGTACGGGAAGATCAAAGACCGCATGGTTCGTTTTCATTTCTTCCTTCCTGACGGGACGACCTTCCTGCGAGTACACGACCCATCAACATATGGCGATTCGCTCGTTGAGACACGTCCGATGATCAAGGCGGTGATCGAGCGGCGCATCGCCGTATCGGGAATTGAACGCGGCCGCGACGGTCTGGGGATCCGCGTCGTCGTTCCGCTCTTCAGCGGATCCAGGTTTCTTGGCGCGGTTGAATATGCCATGGAATTCGGGCAGGTCTTCGCCGAACGCCTCAAGTCCACGTATGACGGCGACTATTACATCTTCGGACTCGACAGCGGCGGGCAACCGGAATACATAGCGGGTACCAGACCAATCGACCGCTGCACACCATCGACAAGCTCCGTGCAAGACATTGCCACCGGCAAGAATGTATGGTCTCTGGATTGTTCCCAGGCCGAGGCGGTCGACCTCTACCCATTTCGCGACTATGCGGGCAACGTTATAGGATTCATCAAGGTGGAACTCTCCCGTCTGCCACTGGCCGGCGCCATCAACCAGATACGCCGCGGGCTCATATTCCTGGGCGTGATCCTGCTCATGGCGCTTGCGTTGACTACCATCCTGGCTATGCGGGCGCTATTCAGGCCGCTGCGCGCCGTCGTGAACCAGACCAGAATGATTTCCGAGCGCATAGCCGCGGGCGATCTTGGCTACCGCGGCGACGTCTCCGAGACTGCGGTGGATTTCAGGGAAATTATCACGGTGGTCAACAGCATCATCGGCACGCTGCGCGAACGAGAGATGCTCCTGCAGGCCATAGTCGAAGGCATACCAGGCGTCGTGTACTACGTCGGACCGGATTATAAGGTGCTATGGGCAAACAGCCGGGCACGGCAACTGATGCCCGCTATTGTGGGTATGGACCCTCGCGAGGCAAGTGCCAGCGTTGGCTTCTTTGGTGACGAGGGCGAACTCCTCGCCAAAGCCTTCGAGAGCGGCGAGATCATTTCGGTGGAGGCATGTTACGTGAGACCATCCGCCGGCACCGTCAACGCCTCGGCCGCGAGCGAGGAATGCTGGGAGCATGTCGCGGTACCGGTGCCAGGCACCGGGGGCAGGGTCGAACACGTAATTCGGATATCACGCAATGTAACGGACAAGCGTAGTGCCGAGGCCGCGTTGCGGCAGTTGAACGAAACACTCGAGCGCCGTATAGAAGACGCCATCAGGATGCACAAGGAAACAGAAGGCCTGGCCAATCAACAATCCAGGCTCGCGGCCATAGGCGAGTTGGCAACAGGAATGGCCCACGAGATAACGCAGCCGCTCAATTCCATAACATTCTCGATAGAAAATCTGTCCACTCGCTTTGCCAATGGCACCGTGGACAGCGCCTACCTGCGAAACAAGGTCTCGGCCATCAACGCGGACATAGACCGGGTGCGCCGCGTCATCGACCATGTGCGCCTGTTCGCACGGTCGGTTCCGGAGGAATACCATACTGGCTTCTCTGTCAATACAACTATCCAGAACGCGCTTGGCCTCTTCGCTGTACAACTTGCCACGCGCGAGATCGATCTGTCGGTAAGTCTCGCGGATACCCTGCCAGAGGTGCGGGGCAACCCATTCCAGTACGAACAGGTCGTTCTGAATTTGCTGTCAAACGCACGGGACGCGGTGGAAGAACGTCTGCACCTCGATGCGGAGTCGAACAATCCCGACCCCATGCCCGCCATCATCAGGATACGCAGCTGGGCGGAACCGGGCCTTGTATGCCTTGAGGTCAACGACAACGGCACGGGCATTCCCGGGGAACTAAGCGCACGGGTCTTTGATCCATTTTTCACGACCAAACTGCCGGGCAAGGGCACAGGACTAGGCCTGTCCATTTCGTTTGGCATTATCAGGGAGATGGGTGGCAGCATTGAACTGGGGCACCCGGTCCGCGGCGCCAGCCTCATAGTCAAGGTTCCTGCCTGGAAGGGCGCTTCATGAAGCCGCTGACCATTCTGATTCTGGACGACGAGACAAGACTTGTGTCGGAACTGGCCGAATATCTCGAAAACGCCGGCTTTGCCACACTCGAGGCGGATCGCCCATCCGCCGCCTTCGGGTTGATCGACACCAGCACCGTAGACGTCGCCATAGTCGATATAAAATTGCCCGAATACGATGGGCTGGAATTCCTGCGAAGGCTCAAGGCCATGCGGCCGGAAATCGAGACCATAGTCATGAGCGGCCATGGCGACATGGACAGCGTCATCGAGGCATTCAGGCTGGGTGCCTTCGACTATCTCAAGAAGCCATTCGCCTCGCTCGACCTGCAGGCCTCCATAGCGCGCACACAGAAGTACATAGCTGCTCAGCGATCATCGCAACAATATGCCGAGCTGTGCGCGACACTCAACCGCGAACTGGCTGACAAGGGCGAGCTTGTCGGCAGATCGAGAGCAATGGATGATCTCCGCGACATGATAGCTCTGGCCGCGACCCACTCCGGATCGCCAGTGCTCATCTCAGGAGAAAGCGGTACGGGCAAGGAACTGGTGGCCAGACGGATTCATGCCGAGAGCCCGCGAGCCTCGGCCAGGTTCCTGGCCGTCAACTGCGCCGCGATACCGCGGGACATGTTCGAGAGCGAATTCTTCGGCCACGAGCGTGGTGCCTTTACCGACGCGCGTATAGCCCGTGATGGCTTGTTCCGGGCAGCCTCGGGTGGCAGCCTCTTCCTCGACGAAGTCGGCGAACTGCCACTCGAGGCACAGTCCAAGCTGCTGCGCGTCCTCGAGGAAGGTAAGGTTCGCCCCGTTGGCTCGGACGCAGAGCGCGACGTCGACGTCCGCATCATTTGCGCGACAAACCGCGAACTGTCCGCTGCCGTAGCCGCCGGAACATTCAGACGCGACTTGTATTACAGGCTTGCCGTACTGGAGATACTGATACCGCCTCTGCGCGACCGAGCGGAGGACATCTGCCTCCTGGCCGAGCATTTTCTTGCAGGTTTCGGTCGGCATGCCGGCGACGCGCCGCTTGTCCTGGCTCCCGGGTTCAGGGAGAAGCTGCAGTCATACGCATTTCCCGGAAATGTGCGCGAACTGCGGAACATCATGGAGCGGGCATATATCATGGGCAGGAATCCGGTCGATATCGAGCTGGGTTCGGAACTCCCCAGTCGCAACGCCAGCAAAATGGCTAGCGCCTCGGCAGCCGCTCCTGAACCAGTGTCGAACAACGATCTGGATCTTGAGTCGCTGGAGCGCAAAGCCATAGGACAGGCGCTCCAGATCTCTGGCGGTGTGCTGGCACGAGCCGCCGAGCTTCTGGGCATAACCAGACAGGCGCTTGATCGGCGTCTGGATAAATACTCGCTTCGTTAAGCGACGCTTCGTTAAGCGACGCTTCGTTAAGCGACGCTTCGTTAAGCGACGTTGCGCTGAACGACGCTGCCCGATTTCGGTCGCCCAGATTCGGCATGGATGCCCGATTCCGGGCACTATACCCACATATTCGACGTACTCGCAATCTCCAGACGCCCGGAATCGCCCAACCACGCTCGCGATAGCCTTGCGAATACTTCATATATTTTCATATATATGCATATATTATATCGATATAATATGAATCTCTATATATATCGATATATTTTAGCCCTTTGGCACGATCCTTGCATATAGTATTGGTATGTCGCCTCGCGGCATCCAACAACTCTTTGCAAGGAGCCATCACATGGCCGAACAAACACTCGATTGTCTTGGGGAAGCTTGCCCCGTACCACTCGTCAAAACCCAGAAGGCTCTGGAAAAAATGGCGGTCGGCGATGTCCTGATCGTCGATATCGATCATAGCTGCGCCATGAAGAATGTTCCCGACTGGGCTCGTTCGGCTGGCCACAATGTCGAGATAGAAGAAGTCGGCGAAGGCGAATGGAACATCATCATCGAGAAGACGAAATAGGAGGCCAGCATGGGTGAGAACAAGAAGTATCCGTTCCATGAGACATTTCTGAAGAAGGAGTGGAGCTATTCCACCGGGGCGGTTCTCTTGGCTATCCTCGCGCTGGCTCTGGTAACGGTAACCGGCAGCGCTTGGGGTGTTACCGGCGCATTCGTCATGTGGGGCGGCAAGTTCCTCCAACTCGTCGGCATCAACGCCGACACATGGAAAGGCTTCAATGGCGCGTTGGCCAAGTACAACTTCTGGAAGGACCAGCCAGCAATTACCGACACGGGTATCGTGGTCGGCGCGCTGATCTCGGTACTCCTGGCCGCTCAATTCAAGATCAAGAAGATAAAGAGTTCCAAGAATGTATGGGCAGCGATTCTGGGAGGCCTGTGCATGGGCATAGGCGCGCGTCTGGCGTTGGGCTGCAATATCGGCTCGTTCTTCAGCGCGTTGCCCGCCTTCTCGCTGCACGGTTGGCTGTTCTGGATATCAATATTCTCCGGCGCCGCCGTCGGAAGCCAACTGCTCAAAAAATACTTCATGTAGGAGATGGAAATGAGTGACAGCACCGCTTCTACAATCAGAAGGACCTCTTCCAAGCCCAAGGAAACCCCCGAGCAGAGGGCCCGCAAGCGGAAGAAGCAGCTGACCGCAGGCACCATCCTGGTCGTACTGGTAATTTTGCTCGGCTTGTTCATCCAGACCCAGAATCCAAAAGGCGCCTTTATCTGGATCATCGGTATCGCACTGGGCTATACCCTGCAGCGGTCCCGTTTCTGCTTTACCGCGGCAATGCGCGATCCTGTCCTGACCGGTGGCACCGACCTGACCAAGGCCGTCATCATGGCCATAGCGCTATCATCACTTGGCTACATGGCCTTGCAGATGAAGCTTACCGGCCTAAGCCTCGAGAACCTCGGCTCGGAGACGCTGCTGGACGCGAGCAAGCTGCCAGGCAACATCAGGGCGGCTGGAGTGCAGACAATCATCGGCGGATTCATATTCGGCATCGGCGCCGTCATCGCCGGCGGTTGCGCCTCTGGAACACTGATGCGCATGGGCGAAGGATTCATGCAGCAGTGGATAGCGATCATATTCTTTGTCGCGGGCTCGGTGATCGGCGCGGTTCTGCTTCCGATATTCCAGGCATCGCCGATCCTCTATCAGAAAGCACCGATCTATCTTCCGCAGCTTCTGGGCGGCTGGGTTCCTGCCATCATTGTTCAATTCGGGCTTCTATTCGCCATTTATGTTCTTGCTGACTGGTATGGCAAGAAAAAGTCAGGAGAGCTTTAAGTCATGGAAAAGAAAACAGAACAGTACGATGTCGTTGTGGTTGGTGGCGGTCCCGCAGGCATGACCGCGGCTCTCTATGCGGGACGCGCGCGGCTCAAGACCCTGCTTATAGAAAAATCACTGATTGGTGGCATGGCGACGTACACGAGCGAGATCGAGAACTATCCTGGTTTCGTCGAGCCTATCGGTGGCATCGCGCTGATGAACATCTTCGACAAGCAGTTCCGCCGTTTTGGCGTAGATGTGAAGCTGACCGATGTCCGCGGCGTTTCAATCGAATGCGCGCTGAAGGTGGTGTCCACCTTCAGGACCGACTACGTAGCCAAGGCGGTTATACTGTCAACGGGCAACAAGCCTCGCCTGACCGGTGCCAAGAATGAGGAGAAATTCCTCAACGACAAGGGCATATCGTTCTGCGCCACCTGTGATGCCGCGCGCAATGAGGGCAAGCGCATCATGGTTATTGGCTCGGGCGACGCCGCGATCGAAGAAGGCATGTTCCTGACAAAGTTCGCCAGCGAGGTCTTCGTTTCGGTCATCCACAACGAAGGCACGATGGACGCCAACAAGGTCGCGCAGGAAAAAGCCCTGGCTAACCCCAAGATGAAGTTCCTGTGGAATACCGTCGTCGATTCGTTCGAAGGCGATGACATGCTGAAACAGGTAGTGCTCAAGAACGTCAAGACCGGCCAGCTCCAGCCGGTCGACGTCGACACATGCTTCCTCTTCATCGGCTATGTTCCTAACACCAAGATATTCGAAGGCTTCGTCGATATGACGAACCGCGGCTATATCAAGACGAACGAAGACATGGAAACCTCCAAGGAAGGCGTCTATGCCGTCGGTGATTGCCGCGACAAGACCCTTCGCCAGGTGGCCACGGCGGTCGGCGACGGAGCCGTTGCTGGCTTCATGGCAGAGAAGTACGTAGAAGAAGTAAACTACATTCAGAAGGAGATATTCGAGGCCAAGGGCCTGATCATGGCGTTTGTATACAACGCCTCGGAGCCCCTTGACCGCGAGTACCTGGCGCGCATCGAGCAGCTGCAGCGCGAGCGCAAGGACAAGTTCCAGCTCAGGCGCATCGATGTATACAAGTCAGACAGGATCGCCTGCCGGCTGTCGTACACCAAGTCTCCGTCGCTGTTGTGCATCAAGAATGGCGAGGTCCTGCATGATTGCACCGACCTGAACGGCATGGAGCAGAAGATCGACGAAATAATAAAGAAGTATTCATAACAGCACGCTGACAATTTCAACAGAGAGGCGGCCCCAGGGCCGCCTCATTTCCTTACTTGATGGACGCCACGCAGCCGATTGGTCGCTTGTTTCTGGCGATGCCCCATGACCGACTCATGCAGGCATGAGCGTACGTACAAGCGCAACCAGATCCTTGAGGATGATAGGCTTGGCCATGGTGTGGTGTGCCCCGAAGAGCTTGGCATGCCTCAATAGGTCATCACCCCGACCGCTTCGTCCGCCGCCCGAAATGGCTATGATGTGCACATCAGGCTTGAGCCGCTTCAGTTCCATGATGGTCTCAAAGCCCTCCTTTTCGGGCATCAGCATGTCGGTGATGACAACATCGCACCGACCTTGAGTCATTCTGCGCAGGCCATCATTGCCGTCGCTTGCCGTCAATACTGAAAAGCCAGCCACTTCCAGGGCATCCTTGAGCAGAATGCGGTAGTCGACATCATCTTCTATGACCAGGATGCATCCCATGTGGTCCAAACTCCCTCCGCCATCATTGTGGCGCCTCGCCCATGCGGCCGCAGGCCTGCTCGATGCTGTCGATCAGCGCGCGTATTGTCAAGGGTTTCTGCAGCACCGTACCGATCCCCGCGTCGTACAGACTCCCGGCATCGATAGGCGTGCCCATGCCTGCACAGAGGCAGAGCCCGATGCCGGAATCCAGGGAGTGAATTTTCCGGCAGAGCCGGAGCGCGGCCTTCAAATCCGTATCGGCGTCGACGATCGCAACAACGCACTGCAACTCAGCATCGCTGCAGAATCGCAGCGCCTGGTCGGCATCGGCGGCGCGCTGGACATGATAACCTATGGCCTCGAGAGCCGCGCCGTGCGGCCCTGCAGGCGGCAGGGCGTCGCCGACGACGAGCACGCCGCGAACTCCGGGCCGGCTGTCGTCCTCGCGCTGCGGCGCTTCATCGAGGCCAGCATCCGCGATCCCAGGAAGCAGCAGCTCGAATGTGGTGCCCGAACCTCGCTCGCTGCCGACACGGATATAGCCATGATGCTGCTGCACGATGCCCTGCACCACCGACAGGCCCAGCCCGGTACCCGATCCAACCTTCTTGGTTGTGAAGAACGGATCGAATATCTGACCCTGGTCCGATGGCAGTATGCCAATTCCGGTATCGCTGACTGACAATCGAACGTAGGCTCCAGGGGGAAGCTCGGGGAAATGATCCAGCCCCTGATCATGCCTGATGCGCTCCACGCTGAATGTGATGGTCCCCGGCCGATCTCCAATGGCCTCTATCGCGTTCTTGAACAGGTTTATGATGACCTGTTCAATTTGGGTAGGGTTGGCCAGGATCAGGCCCGTATCCTCGACAATGCTCGACATCACGGTGACGTTTTCCGGAACAAGCACTCGTACCAGTTCAAGCGAAGCATGTGCAAGGTCTGTGAGTGAGAAACGTTTCTGGTCCCGCGTTGAGCCTTTGCTGAATTCCAGTATCTGCCGAACAATATCCCTGCCGCGCTCCCCGGCTCGATAGGCTTGCGCAAGGCGCGCACGCTCGGGCTCATGCTCTGGCATCGCATCCATGACCAATTCCATCGAGCCCATCATGATGGCCAGAATGTTGTTGAACTCGTGCGCCGTGCCTCCGGCAAGCTTACCCTGGGCCTCATAGCGTTGCGCCTGCTCCAGGCGCGCCTGATTCTGTCGCAAGGCATCGAGCATGGCATTGAGTGCCCGCGAGACATTGGCAAGTTCATCATTCCCGGAAACTGAGACGTGCCTCGACATGTCGCCGCGCCTGCGAATCTCCGAAGCATCCGCTCCCATGCGCTCGAGACGCCTGATTACGATGCGTTCCAGGAGTATCCAGACGGTGAGCCCGATGACAAAACTCAGCACGACCGTCGTAGCCATGAAATACCAGATGGTCAGCATGCCATTGGCATGAATGTCCCTGGCGCCCCGAATCCCGATGACGAATACGGGCATACCGAATATATCGCGTGCGCGCGTGTAGCCACCTATCTCATGCGCATTGATGACACGGATGACGACCTCGTTGTCACCGGAAAACCCGGCCAGAGCGCTCTGAAACTCATGCGGCTGATTTGGCTCGTCAATCCGATGCAAAGCCAGGGACAAGCGCGTCATATCACCCAGTCTCTTGAGTTCTTCGTCTCCAAGCAGAGCGGCCATCACCATTACCCCGGTCGCGGGACCTTCTTCAGTGCTGGTCAGCACCGGCCTGACCGCCACCAGAAGGATGCTATCCGGCAATACCAGCAGCCCCGTCCTTGCCGTCGACACGCCTGCGGCAAGTATGGATGGCAATAGAGGTGAGAGGGCGGATCCGAAGCCTGCGGGGACTGCAGTCTGTGCCCCGGTGACGCCCGATACAGCCTTCTCGTATACCAGAGTGCCCTTGATATCGAAGAACGCCACAAGGTTGATGTTCAGCGATACCAATGCCGAATCCATCAGATTGTCATCGACGTACTCAGGCCTCCGTCCGGCCAGATAGTCATAGGTGTCGGTCCAGGACGCCCAATCATGGAGAGAATACCCTAGCTTCTCGAGTCGATCATCGAGCGCCGCGACCACCCGCTCGGCATTCTGCCGCATGTAGGTCTGCTCAAGTCGCGAATAGCTTCCCATGATCAAGCCAAGCGACAGGACCAGAATCACGGCGTCCAGTACAACCATCGTGGCAATGAGGATGGTCAATATTTTGGCGCGTATATTCATGATTCTTCCTTGGATCCAGTGTACCACAGTTCGGGATTCCGCATAGGCGCTTGACGAATCGGGCACCCTGTAGTCCCATGTTGACTGACGCGGAGGAAAACCTGGAAATGATCATTGCGGGTATCGCCGCAGTGCTTGGCGCATGCGCCCTGTACTGCATGTCGCTCCTGTTCAGGCGGCCCCGACCGAGCCACCCGATCGCGCTGACAGGGCAACTCTTTCCAACGGGCTTTCTGTGGGGCACCGGCGAGGATGCGTACCAGCACGAGGGCGGCAATGACCGCGCCGACTGGTACGCCTGGGAACGATCCGATCCGCGTCCCTTTGCCGATGGTTCGGTTTCAGGCGCTTGCGTCGATTTCTGGAACCGCTACGAGGAGGACTTTGCCAGGGCATCCGCAGACGGACAGAATTTTCACCGTATCGGCATAGAGTGGAGCCGTGTCGAACCCGCGCCGGGATGCTATGACGAATCAGCATTCGGGCATTACCGGTTGATGCTCGAATCACTGAAGGCCAAGGGCATGACAGTAGCGGTCAACCTCTGGCACTTTACCCTGCCCGCCTGGGCCGCCGCCATGGGAGCCTGGGAGAACCCGGAGACGACGGTTCGCTGGGAAGCCTACACGGCCGAGTGCGGGCGGCGCTTCGGGGATCTGGTCGACTACTGGTCAACGATGATAGACGCGCAGATATACGTGCTTCGTGGATATTTTACTGGCGAGATCCCCCCATTGAAGCATGACCCGGCAGCCGGTGTGCGCGTGCTTGCGACTCTGGCCGAGGCGCACGGCAAGGCCTTTCGCATCCTGAAGCCATACGGCGGCAAGGTAGGCATGATCTATTTCTTCAGCCTCTGTCAGTCCGGCGGCAATCCACTCGACGCATTTGTTACTGGGCAATTCGACAGGATCTTCAACTGGGATCTGCCCGATGCCCTGCATACCGGTCGGCTCCGCGTCGCCATCACAGGGGTCCCGCAACTGGACGAAACCATTCCTGAGGCGGCAGGCACGCTGGACTGGCTCGGCATCAATTACTACTACCGGGAGATAATCCGCTTCAACCCACTGGCCCAGGGCATGGTCGACAGGGGCCCCGCTCCAGGAGCCTCGCTTACTGATCTGGGATGGGAGATATACCCCGAGGGCCTGTACCTACTATGCAAGAAACTACAACGACGCTACCCCGGAGTCTCCTTGCTTATAGCCGAGAATGGAATCGCCGACCGGAGGGACGAGAAGCGCCCTCGCTTCATCCTGGACCACCTGGCATGGGTACACCGACTACTGTCTGAGGGCTGCCCGATTGCCTCATACTCATACTGGTCGTGTACCGACAACCTCGAGTGGCTGGATGGGTTCGTACCCAAGTTCGGGCTGTACCGTGTAGACCTACGGACAATGGAACGGCTCGAGACGGCGTCCGCCCGGCTCTATCGGTTCATAGGGACGAACAATCGCCTGCCCTCCGAGCCGGATCTGGCGGGCATTCTGGATCCGCCTCCCCAAGCGGGCTAGGCCTTTTCCCGCAGGCCATACTTCGTGAACACAAGCCCAGCGGCGAGTCCAGCCGCTCCCGCACACGACGCAATCAGCTTGAGCCCGAGCACGGTAGGCTTCTGGCTGCCCCCTGCATACATCAGGGCCGAGGCTACGGCGATGGAGAGCCCGATGGACAGCTTCTGAAAAACCGCCTGCACGCCGAAATGGATTGCCTCACGTCGCTCGCCGCACCGGGCCGCGTCGTAGTCCACGATGTCGGCCAGAATGGCATTGGGGAGCATCAGGAATCCGGCCGTCGTCACACCATACAGGCCCATCACGACTTGCGTCTGCAGGAAGCGATCGCCCGGGAGCAAGCCGACAAGACAGAGCGCCAGCGATACAAGGCCAGAACCGAAGAGGGTCACCAGGTACACTGGATATTTTCCCCAGCGCTTGGAAGCGGTATTGGCGGCGAAGAACGCTGCCAGGTTGGCTACAACGTATGGAAGCATGACGAATATCACATCGCCATCACCCTTGCCTGTCACATGCTCAACCCAGAAAGGTACAAGCAGGATCATGATGTTAAGCGAGAACCAGAATATGGCGGTGGCTATAAGGTACAGGACGAACGGCGGATTCCTGAACGTCAGCAAAATCCAGCGATACAGATCGGAGATGCCAGGCTTATGGGTTACACCCGGCGCGGCGCCCGTGGCACTCTGACCAGCCAGCATGGCTGGCTCCCGCACAAACAGAATGGTGGGCAGGAACGAAACGATGGTCAGGACACCCACCGTCAGGCCAAGGCCCAGCCAACCGGCGGCCTCCTTGATCGAGCCTATGGTCGACCCCAGAATAGTGCCCAGCATGATGAAAAACGCCTGCATCGTGCTGATGTCCACCCGTTCCTTCGGGTCGGCGGAGAGCTCGGGCAACAGACTCATGTACGGATTGGCCAGCAGAGTCCAGAAGATGAAGAACAGCTGCACCATCACGAATATGAATACGCCATTTGCCCAGTCCATATGGCCTGGTACCGGTGGCACCCACATCAAGAACGATACCAGCGCCGTGGGAATCAGCGCCAGTGTTATGAACGGTATGCGCCTCCCGAATCGTGACCGCAGATGGTCGCTCAGATACCCCACGATTGGATCGGTAATCCCATCCATGATGCGTCCGGCAAGAAAAATGATTGAGAACAGGCCGACTGGCACCAGGGCACCGTCGAGGCTCGGGACGTAGAGCCTGAGCAACCACTGGCTGATGAGCAGGTTGGCGAAATTCAGGGCCAGCCCTCCGACAGCGTACGACATCTTTCTGCCAAGGCTCAGTGTTTTCATGACAGCAATCGTAATCCTGGCTGGACAGGAAAGCAATGTATAGTTCATCGAAGCCTGCATCTCGGTATCCAACGCCACCGCCCCTTGTATGGCTTGCCTTGGGCAACCGCTCCTGGCGGTGTCGAATCGTGAAAGATGCAGGCTTCGACGAACTAGCTGCTATTTGGTCATGGATCAAGCATTCAGTATCTTACGTTGCAGGGAGAAAAATCATGAGCACGACACTCCATGACTTCAAGGCAAGGACAATTCAGGGCAAGGATGTATCGTTGGCAGAATACAAGGGCAGCGTGGTACTGGTGGTCAACACTGCAAGCAAGTGCGGCTTTACACCGCAATACGCCGGTCTGCAGAAGCTGTACGAGACATACCGTGATCAAGGCCTGGTGGTGCTGGGCTTTCCGTGCAATCAGTTCGCAGAGCAAGAACCTGCCTCCGAAACCGAGATTGCATCCTTCTGCTCGCTCAACTATGGCGTCACCTTTCCGCTGTTCGCGAAAGTCGATGTAAACGGAGAGCATGCCCATCCACTGTTCGCATTCCTGAAGGATTCGCTACGCGGCTTCCTGGGCTCGCGGAACATTAATTGGAACTTCACCAAATTCCTCGTTGGCCGGGATGGCAAGCCTGTCAAGCGATTCTCATCGCAGACTCCGCCCGAGCTTCTGTCGACAGCGATAGAGCGTGCCCTTCAGGCACATGCCTGATTCGGATCTTTGAAGGACGGGAGACTCTTCATGAGAAAAACACTGGTTCGTACGGGCATGGCCTTGGTCGCGCTTGTCATTGTCATCACCGCTGTGTTCATGGTTTGGGCTCTGACGCCGAGTATGGCGCGGCAGGCGGCTCTGGACGCGCTCAAGTCAGATGCGGCGGTCAGTGTCACCAAGGATGGCGGGTCACTCGTATTCAGTCCGGCGGTCAGGGAAGCCTCAACTGGCCTGATATTCTATCCCGGCGGCCACATCGACTATCGAGCCTACGCGCCCGTCCTGAACAGGATAGCGGCCCAGGGAATCCTCGTAGTACTGGTGCCGGTTCGCCTCAATCTGGCCTTCTTAGATATAGACGCGGGGGCATCCGCACTCAAGCGGCATCCGCAAATTTCTGTCTGGGCCACAGGAGGTCACTCGCTGGGCGGAGTCGCATCGGCACTGTTCGCCGCGAAGCATCCCGAGATCAAGGCCGTCGTTTTCTGGGCATCCTATCCGCCAGACTCCAGCCTCCGCGACTCGGACATCAAGGTGCTGTCGATCTGCGGCACCCTGGATGGTGGGCTCGACCACGGCGCGACCATAGAGAAACACAAGGCTGATGAACCCGCCGACAGTACCTTTGTCGTCATTGAAGGCGGCAATCACGGGCAATTCGCTGACTATGGCCCGCAACCCGGGGACAATCCAGCGACCATCAGCCCGCAGGCTCAATGGGATCAAACGAGCGCGGCGACGGTTGCCTTTCTGCGATCGCTGGGCGGCTGAGCGGGGATCAGTCCAGAAGGTCAGTAGGTGTGTGCGAGCGCCAGCAGTATCGAGTCCCGCCTGATCATGCCTTTGAACACACCGTCTGCATCGACGACAGGCAGACGCTTGAGACCGCCTTCGGTCATCAGCCTGAGGGCCTCGTCTATCGAGGCATCTTCCACTATCGATCGAGGCGCTCTGATCATGATGCTGCCCAGGGGGCGATAGTTTCGCCTGCTTCCCAACAATCCAGGGAGCCGATTTGCAATGCGTCGGCCACCAAGCGCTCCTACAAGAATTGCATCGGTTATCAGGCCAACGAGAACACCGCTCTGGTCGACGACCGCGGCGCGCTGAAGCCCCTTGGCCACGAGCGCGTCGATGGCCGCCTGGAGGCTCGAGTTCTGGGATAGCGCCAGCTCGTCACGCGATTCCACATCCTTGACGCTGTGGGCGTGCGAGCTCGGAGTAGCCTGCGGTTGGGCCATCGCTGCCCTGGTCGTCGCGACTGCCTTGAGCACGTCAATGCGCGACAGCATGCCGACGACCCTGCCATGGTCGTCGACCACGGGCAGGCGCTTGCGTTTCTCGCGATTCATGCGGTGTATCGCTTCGGACACCTTGGTGCCTTGATGCACTGTAGCGGGTGGCGACGACATGATATCGACGCATCGCCGCGGCTCGACGCGGGCCAGCCACGCTTCCCGTTCGACCGCCGGCAACAGGCGCAGCAAACCAAGGCGGGCTGGCATACCGGCCCGCCTGACCAGATCGTTCTGTGTCACGATGCCAACGCAGGAGCCATCGTCGGCCACTACCGGCAGTGCCTTGAGTCCGGCGTCCAGAAGCAGTTCGACCATCGCCCTGACCGAAAAATCCGGATGCACCATGGTCGGTTTGGGCGTCATGATATCGCGGACGTGCAGATTCGCAGGAAAGAGCCCGGCTGATGTCCTGAACGATCTGACGGCGGCAGGCACTACCGCCACCACGCCATCGCCCACCATGGCTTCAAGAGCGGCGACCACCGTCTCGGTCTCCATGGCTGGAAGTATGATGTCTATGACGATGGGAAAGTCGTAGGATAGCTCTACCAGATGCGACGAGGCGGTCTCACCGTTCTCGTAACAGCCGGCCATGCCGCGCGTAACAACGCAGCGCGCCGCCAGCCTCAGCGAGCGCACATAAGCCACCACCGCCTCGGCCATGTCCTTGCCTTCGTGGCGGGCCTTTTCGCGGGTGTATACCTTGATTATCGAGTAGTCGGTCATTGGCAACTCCCCTACACGTTCTCGGCAAGCGCCAACCCGACCAGAGTCAGCACGAGACCGCCTATGACGTTGATGAGAATATTGATGATGCCCTTTGAAAAATCTGATTGCAGGTACCGGATTGATTCCAGCGAGAACGTCGAGAACGTGGTGAAGCCACCAAGAAAACCGGTAACCGCGAAGATCCGGAAGGTTCTTGGAATGAGCGCCTTGTCGACAAGGCCGACGGCCAGCCCTATGAGAAGGCAGCCCAGCAAGTTCACCGCGAGCGTGCCCCAGGCGAATCCATCGCTGAAAAGGCGGCCCGCCGCCAGCGACGCCAGATAGCGCGCAACCGACCCAAGCCCTCCGCCAATCAGCACCAGAACAACGCTTGCCATGGCCCCGCCCTCCAATAGTCTCCAGAAGGAGGAGTCATCAGCCACATGGTGGCGGTTCGGGGCGGCTGCCCACGGGCGAACTCCATCGCCTGAGCCGACGATACCCCGTGGCAAACCGGTAGTCAAGTATGGCGGCTTCCGCTCGATTGATGATCGAGACCTGTACAAGTCAAAGTGCGGCGATATACTTGTTTGGTATGAGACACCTACGCATATCGATAGCCGCCTTGTTGCTTGTCATGCTGGTCTACCCCGCCGCCTTTGCCCAGACTCCACCGATGATGACCGATAAGGAAGTTGCCAAGTTTATTGACGATTGGCCATCGGTCAGCCAATGGCTCCACGCCAAGGGCAAGCAATTTGATTCCGACAGCGCCGGACAGAGCATCGCGGCGTTGACCGTGGGCTCAGACTTTTCCGCATTCCTGCGCGGCAAGGGCTGGTCAGTCGAGCGCTTCAGTTATGTCGCGGGCACGGTATTCGCGCTCGTTTCATATGTCGCGTTCGAGCGCCAGAATCCTGACATGATGAAGCAGTTTGACGATGCCATAGCTCAGATCAGGGCAAATTCATCAATGTCCGAGGTCGACAAGAAAGAGGCGATCAAGAACCTCGAGGAGACAAAGAAGAGCCTCCTATCAATGTCGTCTGAAGCAGACTTCAACGAGCCTGAGATCAAACTGGTCAGAGCCATGTACGACACCATATACAAGCTGCTGCAAGACACCCAGCAGTAGCCATCAAGCCTTGCCCGCCAAGTCGCTAGAACCGCACGGTGATGCCAGCCGTAACGTAGTGGAAGAGGGCGAAGGTATATACGCTGCCGCCGCCGTCAGAACCCCCTTCCAGTACCCGGTATCCCAGCCGATACGAGACCGAATCGGACGGCTGGTATTCGAGCGCGGCCAGCACGTCCTCAGCGCGGCCAAAGGGCGTGACCAGGGCGTCACCATCGATAGCCAGACTCCAGGGGCTGGCCATCCGCCACGCAGCCCTGAAACTGATAAGCGGCACCGCGCCCAGATCGCTGCGGTGGGCATACGCGCCGGCGCTCATCAACGCTATGTCGGCGCTCCTCAGCTTGGCGGTCAAGCCCGCGGCCAGTTCCACCGCGTCGGTCTTGACGAAGGTATAGCGGTAAGTAAGGCGGTACGAATCGAAGCGATACACTGACTGCACCTCGGTGCCAGCCGTGAAGGTAGCGGTCTGGTATGTTACATCCCTGTCGAGTGTGCCACTGCCGCGAACGGTCAGGGGTGCGACAAGGGCAAGCACGGTGTGCCTGTCGGCAAAGGTATAGCCGCCGCGCACGCGTAGCGCCACAGCCGGCTCCGAATTGGTGTCGGTAGCAAGAGAAATGGTGTCACCCGTTTCACTGGGAATCCTGACATCGTTATATCCTGTAAAGGCAGCGCCCATCTCTACATCAAGAAAGCCGCCATCGGCATAAGCGGCAAAGATTGTTGTCATCGTTATCATAGCCATCAGTACTATGGTTCGTCTGTTCACAGCATTCTCCTTCTGCGCATTCAATCGATTGGCAAAGATACTGTACAATGATGGCAATGATCAAACTTGCTACTTTTAACGCAGAGAATTTCTACATGCTGCTGGACAAGGATTACTCGCAGGAGGAATTCGCCTGCCTTTCGCATGAGGCATACATGGCGATGAACTCGTCAATATACAATCCGAACAAGGACCTTTCCAAGATAGCCGCCATTGCGAACACCATCCTGACCGAGAATTTTGATTTCGTCGGCCTGTGCGAGGTGGGCGGGATGGAAACCCTGCACAACTTCAATCGCCTGTACCTGGGCGGGAAGTATGACTGCTACCTGCACGAGGAAAACAGCAGGCGCGGCATATTCGTCGGCGCCCTGGTCAAGAAGGGCAGGTTCACCGCGGTTACCGCCAGGAACATGCAGGGAGCCTTCTCGCGGAACCTGCTCAAGGTGACGCTTGCTGCGGACAGGGTGGAGCTGCATTTCTTCGTCGTCCACCTTAAATCACACTATGGCCGTGATCTAGGCATAGAGCAGCGCATGGAGGAAGTCAGGCAACTGAGCGGATTGGTCAGCAGGCGCAACTGCGTCGTGCTTGGAGATTTCAACGGTATCCTGATCCGCGGTGAGCACCAGTTCGAGTTCGACCGTTTTCTGGAGCTGCCGTTCAGGGATGTGCTGGAGGCTATGCAGGTTCCCCCAAGCGGCCGTTTCACGCATTACTATTTCAGGGACGGTCCCCGTTTCAACCAGCTTGACTACATATTCTGTTCCGATGACATCACCGTCGTCGATGGTGGCATGCTTGCTGACATGATTCCAACAAGTTTCGACGAACGGTCGCGGTTGCCATCGGACCATCTCTTCCTGACGGCAACCATAGTGCCAGGCGCGCCGCCAGTCGGCTACAGGAACGAACGGTAGGGCAGATCGTCCTGACCTTCGAAGGCATCCTCGAAGCCGCGCGGATGATGATACTCTGTCTTGTCCCGATCGGTCGGCCAGGTATATTTTCCGCCCACTTCCCAGAGGAAGGGCTTGAAGCCATAACCGAGCCTGTCCTTGCGCATCTCCCAGAGTGTCTTGATCTCCTTGGGGTCAGCCTGGAAATTGCTCCAGATGTCGTGGTGGAATGGAATGATGACCTTTGCCTGCAGAGCCTCGGCCATCCGCAGAATATCTATGGATGTCATCTTGTCGGTGATGCCTCGGGGATTCTCGCCAAAGGAGCCAAGTGCCACATCGATCTGGTGGTCTTTGCCGTGCTTGACGTAGTAATTGGAATAGTGTGAATCGCCTGAATGGTAGAGCGAGCCGCCCGAGGTCTTGAACAGGTAATTGACGGCCATGTCATCCATGTCCATCACCGGCTTGCCGCGGAGGCTTACGCCCTTGGGCGCCGTTATCAACACGGTCCTGTCAAAGGAGTCAAGCACGACAATCTCGATGTTCTTGACCTTGACGGTGTCCCCGGGCCTCACGGTGATGCATCGCGACGCTGGCACGCCCCAGCCCGTCCAGAGCTCGACACAGGCCTTGGGGCCTATGAAGGGCACATCTGCAGGGCAATTCTTCATGACCGCAGCTGCCACATTGGCGTCTATATGGTCGTTGTGGTTGTGCGTTGCCAGCACCGCATCGATCTGTCGTATGGCAAAGGGATCGAGCGGGAATATGGCGTTCCTGAGGTTGGGCTGCAGTTTCCTGACACCGGTCATCCTCTGCATCTGATGCTGAGGCGTCATGTTCGGATCCTTGCTTGTCTTCTTCCCGGTGCCAACCCAGAAATCCACGGCGATATTGGTCTTTTCCGCCGACTTGAGCCAGATGCCCGTGCACGCAAGCCACCACATCGCAAAGGTGCCGGGCGCAACGTCTTCATTCTCTATCTCTTCGTTGAGCCAGGTGCCCCATTCCGGGAACGTATTGAGTATCCACGACTCTCGGGTTATATCATCTATCTTGGCCATGTAGTTCCTCCTCACGTAGTATCCATTCAGGCGCGACCGTAATGCATAGGTATGGTATACTGGAAACGATCATATTACAAGCAATATGATTAATGTAATGACAATATTGATTGATATTTCAAGTATTTTTGATCATTATGAATCTTTGTTGGTGCAATTCAGTGAGCCAGCAGACGGCAAGCTGCCATGCCCAGAGGAGGCGCGCGCGTGAACAACCTACTTGGCATCTATGAAAAGGCCCTGCCAAAGACTTTGGGCTGGGAGGATCGATTCCGGGTGGCCGCGGACGCCGGCTTCGATTTCCTGGAACTCTCAATTGATGAGACACCTGAACGGCTCGATCGGCTGTCCTGGAAGTTGCCGGAGCGGCTCGACTTTAGCCGGGCAGCGAGGCTTGCAGGCATCACGGTGCCATCGCTGTGTCTTTCAGGGCACCGCAAGTTTCCATTCGGTAGCGCCGATCCAGCCATCCGTGCGGAATCGATGCGCATTATGGAAGCCGCGATACAATTCGCCGTCGATACAGGCATAAGGGTCATTCAGCTGGCCGGGTACGATGTCTACTACGAGCCTTCGACACAGGAATCAAGGAAGCGGTACCTGGCCGGCATGCACGAGGCACTTGAACTAGCTGCCCGGCATCAGGTGATGCTCGCGCTGGAGATCATGGACACTACGTTCCTCAATTCCATAACCAAGTACCGACTGCTCAAGGAACAGCTCCCTTCCCCCTGGCTCGCCGTGTATCCAGACATCGGCAACCTCAGCGCCTGGGGGAACGACATGGATCACGAGCTGTCCACAGGCATGGACCAGATCGTGGGCCTGCATATCAAGGAAACCAGATCGGTGCTCCCGGGCACCACGGGCACGTTTCGGGATGTCCCCTTCGGCGAAGGCAATGTCGATTTTGTCCAGGCCTTTTCGACCCTCAGCCGTCTGCACTATGCCGGCCCATTCCTCATCGAGATGTGGACGGAGAAGGCATCCGACCCCATCGCCGAGATAGCTCGCGCCAAGTCATGGGTATGCGAGAGACTACGCCAAGGAGGCTTTGCATGAATCATGAATCGCAGCGGCGCGAGGTACTCGCGGCCAATCTTGCATTGCCCAGGCTGGGCCTTGTTGACTTTACCTGGGGCAATGTAAGCTCCCGGGATCCTCTGTCGGCGACGATAGCCATCAAGCCGAGCGGCGTTCCCTACGAGACCATGCGGGCCGAAGACATTGTGGTCGTCGATATTGAAGGCGCGACGATCGATGGCGACCTGCGACCCTCTTCCGACCTGCCCACACACCTGGAGCTGTACCGGCGCAACCCCGATATCGGGGCCATCGTGCATACGCATTCTACTTGGGCAACCATCTGGGCCCAGGCTTGCCGCGGCATTCCCGCCCTGGGTACGACGCACGCCGACTACTTCTACGGCGCCATACCGTGTACCCGCCAGCTAAGCCAGACGGAGACGGCCAGTGAATATGAGCGCAACACAGGGCTGGTAATCATAGAGCGCTTCGAGGAACTTGGTCTGGACGCTGGGCGTATGCCTGCCGTGCTGGTGGCCAATCATGGCCCCTTTGCCTGGGGCAAGAACGCCTCGGAGGCTGTGCATAACGCGGCGGTGCTCGAAATTGTCGCGAGGATGGCCTTGCATACACTCGCGCTGGCACCCGACCTTGGCCCCATGCCCGGCCACCTCCTGGACAAGCACTTCAACCGCAAGCACGGCCCGGGCGCCTATTATGGACAGGGCACGAAACAGCAACCTGGGGTCAGCTAGACCTGGCTCGCGTTGATATCGTCGCTGACAACCTCAACCCTGACGCCGGCCTCGCGCAGTTCGTCGAGGAAAGGTTTCGGGCTCAGCCAGTCCGTGACCACGAGATCTATCTTCGAGAGCGGACATGTCAGAAAACTCGACGCGGCGTTCATCTTGGTGTGATCGGCAACCACAATGATCCTGGCGTTTGAGTTCTCTATCATGGCGCCATTCACGGTTGTCTCCTGATAGACGGCCGAGGTGCAACCCTTCTTGAGGTTGATGCCGTTGATACCCAGGATTGTTATGCTCGAAAAGATATGCCGGATGCCGACGAGGGTCAGTTCGCCAAACAAGGACTTTGACTGTGGCCGGTATTCGCCTCCCAGCATTATGAGTTCAACTGATGGATCAATGTCCAGGGTGAGCGCGGCGGCGTTGTTGGTAACGACCGTTACCCGCTTGCCCTCCAGATGGCGAAGTACTTCGAGCGTGGTTGAGCCCGCATTCAGGAAGACTGTGTCATGCTCGTTGACCAGCGACGCCGCGTACTTCCCGATAAGCCGTTTCTCGCGCTTGGCGACATTGTCCTTCTCCTCGAACATGGCCTCCAGATGGGGATTGGAAGCGATGACGGCCCCTCCACGCGTGCGCTCGAGCAGCTTGTCCACGGCAAGCGCGTCGAGATCCCGACGAATCGTTATCTTCGACACACCAAATTCGTTGGCCAGCTCCTCTGCCGAGACGACACTTTTCTGGTACAGCAACTCAAGGATCTTCTTGTGTCGATAGTTGGTGACCGGCGGAAGCGACGACAACATGCCTTCATTCATGACGATACACTCACTTTCCTTCACTGAATATGTGCCTGATGCCGGGTGCGGAGAGCGCGGCATAGAGGGCAACAGCACGCGCCCTCAGTGCCGCATACCGCGCGTTGTTTGCCTTATCCGGCTCGAACGAACCGCACGGGCTGTTAACCGTGGCCGACTCGAAAGCCAGAGGATAACTCGAAGCCTGCCCCGTGGCAACTGCGCCGGCTATCCAGGCTCCAAGGGAAGTAGCTTCGCCACTCTGGTACCGCAGTATTGTCCTGCCAAAGACATCGGCCTGTATCTGGTTGAACAGCCCGGAATCGGTCATGCCGCCCGAGACGCGAATCGATGCAATAGGCCCGCATGCTTCTTCAATGACCTCGAGCCCGCCCTTGAGATCAAGGGCGATACCTTCCAGAATGGCGCGGGCCATGTCGCCCCGCGTCGTTCCAAGTGACAGGTTGTAGAATAATCCCTTGGCGCCGGCATCCCAGAATGGAGCGCCGGAACCGGCAAAATGTGGCAACAACATCACCCCATGCGCGCCGACACCGGCCCGCTCCGCTTCGGCATTGATGGCCTCAAAATTGTCATCATCTGGCCCGGCCGCCTTCCAGAGCGTCTCCCTGAACCAGCGGTAGACGGTGCCCGAACTCGGCAGAGCCGCCTCGACGATGTATGCCCCTGGCAAGGCGGACACACTGCATGTGACCCGGATGCCGGGATCGATGTAGGGCAAGGTGGAGTGGCCGATCAGATATGAACCGGTGCCGGTGTTGGTGACGGCGCGATCGGAGCTGAACAATCCAAGCCCGAGCGCGGCGCATTGCTGGTCACCACCGGCGGTGATTACCGGCGTCCCGGCGGCAAGGCCTGTCTCGCTGGCCATGCCGGCATCGAGCCCGCCTACAATCGAGCCAGGAGCCACCAGGTCACAGAGCATGTCGGAGTCCAATTCAAACAGGTCGATCAACTCGCGATCCCAGGTCATCGTGGCAAGGTCCAGCAAGTTGGTCCTCGAGGCAAGGCTCTGATCGGTTACGAAACGGCCGCACAGGATATGCAGCGCATAGTCATGGATACCGAGCATCTTGTGCGTATGCGCGAATATGTCCGGCCTGTTGCGCTTGAGCCAGAGCATCTTGATCGCGGACAACACCGGATTGATCTTCGCGCCAGTCTTGCGATGAACCATGGGATTGTGGCCGGCCAGCTCGGCAGCGAGCGGGGCGGTGCGGACATCCTGCCACATGATGGCCGGATACAGCGGCCTTGCGTCCCTGTCCACCGGTATGACAGACGAGCGCTGTGAAGTCAGGGATATGCCGGCCACCGAAATGTCATGGCGTCGAGCCTGTTCGGCAGCGCCTTTCAATACCGATGCGATCAGAGACGGCCAAACCTGTGGATCCTGCTCGACCCGTCCATCGCCGTAATAGTGGGGAGGATTGTGGCGCTGGTTGGCGGGAAAGGCGTGCGCACGGTCGTCATACAGGATCGCCCTGATGCTCGTGGTGCCAATATCGAGTGCTACCATTCCATTCATGCATTGACCTTTAATGGAACATAATGATACTTATAGAGTATAGCAATGGATCAATTTGATCAACAAAGGAGTGCCCCGGATGAATATCACGAAGAAATTCCTGGCCACCTTGCCACGCTGCTATGCGGCTGCCTCTTTTCCTATACAGGGACAATCCACGGTCCTCCTGGCAACCGAAGGTGAAGGCGCCTGCCTGGCGTGGAACGGCAAGGACTTTGACCAGCAACATACCGTATGGGGTGGTCCCGGCGGCACCATGTCCATCGTCCCGATTCCAGGCAAGAACGGAGAGTTCCTGGCCATCCAGAAATTCTTCAAACTCTTCCAGTGGGACGAGGCCATCATCGTCTGGGTCAAACCCCTGGCTGATGGCAGCTATGAATCTCGGCAGATACTGCATCTACCATACATCCATCGCTTTGATCTGTTCAATGTCGATGACCATGTCTGGTTCCTGGGATGCACACTTGCAGAAAGCAAGGAGACCCGCGACGACTGGTCAAAGGCTGGCAAGGTGTATGCCGCCGAACTGGGTGCCGACTGGGATGTTCCATTGCGGCCCAGCGTCATCAAGGATGGGCTGTTCAGAAACCACGGCTACTCCCGCAGTACCTGGAAAGGCCGCGATGCCGCCTTGATCACCAGCGATCAGGGCGCCTTTGCGTTCACGCCACCGGCAACCCCGAATGGCGAATGGACCATAGAGCAGTTCATGGACTGGCAGATAAGCGACATAGCCGCATGCGATATCGATGGAGATGGCGAACTGGAGTACGCGACCATAGAACCCTGGCACGGCCAATACTTCCGTATCTACAAGAAGGTCAATGGCGCTTTTGTCAGAATCTGGGAACACCCCGAGATTGCCGACTTCTACCATGTCGTCATCAACGCGCGGCTGCGCACGGAGAACGTCTTCATAGGGGGCTGCCGCAGGGGAAGCCAGCAACTGTTCTACGTACACGCACGCGCCGGCACCCCCTTGGCCCTTGAGGCTGTCACGATAGAGAACGGAGTCGGGCCAAGCAACGTCGCTGTTCTCAACCAGGGGAACCGCGACGTGATCGTATCGGCAAACCGAGAAAAGGGCGAAGCCGCCCTCTACTTCATCTCCGACTAGGCCGGGCGCCTACGCGTTGGGGTCTGGCCTGCCCATCTGCTTGCGCACGATAGCGGGCAGGCTGACGCCCTGGTTCAGTATCAGCGCAACAAGGATAACCGCGCCGGTTACCAACGGATGGTATGATGCCGGCATGTTCATCAGGTTGAGCCCGTTGTTGATGAATCCGACCATCACCGCACCTATGAGCGCACCCACCACCGAGCCAGAACCACCGAGGAGACTCGTGCCACCTATCACCACCGCGGTGATCACGTCGAACTCGTAGCCCGATGCGTTCGGCGCGTACGCCTGTTGTGTCAGCGACGCCATCACGATGCCGGCAATGGTCGCCGCCCCGGACGACAGGATATATGCCACGATGCGCGTGTTGTCGGGGTTAACGCCAGAGAGCTTGGCCGAGACCTCGTTGGCACCGACGGCTATCGAGCGGCGCCCGAACAGCGTCTTCTTGAGCAGGACATGGCTCATGAGTACCATCATGATCATTATATATACCGGTATGGGCAGGCCGAACACCTTCACCACACCTATCTTGAGAAAGCTTTCAGGTCCCATGATCGTGATCGTGTCGCCGTTGGAGACGAGCATCGCGATGCCGAACAGGTAGGTCTTGGCGGCCATCGTCACGATGAACGGCGGCACCCTGAACTTCGTTGTCACGACGCCATTCACGAGCCCGACGAGGATGCCAAAGCCCAGGGTTATGAACAGCGCAGGCACCATCGGGATGTGGGCGTTGTTCATCAGCGCGTTGGCGATGATCGCCGACAATGAAGCCATCGAGCCGACTGACAGGTCAATGCCGCCGGTAATTGGTGTGTAGAGGAATCCCGTCGTCATGATGCCGATGATGCACACCGACCACAGCACGTTGCTCAGATTCGCCAGCGTGAGGAACGATGGAGACATGAGCGACAGCACCGCCATCAGCAGCAGCAGGATGAAGAAGAGCCGAAAGTTTTCCAGCAAGCGCTTTGTCTTGTTCTTATCCAGGCTCATTTCCCGTCTCCTTCGATGAGGCCCGATGAGGCCCTGAGCACGTCTTCCTCGGTAACCTTGCCTTCTGCGAATTCCTTGATGATCCGCCCCTTCCTGAGCACAAGGATGCGGTGCGATATGCCGATCAGTTCTGGCAAATCCGATGAAACCAGCAGTATTGATACGCCGGCAGCCGAGAGCCGCTCGAAGGTCTGGTACATCTCTTCCTTGGCGCCGATGTCGATACCGACCGTTGGTTCGTCGACGATGAGCAGCTTGAGGTCGCGGATCAGCCACTTGCCCACGACAACCTTCTGCTGATTGCCACCCGACAGGTTGCCGACCGGGACGACCGGATCGTCTGGCTTGATATTGAGGAGTCCTATCGCCTTGCGCGCCAGCTCCAGTTCCTTTTTATCGCTGACGAAACCGTACTTCCTGACAACATCGAGATTGGTTATGCCTATGTTGCCGGTAATGCTAATCGCGCCCATGATGCCCTGGAGTCGCCGCTCCTCGGGAACGAAGCCGAAGCCGCTCCTGATCGATCCCGAAACGTGCGGCTTCCAGGGTTTTCCCAGATACACGACGCTACCGGAATTGAGCGGGTCGATGCCGTAGAGCGCCCTTACTACTTCGGTCCTCCCGGAACCGACAAGCCCGCCTATGCCGAGTATCTCACCGGCATGCAACTGGAAACTGATATCGGTAAACTTGTCCTCAGCCGAGATATTCCTTACATCGAGGACGACCTCCCTGTCGTTCCTGCGCATCTCGTGGAGCGTATCACGTTCGTCGAGATTTCGGCCTATCATCAGCCGGATTATTTCCGCCGGATGGATCTGCTCTTTCTCGAGCACCGCGACCTTGTGGCCGTCGCGGAGCACGGTAACCCGGTCGGACAGGTCGTAGACCTCCTCCATCCGGTGCGATATGTACAGGACACCGATGCCCTCGTCCTTGAGCCGCCTGATGATGCTGAACAACTGCGCCGACTCGGTGGAAGTGAGCGAACTCGTCGGCTCGTCCATGATGATGAGCGAGGCCTTGCTGTTCAGCGCCTTGAGTATCTCCACCGTCTGTCGCTGGCCTATAGACAGGTCGTCGATGATGTCGGTCGCCCTGAGCCTGAAGCCGTAGCGTTCGATCAGTTCCTGTGCCAGCGAGTTCATCTTCCTGATGTCTATGAACGGCAAAGCCGACATGCGAGGTTCCTTGGTGAGGAACAGGTTCTGGGCAACGGTCATCCCGTGAATCAGGCTGAGTTCCTGGTAGATAACCGCGATGCCCAGTTCCTGCGAGGCCACCTTGGAATGCTCGATCCCTATGGCCTTGCCCTCGAATATCATGTCGCCCGAATTGCGATTGGTGACGCCGGTTACAATCTTGATAAGCGTCGACTTGCCCGCACCGTTCTCGCCCACCAAGGAGTGGATTTCGCCACGCTTCATTGAAAAATCCACGTTGTCGAGCACGATCGGCCCATTGTATGACTTGGTTATATTGCGGCACTCCAGCAGGCGGCCGGAAGCCACCGTGCCCTCGACCGCGGACTGCATCAGTTCTACGCTCATGATGCCACCGCCACTTCTGCCTCGTCAGATCGCTTGCGCCGGTTCCCGGCCTTCTTGGCCAGCTTCTCGGCAAAAGCCTTGTACCACACGTCGATGACCACCACCACGACGATGATGCCGCCGATCGCTATCGGCTGTATGTACGGCGATATCCCGAGCTTCAGGATGCCGTTCTTTATGAGCGCCAGGAACAGCGTGCCTATGACCGTGCCCCAGATGTCCCCAACCCCGCCGGTGAAAGGCGTACCGCCAATCACCACGGCGGCGATCACGTCCATTTCGGAACCGATGCCGAACTCGGGCATCGCGGTCATCATGCGTGCCGACAGGAAGATGGCCGCGAGCGAGGCGCAAAAACCGGAGAACATGTATACGAAGTAGATCGAGTGCTTCGTATTGATGCCTGACAGTCTGGCAGCCGTTGGGTTGGCGCCCGTCGCATAGATGTTGGTGCCAACCCTCGTCCTTTTAAGAAAGAATTGCGTTATAAAGGCGAGCACGACGAATGCGATCGTCACTATGTAGACAGGTCCAACGGTTCCCCCGAATCCGAGGTATACGGGATCCTGGATATAGACATTGGAAATGAAGCCATCGGCGTCCTTGACGGCTATCAGCAGGGCCACGCCAGCCAGAATGCCGCGCGACGCGAGTGTCACGATGAACTCGGGCAGCTTGAACCGGGTTATGAAGTACCCGTTGAACAGCCCCACCAGGCAACCGGTACCCAGTGACAGCGGGATGAAGATCCATGCTGGAATGTGCGTGTACGACAGGAAGTTGACGCACACCATCGCGGTTACCGCGATGACAGCGCCTATCGACATGTCGATTCCGGCAGTGATCAGAACCAGGGTGAAGCCTATGGCCACGATTCCCGTCTGGGATGCTTCCTGGAGCAGGGTCATCAGGTTGTCGAGCTTGAGGAAGGTCGGGCTGACGATGGCGAGAACCGCCCCGATGACCAGAAACAATCCTATGAGGATCAATCGTCGAAGTGTTGCAATCGGCACGGACAGCCTCCGTTTTGGATGGGTATACTGGAAGATCCACGGAACCTGCCGGTTTGGCAGTTCCGTGGATCACTGCGGGAAGACTTACCAGCGGATATTCGGAGTTATCTGGCTAACATTGTCGATCGTTGCCATGAATGGCGGGATGGTCACCATTTGGGTCTTGGCGAACTTCTTGGTGCCGGCCCTCAGTACATCAAGCGCCAGCCGCGCCGCGATTGCGCCCTGCTCGAACGCGTTGGTGTACGCGGTTCCAGTAACCTTGCCCTGCTCGATCTGCACAAGCGTGCTCATCTGGCCATTGAAACCCCAGATCTTCACATCCTTGAGCCTGCCCGCGGCTTCGGCGGCGATTGCCGCGCCTTCTGCCATATTGTCGTTGACCGCGAACACTCCATCAAGCTGCTTGTTGGCCTGCAGGAAGCTGTTCATGATCGCGACAGCCTTGTCCTTGTTCCACTCGGCGTTCTGCGCCGCGACTATCTTGATGTTCGGATACATCTTGGCCATCGTGGCGCGGAAGCCCTTCTCGCGCTCTACGCCGGCCATGGCTCCAGGAGGTGACTGGATAATGGCGACGAAGCCCTTGCCACCAATCTCCTTGCCCATGATCTCCGCCACTTTCGAACCGGCGCCATAGTCATCCATGGATACACAGGCAAAGTGAGGCGCGAGCGTATCGGTATTCAGCGTTATGACCGGGATGCCCTTGGCTTCAGCCTTCTTGACGCTCGCGGTAAGCGCAGCCGCGTCGATTGGCTGAAGGATGATAAGATCGTAGCCTTGGTTGATGAAGTCATCCATCATGGAAACCTGGGTCTCGGCCTTCATCATCGCGTCGAGAGACTGAAGCGGGGTATTTCCGGCGGCCTTGAGCGCGTTGTCAATGCCCACGCCCCACGCCTTGGTCAATGCCTGGCCAACGGTGCTTGGCAGGTAGCCGATCTTCCAGGTTGACTGTGCCGCCAGATTCGCGCTGGGAAGCAACAGCGCGATGGCGCCAATAATAGCAAGTACTTTGTTCTTGGACATAGCAACACTCCTCGACAAATGCCGCATAATTGCGGCTGCCCCAGGGATAAAGTGATCATAATGATCGCTTTCATTATGATTTTACACTCATTTTGTTCTGTACGCAAGTTAATTTTTTTAGCATGACAGCGATTCTTGGCGTATCGAGCGCAATCACGCGCTGTATCATGATCGGTGAGGTCGCGCGACTGTACGCGTCTGGCTCGATGACTCAATGCATATATGCTGGAATGACAGACACTCCTCGCCACGCCGAGAGCCGTCTACCGGGACTTGTTCGGCAAGGATCGCAAGGTCAACTCGACGCACGGCGGGCTCGAAACCGCTCTCTTCCACCCGCACTTCTACGCCTGGGACATGATATCACTCGAACCGACCATCCAGTACCCGCACTCGACCGCTCAGCCGGACGGAATCAGCGTGGAGTCCTGATCAGCCCGAGCCCCTGCCGTATCGCGCCAAGGTGCCAGGCACCATGGGCCAGCTGGCCGAAGATGCCGGTCATGTTCATCTCGTCGGCCCAGGGCAGTCCCTCCTCGATAGCCTGCCTGAAGGAGGCGTACTGGACGCGCAGGTCGGCCAGTAGTTTCCTCCACGCGGCCTCGTCCACGTCGTGGTACTTCCAGCTGTCCTTCCAGACCGCCGTGGCATGGACATTTTCTCCACGGAGCGCCCGGTTGGCCAGGTCGAGGGAGAACAGCAGGTGGCCCGCGTGCGTCGCGGCGCCAACGGCATCGCCTGGTCCGAATGGCCTCGAGGCCTCCGCGGCGGACAGTTTTTCCAGTGTGCCCAGGATACCGCAGCCTGGTTCGTTGTCGACGAACCAGGTCATCTCCGGGTTCTCCGGTCCGTCGTACGCCTCGGCAACCAGGCCGAGGAGCATCGTCGCGAGCTTGTCTGAGTCTATGGTCATGGCATCCTCCCTATTAAAACGGTAGAAACCAAAGGCGCCAATGATGGCGATGATGATGACAGCCGCGTCGAGGGGCTCCCGTCCATGGAGCATTCATCACGATTCTTCCCCTGCGCCGGGTAGTTCCTCTGGAAGCGTGTCCGGATCCAGGTCGAGCTCGCGCCGCATCTCCTCGATCCGCGCGGCACGTATCTCCTCGTTGACGGCCGTCAGGCGGGAGCCAAGGACTTCGTCGAACAGGCCGACGTTGAGCTGCAATGGCTTGGCTTCCGGGCGAATATGGCGCAGTTCGGCGGCGGCTTCCTCGTCGCGCCGGATGAGGTAGAGGAGCCCAAGCGCCACTGCTGGCGACCGCGACAGGCCCTGCCACGCGTTTAGGTCGCATGGCGCCGAGGCTCTCCACGCGGTCGACGTCGAAGAACGCCAGCCTGAGAATACGGTCGAAGGTTTTCCTGAACGGCGGCGGCACCCGGGTACCCGGCCGCACCGGCGCGAACAGGGCGCGCGGATTGCCGATGGAAACGAGGCAACGACGGACGGATTCACCGCTGGTCCGGCCCAGGGTTCCACGCGCGGCCTCATTCGACCAACCGCACCCTTCGACGGTCGACGTCGATCTCGAAGAAGCGCCTGATCGTTAGCCAGCAACCGTTGACGTAGCGGCCTTTTCGGCCGGCCAGGCCGTGGACGTGGCCGAAAAGGTGGAGCCACGGTTTCGGACGCACTGAGCGCAAGGCTTCCAGTCCATAATGCGCCCCCCACCTTCGACTGCCATCGAGAATGCGCTTGGGAGGAGAATGGGTGACGAGCACCGTGCCCCGGTCGACGAGCCATGACAGGCCGGCCATGTCGGTCGAGGCGTCCTCGGCGGTCCGCTCCATCTCCGTCCAGCGATAGCCGGCGAAGGCACGGCCGCCCAGGGTCACCCGCTTCATATGGATATCGGTGATATACCCGGTATCGGGCCAGGCCGTCATGTCGTGGTTCCCGCGCACGAGGAAGACGGGCACGTGGGCCGCGTCCAGGATATCCTCGAACAACCGTGTCCGTACCTCCCGTGCCCGCTCCTGCCGCAAGTACGAGCCTGAATTCTTCCATACCGCCACCATGTCATCGTCGGGACCGGGCAGCTCGTCGATGAGCTCGTCCTCGGGCACGCCCAGCAGAGCCTGGACCTTCTCCTCGGTCATGTACTCGTCCAGGAGGTCGCCACCGAGGATTCCGGCGTCATACCCGTCGGTCCGGAGCAGCTCGGAGAATCGCTCGAAGGCCGACTTCATGCCATGGATGTCGCTGGAGAACAGTACTTTCAGACAAAGCTCCTTCGGTGGCTGCATGGAAAGCATAGCGCGGGAACCTTGCGGCATCAACCGCCGGCCTCGACCGAGAGTGCGCGCATGAGAATAGACAGCCACTGCAGGTTCTGTCCCCGGGGTTTACCTTTATTGAAGCAGGACTCCGGCCGCGGGGAGCGTGAACAATGAAAGAATGTTGGAAACTGTACCGCTGGAAGACATTCATGTGGGTGGTCCATGACGGCAAACGCGGGCATGGAGACCTGATGCTGCGGGCCCCCTGGATGCCGTCGTTCTATCCGCTCCTGGATTCGACCGCGCCCAAGGGCACGACGGTCGAGGTGACGTTCTCCGATACTGACTTCGAAGGCTGGGCCTTGTGCCTGACGAAGACGAGGGACGTGAAGGAAACCATAGTCGAGTACCATGACCAGGACGGGAACGTCCCGTGGATCCAGGCGAAGGAACTATTGGAATACCTGGGCGAGGCACCAGCGCCGATATACGTGCGGATACGCCGATGGATAGCCGGACGACCATAGCAGTACTGGGTTCGCTCCTGTCGGTGTCCTCGGTCGTTTCGCTCGCCCTCGTCGTATGGTCGATCAGGAGCATGAGGTGCGGGAAACAGCATCATGGCTTTGAGGTAGAACAATTCGAACTTCCATTGGTTCATCAATCTCTATTCACATCGTGCAGGCATCTTTGAAACAATTCAACCGAGGAGACAGTCGACTTTATTACGGGTCAGGCATGCGCATGCGCGCCCGATCATCGGATTCCCTTACTCGATTCCATGATCCAGTTCTTGAATCCAGGCAATCTGGCCAAGGGAGGCGAAGCAGCATTTGCCAAGAGTGAGGCCTTCCGGTTCGCATCCAGACTGATCAAGTCAGCCATGAGGGCACTGTGCGGGAAACCTGATGTATCCCAAGCTGAGCCAATCTTCAATACTGTCAGGGACGACCTGCTGAGCCGCCTCGCAGTCGATAATCCGATAGAACCTGGAAAGGTTCTCGCTGCCGAACTCGCCCGCAGCACAGCGAGCGATCAACTGTTATCATCATCAAGAAGGCCAACATACTACGTATAAAGAAATCTTTACGCTGTCCCTCAACGAGCGTTATAAAGTCAAGCATGGCTATCACAATGCCTTTTCCATGAACGAGGGCTTCGGTTATGACAGGATATCAAGCCTGCTGTCGGCTGTCGGAAAGAAGCCGATGTGGCGCCTGGAGAAAGCCCATCCGATTCCAAGAGAGGAGGAACTCTTCTTCGATTCTGCGGAATGCGAGAGCCACCCTGAGGATTTTACGCTGGCTTTGGCCGTCGCCGAACGCGCATGGGCCATCATCACGGCTGACGGCCAGTTTCGGCGTTGCCTGCCTCTCCGAACTGGCCGCGGCGGAAACAGGGGCGGAAGCCTTGCTCCAGATCGCCAGAGACCGCGTGATGGACGCCAAGCGCGGAGGCTAAAACCGCGTATCAAGCCCCGGAGGCATGACCGCAGGGCCCGCGCCGACGCCCAGGCTTCACACGATATAACCTGGGTCGAAACAGTCGAGGCTCTGCACTCAAATCATGCTGCCTGCTTCGATATCGCCTTCGTGGATTTCTTCCTGAGCAAGGATCACAGCTATGGTCCCGACGCTCTGCCTGACGTGTCGGCAGATATCTTCGTGGGTTTTAGTTCGAAGCTGGCCGCGGCGTCGGTATTGGAGAACGTAGCCAGACGCCTCGGGTTCCGCATCACTGCGGCAATTGAGAAGAACGAGGATTCTCTGTACAATCCCGCGCTTGAAGAATTCCTGGGAGCCTTCCTTGCGGGATCCTGTGGCTCGCCGGCCGGACCGCAAAGGGACTGAGCCTACACATCGCACGCGGGGGAGGTTCGGTCATCGACGGCGGTGTCGATGTTCCTGGGAATCCAGGCATATTGGACCTGCTCCGCGTCGCCGGTCCCGGAGACGACCCTATCCGCTGGATTCATGACACGGCGAGTCCCGCGGTCCGCCCCGTTGCGAGGGCCACTTCCCGATTGATACGCTCGACGCCCTCGGCGTCGTCGGGATCGACGGCCTGATCGTGCATGCGTCGCGCAATCATCGTGGTCACGGCCCGGAGCGCGCATAAATGCGCGAAGCGGTTGCCGAAGACTCCTGGATCCACCAGTCGGAGGTAGTCGCCAATTCGCCGCCCGGCGTGCAGGCGGCATATGAAACTGTCCTGCATGCTATTGAGGATGTCGACCAGTGGTCGCTCGTGGATGTTCCCATAGCCCTCGCCCGCGTCGGCCAGCCGGCACGTGGCGAGTTCGCCATTAGCCTTGATGGTAAGTTGCGGGGATGGCCGGTAGAAGCCGGGGCATCTCAGCGCGCTTTTCGAATAGCCGAAAGCCTCTATCGGAAGGTCGCCCTCGGGCACCTCATTGTTCCCGAGATCGACGAAGTCGTTGATGGCGTTGGTATTGTCGAAAAGAAGGGAAGCCGCGCCACTATCCTTGCTATACATGAGTTTTGACAGCTCATCGAAATGCTCCAGTACCGCTTCGCACGAGGAGTGAAACACGTGGCAGGAGACCGGCATCGAGTACCGTTCCGAAACCCTTGATGATGCGATCATAGAAACCGGGGATTCCGCGGGACGCGTCATGGGCCTCGCCGCGTCCATCGAGGCTGAAGCCGACATGGGTCACCCCATGCACCTTCAGATCCCGAAGGTATGCGCCATCGTCGGCGTAGCGGCAGCCGGCAGCTTCGAAGTCTTCCCTGCCGAGGAACCAGCCATTACTGAGCACGCTCACTATTGCGGCACTTGAGCGTCTTGCGTTCTGGGCCAGGTCCAGCCATCCGTCGCCGTACTTCGTGACCTCGCCACCGATGAAGACAAACTCCCTCACGCCTAAACCAGCGAACGTATCGATGGCGGACGAGAGAACTTCTAGTTTCATCTCGGTGGTACGTTCAACGCCGGCATTGTAGCAATGGCTGCAAGAGTAGTTGCAGCAGGTGGTACATTCGATGATGATCTTCCGCACGTGCTCCAAGGGGTTGCGGCTCATGCGCCGGGCAAGATCCCTCGTCTCCACTGAATCGGGGAATGTCCGGGCATATCCCTGCGCCGCGAGCGCACGCTGTTCCTGGCTGGCCCGGTAGGGCTGGACAATGGCTGACGCCAACCTCACGAGGGGATCACCAAGGGCGGCGCGAGCGGAAACGCGGTCCCTCGACACGCAAAGAAGTGATGATGCCCTGCGGTGGCCCGCGTTGGTAAGGCCGAGCTTCACAGCCAGCCGCTATGCCTTCGCGATCGAAAGCAACTTCAGAAGGTACTTGCTCTTCATCTGCTCGCTGGCCATCAATTGCTTCACCGGCGGCAGGCGCAGGATTGCCCCGAGGATGGCCGCCATCGCGCGGTGGCTTGCCAGCGCGTTGTTGTCAAAAATCAGGTTTTGCAGCTTCCCCCTCTCGATTGCCATGATCACGGCGCGGTGCGTCGAATCGACAGGCGTGAACACCCGCTCGGGGCGCGACTTCAGCGAAAGGGCGCCGGTCGGGCAGGCGCGTACGCAAACTCCGCAGCCGAGGCAGGCGTCCTCGAGGACCTTGGCCTTGCGCCTGGCGGGGCGTTTGGGGCCCTCGGCAGATACCAGCGCCATCGCCTCGACCGGGCATGCCTCGACGCACTTCCCGCAGCCGGTGCATTGCTCTTCGCTTGCATGCGGCATCCAGTTGGTCGTGTGCACGGGATGCAGAATGCCGAAGCGGCGCTGGGCTATCAGCGCCTCGCAACAGCAACCGCAGCAATTGCAAATGAAGTTGACGCGACGCTGTACGTTCTCGCCGAACTGCACCAGCCCGTGCTCATAGGCGGCATCGAGGAGCGTCATGCATTCTGCAACGTCTATCGCGCGGGCGTGTCCGTGCCTCGTAAGCGACTCCGCCGAGCCGTTGAAGGTCATGCAGATGTCCATCGGCGCGTCGCAGGCCCGGCCGAGGTGCATCATCTTGTGGCGGCAGTAGCACATGCCGACGCCGATGTGCGAGGCGGTCTTGATTACCTCGCTGGCGCGTTCGTAATCGAGCACGAGAAGGTCGCGGTCGCCCGGAGCAGGTTCCAGGCTCGTGAAGCGGGCCATCCCCGGCGCCTTTATCGAAGCCTCGCCCTGTCTGCTGGATTGCCCAGGCAGCATGGGTTCCTGCACGAACACGCGGCCGAGCTGGGTCTCGCCCTTTGTGAACAGGGCCTTGATGAAGTCTTCCTCGACATTCATGTACTGGTAGAACATCTCGGCCAGCGCCTTCTGGTCCAGGTCGCTCCGCACCCTCATCATCGAGAATTCGAAGAATCCGGCCATGGGCGGCGGCAGGCAATACGTCGTCTCTCCGTCGCGTTCCGTGTCGATAAGCAACGCCCGGCTCGCCAGCTCGTCCAGCGTCTTCTTTGCCTCGGCCGGCGTGGTCCGCCAGGCCAAGGCGGCTCGCGTCGCAACGAATGGCTTGATCGGCAGCAAGGAGACCATGCCGGCCTCCTTCTCGCTGAACAGCTGCCGCAGTATGGCGAACAACAGGTCGGAGGGTGGCGCGCCTTGCGGGAACCGGTTGAGTCGTTCCGTCAGGGTAGCATAGCTGGACTTGATGGTATTGTGTGCCATGGCAGCCTCCTCGATGCACGCCCAGTATAGCGCAAGTCCGGCAAGCGGCCTAAAAAAAGCGAGGGCCCGGCGGCGTATTGCGCGGAACTCGCGGACTCGCCCCGGACACAAGTCGTGCCAGGCAACCAAAATTCACTAAAAACGCTGGCGGCCGGGTCTGGCAAAGCCTATGCTGTAGGCATGTCCAGCATTGGCGAACGCCGACGTTCGCTCGTGATCAGGCGATTCTTCAGGGCCTCGATAGGATTCGGACTGCTCATGGGCATGATCTTCCCATTCTACGCGTTGCTGTTCGCGCGTTTCGATTCCGCAGCGTCGTTAGCGCTCTTCTCGGCCGGATGCCTGGTCGCCGGCTTGACCGTGGGACTGGTCTCGTACCTCATCGGAGAGCATCTACTTCTCGCCTGGATCGAGCTGCGCTCCCAGGGCCTCGGCGAGCTTGGCAGGGAAGGTGCAGTCCTCGACCTGGAGTCGAGCCAGGAATTGGGCGAGATAAGCGCCAACTTCACCCGTTTCTTCGCGGTACTCGACGACGAACTCAGGCTCATCCGGACCGGGTCGGCGCTTTCGGCGGAGTCGCTGGCTTCGCTCAGGGCCAGCCTGGCCGATACGTCCGGAACGCTCGGTCGTCTCGCGGACGAGTCGCGGAGTGGGGAGGCAGCCCTCGATGGCCTGACCGGCAAGGTCAGGGACTCCGTTGCCAAGGGTCTCGAGCTTTCCGAATCGGGAACGCGCCTCGGAATCCTTCTCGACGGCGAGGAGCGCCTGTTCACCGAACTCTCTGAATATGGCCGCAAGGTCGACATCACGCGGGACGGACTTTCCAGGATGATACAGTCAGAATACGGACGCAGCCAGAAGATGAGATCGATGGTGGCCCGAGGCGAACAGGCCTTTGACGAGCTCAGGAAGCTGCAACAGCGGATCGGTTCGGTCCTGGATGTACTGCTCGGCGTCGTCGGGACGATGGAGGAGATGGCCGCGCGCTCAAACCTACTCTCCATCAACGCCTCCATAGAGGCCACGCGGGCCGGCCAGTCAGGCAATGGATTCGCGGTGGTGGCCGGAGAGATGCGGAATCAGGCCGACGGGAGCGCGCGGCACGCCGGGGACCTGAAGGCGAACCTCACTGCGCTTTCGCGCGACATCAAAGGTGGCGAGGAGTCGATACACGAGGCACTGGATGTCTTCGGAATCCTCAAGACCGGCACCGAGGCAGGCGGCGAGGCATTGCGGGGGATGGCTTCGCACGCGGACGAGCTCGAGGCAGCCGGAACCTCCCTCCAGGAGAGGGTTGCCGCAAGCCGCAACACCTTCGACCGCCTTCGCACCCTGACGACGAGCCTGTCGGAGGCAGGGGCCGCCTTCTCGAGTCTCGGAAGCAACAGCGAGACGGACCGAGCCAGGCAAACGCTGTACGGTATGCTCCTCGATGTCTCGTCGCTGATGGAGGGCCAGGCGAAGCTGAACGAGCTGGTCGGGCGCCTGGCCGAGTCGGTAACCGGGGTAGACCTCCTCGTGGCCCATTTCAAGCTGCTCGACGCCGACCGTCCAAGGGTCAGCCACCAGGTCAGCAAGCGCGGCGGGGAAGCTGGCCTCAGTACCTGACGGACAACAACGGCAGGTAGATGCCGAAGGCCTTGCCACGCTCGGCGGCCGCGGGCGTCGGGATGGGCATACCGAACGAGATACCCCACGGCCCCGCGTCGACCAGCGAGCCCGACAGGCCGCCGCCCGGGTCGCCCTTCGAAACATTGCCGATATTCCTTCCTTCGGTGAAATCCCTGGTGAGCCATAGCGCCGTCGCCGAGCCGCCGAGCGACCCCGTCAGCATACCGACGTAGATGACTGCCGGAGATTCGACCCCGAGCACATACGGCACGCCAAGACCCAGGAAGGCTCCCAGAACCGATCCCAGGTGGTATAGCCAGACGCGGGAACTCGGAAATGGCTCGTTGCCGGCGGTCAGCCAGGTGGAAAGTCCGCCGTAGAGAAGGCCGCCGACCACGCTCAGGCCGGCGTAGGCGGGCTGGAATGCTTCTGTCTGGGCGCCGTCTGGCGCGGTGGCACCGAACGCAATTGCCGCGGAGACTCCCCAAGTGCTTCCCCACAGCGTACTCGAGACGATCATGAATGTCCTGCCGGAATTCATCACGATGCCCTCGGTAGCCTTGAGCGCGCCGAAGAACGCGAGCGGGGCGGTCAACAACGGCAGGCCGATATATAGCCTGACGTTGTCGGTGCCAAACGAGTACAGGAGGGCCTCGGACGCCGCCGCCGCGTAGAGTGTCGTGTAGGTCAGGAAAGCAACCCGCCCATCCTGCAACGCCCTGGTTTTTTCGTCAACAACGTTCTCCTGCTTCAACAGCTTGGCCTTGAGGAAAAACGTAGCGTTCTTCTCGACGATGACGTTCTGCGACCAGGGCTTGTAGCCTTCACTCGAGAGCTTGACATCATACTTGCCTGGCTTGGGTACCCGAACGACGACCGGTCCGTTGCCCTCGAACAAACCGTTAACATAGACGCTGACGCCAGGTGGATCAGACTGGACGCTGATGAACTCGCCTTGGTTGACCTCGATGCCGGGCACCCCAAGTATCTTCTGCGCGGCTACCCTCACCGGCTTTCGCAGGTCCTCGAGCAGCCCGATGAATTCCTCGGTGACAGACCCGATTACTGAACCGGTTTCTACGTCCACCATGCGCAACGATATGATGTACAGCGTGCCCAGGAGCCCTATGCGCCCGACCATGTAGATCCGAGCGCCCACGAGACGCCCTATCCTGACCGGGTCTGCCGCGTTGAATGCGTCAGACAGCCGCAATTCCTGCTCTTGTAGCACGTCGTCGAGATTTCCGCGTTCTACGAGCGAATAGCCAGGTGCTATCGATATTTCTCGGCGCACCAGGTCGGACAGGATGTGGAGGCCCGACTCTGAAATATCGCCTGAATCGAACCCGAGAAACGCTACGCTGCGGGGAGCGGATACCGGCGCGGCGCCAGGGTCCTGCGGGAAAGCGACTCCCGCCGTCAACGCGAGCGCGGCCAGAGCAAAGGCAGATTTTCCGTGCATGTCGATTGGGAACGAACGGAGTCGGCCGGGGCTCCCAGGCGGAGCACCCGCGGGTGCTCGGGTCCGGAATCGCGGCGCGCCGAGGGCGCCACGTTCCATTCCTCCTTACGGACAGGATGGCCAAGTAAGGTCAGCCAAGGCTGGACTACTTCTGGATCAAGCGTCCGATGCAAAGTATATCCCGATGGAGGGAGGATGCAATCATGTGGTGGATTTTATCCAGCGGCAGGATACGGGCGCTACCGCCCGAGCGGCAACCGAAACCTGTACCACGAACCAGTCGCGGACACAAGAATCATGACTGTAGCGCCGTTTTGGCGCGCATGACAAAAATCTTCCATTCTGCAACAGTCCGAAGGGCTACCGTTTGTTCATGTCATTATCCTTGCAAATTTGCCAGCACGTCCTGGCAGGGAGTCCGGCTCGCAGCCTCGATTTGGCGGCTCATGTTCTGCCGCGCGCCATAGCCATGGCAAGTCTATCGAAAATCAGCCTTCTGCAGATACCGCGCGCGGTATTCAGATGGTGATATGCCTATCACACGCTTGAACGCCCTGGTGAAGCCGAATTGGTTGGCATAGCCAAGCTTGTCGGATATCTCCTGCACACGCAGATTGGTGCTGGAGAGCATGGCTCGCGCCGCCTCTATCTTGAGCCTGGCATAGTACCTCATCGGGGGCATGCGCATGCGTGTACTAAAGATGCGTACAAAGTGCTCGCGGGACAGTTCCAGTCTTGCGCACAACGTGTCGAGGTCAAGCTCGCGTTCTATGGCGCCCTGCATGATCGCGATGGCCTTCTCCACGTGGGCGTTCTCGGGGGCACCGTATGATGAGGGCGATCCGGCGAGCAGACCATACAGGAAGGCCATGAAACTGTGCCGGCTGGCCTCCATGAGATCACCGGCGTCCGAGAAGTGGCGCTCAAGGAGATCGGCGAAGAAGAAGCGGTGTGACACTCCGATATTGAGCGGCCCAGTCATCAATCGCGCTAGCCTTTCAAGAAGCTCGGCAAGCTCCAGGTCACCATGATCACCAGCGGCCGGGGCTGGCAGAGATGGGCTTGAAGCGCAGAACAGGACGGCATAATAGGTAATGGGCTTGCGAAGATTCGTGGCAAGAATCTGGTGCTCCATTCCAGGCGGCGTGAGGTGGAGGCTCCCTGACACTATCGTCCAGACAGAAGGACCGTTCCTGAAGCTGCCCTCACCGGAGATGAAGTAATGCAACTCGTAATCCCCGGGCCCGTGGGCATGTCGTCTCCCATGCCAAGCCACTTGGTGCTCGTCGCGTAGATGGTAGACAAGTACGATGTCGGAAAAGTGCACGGCGACGGCCTCCCCAATCCCGAACAGAGCAGGGCTATCGCATCATAATATCAATTTTGGGTATATAGGGTCAAATACCGAGCTTGGCCGTTTCCAGATGCGGGACTATGCTGAATATTGGAATGACAAGTGCTCCAGAGGTGATCGCCCGGGCTCCAGGTCCGGGCAGTCAGTCATACTAGCTTGGTTATCCTTCCGGGCGACGCCACGGATGAGCGTCAGTCCGCAAGGACAACAGGAGAATGATATGAGCGAACTCTTCCCGAAGGTTCCCAAGATCGCATACGAAGGCCCCGACTCCCGCAATGAGCTGGCCTTCAAGCACTATGATCCCAACGCCAAGGCCGCGATTGCCCCTGGCAGCGCCCCAGGTACGACAATGAAGGATGCATTGCGCTTTTCGATGGCCTTCTGGCATTCGATGACAGGCACGGGGAGCGATCCATTCGGCTCGGCTACTATGCAGAGGCCATGGGATGGCGTGAGCGATCCCATGGAAGTGGCCCGGCTGCGGATGCGCTCACTCTTCGAGCTGACCGAGAAGCTGTCCATCCCATTCTTCTGCTTCCACGACCGCGATATCGCTCCGGAAGGGCGGACACTGCGCGAGACGAACCGCAATCTTGACGAGATAGTAGCCTTTGCGAAGAGCCTCATGAAGGACGGCACCACCCGGCTTCTGTGGGGTACGGCCAACCTCTTCAGCAATCCGCGCTTCATGCACGGCGCCGCGACAAGCCCGGAGCCCAGGGTCTTCGCCTACGCGGCAGCGCAGGTCAAGAAGGCGCTTGAAGTGACCAAGGAGCTCGACGGCAAGAACTATGTCTTCTGGGGAGGCCGAGAGGGATACGAGACCCTCCTCAATACGGACATGAAGCGCGAGCTCGACAATCTGGGGCGATTCCTTCACATGGCGGTCGACTACGCGAAGGAGATAGGCTTCACGGGCCAGTTCCTCATCGAACCTAAACCCATGGAACCGACAAAACACCAGTACGATTCCGATGCCGCCGCGTGCTACGCCTTCCTCTCCGAGTACGGCCTCCTGCCGTACTTCAAGCTCAACATCGAGACGAACCATGCAACACTTGCCGGCCACACGATGCAGCACGAGCTGCACTTTGCCCGCAACCACGGCATACTCGGCTCCATCGACGCCAACCAGGGCGACGAACTTCTGGGATGGGACACCGACCAGTTCCCCACCAACCTCTATGTCTCCACCCTGATGATGTACGAGATCCTCAAGAACGGAGGCCTGCATTCAGGCGGCCTCAATTTCGACGCCAAGGTCAGGCGCGGAAGCTATCTGCCCGAGGATCTGGCAAGTGCGCACATCTCGGGCATGGACAGCATGGCGCGAGGCTACAACGCAGCGGCACGGATGATATCCGAAGGCGCCCTCGACAAACCCCTTGCCGCGCGCTACGCGGGCTGGCAGTCCGGCATCGGCGCTTCGATCGCCGCGGGCAAGGAGAGTTTCAGAAGTCTGGAATCCTTCGCCCTTGATCTTGAGGAATTCGGTCTTGCCTCGGGCAGGCAGGAATATCTTGAGTCTGTCGTGAACCGCTACATCTAGGAAGCCGCATGAGCGAGCTACGCTATGTGCTGGGCATTGATTCAAGCACGCAGGGCACGACGGGCCTCATCATAGACCGCGATACTTTTGAGACCGTGGCGGAAGCTAAGATTCGGTACCGTGACGACCCGCGCCTCTCGGGCTTTGGCCTCCTGGATGGGGCTCCCATTCTGCCACCGAGGGAAGAGGGTGAGGCCGATCAGCCAGCGCTTCTGCTGATCGCGGCGATTGACGCCGTCCTTGCGGACCTTCCCCGGGATGCCCTGGCAAAGGTCGCTGCGGTCAATTTTTCCGCCCAGCAGCACGGCCAGGTCTGGCTTGGCCCAAGCGCGGGCGCGGCCATAGCGGGGCTGCGGCTCCCGGGTTCAGGCGCGGCAGAGGCACCCGGACTAGCCGCGAGGCTGGGTCCCGCCCTGGCCAGTGACCGCGCACCCATATGGATGAGCTCCAATACGGCCCGCGAGGCCACAGAATTGCGCGCTGCTGCGGGCGGAAGCGATGCCATGACCGAACTCTCCGGTTCGGACAGCCCCTTGCGCTTCTCAGGAGCAGTACTGAGGCACAAGGCCCTCTTCGAGCCCGGAGTCTACCAGGACTGCGCCCGCATCCACCTCATTTCATCGTTTCTTGCGGCCCTGTTTTCCGGACAGGAAGACGCTCCGATCGACTGGGGAAACGGCTCAGGCATGAGCCTCATGGACTGGCGCGGCCGCTCCTGGAGCGAGACGCTGCTTGCTGCCGCCTCCCGTGGACTTCCTGATGGAGCGGAAGGGCTGGCCAGGCGTCTTCCTGCGCTCGCCCATCCACTTGCATTGACAGGATGTGTCGCCGCGTATTTTTCAGAACGCTATGGCCTGCCCCCATCGGCCGCGGTGCTCGCTGGATCAGGCGACAATCCCCAGACCAAGGTCCTTGCAAACGGAGCACTCCTCAGCCTCGGTACCAGCTTCGTCATAATGACAGAAGGCGAAAACCCTCACAGGAGCGCCAATGCCATGTACGATGGGCTTGGTCGGCCTTTCCTGTTCGGTTGCCGCACGAACGGTTCGCTATGCTGGGAATCCATCCGGAAGAGTCATGGACTTGCGCCTGACGATTTTGCCGCCTCTGAAAAGGCACTCGAAACGGTGACTCCGGGCTCGGTCCTGCGCCTCCTGCAGAACGAGCACGAATCCTTTCCGGAATCGGATGCCATCGATTCATTTCCGCGCGAGGCCTTTGCAGAGGACTATGCGGGAGCCGTCGACTCTACGCTTGGCTTGCTGTACCAGGGCTCGGCTCGCTTCGCCTCGTCGGTCACGGAGGTCGCCGTCACGGGAGGGGCCGCCGCCAGCGAAGGCACACGCAGACGAATCGCGGCCATATGGAACTGCCCCGTCGTGCCCATCGGCGAGACGGGTGCCGCGGCGGGAGCCGCGGTCGCGGCGGCCGTCGCCATCAGCGAAGACGGCGATGCCGAGCACTATGCCGGGCGGGCCGCGGCAGCGGTGTCACGGCGTGGCAGGGTGCAGAGGCCCGAGCCGAGCCTTGTTGTGGCCTATCATGGAGCCAACGGCTACCTTGCCAGGCTTGCAGCCCTCTTTGAAACAGTAAAGGACAGATCCAGCCAGGATCTGCGCTGACGCGTGTTACGGCCGGGCCGCCGAGGCAGCGGCGGTCCTGGCCTTTCCAAGCCAGGCCAAGGCAAGCTCGATGCCTTCGAACTCGCGCTCGCCATGGTACTCGGGATCCGCGCCAATCTCCACGTCAACCGATCCTCGATACCCATTGCGCATGAGGAGGCCGAACAGAGCCGCCCAGTCGGTGTCTCCCAGACCGGCGCGGCACTCGACGCCTATCTTCGTCGAGCCATGTATGCCATGGAGCGCCAAGGCGGCTCGGTCAATCCGCGCATCCTTGGCATGGACATGCACGACGCGCCGGGCCCAGGTCTCAAGCTGGACAAGGGGATCGGCCATCGCGAGGATCTGGTGGGAAGGTTCCCACTCCAGGCCGAGCGGCGCTCCCGGCAGGGCGCCCAACATCAGCTGCCAAGCGTCTGGGTTGATGGCTATGTTCCATTTGCCTGTCTTCCAGGTATCACCAAGCCGGCAATTTTCGAAGGCTATGGTGACCCCCTGCCCTGCCGCGAGTTCGGCAAGGGGACCAAATGCCTTTTTCCATGCCTCAATGGAATCGGGAACCGAACGCCCGGGTACCCTGCCGGCAAAGCACCCGACTACAGACGCGCCGAAATCGGGAGCCCCGCGGATAAGCGATTCAATGGAGGATAGTGTCAGGGATGCGGCCGAATCGCCACCAAGGACATTGCCATAGCAGCCCAGAGCCGATACGCCAACGGGCATGCCGGCCGGAGCGTTCGCGACGAGGAGCTCACTCACTTCCGCTGCGAGGGAGCCTAGATCAGTGCCGGCGATATTTCCCCAAAAAGACAGTGCCACCGTTTCTACGCCAAGGGATAGAAGCCTGGAAATCGACTGAACGGGCGTTGCTGCCGCGTCGATAAGGGCCCCTATGCGGATGGCCCGTGCGGGTGTATCGAGCATGGTGACATTGTATCATGGTTGTGGCAGGCGTCGGTGTCAGGATTGGGTCAACGCGCGAGCTCGGCGCATCGTGACACAAGGCGCTGGACGGCGAGGCCCTGCCGAAATCCAGTGCCTTCGTCGACAACCGGGTCTACCCCTCCACGGGCAAGGATGGCGAAGCGCTCATAGGTCGAAGGCTGGACAGATGCGGTAATGGCATCGCCCTCGGTGCCCGGTACGCCAACGACACGGAGCGAGGTCCGTGATCGATCAAAATCGATGGAGAGGCTCGCGGCATCCCCTCGGACGACCAGCCGAAATGCGTCAATATCTCCTGGCGAGCGGAAGGAAGCGCTGACTACGGCCTTTGCACTTCCGGACAGGACAGCCTTGAATGATTCAAAGGCAGGGTGCTCTGGGACTCGATGTCGATCCTCGGCCCCCGCATCAAAAACCACTGCGGAGCAAGAACCCGCGTTCAAGTCGCCCAGGAGGAAAAGGCCCGCGTCGAATAGATGGCTGCCCAGGTCTCCAAGCGCACCGTGTGTCGATATCGATTCATCGAGCCGCCAGCGCCACCGAGGCGTCGATCGCCAGTCGCCCCAGGAATCCTGGATGAGCCAACTCTGCAGATAGCTGAATTCCGCTTCCTGTACCCTGCCGAGCGCGCCTTCCCTCACCAGCCGCCTCGCCAAAGAGAGGAGGCCCCCGTTCCGCTTGGAGAAATTCACCAGTGCGGGAATCCCCGAGGCCTCGGCTGCATTCGTCATTGCCATGGCATCGGAAAGGCTTCGCGCGAGGGGTTTTTCGCAGAACACAGGCAGGCCACGAGCCAGGGCCGCCAGTGCGGGGCCGGCATGGGCAATGTCCGCCGATGCGATTGATACCGCATCAATACGGCCCGAATCGATCATTGACTCGGCATCAGGAAACACGTTTCCGATGCCACGCGGGACGGCAAAGGCGGCCGCCTTCTCGGGCGAATGGTCGGAGCAGGCGACAATCTCGAGCCCTGGAATACCCGCGAAACGCCGGTAGTGGTAGTCCGCCATCGCGCCGGCTCCGACTATCCCAAGTCTTAGGCTCACTCTATCTCCCCCACCTCATTTCGCCCAAGTACGACGCCTGTGGATTCACGGACCACAAAACTGGTATCGAGCCATTTCTGGCAAGGCCCTTTGATCTTTCCTTCTATGAGATCTGCCAGGAGCTCAGAGCCAACATATCCTGACCTTGAAATAGGGTGATCGACCGTAGACAGTGCCGGTATGAGGTCCTGGGCAGGATAGAGGTTATCATAGCCTACCAGGGAGAGATCCCGGGGAACGGAGATGCCCTTTTCGGAACAATAGGAAAGCACACCCAGCGCCTGCCGGTCAGAACTCGTCATAATGATGGATGGGCGCGCACTCTCGCCTAGAAGACGGGCGCCGCCCCTGTACCCAGAACTTCTGGAGAAATCCCCTTCTACAATGTGCGACCGCATGCCGAATTCCTGGACAAGCACCTGGAAGGCGTCCAGGCGGTCTATCGCGTTTCTATAGCGCATATCGCCGGTAACGTAGCCAACAGTGCGATGACCGAGGTTCCAGGCATGCGAGAACGCGGCGCGCATCCCCGGCAGCGGCCGCGAATCAACAGAGGAGAGCCCCTCGTGGTAGTTGTCTATGAGCACAAAAGGCAGACCTACTTCGACAAGATCCAGGAAGGGGGCGTAGTCGGCCGGCGTCACCGCGAATATCAAACCGTCCACCGTTTTGGACTCGACAAGCGCAAAGTAGTCCTTGATAGGCTTTGACACCTTGATCAGCACGATGCTGATGGAATAGCCACGTGCCTCCGCGCCGATGACGGCTCCATCGAGCAGGGCTGGAAAATATGGCCGCGAGAATGGCGGGAACGAGCCGTATTCGGGTACAACGAAGCCCATTATGCATGTCTTCATCCGGGCAAAATTGGCGGCCTGGCGAGACGGTATGTAGCCGAGTTCCTTGGCAGCCTGCCGGACCTTTTCCTTTATTGCCTGACTGATGAGGTGCGAATCGTTGAGGGCGCGGGAAACCGTTGATTCGGCTACCCCGGCCCGGTTGGCCACGTCGGCACGGCTTACTCTTTCGATGACTGTCTCCTCGGGCCTGGAATATTATACGCTATCCCTGACAAAATAAAGGCCGCCCGCACAAGCATGAGGCTCGGCGGGCGGCCTGATCAATCGCAGACCTAGAACATCGACTTTGGATCGTAATACTTCGCCGCGTTTTGCCTCGTTATGAGTTCCGCTGCGATGATGATCTTGGATGGAATCTTGGCCTGGATGAATCCGGGCAGATTCTGGCCGCGGACGCCGAGGAGGGCGAGGTTGATCGCGGGATAGATCATCGACGGGGGATAGGTCACGTCGGCGGTGATCATCGGGTCTCCGTCCATGACTTTCTTGATCATGGCCTTGGATCCGGCGCCGCCGACCATGAGCTTGATTTCCTTGCGTCCGGATTCCTTGTAGGCCTGAAGAACGCCGGTGAGGATATCGTCATCCTGTGCCCAGACAGCGTCGATCTGCTTGTATTTCTGGAGATAGGTCTGCATGACCTCGAGGCCCTTCTGGGTATCCCAGTTCGCGGGCTGTGAATCGAGTATCTCGATGCCAGGGAACTTGGCCTTTATCACCGCCTTGAACGTGTCGACGCGCTCGGAGTTGATGACGCATGGAATGCCTTCGAGGATGACCATCTTGCCCTTGCCACCCATAGCCGCGCCCATGTATTCGGCCGAGACCTTGCCGAGGCCAGGATTGTCGCCAGCGATGTAAACGTCCTGCACTTCTTCGGTGAGTCCGCGATCCACAGAGACGATGTATATGCCCTTCTCATGGGCCTTCTTGATCGTCGGGGTGAGGGTCGAGGAATCATAGGCGAGCACGACGAGGGCGTTCACGCCTTTGGCCATCAGATCTTCGACATCGGAGACCTGCTTCTGCGGAGAATCAGCCAGGGTCAGGGTGAACTCTACGTTCTTGTCCTTGGCTCCGATGTCCTTGATAGCCATCTGGGCATAGTACACGAGACCGCCGGTCCAGCCATGGTCGGCGCTTGGGATGGAGACGCCGATCTTTACTTTGCCCTGGGCCATCGCGGGCATGGCGAACAGCACAAGGACTGCGAGCATGACAAAGAGAATCTTCTTCATCGCTTCCTCCTAAAAACATCTCTTGCAAGCCACGGGATCCCTTCGCCAACGGCGAGGGCCTGTTCCCAGGCCAAAGGACACATACTCTAGGCGCGAGCCGATTTGGCCGAACCGCGCTGTATAAAAACCGCCGCTATTATCACGAGACCCTTGACCGTGCCCTGCAGGTAAGCGCTGACCGAAAGCATGTTGAGCATGTTGTTGATCATCCCAAGGATAATGGCGCCTATCACGACACCCCATATCGTGCCGCGTCCACCGGTCATCGGTGTGCCACCAATGACGACCGCCGCGATCGCGTCCATCTCGAAGTTGACGGCGCCGTTGGACGAGTTCACAGAGTTGAGGCGGCTGGAGAGAAGCACGCCGGTCACGGCGACCATTGCCCCGGTAATGACATAGGTGAGCAACCGTATTCTGTCTACATTGATAGCCGAGTACCGCGCCACTTTCTCATTGGATCCAACCGCGCAGGCGTAGCGCCCATAGCGGGTGCGGTTGAGCAAGCCGGACAAGAGGAATGCCAGGCCGAAAAACACGATGACCGCGGTGGGCACGCCGAGGATGCTGCTCATGCCCATGTCGCCATACAGCTCGCTCTGTGACACGAACTGGCCGGCATTTCCGATGTAGAGCGTGAGCGATCGGAAAATGGCCATCGTGCCGAGCGTCACGATGAAAGGCGCTACCCTGCCCTTCGTTATCACGATACCGTTGAAGAAGCCTGCCACTACACCCAAAGCCAAGGCTACCACCCATGCAGCAGCGATGGCGAGCGGCCCACCGCCAAGCGCGTTGACCACGAGTATCGCTATGGCACCGATGAAGGCAGTCATCGAGCCGACCGACAGGTCGATGCCGCCTCCGATGATGACGAAAGCCATGCCCAGACCGATGATGCCGGAGTAGGAAACCTGCTTGAGGATGTTGAGGAGATTCTGGACCTGTAGAAAGTATGGGCTTGCGAGAGAAGAAATTATGAAGAGCACGATCAAGGCCATAAGAGAGAGGTAGTTGGCTGGATTCAGCCGTTTCAGAAATGGTATATTCATATCACAATCCTCCCTTGATGCCCGTCGCGTAGTACATGATCTCTTCCTCATTGACGCCGCTGCCATGCAACTCGCCTTGTATGCGGCCTTCCTTCATAACGACGACGCGGTCGCACATGCCTATGATTTCCTCGAGCTCGCTCGATATGAACATGATCGCAAGCCCCTTGTCGGCAAGACCACGGATGAAGGCGTAGATGTCGCTCTTGGCTTTCACGTCGACGCCCCGAGTCGGCTCATCGACGATCAGCACACGCGGCTCCGTATCCAGGCTTTTAGCAAGCGACACCTTTTGCTGGTTGCCGCCTGAAAGGTTCTCGAGCCGCGCATCGAGCGATGGCGCCTTGATCTCGAACTGCTCGACATAGAAGGCGGTCTTCGCTGTTTCCAGGTTATGACGAAGCAGAGGACGCCCGTAATCGGCAATCGAGACCAGCGTTACGTTCTTGTAAACCTCGAAGGCCGTCAGGATTCCAGATCCCTGCCGATCCTCCGAAAGGTACGCGATACCAGCCTTCACAACGTCACCAGGATTCCTCATTGATGGTTCGACTCCTGCCACAATCACCTTTCCGGAAGATTTCTTGCGCAGGCACATGATGGTCTCGGCTATCTCCGTACGGCCGGCACCAATGAGTCCAGAGAAGCCAAGGATCTCGCCGGCGCGTATCTCGAAGGTGATGTCGTACAGGAGCCCGGGCACCGAAAGGCCCTCGACACGCATGGCGACATCGTCGCGCGGCCGGACCTTGGCCGGGAATATCTGACTCAACTCCCGGCCTACCATCCTGCGCGCCATGTCGTCGATCTCAAGAGCCGCCGCTTCCTCCAGACATATGAAAATCCCGTCGCGCAGGACCATGACCCTGTCGCAAATGGCCTTGATCTCTTTAAGCTTGTGCGAGATGTAGACAATCGTGACGCCCTTTTCCCGGAGGCCCTTCATGATACGGAACAGAATCTCTATCTCGTGGCTCGTAAGCACGGTCGTTGGTTCGTCCATGATGAGGAGGCGTGATTCCGACTTGATGGCCTTCGCAATTTCGACCATCTGCTTCTGGGCTACACTGAGTTTCCTGATGCTGGACTCCGGGTCGACCTGGGCGCCGAGTTCGGTCATCAGTTCGTTTGTCCTTCGGATCATGCCTTTCCGGTCGAGGAGGCCACTCGCGAGACACTTCTCGTCACCAAGGAAGATGTTCTCATAGACATTCAGTGTATCTACAAGGTTGAATTCCTGGGGAATGAGGCTAACCCCGATGCGTTTGGCGTCTTTGGCGTCCCTGATCTCGACCTTCTCCCCCGCGAACTCGATCGAGCCGCGGGTGGGCGTGTATATTCCCGAGAGGATCTTGATGAAAGTGGACTTGCCGGCGCCATTCTCACCTATCAGGCCGAGAATTTCCCCCTGCCTGATATCGATACTGATGTTGTCGAGCACCCTCACGGAGGCGAATTCCTTCGTGATTCCGGCCGTCCTTATGAGGACGTCATTCATAGGGCTTCCATCACTTCTGCATCGCGGCATCAAAGGCGATGTCCGAGGGGGCGAAGTCCACCCGCCGGACAAAGGCCAGGGCTTCTCTGGCGCCGAACTCCCGCTCCATACCGGAGTCCTCCCATTCCACGGATAGCGGCCCTTGGTAATGGGCGGCGTTGAGCTCGCGGATTATGTTCTCAAAGTCGACATCACCGTGGCCCAGGCTGCGGAAATTCCAGCCGCGGCGGTTGTCGCCGAAGGCCAGATGCGAACCCAGGATGCCTGCCCTGCCGTCAAGGGTCACTGCCGCATCCTTCATGTGGACGTGGTAAATCCTCTTGGCGAAGTCGCGGATGAAGAGGTGGGGCGTCATGCCCTGCCAGATGAGGTGGCTGGGATCGAAATTGAAGCCGAAGGTAGGCCGATCCTTGAGTTCGGCGAGGAGACGTTGCGAAGTATAGAAGTCGAACGCTATCTCGGTCGGGTGTACCTCGAGAGCAAACTTGACGCCACAGGCGTCGAACTCATCGAATATCGGCGTCCAGAGCCTTGCTATCTCGGCGAATGCCTCATCGATCATCTGGTCCGTGGTCTGGGGGAATGAGTAGAAATACTTCCACACCGGGCTGCCCATGAAACCGGTGACAACCTTGCATCCCATATTCTTCGCGGCACGAGCCGTATACTTCATCTCCTGGATGGCCCACTCGCGTATCTTGGCGGGATTGCCCTTGCATTCAGTCGGGGCAAAGCCATCAAGGCGGGGGTCCCAGAGATCACCGACGCACTGACCCGCGAGATGGGCGCCGAGTGCCCAGACCTTGAGGCCGTGCTTCGCGAGGATTGCCTTCCTGTCCTCAACATACCTCGGTTCGGTGGCCGCACGCATCACGTCCATGTGGTCGCCCCAGCAGGCGATCTCTATGCCGTCATAGCCAAAGGACTTTGCCTTGGCGCAGAACTGGTCGAATGGCAGATCGGCCCACTGGCCGGAAAAGATCGTTACGGGTCTGGACATCATGCACTCCTTACATGTCGAGCCAGACAGCACCCTTGCGGGAGCTGTCGACGCACTTGCCTATGAATTTCACGCCGGCGACGCCGGCTTCTGGACCAGGGAAGTCCAGCTCGCCCTCGGAGAGCGGCTGGCCGGCCTTCTTCTTCGCCAATGCGTGGATAAAGGTGCGGTAGATATTGGCAAAAGCCTCAAAGTAGCCTTCTGGATGCCCCGACGGTATGCGGGAATAGGATTGAGCATGGGGATAGAAGCCATCCCTCCCGCGGGAAAGCGTCACCGTTGGCTGGCCGAGCTTCGATACCACCAGGTAATTGGGGTTCTCCTGCGACCACTGGATCGTGCCCTTCGAACCGAAAATGCGGATGCGCAGGGCGTTGTCATAGCCCACGGCAACCTGGCTCGACCAATACAGGCCTTTGGCGCCGCCCTTGTAGTTCACCATGATGCTGGCGTTGTCATCGAGCACACGGCCGGGAACGAAGCTGTCCAAGCGAGCGCAAAGCGATGATATCTCGAGTCCCGTCATGTAGGCGGCCATGTTCTCAACATGGCTGCCAATGTCGCCTACACAGTTGGACTTGCCCGCCTGCGCGGGGTCAGAACGCCATGCTGCCTGCCTTGAACCATCGCACTCTACGGGTGTAGCGAGCCATTCCTGGGGATACTCGGCGTTCACAAAGCGAACGTCCCCAATTTCGCCGTGTCGTATCATCTCTCGCGCCTGCTTTACAGCCGGGTAGCCTGTATAGGTATAGGTCACGCAGAAGAGAAGATTCTTCTGCTTCGCAAGCATTGCGAGTTCCTCGGCCTCCGCCACCTCGAATGTCAGGGGCTTGTCACAGACGACGTTGATGCCCCGAGCAAGAAATGCCTTGGTGGCTGCATAGTGGCCCACATTCGGGGTTACTATGACGACGAAGTCGATCCCGTCCGGGCGGGTAGATTCAGCCGCGGCCATCGCCTTGAAATCAGCATAGAGCCTGTCCATGGCAAGACCGAGGCTACGTCCTGTCTCCAGTGTCTTCTCGAGGCTCCTGGAAAAGCAGCCGGCCTGAAGATCTGCGAGGCCGTCGAGTCCAATGGCCTTGCGGTGAACCTCTCCGATGAAGGCGCCAGGCCCTCCTCCAACCATTCCGTAACGCAGACGCCCAATGGTCGAATTCGTCGCGACTCCCTCGATCATATATGCCTCCTCGATTGCTATCATGCACACGCGTGCATGATAGATCCGCTTTCCCAAACGAGCAACAAAAAAGATTAGTTCGTCGAACCTTGCATCCACCCTGTTCTGGCATACGCGGGGAGTCGGTCGGGCTTCTTCTTGAGCGGAGTAGCGGCCTGCTTGAGCCAAATCCTTGCAGCCTCATCACTTGGCGTGTGCTGGCTGATGAAGGGCCGGTCGGTGTACAGCCTGGCAAGCTGTGCCCTGATCGATCCGCGGTCGATGCCGGCCACCTCCGCGTGCACGAAAGCGTCGGTCTGTACCGATTCGACACGATACGGCTTCTGGTAGTTGTGGTACGCCATGTGGCAGGCGAACCGAGACAGCCCGTTGGCAACGTTGCGGGTGAAGCAGGTGCTCTCGCGCCGGAACGCCGCCAGATCCTTGCG